>BNJS01000836.1_pt1:0-472500 | contig 2493341 bp, 4454 predicted proteins | sample 8540461 | NCBI WGS metagenome assembly BNJS01 (sample SAMD00202454, study PRJDB9452) | human saliva metagenome | isolation source: human saliva | place: Japan | reverse complement strand
TGTTTATTAAAAACACAGCACTCTGCAAACACGAAAGTGGACGTATAGGGTGTGATGCCTGCCCGGTGCTGGAAGGTTAATTGATGGTGTAATCGAAGAGAAGCTCCTGATCGAAGCCCCCAGTAAACGGCGGCCGTAACTATAACGGTCCTAAGGTAGCGAAATTCCTTGTCAGGGTAAGTTCCGACCTGCACGAATGGCATAATGATGGCCAGGCTGTCTCCACCCGAGACTCAGTGAAATTGAAATCGCCGTGAAGATGCGGTGTACCCGCGGCTGAGACGGAAAGACCCCGTGAACCTTTACTATAGCTTGACACTGAACATTGAATTTTTGATGTGAGGATAGGTGGGAGACTTTGAAGTAGTCACGCCAGTGATTATGGAGTCGTCCTTGAAATACCACCCTTTAACGTTTGATGTTCTAACGAAGATTACGAAACGTGGTCTCGGACAGTGTCTGGTGGGTAGTTTGACTGGGGCGGTCTCCTCCCAAAGAGTAACGGAGGAGCACGAAGGTTTGCTAATGACGGTCGGACATCGTCGAGGTTAGTGCAATGGTATAAGCAAGCAACTGCGAGACGGACAAGTCGAGCAGGTACGAAAAAGTGAGTCATAGTGATCGGTGGTTCTGCATGGAAGGGCCATCGCTCAACGGATAAAAGGTACTCGGGGATAACAGGCTGATACCGCCCAAGAGTTCATATCGACGGCGGTGTTTGGCACCTCGATGTCAGCTCATCCATCCTGGGGCTGAAGTAGGTCCCAAGGGTATGGCTGTTCGCCATTTAAAGTGGTACGCGAGCTGGGTTTTAGAACGTCGTGAGACAGTTCGGTCCCTATCTGCCGTGGGCGTTGGAGAATTGATTGGGGCTGCTCCTAGTACGGGAGGACCGGGTGGACGCATCACTGGTGTTCGGTTGTGTCGCCAGACGCATTGCCGGGTAGCTATATGCGGAAGAGATAAGTGCTGAAAGCATCTAAGCACGAAAACTTGCCCAAGAGATGAGTTCTCCCAGATTATAAATCTGTAAAGGGTTGTTTAAGACTAAGACGTAGATAGGGTGCGGTGTGTAAGTGTGGATACATTGAGCTAACGCATACTAATTGCCGAGAGGCTAACTATACAACGCTCAAATGTTTTAGAGCGTGGTTGTAATGAGTAAATGTCATTATGGACTGAAGAGAGTTGAAGGTTGACAGCTTGTTTTTGTATTTAAGGTAGCGAGGCTTGTAAGGCTACGTGAAATAGGACAGATAAGGTAAGTTAAGACAAACAGGATTAAGATAAGCGAAGGAATATCGAAGGATTATCCCGGCGGCGATAGCACGGTGGCACTACCTGACCCCATGCCGAACTCAGAGTAAAACGCCGTAGCGCCGATGGTGAGTGTGGGGTTTCCCCATGAGAGTAGGGCACCGCCAGGTTTATTATTATGACACCCCAATCGGAGACGGTTGGGGTCTTTGTTTTGGAGGAATAAGAAGTAAGGGGATAGAATTTGGATTAAATTGTGTCAACTTCTGTCTCTACAATCTATTTATAAAAATTTATAACTCAGCCCATATATTAAATCATATTTTATACACAAAATACTAGCTCTTTTTCTATTAAACTATGTATAATCTTTGCGACCCTGTGAATGTGGCGGATTCCCACCGCGCATTATTTTGTCGAGATCGCACTCGAAGGGGTGAAGATTAAGATAACTGGTTAGTGCTTTTTAAGCACTGGGTATTAATATTCTTATATTGGTAATTAATTAATGAAAACTTTTTGTAGCAAAACCAGAAACGTTAAACGCGACTGGTATGTAGTGAGATACGACAGGTAAAACTGGGTCGTTTGGCGACTCGAATTAGCGCATCGTCTTCGTGGTAAACATAAAAGCTGAATATACTCCGCACGTTGATACAGGTGATTACATCATCGTGATTAACGCCGGACAAAGTTGCTGTAACCGGTAACAAAGAAAGCGATAAAATTTACTACTGGCACACAGGTTATGTAGGTGGCATCAAACAAGCGACTTTCAAAGAAATGATCGCGCGCCGTCCTGAAGCAGTGATTGAAATTGCGGTTAAAGGTATGTTGCCGAAAGGTCCATTAGGCGTGCAATATTCCGCAAATTAGAGTGTATGCGGGTGCTGAACACCAACACGCTGCACAACAACCACAAGTATTAGACATTTAATCACGAGGTTTTAGGGATATGGCAGAGAATCAAAACTACGGCACAGGTCGCCGCAAAAGCTCTTCAGCTCGTGTATTTATCAAACCGGGCAATGGTAAGATCACCATCAACCAACGTGAATTAGACGTATATTTCGGTCGCGAGACTTCTCGCATGATCGTACGTCAACCATTAGAATTGGTTGAATTAACTGATAAATTAGACCTATACATCACTGTTAAAGGTGGTGGTATTTCCGGTCAAGCGGGTGCAATCCGTCATGGTATTACCCGTGCATTGATGGAATACGATGAAACCTTACGTCCTGCACTTCGTGCAGCCAGCTTCGATACTCGTGACGCACGTCGCGTTGAACGTAAAAAGTGGGTTTACACAAAAGCACGTCGTCGTCCACAATACTCCAAACGTTAATTTTATATTTCCGTTTATATCAAGAAATTGCAAGTCGAAAACTACAATCGAATTAAATTAAGGCATACTAATTAATAAATTGATGAGAGCCGCTATACTAATAACTATATTATTTTCTAATATTTCGTTTTATATTGTTCTGTTCATCTAGTTGGAATATGATGATTTTTCTAATGAATCCCTCTTTCGATAATTATCCGCTTAAAGTGCGGTCGATTTTTATGAGTTTTAAGCTATAATGCGTAGCATTATTTCTTTCTAGAAAATGCTAAAATGCCGATTATCAATCAAAAATCACTGGTTGCATACAGCGCGGAACAAATGTATCAATTAGTGAATAACTATCAGGCTTATCGAATTTTTGCCGGATGTGTCACAAATCAAACACTTATTCAAGACGAACATCAACAAACAGCTGAGATTAACTATTAGTAAAGCCGGGATCAGCCATAAATTTGCACCCGAAAATACTATGATTGAAAACTGTTCAATTAAAAGTGCAGTTGGTTGATGGGCCTCTAAATTTTTGCACGGAGAATGGTGTTTAAACCTATTGATGAACAATGCTGTCAAATATCGCTATATTTAAATTTTGAATTTTCTAACCCCTAATTGGAATAGCTTTTTGGTAAGATTTTTACTCATTTGACAAACAAGATGATTGATGCATTCAAGCAACGAGCTAAAGAGGTCTATAATGGCACAAATTAAATTGAAATCACTTTATGCCTTACCGGAACACTATTACTTGAAAAGGTTGGATGTGGGAGGAAGGATGTAGCATTCAAACAGCAATTTTACAATCTGGCATTTTGAAGCAATTTACAGAGATTGATTTTGCGAGAAAACTAAAGTGGGTATTTTTAGTAGGCTGACTAAATTGGGTGAGTATAGTTGAATGAGTGGCGATCAGTGTCGAAATCTATCGCCCATTGCTTGCTGATCCAAAAAGAAATTCGCCGTAAACGTGCGAACAACAAGCGCAAAAGATTACAGGCCAGAAAAGATGCTGAAAAACAAACTAAAAAGGAGACACAAAAACGATGATTAAATTTTGTTTAGCCCGAATCTATTACAGCGGAAACTTTTCTGCGTGACTATAGCAGAAAAACCATTGTATGATTAAAAACAGGCTCCGCAAATTGTCGGACAGTTTTGAACCGCAAGACATTATTGAATTTAGCACAAAATGAAGATGTTACGGCGCGCTTAATTAAACAATATGCGGATGACGACTGAAATTAACAACCTCACCACTCTCAAAATCGGATTTTTCAGACTTACCTGCACAATGGTCGGTGTTGGTACAAATATGGAACAATGGTCGCCGGAGCTAGGGCAAATGTGGCAAGCATTCGGTTTTTGATCCACAATGGCAACGTGATGACATTATGGTGTCTTATGCCCTCAAGGAGGATCAGTTGGACGACATTATGACGAATATGATGTGTTCCTAGTGCAGGGGAATATGGTCATCGCCGTTGGCAGCTTGGTAAATGGGTGACCCAAGCACAGAATTCAAACCGAATCAGCCAATTCGTATTTTTGATGATATGGAGATAATTTTTGATGAAATTCTTGCGCCAGGGAGATGTGCTCTATGTGCCGTCTCGCTTATCTCATTACAGTGTTGCACAGGATGATTGTTTAACTTTTTCTTTCGGGTTGCGCTATCCGAATTTAGTAGATTTATTGGAAAATGTTAGTAGATGTTTTGGTCATCAGAATCCCGATATTAATTTAACTGAATTTTACCTGCCTCTTAGATTAACTCCGCCGTTACAAAATAGCGGAAAATTAGACCCTACTTCGGTTCAAAATATGAAACGTCAGTTATTAGACGCGTAGCTGAATCGCCGGAGTTTGATCTATTATTTGAACAGGCGTTAGCAAACACAGTAAGTGCTCGTCGTTATGAGTTGTTACTAGGCGATGAAGTGGCTGATCCTGATGAAGTGCGGTCACTTTTAGAAGAGAATTTTGTGTTACAGCAGGATAATAACTGCAAATTACTCTGCTACAAAATCCTCTAAAAATTTATGCCAACTGGTGAATGGTTAGACAAACTAAATCCACTTGAGGCGACATTGCTAAAAACAGCTTGCGGACAGGAGACAGTCACTTTCGCCGATTTGGAAAAGTTAGCAGCGCAGGCGAGAAGACGCTGAAACCGCAATGGAGTTGTTGCTTGATAGTATTTATGATGGCTGGATGATGGCTGGGCGCTGTTAAAATGAATGACAATATTTATTCTGTCAGCCAACTAAATCAGTCTGTACGAGTGATTTTAGAAGAGTCAACTCGGTTTAGTGTGGTTGATGGGGGAAATTTCTAATTTTAGCCAACCGTATCAGGGCATTGGTATCTGACGCTGAAAGATGAAAATGCAGGTTCGCTGTGCAATGTTTTCACTATGAAAAATCTGCGAGTCACATTTAGACCACAGAGACGGAATGCAGGTGTTGGTACGGGCGGCAGTCGGTTTGTACGAACCGCGTGGTGATTGTCAATTAATTGTGATATGCACCCTGCCGGCGAAGGTTTATTACAGCAACAGTTTGAAGCACTAAAGCTAAAATTAGCTGCCGAGGGCTTGTTTGCGCAAAACCTGATATACCGCACTTTTGTCAGATCCGTCGGCGTGATTACATCTAAAACCGGAGCTGCATTGCAGGACATTTTGCATATTTTGCAACGCCATGATCGAGTTTAAAAGTAATGTACCTACATCAGTGCAAGGCAAAGAAGCGACAGCAGAAATTGCTACAAATGATTGAATTAGCAAATCAACACAATGAAGTTGATGTATTGATTGTTTGGGTCGTGGTGGAGGTTCGTTGGAAGATTTATGGTGTTTCAATGAGGAAACGGTGGCGCGTGCTATTTTAATTCCGCGCTACCGGTGATCAGTGCGGTGGGACATGAAACTGATGTTACCATTGCTGATTTTGTTGCAGATGTGCGAGCTCCCTCCATCAGCTGCTGCCGAGGTTTAGTTAGTCGCGATCAAGGCGAGTGTACAGCAGTTAAGTTACAAACGACAACGGCTGGAAAGCTGGCTCTGGATCGTTTGTTTACGCGAAAAATCAGCAATTACGGCGGCTGGCCTTGCGACTACAAAATCAACATCACGCAAGCACAACTACGTGGAGCGGCAGCAGCACATCACACAGTTGGGATATCGTTTGCATACGGCAATGCGACGTAAGCTTGACAGATGAAAAACGTGACCGCACTTTCTCTTCGTTTAACAAAAATCCTCTGCCAGTTTGCGCGCACAACGCAAATACAACAGATTGGAACAGCTCAAAGTGCTAGTTGAATTTGGGATGGAAAAAGAATCTGTCTGTTAAACAATATCAATTGGCAAGTCTGTGCGCTAAATTAGACGGTTTAAGTCCATGAAAGTGCTGGCTCGCAGTTATTCTATTGCCGAAAATGTGCAAAGGAGTAAAGACGATTACGAATACTACAAATACAGCAAGGTGAACAGTTGCACCAGATTAAGTAACGGAATTATTTTTAGTACAGTGATAAAAACAGATCCCATAATTGGGAACATTTTAGATTTAAAAACTCAGTCAAATAGGGGCAAATGGTTGCTAAAAGTTGACATTTAGTCGGATTTGGGAGAATATCCGCTTTTTATTTTAGAGAGAACGAATGGAAGAATTTTGTGGGTGAGAATGCGCTGATTGAGTGAACAATCTCACATTTTCAAACGTAATGTGAACAGAGTGATTTGATCTCAATCTTTACGCGTGCAAAAGGTAAAATCACGGCAATTATGGGGCCGTCAGGAATCAGTAAAACAATTACCAAACTTATCGGAGGACAGCTTCATCTGAGCAGGGTGAAATCTTATTTGATGGTGAGGATATTTGCCGGATGTCAAATAGTGGGCTGTATAAGGTACGCCAGCGTATGGGTATGTTATTTCAGTCGGGCGCGTTATTCACTGATATTTCAACCTTTAGAGAACATGGCATTTCCGATTCGTGAGCATGCCGTTTTACCGGAAGAGTTGATTCGCCAAGTGGTGTTGATGAAACTAAGGTCCGTCGGGTTTGCGTGGTGCAGTGAGTTTAATACCGTCAGAGCTTTCGGGAGGATGGCCCGCCGAGCTGCATTGGCGAGAACAATTGCTTTAGATCCTGGTGTGATGTATATGACAGGCGCTACGGGGGCGGATCAAATCAGCATGGGCGTATTGGTAGCCTGATCAAACGGCTTAATGAAGCTCAATTTGACAATCGTAGTATCGCATGATGTGCGCAGAGTGCTGAGTATTGCTGATTACGCCACTGTAATATTGGCACGAAACGCAGGTATGCGGAAGGAACGGCCCGGAACAATTGTTGCCAGGCAAAGATCACACGAAATGGTACAGTTTGCTTATCAATGGTAGAAGAGAACGGCCCTGCTGCGTTTCATTTCCAGCCGTGAGTTATGTACAAGATCTATTCGGTTCGCGCAATGAGTTGTAAATTTCGATTTCTTCTTTTGGTCATGATGCGATTAAATCGAGTGCGCGCGTTGGGACGTGCAGGTTTATGTTCGGCGCGTTAATTGGTGATCCGCAAGTCAAGAAAACACCACCCCGCTATTAATTAAACAATTGCTCTTTGGGTGTGCAATCGTTGCTGATTATTTTATTGTCAGCTTATTTATTAGAATGGTGCTCGGGCTACAGGTTATGTGATATTGGTGGATTTGCCGCAAGAACAGTTGGGACAACTAGCGCATTATCTTTATTGCGTGATTAGGACCCGTTGTGACCCGCGTTATTGCCGGTCAGAAACGGGTTCAGCGCTAACGGCAGAAATGGTTTGATGAAAGCTGCGAACGGCTCTCAGCCTAGAAATGATGGCGGTTGATCACTCTGCATCGCGTTATCTTTCCACCTTTTGGGCGGGAATTATCGCGATGCCTATTTTATAATAATTTTACTGCAATTAGCATTTAGAGGCAGGTCATTTGGTTGGTGTCGATTGGAAAGGTGTTGATGGCGGTAGTTTTTGGTCAGCCAATGCGGCCAGCGCCGTGGATGTAGTGATTTACTAAATGAAACTTTATCAAGGTGTGGTATTTGCTTTTGCAGTAGAAATGCTGGATCGCGTATTTAATGGTTATGACTGTGTGCCGACATCCGGAAGAGGTATCAGCCAGGCTACTACAAGAACAGTGGTTCACGCTTCTTTAACTGTATTGGGATTAGACTTTGTGCTGCAGCTATGATGTTTCAGTGCGGGTTAATAAGATTTTTAAAAGTGCGGTCGAGTTTAGGACCATTTTACGCGACAAACAATTAAATATGAATTTTGGGTAGGCTTGTAATGCTGGGTATTGCTGCATTAGCAAATCTTTATGGGATTAAAAAGTGGCTTCGAGCATTTGCGGGAGCTTTGATGAGGCAAGGATCGTATAGAAATTTCTGCGGCTTTTCCAGCAGTATCGGCGGACTAAAATTGCGTGCGCCTACTAAAGTTGAGTGGGGTTGCATTGTCGGGCGGGTGACCAATATTTCGTGAGATGCGAAAACTTACTTACCACAAGTAGAAGTTGCTATTGATGATTCTATAATCAAATTCCGATAGCAGCTCTTTATCAGATTAAAACTTCAGGTCTATTGAGCAATATATTGCGCTAAGTGTTGGTTTTGATGATGGTGAAAACGCCAATGTGGAAAGAGGGTAGCAAAAGTGTAAGATACAAAATCTGCAATGGTGCTGAAGGATCTTACCTCGGACGGTTTTTATATGGCGATAAGGATACAAAGAGGAAATACCCACGAGACGGTTGCTCCAGTGATCTTAGGAAGAGACTTTCATTTAATTTTGGGAGAACACTATGTTATTACATTAAAAACTTGGTTTGCAAAATTGTTGTCATTCGATACACGCACTTTTGCTATGCAAAGCGATGATAACCGACGATAAATCATATCTGTTGATGCAGGAATGCTTCGATGAAATTATTCAGTGATATTAAAGCTAATCAACGAGCTAAAATTTACGCGAGATCCGATTATCAGAAAATGTATGTGTGCGTCAAGATTGCACCTTATGTTCTATCATAAAATTATGCCAGTTCTTTGGTTTGTGCGACGTTTCGAAACTACTGCACGAACAACGTTCACTGTATATTTTGCGCGTTCGATCAGATTATCAGATATCAGGCATAGCCACTCAGCATTGTTGACGATGTATAAAGATCAAAGAGTTGAGATTGAACAGCGAAAGATGTTTCCGACTAGCAAGAGTCGCGTATACCGGCGTAAAAAGTTATTCAAAGTGGTGGCCAAGCGCGGTCGCCTCGATATGTGGGCGCACGGCAAAAGCGGTGGAAATGGCAGAAGTGTGTGATGTGGCTGCCGAGGTGCTAAGCATGGTGGATGCTAAAAGGCAGGAATGGAGTAGTATGTTTTGCGTAGACGGTGGTGATCGTCAGCGAGCAGGTGCGAAAGCAACACATCTTCCCGTTACCGTCAAATAAGCAATCATGCAAGCTGAAGAAAGTAGCTAAAATGAGTCGGCAATTGCACGGGCCGGTGATAGAATAGCTCTCTCTCCTGCGTCGCTATCGCGTGATACGTTGTTGCCGCTTTGGAAGCTATGGCGCACATGCTTTTATCTGAAAGCAAATTGCGGATAAAGCATCTTTTGTGCCGGGATTTGCATGAAAAGTTAAGCGGGTTGATTCCGCTAGCTGCGTTATTATGCCATTTGGCTTGAGGCCTGTCGTCAAACACTACAACAAACACTAGAAACCCTTAGATTGGAAAATGTGCCGCCACAAGTAAGCAGCTTTGGCCGATCTGGCTTCTTTACAGAGCGGATTAACTCTTTAATAAAATAAAACCTAACGGAAATATGTAATGCGAACTGGGAATTGAGAATTAGAGCGAAATTTTAAAGAAAACTTGAGATATTGAAGAAAGTGTAATGCTCAAGGGAGAAATGCACATTTCAGTGTGATTGTAGTAAGTGATGAAATTGCAGCAGTGCAAAGAGTCAAACAACAACAAACGATTTGTGCGATAATGTGTCTTATTTTTACAACAGAGGCGAGAAATTCGTGCGTTAACCATTAAAACCTTTAATCAGGAAAAATGTGAAGCACGTGAACGCATGTTAAATGTTATCAATTAATTCGAACAGCGGGACAATAAAATGCATTTCGTGTATACTGGACAATCACGTCCTAAAGTGTACAGATTGATATGCTCGGGGGCAAAAATGCGGCACTACCAATCTAGATTTTGCCTGCAATCTTGGCTGAGAACAGTGTGTGTTAAGCAGTATTCCGATCTCAGGATGTGAAACCCACACTGAAAATTTTGCGTCAATTAGGAGTCGTTGCTGAACGTGACCAGGCAGGATGCGTGTAGCCATTTGGATGCGTCAAAATTGATCATTTCATTGCCGCCTTATGACTTGGTAAAACCATGCGATGGCTTCTAGTTTTGGACGTTAGCACTTGCCTGAGTTGCACGTTTTTAAGAAGCAAGGACAGGTTTCATTGCCTGGAGGTTGCTCTGTTGGTGCTCGTCCGGGTGGATTTACATAATGCCAGTCTTGGAACGCCTAGGAGCGAAAAGGGTGTTCTGGAGACGGTATGTCAGAGCTTTGTTGAAGGGAAGATTAAGCGGACAGCGGTTGTTATGGAGAGTCTAGCGTAGGTGCGACTTTTATCGATTATGACCGCTGCGACTTTAGCTAAAGGCACTACTATCGTGAGATGAGCGCGTGGGCCGGAGATTTTAGATGTAGCGATTTTCCTTAATAAAATGGGTGCTAATATCCAAGGTGCAGGAACGGATTCGATAACCATTGAAGGTGTCAGCGAGAACGACTTGGTGGTTTATGAGCATGGCGTTGTGCTGATCGTAACCAAACGGGGACGTTTTGTTGCCAGTGCAATTTCAGGTGGACGATATAGTTTGTCGTAATACCAAGCCTGATACGTTAGATGCCGTAATCGATAAGCTACGTGAAGCCGGTGCTCAAGTTGATGTGCTGGAAGATATGATTACTTTGGATATGCTGGAAATCGTCCTAAAGCGGTAACTATTCGCACTATGCCGTATCCAGGTTTTCTACGGATACTTAAACTGGTTACTTTAACTGAAATATACTGGTTTGCTGAAGGCACAAGGAGTTATCACTGAAACAGTTTTTGAAAACCGTTTTATGCACATTCCAGAATTAACCAAATCGTATGGGCGCGAAAGCGAAATTGAAGGAAATACAACGATTTGTCATCAAGTGGAATTTTAATAAATTGCAAATAATAGCTGCAATTTACGTGCATCCGTCAGTTTGGTTTGTAGGATGCTATTGCTTCAGGCACGCTTATTATGGATCACGCTCTACACTTATTGATCGTGGTTATGAACGGATCGAAGAAAAATTACGTGGTTTTGGGCGCTCCGAATCGAACGTTTTTCCAAGTAACGGAAGAAGAATAGTTCGTGACACTGTATCAATAAAAATACCTTCATTGAGAAGGCTGTTTTTTCAATAAATCAGTCAACAACTTTCAACATGTTACTATGATTCTGCGCAGCACCACCATTTCTTTAGACAAAAACGGCGGTGAGCGTTGATGAGAATGCGGTCAGTTTTTATATCACAAAATTCCAGTTATATGCGTCAAGTAGCAACGCCACCCGCGCTTCAGTTAAAAACATTGGGTTTGCCTTCGCCGTGCAGCGTAGCTTTCCGTTTCGGATAAGATTGGTGGCATTCGGATAAATATAATCCTGCTAACAACATGTGCGATGAAATCCGACACTAAAACCGATGTGGCGTACAGAGTATAAGGGCGACCGGTAGCAGCATCTTCTTCTTGACAATATTTGAGGTATTTTTTGACACCCATCGGGAATTTGAGATATTGACCTTCGTTAATAGAATAAATTTTACCGCTTTTTGGAATTTGGAATTTTTCGTGAGAAGGCAAAATAACCTAGTGAAGGATCGTAAGTAAAACCATTTACCGTTTCTGTGGTATAAACTATATAACATTGTAGAAGACCATAAACCACATAGCCCGCACAGCGGTGATTACCCGGTTATAAAATCTTGGAAGTAACCAGGAGGCCTATTAGCGAGACACGGCGGGTAAACTAAGAGAAAATCGTGCCATGTAGCATTGTATCAATAATAGAAGAACCATCAATGCATGGATCACGTGGGATGACATATCTGTGCGCCCGCGTTTATCGTGCATGGATGGAAAAGTCCTATCAACGCCCCTTTTGCATTGAGAATTTATCGCTGTTTTTTCGACAATAGAATTCACCCAAGTTTCCATTTGCTTTCTCCTTAAATTAATGATTAATTTTACTCTGTATCAATAACTTGATTTATTATAACAACAATTTATATTAATAAATAAGTGTAATATGATCTTATACAAATTTATTTATTATTGGTGAAACTAAAGAGAAAGTTAATGAACAATAAACATATTCATATTCTCGATTGTGTGTGGCACTTTTATGGGCGGTTATGGCGATTGTTGCCTAAGCAAATGGGGTATCAAGATAACCAGGTCGGATATTAACGTTTGCTCGCCATTCGACACAACTGAAAACAGCATCGAGAATCCTTACCACTGCTTTGGACATCGCAATTTGCAGCCTGCGCCTGATGGTGATTGTATCGGAAATACCATAAGCGATAGCAATCCTTGTAGAATATATATTGGATAATCAATTGCCTTATACATCAGGTCACGGCTGGATTTATGATAATGTACTGCGTGAACGCGTTGGGTATTACTTGATCATCCAAGGGACTCATGGAAACTTGAGCAACAACGGGAATGTTAGCGTGCGTTTACGGAACAAAACGGTTTTGTCACCAAGTTTTTGATTGGTGGTATAATGGCAATTTGGTGTCCACACGTTTAGGCAGGTAATTTTTTCGTAATTGAAGCGGACGAATATGATACGGCATTTTCGATAAACGTTCTAAATTTAGCCATTACAATCCCAAAACCTTAATTATCGATAATCTGAGTTTTGATCATGCTGATATTTTTGATGATTTAAAGCTATTCAACATCAGTTTCATCACGCGCCGTTCGTGCCTGTTTCTCGTCCAGCGGATTGATACTTTCCAGTAAACCGAGCAAAGTGAAAGAAACACTGGATATGGGCTTGTTGGTCATAAAACAATTTTTGGTGAAGAGCAGGAATGGTATGCATGGCGTATCGGTAATGATTACACGCATTTCGCCGTATTCAAAGGGGCGAAAAAACAGCGGAGGCAAAGATTGGTCGATTCATTGGGCAGCCTCGTATGCAATACTCACAGTGGCAATTGCAGCAGCGCGTCATACCAGGTAGTGTCAAGAAATGCCTGTACAGCGTGGCAGCATTTGTTAATACAAACGTCGCCCAAGTGAAAGGCAGTGAATGGTATTGCGGTGGCGATGACTGCTCATCACCTGAAGCAATTCGGGCAACGCCTGCCGCGATAAAGGTGGTGGTTCGAGTACGCATTCTTGCGGTGCCAGGCCTCGCTCTAATACAATGATAGAATTCCTGCGCAGGGCAGATGTTGCGCCTTGTTGGTTCATTACCGATTATATTCGTATTGGCCGATAATATTCCGTGGGACATTATCGGATATAACTAATAAATACTACCAACCAGCAAAATGGACGGCTAATTTGACGTTCCAGTTGATATGGTTGTTGCAAGCTCATCCGACGAATCTATTTTAGTGATGTCAAATGCTGCGCGGACACGGTGGTCATCAAAAACTGTTGGATAAGCTGCACAAAAAATAAGATGAAAATAGACCGCACTTTATGGTGCTATTTTTGATTAATTCTCAAATTTATAAAATAAATATATTTTCTCGCATATGCTGTTACTATGTTCGTCGCTTACGCAAGCAACAGTGGATATCTAAATAATTTAATAGCAATTGCGTTTCTCCACAATCATCACATTATTAGTTATCTTAATAACCCCATACAAAGTTCGATTCACTTCTACAACTCCACAAATAGAACAGAACAATCAAATGGTTCAACAATGCAAAGGTTTGGTTTTACAGGCGGATAGCGGCGAGAGGGTGTTGGGTTCTAAGCACTTTCGCGCGGTCGAAGCGACGGGTTCATGCTTAAGATGAATCAAAGTAACACAGTGTAGTTGACGATAAACGCAGTGAAAGCCAGACAGTATATAGTGAGTTGTGGCTTAGTCGTCATTGAGATGATAAAAGTATGTATGGTTACTATAAAATTGAAAGTGCGGTGGCTTTCTTATTGTTTTACAGTTTAATATAGAAAATTAAATTGTGAAGCAACAAAAGCGTTAAGTGAAGATTAACGCTTTTAAATTTAATTCTGAGGCAGGTTGAACCGACAGCTTCAGGTTATGAGCCCGACAAACTATAGCTTCTCCACCACGTTTGGTGGTTAAATGTGCTTTTATTAATGAGTACGTGATATTTCCGAAAAATATAATTAATCGAGTTAAAAATGAATAAAAGTACATTTTTCAGCATTTTCCTCTTCTAAAATCCAATTAAAAAGATTAGTCGCGCGTTTCGGTTTTTGATAGCATATGGCATTTCAATTTTTACTATAGACAATGCGTCGGATTTTAATGCACTTCAGTCCTGACGATATTCATAAACTGTGATACTTGTGGGTGGCTTTATTAGCTGCTGTAGTTCGAGCAAGCCCGCAACAACAAACAGGCAACCGAGGGGGGCTGCTACTCAGTCATTCAGTGATATTTAGCAAACAGAAATTCGAGGTGCAAAGTATAAAGGGCGTTCTTATAAGTCGGCGCTTTTACCTCTGTTTCTAGAGTTGACCGTCAAAGTGCAAAACGATTAATCAGAACGATTACCTGACTCAACTCTCTAATGTACGTAATTATTCAAATCAAATTAATTTGGCGTTTGCCGACAGTGCAACAAAATCAGTCAAGCGAAATTTTTGTCCGGTGCAAATGTTAAAGAACTTGATACAGTACTTCGTCACCAGATTGTAGCTGAGAAAGACATCTCAAAATGTACTCATGACCGGCTATTATTCACGGTAATTCATGCTCGTCATTGCAGCACAAGGGCAATATCAACATCGATTTAGCACCGTACCAAAACAAAAACGCTGATCGCGCGCAATTTATGCCGGCGCATTGGCAAGCGGGTCTAGAACTGGCGTATAGTGATTTCGATGCTGGATAATTTTCTGCTTGGCGTACAAGGGAGCAGTTATGTGGATTTCGGAGACGGTCATCGTTATTTTACTTATGCCGGACAAAACGGCTTCTAAATACGTTAGTGTTGGGCGTTTATTAGTGAAGACGGCGAAAATTGAAAAGAAAAATGTCTATTCAGAGCTATCCGTGAATGGTAAAACGTAATCATCACGCTTACGAGGTTATTAGACATAATCATCCTATGTATTTACCAAAATGATCATGCGGCGAGTGAAGAAAACAATGACGTTCTTTGGTGCCTATGGCGGCTGACTTCCGATCTTGATTTGATGCTGGAAATCAGACGGTGTTTTGTTGATGCCACGGAATTGACAATGATGTGATTGGACGGGAGGCACCAGCTACATTTAATAGGTAGCTAGAATGTCGTTGCTTTATTAAGCTTGGGCCATCATTTGGTTATATCGTGGAATCGGCGATAAAGGCCGGAACATATATCGGATTGTCAACAGCCCACAGGCATGTAAATTAACTGCGTTAATGACGCGGAGTTGATGGTTACGAACAACATTTCAGTGGAATTGGTCGTTATACGGTACTTCAGCTCTCGAACGTTTACGACAGGCGCATATTTGTGTAATCGGAATGAGCGGTGGCCGGATCATGGGCCGTAGGCTTTGGCTCATCGGGTATTGGAAAAGTCGTTAATTGATGGATGATATTGTGTTACTATGCATTAATCGTCAAATCCATGCTCTAAGTATAATATTAGTACGGCTGAAACCGAGGGTAATGAAAGGCGGTACAGTTAATAAATTCTAAATGCTGAAGTTCAGGTCGTGTTTTCTTTCCATGAAAAATTAGCCGAATACATAATCAAATTATAGTTATATGATTGATGCCACCATTGACGAGTAACGAAAACCTTCAAGCGGCTCTGATTTGCCTACATAAGCGCAATAAAATCAAAGTGATCACAATAGGTGGTGCAGGGGACAGACCGGATCCGTCGCAAATCCGTTGCGAACTTGAAGTAAAACCATTCAGGATCACTGTGTGGCAAAAGAAAGTGCAGTCGGTTTTACATAAAATTACAATTTCAGTCAAAATCAAGCAAATTCGGTATTGACTGTGTTTTCTACTCAACCGTTAATTTTCCCACAAACAGAGGAGAATGCGCTATATCTACTACAATGGGTATGCTAATGGTTTTAGTGCAACTACAATGATTACAGCTACTTTCGGCTTTTTGCAGTCTCGGTAATTGATAAGTACTGGCTAAAACTGAATAATCTTTTTGATAAAAAAAGATGGTAATTTTCGTAAAAGCGCTAATCTGGAATCGTTTCGACGGGATTCTATTCTTCTAATATAAGGAAAATATAATGACTTGCATAAAACATTTAAGAAAACGTTTGGTACCAGTTGCACTGATTACTGCAGCTGGTATCGCCCAAGCAAATGTAGTTACTTCAATTAAACCTCTTGCCTTTATTGCTTCGCTCTTTAACTAGTAGGTGTCACCAAAGAGCCAGGATTATCATACCATGGGTGCCACTGATTACAGTCTCAAACCCAGTGATGTACAAAGGTGAAATCCCAATGGTGCTCCTTTGGATTGGTGAAGATATTGTAGTTTCCCCTAGAAGACCGTTAATTCGGTGAAAGTAAAAGAAAGTTATCACCCTATAGCGAGTTTGCTGAGAATTAAACCGTTTTTTGGAAGAAGGCGGAGCATCATCACCATCATGATGGACATGATCCGACCACAGTATAAACGCGATCATGATCACCAAAATGCCAATACGCAGTCTGAGAACGAAGCCGCAGGCACAAGCGCGGTCACGACCATAAACATACTTTCGCAGTCGATCGCGATCACAATGAACTTAGTATCAACTGGCATGTTTGGTATTTCATACAAGATCAACAAAGTGGAACACGCACAAAGCTAGCAGATGGATTGGTGAAACAATATCCTGATAAGAAAAGAACTCATTGCACAAGGTTGGCAAATTTGACCGCGCTGACTACTCAAAACGATAAATTAAAAATCAATTGTAAAAATTTAATAATAAAAGGCTTTTATGTTTCCATGATGCCTGCAGTTGTTTAATGATGCTTGACTTTTGACAAACGGGGTGTTCACTGTTAATCCATTACTTAGTTGCCAGGTTGCAAAAACATTAGCGACGATTAAAGAAAGATTGCCGAACGCAGGTAAGCTGTATTCGCTGAACCACAGTTTACACCAGTAATTAGAGAGCTCTCGATGGGGAACCAGGTCGTTGGACCTTGAATCCGATGGGGGATAAAGTTGCATTAAAGGAAAAATGCTTACGCCGATTTCGCTAATTCCACATAAAACAGTTATGGAATGTCTGAGTAAATAAGATAATAAATAAAGTGCAGTCGTTTTGGTACGCACTTTTCAAAATCTTATTTTGTTATAAATGAACTGGAATTTTGGTTATAGATGCGGTTTCTTTAAGATGAAACCCGCATCTTAGTCTCATCAAATTCAGAGAAACGATCTTTAAATTTCCAAAGCGCACTTTAATGCTTAAAACCTGCTATAATCCTTCAAATTTATTCATACAGAGAAAATATGAAACAACTTTTCGCCACCACGGCGCGTGGTTTTAGAAATTAATAAAGTTGAATTAAGGCAGACTGGGCGCGACAGAATGCCGATGTAACACAAGGCGGCGTGTGTTTTGTGGCGGTGGTGAGGCAATATCGCCGCATTACCCCACTTAAGTCGCATTTGAGTTTCCATATTTTATTTGCCGTCGCTACCCAGGTAAAAGTGTATAGCGATTTGGTTTGTATTCCTTGGTATAGCCAGCCTGGTTTGATTATTTGATGAAAGAACGACGTTTTTAGTGAATTTAACGGCACGAACAAGGAAATTCCTTACACGCAATTCGGTGCAATGCGGGTTAAAGATAGCATTGTGGATTATTTTTTGAGCGCCAAGGTAAAGCGCGTCCTGATATGAACAAGGATAATCCTGATATCCGTATTCGTATTTATTTGAATCGTGAGGATATGGTAATTCTTTGGTTGAAGCGGGAGCTTTTCATCAGCGTAGTTATCGCGAGGATGGCGGGCAGGCGCCGCTGCGTGAGCAGCCGCGGTGATTGCAACTCGGGCTGGTTGCGTGGCACACCGTTGGTGCGGATCCTATGCTAATGGCTCTCAGGTACGCTATTAATTGAAGCAGCCCAGAAATGGGGAGGCCGATATTGCGCCGCCGGTGCTTATCGTATGCTGAGGTTTGATTTTGGAAAGGCATAATCAAAGATGCATGGGATAAAGTAAAGTCAAGAGCGGTTGGCGCGGGCAGAAGCTGCATAAACAGACCAGGCAAAAACAAAGTGAAAATCATTACTTTATGGTTTGACCTTGATCATCGAGTGTTACCAGCGCAGAAATCGCAGAATGCAGGAGTTGCACAATTGATAATATTTCAGCAGGGTGATGTGTCGGCTTTTAAAATCCTTCACCCGGAGCAGCAAGGGACGGTAATTTGTAATCCACCATATGGTGACTCAGCGACCCACACGTGGTGCACTTTATTCGGTATTGGGCAGCATTTAAAACAGCAATTTTCAGTTGGAATATTCCATGTTAGTTCGGAAGAGGAGTTTTGTTGGATTATTTGCGTTTGCGTTCCACCGCCAATTTAAGGCAAATGGCCCCGCAATTGCAGCTAAAAAACTATCATTTCTGACCTTTGAGTCCATAAAATGGGCAAGTGCAGTAGAATTATAACATAACAAAATATAGAAGTGGCAGCAGATTTTTTGCTAATCGTTTACAAAAAAATATTAAAAAGAATTGAAATATGATACAAACAATGGGGGCTGGATGCTTACCGAGTTGTATGATGCGGATTTACCTGGAATATAATCTGCAGTGAATCGTTATGCTGATCACGCATCGTGGTACGGGAGTATACACTAAAAATGATATGAAAACAAGCGCGTCAGCGCTTAGCTAGATACCATGGTAGTGCTATCAGTTACTGGTAGGCAATAAGCTCATCTTAAAGGTTTGAGAAGCAAAAGTGAACCAGTATATGAAAAACTGGCGAATAAGGAATCTTTTATGTAAATGAATGCAGGGCAAAATTGTAGGTTAATCGACAGACTATTGAAGATACAGGATTATTTCTTGATCACAATTGTCGCAAAATGCTCGGTGAAATACGTGAAAATAAGGATTTTCTCATTTTGTTCGCCCCTATACAGGATCAACAACCGATACGCTGCAGCATGGGCGTTACCGAATCAACCCACTACCGTGGATACTTCAAATACTTATTTGAATTGGGCGGAGACAAATCTGATTTTCGTGATATCGAGGTAAGCAGGCACTAAATTGATTCAGGTGATTGCTTTTGCAATGGCTTTCCGAGACGTTGTGAGCGCAATTCGACTTGGTACATTGATCACCGACTTTTCCAGTTCTAAGAGGAATGGAGAATGATTGGGATGTTCCAACCGCGATCATATTCGATTCATGACTAAGAACGTATTTACGTCCGCAAAGGGACGATAAATTTTTCCTCATAATAAACGTGGGTTTTAAGATGGATTTCTGCGTTAGAACAAATCGGATTAACTGCGGTGTTCCCAAAGACTTCTAACGATTTGCAAGACGTAATCCAACATGTCATAATTGCTGGTTGGCAAAGTGGAAGGGTAATTTATGATCGCACCTCAGCTGGGCGAGGTGTTATCTTTTCTAAACTGATAAAGGCTGATCTATAACGCAAACTGCCGCTGAAAAGAGCGGTATCTTTTTTCTAAATTTAATACTTTCTTAAATGGTTTAACGATTGCTTCATCCTTTTGCGCCACACCTCAACACTTAGGGTTCTGGCTCCGCCCAAATTTCCTTCTTCAAGAATCAAATTGTGCGATAACAATTCGAACTGTAAATACCATCTGGGATTTTTTTTTTTTTTTTTTTTTTTTCATCATCAAAGTAGCGGGTTGGGTAGAAGCGATCAGTAGTGATTTTCATCTTGTAATTGTTGCAGGCGTGCTAAGTGTTGCCGGGCGTACAGCTGAGACGGCACCGGGAAAGCGTGATAGGTTTATCTGAGCAAAAATAACATAGTACATGGTATTTTTTCTCGATTAGTTTAGTTTTATTAAGTAGCGTAGTGCTTGCTCCAATTCAAGTTATCTTCTTTCGGTACCGGGCGAGAACACCCTCTTTATCAATGTAACATAGGTAAAAGCCTTCCTGTCACACAAACGATCACCATACACCTTCATATACTTTTTTTAATCCATACTTCACTTTGACTTAGTACGACCAACCTCAAGTTGGTTACCGTAACAGCAGACTACGTCGCATAGAGCGGCGATAGGGCGTAAAAACAATTTTATCGACAGCTACAGTCTGGCCACGTCCTTTGGCGATTTCTTTGGCTAGAATACTTTTCGCCATCCATCTGTGACATAGTCCATACCAGTATCATACCGTGCGCATTAGGTATCGGACGGCATGGCTAAAGTGCGTGCAGAATTAATGCACCTTCAGGTTGTCTGGCAATGTGCTTTTGGTATCTCGTTTTTGGTTGATGTTGTCACATCTCCTGTTCGTTTTATCTTGCGGAGATATGTGGTAAATACCCACCGGTGATGATAGTGGCAGTCAAAGTCATTCTACAGATCCCGAAGTTTTTGAAATCCACCTGAAATATCATTAGATAAAATATTTGCTGATATAAATGTTAACCTGGGCAGAAAAGTCATTAGCCGAACCAGTTTAATCCCACATACAGCGGCTTCCGGTGATTCGATTTACCGAGCAATTTTTAGCACGTTCCTTGGTTTTGAAACCATGTTAGCTAATTAATAAAATCAATGCGAAAGAGCATAAACAATGGTGACTTTCCATTTGAGATTTCAAGTTCATTAAAATAGGTTAAAATACCAAAAAAACCACCACACTTCCCACATAATTGTTGTTTTCAATTTTACCGTACTTAGTTTAGTATTATCATTTTGCGCGATTGTTGCAATAACTATTATAATTGCCGCTTCACGAATTACCGACTAGCTTATATACGGCAAAAATAAAATCATGAGATAAATTCAAGTAATTGTTTTCGTTAATGGCCTTTTGCGTGAATAATAGAACCGATAGTAAATACCGGTACTGGGGGCGTACGATAAAGAAATCCCTTTCAATTTGGCAAACAGGTGAAAGCGCTAAATTATCGGATTAAACTGTTGTCAAAATAGTTGGAAATAGTCAAAACCAGCACGCAATACAAAATAATGCTATTGTGCGTTTCACCTTTTAGCCAAATAAAGGAAATGGATTGAAGAAGCCTTTATCTCCAATTAGACTGACCAGACAAGGGCTAAACGAATAGACACAAAAATTCCGAAAAACACAGTACCAACACCATAAAAATTGACGGTGAAGTTTGCCCGGCTAGAAACAGCAAATATTTTGCCAAACCGATAATGATTAGGAACAGCAACAAAATATTCAGTAACAAAACCCCTAAAAGGCGACCAGGAAGTCCATACCGAATACTTGGCCCAAAGTATAATTATTACATAAGCGTGTGATGGATGTCAAAATCCCCCAGCTTGATACAGCGATAAATAATATCGATTTCAGTAATATTGATAAAAAAAAACGCAGCGTATTATCAGTTTTCTAGTGTCGTTGCAAATAATTGTTCCAGTGGTAAATTTTCTTTGTGGGGATTATTGCGATAGGTTCAACAATGCACTTCCAAGCATATCGGTACAGGAAATTAAAAAAAACGCAACAGTGAGGGTTATTATGAACTGGCGTTGATTACAGATTAAAGAAGTTCCAGCTGTCTTGAAGAAAGCTGTGTAAAATTAATCAGCATTATAATGTCTCACATTTAAAGTAAAAAGTCAATGGGTATTATACCGTTTTTTATTATACAATTAGTAGTTTCTTCATATCTTTCTCATCCTGTTCTTGAAAGATGCGGTCATTTTTTTATACGTTTTAAAGTGACTATGAGTCTAACTTGATTCGTTGGTCGATTGGGTTGTCTGGTGCTTTGTAGATGGATTTTCTAACTGAAAAGGAAAGACTTACATTTGATACATAGCAGTACAAGGAAGAATATTAGGGTTGAAAAGAAACTAAATTTATCCAAGCAATATGTCTTTGGGGACTGCAAGATTGGGAGTTCTATCCTTATACAGCTATTTTTTAACCTCTTTTACAGTAATAGGTTTGAATCTATCAGCGTTCTTTTAGTATGCAGAAGACCTTCTGGTAATCTGCATGATTGCGTCTTTTTCGCTTTTATATCTTCCGTTTTTCGTTATTATTTTTCCGTTTCTCTGAGGGTTCATGGAAATTAGTTTTGTTCAAACAGGTGGGTTATTAGTCAATTCAGGTGAAATTGAGTAGAGGAGGTGGCCAAATGGCAGTATGGTTTTGATAATCTTGCTAAGGTTTTCAACAGATCTGCACTTTCTGAGAATGTTTTTCCAATTACTGTTTTTGGTTGTTCAATTCAGTTTGAACCTGCTATAATTCCACTTCAGTTTTTATTTGCTTTTTTACCGAGTCTTTGAGTTCGTGTAATAAAACATGAGCCAATACCACCTAATTGACAATTAACGCCCTTGCACCACATTTCTGGTGTCAATTTTTGCATAACAATCACTCTCCTTTTTGTAACGATATAATCTCTTAATCATAACGTTAAATGTTCTTTGTCTTGTGTTCCTTTGTGTTTTTGGGTTGAATCATAATTACTTTAAATATTAAAAAGTAGCAGATTTCAAATGTTAAAAAATACCGCACTTTTATTATTCGATAAAATAAAAAGTGCAGTTTGGTTTCTTTATTTTTTGCTACCAAATGCCACGTTTTGGTGCTTTCTTATCAAAAGTACACCACCTACTTCATCATTCGTGCCGAGAGAAGCCGCCTTGAGTGGCAGCCGGAGCACCTTCTTGACTGTAGGCTTGTACCTCTGGTGCTGACGTGAATATCCATCAGCTGTGTGCCACTAACGCGCCATCTAATTGTTTGTGGAGAAAATTTATGAATATAGAGGCAGCTACATTGGGTGTTCATTTCTACCATCGCTGATAACTGCCTTACCAGTATAAGTTGCACTACCTGTTTTGCGGCGCCTTACATATTTGGTGTTGTTGCCGTGATAAAAGCCTTTATGAATCTGCCCGTTTTTATTACGCCTTCAGAACTGGTGGCGGTATAACCGTTTACTGTTCAACATAGTTCCATGATTAATTTGATGCCAGTTAGCATTACACCCATCAGCAGAAATATCCACTCATCAACTTTACCCAACCACTGTGTTGCGGGCTGACTTGCTCCGATTTTGCTGTCGCAGCTAAACGGTTTTGTTTAATGATATCTCAATAATATTTGCGCCAAGTGAGTTAAGCCGGTTTCATCTGCATTATTGGGCTCCGTGACTGATGTTTTCGCCGACGGTAAAAACTGATTGACTGGGTTCCACAGCTATCAGAACCGGAATGGCTGAAACGATGACCGACAATTTGTTCAGCTCAGCGCCGGGCAAACGCAGAGAGTTCGCATCCATAGCTGATAGTGCCCCAACCCTTTTCGGCGCGTAGTTTGTTTGTATTTTTCCTGACTTTTTGGACTTGAGCCTCCATAGGTTTGCTGCTGCATGGGTTTTACTTTGAATTTGTCAATCCTTTGCGTGGCTCACAAAATGAACGAATTAAGTAGTCGGATTTACAGTTGATGTTGTATTAGCTGCTACCTCCTCCGTTATTGTTGTCTAGGCAGAAAGAGTTTGGTGGAGTCCAGTGAGTTTAGTTTTGGCGGTTTCTGTTGCAACGGTGTTGTTTGTTTGCGCGTTTTGAAACTTGTGTACCGCCATACCGCTTTACTACCAGGCAGCCAAAGTTGGTGCAAAGCCGGTAGGCAGAAATTTTGATGAATATTTTTCACAAGAGTATTTCCCCTTTTTTGAAGAGAGGCCGCATTGCCCATTGTGGCGAGGCTCGTGGGTTATCAGTTACCTGTTTCCTTAGGAGGTTATTTTTGAAATTGAATAGAACTATATGTCTTTTAGGTTAATTTGTATTTAAATAAGTACAAATGAAGAAATGGGGTTCTGCGCTTCATTTAAATAATCACATTGTGAAACACCGACAAAAAATGATATATTGTACCCAGAATTCAATGATTGCCTCTCAATATGTTAAACGTTTTTATCTTATCTAAAATAAAAGAATATTTTATGTTTGGTTTATTATTTTAGTTTTTAACTGCCAACTATGTCTCGAAATGGGACGCATTACGGATTTGCTTCATTCGCTTATTATTTCTGTATAGTATAAACTTTTTACGTGAAAAGAATTTTTATCTTATCATTTTTATCGTATTCAGTTTATCTTTACATATTGTCCCCTGTCGTTATATTACGAGTTCTCTTAATTCAGCATAGTTACTGCTGTTTTTGAAACAAATGTCGCTAGGTCTTTGATTTATCAGTAAATTTAAAATATCAAATTTTACATTTCCTTTTTCTTTATGTCTTATCAGCTATAATTTTAATGCGATTAAAAAAATATAATATTAAGCGTAATAAGAAACGATGACGATAGAAAAAAACAAAAAAATATTACATATTATTTTAACTGCAGCGGTGATCTCTTATTTTATGGTTTGGGTTCCAGCCAAACGATATGTGAATTTCACTCAATGATGATATTATGATGACACTGGACATTGTAAATAGTCAATGAATCTAATTTCATTCTACGCTAATATTTATAATGGTATAGATGATTATTTTACTTGAAAAGAAAGATCTTAATTCAGCTAAGAATACAATGCGGATTGGATATAATCATCTCTAATAATATATATTTATTTATCAATAATTCATCGATCTGGGGTGAGGTCAGCCAGTGGGCCGGCGATCGGACCGTGCCTTCATGGAACCGGTGAAAATAATAAACCTAAAAGTTTATCCTGTTGTGTAAAGTACGATGTTAAAACCGATCACTTACTTGAAAGGGTTATTAGTTTTATTAAAGAACAGAATGAAGTTGTATCTCGATCTATTTTCTGATCACCGGATTATCCACCTCTAAAGAGATAAAAGATAAAGTTAATTTGAATCACGGTTCTGTAAGTTTAAACAAAATTATGAAATCCTTTCGTCAAATTATCTTCATGATAGAAAGAAAAGTTATTAATACTAAAAGAACGGCATTCAATTTTATATATGGTTTTTTCACAGTGGTTAGAATAAATCAAAAAATTTGAATAAAGATTATGATTTCTTTTCAGATAAAGATGATGAAAATATCAATGTTAACTTTAAAATATATTCCTTTTGATGAATTAAAAGACGATGAGATACCAAAATATTAAATTAAATTGGATAGAAACCAATGATTTAGTTATAGTGCAAAAACAATAAAAGCGGTTTTCTTTCTATCAGGAATTGCATTGATTTATCAGATAGCTTGTAAAGGATGTTATTTACAGCTTTTGGGGTTGATTTACGAATCAATCACTATTATTATTTCCATATTCATGGCAGGATTAGAACGACGTATTACAGGGAGGGGACGTAAGCTGCCGATCGTTTTCTAATCATATTATTCAGTTTTTGCATTAACTGAAGTTGGCATAGGCACATTCAGGATTACTGGCCCTTTTTGGTGGTTGTGAAGTTTTTCTTCATTCTAATGTACTTCAACTATCACGCTAGCTAATTTTGTGGTATTGCTTTTTCCCGACATTTTTAATAGGAAGCACTATTTAGGCTATTAGCTCAACATTTAAATAAATATATTGATAATATTAGTAATAATATCCAGTTGGTTATATTCCACAAGAATACATTCGGGGACTGCAACTACTTATATATTAACAGGATTGGTATTGTTGTAATTTAACATTAACTCTCAAATTAATATATTTAGCAGGCGTTATTAATTATATTGTTTATGATAGTAGTTTTGTAAATATGGCAGTAAGGAAACCAAGATGACTAAAAAAGCAATGTTGTTATCATTTTAGGCGGTTTTTAAGTTTAAAGTATTGAAGTTATTTGGATTCGAATCTTTAATTTCAAACGGCTTCATTACACCTCAAGCATTTCTTTAACGCTAGCATTATTTTTGTTAGAATTATCATAGCACGGCTCATTAGTGAGTAAACTGGGTATCAGAGGAAAAGCGAGTGTGATTATCAGGAAAGATTTTCCTAGTTTTCTGCTCTTTTTGATATTCTGCTGTTATTAGTGTCATATCAACTCCAGATACTATATTTTTATATATCTTAAAAGTATATTTTATGTACCTTAGTGCGTGGGATTGTTTTCTATTGTGCATCATTTAGGTTCGGAAAATAAAAAACCGGTGCCGCAATTTCAAATATTTATTTCATAATGTTGTCAGTTGTACTATTACTTCGATTTTTATCGGATTTTATTTATGATGTGTTTACCACCCAGCAGACCCTATGGTATTATCGTAATTACTTTGGTTAGTGGCTCTGTTTTTGTTTAGTCAAAGTTGCTATAAAATAGTCTGGGGTTTTTGCATTGGGTATTCTAATGGCTACGTTTTATTACCTGAAAAGATCATTACGACGGTATTGGCTACTGAGTGAAAACGTACAGTTAGAAACATTGATTGAAATAAACACGGTTTTTATCAAGTTTATTTGAATAAAAATAATGATCATATTGTTTTGGGTGGAAATGTTGCCGATGGGATTTTAAATATTGATCTAAATCCACTTAGTATGATAGCATTCATCGTGCTTGTTATTACCAGTTTATGGCTCCGAATACAAAATATTTTAGTTATCGGGTTAAGTACCAGTTCGTGGGCGAGGTTTTAGCAGTATTCCAATATTGAATCTATAACAATTAATGGATTAAATCCTGCTTAGCCAGATTAGCTTCTTCTTGTCCTACTGTTAACTCATTTATTAAAAGATAATGCGTTGAAATATTGGCCACAGATGATGGTCGCCGTTGGTTAAACCCAAAATCCCTGAGGAAAATTTGATTATATTTTATAAATACTACATTTCATTAGCGGAATTATACTACTAATTTGCTGATAAAGAGTTTTTACAGGTTACAAAGAACATTTAAACGAAGATGGTTATTTATTTAACACAACCAGTTCTTGATGCTGATGAAACGTCAAATCCATATTCCATATTCTATATATATACCATGGTGTATCTTTTGGCCTCGTAGATACTGTTGCTGTGACAGGGCAAATTGGTGCGACGTTGGCTCAGTTAAGGTAGGACGGTGCGCTTTTTAATAGAGACTGTTAGGGTTAAATGAGTAAACGGTGTTTGGTGGATATAGGGATGACGGTTTTCAATGTGGGGCGTAGTCCGGAAGTATTACCGATACGAATATGATTACAGAATATAAGTATGAGATTATCCTCAAGAAAATAATTCCGATATGATTGATTGTAGAAGTCAAACTCAGCCTTTAAATACAAAAGTGAGGTTTCCTGTTTAGAATGTGAGGTTAAATTCATCTAGACAAACAAGGGAACTCTCTCATATTTTACTAATTAAAACAAGCTTATTATTTGGCATGATTTGGAAATGTGGGAACGTGAGGAACAACTCCCTATTAAATTCTCCTGGCTTGATCCCGTTTTTCTAAAATTAACAATAAATTTTTCGTCGGACCACTTATAAGATTCTTGATCTCGATAGTTTTGGGCTTCCTTAGTAATTGTCACATCGTACATGTGACTCTGTCTCTACCATATGCGTACAAACTGTGCTTTAGTGCGAATCTTCAGTGGCTAGACCCTACTAAATATAGAGTAATAGTCACCCATCTGTTGATGAATGATTTCCTTAATTAGCCTTGTAGCCGGATACGATCCTTCAATTCCTAACTCAGTTTATCTCTGCATTTATCCCAATTGGCATTCGCTCGAGCCTTTGCTCATAGCACCATTAATTTTATTATATTGGTAGAGTTCATTCACTGGGCTTCTTCCATTCGTAAACATGGTCGCCATCCTTCATGCTTTAATGTCACACAGAATAGCAGATACTCCATCGCTTATTAACCAGATACCCACGTCTTTCAAACTTCTTGTGTGCTTCTACCACCTGTCTGTACATTGTATATAAATAGAATATGATTCCCTTTTCTTTACCATCCTTGAACAATAACACCTTCAGTATGTGTACCTGCTGATCGGTAAATCAGGATATTTGCTTTGAAGTTTCATGCGTTGTAACACCTTCAGATGTCGTATGTTAGGTCAATTAAAGCATCTGCACCGGCTGTTGATTACTCTTGTTTCTATTTATAGCCCTATGACATTAATTCATCTTTACAGGCATTTAGTTTTGTTTCGCTTTTGGTAGTCTTTTGGTAATCATTCCTTTTAATTTGAAATATTATTGACAATACTTTTCTCAGTGTTTGTGCATTGAATAAAAATTCTGATTTCTTATTGCTATTTGTAACCAAACAGTCTTCAAGTCATTAATTCAAACAGTTTATTTCGTCAGTCATAAAGCTAATTAATAAATCCATATATCCCAAACTAAATTCTTATCTTTGTCCTAAACTATAAACCCATTTTTGATTCCAGTTAATTCATAATTATTAGTAGGTGTACAGTAACAGGATAAACGATACTTTCCATTTCTTACTAACTTTACTGGTCCGCAGCGTTCAGTGACATATTTTTGAATAAGCCTATTCCTTCTGAAGGCGAAATAGCGGCTTGGTTTCAATTTACGGTAATAAATCGCGTGAACAACATTGGATATTCCGACGAGTGAACGTGGTCCGTGGATAGGTCAGCAGTGTTTGATATATAATAATCATCGAAATTCAAGGGCTTCTGTTTGATTCTTAACAGTATTCTCTCTTAATTTGAAGTTAGGCCCAAAATATTTGCGGATGGATTACCTTTAGTTTGGGCTTCATTTAGAATTTATTTTCGTTAAAAGTTAAATCTTTTGGATGAAATTATGGTAAAAGACACTAAATAACGGAAAAGAATGTCTAAATTGTGAAATATTTAATCTGACAGAATCAGATTCTTTCAAACCCCTGATATACAGCAAGTTGACATTGCAACATGAACTTAACATGTGCAACAACGAATTGGTTTGGTGCATAGAATAATATTACGTTTAATTCCTGACAAAACTATGATTTACTTTTCATATAAAAAAGCCTTAAGCCTTATCAGGTATTTATCAAATACTGTGATTGATTCGACAAATCAATATTTATTGGAACATTTATAATGAATATAGATGATCTTTATTTATGGGATACCCAGAGCCGCAGGGGGCAGGGGAGTTTGAGGGACAGTAGCTTGGTTCAAATCAGATATGTTGTGAGCCCACCAAGCAAGCTGAGACGGATGGGTTTTCGTCAGGTAGGTGAATGATATTTTTGTAACGGACGTAAATTATGTTTTGGTTGAAATTGCAAACATAAGAATGGGTTATTAGATTTGATTTGGGATGGTGTTGGTTTATCGTTGCCGAGGTTGGAATGGATCATCGATCGATGGGACTGTGAGTATTGCCCAGTTTGGAGACGTGATCGACATTGAATTATCAACAAATTACTCATCATTTGGAACAATTTGAACATAATAAATTAACACCAAATTCATCAAAATAATAGAATTAGATTATTTCTTTGAGTGAAACAGTTAATATTACAAAACAAACAATTTCCAGAATTGGACAGGATTGACAGATATGGATATTTACACAATTGGTAATGATAGGGAAGAATTATTTGCGTTTAATGGCGGAAGGTGTCACTGAGAAAAAAATCTACATGATCATTTGTAATCATCGGTCAGCGTGTGAAAGATGTTTTGAATTAATGTATAATTAACTCAATAAGTAAATCATTTTTAAACAAAGGTGTAATATTTTAGCTATGCTGTTTTTAAGTTTACAAACATATAATTAAGTGCAGAACTGAAACAACACCAGAAAAGGCAATAAAAGATCATAAAACTGCGATCTTTAAAAATTGAAAGTACTCTGGGCGAGACTTGAACTCGCACGTCCGATGGACACTACCTCAAGATAGCGTGTCTGCCAGATTTCCACCACCAGAGCGTTTCAATTTAATTGAACCCCAATTTTGTGGTATATCGTTATTTTATTTTCGGCCGCAGCCGGAGCAGTTTTAATTGTTCGCGCTATTTGTGATCAGTCGTCTGCCTTTCTTTAACATTGTTTCGAATTGGCAGATTGATATTTCCGATAACCATGCTAATACTTTCTGAGAACACCAATAGCTTCAAATTGCGGTCGTGCGTGATAAAAGTTCGCTGAGCCTGTAGGCCGAAAATTGGCCACACAAGCGCCACCACCAAATGATGCGCCTGCGTCAGCGCCGCACCTTGTTGAGATCAAAATCCCGTGCGATCAGGGGCGATGAAATTAATAAATGGATAACTAATAGGGCTTGTTATTTTCTTCTCTTTGCTACTTTTTATAATATTAGGTTAAAAGGCAATAAACCCAGCAAGAGATGTCGCCAATGTACCGTGTTGCTTTTCGAAAAAGCGCGGTAATTGACAAATTCAAACAAATTTATAAAACACTTAATTTTTCACCGCACTTTTAGCTTATACTTTCTTGCGTGCTGTTTTTTTCGTTGTGGTTTTTCGACCGAGCTTAGGCAGCGTAACATTGAAATTCACCGCAGCATGCACCAAATCAGCAACATTTGTGTAAAACTGTGGGTGTTGGTAGCTGGTCTGTTTTGGCTGATGCCGGTAAGCTGGGATTCCCAGTGCGCAGTCATATCCGGTTATTGGCAGTATGGACTTGAGTCAAGATCCTTCGGCTCCGAGCTATGAATATTTTGCCTTTTTATATACACTTCACGTTTAAACAATAATTCAATAATTCCTGCACGAAGTAGCCTCATTGCCGATCCATCAGTTTCACACAAATTTTTTCAACTCTTTATCTTGTACGAGCGGGCTATTCCGTCATAGCGAAGTAGCGTCGCATCAGTGAAAGGTTTTGGCGGTTGAGTTTCTTGCTGATAATCTCGCCTTTTGGGCAGAATAATATGCCCTTTTTTCTGCTATAGGAGTAGAGGTTCCCTGTTGTTCTTCGTCATTATCTTCCACTTACACCCCATGGCGTTTCCAATACCGTTTGCAGGTTCTTGCCTGAGCAATGAAACTACCGCCTGCAATGTTTAGTGTGAATTTCGCACACGTCTTCATCAGGGCAGAATTGCATAAAGATATTGGCGCGCAATTAAGTATAAATATTTGGCTCTTGTTGAGTTAGATTCGCAATTTCGATTTTTGGCGGTCGGAATAATCGCATGGTGCCTTCGACTTTATCATTCCAACAACGGTTTCTGTGCTATATATCAGAATGTCGGTAATACCCGATATGCAGGAGTATGAGTCAAAATGGCGTTACTTTGGCCCGTGCTTTCGGCAAGTGCTCTTCCGGTAGATAGCGACAGTCGGAACGCGGGTAAGTAATCAGTTTATGGGTTTCATATAGGCGCTGGCAAATATCCAAAACTTCTTGCGCCAGTAAACGCAAACATTTCGCTGCATCAATTTGTAATGCTGAGGAAGAATAGGGTAATGGTGCCGTTTCTTTTCCCGTTGTCGGAATATTCCATCACTTCTACCCGGTTGCTGCGTAATACGTTTACCGTTTTCCGCTAAGCTTTGTGACAACACGTCCATCTTCATCCTGATAATCCTCTGGCTTTGCCAGCTGCCAAGTATGCCGTAAAGGTAAAAGGAGTGCGGTCAATTTTCAATTGTTTTTCATTTTGAATGTGCGCCACCACCTCAAAAAAATCCTTAGGTTAGGTATTTTAATTTCAAAGTCACGCCGTACAGTGCCCCTCATACAGGCGTTTTGTACTCTGACCCGACGGATACTTACACCGTGGTAACCACGCTTGTCTACCACACAAGTCAGTAACAGGCGCGTGTCATATTTATGCCATATAGCCAGTCTGCACGGGCACAGGCTAGAGCAGAGGTAGCGAGAATAGAGTACGGATTTGGTTACCGTTTTTGGACTGCTTTTTTCTACCCGCGCTCAGTTCAAATCACCTGATCAGGCAACAATTTTGATCACGTTTCTGAATAGAATTAGCACCTTCATCACTTAAATCCACAAATGGTGTCCTTCGCGATCAGGGTCGCGGCGTTTACTAATTCATCCGCCTGATGAATCGGTTTCTCTACGGTTTCAGCTGGGCGCAGCAACGTCTTTGCGTACGAATAAGCTGCCATTGTCGAATGGTCAGCGTCTTCCAATCTCATTATTTAAAAATAGGTTGTAAGCTGGGTTCGGCTTGTTCCAACCAGTATCGGCCACACCAGGTTACATGGTCGTTTCACCGCATTTGGTGGAGAGCCGTCGCCACGTATATGCGGCTTTGGCAGCACATCAGCAATGCGCTCGTACAGGCTGGGTTTTCGGCTATGAATAATCGCATTGGGTTGAGAATTAAAGAAAAAGTGCGGTGGATTTTACCGTAATTTTATCTTGAAAATCTAATTCCAGCCAGTTACATTATGCTTGAATTTTTTATATCTTAATTCGATCTGGCTAATGGTTTTATTTCTTTAATAGTTATATATTTTATTGGTCTCGTTTGGGACACTTGTGGTTTAGTATAAGACAGGTAATTTAAATACATATGAAAAAGTGCAATTGAAAAAAAACATTAATTTTCGACCACTGCTGATAGATAATGACTATTTGTTTTTCTTCCATTCGGTATATGACTTTTGTTTACCGTAATAATTGCTTTAAAGCGCGTAAGCAGGGCTTGTTTTCATGATTTCAGAATGCTTTAAGGAGTAAGTTTACCATTTCCTCGTTGTAAATGGTAACTTTCCACAGCTTTTGTTTATTGGGATCACAACTTGATTATTCCACTTTTATGTAAGCCATGGTTTTTATCAAATTGCTAATGCAGTTCAGATTTTCAGGCGGGTTCGTCGTAACCGAGCATCGGATAAGTGATGACAAATCAGCGATAATGGGAGTAGTCAGCATATCGGTTGGCAATAAGACTGGATCCCGTTTGCTTCTAATACCGTCACCACAAATTAATGCCGAATATGGAAATGTTTAATCAGCGCTAAAGCTTCGCCATGCCACGCTGCCGATCGCGTCAGCGATCACTAGAAATACGGTATCTTTCAATAATCGGATTTTTAGCTACAGTCGAGCCAGCCAAGTGCGTAATCCCATATTTTACCCGTGACCTTGCGGGTGGCTTGCGTTGTTCGTAAAGAGTTCGATTTTACCTGAAGGAAATTCAAACGGGTCATGGTTGCCTGAATGTAAATACCGAAGCTGAAAAAGGTTTTATCTGTTTGCCAATTGAGAGGAAATTCCTCGTGTGCTTTATCGATAAATCTTCATGCTCATCCCCCAAATTCGCTTTAATTTCAGGTTGACATTGGTCTTTTCGTCAATAATTTTTTGGAAGCCGTGCCGTAAAAGAGCTTGCCATATTGTCAGTGCTTTTCGCCACCATACGATAAAAGAGGTGTGATAGCCTTGTTTGCAAACAATTCCAGCGATCATTGAAAATCCATTTTGGCTACTGACACGGTTTAACTGCAGCACGCACACCAGGTTGGTGTGAAACCAGCTGTGACAACTATTCACATACCGAGCGGTTTCAGTAGCACTCTCGTTTTCAAATAGCCACCTTCTTTGAATGATTTATGAAATTCCCAGATTTAGTGGCTTTTCTCCGCCCAAAGTGCCGACAGAGCTGAGCTCAGAGACTTTCTTTAGCACAATTACTAAATTTTCAGCCACTAATACTTATGATTTTGATCAGAAATGGGTAGCTCGAATGAAATATATTCGCTGTCTGCCGATACGTGCTCACGTTTTACCATACCTCAAGTTCCATTTTGCCATGATTTGTCTTCATTTTTTTCATTTGTTGTATGGCGATAGTACCGAATAACTAATTCTTCTGTGCGATTGACTAATGGATCGGAGAATACCATTGAGGTTAATCCTCAGTGAGCCAACGAACATTTAAAGTGAGTGCCTAATAAGACAACAACAGGTAGCGTTCGCGGTGAAATCGCTTTGGCTTGCCTTGCCGCCTAGTTTCAAGAACTCAATACAAAAGTGCCGGCGGTCCAAATTGGTGCCGAGTGGGGCTAATCGTGGCGTTCCACTGACTTGTTGCCGAACGCCTCGGATTAACATAGATACTTCACGGACTACAACAGTTGAGCTGGAAATCATAGGTTTCGATAAAAGCCGGGTGTGACTCCATAAATACAGGAAAGGTGCTGCTAAGGTCAACCGAAGTAGCCTGAAAAAGTCTTCTGCTCGCCCAAATGCACTGTCATGAACAAAAAAGACAGCTCAACAGAATAGCGATGAAAATAGCCAACTAGGGGCAGAAACATCAATGCAGATACCTTGTAAAAATGTGGAATCCAACCATCTGCCGCGCGATACGATCAACGCAAATCAAGGCTAAACGGCTGAGCGATAAAATAATTAAATTGATGATAAAAAGATCAAAATCAGGTACATTGGCCCCAATAGACGTGCTAACATAAATAAAACTAACGTAAAAAGGAACAAATCGTTGGTAGACACGAAATAAGAATCGATTCAAGTTTATCAACAGGTTACAATGCTCTATTGGAATCTCAAATTAATACTTATTTCCATATTGCTTGAATGAAGTAAATGAGACAGGAATCAGTCAAGGGACGTTTAGCCATCCCTTTTGAATTTAATATAAACACACTACATTGAGGGCGGAAAACTTTTAACTGGCATAATCTCCACCGTTGATACTTGACATGTGTGGTGGTTGCTGATAAACGGAGGATCATTATTAGCGATGTCTTCGGTTGAATGGGCTGGTGTTTTGGTACACGCTCGCTGCTTTCTCGTCATCACTTTAAAACGCACATTGGAAAATTCCGTGCACCGACAGGGCTCCGATACTACAGCGCATGAATGGCGGTACCTGCAAATCTGCGTAAATTCAAACTGAATTGTTTCACAAAGGCTTCGGCTAACATACACATTTACCACGGATAAGGATAAAGTACCTGCGATGGAACCCAGTTAATGTATTCTCTTCGTGATTGCGCTCTGCCATTTGCGGTAAAATTTGGCAGGTTGTTGGCCAGCCCAATAATATTCAGGTTTGGATCAAGCGGTTAGCTAGCTTCAAATTCACTTGGTAGGCCAGCTCTAAACCTAACGCTAAACCTACGTTTGTTTATTAAGCATCGATTTGTTGCCATTCTTGCGGCAATTGCGAAAGTGCGGTATCAATTTCCTCGTTTAGAACATCCATCTGTAATGGATAAAATTGTCACCTAACTACTTTCAGTTCTTGTAGTTTTTTCAAAGAATACAGCACCGATAACTCGATAGCCTGCCTTAACAAAAGCGGTACAAGTTGCTTTCAGGGCAGATGCACATAACAAATTATAGTCGCAGTACCTTTCCAAGTCGGCTGTTAACATTCAGGTGCGGTCGATTTCGACTGTTTCAGCCGCCTTTGCCCAGTGCGTTCATTTGTCAATGCGTCAGCCCTGCCTTGCATAGGCACTCGGCTTAATGCTTTATAATAATCAGTTTGGCAATACCATGACAAGTAGTACGGCTTCCAGACATCAGTGGATCTTTGGCCAGTTTTAAAATATTACTGACCGCTGACTAACACCGAAAATACCATCGCCCGAACAGCAATATTCAAATGCTTACCAAATTCTCTGTTTATTACGCAGTTTCTAACAGCATGGTTACACGGGCATTTCCGTATACTAGCAGATAACTTTGTCCGCGCACAGATAGAGATTTTAGCGGTTTGTTACAGAATGGTCTGGAACCGCCGTAGATACGGTTACGATTATGCGCCAAGGCTTTTCGGTAGTTCGGTTCCAGATCCCATTTGACAGAGTTGATCAACTGGTTGGACTGGCTGGTTTACATCGGTTGAGAATCTCTTTGGGACTGACCCAGTGTTGCCAGGTTGATCAAGAGGTGGGGCGCCGATAGGTAATGGGTTTTCTTGGCGCCATAAGTGGAAAACGGAATCAGCAAACTTACTAATGCAAAGTCAACGAAGTTGAATGGTAAAATACAGTAAAAACCAATGCCTGAAAAGCCCGATAATTTGTTCTTTTAAAAGCAATGAGCTTTTAACCATGTTTTCTTTCCAACATTAGAACTGTTTGATTTTAGTCATTGTGATTGTTGATTTGCGTATCGGCGGTTTCCCGCGTGCTTTACCTCCATAAAATCGGGATCCATTTGTTTAATCATATTGGAGCCACGTGATAGTTGCGGCACTGGTGTTGGGGAACTTTACCGTTCGCTGAAACCTTTTATCTAATAATTGGAACAATGAATTGAAGCGTAAACCGAGGCATCGACATCTGGCGGTGGTAATAAGGTTAATAAATCCTGTTCTTTACCTTGTTCAAAGGGCTGCGTAGAACATTAACAGAGGCGTTCCATATTCCATGTTAAACAGTATGCAAGATTTCCTCCGATTAGGATACTATTAACAAGCTAATATAACCTAATATATTCTTCTTGGGAAAATAGTGCTGTGCTGCCTTATAAAATTTGATAGTAGATATCGTAAGCCTTCCTTTTGTACATAACCACGTGTTTCATAAAACAGGATAGAGCGATAAATTGACCATTGTCAATTTACCGCCGGATTTTTCTTCCTGTGTAACACGATGTGGCCTGCGACCTCATGGAGGCAATCCATTCTGATTGTTTGCCGTATTTATCATATAATTCCTGCAAATGTGCCGTTCCCAGCATAATGTTGCCAACAAGGATCAATAATTACTTGTCGTTCACATAAGGAAGGTTAAACTTTTTAGCAGTCGGACGTGCAGTGCTCGGTAACAACTGCATTAACCTCGAGCGGTGGCAGACGAGCTAGCAAGGCTTCCATTGGCGCAACGGCGGGTGATCGCCATCGCAAAAGAATGCAGTTGATTTTTACCGTTTAGTGAATCATCAAACCAATCCACCGATAAGCGTTCGGCGAAGCGCCGACTATATGCAGCCAAGCCTTAAGCTGTGTTAACTACTTATAAATCCGGTACCATTTCATTTTGTTGCATATTTAGCATTGTACCATTTTGTTCAAGGCGTTTGCAACCAATAACACCACTCCGGCATTTCGCAACGTAGTTTCGCAAAGCGTAGTTCTTACGCGAGGTTAAGGCTGGCAATAGCGGGATTTTCAGCCGCAATACTTGTTTCGCCACAAACGAGGCTGCATTATTTTGATTGTTTGCTTTTGCCAGCTCACCGGCATTAGCATCGGAGGTGGCCGCTCTTTTATTAACGAACCTAAAGACGTTCAACTATCATTTTCCTTGTTTTCAAACACCTTGGCTTGCCAATAGGTCCATTCGTCTTTGCTGCCGGAACATCAACGCCAACCACGTTCAGCAATACTCACATTTCCCGCTGGTACCAAGGCGTATGCGACGTTCTAATAATATGCTTAAATCTTTTATCTGCGTGGTTGGCAAATCACGCCACTGTTGGATAGCTGGTTGGGTTGAGTCAAAGAATTTGTTTGTGATTTTCCATTCTCGTTAAACTATGGGGCAAGGTCAAACCAAAACGGATGGCGTTTGGCTGTATGAACATCATCATTTCAAATAACTGAACCGTTTGACCAAATCTCGCTTTCTTTAATGCTTTTTAATAAATTGGATAAGCGGTAGTAAAATTCGCTTGTCTGGATTTGCCGCATTGAGTTTTTTCGTTATAAAACAGGCTGTTTTTTATCCATATTTTGTGTTGGAACAGCATAGTTTAACTAATTCGTTTATCCATTGGCGGGTTGAGAAGCATCTTTACTGGAATTTAAAATTAACCACTAATAATGCTTAATTATTTTGCTCAGATACCAATAGTGCGTTGTTGCACCAAATTATCGTTTAAGTCACCAATTGGGAATATAATTCAAACGTCGTCGCACATTGAGGCGAGCTCTCACCGGTTAGCCAGAGTTCGATTCAGTTGTGGTTGATGAAGTACAACAGTTTGAGCCAACGATTTGTGATATAAATATACTTATAATGTAATACATTGCGTCGCCTTATCATTTAACAGAACAGTTAGTAAATACCGCTGCCCAATCTTTTTCTTGTTTCATCAACCTGTTTCTTTAATTTATCGGTCAGCGGTGAAAACGGATTACGTTATTGAAAACCTTCAATTTCTCTCTAAATGTCAGATTATCTTTGCGACGGTTGAAATTTATATTCCGCGTAGGAATAAAACGGGTAATCGAGAATCTGAGACAGTAATTGCAACCGTCCGTCTGTGTTTACGGATTTTGAGGTGAATCACAGCCAGTTGAGTTTTGATAAACTTGGCGTTGTTGTCAACGTTTCGCCGAAGCAGAGAATGGCAGAGATGAACGCAGTACGCGAAGCAGGGTTTTCTATCATTCTATAACGGCAAAGCCAGCAATCTTTTTGTGATTATCTTAAATTGAGAGCTTTGTTTTGTTATTTCTTGATATAAAAATAGCAGGTAATTCAGATATAGATAGAATGTTGTATTAAGTGATGTAAAAAACAGCGGGTACAGCGCACTTTCGGTTCATTAACTGGAAAAGTGCGGTTGGTTTGCCTAACCATTTTTCAGTTCTGATATGCTGTTTCAGATGTTAGAAACCTTCCTCAAATTCTTCTTTTCAACTTTAATCAGCATATGCTTCGCGTTTGAAAGCCTAGAGTAGGGCACCCGCTATAGCTCACGAAAATCCAGAAGATAAGTACGAAACCAGTCGGAACAACCGTGCTGAGTGAAGTTGTGAATCGACAGACCACCGAAGAGAATAACAGAGCAAATACCACAAATAACGGTTGTCGGTGTCTCATCAATGTAGGACGAGGTTTTTGGGTCAGAGAATATCGACCATTCCTGACTCCAAACAACCGGATTTTACGGAAGTTTTCCGTACGCGGTCGAATACAACAATACTGTCCATTTAAGGAATAACCGACCACAAACAAAATTGCCGCCACAAAGTCGAATCCATTTCAATTTACAGGAAAAGAAATACTCCTAGCGTAGTAATTACGACATCATGACCAAAGCAGAATGCCCACCAGTTGCCAAGCGCCACTCAAAACGCATTCCTACATGGCAGGTAGCATGATTAACGTTAGAAGCGTCTGGCGTAAATTTGCGCCTTGCCAGCTCTTCATTCGGATAAACCAGATTCAACACTACGGATTTGTGGGTTGGCATCTAATAGACCGAAATATATTTTGATTTTATCGCCGATTTGCGCATCGCTGATTGTAGCGGAAGACGAATCATCACATCATACATGCTGCTTGCGTGGTTTTGTACGATAACACTATTAATGCCGTTAGTCTCTAAATATGGTTCTTGCACTGTCAGATTAGCCGGTTGTAGAAAAATGTATCGATCACACCACCGGTAAAAGTCGATCTGATTAAAACCTTTTGGCAAAATACAAACAAAGCAGGAGCGGTTGTAAGCGGGAACGAAACAGGTAGCTCCATTTGCGGAGTTTTTCAGAAACGGATTAAGGCGAAGGTAAACCTACACCTTTATATTCATCTTTTGTTTTAGCATTATTTTATTAAACTCACAATAATTCTCTCCACACATTAAATTGTTGGTTGTATTACGTTACCGTATGCAGTTCACCAACACACGTGTGCCGGTAATAGCGGTAACCGTAAATCCATTAAAGGAAAGGGTAATAGCAAAGCCTTTCACGGACCGGTTCCTGCGCAAAATTACGACGGAGGTTAAAATGTGTCATCAGGTTGGCATCAAAAAGTACCAATGGTACCAAGCACCATTGTCAACCCGCTGCAAGCACTTGCTGGTTGAGCGGCGTTACGGATTTCTTCTTTATTCGCTCAAAATAAGTACGATTGGCATCCACCGCATACCGACTGGATGAAAATAATCCCTGCGATTCCGGCGCGCATTGTGAGAGTAGCGACGCGGCAATAATGACATCAAAGCCGACCAACAATACCATATGCCATCAAAGCAACTTCGGTGGTGAAAATACCAAAACATTTTATAGTAAAGCCACACAGAAGACGTTACGAGTGCCCAATCCCCAAAGCCCGGCACGAGACCAACGTTCTGCATTTGCGCACCTAATGATGGTCAATGGTTCGTTCTTCAACAGGAATTTTGGATCAGGGCTATTAACGCACCGGAACGCAATAATACTGCAAGGTTCAACGCTACTGGGACCTATACCGATCCGGTAATTTGGAATGCACTTGCCGAAACGCCCTGCATAGATGATGGCGACGTTGATCACTTCTTCGTGTTTTCCAGTAGTGTTTGCCGTCGGCATCTTTCTCGCCGCTACTGTCACTATATTCCTACGTATTAGGGTCGTCATTTGGTTTGTGCAGGTTATCACGGGTAGTAGCGACGCCAATGTCGTCACCTTCACTTATCCAGTATGGCAGCTTTGCGGACTGGCCACTGCGCTGATCCACGCCTGATGAGCGCGCCTGTAATATATTCACTTACTTCTAATATGGTGCGTTTAAACCGGGCAACAGGTCGCCCTCTCCAGTTTCGTTTTAATTTTCTGTATCGGATGTGGCACAATACCGCTTTGCCCTAACGCATCGAGCTGGCATTACCATTCACTAAACGGAATTTCAAGTGTTGCTATTTGCACCTCGATTTCTTTTGCCCGTGCAGTATCTTGTACGGTAGTCCACGACATTACGCTCTACCCTGCACTGACGCTGAATAACAGGATCCGGCAACGCACGATTCTTTCCACACCCGTTTGCGTAGAATGATTCATTCTGTTCCACTGCATATTTCACAGGTTTCGTTTAAAGGCTTTGCTTCGGACCGAAGCAAGAAATGATAGTATTTTCGTTAATGCTACGAACATTCCCAGGCTTGGGTTGCTACTGCCACGTAAGAGTCGCTTGCGCTGCGCGAGTTGTTCAGGTTTTGAGTCAGTATGCGATAAACTGCTGAAATTTTCACCACGCTCTATAGCACTGTAGCAGTGCTTGTTCTTTACGTGAGTTCTACCATGGCGTATCTTATAGTGTTCCTGGCGTTTTGCTCGAGTACTGTATTCCTTATCCCAGCTTCATTGAGAGCACTGCACCGCCACGCAAGTCCGGCCCCATTTTCGTCGGATTGCCGCGATATCATTTCAGCGTGTGGCGTGGCCGGTGCAGGTTCAATGCTACGGAGTAAAGCTGTGCAATTTCTCACTGAGTTTTATCTTTTGGCTAACAGCTGATCCATCAGTATTATTAAAACAGACCATCCAGGCCGTTTTCCAATGTAGTAGATTTGGGAGTTAAATTGTAGTTTTGCAACAGATTTCTGACATGATGTCGGAAAGGCGTAGTGCTTGTTGCTTGCTGACCTGCAGTACCCAGGAAATCTGTACAGCTGGGATCTTCGCCGTAAATAAATATTTGGAAGAGAGAGAATATAAAGACCAGCTAGCGATCACGAGGAATCACCATTAGATTCTTCCGCAAAGATGTAACAGTTTAACTGGATCGTTTTGTTTCCCTGGGAATGGATTGCAAATCAAGAGTTTTAAAATGAGACCTTTCGGCAGCGCTATGCAACAATAAAGTTGCGTTTGAGATACTTTGGCTTCAGTGGTCTCATTTAGCACTAGATAACTACGATTATCACTATCAGCAGGCTAATCTTAAGTGAATTTTACCAATTCGTCCGCTCGGAAGTTAGAGACTTCGTTCCTTTGGCCTCAATTCGGACATTAATGAAGTGATCTTTTATTACGTTTTGCCTGCGGACGATACGTCCTGAGAATAGAAAATCAGTCGAGAGATAATGAAAATAAATAACATTGACGTTAGGACTGCCTTGGCCCAGGCTTCCATTGAGATATTCAGCACAAGTTAAGATTTTGATTACGGGTCGACTAAAATAGCATAAATTTTTGCGAAAGTAGAAATGATCTTAGTGAAATTCCTCTTAAAACGACCGGAATTTCCTGACCGCTCTTTTATAATGCAGGAATCGAGCACCTGTAGATGCGCCCTATGCAAGTTGTTGGATTTCGATAAACCAGTACACCACGATGCCTGCAGACTGATGGGGCAACCTCATAATCTTTTGCCTACTTGAGGAATAAAGAGATTTCGTACCTGAGACGGTTTTGGCCGCGCATTTATATCAATGAAGTGATATATTCGGGAGCAAACACTAGCAAATTCAGAGTTTTAGTAGAAGGTTTTGAGGAGCAGAAATAATGCTGTTTACAGTTGTTACACCCAGTGGCGGATAACAAATTCTTTGAAAACCATGCAGACAACAGCTTTGAATGCGCTGGCGGATCTTTGCTTAATGGCGTTGCCAGCATACCAATACTCATCATTTCTTTTGGTACTGACCCATTGGAACTGACAAACTTGTACAGACTCACCAGCAATAGTTCGTACTACTCTTACAGTGATCATGCTTAATGACATCAGTAGGAATATCACACCATTTGTCCATCTCGACGAATTTCTGGCATCAGATTGTGGATTATAAAGGTTTATTTGATGTTGATAGTTTCGGTTTCGAGACAACCAGTTAAAGCTCATTGTTAGTGCTAGCTAAAACTAGAGATTTTCATTTAGCATAGTCCTTGAGAATTAATTATTTCTGAATAACCAAACGCCATTTTGGTTTCTTACGATTCCAAGAGAAATTAAAGCGACTAGCCTCTTGACGGAAGGTGAATTCAAAATCTGTCAGAGAGCTTCTTATGGTTAAGTTTTACCAATTAAAGTTTAGAGCCATTCTAACTGGGCGAGAACACTTTTGTACCGTAATGGTAATAATGAGACAAAGTGCAAACTCAGTTGGAAATCAAAGTCGATAGTTTCATTTTACCCATCCTCCTCGCCACTTTTCTGCGCTCGGACATAGTATCACATACGTGTAATTCGGTTTCCGATGAGGTGTTTGTTTGCGAGCTCGAGATAGCTGGTTCTTCGAGGTGCAATATGGCGATCATAGCCAGCTTATGTAAAAGCGAGATCAAGTCACGCAATCCGTTTTGCCATTCGCCGTTCGCTAGATGTTCCACAGTTGGGCGGATAAGCCAACGCCCAGTTTTGGTGTAAAGCAATATGTTCGCTTTTCTAGTTTGTCAATAATATCTTCTTGTGCTTGCGGCACGTGTTTACTGCGAGGCAGGGAAGGAATCTTCGTCGTCGTGAGTGCAACGGTGCAGACAAATTGAAAATAAGTCCAGAATTTGTTTTCATCATTTTCCGCAGCCTGAATTTATTCCATTTTGGAGTTAGATAGTCAGCGTAGGAGAAGCCGTGAGTTGGTTGCAAAAGCATTTCACCTTACTACCAGCAGGCATAAAAGCATTTCAATCAGCTCTTCCCAACTGGCTGAAACTTTGCGGCTCTAAATTAAGCATCCTCACTCATTAACTAATGGCTGGAACAGGCTTGCCGATTTTAGCATAAAACTCATTCACAAACCAAATCGAATTCGCCCTGTTTACAATTTGCAGGCTGGAGTTTGTTCCATTAAAGCGTGATAATAATAAGCCTGCAAATTGTGAGTATGAGTATTTAAAACGAGCTACCAAAATTTCCCGCATTTTATCCGATGGTACAGATAAGATTTGAGTACGTAGTGTTTTGCAGGTGTAGCTTAATCACATTCCGGATCGAGATGCCGTAGTATCGTCGCGTGATACTTGGCATTACAATTTTCACAATACCATCGCTGCGAATAGATGTATCCGTTGCAGCGAGCGTTTCCAGTCGGCGTGCCACGCACGATCGAACATGCTCTCAATTCCGCAGCGTAGCGCCTTCACGCAAATCTGCGACTTACCTGCGCCCCATTAAATAGCGTGGTACATCCAAGCATTCAGTGAACACTGGGCAAACGTATTCACAGTACGATGCATATTGTCTTGCTTCGGTTCTCACCGCTTCAATCCGCCGATAGCATAATGCGTCAAAAACCGATTTTTCACCGACCTTCCAGAAAGCTTGGCACCAGATCTTCAAACCACACCACCTTTTACACAATACCGAAATAGACGTTTCGAGTTTCTAATTTGATCAAAGCCGATCCGACTACGTTGCGCCCAACACCTTGCGGCTGTTTCCATTGAACTCGTGTAATCGAAAGTGGACGGATAAAGGGCGCGCATTCAATCATCATCACAATACTCGGAACCGAGGATCATGTGAGATTTCGCCTGGATTTTTCCGGCGATAGAAAAATACGCTCGCCGTTAATCGGATTTTGGTTTCACCTTCTTCCGTAATTTGCGCAGTTTTTCCCAAAGCTGAATACTTGCGAAAGCCACCGCTATCGTCAGAATCAGGCGATACCATTACGCACAAAATCCATATAAATCACCCGTAGTTTTCGCGCGGCTTGCTGCACGCGTAACCATAAATGGAAGAAATATTGCCGGACGGGCAAATTTCTGCGCCTGTCGCCGCGCCTTCGTAGTGTCATACACTTTACGGTACCGTGAGTTTCCCGTGACCGGCATGAGATGCGCGGCGTTACGCACCCTCAAATTCATAGCCTTATGCAGGCGATAAAGTGTCATTGTCGCCTCGACGGGCGAGTGCCGTCAGTTTTATGCCAGCGTAAATTTCATTGTAATTTTTCCTTTTCAGATAAACAGTTCGAGGTATCTAGAAGTGAACAGAGAAGCGATCGCTCGCCAATTAGATTCTGCGATACCATCCCGTTTTCGTAATGACATCGCATCTCCATAACTACGATACTGATTTTCTACCACCCGCACTTTTATGTGAGTGTTCATCGTCTTTTCCTGGCCTGCAAAGGCTGAAACCAGCATAATCAAAGATGCTTTCAGAGCAGATGAAAATTAGTACGATACGACTAATCGACTACACGATGCATGGATGATAGAAATAGATGTATCGGAGAAAACAGTTTCCAATAAAGCTTTGCTGGACCTGCGCTTGCACTGCCATTGCGCATGACACTCTATTGGGCGTGCCGATGTTGTACCCACCAGCTGCGCGTTTTCCCTAGCATTTAGTGGCGATAATTTCCCGATCACGGACTTCTCCGGCACCTCTGCGCATGTTGGCAGCGTGCACGCCAATGCTTGATCTTCAATGCTTTTCCACCCGCACGGGATTTGAAGAAAGTGCCAGCGCCACGTGCGGTAACATGTGAAGGCCGAAAATCTACGTCACTTTGCACAACATGTTTTGCGAGCAGTTCGTCGTCAAAATACAAAGCCTGCCGTTGGGAGTGACAGCAGCACCGGGGATTTTAGTATATACGGTTTGATGAAAGCGTTCTTTGTCAGCTATCCTCATCAGGACGATCAATGATATAAGGCGCAGCAGCATGTACCCGATTGTTGACAAAATGTCAAAAGTGCGGTCAAATTTTAGTTTCCTATGACAAATAACGCTCCCTGTCCTGCACCAAGCATTACGGCTTTCACTCGTTTCCTTCGCCCAGTTTGTCTTCACGCCTAAAATGATTTCTGTCCACGGCACCGGCGCTTTGGGAAGCGCGCACATGCGGCGGAATAGAAATGTGGTTTCCTAGAGATGCGTTTCCACAAGGACACCAGCTTGCCGCCGCTGGCTTTGCGCCCGAACATGCGGGCGGGAATCACCGCGTGTATTGTTGAATACTAGCCGATCGCAGCCTGCGTCCAGCCCGAGTCAATACGTCGGCAAAGTGCGGTGGAAAATTACCGCCGTTTTTCCTGCCGTTCAACTACCGACTGAAGCGGCTGGCGGAACGTTCCGGTTTTCGGATAACGGGCGGTACAATTAAACCAATCGGGTAAAATCAAAATAAAATCCAGGAAAGGCTTTCAGTATGCCACTGTCAGTCTAAAAATTTGCGTGAGTCTAGATGTTTATTACACGTTTCAAAGTACAGAGTAAAACCTTAACTTTCTTTTCACGCATTTTTCAGCACAAAATCTCACGATTATTTTCACGATGGATAAAAGGCTTCTGAGAATGCCGTACAAGCCCGATTTTATGTAATCGAGACTCCCGACAAGACGGACTTGCCGCTCGGGGAATCTTTGGCTTGCGATTTGGCGGCAGAGCGCATGGCGATTAGGTAAAAAGTGTTGATCGCGTGCGACGAGAGCCAGACAGCAGGCGTTGGGGCCCTGGATGAAGCCGCGCTGGCGGCGGATGCGGAACAGTTTGTGCCACGCATAATTTTATCAGGTGAAGTCACTAAATGTGCGCACCGATCAGAATTTCATGGAGTTTAGCGTAACGCAATGACACTCAGCAGCATCGGATCCTGTTGGTTAACCTGCAACTTAAAACGTGCGAATTCCTGTACAGGTTTTGAAATCAAATGATTGGCTTTGCCTGTGGAAGAACAACCAGCCTTAAGCCTTGCGCGAACGTTATAACAAACAGCTGATGACAGTTGGGCTGGACGGTGAGCACAGAGCCAGGCATAACGATTATAAAGCTCCCCTCTTTAGAAAGAGCGGGAAGATGATAACAAGCGTAGATTTCTTTATGAGAGTTGGTGCTACCATCTTGAATCTCCACCTAAATCCCTCTTTTGCCCAAAGGATATGGATACTACACTTGAAAATTGACCGCACTATGAACGGCGGTACCACTACCCAACGCTTTGAAGCCCGATATGTCTCGCTTCGGGCGTGGCATCTGTAACCATTCGAGATGAAATCTGAAAGCACATTTTTACGCAGGCGATATTTTGCGTGTGGTCGCTTTGAGATATAATCAATATTTCTGCACCATTGAAGTGCTAAAATGTTTCACCAATTACCCTTGATGAACTGACGAGAACAGCATGCAGAAACAGGAAAATATGGGATTGGATGAGATTGAAAGAAAGGCTGGTTCAGGGTTTATCAGTGAGATCATTAGCTCTATGTAATTTCTTTTAAGGTTTTATAATAGTAAATTATGCTGGATTGATATTTACATATTACTATTCTTTATATTAGTCTTACTTTGTTTTTGTGTCCTTATGTTTCTAGTCCAATTCTAAACAAATTGAATTTGAATTTATAGATATCATCATTTCATGTATTGTATCTATAATATCTTTAGCTAATACATATAGTGCTGTTCTAGATTTGCGAAAAGGAGATAGATATTTGGAGAAACTCAAAGACATGAGAGACTCGTACGAAATTATATGAATAGATGTATTAAATATGATGCATTTTAATGTTTTAGATTTTCAGATATTAAGATCCAGTCACGTGGCGATATATCTTTTGTTGGAGATTAATAAGTTTCTAGGAATGGAGTTATTGTTGTTATACAAACACGTTGCTAGATTATAGAAAAATTTATTGGGTGGAAAGCTGGAGGTATGTAGAGGAATTCAAAAAGTCTACTTTAAAGGTCCAGTGAGGAATTCCTTATACTTTCTTATAAAGAATGCGTAACTAAAAATTCTTCCCTTATAACTAGAGACAAATGAGACCAAATCTTGATTAGTTCCTATACACAAATAATAGGTCTGACGAAACATTAGAATTGCATGTGAAAGCAATGAAGCTTATTAAAGCGAATTTGAGATCAAAGATGATGAAACCAATGGTTAATAATGTATGAAAATTCATCGTATAAAATTAGTTAAGATGAGAGAAACCCAACAGTGACACAAAAATCATCGAGAATGGCAGACCACGTTTTAATCCGTCTGCGGTAGAACGACCCTTTATCGACATTGGGAAGAGCGCGGTTGGCATTTAAAGCGATCTGAAAATGATGAAATGCATAGACTATTGCATTTACCAGTTCCGCCGCCGAACAATGACAGGTTCTCTACACATGGGGCATGCGCACCAACAAAGCTTATGGATACCTTAATCCCGTTTTAACCGTGTGGAAGGACATGACACCTTATGGCGAGCGGGGACCAGACCACGCGGGTGTTGCGACTCAAATGGTGAGTGCAGAACGTAAAAGGTGCCCGCAGAAGGCCAAAACCCTTATCGCACGATTATGAGTCGTGAAGCGTTTATCCAACAAATTTGGGATTGGAGAAAAGCCTATTCAGGCGGCACAGTCAGCAACAAAATGCGTCCCGTGGGAAACTCTATCGACTGGGACGCAGACATTTCCACCATGGACGACAGTTTTGTCCAATGCTGTAAAGAAGTGTTGTGCGCTTGCACGAGAAGGTTGTTGCATCAGTAGGCATGACGTGGTAAACTGGGATCCAAAACTGCACACGCGATTTCTGAGTTTTAGAAGTTGAAAATACAAAGAGGCCAAAGGTTCTCTTTGGCATATTCCGTTACCGTTAGCCAACGATGCCAGAACGGCGGATGCGGCAAGAGATTGACTGAGTCATCGCAGCACGCGTCCCGGAGACCATGTTGGGCGATACTGCGGTGGCGGTTCATCCGGAAGATGAACGTTATCAATCTTTAATCAGCAAAACCGTGGTTCTGCCATTGGCTAATCGTGAAATTCCGATTATTGCCGATGAATATGTGGATCGTAATTTGGTACCGGTGTGGTGAAATCACCCTGCGCACGACTTTAGTCAGCTATGAAGTGGGTAAAACGTCACAGCTTGCCGATGGTTAATGTAGTAACTTTAAACGAAGATATTCGTGATGAAGCCCAGAAATTATCAGTACTGACGGCAAACCATCTTGCAGGGCTATAAGCGACTATTCCTGCGGATTATCGTGAGCCAGGGCGTTTTTGTTGCACGTAAAATCGTGGCAGATTTTGAAGCGCTGGGTTTTATTAGATGAAATTAAACCGCATGATTTAAAAGGTGCCTTATGGCGACCGAGGTGGCGTGCCGATTGAGCCGATGCTAACCGACCAATGGTATGTCAGCGTAGAACCGCTTGCTGATGATGGCAGTTAAAGCGGTGAAGACGGCGAAATCCAATTTGTACCGAAACAATACGAAAACCTTTTACTTCTCTTGGATGCGTGATATTCAGATTGGTGTATCCCTCGCCAACTTTGGTGGGGACACCCGTATTCTGCGTGGTATGACGCAGAAGGCCAGCGTTATGTCGCGCGTAACGAAGAAGAAGTGCGGTCAAAATACAATTTGGAGTTCTGCGGTTCGAACTCAAAACAAGATGAAGACGTACTAGACACGTGGTTCTCATCGGCTTGTGGACATTCTCCCACTTTAGGCTGGCTGGAACGAAAACCAGAACTCAAAATGTTCACCCGACGGATGTGATTAATCACCGGCTTTGATACTCATCTTCTTTTCGGTTGCTCGTATGATTATGTTTTACGATGCGCTTCGTGAAGATGAAAACTGGCAAACCGCAAGTGCCGTTCAAAACCGTGTACGTGACGGAGCTTAATCCGTGATAGGCAAAGAGGCCCCAAAAATGTCAGAAATCAAAAGGTAACGTACTTGATCCAATCGATATGATTGATGGCATCAGCCTTGAAAGGGTTTACTTGAAAAACGCACCGGCAGCATGATGCAACCGCAATTAGTAGAGAAAATTCGCCAAAGCAACTCATGAAAGATTTTCTGGAGGTATTGCCGCTCACGGCACAGACGCGTACGCTTCACACTAGCCGCACTGCTGAGCAGCGCGATATCAACTGGGATATCGACGTTTGGGAGGGCTATCACGCAATTTCTGTAACAAAATTATGGAATGCGCGTTTCGTCTTAACGAATGAAAAATTTAGATTTAGCCACATAACGTGTTGATTTAATACTCTGTTGCCGATGAATGGATCAATCAAGGATGTTGATCGTGCAGTAAGGGCCTTTAGAGTGTGATCGATCAATTTCAGTTTTGACTTTATGTGCAAGATGTGTTTACAATTTACCTGGAATGATTCTGTGACTGGTATTTTAGAATTTACTAAACCGGTATTTGCGAGGTGGAGATCAGTAAAATTCGTGGTGCTAGCCATACGCTAATTGATGTATTAGAACTATTACGTCTGGCTCATCCAATTATTCCATTCTCTATCAGAAGAAATCCGCAGCAAAAGTGAAAAGGTTTTGCTGGTGTGAAGGAGAGATGGCTTATACTTCAACCTTTTCCCAAATGAAGAAGACGCAATCAATGAATACGCGGAAAATAGTATTAATTTGGTTCAGACGTGATTGTAGCCATGCGTCTAACATCCGTACTGAATGCAATATTCCACCAAGCAAAGGCCTCGATCTGTTGATCCGTAATATTTCTGCGGAGAGGCAAAAATACTGGAAAAAGCAGACCGCACTTTCCTACAAGCCATGGCGAAGTTAGACAACGTCAGCGTAGCTTACAGAGAGGCGAACAAGCACCATTGGCTGTAGCGAAGATTAGTCAATACCGCAAAATCTCTGTGCCGATGGCAGGTTTTCATCAACAAAAGCTGAGCTTGCCCGTTTAACCAAAGTTGAAAAATATCAAAACGAAAGTTAAACGCATTGAAAAGCAAACTCAGCGGTAGAAGCCTTCGTCATAAAGCCCCGGAAGCGAGTTATCGCAAGAACGCGACAAGCCGAATACCAATCCGGATTTCAGAAAAAGATTCGTGAACAGTATAAGGCGATTGAGGCGCTTTTAATAGACTAATAAAAACAAACGTCAGTTATGCTCGACGTATTTTCGAAACATGCTGAATTTCCACCCACTTCTTTAACTTATCTCTCTCATCTGCATTTCTAATCCCATTAAAATAGGCTCAACAATTTCCATCAGGCACTCTAGGGTATTTTAAATAGTAATAAAAAGCCCTTCCAAAGCGAAGGGCATAAATTAAATTTGGAGTCATACTTTTTATAGGTATGCACTGGATTATACAAAACCAAATTTAATGTTTGCAACGTTTATTAACATTTTGCTATTTTTCTCATGAGGAGTTGCGTGTATGTTGGTTCCATTTAGGTTGCGCATTAATAGGGCGTAATCCAAGGAAATATCTTCAGGAACATCTAAAAACACAAAATGTCCATCTCAAGGGCTGCTTCGACAGATTTGTTTTACAAGGTTTTCAGCATTTTGGTTGATTTTTGAAAAATAATATCCCACCCTTTGGTGTCATCATCATTTTCCATTTCATCACCCAAGTAAAAACTTATTTTTAACCGCTACTTCTGCCATGCCTTTCGAGCATTACAGCATGCACTAAACTCACCGACAAATTGCTGACGCTTCTGAAATGGAATAACCGTAATCCTAATTTTGGTATTCGTCATGAGTATGTCGGCGCAAAAGCCTTCTGTGTAATCTGCGATGTGCATAAGTTTTCTAATGTACTCATTGGGCTTTCATCAAACGAGCTGCCGGCTACAGCATCATCAATGACTTTTCTCGTTCGTAGGGCGGTGCGGGCGCAGTAGTAGAAAGACTTAGTTCGTCCCTCAATTTTTAATGAATGTACCCCGAGTTGCTGAGTTTTCTCTACATGCTGTACCGCACGTAAATCTTTAGAATTCGCAAATAAGTACAGTGCTCATCTTCATATGCAGTCATTTGTTCGTCAGGGCGTTGCGGTTCGGTATAAGAGAAAACTTTTATCGTCGTTTGACTTCACCTAAAGTCAGGGGCCACGTTTTTACTTTCAATTTGTTGTACCCAAATCATACTGGTGCAATATCTTTCCAACATCATCCATTGTACTTCTTCCACTTTATATTCCCAGCAGGACGTTGGTACAAGTGCCTGTCGGTTCAGGTCACTAATGTAGCCTCGATAATAGACAGCGTCGGAATAAACGCCTACAAAGCGCACCGTATGCAAAAATTTCCAGTCTCGATATCGTACTTTTCACGAATTTCGGCGATTTCCTCAATGGATAATTCGCGTGATAAAATGACTCGAGTTAACCCACTTGTTTCAGAATTTCACGGTCGCCCAGTTCACCGCGTTAGCTTTGTTTGACGAAAGGTGAATATCCATGTCAGGAAAGTACCACGAATCAACTAATTAAGCCAGGGTCAGACATAATTAATGCATCGGGGGTTCATTTTCAACCACGGCTTGTAAATCTTTGATAAAAGTCTTTAATTTTGAATTATGCGGTGCAATATTTACCACCACATAGAATTTTACCCAATGAATGCGCTCGTCAATGGCAATTTTCAGGTTGGCGTGAGTTAAATTCATTGTTACACACGTAAAGGCTATAATGCGTTGTCCTGCGTAAACGGCATCCGCACCGTATGCGAAAGCATAACGCATATAGTGTACACTGCCGGTAAAGCAGTTCGGGTTTTAGAAAGTCATAAGTTTCCATTAATCTGAAGTTCAAGTCAGGAGTTGCACGGTGAACCGTTTTAACGCAATCCGTTAAAAGGGCGGTATTCTAGCAGAAATTGTGCTAAAGTGCGGTCGTTTTTACCTATTTTGGAAAATATATGTCAGAAATCTTATCACCAATTTTTCTCTAATCAGTCGTTTGTTTGGCAATCTGTTTCATAGAGATGCCGACGGATCCGGTATTGGAAAACGTGTTTAATTGGTTTTGCAACAAAAGGCTTGCAGCAAGTTTGGGTTTTTGCACACGGACAATGAAAAGCAGACAGGCGATAAGCTGATGTACAGATGTTGATTAAAACTGGCTGTGTTAGAGGAAGAATATCTTGCTTTTGTTTTCCATTGATGGAGTAAAGTACCAGTGGGCATGGCAGCTTACGATTTAGATGAACAAGCATTCTTGGCTTTTCGTCAAGAACGCGGAATGCCGGATCAACAAGCCCTGTAGATTTTGGGCTCGTTTTATTGTGCTTCATGGATTGAGGACAATTTGAATTCTACTGCAGCGCAAGCAGAGTTATTTGAAAGCAGTATTTGCTGCCTTATGCAGGTAAGTTTCTATCAAAAAGTAGAAAGCGCAGCAACACTACCGTTTTATCGCTCTAGCCTTGTTGACCCGCGAAATTTTAGCTGCTACGGCGGATGAGATTAGACGAAACACAATCACTAAGCTTTAATCGGAAAAAGTGCGGTGGGGTTTTAGCCTATTTTGTAAAATGCCTCAAAAACCGACCGCACTTTTCTACCGTTAACCCACCTTAAACATCATAAAGTACCCATTACGACTGCTTGATCCAGGATATGTCCTTGCACTGGCAAAAGTACAGTCATTGAATCAGAAAGCCTTGTTTTAAATCGAGTTTTGTATCTAATGCATAGACAATCAATTCGTAACGGTGTAAACAATTCGGCGGTGCCATTCCACCATAAAGCGGAAGCTTCTAAAATATCGAAAATTTCCCAATGCACTTGCCCACGAGTTTGCGCCCTGTACATCAATCCGTTGCACCTTTGCTTTCATTTTTCACTGACGAGAGCGACGTTCAAGATTGGCGATCAACCAGTGAGTCCAAAAACAAAACCGCTGGCAGTAATGGCATCTTTGTCTTTCGCAGTACAACTGCACAAAGATTTTTGTGTCTGTCGGGACATCACTAATTTCAAAGGGAATCAGACCATCACGTCGCCATACCGTTTGGGCTGAATTGAGTGCCGCGTTTACCATAGTTTGTCTTCAAATGCACCATTTTTAATGGCGGAGCTGGTAACTTTCATAAAATCTCCTTGATGTGAATAAGATGATGGGCTGTTTATTTATCGTAAAGTAAACGAAATTTTGCTAGAATGCACGAATATTTTTATGAAAGAGAAAATTTATGCATTGCCCGTTTTGTTCTACTGAGGAAACCAAAAGTAATTGACAGCCGATTAGTGTCGGAAGGCTTTCAAGTGCGTCGTCGTCGTGAATGCACCAAATGTCATGAGCGTTTTACGACTTTTGAAACCGCAGAATTGGTGGTGCCGCGCATTGTGAAAAATAACGGTACGCGCGAACCGTTTTAACGAAGAAAAATTGCGTCGCGGTATTCAACACGCTTTGGAAAAGCGCCCCTGTAAATTCAGATGATGTCGAAAAATCAATCAGTTATATTATTCATCAATTACAAGCGACAGGCGAGCGTGAGGTGCCGAGCAAATTGGTGGGAAATCTGGTAATGGATGAACTGAAAAAACTCGATAAAGTGGCGTATATTCGTTTTGCATCCATTTATTTTGAGCTTCGAAGATATTAATGAATTTACTAAAAGGAATTGACTAAAGGATTAAGAATGCAATTTACTCAGCAAGATCAGATGTTTATGCAGTTAGCATTAGATTTGGCGGCAAAAGGCCAATTCACGGTTGATCCGAATCCGTCGGTAGGCTGCGTGTTAGTGAATGACGGAGAAATTGTCGGCAAGGGTTTCCATTCTAAGGCTGGAGAAGCCCACGCTGAAGTAATGGCGTTGCGCGAGGCAGGGAGAAAGCCAAAGGCGCAACCGCTTAGTTTAACTTTAGAACCCTGCTCACATTTTCGGGACACGCCACCTTGCGCTCAAGCCTTAATTGATGCCGGCGTAGCAAAGGTGATCGTGGCAATCGAGGATCCGAATCCGTTGGTGTCCGGAAAAGGTTTAAAAATGCTAACGGATGCTGGCATTGAAAGTGCGGTCGGTTTTTTAGCTGAAAAATCGGAAGCATTGAATAAAGGTTTTTGAAGCGCATGCGTGCAGAGATGCCGTTTGTGCAGTTAAAAATGGCAATCACTATTGATGGAAAAACCGCAACGGTTTTCAGGCGAAAAGCAAATGGATTACAGGCGAAAGCCGCGCGTGCCGATGTGCAAGTGGAACGGGCTAGAAGCTCGGCAGTGTTATCGGCTGGCGGTACGGTTTTAGTGGATAATCCTTCTCTCCAATGTGCGCTACGAGACAATTTCCTGCAGACATCCAAAGCTGAATATGCACAAGAAAAAGTGCGTCAACCGATTCAGTATCATTATGGTTCGCAACACCGTGTACGACCGTATCACTAATTTGTTTAAAACTGCGTCTCCAGTGTGGTTGGTGAGTTCTAAAGAACGCGATATGAGCGCGTTTCCTGATTTTTGTCAGCATTTATTACTTCACATTGAACCAAATCAAACTCAACTACGGGCACTCATGGCGAGAATTAGGTAAACGTGGTATTAACTACACTTTGGGTTGAGGCGGGAGCCAATTTAGCCAGTTCTTTGATTGAAAACGGTTTTGGTGGATGAATTGATTGTTTATATTGCGCCTAAATTACTCCGGTGATCAGGCGCGTGGGCACTTTGCCATCTCATCAAATTTGACCAAATTATCCGATGCAACGGAATGGAGTACAATCCGTCGAACCTATCGGCGAAGATGTAAAAATGGTTTATACAAAGGAAATAGAATGTTAAAAAATTGCTATGGTCAGCCATAATGGGGCTTATTGCGGCAACCTTGATTTTAGTTGTCTTTCCTCACTTTCGCTCAAATATGCCGTTGAAAATTACCGATAAAGTGATGCTCATTCAAAGAGGCTGTGAGAATTGCTTCACCTGCAGTAGTGAATGTTTATAACCGTTCTTTTCTACTTCATCCAATGCCGATAATCAGCTAGAAGTGAAAAATCCAGGCTCTGGGTGTAATTATGTCAGAAGACGGTTATATTTTTGACCAATAAACATGTTATTCAAAATGCCGAAATCAAATCGTGTTGCGTTGCCAGGATGACGTTTGTTTAATGCAAATTTAATCGGTTCCGACAGCCTGACGGATTTAGCAGTATTAAAAATTAAAGCGGATGCACTCTCTACAATTCCGCAAAATCCCTGATCATCCCGTTCATGTCGGTGATGTTGTATTGGCGATCGGCAATCCCTTATAACTTGGGGGCAAAAGCGTTTCGCAGGAATTAAGCGCGACGGGCGCAATGCAAAAGAAGCAGCATTTGGGCGTCAAAAACTTTATTCAAACTGATGCATCTATCAATCGCGGTAATTCAGGTGGCGCGTTGATTAACTCCTTGGGCGAATTGGTGGGCATTAGCGCATTGAGAGTGGCAAAGATTCAACTAAGTCGTGGAAGGACTTAATTTTCGCTATTCCGATTGACATGGCGAATGATGTAATGCATAAGATTATTCGTGACGGACGAGGTGATTCGTAGTTATTTCGGCGTACAAAGCAGTGTGGTGTTCAGTAAATGGACAGGAGAATATAAAGACGGTTTAATTATTGAAGGTGTGACACCTGAAAGCCCAGCATATAAGGCGGGGATTCAAGTTGGCGATGTGTTATTAAAATTTAATGGCATTCGTATTACTTCACCGGCTCAAATGATACAAATAATCAGCGATACACCGCCGAATACCGAAGTGAAGGCTGCTGATTTTGAGACTGGGAAAAATGATTGAACTACCGGTTATAATTTGAAGAATTGCCACCGATAAATTAACAAAAATATAGTATTCAAAAATGTTTTAAAACGACTGATTTTTCGATTTAAAGAGCGGTTTAAAATTTTAGCTAAAATAATAACCGCTCTTTTGCGATCAATGAGAGTTATTTACGTAGTAGAGCTACCAATAAACGCTAGATAAGAACGTAAAAACCGTTCGAAATCTTCCAATCCGCAGAAAGCGATACTTTTCGCTGTCATAGTAATGAAAATCTTACTCTGTTTGCATTAATAACGCTTCTTGATCCGTTTCCGTATTCAGATTGTTCGCTTTAATCATAACTTCATCGGCGTTGATGAATAATCCGTACTCTGCAACCGATAAAACAAAATTCTTGATCATAAGGAAGCTTTGGGGCTTGTTGCAGAGCCGAAGAGTGCGGTAGAAATTAAGCTTTGAATTTAACCGCACTTCCGTATTAAACCAGTTAGCAACCGCTTGGTGTTCCATTGAACATTTTGCCGTAACGCCGTCGAATCGGGAAGTAAATTGAAAATCCATTTAAAAATCGGACGGGATTATATTTAGATACTGAATGACGAGCCGCAACCGCAAGTGGTTGAGGCATTTGGATTAGTAACGACAAAACGTGAACCTTCCAAACCTTCGGTGTAATCAACTGTGCCACCGATTAAATACTGTAAACTCATCGGATCGATAACTAATTGCACGCCCGAATTTTCTATTGTCGGATCGCCGTCGTTAACTTTTTCATCGAAGGTAAAACCGTATTGAAACCCGCTACAACCGCCACCTGTAATGATATACGCGTAGTTTTAAATCAGGGTTTTTCTTCATCGGTACTGGGCGATTTGACTTTATTTGCCGCTGCATCGAGCAAAATGTAGTGGCACGGAAATATCACTCATAAATTGCTCTCGTATGTTGAGATTCAATGTTAATTTACTGCAACAAATAATCAGTTATTATCCGCTAACTGTTCCATTCATTCAACAAGAAGATTTCACATTTTAAAGCCCTAGTTAAATAGTGGTATGATACGGCGACAAATTTTGATGAAGAGAGATGAAAATGGCGATTCCTTTTAAGAACTGAAGATGAAATTGTGAAATTACGCGAAGCCTGTAAATTAGCGGCGGATGTATTAATAATGATTGAACCCTATGTTAAAAGAAGCGTCAGTACAGGGGAGTTGAGATCGAATTTGTCATGATTACATGGTCCATGTACAAAAAGTGATCCCCTTTGTTTCATTATCATGGTTACCCTAAAAGCGACTTGTATTTCACTTAACAAGTAGTTTGTCATGGTATTCCGAGCGAAGATAAGTTACTGAAAAACGGAGATATTCTGAATATAGATGTAACTGTTATCAAAGACGGTTATTTTCGGTGATAATTCTAAAATGTATATTGTCAGGTGAAACCAATATTCGCAGTAAAGCTATGTGAAGCCGCACAAGAAGCGCTTTATGTAGGGCTACGCACGGTGAAACCAGGTATTCAGCTTAAATGAAATCAGGCGTGCCGTGCAAAAATATACGGAAGCACAGGGCTTTTAGCGTTGTGCAGGAATATTGCGGACATGGCATTGGCACTGAATTTCACAGCGAACCGCAAGTTCTGCATTATTACGCCGATGATGGCGGCGTTATTTTACAAAAAGGGAATGGTATCACTATTGAGCCGATGATTAATGCCGGTAAAAAGAAATTCGCCTAATGGGTGACGGTTGGACGGTAAAAACCATGACCGTAGCCATTCTGCGCAATATGAACATCAAATCGTCGTTACCGACACAGGTTGTGAGGTAATGACAATCTCACTGAAGAAGAGCAGGAAGGACGTATTCAACGGATTATGATAAACCGGTAGGTTTCCATGCTTTTCCCTTATCAGCCTATAATCGAAGTAAACCAAAGTGCGGGTCAAAAATTCAGCGCGAGAAATTTAAAAGCAGTTCGAGCGAGGATCATTTTACACAAAATGATGTGCATGAATTGATCGCTAATCGCACCGCATTTTGTGATGATTTGCTGATTGATTTGATGGAAACATTTCCGGATTGGAACAACATAATGAACTGGCGTTAATCGCCGTCGGCGGTTGCGGGGCGAGGAAATGTTTCCGTTATCGGATTTGGATTTTCTGATTTTTAAGCGAGCAATCGGCTTCAGTAGAATCTGGAGCAAAAATCGCTGAATTTGTACAGTTTCTATGGGATTGCGGATTTGATGTCGGGCATAGCGTGCGCAGTTTAGCACAGTGTGAGGACGAGAGGCGAAAGGACATCACTATTGCCACCAACCTGCTGGAAAGCCGTTATTTTATGCGGTTGTCAAAAACGTTCCCAAAAATTGACCGCACTTTTACAACAACCTGACTTCTGGCCGGCACAAGCATTTTTAATGCCAAAAATAACGGAAAAAATGAACGCTATCAACGTTATAACAACACAGGGTATAACATTGAACCTCGACATTAAATACAGCCCCAGTGGTTTGCGTGATTTACATTTAATCTATTGGATCGCGTTGCGCCATTCAAACAGCGTCAGTTTGCAGGGCATTTGCAGTCTGGTTTTATTTATCCTGAAGAGTACGAGCAGTTATACTCAAAGCTATATTTTCTATTCAAAGTACGCTTTGCATTACATCTGATTTTAAAACGTTATGATAATCGCTTATTATTTGATCGGCAGCTAAAAAGTAAGTGAATTACTCGGTTACGAAGGGCAGGGTAATCAAGGTGTTGATGATGAAAGTGTTTTTCCAAGCGTTGCAAACCATTTCCCTGCTGAGCAATATTCTTTTCTAAAACATTATCACGAGCATTTTTCTCCAACAGGATCACATATCGGAATGCAATGCATTGGATGAGAATTTTGTTTTAATTAGCTCAGACAATTTGCTTGAAAAATGAGACATTGCTTTGTTGAACAGCTCGATACTATTTTCGATTTGTTTCATCACTTAACCTCACAGCCACAGGCGGAGATCCACTCTGCTACATTACGAAAACTGTTGGTATCGCTCAATCAGCCTGCAGGGTTTTAAGTCAACAGCAGATCGCGAGAGAAAAATTTATCCGTTTATTTTCTCAACCACAGGCTATCAAACGAGCGACTGTTCCAATGCACCAATATGGAGTGCTGACGGCATATTTTGCCACAGTGGAGAAGACATCGAAGGCCTGATGCAGTTTGACTTGTTTCACACTTATACGGTGGATGAACACACATTGCGCGTGATGCTTAAACTGGAAAGCTTCTTATCTCCGAAAGCTGTCGAAGCTCACCCGATTTGTACCGAAGATTTTTCAGCCATTTTTGACCGCACTTTGTTGTATATCGCTGCATTATTTCATGATATTGCTAAAGGGCGTGGCGGTGATCACGCCAAATCGGGTGTGTTTGATGCTTTCTTTTGCCGAACAGCATGGTTTTAGCCGGCGTGAAACCAGAATCATGGCATGGTTGGTGGAAGAACATTTGCTATGTCGGTTACGGCAGCAACGACGGGATATTCGCGATCCTGGAAGTGGTGATGAATTTTTGCTGAAGCGGTGAAAAATCATGTACGCTTAGACGATTTTGGCATGTGTTTAACTGTCGCGGATATCTGTGCTACCAACGAAACCTTATGGAACAGTTGGAAGCGTTTCGCTGAGCCACGTTGTATCAATATACCATGCAACAATTTCGGCAGGAATGGAAAAATTGTTGGATAATAGTGAGAAAAATCTCAAAGCTAACCGCAATGAGGCATTGGCAATTTGGTAAAGCCCAATCCGTATCGTTGATATAAATAAAATCAACGAGTTAGTGGGAACGTTGCCCGGAGGAATATTTCTACGCAACAGTCCGCGTCAACTGGTTTGGCACGCTGAGTGCTAACCGAATCAAACACGGATTTACTGGTCAAAATTAGTAATCGTTTTCTGAAGGTGGCACGGAGATCTTTGTTTACTGTAAAGATCAACCGAATTTATTTCATAAAGTGGTATGCACCATCGGCGCAAAAACTCAGCATTCATGATGCACAAATTATTACCACTCAAGACGGCTATGCGATTGGATAGCTTTATTGTTACCGAATTAAACGGCGAGCTGCTCAAATTTGACCGCCGACGTTTATTGGAAGAGGCTCTGACAAAGATTCTGCTGGCTGATAAAATTCCGACTTTTTCGGCAATATCGGATAAAAATTACAACATTTTCAAGTGCCGACCAAAATTCGCTTTTTACACCTCAACAAAACAGAACAAACCGAAATGGAACTGTTCGCCTTGGATAAAAGCCGGTTTACTGGCTCAAGTCAACTAAGTCAGCAAACTCAACCTCAATTTGCTAATGCCAAAAATCACTACCATTGGCGCTCGTGCGGAAGACTTTTTATATTCTCACTAATCAGCAAGGCAAAGCGCTGAATAAAACTGAAAAGAACGGAATTGAACAGCTCTTCACATGGAAGTATTAACCGAATAGGTTTATAAAAACAAGAAAAGTGCCGGTTTGGAATTAAGATTACTTATTATGTGAAAAACATAAAAATTGGAATGAGATATTTACAAAAAGCACTACTGGATGTAACGAAGGGAAATATTTGTGCCAATTTGGCCCTTCTCGATCATTTTTTACTATTTCCACAAATTAAGACAAATTTTAACCGCACTTTTACTGCTAGATATGGTAATACACTAAATTCCGTCAATAGTAGTAGTGGGTAAATTGACCTCGAAACAAGGTAAGCCTCAATTTTTATACGTGTTAATAAAGGCAGAGAAGAAAAGAGCTTAAGCTTTAAAAGACGAGTTCGCCTACAGCACACTTTCTGCAAACAGCAGATCGCCGGTAATCAATACCTCAGATATCCAACCACATTTAGGACAGCATTGGATACAAGGTTCTTTGAATTGTTTTGACATATAAACTCCTTACTTAACCACTTGATAAAACAGTTTTCTCTATTGTTATCCTTAGTTTTATGAATGGCAATATTAATAGTATTGACAAAGTTATGTCATCCAGTTAATTTTTTTAGAATTTAATTTTTCAAGTTAGTAGTGGCAACAGGAAGGCAATAAGTCTGTTAAGATAATCATGGTGACAGTATGAGATGTTAATGTGTAGGAGTTGGAAGCAAATAATGTATAAGTTAGAGCTTTGCAGAACGCAGAAAAAAATAAAAGCCCGAGGAGGTTCAGCTAAAACTTTTTTGATTACTAAGGCTTTTACAAAAGGAGACAAATAAAAGCTAATCAAAAGGAAAATTGGCTCCTCCTGCTGGACTTGAACCAGCGACCTACGGATTAACAGTCCGCTGTTCTACCGACTGAACTAAGGAGGAATAAAACTGATATCAACAATTGTAAAATATGGTTTAAGAAACACAACGCTGTAATTGGACGCGAATGATAAATGGCAATGCGGTAGTTGTCAACAGTAATTTTCAAAAATGCTATCTACCGCACTTTTCTTTTTGATTTGTTCTTGTTTTTCTATCCACAAAACCTGTGGATAACTCTGTGAATTATTTTTCTTTAAATAGCCGATTACCAGTTCGGAACTAGCTTTGTCGGCTTTCTGTTTTTGAATTAGTTGTAAAATGACATTATTTGTTTATCAAAGGGTTATGAAAATTTCAGTAAAATTTTTAAAATTTTTGTCAGAATTGTGACGGATGGATCTTGACAAACATAACTCGTGTAAAACCTGCATTTTTATCTTCGGATTTTGCCAAAAACTGTGCTAAAATTGATCGCACTTTGACGGAACCTAATAGAAAGAAATGACGCAAAAATTAACAGCAAACCTTTATACTTCATTCGGAGTTTTTACCTTCGGGGGATCAACCACAGGCAATTGAAAAACTCACCGAAAACCTTAATGACGGATTAGCTCATCAAACTTTGCTCGGTGTAACCAGGGTCAGGAAAAAACATTCACTATTGCCAATGTAATTTGCCAAACTCAATCGTCCGGCTATGGTGCTGGCACCGAATAAGACCCTTGCTGCGCAATTGTATGCGGAGATGAAAGAATTTTTCCGGAAAAATGCGGTGGAGTACTTTTGTATCCTATTATGATTATTATCAGCCTGAAGCTTATGTGCCGGCAAGTGATACCTTTATTGAAAAAGACGCATCAATTAATGACCAAATTGAGCAAATGCGATTGTCCGCGACCAAATCTTTTTGGAACGGCGCGATACTATTGTAGTGGCATCGGTGTCAGCCATTTACGGTTTGGGCGATCCTGATTCTTATTTAAAGATGATGTTGCATTTTGCAACAAGGAGCAATAGTCAACCAGCGTCAGATTTTAGCGCAATTGAGCGAGCTGCAATATACCCGTAATGATCAGGCCTTTCAACGTGGTACTTTTCGTGTACGTGGTGAAATTATTGATATTTTTCCCTGCTGAATCGGACGATAAAGCGGTACGAATTGAGTTGTTTGATGATGAAATTGAGCGGCTCGGTCTCTTTGATCCGCTGACAGGAGCGAATTTCAGGGGCGGTTCCTCGTTTTACCGTCTATCCGAAAAACTCACTATGTTACACCGCGTGAACGAATTTTGGACGCAATTGAAAAATTAAAAGCAGAACTGGCGGTACGACGCCAACATTATTAGATCACAATAAATTGCTAGAAGAACAAAGGCTTAGTCAGAGAACACAGTTTGACATTGAAATGATGAACGAGCTGAGGTTATTGCTCAGGATCGAAAAACTATTCACGCTATTTATCAGGTAGAAATGAAGGCGAACCTCCTCCGACTCTGTTTTGATTATATGCCGTCTGACGCGTTATTGATCATTGATGAGTCGCATGTGACGGTTCCCCAGATTGGCGGAATGTATCGTGGCGATCGTTCGCGTAAAGAAACGATTAGTGGAATACGGATTTCGCTTGCCGTCCGCCTTGGATAACCGCCCATTGCGGTTTGAAGAGTTCGAGCGTTTAGCACCACAAACCATCTATGTTTCCGCCACGCCAGGGCCTTATGAACTGGAAAAAATCCGGAACGGAAATTATTGATCGAGTAGTACGTCCGACGAGGCTTGCTTGATCCTGAAATTGAAATTCGCCCGGTTTCCGTGCAGGTGGACGATTTACTTTCGAAGCTCAGCAAAGAGCGGATAAAAATGAGCGCGTTTTTAGTCACTACATTAACTAAAAGTAGCGGAAGATCTAACCGATTATTTGAAGAACACGGCGTGCGCGTACGCTATTTGCATTCAGACATCGATACGGTGGAACGAGTGGAAATTATCCGAGATCTGCGGTTAGAGCGAATTTGACGTGTTGGTCGATCAACCTGTTACGTGAAGGGTTGGATATTCCCTGAAGTCTCTTTGGTCGCGATCTTGGATGCGGATAAAGAAGGTTTTCTGCGTTCGGAACGATCATTGATTCAAACTATCGGGCGCGCTGCGCGTAACCCTAAAAAGGCAAAAGCGATTTTATACGCCGACAGTATAACGAAATCAATGGAAAAAGCGATAAGCGAAACTAATCGTCGCCGTGAAAAACAGATGAAATACAATGAAGAGCACGGCATTGTACCGCAAGGGCTAAATAAAAAGTCGGTGAATTACTCGACATTAGCCAGGGCTCGATGAACAAAGGTAAAGGCAAGCAGCGCGGAAAAAACTGTCGCAGAACCGACCGCACTTTACCATGTACCGAAGAATCCTAAAGAATATCAGCAACAAGTTAAAAACTGGAGCAACAAATGTATAAATACGCACAAGATCTGGAATTTGAGAAAGCTGCTGCCGTACGGGATCAGTTGCATGAACTACGGCAACGGTTTGTAGAAAATTCATAACCCTCGGATTTTATCGTCGATAACAACAGAGATTGATACAATTTGACAAGTTTTTGTTTCAAATATGTTAAAATTTGGCGATAAAGTTTGATTGATATTGTTTAGCTATGAAAAAAACTGATTATTTTTACCTTAATGTTGACTGTGCTTGCAGCGCAGGCAGGTTTATTCGATAAACAACCGCAATTTTTAAAAATCGGAGCAGGCCTTTGCGTTTTCTTTATGAGCAACAAGGCGACGGTGTAACATTGCATTGGCAGATTGCGGATGGTTACTATCTGTATAAAAAGAACTGAAATTTAACGGGCAGAATTTGACCATTGCAGAACCGGATTTTCCGCCGGCGGAGGAATATAACGACGAAATTTTTGGTAACGTGGCGATTTACCGTGATCAGTTACGTATCCCTCTCATTATCACTGAGTACTCAGCTAACCCAACACTAGAAGTGAACTATCAGGGGTGTACTAAAGGGTTTTGTTATCCGCCGGAAAGCAAACTGATTGAGATTTCCGGCATCTCTAAAAAGGGACAAAGCGAACAAGCAGGGAGTAAAAAGTGCGGTCAAAAATTCTGCTATTTTAAATGAAGAACCGGCTGAAAAACAGACCGCACTTGGATCTTCGAGCCCTTCTGCGGAACAGGATAAGTTGGCGCAAAGCCTGCTGAAAAAGTAAATATGCGGTATTTTGGTTCTTTCTGCTTGGTATTGGATTAGCATTTACTCCTTGCGTGTTGCCGATGTTGCCGCTGTTATCTGCAATTGTAATCGGACAGAACGAGCGTCCGAATAGTGTTCGTGCATTTTTGGGCTGAGCGTGGTGTATGTACAGGGTATGGCATTGACTTATACCCTTGCTCGGTTTAATTGTCGCAGCCATCGGTTTGCCGTTTCAGGTGGCACTACAGAGCCCTTATGTGTTGGTTGGGTTATCGGTGTTGTTTGTGCTATTGGCGTTATCTATGTTCGAGTGTTTACACTACAATTGCCGTCGTCTTGGCAAACACGACTTACCCACTACAGCCAACATCAACAAAAGCGGTGCATTTGGTGGCGTTTTTGTGATGGGCATGATCGCAGGCTTAGTCGCATCACCCCTGTACCTCTGCCCCCTTTCCGGAGCGTTGCTATATGTGGCACAGAGCGGTGATTTGTTCACCGGAGCATTGACGCTTTATTTATTAGCGCTTGGAATGGGGCTGCCGTTGATTTTTAATTACCTTGTTCGGTAATAAGATTCTGCCAAAATCGGGCGCGTGGATGGAAAAAGTGAAAATCGGTTTCGGATTCGTTATGCTGGCGTTACCAGTGTTTTTATTATCTCGCGTGTTGCCTTCGAGTTGGGGAGTCGGTTTTATGGTCGTTACTGGCACGGTATTTTTTTGTTTGGTTGGCCCTTTCAGTTGGGGAGAACCGAATCGGGCAAAGTGTTGCGAGTTGTGTTTATTATTGTTGCGATGATTTGTGTGCAACCCCTGCAAAATGCTGTATGGAGCGATAATTCAGAAAAAGTGCGGTCGAAAAATTCAGTCGTTTTAACACATCCTAAATTTAAGCGGATTACTACTATACGGAATTAGAAAGTGTACTTGCGGAAAAATCCTAAAAAAAGGTCGTAATGTTGGATCTATATGCGGATTGGTGCGTTGCTTGTAAAGAATTTGAAAAATCTACTTTTAGTGATACGCGAGTGCAAAACGCTTTTTAATGATGTTGTTGTTGCAAGTGGATATGACCAAAAACAGCGCTCATAATAGCGAGCTAATGAAAAACTGAATGTGATGGGATTGCCAACAATTATTTTTCTTAAATAATCAAAGGAAATGAAATTGAAAATTCACGTGTGACAGGGTTTATGCCGGCGGATGAATTTCTAGTTTGGTTACAGCGTCTTCCGATTTAGTGAGGTTATATTATTAACTAAAAGGAAAAAGTTATTCTTTATTTAGAGTATTTATTTACAGTTTGAGGAGGAATTAATATAACTGCCTTTCGCACTGATGTGCAAAATCATTAAATTAAAGGAAAAACAATATGATCTCATTCAAATCGCTTGAAAAATTCAGTCCGCAGGTTCTTGGTTTATTACGCATTATTGCCGGCTATATGTTTTTATTACATGGCACGGCTAAATTCTTTGAATTTCAATTTCTATGACCGGTGGTAATGGTAGCGTCGCGTTACTTTCAATGTATGGTATCGGCGGACTAATTGAAGTGATCGGTAGTGTTTTGATTATTTTTAGGGCTTATTTACCCGCCCTGCCGCTTTTTGTATTAAGTGGCCAAATGGCGTTTGCTTATTTCGGCATTCATGCTTCGTTTGCTAACATACTTTTGCCAATCGTTAATCAAGGTGAACTGGCAGCATTATATTCGCTGGTATTTCTGTATTTTGCTACTGCCGGTAGCGGTGCCTTTGCATTAGATAACAAACGAAAAATAATAAAACTTTTTCAAACCTCCGTTAAGGAGGTTTTTCATTTTCGGAAATAATAAAAAGCCCAATCATTTTTATTGGAATTCTTCTGTTTCGGCTATATAACAATAATCGTTTGCGCTATAATTAAATCTCCCAATATTTCTTCGTTTTCATTTATCAAAGGAATTTCCCATGCAATCAACTCGTCCCATTCGCCAAGCATTGCTTAGCGTGTCCGATAAATCCGGTATTGTAGAATTTGCCCAAGGCTTAGTGAAAACGCGGTGTTAAACTGCTTTCACCGGCGGTACGGCAAAACTGTTAGAACAAAACGGCTTGCCGGTAACCGAAGTGTCCGATTACACCGGTTTTCCGGAAATGATGGACGGTCGCGTGAAAACCTTTACACCCAAAAGTACACGGTGGGATTTTAGGGTCGTCGTGGTACGGATGATGCGATCATGCAGCAACACGGCATTGAAGGCATTGATATGGTGGTGGTGAATTTATATCCGTTTTGCCGCAACCGTGGCTAAGCCAAACTGCACGTTAGAAGATGCCGTGGAAAAATATTGATATCGGTGGCCCGACGATGGTGCGCTCTGCTGCGAAAAACCATAAAGATGTGGCGATTGTTGTGAATAATCAGGATTTTGATGCCATTCTTGCCGAAATGGATCAACATCAAAAACAGCTTAACTCTTGAAACCCGTTTTGATCTTGCCATCAAAGCATTTGAACACACCGCGCAATACGATTCCATGATCGCGAACTATTTCGGTCAGTTGGTGAAACCTTATCATGTTGCCGCTGAAGAAGATGCAGAGGCGAAGTGCGGTCAATTCCCACGGACTTTAAATTTGAATTTCGTGCGTAAACAAACCATGCGTTACGGCGAAAATGCCCATCAAAAATGCCGCGTTTTTATGTGATCTCAATGTAAAAAGAAGCGAGCGTGGCAACGGCAAACCAACTGCAAGGTAAAGCCTTTGTCTTACAATAATATTGCCGATACCGACGCAGCTCTTGAATGTGTGAAAGAATTTGATGAGCCAGCCTGCGTGATTGTGAAACACGCGAATCCGTGTGGAGTGGCTTTAGGCAAAAGACATTTTAGAGGCCTACAATCGTGCCTATCAAACAGATCCCAACCTCAGCCTTTGGCGGCATCATTGCTGTTTTTAACCGTGAATTAGACGAAAAAAATCGCAAATGAAATTGTAGAACGTCAATTTGTGGAAGTGATTATCGCACCGAAAGTGTCTGCGGAAGCTATTGAAGTGGTGAAGCGTAAGAAAAAAATGTACGTTTGCTTGAATGTGGAGAATGTGAGCGCGTACCCAACGTTTAGATTTCAAACGCGTGAATGGTGGATTGTTGGTACAAGATGCGGATTTAGGCATGGTAGGCTTGGATGACTTAAAAGTGGTCAGCAAACGTCAACCGACTGAACAAGAACTGAAAGATTTATTATTCTGCTGGAAAGTGGCGAAATTCGTGAAATCGAATGCTATTGTTTACGCCAAAGATAACCAAACCATCGGCATTGGTGCAGGCCAAATGAGCCGCGTGTATTCGGCTAAAATCGCCGGTATTAAAGCGCAAGATGAAGGGCTTGGAAGTGGCTGGTTGTGTGATGGCATCCGATGCGTTCTTCCCATTCCGCGATGGTATTGATGCAGCCGCGAAAGTGGGCATTCAGTGTAATTCATCCGGGCGGCTCAATGCGCGATCAGGAAGTGATTGATGCGGCAGATGAGCATAATATGGTGATGGTATTAACCGGAATGCGGCATTTTAGGCATTAATTTATCTAACTATCCCCCTCTTTAGCAAAGAGGGAAGGGAGATTTGGCAGAAGTGATTTCAAGCTCATACTAAATTCAATATCGTTTAAATCTCCCTCGCCCTCTTTACAAAAGAGGGGAATTGCAGGTAAAAATAGCCGCACTTTTTAAATTAGCATATACAAGGACTACAAAATGAACATCCTCATCATCGAAACGGCGGTCGTGAACACGCCCTCGCTTGAAAGCGGCGCAATCTCCATTAGCGAATAAAATTTTTCGTTGCACCGGGCAATGCTGGGACGGCGTTAGAACAAAAAGGTTGAAAACGTGAATATTGCCGCAACGGATGTTCCTGCGTTGGTTAAATTTGCCCAAGATAACCACATTGGTTTTAACGATCGTGGGGCCTGAAGCGCCACTTGTGATTGGGGTGGTGGATGCGTTTCGTGCAGTCGGTTTAAACATTTTTGGACCAACGCAAGCGGCGGCGCAATTAGAAGGTTCCAAAGCCTTTACCAAAGATTTCTTAGCCCGTCATAAAATCCCAACAGCGGAATATCAAAACTTCACCGAAGTTGAACCGGCATTAGCTTATTTGCGTGAAAAAGGCGCACCAATTGTCGTTAAAAGCGGATGGCTTTGGCGGCAGGGCAAAGGCGTGATTGTGGCGATGACGTTGAAAGAAGCGGAAGACGTGGTGCGCGATATGCTTTCCGGCAATGCCTTTGGGTGAAGCAGGCAGTCGAGTGGTCATTGAAGAATTTTTAGATGGCGAAGAGGCGAGCTTTTATCGTCATGGTAGACGGCAAAAATGTCGAGCCCTATGGCGACCAGTCAAGACCACAAACGTGTGGGTGAAAAAGACACTGGCTTGAATACCGGCGGCATGGGGGCCTATTCTCCTGCGCCTGTGGTGACACCTGAAATTCATGAGCGCGTGATGCGTGAAGTGATCTATCCAACGGTCAACGGCATGGCGGCAGAAGGCAATGTTTACACCGGTTTCTTGTATGCCGGTTTGATGATCATGCCGAAATGGTCAGCCGAAAGTAATCGAATTTAACTGCCGTTTCGGTGATCCGGAAACTCAACCGATTATGTTGCGTTTGGAATCGGATTTGGTGGAACTTTGTCTTAAAAGCCTGTGATGGCAAATTGGACGAAGTGAAATCCCAATGGAACCCGAAGGCTTCTTTAGGTATCGTGTTGGCTGCAGAAGGCTATCCGGGGGATTATCGCAAAGGCGATGAAATCAGCGGTTTGCCCTCAAAGTGCGGTCGAAAATGAGAAAGTTTTTCTTGGCGGGCGTAGAAGCGAAAGCGGGCAAGTTAGTCACCAACGGTGGCTGCGTGCTTTGTGCAACGGCATTGGGCGACACCGTATTTGAGGCACAACAGAAAGCCCTGAAACTTGCAGAACAAATCCAATGGAACGCGTTTTTATCGTCGTGATATCGGCTATCGCGCCGTGGCTCGCGAACAATAACTAATGTTAAGGGATTGTATGGATTATAAAAAATAAGGAATTATGTCGCATTCGCACAATTAGTTTTTCTGACATTACATAAAGATAAAACTCAATGGGAAGCCGCTCTTCATTCAGTAAAACGTGATGTCGATTTATTATTGCCGGCTGTGCAGAAAGTCGGTTATACCTTGCAATCGATTCGAGTGATTACTAATCCTTTTTGGTGAATATTTAGATTTAACCAATTTGCAGACAGCAAAAAGCAGATTTGCAATATTTAACGGAGTTATTGAATAAATTTAATGAAAGTGGGATTCGTATTCGATTTGCAATTGGTGCGCCAGAAATACAGAGGAAATTGTTTTATTGCCTGAGTTAATCGCTGCTTATGGCGATTTGTGTAATGCCTGTGTTAATGTGCCATTAGATGAAAAATGGCGTGTTAGATAATGAACTTATTGAGCAATCTGTTTTATGCCGTACAACAAATTGCGAACATCACACCTCGTGGCGAAGGTAATTTTAACTTTACTGTGAATTTTAACTGCAAGCCATTTATTCCTTATTTCCCAGTAGGTTATCATCTAAGTCATTTGCCGAACAGTTTTGTCATTGGTTTAGAAACACCTGATCTATTGGTAGAAGTATTAAAAATCTGTGCCAAAATCTCCTCATAATCAATTTTATGCTGATTGCTATCGAGCTATGTTGCAGGCTCTGCAATATCATGTAGATCAAGTATTAGATATGTTAAGTGCGGTCAAATTATCAGGTGAATTTGAATTTGCAGGCATTGATAGTTCGGCGGCACCATCTAAAAATTGTTCATCCATGACAAAAGTGTATGAATTAATGGGATTGCCGTATTTTGGGGCTGCAGGTTCGGTAGAAGTTTCTGCCTTACTGACAAAAGTTTTTAAATCAATTCAACACGTGCCATTGGTTGGGTTTTCTGGATTAATGTTGGCGGTGACAGAAGATTTAGGTTTAGCCGAAGGGACACAAAACAATATTTTGATATTCGCGCTTTACTGACGTATAGCGCCGTATGTGGTATCGGTTTAGATACGGTTCCTGTGGCGGGAAATGCTAAGGCAGAAAGCATCGCAGCTATTATGCGTGACACTGGGACGATGGCATTTCGCTTAAATAAACCACTAACTGTGTGTTTATTCCCAACCTCGAACAAAAAAATATTAGGGAAATGTCGAGTTTGAGAGTGATGATTTGTGTAATTGCCGTGTTTTGGAGATTCCTTTTTAGGAATAAAAATAGTTAAAAAATGACCGCACTTTGAATTTAAACGTGCGGTTTATCATTGTGAGAAAAAGGAGCATGTTATGAAAAATGTTTGTTGAGTAGTATGGCTATCTTATTATTGGCAGGTTGCGCTAGTGCTCCGGCGACACACAAGGTTCAGCATTAGCAGGCGAGTGGATTTGTCATTCTATACCGACGAAAGATAGATTGACCTACGATCGCTTGGATCACTTTATCTTAAAAATCCAATGGCTCCGGTTCGTTGCGGGAATTTCAGTATTGCGATGGATAAGGAGACAACAATTCGCTATTTAACAAAAAGGCAATGTGAAATGGCAGAACAAAAATGATGTCTTAAGTTTTGATTTCTGATCGTTCTATGGTGCCTGCTCACAGTAAAAATGCCGCTAAAGCCATTAAACAGAATAAAAACTCTGCAACAGCAAGAAAAAAGAACAATTGGATGATTTTTATTGCAAGTGTAACGATCACGTTGAAATGCCAATTGAGCTTAAAACAGGATGGCAATAAGCTGATTTTAGGCAAAAGACTATGCGACTTGCCGACGAGTGACGGAGAATGATAAAGACATTAAATTATTAAATAAGTGGTTTAATACGAAGAAATAAACAGTTGTCATTCTAAAGTTTATAAAAAACGCAGATGATTTTAGCTGCACTTTTTAAAGTGCGGTCTGTTTTTGCAGGTTTTTCTAAGATGAAGTAAGATAGGGCTTCGAATAATCTGAAAAAGAGGAGATGAAGATGAAAAAGTGTGAGTGTTATCAACATTGGTAATCGCCTTATTAACGGGCTGTCATGTTAATGTAAAAACACCAAAAAGTACCCTCAATTAGCAAAGCTCAATTGGTGGGCGAGTGGGTATGTTCCACCAAATTCTCTGAATGGAATACGGAGAGCATTAATCATATTAGTCTGAAAGCAAACGGTACGATGTTATCAAAAGGTTCGCTAATTGAACCTATTGGAGATCCGTTCTTTGTATATGAAACAACAGGAAAAAGGAAACTGGACGTTTGAGAAAGATCGTTTAACTTATGTATTCAGTGAAGAAACCGTAAAAACGCAATCATGCCGAAAAAGTAACGGAAATTTTGAAAACTGATGAGAAATTGAATGCTTATGAAGTGAATTTATTCAAAACTTACAGTAAACGCCAAAACAAAAAGGTAATACGGTTAATTTAATAGTGACTGGCTTTGTCGCAAAATGCACAAACGGGTAAAGATACTCTGCGTTTACTGCAACAGACTTCATCAAAATCTTACGAGAGTATTTGTGAGAGAAAATAATGCTAAGCAGTTTGATATGAATTATTTTCATTTTATGAATGAAAAATGAACTGAACTTTTACTAAAAATTTGCGCATTAAATAAGGTAAACTATGCGCAAATTTCTTTTACCCGTCATTAACAGAAGGAATACACAATGTTCAAAAATATGAAAAATCGCCGATTATGATCCCATTTTGTGGCAGGCAATTGTTGATGAAAAATCGTCGCCAGGAAGAACATATCGAGCTTATTGCTTCCGAAAACTATGCAAGCCCTCGCGTGATGGAAGCCCAGGATCGCAATTTACCAACAAATATGCGGAAGGTTATCCGGTAAACGTTATTATGGCGGTTGTGAATATGCGGACATTGTGGAGCAATTGGCAAATTGATCGTGCTAAGGAATTATTTGGTGCGGATTATGTAAATGTACAACCTCATTCCGGCTCGCAGGCTAACGCAGCAGTTTACATGGCGCTATTAGAGCCACATGATACTATTTTTGGGTATGAGTTTGGCACATGGTGGTCATTTTAACTCACGGCGCATCAGTAAGTTTCTCCGGTAAAAATTTATAAAGCGGCCCAATACGGCATTACAGATGACGGTTTTTATTGATTACGACGCATTACGCAAACAAGCACATGAAGTAAAAACCGAAAAATGATTGTAGGCGGATTCTCAGCTTATTCTCAATTGGTGGATTGGGCAAAGATGCGTGAAATTGCAGATGAGGTCGGAGCTACCTGTTTGTGGATATGGCTCATGTAGCAGGTTTGGTTGCTGCCGGCATGTATCCGAATCCGCTTCCTCATGCGCATATTGTTACTACAACAACACATAAAACGCTTGGCGGTCCACGTGGAGGATTAATTTTATCCTCTGCAAAAGATGAAGAATTATATAAAAATTACAATCGGCGGTTTTCCCGGCTGGTCAAGGTGGCCCGCTTGTGCATGTGATTGCAGCGAAAGCTGTGTGCTTCAAAGAAGCTTTGGAACCGGAATATAAAAATCTATCAGCAAAACGTGTTGAAAAATGCCAAAAGCTATGGTAGAGGTGTTCAAACAGCGTGGTTTTGATGTGGTATCAAACGGTACGGAGAACCATTTATTCCTAGTTAGCTTTGTTAGCAAGGTTTAACCGGTAGGGCCGCGGATGCAGCGTTAGCGCGTGCCAATATTACGGTTAATAAAAAAACTCGGTGCCGAATGATCCGCAAAAACCTTTTTGTTACTTCCGGCATCCGCATTGGCACACCGGCGGTGACTCGTCGTGGCTTCACCGAATCTGATGTACGTGATTTGGCAGGTTGGATGTGTGATGTGCTAGATAGTATCGGCAAAAGACAATCACGAAGATGTGATTGCCGCAACTAAAGCGAAAGTATTAGAAATCTGTAAACGTCTGCCGGTATATGCGTAATTTACCCAAAGTATAAACGATAAAATCGGTTGAAATGTGACCGCACTTTGTAAGGTTAATGCCTGAAATCATGAGCATTACAAAACAAAAGTGCGGTTATTTTTATGAGTTTCCTATACCGTTTGGTTTACTTACCATAATTTCAATTACTTGACGATCGGTGTATTGCATACTGCGTGAAGCAATGTTGCACAGATTATTAATTGAGCGATCAATATTGTGTTCAACGATACCTTCATCACCGGTTACTTGCATATCATCTAATGCCATCAAAACAGATTTATAAGCCGAAGTTACACTGGTGGAAACTTTCATTGCACAACTGTTAGCTGCACCATCACAGATAATGCCACTAATATCACTCGATCATACTGCCAATAGCCATACTAATCGGTTCAAATTTATGTGTAAGTAACCAGGCTACTCCTGCACAACTCCCCATAGCGGCGGTAGTTACGGCGCATAAAGCCGACAATTTAGGCAGTTTGCTGTGAATATAAATTGCCATTAGGTGCGCAAGAAATAATGCGCGGGTTTGTTGTTCTTCCGTTGCTTTAATATGGCGCGCTACTACGATCACCGGCAGTGTTGCTGTGATACCTTGATTGCCTGATCCTGAATTATTCATCGCGGGTAAATTGGCTCCGCCCATTCTCGCATCGGAAGCAGCGGTTGTTTCAATTACAATACGGTTCAGCAAATCATCACTTAATAAACCTTTGCCGATTTGTTTTTGTAGCGTACGCCCGATATGCAGCCCGTAATCCGCGCGTAAACCTTTCTGTGAAAGTGCGCAATTGAGTTTTGCCGCATCATTAATAAAAGCGATTTTTCTGTTGCAACGGTCATTGAAAAATCAAAAATATCTTTGCGGAAAGTGCGGTAAAAATTTCGTTCAAATTGTCGGTTTTCAACAGCACAAGGTTTTAGAAAAAAATCGTTTTGATCATCAATATAAATTACATTGGTATGGTGTGCAGCAATACGTACACGCACACTTTCAGTTTCGGCGAATAATGCCGCTTCGGAATAAAAGAATATGCTCGGTTTCAAAAATGCTCACTGACACTTTACCGGCATTCAGCATAGCTTTTGCCTGTTCCACTTGCTCTGGCGTGATCTCGCTTTTAGCACTTCCAAACCGCCTTTCGGATCACCACCGATAGCACCAATTGCGGCTGCCATTGATAAGCCCTGCGTACCGGTTCCGGGAACTGTGACCCCATTCCATTTTTCATTAGGTTAGGCGAAACTTTTTGCTTCAATGCGCTCAGGTAATTGACCCAAATATTGACGTGCAATCGCGGATGCTAACGCAAGTGAAATCGGTTCAGCACAACCCAATGCGGGCACAACTTCCTGTTTTACCGTAGTTAAAAATACACTCTCAATATGTGGGGATAATGCCGTCATAAAAAATCCTTACTTCTGCGTCTTCAGCCATGTTTTCATTCTTTCTACGCCTTCACGCAGGTGTTCAATATCCCGAGTGTATGCAAAACCGCAGGTAGTGTTTGGTTCCGTTTGTACCAAAATCAATACCGGGCGTGGCGGCGACTTGAATTTCGCGTAACATGCGAATTCATAGCTGTCGTCAGTATATTTTGATACGTCAGCCCACAGATAAAACGCGCCTTGTGGTTTAAACTCAATAGTAAATAATTGTTTTAATTCATTATATAGAAAAATCACGACGTTGACGGAAAATCTGTTTAGTGGCTGCTAAAAACTCTTCGTCAAAAGGCTTCTAATGCGGCATATTGCGAAAGCGTCGGAGCTGAAATGAAAATATTTTGCACATAATTTCGCTTCGCGTACTTTATGTTCAGGTACGATAAGCCATCCTAAACGCATCCCCGGCATGCAAAAAATATTTGGAAAAACCGTTAATGACATAGGCATTAGGATTAAATTGTAATGCTGTGGAAGCAGTTTCGTCATAAACTAAACCATGATAAAGCTCGTCGGAAATAAAGTCTATTTTTATGCTCAATGCAATAATCGTTTAATTCTTTTTAGGGCATTCCGGTGTGTAAATGTTACCTGTCGGATTGGCTGGTGAGGAAATTTGTAACGCTTTGATATTTTTTTATCTTTTAATTGTTCTACACGGAGTTGATAGCAATTAGATAATCGACCGGCATAAATTCCGGTTGAATATCCAACATATATAGGCAAAAATTTTTTATAGCATGGATAAGACGGATCAGTTAAGCCGAGCTTGTCACCATCTGATAATGTTAAGGTATAAGCGACCAGAAACGCCCCACTGGATCCGGGGAGTTAATAATACTCGGTGTGGAGGAATTGTCACCCCATAAGTGCGGTCGTAATATTGACAGATTTTTTCTCGCAGCCGGTAAACCAAGGCTTTCCGTAAGCAAAGCAGTTATGCTCGACTGCGTTTTTTTAAGAGCCGTTTTTATGTTCTCTGACGGTGGCAAATCAGGGCTGGCCCTAATCTCAAAAATGAATGGCATTTGGTATTTGGCCGCTTCGCGTACAATATCCATCACAATGAAAGCTGACATTTTGTCATAACGCATAATTTTTTTCCTTTAATTGAAAAATTTTATTTCTTAATCTTTCCTTAATATTTATTTGTTTTAATACGCCTCAACAAAGCGATAAGCCTTGTTATTTTACGAATGGTATTTTATTTAGAGTTAAAATGAAGAAAAGTAGTTTAGCAACAATTTTGGTATTATCAACTATTGGCGTAACTTTATTTGCGCAAGCCGACTCCGTAATCGTGGCGGTTTTCAAGAACTGCTAATATAGAGCATAAAGCGGACAAAAACATGGGGAGCGTAAAAAAAGGCGAATATCGGGAGCGTGGTGGCGAGTTCCAATATCATGAATTCCATGGAAAGCATCCGCACATGTACCATGAAAAAGGCGGTTTTGTGCCTTCCAGAGAACCGACAAAAGTTGTTGAAGCTGAAACATGGTTAGATGATCAAGTTATTGTCTTAGAAGGAAAAAAATTGTTAAGCAAGTAGGCAAAAAGATTTCATTTTTAAAGACGATAGCGGTGAGTTAACGATTGAGGTAGAACGTAAGGCGTGGCATGGTGAAACAGTTACACCGAACGATAAAGTTAAAGTTATCGCAGAAGTTGAAAAAATCTTGGGGAAAGACGGAGTTGGAAGCTTTATTTGTAGGAAAAAATTAAATCCGATCAAGCACCGGCAGAACCAGCACCGAACACAACCCATTAATAATTTCTGAAATGGTTTTTATTCATAATTGTATCCATCCTTTAGTGTAATTTTAGCGGCGGTATAGCCGCTTTTTATATAATGGGTTAAAAGTTAAGACAAAAAGTGCGGTTAAAAAATGCGAATTTTATTAATTGAAGACGATCAGCTGATCGGTAATGGGCTTAAAAGTCGGCTTTGACGAAGTCTGGCTTTTCGGTAGATTGGTTTAGTGATGGTAAAACGGGTTTGGAAGCTGTGAAATCTGCTCCTTATGATGCAGTAGTGTTAGATTTAACTTTACCTAAAATAGATGGTTTAGATATTTTGCAAGAATGGCGATGTGATAATCAGGATGTGCCTGTGCTGATTTTTAACTGCTCGTGATACGTTAGATGAACGAATTACAGGGTTGCAGCGTGGAGCAGATGATTATTTATGTAAACCTTTTGCTTTGGCTGAAGTAGTAGCTCGCTTGCAGGCGTTAATTCGCCGACGTTACGGGCAAACAAATCCGGTTATTGAGCATAGCCAAGTAAAATTTGATCCGGCTCAACATAGAGTAACCTTAAAAAATCAGGAAATTACTTTTAACTACCCGTGAATACAAGTTGCTTTGAATTGTTTATGCTGAACAAAGAACGTGTGTTATCCCGTTCATTTATCGAAGAAAAACTCTATAATTGGGATGATGAAGTAAGCAGTAATGCATTGAAGTGCATATTTATAACTTACGTCAAAAAAATTAGGTAAGCAGTTTATCCGTACGGTACATGGTGTCGGCTATGCGTTGGGTAATAATGAAGAATGAAAAATATTACATAAAAAGTAGCTTGCGATTACGTCTAACGGTAATTTTGTCTTTTGCGGCACTCATTATTTGGCTGTTATCTACATCAATTGCGTGGTTTCAGGCGAGAGAAGAGGCAATGAAATGTTTGATGCACAACAGATTTTATTTGCCAAAAGGTTGGCATCATCCAATTTGCGGCATATTTTGATTGAACGCCAAAGACGTGGCGGTTTTCGTGATTTTGAACCCAAAACATCCGAAACATTTCGATGATGACGCATTGGCGTTTGCAATTTTACGCGCCAAGGCGAAATTCTATTGAGTGATGACAGCAAGGGCAAGAATTTTGTGTTTGAGCCGGTTAGGGGATTTTCTAAAGCAAGAATACAGAATGATGATGATCCTGGCGTATTTTCTGGCTTCCTTCCGATGATGGTCATTTGATTATTGCTGTCGGGCAGGAGCTAGATTACCGTAGCGATTTAATTAATAAAGTGGTATTCGGGCAGATGTGGATTTGGCTTGCCTGTTTGCCATTACTGATCACGTTGATCATTTTGGTTATTAATAAAGAGCTAAAATTGCTTCAACAGGTTAGTGATGAAGTGATACAACGCTCTCCTGAAGATAATACGTTATTAAAAAACCGAGAACGTACCAAGCGAGATTCTACCTTTAGTTCAGAATTTAAACGAATTTTTTTCAACCGCACTTCAATGATGTTATTGCGAGAACGCCGATTTACGTCCGATGCGGCATACGAATTACGCAGTCCGCTCGCCGCATTGCGTATTCAAACTGAATTGGCACAAATGGCGGATGATGATCCGAATATGCGTACAGAGGCATTGAGAAATCTCACGTTGGGTATTGATCGGGCTACTCAATTAATCGAACAATTATTAACTTTGTCACGTTTAGATTCGCTTAAGCAGTTGGAAAATGCGAAGAAATTCATTGGGATAAATTACTTCCTTCCGTTATTGGTGAATTATATTTCAATGCCCAAAAACGAAAAATGGAAATTGAATATAACCAACTTGATATTCCACGGGTACGACAAGGGCAACCGTTATTGCTGTGTTTGATGGTACGTAATGTGATTGATAATGCTATTCGCTATTGTCCTGAGGGCAGTTTAATTAAAGTAACGCTGATGAAAAACAGTATCGTTGTAGAAGATAATGGTGGCGGTGTTACTGAAGAAGATTTAGCAAAACTCGGGCAACGTTTTTTTATAGACCGGCAGGGCAAAATGAGAAAGGGAGCGGTTTAGGTCTTTCTATTGTACGACGCATTGCAGAATTGCATCATTACAAAGGGTTAAGTTGGAGAATGTGACGAAAACTTCATGGTGAGCCTGAATGGCTTGAGAGTAAGGTTTGAATTGAGTTAGTGGGGATAAAAAGTGCGGTGGGTTTTTATGGTGTTTTGAAAAACTCAGAAAAAGTTACCGCACTTTTTGGCTGTAGCTAGCCCTGATTAGGTTTTGTAGCCCTGATTTTTACTTCTCTTTCAAATAACCGGCCCATTCTTTCAACAGTTGCATATTGGCAGCAATTGCCCCTGCCTGTGGAATAAAAATGCATTAGATTGAGCCCATAATCGGCAGGTGTGATTCCGGCACCCTACACTCGCAGGTAAAACTTCAAACCCTTTGACGTTCAAATAATAATTTTGCACGTTGCATATGCCATTGATTTGTCACTAGAATAATACGTTTTATCTGTTCTTTTTTTCCAATAACTGTGCCGATAACAGTGCATTTTTCTTTTGGTAGTGGTAGATTTTTCCTCCAGCCATTTTACGGGAGTATTAAAAATTCCTGAAATTCATCAGCCATTACTTTCGCTCTGAATTACCATTTGGGCTTGCTCCTGAAATCAGTAAGGGTAGCTGGGTTTTTATGCAAATAAGCTGCATAACGCATTCTTTCCAACGGATCTGGGGCACGGCTAGAGCGCCGAAAAGTTCTTTTGCTGTCACGCAGACCACCGCCTAACACAACGATAGCTTGTGCAGTTTTATAATCCTCAATGGTGAGATTATCTTCAATTGTTAAACTGTCACTCAGTTTTTTTGGGCTGTGTATGGGATACTTACAACATATAATAAAACAATGCTAATCAGAGCACTGAAGAAGCCTGCTTTTTGCAGCCTAAAATGAAAAGCAAACAATGAAAAACAAATAAAAATCAGAATATTAAATGGAGGCATGATAATTGCGGTAATCAGCTTAGTCAATTCATACATAATTACTCCTTTGTACCGATTGTATGTTTTATGTTTCCGTATTATTCATAATTCTCAAATCAAAATCAATGTTTAACATGAACTTAGCATTCCGGAAAAATGTCAAATATTCCGCTTGAGAGTTGAATTTACAAAGTGATATGATATGCGCTTTAAATTACTTTAGCTAGGCATTTTCGCATTTGCAACAGAGAATGCCCTGCTAAATTATAAGGGAGATATTGGTAATGGATAAAATTTTTAATTTCATTAAAACAAGAATTGATAGTTGAATTAATTAATAAAGAGGATGCATTTTATTTCGATTATCCAATGCATTTAAATGTCGGGGATTTATTAATTTATGCTGGGACAGAAGCTTTTTAAAGAATATAATATTAATATTCGGTTAAGACGTTGCTTACAAACTTTTGATATTAATGAAGTTAAAATATTACTAAAAACACAACCATTTATTTGTCATGGTGGAGGGAATTTAGGTGATCTATATCCTCTTCTACAAAAACTTAGAGAAGAATTAGTAATAAATTTTCCGAATAATCGTATTATTTTATTACCGCAAACAGGCTATTTTTTTCTAATCAGGATGAAATGAAAAAGTCAGCAGCGATTTTTCTGCACAAAGATTGTCATCTATTTGCACGCGATTTACCGACATTAGAGCTTTTAAAAACTTCTCCGATAAAGTAATATTATGTCCGGATATGGCTCATCAATTATATGGTGAGTTTCCGCTTAAAAATAAGGTAGAGAGTATAGAAAAAAATAAATTATATTTTAAGAAAAGATATTGAAGCAAGTCAACTAGAAAAACATTGAAAGTACATTATCAGCTTCGGCAGTAGTTAAAGATTGGGATGACATTGTCACTCTAACGACATTATGTATGCTCGGATTTATAGTAAGCTGGCAAGAATTTCAAATATATCGCACTTGTCTATCTTTAAAGATAAAATAAATGATTTATGGTATAAACATACTTTTGAATATTATTGAACGGGCTAGAAATGAATTTATGAAGTATGATTTAGTTGTTACTAGTAGATTGCATGGCCATATTTTTTTCATGTTTGTTAGGAATTCCGAATCAAGTTTGTGATAATTCTTATGGAAAAATTTAGGTTATTATAACCAATGGACTAAAGACATAGATTATGCAGAAAAATATCAAGGCGCATAGCAATTTAGTCAAATTAATTGCAGTTACAGTGTTAAGTTTAGGGCTGACAATGGTTAGCTCTTTTGCCCCTTGCTCGGTTATTATCGGTAGATGATCGAGGGTTGCATCAATTATTTATTACATCAGTTTCTTATGTTGTGACAATTTCAACCGGAGGTTCAGGATTTGCATTAGCATTATGTATGCGAAATAAGCAATATGAAGATTGGAAGCTTTATTTTATTGTATTTTTTTATTATTTTCTTGCTTAGTTGCTTCATTAGCATTGTTAATTTTGAACTGACTCCATTTCATTTTTATTTATTCTAAATGTTATTTTAACAGCTTTGCTGACAATGACATTAGAAAATGCAAAATTGATCCAAAATTAAAAGTTTATCGTACCTAACATTGCAGCAACCAATTTTATTGGTATCAGTTTATGGCGTCTGCTATTTATTATTAGGCGAGCAACCATTACAGATTGTTTTATATTTATTAACATTGTATGCATTACTTCAGGCATCGACTTGTATATTATATTTAAGCCGTATTGAGAAAAGAATATAAACAAAAAGAATAAATTTAAAAATAGACAGAAAAATTTTTTGCTAAAAACATGGTTTAAGCAAAAATCTATTACAAATATTCGGCGCTACAACGGTGAGTTTAGATAAGTTTTTAATTGTTTTTCTAGGCAATTATACATTAGGATTATATACAGTTTGTATTGCTTTTTGATTCATTATTGACGCGATTTATTAATATTCTAGCAGATTATTATTATTCGGTCTATTGAATAATATGAATAGATTGAAATCTGTTTTAGTGATTATGCTATTAATGAGTATTTCTGCTATTATCCTGGTTCCGTTTGTTGCTGAACCTGTTATTACATTCTTCTTTAGTGCCAAATATGCGGAAGTCGCGCCAGTTTTAATTTGGTTTATCATAAATTCAATTATTGCCGGATTAGCTTGGATATTGTCGCAAAATATGCTTTTACAGGGTCGGCAAATATTGCTTTTACTCGCCAATTTATTTCAATTCTTGTTTTTGTAGTGTTGTTTTATTTATTAAAAGAATATCAGCTATATGGTATGGCTTATGCCTATCTTGGAGCCAGTTTGACTAGACTAGTGATTTCTATAATCTATTTTTATAAATATCCTATTGAAAATATAGCGAGGAATGAGTGAAAAAATATCTAATTTCTTTAGAAAAAGACGTGAAAAAGGCGGGAGTTATTTTTTCTCAGCCAAATACTGACGACTTTGAAATTTTTAATGCGATTAATACAATGCAAGAAACTGAAGAAAACGTTATCTACATTGTTTGATATTGAAAAATTTTTCTCGACATTATGCGCGGAAGATTACTAAAGGAGAAGTTGAGTTGTACATTAAGTCATTTACAGGTTTATGAAAAAAATTGTAACTAACGAAATGATCAAGGAAGATGACTTTGCATTGATATGTGAAGACGATGCTTTATTTGCAGAAAATTTTCAAGTGAATCTTGATTCGATTATCCGGCAGAATATTCCGGCAGATATTGTATTACTTGGCCAATCAAAGATTCCCCAAATTTGATCATTTTGAACTGGATATAAATTATCCGACTACGTTCTCTTTTTAGAAAAGAAAATCGAGGGGACTTTATATAAATATTCTATCCGTATAGGAATTATTTTGCTGAACTGTAGCCTATTTAATTAAAAAGTCGACGGCAAGGAATATCTTATCAAAAGTAAAAGAAAATAAAAACCATTTTGGTTGGCTGATGATTATAATTTATTTGGCCATGTGTTTAAAGATTAATGTAATGATTATACGCCCTCTCTTAGTAATAGAGAACCCGGTTTTAATTAGTAATCTGGAAGATTTTAGAGGGACTCTGAAGAATAACATGTGCAAAGAAAGTTATAAAAATATCCACTTAAAAAGCTATTTGCCTTAGTAAGGAATTTGTAATATGTCGGCATTATTTAGTTTCTTCTATATTTATGATCCTTGGTTCTTTCATTTTTCAGGATGGGATTTCTTGTTGGAGCATCGATACTAATTTGGTTAGCCTACAAAATTTATAAGAAACAGTTGAATAACGATATTGTCGTACCAATGGATAGTATTTTTGTTATTGTGGCACTTTATTTTATTGAGCATTATTCCTTTACTAATTAATAGCTCTACAGAATTTTTCTGTGGTGGTAATGTATGTTAAAGTACTGATTTTATCTTTGTACTTGGGGTAGGCATTTATAATTTATTTTATCAAACTCCGAAAAGGTCAGCAGCAGTTTGTGCAAGATCTTAAATTCGGAGTGGCTGCCCAAGCCATTTTTGGTTTTTAGCACTATGTGGCATTTCACTATTTATAGATGCCACATTGTCTTCCTCCATTGATATTACCTCGATTTTATGGTTCGGAACAGGAATATCGTTTATATAATATTACTTCATCGGCATTCTTCCAATTAAGTATTTTTCTATGTAATGTTATTCCATTTTACTGGCTTATAATGAGAAGAAGAATGATATTTCAAGTGTCTATATTTTTTAATATTATTTGTTGGATTGGTTTCAGGAAGAACATTTTTATGTTCTCAATTTTTAAGTATATTGCTTTATTTTAAAAATGAGATATATTCCGGCATTAATTTTTATTTGCTGTAATTGTTATATTTTTAGCGAAAGTTTATCCTACACATCCTTATGTAGAACATGCACTTGAACCGGTAATTAATTTATTGAATGGGGCGGACAGATTAAGTTCCTCTACCGATACATTAGTAAATAAACATTTGTTTATGCCAGAAGTTAAACAGTTAATAATGGGGATGGTCGTTATTTTACTCACGACAACCATTATTATGGAGGATCGGATTCAGGTTTTATTCGCCAGATATTATATGGTGGAGTAATATATTGTTTAGCCTGTTTATTATTTACTTGGTATTTTTGTGCATAAGATATCTCTTAATTGGTTTAATAACAGCTGGAAGTTTACTTTACTCAAGTTTATTATTATTAGTATTCTTAATATAAAAGCAGATACTTATGCTTTTCCGGGAATTATGATGGTATTGTTGATGTTTTTATCTCTATTTGGTAGTGAAGGTAAAAATATAGTGTTATTTAGAAAAACTGAGATGAAATATGTTTAGTATTATCATTCCTTCTTATAATCGCAATGTAGAAATTGAAGCACTGTTAAACAGCTTTAGAACAGCAAACGGAACAAAAATTTTTGAAGTTATTGTGGTTGATGATTGTTCAAAAATCCGGTAAAAATCGACCGCACTTTTCGATTTCCGTTGTGCATTATCCGCAATGAAAATAACCAAGGTGCGGCAGAGAGCCGTAACATCGGAGCGAGAAATGCAGCTAATGAATGGTTGCTGTTTCTAGATGATGATGACCGTTTTACCGATGATAAATGCGAAGTGTTGGCAAAAAGCATTGCAACAGGATTCTAAAGTAAATTTTATTTATCATCCGGCAGAATGTTTGATGGTAAATGAAAAATTTACTTATATCACCTCGCCATATAAAAATATTGCAGACTTAACACTAGATAATATTTTTATTGGGAAATAAAGTCGGTGGAATGCCAATGATTGGAGTTAGAGTCATTTTTTTATTAAAATAGGCGGATTATCTACTAAATTAAAATCTTTGGAAGATTATGAGTTTATTTTAAAAGCGGTTTCTGATGAGGAGTTTTCTCCAAAATATATTGATCAGGTTCTAACGAAGTGTACTTTTCATACCAAAAGAAGTAGTGTTTCTACTAATACTGAAAAATACAGAAGATGCCGTTTCTTACATGCAAAAGCGTTATGTAAAAAACAGAACTTCAGGAGAAAAAATTTTAAAAATTAATTCATTATATATGATGGCTCATCCTAATATAATGAATTTATCCCGTAAGTGCTGGTTATTATTTTTAGAATGTTTAAATTAGGTTATAATCTAAAGCATTTAATTATTGTACATTGTGATTTTTGATTTCTCCCAAATTAGCAATTAATTTAAAAAGGTTTATTTAATGAAATTTTTCGGTTTTAATGTCGTTATATTTTAAAGAGAATCCATTATTTCTTGAGCAATGCTTTATCAGTTTAGTAAATCAAACTTATCCTGCAGATGAAATAGTATTGGTTTTTAGATGGGGAAATTACACCCTGAATTAGAACAGGTTATTAATCAATTTAAAGATAAATTGCCGTTAAAATTAGTGCCTTTGATGAAAAACGTTGGTTTGGGTAAAGCGTTAAACGAAGGAATTAAGCAATGCTCTAACGAGTGGTTATTTCGCATGGACACCGATGATATTTGTTATCCTGAGCGTTTTGCCAAACAAGTTGAATTTATTGAAAAATCCTGATGTTGTATTATTTGGTACGCAACTGCCGAGTTTGATCAGGATCCGAACCATATTTTTAAGTATACGGCAAGTGCCTGTTTCTTTTTGAGGAAATTATTCACTTCAATAAAATTGCGTTCACCTTTTTAATCATATGACGGTAGCATATAAAAATCAATCTTGACGCAAGTAGGAGGTTATCAACACCATCTATTTTTAGAGGATTATAATTTGTGGAATCGTATTATTGCGACGAGGTAGCAAAAGTCTGTAATTTGCCGGAGGTATTACTTTATGCCCGCACTAACGGTAATGCAATGATTGGTCGTCGTCGTGGTTGGATTTATGCCAAAAGTGAATGGAAGTTATTTAAATTAAAATATCAATTGAAGATTCAGGGAATGTTTTCAGGATTTGTTACTTTTTGTAATGCGTACTTTCCCAAGATTATTGCCTGTTTTTATTTTAAAATTTATTTATAAAAGTGTCAGAAAAATAACTTATTGTGAGCAATAAAATGCAATGTAATTTAGCTAAAACTATGAAAATATCATTATTAATGAGCTGCTTGGCGTTATTTGGCTGTTCTAATGACAGTGAAGTTGCAGATAAAATAAAAGCATCGCATGGTGAACCATTGAATACTGGCGATACTTACACAAAACCGAGAACTATTGAGAATTTTTATGATTATGTGGAGTTTCTCAAAAATAAAGCAGCTCAAAATGGCGTTTCAACAAAAAAACTTTAGGGGAACAAAAATATTCAATATATTTCAAAGCCGTTATGTTAGATCAACAACAGGCAGGACGAAATAATAGACGTAATCCAGATGAGCCGCCGAAATTAAACCCGAACGGAGCGACCAATTATTTAAATCGAGTTTTGACACAGGAAAAAGTAGATATTGCGGCGGAAAGACTTTGGGAAATTATGCCGCCACTTGAAAATGCGAGTAAGGCATACTCGGTACCGAAAGAATATCTGTTAGCTTTGTGGGGAATGGAAAGCAGTTTCGGACACTATCAAGGTAAGTATGATGTGCTTTCTGTATTAGCAACATTGGCATTTGACGGTCGCCGTGAGAATTTATTCAGCAAAGAATTTATCAACGCGATGAAAATGTTGGATCATAATCATATTAATCGTTACCAAATGCTTGGTTCTTGGGCTGGAGCAATGGGACAGACTCAATTTATGCCGACTTCGTTTCTTAATTATGCAGCAGACGGTGATGGCGACGGTGTAAAAATATTTGGACAAATCATTATGACATATTCGCCTCTGTCGCTAATTACTTGCATACTGTCGGTTGGGACAAGGATTTACCATGGGGAATAGAAGTTGCACTGACTCAACCTTTAGAATTGAATTTATCCGGGATTGAAGCAAATAAGAAACGTTCACTTTCGATTGGCAAGGGTTAGATGTGAGTTTGAAATTTGCACACCACAAGAACAGCAAAAATTGGCCGCACTTTCGTCTGCTGATTTATGGCTGATTCGTCCCTGATAAAGAAGTTGGGCGTGCATTTTTAGTATCGAATAATTTTCGTACTATTTTAGACTGGAATCGATCTCAATATTTCGGACTTAGTATTGGCATGTTTGCTGACCGAATTAAACAGCAGACAGGCCTGTAATGGAACTTAAAAGTCGTCTCAATTAAGACGACTTTTACTAAAAAATGAAAAACTGTTCGCTTACAGAGCATTTAACCAAGGCTAAGCAACAAAAGAGCGGTCGATTTTCCGCTCGTTTTCTTATTTAACTTCAAACCAATAATCGTAATTTTGCAATTTCCCATTAACCAATACGTTACTGATTTTAACGTAATAGCGTTCATTGTTTTTCGTACCGATAGCTCGCCATTGAATTGAGTTGCCAAGCCCGGCAACTGAAGTTGAGTTAATCGGAGTATATTTAATATCACTAATTTTCATATACTTGCCATTAGAGTTGCTGACACCGATTTTAGCTTGCGAATAATCGACGGTTCTTAAATTGTTGTTAGGTTGTTTTTATCCACAATAACGGAAAAAGAAGAAAACCAATCGTGCATGAACCATTGTGACTTATAGTTTTTATAAGGATAAGCGACATAATCCGCTTTAGTATTTGAACCGCCTGACGTTGATTTCCTACGTAAACCACTGCGCTGTCAATATAAGTTTTATAGAAGTCTGTTGAACGACCGTAAGAAATGTCGCCTAAAAACGGATCTAAAAACCAAAAACGATGTCCAAGTGAAATAACATTATCATCAATGAGTAATTCACGGATAGATTCTTCAATGTAATTATCCGTTGCCAGTACGGCGCTTTGGGCAGAGAAAAGATGTAAGTTTCCGTTGCGACTGCCTTCATAGCCATTTTTAGAATAACATTTCATGCGAATATCGGATAATGCGTTAACGTATTATTGGCAGCCATAATTAGCGCAGAAGCCGCAGTAAATTTATCTTTTGTCGTATCATAGCCGACTTCTTCCAATCCATGAGCTCGGCGGATGGCATTCAATTCTTTTAAGGCTTTGCGCTTTTTCATCATATTTCAGCCAACCTGATTGGCAATTTCGGACATCGGGCAACGTTTCATAAGTATTTTTAATTTTTCCGCAGCTCGTTGTTCAGCTTCTTTTAATTCTTCGGCATTACGGTATTTGAAGCGTACTATCGAATGTACCTCTTCTGCTCCAACGGCAAAAGAAACAAATAAAAGAGCCCAAAGAGACATTTTACCACTTAACTCACAATCAATCCCTCATGATAAGTAAGAGAAAAACAACTTTATTTTTAACTGCTGATGACAAATTCTCTACACCTATTTTAAATCGGTGATAAAGCAGATAATAAATTTTTGCTAATAATATTTTCGTAAGAATATTGGAAAAATTCCTAATAAGGAAAAATTAATTGTGAATCTAATAAATTGCCAAATTTTATAATCTGGTAATGAAAATTTTTATTACTTGAGAGGTGTAGGAAAAACAGGTTCAAGCTATATTTTTTTAAAGCTAAGATAGAGTGAAATTCCTATTATATAAAGTGCAGTTAGGCTTTAGAAAATTTAGAGGAATCTAACAAATTGAAATATTGATTAAATTAACTCGAATACTTTTTCTTTAAGTTAGAAACAGATTGTTATGGAGGCGTTACAACAATCATGATGAGGGAATAATTGAAAGAATTTAAGTTGTAAAGAAAACTTGCCATGTTAAATATTGAATGATACAAACTTGCTTGTATTTATATGATTTTATTGATTATTATCTTCTGGTCTGCTGAGATTTATTATTTTTAATCAGACTAAACTAGTTAATATAGTTGATTTAGTACAGTTTTTGAATTTAAGGTGTAAAGTAATATGTAAAGTTAATTGATTATGGTAATGATATAATTCTTTTGAAGATGATAATCGAAGTAATATCAATCTTCATTAAATAATAACCCCTAATTTTGGAGAAAATAAAGAAATGAGTGGCATTGACACTTTAACAACCGTATATGGTACGGATGATGATGATCGTACGATCGATCGTAAAGGCGCGAATACAAAAATTTGTTGCTGGTAAAGGCGATGATAGAATTCAAGCCGGCGATGGTGACGATGTTTTTAATTGGTGGTGAAGGAAACGATGTTTTAATCGGTGGTAACGGCAAAGATCGTTATGAGTTTTTCTAAAGGACATGGACAAGATTTAATTACGGAATATTTAACTACTAACGATGTAGATACTATTGCTTTCAGCGATGTGAAAATTTGAAGAAGTAAAATTCCGTCGTGAAAAACTATGACTTAGTATTATTCGGTTATAACGGTTCTGACAGTGTTACAATTAAAGCGTTTTTTGCGAATAAGGCTAATCAGCTAGAAGTGTATGAGTTTGCTGATCGCACATTAACTTTAGAGCAACTCAAAGCTGAGTCAATTCCGTTTGTTGGCACAGTTGATAGCGAAACTATGCATGGTTGGATCTATGGTGAAGGTGCTTCAACTTTCGTTGGTAAACAAGGTGATGATGTATTTAACGGCAGATGGGGTTCCGATACTTATGTAATCGGCAAACTCAGCGGTAGCGACGTTATTAACGAAAATGCAAAAGCCGATAGTAATGATGTTGATACTATTAAATTTACCGATATCGCTAGCCTTGACGAATTACGTTTCAGCCGTAAAGGTAATAACCTAGTAATTGAGAAAGTGGCTAACACCGACAAAGTAACCGTAAATAACTGGTTTGCCGGTAAAGGTTACCAGTGGAGCAAATCCAACTTTCCGATGATAGTATTATACTAATACTCAAGTGAATGAAATGATTCAGGCAATGGCGAGCTTTGGTGCGAAATCAGCAGGCGGAGTCAGCATTGCGCCGAAAGAAGACACTAAGATTTTTGTTGACAATCTGTCAGTAGGCATCTAATCGGATTAGTCAATAAAAACGAGGTAAAACAGACCGCACTTTTGCTTGATTTAGCAAAGTGCGGTCATTTTTCAGATGTTTTTTTGTCGGTTGGAAGGTTACCGAGTTGTGATTACAATCACCAAAAAATCTTTTCTATAATCTAATAATTTGACTGTTAAAAAGCCGTTCAATCAACGCAGATAACAAAATGACAGAACAACAATCTAAGGACTTGGCACTGTCCGCACTAGTGCTATTAGCGCAATTTCACCGCATTCCGGTCAATTCTTCCCAAATTAAACATCAATTTGATACGCAAGGCCAGGGCTTTCCGAGACACAATGGCTACTGGCGGCAAAATCGTTGGGATTTAAAAACAAAAACAGTATCCAAAACAGTGGATCGTTTACCATTCCTTAATTTGCCGGCGTTATGTGGCGTGATGATGTAAACATTTTATTTTAGTAAAAGTAGATAAAGATGAAGGTTATCTTATTCAGGATTTGGAATTAGAACGTTTGGTCGCCTTAAGCTCACAAGAGTTTTCTGAGCGTTATCAAGGCAGAATTATTCTACTGACTTCCCTGAGCTTCGGGTGTTAGGAGCTTTGGCAAAATTTGATTTTACTTGGTTTATCCCGGCGATTGTAAAATATCGTCGAATTTTTACTTGAAGTGGTCGGCGTATCTATAATTTTTGCAAATATTCGCGTTAATTACCGCTCTTTTTCAAGTGGTGATGGATAAGGTACTTGTTCATCAAGGGTTTAGATACCTTAAACGTAATTGCTGTCGCGTTGGCAGTAGTTGTTATATTTGAAGTGATTTTGGGTGGGGTGCGGACTTATATTTTTGCCCACACCACCAGTAGGATTGATGTGGGAATTAGGGGCGAGGCTATTTCGTCATTTATTAGCATTGCCGATTGCTTATTTTGAAAAACCGCCGCGTAGGGGATACGGTGGCGCGCGTGCGAGAATGAGAGCAAATTCGGAATTTCTTAACCGGACAGGCCCTTACTTCGGTATTGGATTTGCTGTTCTCGTTTATTTTTATTGCGGTAATGTGGTATTACAGCTTTTTGGCTGACTTTAGTCGTATTAATCTCCCTGCCTTGTTATGCCATTTGGTCGGCGACCATTAGCCCCATGCTACGCCGCCGCTTAGATGAAAAAATTTGCCCGTAATGCAGATAATCAATCGTTTTTAGTAGAATCGTCAGTGCGATGAATACCATTAAATCTATGGCAGTCGCCCACAAATGACCGATCGTTGGGATAAACAGCTGACCGCTTATGTTCAATCCGGTTTTAAAGTCACAAAACTGGCAAACCGTCGGTCAGCAAGGTGTTCAACTAATTCAAAAACTAGTGATGGTAATAAACCTTTGGCTAGGGTGCACACTTAGTAATTAGCGGTGATTTAACCATCGGTCAATTAATTGCATTTAATATGTTGGCAGGGCAGGTTGCCGCTCCGGTAATTCGTTTAGCGCAGCTATGGCAGGATTTCAACAGGTTGGGATTTCGGTTAGCCGCTTGGGCGATATTTTTGAACAGTCCAACGGAAAATCCACAAAGCCGATTATCGTTGCCTCAGAATTCAAGGAGATATTCGTTTTGATGAAGTGTTTTTCCGTTATCGCCCTGATGGCAATGAAGTTTTGAATGGTTTATCGTTTGAAACTAAAGCAGGAGAAATCATCGGGATTGAGGACGTTCCGGTTCAGGAAAAAGCACGCTGACAAAACTTATTCAACGGTTATATATTTCCTTTCACGCGGAAGGTTGTTTTATTGACGGTACGACATTTCTGTGTTGATCCGATGTGGCTGCGTAGTCAAATTGGTGTAGTATTGCAAGACAATGTGTTACTCAATCGCTCTATTCGCGACAATATTGCATTGAGTAATCCATCTATGTCTATTGAGAGAGTGATTGATGCGGCGAGATTGGCTGGTGCGCATGATTTTATCGTCGAATTACCGGAAGGTTATGACACCATAGTCGGCGAACACGGAGCTTCACTGTCAGGCGGACAACGTCAGCGTATTGCTACTGCCCGTGCAGTTAATTACTAACCCGAAAATTTTTGATTTTTGATGAGGCAACCAGTGCACTGGATTATGAATCTGAACATATTATTATGCAGAATATGCAAAAATTTGCCGTGGCAGAACTGTGATTATTATTGCTCATAGGCTTTCTACCGTGCAAATTGCCGATCGCATTTTTAGTATTAGATAAAGGAAAGTTGGTCGAGCAGGGAAGTCCGCAACAACTACTAGCGCAGAAAGGGCTATATCATTATTTGCATCAATTACAATCTAACGGAAAGGAATAGTATATGAGTTTATGGTTAACAGGTTGCTGTGATTTGGTAAAACGCTATTCCATGATATTCGGAAATGTATGGAAAGAGCGCAAAAATCTGGACACACCAGTGCGTCAGGAAGATGAAAATGCCTTTTTACCCTGCGCATTTGGAATTAATTGATACGCCGGTTTCGCATTGCCGAAAGTAACGGCACGTTTAATAGTGTTCTTTTTATTATTGGTGATCCTGTGGGCGTGGTTAGGTAAAGCGGATATCGTTGCTGTTGCACTGGGGCAAATTACGCCGAGTGGGCGCAGTAAAACCATTCAGCCGGTAGAAACCGCCGTAGTGAAGCAGGTATATGTAAGAAAACGGCGAAGAAGTGAAAAAGATCAATGATTGGTAGAATTGGTCGCAATGGGCGTGGATGCGGATTATTCCAAATCGGAAGAAGCATTAAAAGCAGCCAAACTCATACAGCTGCGTCAACGTGCGTTGATTAAAGCTATGGATAACAACGTTAATCCCGAGCTGGAAGCGGATGAGCGAGCAAAAGCAGCTGTTTTCTGACAGCAGCGCATTGTTCAGTCAGGAACAATTGCTGGCACATAGTCAATATGTTTCTTGGAAAGCACAAAAACAGAAATTGGAAGCCGGTATAAAACAGCACGGGCAGAAATTCACACTACTGAAATTGAAGTGAAAAACTCAGTGAAATGCAGAAATACGGCAAAGAACTACGTGATGGATTAAAACAACTTTATAATCAAAACATAGTTCTAAACAGGAATATTATTCCCAGGAATATCAATACATTGAATTAGTGAATAATTTAAATGCGCAACGTAGCCGTTTAAACGAGCTAACCGCCGCGCTTACACAAGCAAACGAAGATTATCGCTATTATGTAGAATCTTTCCGACGGGACGTATTAGACCAATTACGTGCGGCAAGCGACAACGTAGCTCAACTGTCTTTTGAAGTGGCGAAAATCAAAAGAGCGGCAGCTTTTACGGCGATTCATTCCCCGGTAGACGGCACAGTGCAACAGTTACAAACCTACACGATAGGCGGTGTGGTTACCACTGCGCAGCCGCTGATGGTTATCGTGCCCTAGGGAAGATAACCTAGAAATTGACGCTATGATTTCAATAAAGATATTGGTTTCGTCAGAGACAGGGGCAGGATGTGGTGATAAAAATCGAGGCATTTCCATACACTCGCTACGGTTACATTACTGGCAAAGTGAAAACTATCAGTTTTGATGCTATTCAAGATGAAAAACGCGGGCCTGTTTTTGCTACCACCATCACTATGGATAAAAACCAACTCACCGTGGACGGTAAACAAATCAATCTCATGGCGGGGGATGGCGGTTTCAGCCGAAAATTAAAACGGGTAAGCGTAGCGTGATGGATTATCTCCTCAGCCCGTTAAAAACCACTATCGACGAAAGTATGAGAGAACGATAATTTTAGTTCAACTAAAAACGTTTCAATCTTTAACTGCACTTTTGACTTAATCGGCTTAAAAAGTGCGGTTAATTTTGCTGGTGTTTTTCTTGGATTCGAGACAGAAGCAGGGAAAATATGCGTCATACTTAACCAATGGAAGTTCAATTCCAAGTTTTGTTGCTGTTTGGTACAAATTGGAAATTAACTTCCAATTTGATTCCATCGTGCTGAATGACATTGCTCATCGAGCCGGCGTGAAAGATACCCATATTCTTAAAAAGCGTGATTCTCTTTTTAGCGGATAATGTCGGGCAGTTGGTGAATCCGAGCAAAATTAGCAACACGCTCACGTCCGAACGTGTCCCCACTTCAAATCACACCATTAGCAAAATATCTTGATCTGTTAGAAAATGCCTTTCTTTTTTTATAAAGCAAAACAATATGATATTCGCGGAAAAGGCTATTTAAAAACCAATGCCAAATATTTTTATTGTGGATAACGGGTTTAAGACGACACGCTATCGGCAAAAAAAGGCGCGAAATTATGCCAATCGACTAGAAAAATATCGTCTTTATTGAATTGCTCAGACGAGGTTATACCGTAGATGTCGGTAAACTTGACAGTAAAGAAATTGATTTTATCGCCCGAAAAAGCCGATGAAATTCTATATGTACAAGTCGCCTTTGAAATCCCTGAAAAATACCCACGAAACAGATAATCTTTTGCATATTAAAGATAACTATAAAAGATCTTAATTACGGGAAAAATATTACGAACAAACAGATATTGATGGGATTGAAGTGATTTATGTGGTGGATTGGTTGCTGCAGTAAATCTAAAAAAACGCTGGAAAAATTTTCACCGCACTTTTTTTGTGTTTAACGCTCACGCTGGCGCGCGTTTCCCTAACGCGTGCCCGTAGAAAATAAATAAAGTGCGGTGAGTTTTTGAGGTGTTTTTTTAGTGAAATTAGGCACACGCTGGGAAGCGTACAGCCAACAGATTGTGCTAATAAAGAAAGATAGCGCCAGCGTCCACGCTGGTGCTGCTTTACTAAAACTATTGCGAATTTTACCCGTAAGTCGTCGGCAGAAGCAATATTCAAAAATTCTTTGGACTTTTTGACCGCACTTTTGGATGAGAGGCACAAGCGAGGACGCTTGCGCCATCGTGGGATGGAAAAATTAAGCTATTTCACTTTTCAATATCCAGTAAAGAAATAGAATTTTTGAAACTAAGCTTGTCTGAAAAACAATGATTTCTTTTTCCTTTTTATTTGATGTTGATTGATAAAGATTATAAGTGATTTGTGGAAATTTTTCATATAACTGCTTAATAAATATTTCATTATCGTATGAAACAATCCATTTATTTTTATAGACTGAATAAAAATGATAGTTCTTCATGATCTTTATCTTGAAAAAGTTCATGTATAATTTAGAACCTTGTAATAAGGTGGATCAAGATAAATAAAAACATCTTTATTTAGCTTCTCTATAAAAATTTATTCCATCCATGTTAAATAAATGTATTCTCTCTCTGGTGAGCTTATTAATTCAATTTTTATAATTTCATATTTATTAAATCTTGCATCAATTTTATATTTTCCTTGTTGATCTTTTCCACCTATGACACCACCTTTTTATTACGCCAGATATATTGGTTCTATTTAAAAAAATAGTTGCCTTACCTAGTTTTAATATATCATCTTTTTCATTTTTATAAATATCTTTACATATTTCCCAATTTTCTATATTAATAACAATGTCTTGTATCCATTTAATCAACTCATCCGAATAATTTAAAATTGAATACCATAGAGAATAAATAGCTTTATCATAGTCATTCAAATAGATATCTTTAACTAAGTTATTTTTAATAATTTTAAAGCTACTCCCCTCCTCCAGCATAGGGTTCTGCGTAGGAGCAACCAAAGTAAATTATTTTCATTCAATAAGCTGGATAGAAATGGATAAATGGCAGTTTTTCCTCCAGGATAACGTAACGGTGAAAGAAACCCTGTTCATGCTATTTCCTCATTAACTTCTTCTCTCCATAAATTAGAGCTAATTCCATTTACTGTGGCTGATTTTTAAACAGGATATATAGCTCTTTTTAAAAATGATTAATTTCTTCTTTATTACGTTCATCGTTTCACCCAATATGACATAACTAACTCAAAGAAATTTAAATGATCATTAAAAACCTTTTTTTCTGTTTTTCTCTTTTCATTCCTTTAGTTGATATTCCTTGTTCTTTTGCCTTATTAATACTAGATTCTATAGAATTAATATCCGGTAAAATTATATTTGTATAATAAGACTTACTAAATCCATTATCTAATATATCATTAGAACTCCAAAATTTATCATCTAAATTCTCTAAATATTTAAAAACTACTTGTTCTGGGTTATCCTTACCTGGTAGGGATATTATATTGTTAATTATATTTGAGTTATGATCACCATCAATAATACCAATACAATTAATAGTTGTTCTTTTTCATAAATTTATCTTTAAATAAATTTTCAATAATTTCAGAGCCTATATTTGTATCGACTAGATGAAAAATATGATACAATTTTACCAAAGTTAGAATCAGTAGATTTTAAATAATTAAAAAAATAACTCCTAGGAACTCTCTAGCCTCGTTATCTTCTGTTAATACAGGAATACATTTTTCCTGAATATAGATTAAAAGATGTTTTTCTTCTAAATGCATTTGAATTTTTATAAACATCGGGTTCTGCTAACTGAGTTACACTATCAACTTGATCAATTAAATAAATAATATTTTGTTTTTGCTTTAATTAAGTACTCAATTAGATATAAGCTGTGTGTTGTAAAGAAGACTTGTATTTTATAGTTCAGAGAAAAATCCATTATGATTTGCATTAGTTTTATTTGCATTGATGGATGGAGTGTTGCATCAAATTCATCAATAATTAAGATACTTTTAATTGAATCAGTTTTCTTTATGAGTAGCTTCTTCATAATAGAATTTTAATGAGTAAATAGCATTTAGAATAATTCTTATATTATCTTCTCCAGCTGAAATGGTATTTGAATCAACACCTTCATTTGTTGAAGTAAAAATCGTTCCTTTTTCATACTACCTACATTTTTGGACCTTAACATCACTAACTTCTATTCTAGTTAGTTCTTTATAACATTTATTTAAATCCGAAAGGTAATTTTCTGGTAAGTTAATATTAGAATTTGAAGTTTTATATTATCCTGTAGTTCTCCAAAAAGGAATTAGACGAAATAGGCTTAAATAAATCACAGGGAATTGATGGTAAGCTTTCTTTAGTATCTGCTGAATATTGTGGTTTCACTGCATATCGAGGATGTAATGAAGGTTTTCTTGAATTATGACAGCGAAAAACCTAAGGTTTGTTCATTATTATAATTAACATGATACATAACTCCTGTGGTTCCACTGAGGCAGGGATCGTTGAAAGTTTTATCACCTTTTGTGATAGTTTTCAATTTTGGGATTGAAGATCTCATTTATTTTTCTGATGATTTTTAACGCTTGGTTAGACTCTAATTTCGGTTCTTGAAACGAGTTACTAATCATGTATAGAAGAGATGTCTTACAAGTGCCATTTGCACCTGAAATCACATTTATAGTAGGAGAAAAAAAGATAAATTTAGATCTTTTAATTTTTGAAATGTTTAATGTTAATAGAATTTATCATTATGGTACCTTGGCTTATAAAATTTATTTAGAAAAATATAAACAACAAGCTATAAAAGTTAGAAAAATTATAACAAGAAATGATAGTTTATTCTAATAATATAGATAAACTTCACTCCTACTTCATCGCCACACCCAACCACTTCATCATCTCTCTCATCCCAATCTTTACGTTTGGCATAATCTTGAGCTTGGTCTTCATCAATGCGACCGAGGGTGAAATAGTTACTTGCAGGGTGGGTGAAGTACCAACCGCAGACGGAAGCTGCCACATGGCGTAGCTTTCGGTGAGTTTCATACCGATGCGTTGTTCGACTTCTAATAAATCCCAAATCAAGGCTTTTTCCGTGTGTTCTGGGCAGCTTGGATAGCCCGGTGCAGGGCGGATGCCGACATAGTTTTCATTGATTAACCCTTGGTTGTCGAATTCCTCTTGCGTGTAGCCCCAAATGCGGGTACGAAGCTCAAAGTGCAAGTATTCCGCCATGGCTTCGGCGAGGCGATCGCCGACTGCTTGCAGCAAGATGGCGTTGTAGTCATCGCCGGCGGCTTTTGTAGCCTTCCACTAGCTCCATTTCTTCAATGCCGGCACACGGCGAACATGCCCATCCAGTCTTTTTTGCCGCTTTCGCGATCGGCGATAAAGTCGCTTAAGGCAAAGTTAAATTGGCTTTTGCTGTTTTTGCCACGTTCCGTTTGTTGGCGTAAGCCGTAAGCCGTGCCAATGGGTTGTGTGCGTTCTTCATCAGCGAAAAGCACCACATCATCGCCCACACGTTCCGCAGGGAAAAATACCCAACACGCCGCTTGGGTTGAGTTTGTGGTTTTTGTTCGAAAGCATCTAACATCGCTTGCGCATCATTCCACACGCGGCGGGCTTCTTCGCCACTTTCCGGATGATCAAAGGCATCCGGATAGCCACCCATTAAGCCCCACACGCGGAAGAACGGCGACCAGTCGATAAATTTTGCGCAGCTCGGCAATCGGCACGTTTTTTAAATTCCACAATGCCTGTTTGTTTTGGCGTTGGCGGCACATAATCCGCCCATTCGCCACTAAAGCCGTCGAAAACGGTTGGCGCGTGCTTCCTCAATACTAAGCTGTTTACGCAACGGTTTTACGATTTGCAAAAAGATTGTTGGATTTTTCGTAATCTTTCTTGAATTGTTCCCACAATGTGGCACGGCCTTCGGGTTCATCAACGTAGCACACCGTTACCGCACGGGAGGCGTTCGATGTATAGAACACGCCGTGTTGTTTGTATTTTGGATAAAGTTTAATGGCGGTATGTTCTTTGGAGGTGGTTGCGCCGCCAATCAGGACAGACAAGTTCAACCCTAAACGCGTCATTTCGCCAAGGAAGTATTCCATTTCGTCTAAAGATGGCGTAATCAAACCGCTCAAACCGATAAGATCCGCTTTTTTTCATCAATAGCGGTTTGAATGATTTTTGTCCGCCAGCACCATCACGCCTAAGTCAATTACTTCAAAGTTATTACATTGCAACACCACGCTCACGATGTTTTTGCCGATGTCATGCACGTCGCCTTTCACGGTGGCGATCACCACTTTACCGTTGCTGGAGCCTTTTTGTTTGGTGGCGTTGATAAACGGCTCTAAATACGCCACGGATTGTTTCATCACGCGTGCGGATTTCACCACTTGTGGGAGGAACATTTTACCGTCACCGAATAAATCGCCCACCACGTCCATGCCCGCCATGAGCGGGCCTTCGATGACCTCTAACGGCGTTGGCAATTTTTGACGCGCTTCTTCGGTGTCTTCGATGATGTGCGTAGTAATGCCTTTCACAAGGGCGTGTTTCAAGCGTTCTTCCACCGGCCAAGTACGCCATTCGGCGATAGAATCCACCGCACTTTCATCGTTACCTTGGTTGCGATATTTTTCCGCAATATCCAATAAACGCTCTGTACCATCCGGCGTGCGGTTCAAGACAGCGTCTTCAATCACTTGCGTAATTCCGGATCCAGATCATCGTAAATTGCGAGCTGTCCTGCGTTCACGATCCCCATGTCCATGCCTTGTTTGATGGCGTGATAGAGGAAGACGGCATGAATGGCCTCACGCATCACATTGTTACCTCGGAAAGAGAAGGATACGTTTGACACACCGCCAGAGATTTTGGCATGTGGCAAGCTGCGTTTAATTCGACCTGTGGCGTTAATGAAATCCACGCCGTAGTTGTTGTGTTCTTCAATCCCGGGTACCGATAGCGAAAATATTTGGGTCGAAAATAATGTCTTCCGGCGGGAAGCCAAGTTGGTTGACTAAGATGTTATAAGCACGGGTACAGATTTCCACTTTGCGATCTTCGGTGTCCGCTTGGCCTACTTCGTCGAATGCCATGACCACCACGGCAGCACCGTATTTACGCACCAGTTTGGCGTGTTCAATAAAGATTTCTTCGCCTTCTTTCAACGAGATGGAGTTCACAATCGGTTTGCCTTGCACCGATTGCAAGCCCGCCTCAATCACTTCCCATTTGGAGGGTCGATCATCACCGGCACTTTGGCTGCATCGGGTTCTGTCGCCATAATATTGAGAAACGGGTCATGCATTTTTGCCGTCGAGCAAGGCCTCGTCCATGTTCACGTCGATCACTTGCGCGCCGTTTTCCACTTGGTCGATGGCAATTTCAATGGCTTCGGCAAATTTGTCTTCTTTAATTAAACGTTTTGAATTTCGCCGAACCCGTCACGTTATTTCGTTCGCCCACGTTCACGAACAGGCTTTCATCATCAATGTTGAGCGGTTCTAAGCCCGATAAACGCATGGCGGTTTTGATTTGTGGCAATTTGCGTGGTGGGATGTTTTCTACCGCATCAGCAAAGGCTTTGATGTGTTCGGTGTGGTACCGCAACAGCCACCGATAATGTTTACAAAAGCCGCTTTCCGCCCATTCTTTAAGGTGTGCCGCCATGTCTTCCGCACCGGATCGTAGCCGCCGAAGGCATTCAGCAAGCCTGCGTTCGGGTGTAGCGGAAACGTAGGTTTCGCTAATTTTTAGACAGTTGTTCGACATATTGGCGTAATTCTTTCGGACCTAAAGCACAGTTCAAACCGAATGTGAGCGGTTTCGCGTGGCGCAGAGAGTTGTAGAACGCTTCGGTAGTTTGTCCGGAAAGGGGTACGGTCGGAAGCATCAGTAATGGTGCCGGAAATCATGATCGGCAATTCCACGCCCAATTCTTCAAATACGGTTTCGATGGCAAATACCGCGGCTTTTGGCATTTAGCGTGTCGAAAATAGTTTTCGATCATAATTAAATCGGCACCGCCTTTGATTAAACCGCGCGTGGCTTCTGAATAGGCATCCACCAATTCCATAAAGGTCACATTACGGAAACCGGGATCGTTTTACGTTCGGGGAAATGGACGCAGTGCGGTTGGTCGGGCCGAGAATTCCCGCGACGAATCTTGGTTTTTCCGGCGTGCTGTATTTATCCGCCGCTAAACGCGCCAGTTTCGCGCCTGCAAAATTCAGTTCGTAAGCAATAGATTGTAAGTCGTAATCCGCTTGCGCAATGGTGAGTGGGAGCTGAAAGTATTGGTTTCGATAATGTCTGCGCCGGCTTCTAAGTATTTTTCGTGAATGGCGGAAATTAGTAACGGTTGAGTGAGGGTCAGCAAATCATTATTACCGCGTAAATCGACCGCACTTTCTTTAAAGCGTTCACCACGGAAATCCGCTTCGGTGAGTTTATATTTTTGGATCATCGTGCCCATGGCGCCGTCTAAAATTAAGATACGTTGGGCTAGGGGCATTTTTAGTATTTCAGTGGTGTTTTTCAAAATAAAGTTTCCGTTATGTAAATAGAGTAAATAAATGAAAGGAATAATAGAAATACAGGAGAAAGCTGTCAAATTTTATCTTAAAAAGTGCGGTCAGTTTTTTTCTTCCGTTTTAAAATCGGCTTGGAAAACGACCGCACTTTTTCTATTTCTATTTGACTTCTTTAAAGCTAATCATTTGCTCTGCTGTAAAATCTGTGGTTTTCTTCGTCTTCATCCATGAAAGTAGGAATGGCTGGCAAGTCTTCTTTATCAAATGCAATATCTCCGTCGACGCCTTCAGGCACTTGACCGCGTTTGATTCCCTTGAAAATCAAACAATTTCGGATCGCATAAATGTGACAACGTAATATTTTTAGAATGGCACTAAACATAGTTTCAATTCGTCCCGGATATTGACGATCCCATTTTTGTAGCATTTCTTTCACAACTTGGCGCTGTAAGTTCGGTTTGTGAACCGCATAGGTTACAAGGGATAATCGGAAATTGTTTTAGCAATTGAATATTTTTCAATATCTTTTTCTTTGCAGTAAGCAGAGGGCGAATCACAATTTGTTTTGCCGTCGTCACTAATTAGTTTCGGTGGCATGGTTTCAGTTTGCCGCCGTAGAACATATTTAAAAACAGAGTTTCCAGCATATCGTCACGGTGATGACCGAGGGCGATTTTGGTGGCACCTAATTCCGTAGCAGTGCGGTATAAAATACCACGACGCAAACGAGAGCAGAGCGAGCAAGTGGTTTTTCCTTCCGGAATTTTTCTTTTACGATGCCGTAAGTGTTTTCTTCCACAATTTTTGTATTCAACCCCGATACTTTGCAGATATTCAGGTAAAAATATGTGCAGGGAATCCCGGTTGTTTTTGATCCAAGTTTACCGCGACGATCTCAAAATTTATCGGCGCATTCAGGCGTAAATTTAATAAAATATCCAATAACGTGTAGCTGTCTTTACCGCCCGATAAACACACCATCACGCGATCGCCATCTTCAATCATATTAAAATCAGCAATCGCATTGCCAACGTTACGACGTAACCTTTTTTGTAATTTATTGAAATTATAAGTCTGTTTTTGTTGGTTTTTGAACTTAAGTCAACTTTTTTTCGAGTTAGAGTTTGGATTTTTGTAAAAATATCGTTCATAATAGTCTTTAATTTAAATCTGAATTTAAGTCCGCGTATAGTAAGGGAAATGGTTTTTCCAATAAAAAAATATGATGAAGTTTATCGGAACCTTATGTGCTTTTTGATACTCAGCTGTTTTTCCGTATCCGCGACAGCAAAAAAATGTCGTCATGGAAACCAAAGAGGACGCTGAGGTTTTTGCTTATATCGGCGCCCGTTATCAAAAAGTGGCAACCTTATTTGCCCGTCAGCATTTTCCTCTGTCAATACCGGATAAATCAGGCGATGTTCTTGCCGTGCCATTTGGAAATGATATGGGGTTTGTTCCCCAAATCGCCTTTTCTATTAAAAGCGAAACAAAAAGCGCGGTCAAAAAACGCGGCGTTTTGCAAGGATATGTGATCACTATTAACCCAACTGTACTTTATAGCGAAAAACAATGAGAATGCGCCACAGTTTGCTTTCATTGAAGCGGATTTACGCTATCCGTTCATTGGCACAGCCGTTGATAAACAGGGCGAAAGTTGGTATCAGGTTGAATTGGCCGGGAAACGAGGATATATCAAAGCAAAAAGAAGTACAGCCCGATAATAGGGATTCCTATTTTGATGTATCACCATGTTTTTACGGGATGAGGAAAAATCGCAATTACCGCAACACACCAACCACTGTTTCCGATAAAGCATTGCGTTTTTCAGTTTGAGACGCTCAAAGAACTGGGGTTTGTTACCATTCGTTTGAATTCATTAGAGAAATATTTACAAGGAAAAATTAATCTGCCGGCTAAAGCGGTGGTGCTGACTTTTGATGACGGCTTAAAATCCGTGTATCGTTATGCTTATCCGTTGCTGAAAAGAGTATGGTTTTAGCGCTACTTTTATTCGTTATTACTTCGCGCATTCAAGCGAAACCGCAAGATTGGGAACCTGATACATTACAGTTTTTAAGCACAAGCGAATATCAAGCGATGCAGGATATTACCGATTTACAAAGCCACTCCCATTCATTGCATCATTATAAAAAAATTTTAAACCGGCTGTGTTGAGGCTGATAACCCGACAATGCATGTGGACTTAAACCTTTCCAAGCAAGAATTAGGCAAATTGAATGCAAAAAACAACTTACCTTGCTTATCCGTTCGGAGCTTATACTCGGATTTTCTTTCGATTGTCAAAAGTTCGGGCTTTACACTGGGATTAACCACCAAGTGGGGGTAAAGTGAAATTTGCTGACGATCCGTTGTTACTCAAACGTATTTATTTTACCTCTCAAACCAAAAAGTCGGATATGATCGAAGCGTTACGTAATCAGTAATATATTAACCAAAAAGATTACTAAAAAGTGCGGTCGGTTTTTCGGCGGTTTTTCGATATAAAAATTCAGGCTGTCAGATTCCACAAAAATATTGTATAATCTACCGAATTTTTGACCTATATGTTGTGAGAACCCTGTTAATGTCTGAAACAGCGCAAACGATCCCCGAGTTGGTTTCGTGGACGAGAGAACGTGAATTTTCTTTAAATCTATCCACCGACAGGTTGGCATTTTTGCTAGCCGTGGCGTTGTATAATAACGAACGCCCGGACGGGGAAATGATGGAAAGCGATCTAGTTGATATTTATCGCCATGTGGCTACGGCTTTCGGGCAATCGGAAGAGATGCTTGCGACTCGTGCCAATAACGCGATAAACGAACTGGTCAAACAGCGTTTTTCAACCGTTTCAGCAGTGAATTTACCGAGGGGCTTTCTATTTACCGCTTAACACCATTAGGTGTCGGCGTGTCCGATATTATATCCGTCAACGTGAATTTTTCCGCCCTGCGCCTTTTCCGTGCAGCTTGCTATTGTCGCAGATGAAATCCAGCGAGCCTCCGATTCGGCGGAAGAAGGCATCCGTAAACAGGAAGACGAATATTTCTGGCGACGCAATGTGTTTGCCCCGTTGAAATATTCCGTAGCGGAAATTTTTGACAGTATTGATCTTTCCCAACGGCTGATGGATGAAAATCAGCAAAATATTAAAGACGGATCGCTGAATTGCTCACTAAAGACTGGCAGGCGGCAATCTCTAGTTGTGAACGATTGTTGGATGAAACTTCCGGCAATTTGCGTGAATTACAGGATACGCTGAATGCTGCCGGTGATAAACTGCAAGCTCAATTATTGCGGATTCAGGATTGTGTGATCGGTCAAGATGAACTGTATTTTATTGATCAGCTTATTACCGATTTACAAGCAAAAACTGGATCGCATTATTAGTTGGGGGCAGCAGGCGATCGACCTTTGGATTGGGTACGATCGCCATGTGCATAAATTTATCCGAACAGCGATAGATATGGATAAAAACCGTGTGTTCTCACAACGTTTACGCAATTCTATTCATCAATATTTTTGATGCACCTTGGTATTTATGGACGGCGCAGGCAGAACGTTTGGTTGATTTACGCGATGAAGAATTAGCGTTACGTGAAGAAGATGCGCTGGGCGAATTGCCGGAAGAATTGCAATATGAACGGTTTTCCGATTTACAGGATCAAATAATCGAGCATATGCAGAATTTGTTAATCGCCGAGCGTGAGCATAACCGACCGATTAACCTTAATCAAGTCTTAAAAAGAGCAACTGGAAAACTATCCGACGGCACGCCATTTTGATGTGGCGAGGATCATCGTGGATCAAGCGGTTCGTTTGGGTATGGCTAGCGCGGATTTATCCGGTGTTTACCCTCACTGGCAAGCCATCAATCGCTTTGGCGCGGAAGTGCAGGCAAATGTGATTGATGAATATAAATAAAAAGTGCGGTCAAATTAATCAGTATTTTAAAAATTATGAAAAGCGATATAAAAATTGCCCATAAATATTCATCAAATCATAAAAGCCTCGTTATTAAAAAGATACCAAATGCGGTTGTTTTTCTGTTTGAAAATTTTCTCACCGACAGAAATAGAGGAATGGATCGACGATGTAGAAGGAACGGCAATTTGTCCTTATTGCGGCATAGATAGCATCATCGGTGAAAGCTCAGGCTATCCGATAACGACAGAATTTTTTTAAGTGAAATGAACAAATATTGGTTTTAATAAACAATAAAAATTAATTTAAAAACAATTTGCCGATAATTGAAAAATTGAACGCAGATTGGCGGATTATTAACAGAGAAACAAAAATAATGACAGAAAATATTCAAGATCTTATTCCAACCAAATTGGCGACGGCAATTGCCAACCCATTATTTCCGGTGGTGGACAGCCTGTTACGTTCGGGCAGACATATTGCACAAGAACAGCTGGATAATTATGCGTTTTTGGCGGATTTTCAAGATGAACTGGATACTTTTTTTATCGCCGCTATAATGTGGAATTAATTCGAGCGCCTGAAGGCTTTTTCTATCTGCGTCCGAAAGCAACTACATTGATTGCCCGTTCGGTGTTGACCGAGTTGGAAAATGTTGGTGGGTAAGGTATTGTGCTATTTATATCTCAGTCCTGAACGTTTAGCGCAACAGGGAATTTTTCTGTTCAGGAAGTGTATGATGAATTACTGAATTTGGCTGATGAGAGCAAATTACTGAAAAGCGGTGAATCAGCGTTCAAGCGGTTCTGATTTGGACAAACAAAAAATTGGCGGAGAAAGTTCGCGCCGCAATTAACCGTTTGCGCCGTCTGGGAATGATTCACACGGTCGGAGAACAGCACAGCGGTAAATTTACCATTTCGAAGCGGTATTTCGTTTTTGGGGCGGAGGTGCGTTCCGGTGATGATCCGCTTGAAGCGCAATTACGTTTGATTCGCGATGGTGAGGCAGCTAATCCGCAATCGTTACAGGCGGAGCAGAATGCAATAGAAAAGTGCGGTGGAAAATAGTGATGAAATTGAAGATGAATTTGACGGGCAAGGGGAAGAATAATGTCTGAATTTGAACTTGAGAATGAACTTTTAGACGAAGAAACGGTGGAAGAGCGGGTTGAAAAATGCCTGAAAATCCGACCGCACTTTTGCATTTTCTTCTTCAAGCACGGCACCTCGCGGTAAATTTTCGTTCACTCACATTGATTAACTGGAACGGTTTTTGCCCGTACCTTTGATCTGGATGAGTTGGTCACTGACGCTTTCCGGCGGTAACGGAGCAGGTAAATCCACCACGATGGCGGGTTTTGTGACGGCATTGATTCCCGATTTAACTTTATTGCATTTTCGTAATACAACGGAAGCCGGATCCACCGGAGGATCACGTGATAAAGGTTTACACGGTAAGTTAAAAGCAGGTGTATGTTATGCTGTATTGGATACGATAAATTCCGTCATCAACGCATTTTGGTCGGTGTACGGTTACAACAGGTAGCAGGGCGTGATAAGAAAGTCGATTTAAAAAACGTTTTTCCATTCAAGGGATAGAATTATCGATAAATCCGACCGCACTTTTCACTGAAGTGGTGAATGAACGTCAAGCCAAGGTATTGAATTTAAAATGAACTAAAAAGACAAAAATCGATCAAATTGGCGGGCAGTTAAAGCAATATCATTCAATTACCGATTATCACGGTATGATGTTTGATCTGAGGGATTATTCCGCGCCGCTTGCGTTCATCATCCGATCGTAGCAAATTCTATAAGCTCATCGAAGCGTCGTTGTACGGCGGAATTTCCAGCGCAATCACTAAATCGTTGCGCGATTATCTTTTGCCGGAAAACCAAGGTGTGCGTAAAAGCGTTCCAAGATATGGAAAGTGCGTTGCGTGAAAACCGAATGACGTTGGAAGCTATTAAAGTGACTCAAGCGGATCGGGATTTATTCAAGCATCTGATTACCGAAACTACGAATTATGTTGCATCCGATTATATGCGAAATGCTAACGAACGGCAGGGTAACATAGAAAATGCACTACGTTTGCGTAAAGAATGGTATCAGTCTAAGTCCGAACAGAGTTTGTCACAACATAAATTTGTGGAGTTCAGCCGTGAACTCGCCGAGCTGGCAGAAAGCGAAAAAGTACTCGAAGTGGATCATCAAAGTGCATCAGATCATTTGAATTTGGTGTTGAATGCGTTGCGCCATCAGGAAAAAAATAGAGCGCTATCAAGAAGATGTTGGTGAGTTAGCAGAGAAAACTGGAAGAACAAAAATTGGTGGTGGAATCTGCCAATGAGCAGTTGGAAGAAAGTCAGGCGCAATTTGAACAGTTAGAAAGTGAAGTGGATCAAATCCGTAGCCAGCTGGCGGATTATCAACAGGCGTTAGATGCTCAACAAACGCGAGCTTTACAATATCAACAAGCAATCCCAGGCATTGGAAAAAGCCAAGACATTATGCGGACTAGCTGATTTAGCAGTGAAAAAAATGCAGAGGAGTATCACGCTGAGTTTGAAGCTCAAGCAGAAGTGCTTACTTCTAACGTATTGGAACTGGAACATAAAATGTCCATTTCCGCAGCGGCAAAATCCCAGTTTGACAAAGCCTATCAGTTAGTGTGCAAAGTGGTGGGAGAAATTCCTCGTTCAGCGGCATGGGAAAGTGCAAAGGAACTGTTACGCGAATATCCACGCCAAAAAGTGCAGGCTCAACAAACGCCACAGTTGCGAGCTAAGTTACATGAACTAGAACAGCGTTACGCACATCAACAAAGTGCGGTCAAATTATTGGCTGATTTTAACCAACGCGCGGATATAAATCTTGAAGACGCGGTGCAGTTGGAAGAATACCATGCAGAACAGGAAGCATTGCTGGAAGATTTGAATGCCGAACTTTCCGAGCAGGTAGAAGAGCGTTCGACCCTACGTCAAAAACGCGAACAGTTAAACACTCAATATAATGAAAATGCAGCAAAAGCTCCGGCTTGGTTGACTGCGCAAGCCGCATTAGAGAGATTGGAAGAACAAAGCGGAGAAAAATTCGACGATAGCCAAGATGTGATGAACTTTATGCAGGCGCAACTGGTTAAAGAACGTGAGTTCACCATTCAACGTGATCAGCTGGAACTGAAACGTCAACAACTGGACGAGCAAATCACTCGATTAAGCCAGCCTGATGGCTCTGAGGATGCCCGTTTAAATGTGCTTGCCGAACGTTTTGGTGGAGTGCTGTTATCGGAGCTCTATGACGATGTGCCGATTGAAGATGCACCGTATTTCTCGGCACTTTATGGGCCAGCGCGTCACGCGATTGTTGTGCAGGGATCTGAATGTAGTAAAAGAGCAGTTGGCACAATTTGGAAGATTGTCCGGACGATTTATATTTGATTGAAGGCGATCCGTCCGAATTTGACGACAGTGTGCTTTCCGCACAAGAGCTGGAACACGGTGTCGTGGTGCAAGTGTCCGAGCGGGAATTGCGTTATTCCAAGTTTCCTGAAATTCCGTTATTTGGCCGAGCCGCGCGGGAAAAACACTTACAGGCATTGGAGATGCAACGCGATGAAGTGGCGGAAGAATATGCTCAACGTGCGTTTGATGTGCAAAAATGCCAACGTTTGCATCAACAATTTAGCCAATTTGTCGGTTTGAATTTGGCTTTGGCATTCCAGCCGAATCCGGAAGAAGTTATGCGTGTATTGAATACGGAGCGTAACGAAATTGATAGAAAACTGGCCGCACTTTCTACTAATGAACAGCAACTTCGTCTGAAGTTAGACGATGTTAAAGAAAAGAATGCAGTTGTTGAATAAGCTGATTCCGCAATTAAATTTATTGGCTGATGATAGTCTTCTCGATCGTATTGAAGAATGTCGCGAGCAATTGGATTTGGCGGAACAAGACGAAAATGTTTATTCGTCAGCATGGTGTGACATTGTCACAATTAGAGCCGATAGCTAACACGTTACAAAGTGATCCGGAAAATTACGAACGCTTAAAAAACAAGATCTGGCACAAGCGATTGAGCAACAAAAAGCAAGTTCAACAGAAAAATGTTCGCTGGCAGACGTAGTACAACGCAAAGCGCATTTTAATTATACCGAAAGCGCACAAACCGAAACTGACGGTTTGAACGAGCAATTACGTACACGTCTCGAACAGGCTCAGGCGCAACGGGAAAGCCAACGTGAACAGTTGCGTCAGAAACAGGAGCAATTTGCACAATATAATCGTGTGTATATTCAGCTACAAAGTTCGTTTGAGACTAAAAATCAAATGCTAAAAGAGCTGATCGCAGAGGTTAGCGAATTGGGCGTACGATGCCGATGCTGGAGCAGAAGAACGAGCCAGAATTCGAAAAAGACGAATTACATCAACAACTTTCTGTTAATCGTCAACGTCGTAGCTACGTAGAAAAACAATTAACCTTAATTGAAAGTGAGGCGTCGATGCTGGACGTCGTATTCGAAAATCGGAAGCGGATTATAAAAACTCAGCGCGAATTGGTGGTAGCGGCGAAAGTTAGTTGGTGTGTCGTGTTACGTTTATCGCGTAACAGTGATGTGGAAAAACGCTTGAACCGCCGCGAACTGGCGTATCTATCAGCAGAAGAATTGCGCTCAATGTCGGATAAAGCCTTGGGAGCCCTCCGCAATGCTGTTGCCGGTAATGAATATCTGCGTGATGCGTTACGCCTTTCTGAAGATAATCGTAACCGGAAAATAAAGTCCGTTTCTTTATCGCCGTATATCAGCATTTGCGTGAACGTATCCGTCAGGACATTATCAAAACCGATGATCCGATTGATGCGATTGAGCAAATGGAAATTGAATTATCTCGTTTAACCGATGAACTGACTAATCGCGAGCAGAAGCTGGCAATTAGCTCTGAATCTGTGGCGAATATTATGCGCAAAACTATCCAGCGTGAGCAAAATCGCATCCGTATGTTAAACCAAGGGTTACAAAATATTGCTTTCGGGCAAGTGAAATCTGTGCGTTTGGTAGTAAATATTCGTGATACTCATGCAATGTTGCTTGATGCGCTTTCCGGTAATCAAGAAGATTATCAAGATCTGTTTAGCGATAATCGGATTACGTTCTCTGAGGCAATTGCCAAATTGTATCAACGCCTTAATCCGCACATTGATATGGGGCAACGCACGGCACAGACTATTGGTGAAGAATTATTAGATTACCGCAATTATTTGGATCTGGAAGTAGAAGTGTATCGTGGTGCTGACGGTTGGTTACGAGCAGAAAGCGGCGCATTATCTACCGGTGAAGCTATTGGTACCGGGATGTCAATCTTGCTTATGGTAGTGCAAAGTTGGGAAGAAGAAAGCCGCCGTATTCGCGGCAAAGACATTGTGCCATGTCGTTTACTATTCTTGGATGAAGCTGCGCGTTTGGATGGTAAATCCATTTCCACCTTGTTCGAACTTTGCGAACGTTTGGATATGCAATTACTTATCGCAGCCCCGGAAAATATCAGTCCGGAAAAAGGGAACAACTTACAAACTAGTACGTAAAAATTTCAGGTAACCAAGAACATGTACATGTAGTCGGATTACGTGGCTTCGGAGCGGTAGAGTAGCTATGAGCTTTGTAAAGATACGGTATAAACTGGCTAATACTATGAATTCAAGTTTTTGAATTAAAGAAAAGAATATCTAACGGCATTTCATGCTATGAATCAATAAGGAAAGGAAAAATGCATTATCTCATTTTTGCTATTTTATGTAGCGTGTCTGTATCGGTGTTGCTGAAAGTTGCACGTAAGCATAATATTGTCATCGAACAGGCGATTGCTTTTTAACTACATTGTGGCGTTGTCACTTTGTTATTTTTTGCTTAAGCCTGATTTTAAAGGCTTGGGCTTTGACCGATTTTCTGCAAAAGTGAGGCGCAGCCGATTTTTCTGACATTGGGTATTTTGTTGCCGGTGGGATTTATGGTGATGTTCTAGGGGCGGTGGAATACGCAGGTATCGTCAGAACTGATGCGGCTCAGCGGTTGGCACTATTTTTGCAGATTATTGCCGCTGTTTTCACTTTTTAACGAAAGCCTCAGCCAAATGCGTATTATCGGCGTAGTTGTGGCATTTGGTGCATTATTCTGCCTGCTGTTTAAACCGGCAACGGCACAGAAAAACGCCACTCAAAGCCGCCATTTTTCTTAGCCGGTGTATGGCTGATTTGGGGAAGCACAGGGATCTTATTTAAAAATCGCTCTGATGGGCGGTGCCTTCCCAACCACTTTATTCATCTCTTTTTGTATTAGCGGGTTGTATTATTTTTATTTACCTATTGATTAAGCGTACGCGCTGGACCGTACCAAGCCTTATCGGCGGAATGATTTTTAGGGAGTTTGAACTTCTTCAATATTCTGTTTTACATCCGTGCTCATCAATATTTTTAAAGAGAGCCCGACCATTGTGTTTGCCGGTATGGATTTAGGTGTGATCTGTTTGGGTGCGTTAGCGGTGCGTTAATCTTTTAAGGAAAGAATCAGTAAAATCAATACCGTAGGTATCGGACTGGAGCTTAGTGGCAATCGTTCTATTGTATGCGGAAAAAGCTGTTTGCATAACAGATTGTACGCATTGACCCATGCTACCGCACTTTAGCATTCAAGCATAAAGTGCGGTCTGTTTTAAGGCGTTTTTATGCAAAATGACTTTACATTTTTCATTTACGATTACGAAAGTTTTGGCGTAAATCCGGCAAACCGATCGCCCGGCACAGTTTGCGGGATTCGTACCGATGCGGACTTTAATATTATCGGCGAACCCATAATGTTTTATTGCAAACAGACTAATGATTATCTGCCGGCACCGGATGCGGTGTTAGTAACGGGGATTACACCGCAACAATGTAATGAACTGGGGCTTCGCTGAACCTGAGTTTGCCGAAGCGATTTTCACCGAGTTCAGTCGTCCTAATACCTGTGTCATGGGCATAACAATATTCGTTATGATGATGAAATGACCCGTTACACGTTTTATCGTAATTTCATTGATCCGTATGAATACAGTTGGAAGAATGGTAATTCACGTTGGGATTTACTGATTTGGTGCGAGCTTGTTATGCGTTACGCCCTGAAGGTATAAATTGGGCATATGACGAAGATGGAATGCCTAGTTTTCGCTTGGAGAAACTGACTCAAGCCAACGGAATCGAACATGAAAACGCTCACGATGCCATGGCGGATGTGTATGCTACGATTGCTATGACCAAATTGATTAAGCAAAAACAACCTAAATTATTTCAATTTTTTTCTTTGAAAATCGAGGAAAAAGAAGTGGAGCGTTTGATCGATACTGCAGAAATGACACCGTTGGTTCATGTTTCGGGCATGCTAGGTAATTATCGTGGCAACTGTACTGGATTGCCCCTTTGACATGGCATCCGTTTAATCAGAATGCTGTTATAGTATGTGATTTGTCGGCAAATATAGATGATTTATTAAACAAAAGTGCGGTTGAATTACGCAATAATTTATATACCAAAAATCCGATCTTGAACAAAAAGGTGTATTACCCGTCCCACTCAAATTAGTGCATATCAATAAATGCCCAATTATTGCTCCCGCCAAAAACATTATTGGCTGAGAATGCAGCTCGATTAGGGATAGATCGTGAACTTTGTCTTCAAAATCTAGCAAAATTACGCAATTCAGTAGATATACGTAATAAAGTAGAAGAAATTTTTAAAGAAGAACGCCAATTTGAGCTGAATGATAATGTCGAAACAGAACTTTATGCTGGTTTCTTCAACAATAATGATAAAAAAATAATTTGGCCATTTTGCGTCAACTTCCACCGGAAAAACTGTCTGAACACGGTTTAACTTTTTGAAGATAAACGAATTCCGGAATTACTTTTTCATTATCGTGCGCGTCATTTTCTATAAAATGTTAACCCGCACCGAACAATTAAAAGTGGGATAAATACCGTCGTCGTAAATTAGAACAAAGTGCGGTCAAATTTTTCAGAAGATTTGCAACGGTTGGGTGAAGAAAAATGTAAATAACCCTGAAAAATTTGGCGTTATTACAGAAAGTGTATGAATATGGAACGAAATTGCTAAATCTAGTTTAAGGGAGCAAAAACGATAGTATTTTCATGATTGGAGAAAGGTTGTTTTTATATTGTCCTTTTCGTTCCCTTCAGCTATTTGAATCAAAGAAAAAGAGATAGAGAGTTTAATTATTTAAACTTGCATAATCCCTAAAAATCCCTTAAAAATTCGCACGTTTTTTTGCTTCGTTCACGGAGCAATTGATTTTTGTCTTCTGCTTGGCAGCGACATTGCTTTTAAATGACTAGAGGAATAAGATTATTAAAAACCGTAAAAAGCACCCGTGACTAATCGTCCAAATCGAATTAACGATGAGATTAGAGTAAAAAGAAGTCCGTTTGATTGACCAAGATGGTGAACAGGCGGGTATTGTTCCTATCCAGCAGGCTTTGGATATGGCGGAGCAGGCGAGTTTAGACTTGGTCGAAATTAGCCCGAATGCGGAACCACCGGTGTGCCGTATTATGAATTACGGTAAAATTCCTTTATGAAAAAAACAAAAAAATGCCAAAGAGCAGAAGAAAAAGCAGAAAGTTGTGCAGGTGAAGGAAATTAAATTCCGTCCCGGCACAGACGAAAGGCGACTATCAGGTAAAAACTACGCAGCCTGATTCGCTTTTTGGAAGATGGGGATAAAGCCAAAATTACCGTTCGTTTCCGCGGACGTGAAATGGCTCACCAAGACATTGGTTTAGACGTGTTAGAACGTGTTAAAAACGATCTGGCAGAGATTTTCCGTAGTGGAGTCCGCTCCGGGTAAACTCGAAGGTCGCCAAGCCGTTATGGTACTTGCCCCTAAAAAGAAATAATCAGAGCTTTTCAAGTAACAAAAGTGCGGTGAAAAATTCCGAGTGTTTTTCAACCGCACTTTTTATTCGCCTGATGTATGAAATTATCGAAGCCTTTTAATATTTAAAGGCGTAATTAACTTAAACAATGCGGAGTTATTAAACAATGCCCTAAAATTAAAAACAGTACGTGGTGCTGCTAAGCGTTTCAAAAACAGCTTCTGGCGGTTTCAAACGTAAACAATCTCACTTACGTCATATTTTTGACTAAAAGACAACTAAACGTAAACGTCATTTACGTCATAAATCAATGGTTGCGAAAGCAGACCAAGTTTTAGTAGTAGCTTGCTTTACCATACGCATAAGCCGTTATTTAAGCAAAAACGTACGATTAGTTCAATTAGTTAAAAATATTTCATAGGAGATTAAATAATGGCTCGTGTAAAAACGTGGTGTTATTGCAAGAGCACGCCATAAGAAAGTTCTTAAGGCTGCTAAAGGTTATTATGGTGCACGTTCACGCGTGTATCGTGTTGCTTTCAAGCGGTGATCAAAGCAGGTCAATACGCATATCGTGACCGTCGTCAACGTAAACGTCAATTCCGTCAATTGTGGATTGCGCGTATCAACGCAGCGGCTCGTCAAAACGGTTTATCTTATAGCAAATTCATCAATGGTTTGAAAAAAGCGTCTGTTGAAAATCGACCGTAAGATCCTTGCTGATATTGCAGTATTTGACAAAGTAGCTTTCACTGCATTAGTTGAAAAAGCTAAATCTGCGCTTTAATTATAAAAGCACGGAAAAATTAGGGCGCTGAAAAAGCGTCCTTTTTTATATCCGTTTTTCGTACGAAATTTTCTAGCATAAATCGTTATAATCTTTTAGCAAATTTCGTTATAATTGTACGAATTTTTGTTTTCTATAAAATCTATTATGAGTCAGTTTTTCTACATTCATCCTCAAAAACCCACAATTGCGGTTGATTAATCAAGCCGTGGAAATTTTTGCGTAACGGCGGTGTAATTGTTTATCCGACGGATTCAGGATATGCCCTCGGTTGCATGATTGGGGATAAGCACGCGATGGATCGTATCGTAGCTATCCGCCAGTTACCTGAAACGCAATTTTACCTTAGTTTGCAGTGATTTATCGGAGTTATCTCATTATGCTGTTGTGCCTAACGCTGCTTATCGGCTAATTAAAAATAATACACCGGGGCGTTATACGTTTATTCTCACAGCAACGAAAGAATTACCGCGTCGTCTGATGACTTCTAAACGTAAAAACCATTGGTATCCGAGTGCCGGACAATCAAATTGCGCTAGATTTGTTGAAAGTTCTAGGTGAGCCGATTTTATCCTGTTCATTGATGCTGCCGAACGAGGAGCATATCACTCCAATCGGATCCGGAGGAAATTCGGGAGCGTTTAGAGCGTCAAGTGGATTTGATTATTCACGGTGGTTGTTTAGGACAAGAACCGACTACAGTGGTTGACTTAACTGAAGCGCAACCTGTTATTATTCGCGAAGGCAGCGGTTCACCTGCTCCTTTTTATTTAATCTGACGCTTGGGAAAGCGACTTTCATATATGAAATATAGAACATAGGATAATTTATGGTATTTCGACAAAACAGTCGTACTAAAAATCGGCTGAAAACCAACCGCACTTTAAGCGTGAAACAGAGAAAGGCGTACATAAAAGCGCGGTCAAAAAACAAGGCGATTTTTCAAAGCAATCCACGTCAAAGGCGGTTGCTGCTAAAACTGCAGTTAAGCCGATGAAAAGCGGTCATGTGAAAGGAGAAAAATTACACAAAGTATTAGCCTGTGCAGGGGCAGGGATCGCGCCGTGAAATCGAAGCAATGATCTCTCAGAATCGCGTTAGCGTGGATGGAAAAATCGCAGCTTTAGGCGATCGCATTGATGTTAATTCAGGTGTAAAAAGTTCGTATTGACGGGCACCTTATCAATTTAATGCAAGTTCAGAAAGAAGTCTGTAGGGGTGTTAATGTATTACAAGCCTGAAGGGGAGTTATGTACGCGTCATGATCCTGAAGGTCGCGCCACTGTATTCGACCGTTTACCGCGCTTAACCGGTGCGCGTTGGGTTGCAGTAGGGCGTTTGGATATCAATACCTCCGGGTTATTACTGTTTACTACCGACGGTGAACTTGCCAATCGCTTAATGCACCCAAGCCGTGAAGTGGAGCGTGAGTATTCCGTGCGGGTTTTCGGTCAAGTGGATGATGCTATGTTGGCGCGGCTGAAAAAAAGGTGTGCAATTAGAAGATGGCCCAGCTAATTTCAAAACGATTAAACCTGTCGGTGGTACAGGATTAAATCCAGTGGTTTGATGTCACTTTAATGGAAGGGCGTAATCGAGAGGTCCGCCGTTTATGGGAAAGTCAAGGCATTCAAGTTAGTCGTTTAATCCGCATCCGCTACGGTAATATTAAGCTGATGAAATCACTACCGCGTGGCGGTTGGCAGGGAAAATGGATTTGGAAAATGTGAATTACTTGCGCGAATTAGTAGGATTACCACCGGAAACAGAAAGTAAATTAGACGTTACTAAAACACAACGTGCCAAAAACAGGACAAATTGTAAAGCAGTGAAACGCTATACAGAATTAAGTAAGCGTTATAAAAAAATAAGCTGAAAATTCACCGCACTTTTTTTATTTTAAGCTCCCGATTTAAGCGATTATCTGAAATGTGCGGTAAGCAATGAGAAGATTTATGAAAATCCAGCAATTACGTTATATCGTTGAAATCGCTAATCAAAAATTTAAATGTTACCGAAGCGGCTAATTCGCTTTATACCTCACAGCCTGGGATTAGTAAGCAGGTAAGGCTACTTGAGGATGAACTCGGGTTGGAGATTTTTGAACGTAACGGAAAACATATTAAAAGCAATTACTCCTGCCGGCAAGAAAAATTATTGCCATCGCCCGCGAATTATTGGTTAAAACACAAGCGATTAAAGCGGTTGCAACCGAATATACTCAGCCTAATCATGGCATATTACGCATTGCCACGACCAACACACAAAGCCCGCTATGTATTACCCTCGGTTGTTGAGCGTTTTTCTGGGCAATATCCTGATGTTAGTTTACATATTCACCAAGGTTCGCCTACTCAAATTTATGACGCGTTATTGTCAGGGGAAGTGGATCTCAGCTATTACTACCGAAGCACAATATCTATTTGATGATGTGGTTTTGCTCCCTTGTTATCGTTGGAATCGTTCGGTAGTTGTGAAGTCTGACCACCCGTTGGCTAAATGTAAAAGAATTAACGTTAGAAGAACTGGGAAAAATACCCATTAGTGACTTATACCTTTGGTTTTACCGGAATGTCCGATTTAGATTATGCGTTCAATAAAGAGGGAATTTTTGCCAAATATTGTTTTACAGCAACGGATGCAGATACTATTAAAACCTATGTACGTTTGGGAATAGGCGTGGGGATTATAGCTTCAATGGCTCATACGGAGGCTGATACGGATTTGGTTGCAATTGATGCGAGCCATTTGTTTAAATCCAGCACGACACAGATTGCATTTAAAACATAGTACATTTCTGCGTAATTATATGTATGATTTTATCAATTTCTTTTTCACCGCATTTGACACGTTCTTTAGTAGAAAAAGCAGAGCGTTTGCGTGATCGTAATAGTGTGCAAAAATTGTTTGAAAAATAGCGCTTGAAGTGCGCTAGATTATTGCTTAAGATTGTGTGGTCTCTTTATGAGACTTAATTAAACTTATTGATTTTTTAAAAAGGATTACACACAATGAAAATATCCAAAAATTTTTACGGTCACGCTTGGTTCTTTAGTATTAGCCGCCTGTACTCAAACTACAGAGCAGAATGCTAAACCACAAGAGAAACATAGCCATTGGGGCTATACGGGACATGAATCTCCGGAACATTGGGGTGAACTTTCTCCAAAAATTCCGTATTTGTGGTGAAGGTAAAAATCAATCACCAGTAAATATCACAAATGCGATTGATGGAAAAATTATCGCCAATAAAAATGGATTATCATCCTTCTAATGTAGAAGTGATTAATAATGGTCATACCATTCAAGTGGACTTCAAAGATACCACTAACGTGCTACAGTTTGAAGGAAAAATCCTATACACTTAAACAATTCCATTTCCACGTGCCGAGTGAAAACCACATTAAAGGGAAATCCTTCCCATTTGAGGCTCATTTTGTTCATGCTGATGCGCAAGGTAACTTAGCTGTAGTTGGCGTATTATATGAATTAAAGGGTGATAATCAACGCTTAGCGCCTATTTGGAAAAATTTACCGTCAAAAAGCAGGGAGAAATATACTCTTGAAACCGCATTTGATCCTGCAACATTAATTCCTAAAAACGGGATTATTACCGTTTTAACGGTTCTTTAACTACACCTCCTTGCTCTGAAGGCGTAAATTGGTTAGTGTTGAAGAACTATGATACCATTGGTCAAGCTCAAGTAGATGCATTCTCTGCTTTGATGCATGGTAATAATAATCGTCCTATTCAACCTATTAATTCTCGAGTGATAGTAGAATAAAAATTATAAGATATTTGTGTAATAACTGATTATCAGGCGTAGCTTCTATATAAATAGTTTACGCCTGTTTTTAATTACTTACTCATTTCTTTAATTTGCTCTGAGTTTAAATGCCCCAGGGACAACTTTTTATATTTAGCTCTGAATTCAGAAAAACACTAGAAGGATACCCTCTAACATTTGTTCTTTTAGAACCTCACCTTTTTCGTCTAATAATACAACGATATTCTTATATTCTAATCCTTTATACCATTCGATAAATTTTTCGCTGCTTTTTCTCCTTTTTGATCCGGAGAAACAATCGTAATGACTTCAAAAACCTTTTATTTGAATCTGTACTTAACTCGTCAATTTCAGCTAATCCGGCCAGACAAATTGGACACCAAGATGCCCACATTTTAATATAAACATTCTTGCCTTTATATTTTTTTCTAATGTCACAACATTATTATTAATATCTTTAAATTGAATATCCTGCAAACTTTATCTCCTTCTGCAACAGCATTAAAACTAAGTAACATTAAAATCAAAACCGAATATCATTCTTTATTCCCCTATGCTCCAGAAAAATTAATTTTTAAAAATTCCCGATTGAAAATACCAAAAATAATCACAATGATACCGACAATAGTACGGTATTACTAAATACAATATTCCCAAAAAGCTTAAAATGGGGAAAATGCAGGTGACAGAAAAGATGCTAATCCGGCTAGAAAAACACTACCGATAAGCAAATTCTGCTCCAATCATGTGATTTTCCTTTTACCAAATTAATTAGATAGCCGTAATTTTCTTTTTCCATTTTGGCTAACGGAATAAATTTAATTGCCGCACTATTGATGCAGTAACGCAATCCGCCTTTGTCTTTCGGACCATCGTCAAAAACATGTCCTAAATGAGCTTTACCGCTACGGCTTAATACTTCAGTTCGCACCATATTGAAACTAGTGTCCGTATTATAGGTAACTACATTTTTGTCAATCGGCTTGGTGAAACTCGCCAACCGCAACCCGAATCATATTTATCGGCAGAGGAGAACAGAGGTTCGCCTGTGGTAATATCCACATAAAGCCCAGGCTCCTTGTTATCCCAATATTCATTACTGAAAAGAATGCTCGGTATCCTTTTTTGAGTTACGCTATATTGTAATGGTGTAAGCTTAGCTTTTAGTTCCGCATCACTCGGTTTTTGGATAATCATTCGGGTCAATAATGATATGCTTGCTTGTTCTAAATCAATATGACAATAACCGTTAGGGTTTTTCTTTAAATAATCTTGGTGGTAATCCTCAGCCGGAATATAATGTCTTAACGGTTCGACTTCGACTTGAATCTTATCTTTATATTTTTGCTTGTTGTATCTGAATTTCTTCAGAATAACCGCTTTATCTTTTTCATTTTGATAATAGATTCCGGTGCGATATTGTCTGCCACGGTCATTTCCTTGTTTATTTAGGCTGGTCGGATCAATCACTTGAAAATAATATTTCAGTAATTTATCCAGTGAGACTTTATTGGTATCATAAGTAACATGAACGGTTTCCGCATGATCAGTACTGCCAATCATTTGATAATTAGTTTTATCTGTCTTACCGTTAGCGTAGCCCGAAGTAGCATCTTTCACACCGTAGATTCTTTCCATATAGGCCTCAATACCCCAAAAGCAACCGCCAGCCAAATAAATTTCACGAATATCTTCCGATTGTATTGTTGTATTCATCTTACTCTCCATTTTTATTGTACTTTGATTCACATTATCCATTTCCGCTATAGCAGGCATCGAGTAAGCTGCTATTGCCATAGGCAATAAAAATAAGTGTGTTATATTTCATGTATATTCTCCCTTTGATTTTTATTATTCACTATATCTGAATCATAAAGCATATGATGACCATCATCTTTCTAGATTCTCTGTTAAGATAATCCATAATTCGGGAAAAATTTTTACCTTTATCTAATTAGTCGTTACTATATGATAAAAACCTACAAAGAAATTTCTAAATTTTTGAGAGAATTTATAACACCATGATAATTAATGAAATTAATAGCTCAATTTCAGAGAATCTCAATCGCTGAAATTCGGAAACAGATGTTAAACTTTGCAAAGTTACAATTACGGGATTCAAACGTTGCCGAAGATATGGTACAAGAATCTTTATTAAGTGCGGTCAAAAATATTACTAATTTTTAAACGGCAAGCGGCGTTAAAAACATGGGTGTTTGCTATCCTAAAAATAAAATTGTTGATCATTTGCGCCAAAAAGATCGCCTCGTGTTGGAAAGCGATTTGCTTTCTGACGATGAAAAACGGAAATTCTTTTTCGATCAGAATGGGCATTGAAAGAAGATTGTCAACCAAAAGGTTGGCAGGAAAATGCAGTCTATTCCGATGAATTTTTGGCTCATTTTTGAAACCTGTTTGACCCATTTACCTGCTAAACAGGCTAAAGTATTCATGATGCGCGAATATTTGGAACTACCGGCAGATGAAATTTGCGGTTCGGAAGAAATTACTTCTTCAAACTTACACGTACTACTTTACCGTGCTCGTTTACAGCTTCAGCATTGTTTATCGACTAAGTTAGCGTAAGAGTCAGTCTAAGAATAGGAAAAATAAAAATGAATTGTCTGAAAATTACTAAATTAATTTCCGATTCTCATGAAAGGGAACTGTCGTTTACGGAAAAATCGGTATGAAGACTCATTTAATAATTTGTCCACATTGCCGTAATTTTAAGCGTAACAGCGAACATATCAGTAAGTTAATGAAAAATTTGCACAGGAAAAAAATAAGGCTGTTTTCTATTTGTCCACGGTCATATTGAATAAAGAATATAAGGGTAAATAAATTTTCGTTTTTGGCTGCTATCCGCAATGGTGTTTGTTCTATCATCTAATAAATTAGGCTTGATAAAAGTGCGGTCAAAATTTTCAGAGTTTTTCAAATTAGAAAAATTCCTGAAAAAACTGACCGCACTTTTGTAAGGTTTATACCTCAAAGGTCATTTAGAAATTCGCATTTCTCGGCGCGTGGGAACGGGATCACATCACGAATGTTTTTGCACGCCGGTGACGTACACAATCAAACGTTCAAAACCTAAACCAAATCCGAATGAGGAACTGTACCGTACCGACGAAGATCAGATACCACCAATAATCCTGAGGATTTAATCCCATTTCAACCATTCGCTTATCCAATACCTCTAAACGCTCTTCACGTTGCGAACCACCGATGATTTCACCGATTCCGGGTGCTAGTACATCCATTGCCGCCACAGTCTTACCGTCGTCATTAAGGCGCATATAGAAGGCTTTAATATCTTTCGGATAATTTTTCACCACTACAGGGATTTAAAATGCTCTTCTGCCAAGTAGCGCTCATGTTCAGAGGAAAGATCAATTCCCCATGACACTGGAAACTCAAATACCTGATTGTAATAGCACTTCAATCGCGTCAGTGTAATCAATTTGGGCAAAATCGGAATTGATAAAGTGTTCCAAACGTTTAATTACGTCTTTATCAACGTGTTTTTCAAAGAATTTCAAATCATCTTTGCGTTCTTCCAATACGGCTCGGAAGACATATTTCAACATATCTTCCGCCAATTTGGCATTATCTGCTAATGTGGCAAACGCTACTTCCGGTTCAATCATCCAAAAAATTCTGCCAAGTGGCGAGTCGTATTGGAGTTTTCTGCACGGAAGGTTGGTCCGAAAGTATAAATTTTTACTTAGCGCACAGGCATAAGTTTCACCATTTAACTGCCCCGATACAGTCAGGAAAGACTCTTTACCGAAGAAATCTTGTGAAAAATCGACCGCACCTTTATCATCACGCGGTAAATTTTTCCAGATCTAAGGTGGAAACACGGAACATTTCCCGGCACCTTCTGTATCGGACGCCGTAATCAGTGGTGTCGCCACCCAATAAAAAGCCTTGCTCATGGAAGAAGCGATGAATCGCCTGCGCCAAACAGTGACGTACACGTGCCACTGCTCCGATAATATTGGTACGCGGACGTAAATGTGCGACTTCGCGTAAGTATTCGATGGAATGACGTTTTGCCGACATCGGATAAGTTTCTGGATCTTCTACCCAACCGGTGACTTCAATATTTTTCTGTTTGTAATTCTACAGCTTGACCTTCAGCTGGAGATTCGACCACTGTTCCGGTTACAATAATGGAACAGCCTGTGGTTAATCGCAAAACGTCAGTTTCATAATTAGTAATATCGTTATTTATAATTGTCGAATAGGGATCAAAAACAAGAGCCGTCATATACGGCTAAAAAGAAAGCCCTGCTTTTGAGTCTCGGCGGGTACGCACCCAACCGCGAACGATCACTTTTTCACCAACGGCTACTTTACCTTGTAACACATCGGCAATTGCTGCTATTTTTGTCATTTTTACCTCAAAATAAATCAGAAATTAGATTTGTAGAAAAATGGTGTTTAGTTTACCTTAAGTTGGCTAGATTACTAAAAATATCCCCCAAAAATTTCCGCTTGATTCATTTTTGCTAAATGGATTAAGCCTAAATTTCTGCAAAAATTTTTGTGATCTTTTGTTTGATTTTTACAAATTGGTGGTTGATAAAACTTGCAATTTGGATAATTATTACTTGAGAATTTATAAGGTAATAAGACAGGGTCTTATTTGTTTGTTGTGAGTTGTCCGTAAAAAGGACCAACCATAGAGGTCTAAAAGGTATGGAAGTTGGTGTTGTAAAATGGTTTAACAATGCAAAAAGGATTTGGTTTTATCAATGCAGAGGGTAGTGATGTGGATATTTTTGCACATTATTCTGTCATTGAAATGGAAGGTTATCGCTCATTAAAAGCGGGCCAAAAAAGTAAATTTTGAAGTAGTACATGGTGAAAAAGGATCTCATGCAACAAAAATAGTCCCAATTATCGAATAAATTTCTCCTTAATATTTGTCATACTATTTAAAAAGTCCGATAATGAAAAAGACAAAGGGTTACCTTGTCTTTTTATTATATTCATCCTGTATTCCTGATAAAAACAGGCTGAAAAACTGACAGCTCTTTATTTTTGCTTCAAGCTTAAACTGAAGTAGTCTGCTTTTATATAAAAAACACGGACAAATGCCCGTGTTGATTTGATTTTTATCTTAATTTTATTGTGCAGAATAATAACCTGCCATTGAACTGTAAATCGCATTTTCGCTTTGTATTACATTATATTTGGCGTTCAAAAATAGAAATTTGCGAGTTTTTCTCAGTGTTGGAGGCATTCAGCCATTCTCTCAGTTCGGAAACACCAGCATCGTAGCAGTTACGATAGTACTGGGTAATTCTTTGATCGTGTTCATATTTCTTTTTGATGTTATCATAACTTTGCAAGGATTGATTATACGCAAAATAATTAGTATCCACCTCATTTAATGCCATAGTAATACTTTTTCGAAATTGATTTTCGCCATTTCATATGCAGCTTCGGAGATTTTTGACATTCCATTTCACTCGATTCCAATCTAAGAACGGCAAGCTTATGCCTAAACTACCTCCCGCAATTGGTGTAGAAAATGCATTATCCACTTTATTGCCGTTAGAAAGCCAAGCTTGCACCCTAAGGTTATGCTAGGGAACCAACTTTTCTGCATGGCTTTGGCATCTTTAAACGCACTATTTAAGCGATATTGATTGCCTTTTTACATCTGGGCGATTAGCTGTAGAAACCGGAACATTCAAATTAACTTTTAGTGGTTTTCACATCTCAAAGATATGTGGAAACTGAATATTTAGCGGCTCACTAGGTTTTTAAGTTTAATAGGTTGCGTAAAGTTTGCTCGGCAGTTTTTCTTTTTGTGTTTGGTAGTTTATCAACACATTGCGCGCTTATAATACCGCTTGTTGTGCTTGGTCGGTATTAGCGGCATCAGCAATTCCTGTGCCAGACGGGTTTGCATGATGTTATTAATTTATGTGTAATATTTAATATTATCTTCAGCAGCAATCGCATCGGTTAAATAAAGAGATTTGATAATACGTCACCACTGTTGCATTAATTAAAGAAAGACGGGTAGCCTGCATATCTTGTTCGGTTGCTGCATGTCTCCATTCTGCTGCATTAGCAGCATCGGCTAAACGACGCCATAAATCGACCGTATAGCGCATTTAACGAACCGCCATGATTAATGTTTGAGTTTCCACCGGTTTCAATATTTTTGCTTGCGGTAGAGGAAGTTGATGCACTAAATGCAGGGTACAAGATTCGCGCCTACCAAATTAGCCGAATACAAAAGCCGAATTTACTGCAATTGCCGCACGCGCTAAGTCTTTGTTATTGATTAAAGCTTGCTCAATAACACGATTAAGTTATACATCGTTATACAATGTCCACCAATTTTCCTTAATGTTATATTGTTGGGTAATTTCCTCGTATTGTTTTGAAATCCAATTTGCTTGCTTGATATGAATCATCAATATTGGCACATCCCGCTAACAGGCCCGAAAATTAGTAGGCTGAGGGCTAATTTATTTGTTTTTAACATTGTTTTTCCTTATTAAAGATAAAAAGTGCGGTTCATTTTCAGCACATTTTTAATTCGCGTAATTATATCAATAAATCTATTCGCGTGCTAATGCAGTAATCAGGGTTTTAGCTGAGAAGCATTTTTTTGCCGGCATATAACCAAAAATAATACCGATTAAAGTAGAGCAGAGCACTGCGGCTATGATTGAAAACAGTCGAGAAAATCATAGCAAAATCGGTCATAAAAAGTATTAAATAGTATGCCGATAAGTATGGAAAGCAGAATTCCGGTGGTTCCGCCAATCAAACAAATTAATACGGCTTCAATTAGAAATTGCTGTAAAATATTCGCTTGTCGAGCACCGATTGCCATTCGTACACCAATTTCTTTTGTACGCTCAGTTACTGAAACTAACATAATATTCATCACGCCTATTCCGCCGACAATCAAAGAAATAAAGGCAATGGAAGAAATAAGTAATTTCATTGTTCCAGTGGTGCTTTTCAATAGTTTGCCTAATTGCATCGGTATTCATAACAAAAAAGTCTTTTTACCGTGTCTGGTCATGAGAAACTCAGTTAAACTTTTTCTGCAACGGAGGAATTAACCTCATCAGCAATTTTTACTGTAATCCAACCGATTTTTGTACCTCCGGTAATTTTATGCCATTACCGTCGTATAAGGCGCATATAAGTTTAAAGAACTGCTAGGTCCCCATTTGGCGGTTAGATACGACTCAATAATACAGAAACGGACGTTTAGCAAACATAACTATTTTACCAATAGGATCATCATTCGGAAAAATTGCTGTTTTCGAATTTTTCATCTAACACTGCGACTTGTGCGTTCTCCGTTACTTCTTGCTCCGTAAATACCCGTCCTTTTATAAGTTTTAAGCCATCTACGTCAAAAATATTGTTCTCCCACACCACGTAAACTGGTTGAAGAGAAGGAGTTATTGCCATAAATCAGTAGACCTGTAGAGGAGGTATTCGGTGTAACGCTTTGGATATAACTTTGTTTTACTAAGGCATTAGCATCATTAATCGTTAAATTCTGCATTTGTTCTGCTCGTCGGTCGCCAAATCCTGTGCCATTAAATATGGTCATAGTATTGGTTCCCAATTCATTAATATTAGATAGAATTTTCTGTTGGGGAACCATTTCCTAGCGCGACCACCGAAACTACCGAGGTTATACCGATAATAATGCCTAACATTGTCAATATAGAGCGCATTTTATGGGCGACAATTGCGCTGATCGACATGCGGAAAGCCTCTATTAATTGATCTTTGCTGAATCCGAATTGCCCTTTGGATTTGTAGCCACTTTTCGACCGCACTTTTTACTTTTTACCGTATTTTTGCGTATCCCCGATAATTTCACCATCTTTAATTTCAATTAACCGATTGGCATGTTCTGCGATATTCTTATCGTGTGTCACCATAATGATGGTATGACCTTCAGCATGTAGCTGATGAAGGATCTCCATTACGTTTTTCGCCACTCTGTGAGTCCAAGGCTCCAGTAGGTTCGTCTGCAAGAATTACCTCGCCGCCGTTCATTAACGCTCGCGCAATACTTACCCGTTGTTGCTGCCACCGGAAAGCTGGATTGGGTTTATTCTGCTCTTTACCTTGCAAGCCTAATTTTTTTAATAACTCTAAGGCGCGCGCTTGTCGTTCAGATTGAGATTTGCCGGCATAGATGGCAGGTAAGGCTACATTTTCTAGGGCGGTTAGACTTGAAAGTAAGTTATAGCGTTGAAAAAAATAAAAGCCAAATTTCTGACTGCGTAAATCGGATAATTGAGCCAAGCTTAATTCGGACGTTTCTTGCCATCAATTTTATATGACCCATCACTTGCCGTATCCAAGCAACCAATGATATTCATCAGCGTAGATTTACCAGAGCCAGACACGCCTATAATCGCAACAAAATCACCTTTTTTGATTGTCAGCGAGATGTTTTCAGAATATGAACGCGATTTTTCGCCTTCGCCGAAATAGCGATTTAAACGGTTAATTTCATAATATCCATAAAAACTCTGTTTTTCGACCGCACTTTAAAAATACTCTCGGACCACGCATAGAACCAACCTGTTCACCCTCTGCTAGTTGTGACAGGATCACTCTTTCACCTTCAGTCAAACCGGATTTAATTTCGGTTTGGAAATCGTTTTGTTCACCAATTTGTACTTCGCGTTGTTCTGCTTGTGTGCCTTTCAGCACTCTGACAAAAATATCGATTCCCTTCTTTTTGTAAGGACATATTTGGTACAGTTAGTACATTTTTTACGCTAGCAATCTTAATTGTATTTTCTGTTGTCATTCCGATACGCAAAACTCGGTTTGGATTATTCACAGACATATTTGCGTAATAATAGACCGCTGCAGTAGATGAGGAAGATGTGGTGCTATTCAAACTGGAAGATGATTTTGCATCGGTTTTAGTGGTTGTAGCAGGATCAACGCTATCAGTACGGCTTGATAAACTGTTAGATTATCCGACAAAAATTTTTAAAATTAACTTCTTGTCCGGCTTTTACTTTAGTAATATCGCCTTCGGAAATTTCCGCTTTAATCAACATTCGATCTAAATTCGCCACGGTTACAATAGTCGGCGTAGATTGATTGGAGTTGACCGTTTGCCCTTCTGAAATTGGAGTTGAAATCACGGTACCGTCAATCGGAGAAGTGATTTTTGTATAACTAACATTAGTTTCTGCTGTGTTCACTTCAATTTCAGCCTGCTTAATGGATTCTTTCAGGGCTTCCATTTCTGCTTTTGTCGTATCTAATGCGCTTTTCGCCGTATTCAATGAATCTAATGAAGTTGCTTGTTGTTTATATAATTTGGCTAATCGATTATAACTGGATAGCGCTACATCATTAGCAGTTTGTCGTCCTTTCAGTTGTGCTTGAAAAACTCGCTAATGCTGCTTTTTGTATTTAAATTATTAACTTGGGTCGTTGAATCAATATCGGCGATCATATCGCCTTTTTACTTCCTGCCCCAATGTCACATAGAGTTTGGTAATTTTACCTGATACTTGTGCACCGACATCGACTTCATTGGAGCTTTCAATAGAACCTGATGCAACAACCGTTTTTCCACATCGGAACGTTTTACTTCCTCAGTTAGAAAAAGTCGTTCCAGTTTGGTTATGCTGAGTAAAAATAATAAATTACTCCGCCAATTAATACCCCTGCAATTGCAAGCCACCAAAAGTTTTTTTCTTCATGAATCCTCAAATGCCATTAAAATTTACAGCCTATACTATAAATTATTTACCTTAATTAAAATCTTAATTTATATACGGTCATATTTTTATCCGCTTTAACAAGGATTATTGCATCTATTTTTAAGTAACACATTGAATGAACGTTCATTCATTTTCAAGAATTCTAACACCAATCCTAAGAAAAATCACGAGGTTTTTAACGATTTTGAAAAATCCACTGAATGTCATATACAATAAGTTTAAATGTGATTTTTATTCCCAATAATATATTTTACAAAAATAATGAAAAACGACCGCTCTTAACCCTATTTCCACTCCATTAAATAGTGTTGTGCTAATTGAAGCCTCTGCTGGTACGGGGAAAACGTACACCATGGTGTCCTTTTATTTGCGTTTGCTCTTGCAAGTAGGGACAAAAATAATTTTTCACGACCTCTTTCTATTGAGGAAATTTTTAGTAGTGACGTTCACTGAAGCCACCACACAAGAATTAAAAGAGCGGATCCGCCAGCGGGTTCATTTAGCAAAGCAACAATTATCGGCTTTATTGTAAAAATCACGATAAAAGGGATTTTTAAAGGCTCGGACAATGAAATTCTAGCAGAATTGGTAGATGACATTGCAGATTTAGATTCTGCAGTAGAACGATTGCGGTTTGCCGAACAAAAACATGGATTTGGCAGCAATTTACACTATTCATGGCTTTTTGTCATCGAATGTTAACGCAGTATGCTTTTTAATTCAGGCATCCATTTTGAACTAGAACTGGTGAAAGATGAATCGGAATTATTAACGCATTTAAGTCGAGGAATTCTGGCGGAAAAAATTTCTATAACTTGCCGTCATCTGTGGCGAATTTTATTCATTTCACTTAAAATCCCCAGAAGATGTTTTAAAGTTAATACAATGTCAGATTTTTCGCTGACGTTTTAGAAATCGAAATAAACCAACCGCATTTATTAACTCTTTTCATTACAAGATTTCATTAACCAATATGTTGTTAAGAATCAATCGACTATTTTACAATTTAAGCAGGATTGGTTAGCACAGGAAACGGAAATTCGTCGCATGATCTTAGATGAAATTACTAAGACGTATCCGAAAGGCGACGTTTAAAACGAACCACTTATAATTCTAAAAATACACCAAACTGGCTTAATTTGATTCAAAATTGGGCGCAGGATGATTACAATACAAGGCTTTTCGATAAGCTGTCTTACTTTTGCACAATCCAAATTGAACAAATCTACGGAAGAGGGAGCCGAGCCTTTAACGCATCCACTATTTCATCTTATTGATCAGATTTGCACTGAAGATGCACTTTATAAAAAGTCATCTTATATCATTATATTCAATGGATTAAGCAGGAATTAGCGACTTATAAGCTCAATCACAAAGAAAAAGGGTTTAATGATTTATTGGCTTTGCTAAATCAAACTTTACAACACCCACAAGGCGAAAAACAGCAAGTTTGATTCGCCACCAATATCCTTTTGCGATGATTGACGAATTTCAGGATACCGATGCCCAGCAATATCAAATTTTCCATAAAATTTATATGGATACTAAGGAGCAAGAAACCGGTTTTGTGATGATTGGCGATCCGAAACAGGCCATTTACCAATTTCGTGGCGCAGATATCTTTACTTATCTCAATGCGGCAAAACAGGCAAAAATCTAGCTTTACTTTAGGGAAAAAATTACCGCTCACAACGAAATTTAGTGGAAACTGTTAATGCGCTCTTTTGATTTTAGTGGTAATCCCTCTTTTTATATCAGGATATTGATTTCACAAATGTTTCGGCACAGAAAGAACAATCTGAATTCTATCTGAACGGAGAAATTCAACCACCGCTGGTTTTGTTATATTGGGGACGAACCTCAGCTTGCTCAAGCCTGTAGCACAGCATTCAAAAAAATGGCTGAAAAGTGCGGTGAAAAAAATCAAGCCGTTTTTAAATAACAAACCGTTACAAACAAAAAGATATCGCCGTGTTGGTTAGTGATTGGGGAGAAGCAAAATTAATCAAACACGCACTATCAGAACTGGGAATTGCTTCCGTATATTTGTCCGATAAAAGTAATGTATTTGACAGCAAAGAGGCGAGGGAACTGGCATTGATTCTAGCGGCTTGTCTTAATCCGTTTAGCGATCGCAATATTCTCAATGCATTAGCTACCGGTATTTTTGCGTTAACATCGCTACAAATTCAGCAAATTAAACAAAATGAAGCCTTATTAGAAAACTGGGTTGGACGTTTTTGAAAAATATCAGCGTTTGTGGCAATGGCAGGGGTGTCTTACCAATGTTATACACACTCTTAATGGAGAAAGATAGTCAAACTAACAATGCTGATATTCCTGAAAAATTATTAACGCAAGCAAATGGTGAGCGTCGTTTAACAGATATTTTTGCATTTAGCGGAATTATTGCAGCAAGCAGCTGCACTACATGAAAGTGAAGCGGCGTTATTACGCTGGTTTTGAGCGTCAAATTCAAGGTGAAGATCGTCGGGATGGGCAAGAAATTCGTTTGGAAAAGCGAACGGCAATTAGTCAAAATTGTAACCATACATAAATCAAAAAGGATTGGAATATGGTTTAGTCTGGTTTGCCTTTTTATTGCTTTTGGTAAACAGTGGAGTTCTCCCGAAATTTTGACTTATTATAATTCTGAAACACAAAAAAATTCATTGGGATATTAATAAGTTGCATGCTGAATCGGCACGAAAAAGAATATTATGCCGAACAAAATGCGTTTGCTTTATGTGGCATTGACGCGCGCCAAATGTCAGGTAGTACTAGGGTTACCTGCTAAATTCGCTGCCGATAAATGGAACAGTTTATTATATGCTTTTAACTCAAGGTGAAATTGGTATTCAAGAAAAGATTAATAGTAAGTTGTGTGACACCGTCACCTTACTAGAAGAGTTTAAGCAAAGAGTCGGGGAAAAGAATATTCTCATTCGTCAAACTACGGAACTTAAGCCTGATGATTGAAACCTTCGGAATCAGTTAAGGCGGAAATTAGTGCAGCACAATTTACTACCTATATTGAACGGAACTGGACAATATCCAGTTTTACCGCTTTAACAATGATGCACGCTAAAAAAATAAAGATACAGCGTAGGGAAGTTGGTCTAAATATCGGGTTGACACAACATACCGAAAGTGCGGTTGAAAAATTCTTCGGTTTTTGATAACGCAGCGAATTATGATAAAGAAATGTTGCCGCTAATCAAAAATGAAGATGCTAATCAACAACATGATGAATTATCCGAGCAATATCGGGCCGAGATACCTACAGGCCAAACTCCTTTTTGATTTTTCCGCAAGGGATTCAGGTTGGCTTGGTAGTACACGGTTTTTTGAGCGTAACGAATTCAATCAGCCGATTAATACGGAAAATTTAAATCGTATTTGCCAGCGTTTGCAATTAGATGAAAAATTGGTTAGAACCTTTAAAACAGTGGCTTGAAAACATCTTTGTCAACACCGTTATTCGATAAAGAAAAATTTTTGTTTGAAGGATATAAGTCAACGGGATTGTTTAAAAGAGATGCAGTTCTATCTCTCTCTTAAACATAATTTTGATATTACTCGATTTAATAAATTATTACAGAAATATCATAAAATTAAGCAGAATGAGCCACTCTTATTGGATCAAATTAAGGGAATGATTCGTGGTTTTATCGATTTAGTGTTTCGCTATAACGGAAAATATTATCTGCTTGATTACAAAATCAAATTTACTCGGCCCACAGCTTTCCGATTATGCTGAAGACAAGTTATCGGCGGCAATGTTGCATAATCATTATGACTTACAGTATTTACTTTATAGCTTGGCATTACACCGTTATTTGCGTCAACGTAATGCTACGTATTCCTATGAAAACACATTTTGGCGGTGTAATTTATACTTTTATACGCGGAATGAATGGTAAAAATAGTAACTATGGCGTATTTTTCGATTGTCCCGATGTGCGTTTAATTAATGAGTTGGATAATTTATTCTATGCTTAATATTTTACTTAAATTACAACAACATAATATTATCAGTAGTGGGGATTATTATTTTGCAGAATTGATTGCAGAAAAAACAACACCCTTTCAATTATCCGGAACCGATACAACAACTTGCTGTTTTATTGGCGGCATTAGCTAATTATAGTTATCAACAGGGAAATACCTGTTTATATTTAGATCACAATCTTGAATATAATTTATTCGGTTTATATTATCGGAAATTAGATGATGATCGCGACTATTTGGCCGAAATTAAACAAAAATTGCTAATTTGCCTATTTCACAATGGCAACAGAAATTACAGTGTCACATTGCATTTTCAGAGCAGCCACAGAACAAAGTTGCTCCACTAGTGTTTTCAATTTAATGCATTATATTTTTATCGTAGTCTGGCAAGACGAGTTCAGGGTAGCTGAATATCTTAAAAGTGCGGTCTGTTTTTCGCGTGTTTTTAGCAAAAGATTTTTCCTGCCGATAATCTAAGAAATATCCTAACTCATTATTTTCTTGAGGCAAAAGAAACGACTGATTGGCAAAAATTGCCGTGGCCATGTCTTTACGCCAACCTTTTTCTCTGATTTCAGGGAGGTCCCGGTACAGGTAAAACTTATACGGTAGCCCGTTTGTTGGCTGTGGCTCAGGAGCTACATATACAGCTACATAATAAACCGCTAAGAATTGCTCTTGCCGCGCCGACGGGAAAGGCTGCAACGCGTTTAACGGAAAGTATTGGCAATGCCTTGTCTGAAATGGAATTATCGCAAAAGTTACGCCAATTTATTCCAACCAAAAAGCCAAACAATTCACCGTTTGCTTGGTGTAGGCTATTTCACAGAAGAAATAAAATTCAATAAACTCAATCCACTACCAATTGATTTATTAGTAGTAGATGAGGCATCAATGATTGATTTATCACTGATGGCAAAAACTATTACAAGCGCTTAGAGCGCAAACTAAACTCATACTGTTGGGGGATAAAGATCAGCTTGCTTCAGTGGAAGCAGGGGCAATTCTTGGAGAGCTTGGGCAATTTATTGAGCAGGATTATAGCCTAGATTTTACGACATATTTGAATCATGTGACAGGGCAACAATTGATTGCTAAAGAGCAGGGGAATCCAATTCGAGATCACCTTTTGTTATTTGCGTGAAAGCCGTCGTTTTTCTCAAGACTCAGGAATAGGGCATCTGGCGAAAGCGGTAAATGAAGGCAATGCCGAGCGAAGTTGGCAATTATTTGAGTTTTATTCTGATCTAAGCTGTATTGTTTTTCGAGCCTCAGGATGATGCTGATAAAAACTACTACGCCCGCTGTTTTAGAGCTTGTGCTACAAAGTGCGGTAGAAATTTACGCCGATTTTTACAAACCATACACCGGATTACTCAGCACAATTTGCCATTTTAACGATGAAAAATCTGAAAGATATTTTTCGATCGATTTAATTCAGTCAGATTTTCTGACCGCACTTCGTGTCGGTGAATTTGGTTTGGAAAAATCTCAATCAAATTATTGCCGAACGTTTGCGGCAAAAAGAGTTATTACAATTCAAGCATAGTCGAGATTGGTACCTCAGCAAACCGATTATCGTTAATCAAAAACGATTCGAATGCAGGGATTATTTAATGGTGATATTGGGTTATATTTAGGTAACAGTCGCGTATTTTTGAAACAGGGAAATGGATATAAAAAGCCTATCTGTTAGCCGTGTACCAAGCCATGAAACCGCATTTGCAATGACCGTGCATAAATCACAAGGCTCCGAATTTTCACATACTCTATTAGTATTACCGCCCGAATTAAGTCCCGTATTATCGAAAGAATTAGTTTATACCGCCGTTACTCGGGCAAAACATCGATTAACCGTATTTAGCAAAAGAAAGCATTTGGAAAAAGTGCGGTGAAAAAAATCCGATTAAACGTCAAAGTGGGCTCGGAAAATTGTTATCGATCAATAATTCCGCATAAATTTGCCAAAAAAATTCACGAAAATTTGAGATAGCGCAATAAATTACTGAAAAAAATTGTTTTAGACTTACGCTAATATAGCTGAGGAGGGACAATGAAATGAGCGGTTTTTGTGACCGGGACGGATACTGATGTCGGTAAAACTATTTGTAGCCGTGCCATCATTCAAGCATTACAGGATGCGGGTACGCAAATTGTAGGCTATAAACCCATTGCTTGCGGATGTAATGAGCCTGTCTATAGCGATAATAATCCTGAACAGGTTGGAGATTACAGTTCGGAAGACGATTTCGATGTGTTGACTTTACTGAATTCCACAAAGAAAAGGTAACATATCGTGAAATCAATAGTTACACTTTTTGATAATACGTTACCGATGTTAACGCAAGAAGGCGCTAAAATTCGGTTAGAAAAACTAAATCAGGATTTTTCGCGCTTAACCGCTACTTATCAAACGGTTTTTAGTTGAAGGGTCTTTTGGATGGTTGACCCCGTTAAATAAGAATTATACTTTTTGCCGATTGGGTTGCTGAACGCAAAATTCCTGTAGTCTTGGTGGTCGGCATTAAAGAAGGTTGCATTAATCACGCTTTGCTTACTGCCCAATCTATTAGCCAAATGGGGTTTGCCTCTCATCGGTTGGGTTGCTAATCGGATCAATCCTTGTTTTAGGCCATTATGCCGAAATTATTGATTTACTTAAAGAAAAAAATAGGTGCGCCTTTTGCTCGGGCGAATTCCTTATATTCATAAACCGGAAGAACAGGGAATTAGGGGCGTTTTATTACGGATATTAAACGGTTGGAATATTTGAAGACAGTATTAGCAAAAATAATATTTAAAAAAGTGTGACAAGTTACGGCTGTGTTAATGGAACGAAAGGCTATTTTCACAGCCTTTTTTTTGCTATAAAAATAAATTTATTCTTTCCAAACGATATGGTACTCACGCTCTTCTGCGCGATGCGAAATCAAAAATTTAGCGAAAAATATCGTCCATGACATCTTGTTCATTAACCAGTCCAATCCAAACTTCGGCATATTCATCCGGATCAATTAATACTCCGATTTCCTCATCCCAATTATCGGCTGTTTCAACTAACTCTACCGCACCACGTTCTTCAAATTGTAGGTTAAACAACATAATATCGGCGGGATCAAGATTTTCCGGTGCCATTTCAAGGAATATATCATAGGCAATATCAATTGCCTCATCGGGGGCAAGTTTTTGATTTTTTTCACTCATTTATAGTTCTCCGATAAATTGATTGATATTATGGTAGCACAAAGAGTGATGAAAAAAGTGCGGTTCGTTTTTCAATGCGTTTTAAAAACTCTTGAAAAATCCACCGCACTTTTCCCGATATAATGGACTATCCAGTATTACGCATTCCGCCGCGATTCCCGTAATGGTGATCATTAATGCCTGTTCTACGTCAGGATTTGGATTGTCAGGATTTTTCACGTAAACGGCGCAATAATTCAACTTGAAGTAAATTAAGCGGATCAGTGTACACGTTACGTAATGCAATAGATTCGGCAATCCAAGGCAAATCTGACATCAACTGATGACCTTTTTCCAGCCAAACTTAATACCGTCTCGATGTCGGCTTTAAGTTGAGTGCGCAGCGATTGACCAAGATACCAAAGCTCTTTTTGACCAAACGCTGATCATAATGCTCGGAAAAGCCATTGATCGGTTTTACTGAATACCATTTCCAACATTCCGATTCGTGTATTGAAAAAACGGCTAATCATTACACATTTCTTCAATGATTTCACGTTTACCGTTTTCTATAGCTTGGCGTAATGAAGCTCCTGCTCCAAGCCATGCGGGTAACATCAGGCGGTTTTGCATCCATGCAAAAATCCATGGAATAGCGCGTAAACTTTCCACACCACCAGTAGGATTTCGTTTTGCAGGGACGAGAACCTAGCGGTAGCTTAGAAAGTTCTTGCTCCGGCGTGGCGCTACGAAAATATGGCACGAAATCCTGATCACCACGTACAACATTGCGGTAAATTTCACAGGAAGAGCGTGATAGTTCATCCATTAATGTACGCCAGTCGTTTTTGGTTCTGGAGGCGGGAGTAAATTAGCTTCTAGAACCGCACTGGCGTAAAGATCCAAACTGGCTACTGCAACTGCCGGTAATCCCAGTTTAAAACGAATCATTTCGCCTTGTTCGGTAACACGTAATCCATTTTTAGGGAGCGTGGGGTTGTGAGAGCAGAGCAGCATGAGCCGGAGCGCCGCACGACCGATAGTTCCACCACGTCCGTGAAACAGAGTCAGTTCAATTCCAAGCTTTTCACATAAATTGACTAAGTTTTCCTGTGCCCGATATTGTGCCCAAGATGCAGCTATCATACCTGCGTCTTTTTGCGCTGTCTGAATAACCGATCATAACCATTTGCTTATTATTAATCACGCCGCGATACCAGCCGATATTAAATAACTGTGTCATGACTTCTTGTGAAAGCATCTAAATCATCTAGGGTTTCAAACAATGGCACCACAGGTAAAATGGAAAGGAACCCCGGCTTCTTTTAGTAATAAATGCACAGCCAGCACATCCGACGCCGTGCGTGCCATGGAAATAATGTAACGAAATCACGCCTTCAGGTTGCTCGGCAATAACTTTTGCAAGTATCTAAAAATTTCTTGGGTATCGGCTGAAGGGTCCAATCGCGCGGAATTAACGGACGACGCGAACTCAGTTCGCGAATTAAAAACGCATGTTTATCATCCTCCGTCCATTGCGCATAATCGCCTAAGCCGATATAACGGGTAATTTCTGCAATCGCATTTGTGTGTCTGGTACTTTCTTGTCGAATATCTAAACGTGACAACGTCACTCCCAAAACAACAAATTCGACGTAAACAATCAAGTAACAAACCATTAGCAATAATTCGCATACCACAAGCAATCAACGATTGATAGCAATCGTACAATGGCTCCCATAATTGCTTGCTATGCATAATAATTTCATCTTCAGCATACTTTTGGTAAACGATCAGCCAATAAATCTTCGTAATAATCTTGAGTATTTTTAATTTGGTGCGTAATTCTTTAATTACTACGCGGTAAGGCTCCAAATTATCGCCATATTTAGCGCGAAATTCAGGCGTACATTGCACCATTGAAAGTTCATCAGCAAGTGCCTGAATATCTCCAAAAACAAATCTGCAGCTTTCCAACGGGCAAGTTGTAGCACTTGGCAGGGTAATTTTTAGCTGTAACAAAAGGATTTCCGTCACGATCTCCCCCATCCAAGATGAAAAAAACGCACTGGAGTTAACTCGACTGGGGAGCTGATAGCCTAAATGTTCTTTTGCATTATCGTTCAGCTGGCGTAAAAAAATTCGGGTGCAGCTTGCCACAAGCTATTTTCAATAACAGCAAAGCCCCCCTTAGCCTCTTCAAATGGTGTAGGGCGCTGAGTACGGATTTCATTGGTATGCCAGGCTTGGGCAGTGGTTGCAATAGACGGCGTTCGATCGCTTTACGTTCTGCCTCGGTTAAATCATCATGTTTCTAATTTACTGAGACACTTATTAATTTCTACCTGCTTATGCACTAGAGAACGTCTTGTCACTTCTGTAGGATGTGCGGTTAATACCAATTCAATCAATAAATGCTCAATGGTTTTAACTACTTGTTCTTTCTTCACGTTTTTGTGCTTTTAAACGTTTAAATAATGAAGCAGTTGAACGTTCCGAGGATACATCATCAACATGATGTCTGGATATGGTTTGATATTGTTCCGCGACATTAGTTAAATTTAAAAATTGATTGAACGCACGAGCCACTGGGATCACATTATCTGTGGAAATATTCGCCAAGATATCCAATAACTGATTACGTGATTTATCATCACCATTGCGGGAATTACGCGACAGCACACTGGATATTCTCAATTAGCTCCAAAATGTCACATCCTAAAAGCATCATTAATGGTTTCACCCAGAAAATGCCCTAACATATTGATGTTATTACGCATAACAGAATATTCTTGAATCATAGAATTATCTCCGATAAAAAGTGAAATATTTTTGATAACGTAGATATAAACCAAAAATAGTTAAGAAGGTCAAACATATTTCCCATAAAAAGATAAAATATTATATATTTAACAATATAATTATTGAATTTCTAAGTTATAAAGTGATTTTTAGAAAAAAATCTAACCAATCTAAAAATTGTAATGATTTTATATGATTTAAGGCTGTGATCGGAAAGGTGGATTTTTTTCCGTTTTTCAGTTTAGCAATAGATTTGTGCAATAAGTATTGATAGAATGAATCAGATTTTTAATTAATTTGAGAGGTTTATAATGAGTGATTTTTGGCTATGCAATGATTATGGTTGTGTTTTCTTTGAGTATTGTTGTCGGATTATCGGTTTCCATTTTCTAAGAAAAAAATATCATTAGAAAAAGCACATAAAAACGACCGCACTTTAGATTTTTAGTTTAAAAGTGCGGTCAGTTTTAACTATTTTTCAATTCGTCTTTGCGAAATAAATCTTCTTCACTCATGGTTTTGTAGGCGAGCCACTAGCATTTCGGTAAGAAATTTCTAAACTTTCACGGCTGGTTGCCAATACGCCCTGATCAATTAAAAACCATCATTTTACATCATAAACCCAACCGTGCAATGATAATTTTTCCGGCTTCCCATGCAGATTGAATAATAGAGGAGCGCCCTAAATTATACACTTGCTCCGCCACATTAATTTTAGTCAACATATCTGCGCGTTTCTCTGGCGATAAATTCCCAATTAAATGGCTATGTTTAAACCAAATATCTCTAATATGCAGTAACCAATTGTTTATTAAGCCTAAGTCTTGGTTTGCCATAGCTGCTTTAATACCGCCACAATTAGTATGACCGCAAATAATAATATGCTCGATATTTAGCACATCTACTGCATATTGCACCACAGAAAGGCAGTTTAAATCGGTGTGAATAACTTGGTTGGCTACATTTTCGATGAACAAACAGTTCACCTGGTTCTAAATTAGTCAATTTTTTTCTGCCGGAACACGACTATCTGAGCAGCCAATCCATAAATAATGAGGGTGTTTGATGTTCTGCCAGTTCCTTGAAATAAAGAATTTTCTTCTTTCATACGAGATTGCCCAACTGTGATTGTTGGCAAATAACTGTTCAATCCGTTTCATTTTTCATTCCTAAAAATTTTTAAGTTGCTACAGTATATAAGAAAATTAGAGTGAGCAAAGTAGCTAGCACATCTCATGAAACCTAAAAACACGTAAAAAAATAATCATTAAAAACTCATATTCTTCATAATTCCTACATCAGAACCCATTTTTAATTCTATATGTTTAAAAATTTAATCCTAAGAAATAAACAGTAGAAAAAGATATTACCAGTAACCATAGTCACTTTAATATTTAATTTAACATAATATACATTATGCGAAATTAGTTATCCGGTGAGTGAAAACTACGGGTTAAGAAAAATCACAGAGTTATCAACAGGCACTATTTACTGGTTAAGCAGTACAAAAAATAACGCATAAGCGCGCCATAGTGCAATTGTTTTAATAAAGTTATACAGGTCTAGGGATTATTGTAAAAGGATTTGTAAAGCGCGATTCATTAAAGATTTTTAGCTTAAATGTCTACCGACGGTTTTAAGACGTTCCCCTTAAAAATCCACCTAAATTTACTAGCGCGCTACGCTTGCTGAATCAAAAAAATACGCCAATAAATTGACGTACTTTTTGGATTTTTAATTTCTAGATTTATTGCGAAATTTTTTTAATAACAGAATCAATCGTCATTTGCTTTTGTTTGAGTAGTGCTGCAATATCAAGCCATACACCAACAGGAATTTGTCGGCCTGTCAGCCAGTATCTAATTCTTCTTGCATCCGATAAATCAAGCTCTTTAGCTAAATTCGTTTGCCATTGATCGCCGTATAATGCCCGTCCTACTTCCGTTAATTCGTCAGCACCAAAATTTTTAACGTCATCGGCTAATTTTGCATAATGATAATACCCCAACCAAAAACGCGCCTTGCGCCTCAAAAAGTCATTACATCAGGATCTTTTTAGGTCGCCCGGTATCTTATCAATTAGTAACATTATTTCGTCTTGATTTTTTGATTTTATTAAATCTCCCCGCTGATTTATTAAACCGATGCCCTTTGTAGGGAATCGGATAATCATATTTTGAACATTGGCAGGCACGCCTTCACCGTAAACAGCTCGGACTAATTGTCCGACTGTGTACATTATTTTTTTGTAGTTCATAGTTTATCCTTACATAATTTGTTTAAAAAAATAAACATCAAAAGTTTTATCTCTGTTATCAATCCAATATTTTTGCGCTTGTATTATTGATAACTTCATCATTAACGATCTTTTCGAATTTTTCGAAAAAGCTCACCTTCTTTATTAATGTTTTTTTATCAATAGTCTGTTTTTAATTGTTTGATTTTTTTCTGCGCGAATTGATTCAGCCCATGCAATTTGTTTTTCAGTTCCGTTAAGGAGGGGCAAATCTTTATTTGATTCTTTTTGCTTTTTCTGTTTGTTCTTTTTTTATAGCATTCGTAGCATAATTGAGTAGCTAGCCAGTCAGCCTTTCTTTTTCTTTCGCCGTGAACATCTGTTCCGCAAATGTTATGAGTGACAATGCAACCGCAAGCATGTTTGATTTGATATTTTGACATAATCGCCTCCTTTAGGCTTATTTTAGGCGTCCCCTATGGACTTCCTTTTTATGTTCCTAATTATAGGATAATTTTTTTAAAAAAATGCAACTTTATATTGATTTTTTTAGCTTAAATGTCTACCGACGGTTTTAAGACGTTCCCCCTTAAAAATCCACCTAAATCGGTCGTCTTATTTTTGCGCGGTCTGTCGACTCGTCCCTCGCTCCAGTCCCACGCAAAATAATCCGCCCCAGTCATTCGACGACAGCCTGCAACAACAAAAACAAAATCGCTTCGATTAATATTGTCGGATTTACCAGATAAAAAAGCCCCAACCTTCAGATTTATTGGTTTTTCTTCCAATCCGTAACCGGCAAGAATAACCACGTCGCCGGAACGCATTGAAACCGTTGTCGTTAGGCTTCGATTATCCAACGTCGGCGTATTATTGACGCCTGTTTCGGTAGTTTTTAAAAAGCACTGTCGGATTGATAAAAAAATCCAACTCGATTCGATTTGAAAAATACTGTCGGCGTAATCTGCCAGACTAAACCGCTATCACGATATTCAATGTTCTGCGTTACTGTACCATTATCCGTTGTTGTACCGGTTAAGACTGGCGTACTGCTACCGACTTTTAACGTAACTTGTTTACCTGATAACGTTTTGCTTATCGGACTTGATAACTGCACATATTCACTAGAGCTATCCAACAATGGCAAAAGTGCGGTCAGTGCGCTGCTTGAAATACTGAAATAACCCTGCGAAGCGTTAGCTTCAAAATCGATAATTAAGTTTTTCCGGTTAAAATATTAACTAAACCAGTTAAAGCATTAACATTAGTTTTGCTCTTTGTTGTGGCGTATAAATAACCCCTTAACGTAACAGATTTGCGCGGAATATCTGCATTTGACATCATCTGTTTAAATTTGGCAATTTCGTCGGGTACATCATTAAAAAATATGTAATCGGAAGTGAAAGACACCGCACTTTTATCACTTACGGCATCAGCAAGTTCTTTCGGAGTGCGGTAAGCAGGCTTATATTTATATAATACCTTTTTCGGCTGCACAGGTTCGGCAGGTTTTAACACAAAATAACGGTAAGTTTTACCGTCTATTTTGAGGTTTATTCCACTGTCAGCCAATAACTGTTTATAAGATTTAGCAAAAATCTTTTTGTTGTGTATCAATGCGGAAAGATAATGATTTATCCTGTGCCAACAGATCAGCAGAAACCGAAAAATTACCCTGAATTGATAAATCATCAGCTATAACCTCAACAATCTGTGATAATTTTGCATTATTAAACGTGTAAACCTGTGCAAAAACAGGAAACGAAAAAAACACATAAAAAAAGCGTATTAATTAAATTTCTCATTGTTTATCCTTTTCTTCGGCCCGAATCCGTAAAAAATCCATCACTTTTTCGTTTGCAAGTATGATATATGGTAAACCGTCATCCGAACGAACTAGCTTGTCAGTTTTATAAGACATTGTGCCGTTATACTGGCAGACAATCCCATAAACACGACGATTTACTACATATTTCCCACATAAATAAAGTGTTTGACTTAAAAGTTAAATCAGTCTTAATAACGTTAGAACCCTGATTTAAAAAAATCTTCACCCTTTATTAAATCTGCTTTTTTTGCATTATCTTGAGTGATTTTATTTTCATTTGCCGACGATTCATTTTTCGGTCTATTAGTCTCTTGAACCTTTGATGTGCCAGTAGTAAAAAAACGGTAAATATCACCACCTTTAGCCAACACCAAAAAAACACCAATAAACCGACCAAAAAAATAAAAAAATTTTATGCTTTTAAAACCGTTTGTGCGCCCGTCTAACTTGCCAAAAATCGGTGAAATTACCATCAAAGGATTTATAAAGATCATAAATTTCCTTTTTCGTATTTGCCGTAACTTGTACCAAGCATTTGCTTTTTGTACATTTTGGGCGAACTATAAACATCAACCCGATAGCGATTATTTGCGCCAACCGCCGAAAGCTTTGTCATTTCGTAACAAGCTTCAAGGCGGTTTTTTATGAATTTGGGAATTTCGCTAACGTCCTGATTAATAACGTGCAATTCACAAGGTTTACCATCATCAGATGTAAAATGACGGTGTTCAGCAATAAAACTTTCGCGCCGTTCACCGATTTTTTTCACATCTTTAAAAACGCGCCAAACCTCGTCAATAACAACCACATCACCGCGATTAACCACGGTTTCGCCGTCTTCTGCGCCCTTAAAGTAAAAGAAGTTATCAGCTATTACATCATCATCAGATACGATTTTAAGCGTGCCGACTTTGTCAGGGTCAACGCCCATTTTGTCAATGATATAACCTGTTATTTTGGTTTCATCTAGTCCGACAATATTTGTTACAACGTTACGCCCCTCTGCTAGTTTTGCTAAAACTGCAATGCGGAAAGGCTTCATAAGTTTTTCCCCCGCCCGGCTTCCCAGAATACGAAAAAATCATAATTAACTACCTATAAACGGAATACGACGGATTAAAAAGCGGACGTTAAAGGCAGTTAAAATCAACTCTATCCCCTCTTTAAGTTTGATGTAATTGAGAAAATATGATATGCCCTCGCCAAAATTACTGTATTTTGATAAGTCAAACTGTGCGGTTTCAATTAGACCTATCAAATAATCAATGCCATAGCTGATAGCGATAAAAATAATTAAAAATAACAATGCTTTTAATGAATACAATCTTTAAAAAAACATCGCTATAGATACAGGTACAGTTAAAAATCATAAATAACTCCTATGCACTCAAAAACAATTCTGATTGCTGCAAACGTATACAAAAAAACATCATCAATGTGGCAAACTGTTCACGCAATTGAGCCAAAATTTCACAATGGGCGGAAATAACGAAAGTTTTACCCATTAAAGCAAATTGAGGTTTAGGACAATCGCCCCCATTAATATCAACCTTTGCAGAAAATTTATCTTTCAAGGCTTTTTTAAGTGGTGCAAAGGCTTCATCTATTGAAGGAGCTTCAAAAAAATCAACTGATTCTTTGTCTCGTCTTCCTTGCCGTCTCCGCCGTCTCCGTCCCCTGTTTTATCGCCCTTGCCATTACCTGCACCACTACCATTACCACCGCCAGAGCCATTACCATCACCATCTGACGCTTTACCATCACCATCTTTATCACTATCTTTTTACTTTACTGTCTCCCTTTTTATCGGTTTTTGTTATCATCTTGCGCACCTTCCTTATCACTATCGTCTTCCGTCTTCGTATTTGATGATTTGCCACCGGTTGCATTGCCTGCGCCTACTTTGCCTGTATCATCTTTGCTATTGCCACGTTTATCAGGGCCTTGAGCTCCAGAACCGCCAGATTGACCACTCGAACCATCATTATTATTACCACTATCCCCTCTATGCTCTTTTACTTTGCCATCATCACCATTATTTTTATTATTATCACTAGTATCAGGCAAATCAGCGTAACCGTTTAAATCAGTTTCTTTTCGACAATCCATACCGGAACCACAATCAATATGTAATTTTGGCGTGCCGTCTGGATTAGTTTCATCACCTTGACCCGTTTTAACTTTACAAAAACTAGAGCCATCAGCTTCAACAAGACAGGCATTCTTTGAACCGTCATCATTTTCACGGGCAAAACAATATGCGTCAGAATTATCTTTACCTTTACAGGATTGACCATTAGCTAAGCCATTAGCTGAGATCACTAGCTGCTTGACAATTACCTTGTGATAATGCTTTTTTTAATGCTGATACAATAGGGCCTTTAAATTGATTAGGCGCTTTAAATTCAACACCTTGAGCAAACTTCCAAATACCATCTCTTTTTGATTTATCCCAACGCTTACCGTAAATAAACATAATATAATTTTCAGTTGTATCCTGTATTACATCATCACGGGGAGCACCTGAATCGCCATACTGTACATTCACAGGAATAGCAGAACTATCACATTTTGAAAAAAATCGAAATTACCTCTATTCTCACCTTTTGAATATTCGTTATACCAAGCATTGATACGCCAGTAAGTGCCCTCTGAAAAAAAGCAGAATTAGATATTAATAAAAAAAGGAAAAAAATTAAAATTACCCTTTTTAAACCAGTTATTAAAGCCCAAGAACATATCAGACCCCATAAAAAATAATATAAATCAACAGTTTGCATATATGAAAAAGGGAGGACAAAGCCTCCCCCCTCCGAGCTTAATTATTAAGCACGTTTAATAAAACCTAATGCAATGCGAACACCTGCAATAGCAACAAATGCAACAGCAATTGCAGCACCTGCGGTTGTTACTTCTTGGCTAATGCCCGAAAAGTCAACACTACCAAGAACGCCCGCAGCAGAAGCATAACCTGTAGCTAATGATAAACCAGCAACAACAGCAATATTGCGTTTAATGTTTTTTAAAAATTTAGACATTTTTTAAATCCTTCTTAATAAATTCAAAAACAATGCCTTTTGAAATACCTAAAAGATAAAAAAAGCAAAAGGCAGAAAAAACGCCATTAAAAAAGCGTCGTTATGAACCGCTTCAACAGGTGATAGCTGAAACGACCCACTATTTTGAACAACAACAGGCTGACTAGGCGTTGAAGGCGTTGTCGGTGTTGTTGTTGTGCAAAATCCTGTACACATATCAAGCACCAAAGACTAGATATAAAAAGACCTGTGCCGAGCAAGAATCCGATTGTGCTTGCTCCACACATTTTTAAAAATTCAATCATTTCGAAGGTCTCAATTCATCAATAACGGAATTTTCATTAAAGTTATAAACTATCCCCGTTCTACCACCCTCCATAGCCCATTCACGCGGAAAAACAAGAACTTGAACCATTTTATCTTTTAACCCATCAACCATATTTTTTTAAAACCGTGGTTAAAAGTTTTGTCATCAACGCGCATTTCTTGCGTTACAGTGTTATAACCGCCATAATTATTCGGCTCTTGGAACTCAACCGCCATAAAATGACGCGTTCTTAATTCGCCTGTGTCGCGGTTGGTATTTTCAACGGTGCGATAACCTAGCAATTTACCGATAACATAAAAACCTGTTCTCATTTGTTTAAATCTCCTATATTAATTAATAATTAAGCTGCTTTTTTTAACAAGTTGTATAACGCTTGGATATTGATAAAAAAATCAGGGTGCTTTATAATCACGAAGCATAATTTCTTTCGTAGATATAACGCGCGTGGATTGGAATTTTTCAATATCGCATAAAGTCGCAATATCAATACCGATTTTACGTAAACGGGCGCGATGTGTTTTAAAAGTTCTTTCGGAAACTTCCAAAAGATCATCACCCTCAGCCCATCTCATAGCATAATCTGCCGTAGTGCGTGCCTGACGCGGATTATCAACAATGCCAGAAAATAAAAGCTGTTCAGCAATATTTTGACGTGTCATTTTTGTTACTTGTAACGACTTAGGCATATTCAAAAAATCCTCTTGTATCTTTCCAAGTTTTCCCAAAGCTGAAAAATCGCTAATCCCCCAAAACTGCAAATTCTCACGCTGTAAAAACCGTGAATGCAATTTTTGTTCAAAAACGTACTACCCCATTTTCTTCGCAATGATTTAGCACTTTTTTGTAATACTCAAATTCTCCCGTACCCTCGAATTTATTCTTAATTTTGGTGTAAGAATTGAGCTTCATTTCCTCGTGCTTAATGTAACAACAAGGGTAAATTAAATTTGCATTGCCTTTAACGCTTAACCAGTCAGCAGTAAAGCCGTTAGTATGCAAACGACCAACTGAATTACGGTAACGCATTTGTGACAACGCTTTAATAAAAAGTTCGTTCATTACCCTTGCCGACCGCTTTATTCGTAGTTATATCAATGCGTTTAATAATTGCGCCATTTGAATATTTTGTAGGTTTACTACCCTCTTTTGACTGGCTATAAAAAATATCCGTGCAACGGGTAAAAATAGGTAAACCTAAAGAAGTCAAAATATTATTGAAACAGGCAATGCAACCATCAATCGTTGTGAAACCGAAAAAGATTTTCAACTTTTTCCCCAACGGCTCGGATTACCTTCCATTCTGACGACCGAACCGCGAATCTTTATGCTGATTTGATCGCAATAGCTACCTTTATGAATATAGGTAGGAACTTTTATCCCCTCTTGTAACTCTCCAGTATCGAGATGAATTCCAACTGTACCGAAATCGCAAAAATTTACGAATAACGTTATCAGGGATAACGAATCCAAAAATCCTGCTCAACAGTTAACCAGTCAAAATGAAAATTCATAATGTATACAAGTTACAAGTTATTTATAGTGGTTTAAATATACTAGTAACTTGTTAATTGTCAATATATGTATTGATAAATTTGTATACAAAAAAACTAAACTTTACACAAATTTACATAAAAGACTTATAAAAATGAACAAGACAACAGACAAAAACAGTAAGATTAAAAAAAGCAGGAAGCTAGCGACTTGAAAGACTTATCATTCGAGTTAACAAAAAGGCAATAACCGCAGGACATCAAAAAAATATAGAGAATCAGATATAGTGCATTTTTTTAATCGAAAAACATATCAAAAAGTATAACCATAGATAAAGAGGGAAACTTATGTTTAAACAAAGACTTACTATAATAATAATAGGTTTATTATCAATACAGATAGCAAACGGAAAAGAACTTAAAAGAAAAGTACAACGAAACAACAAACGTAAGTACGAAAAAGATTGAAAAAAACAAAAAAATTACAATTCAAATCGAAAAACAAAAGAACCCCACAAAAAAAGCAAAACTAGAACGTCTAAGCGACAAAAAAAGAAAGATAAAAAAATAAAAAGTGCAAAACTTTGCACCAAAGTTCAGGGTGTAACAGAACCCCCGAACTTCCTTGAGCGTTTTCTGATCAATTTCGTGCGGCGTGAAAAAAATAGCTGTCCGATCACATTTATCCCCTAGCTTATCCCCAAATAATGTGCATAAATAACTAACTACGCATAATGTAGTTTTTATGTTACGCTCATTACGCGGTCGGGAAATTTTACCGCTCCATTCGCTCAACATAAAATTTGACATTATGCGAAATTAGTTATCGGATGAGTGAAAAACTACGGGTTAAGAAAAATCACAGAGTTATCAACAGGCACTATTTACTGGTTAAGCAGTACAAAAATAACGCATAAGCGCGCCATGGTGCAATTGTTTTAATAAAGTTATACAGGTCTAGGGATTATTGTAAAAGGATTTGTAAATCAATTTATAATTTGATATTTGATTTTTCTTTAGAGAGGCTTTTTGGGTGTGTTAAAGTTTTTGGCTAGTTAATTTTTCATTCATAAAAAAATACCTGTTGCTGAATTTATCATTCAGAAACAGGTATAATTTTAACTATGTTCTTCAGTTTAAATTGGTTGCTACTGTCTTCTTAATTTGTCATTTTCACGGCGAATTTCGTTGTATTTTTCGTATCCGCATTAATTTCTTTTACTACATTATCTTCTAGTTCACCGAGTTCTTTGTTAACTATGTTAATAGCTTGATTACGTTGATTAATCATTTTCAATCTAGTTTCGTTTGTCACTTCTGTTGTAACGTATTTAGTAGATTCTAAAAATTAATTCAGAAAGCGTTTTTGAAACCTTCTATGCCTTTCGTTTTTAAAAGCAGAAAAAAACGAGTATCGGTAAATTGAATAGCATTTAAACGGTTCGAAACATCTGAAAAATTCTTTAGCTAAAGTTTCATACATGCCGATTACTTTATTTGGATCTTTTTCAGAGCGTATAATGCTTAGCGTTGAATTCATGTTTTTAATTGTTTTGTTGCCGAATCACGCCATTCTTTATATTTTTCGAAATCTGATTTTTACAGTCTCATAAGCTACCTTTGCCTGCTCCTCTGCTGCAATTTGTTCTTTGCTCGGTCCTTTTTGGGGCCACAAGCGGTCAAGATGCTAAAACTCAGTGCAGTAATCAATAATTTAGTTGTTAGTTTCATTTATATTTCCTTGATTTTTAAAATAAAAAAAGTAGGTGTATTTTAGCGTAGTTCATTTCAAGTAGTAAAGTGCAAGATCTAAAAGTGTTATCTGTTTGCCCTATTCTTTTGGCAAACTTGAAAAAATAAAAAAATGCGGTCAAATCTGACCGCACTTTTTATGTTACTACAACTACTCTTAGCCTAATAATTTCAGCTCTCTTGCTCTGACTTGTTTTCAGAATTTCGACAAATTCTTCTACTGAGAAGGAACCTAAATCTGTACCTTTTTCTGGTACGTACAGCTATTTTCCCTTCAGCGATTTCTTTATCACCGCAAACGAGCATATAAGGCACACGACGTAGGGTGTGTTCGCGAATCTTGAAACCGATTTTTTTCATTGCGCAGATCGGATTTAACACGTAATCCTGCATCGGAAAGTTGTTTCACCACTTTTTGAACGTAGTCCGCTTGGCTATCTGTAATGTTCATTACAATCGCTTGAACTGGTGCTAACCATGCGGGGAAGAAGCCCGCATATTCTTCAGTAATGATACCAATGAAACGTTCGATCGAACCTAAAATTGCACGGTGAATCATAACTGGTGTACGGCGGTCATTATCTTCTGCTACATAAGAAGCATTCAAGCGTCCAGGTAAAGCGAAATCAAGTTGAATGGTACCGCATTGCCATTCGCGATCTAAACAGTCACGTAGGGCGAACTCAATCTTTGGTCCATAGAATGCACCCTCACCTTCCTGAATTTCGTATTCTAGTCCGTTATGACGTAACGCATTGGCTAAACCTTCTTCTGCACGATCCCACATATCGTCCGCACCAATCCGTTTTTCCGGTCTGGTAGATAATTTCACCGCAATATTCGTGAAACCAAAAGTGCTGTAAATATCATAAACCATTTTAATACAAGATGTTACTTCACTTTCAATTTGTTCTTCGGTACAGAAAATATGCGCATCATCTTGCGTAAATCCGCGTACACGCATTAATCCGTGTAAGGAACCGGAAGGTTCATTGCGGTGACAAGAACCGAATTCAGCCATACGAATTGGTAAATCACGATAAGATTTTAAGCCTTGATTAAAAATCTGAACGTGGCCAGGACAATTCATCGGCTTAATGGCATATTCGCGGTTTTTCTGATTGTGTAGTAAACATCAAATCGCCGTAGTTTTGCCAGTGACCTGTTTTTTTCCCATAACACACGGTCCATCATGAAAGGACCTTTTACTTCTTGGTAATCGTATTCTTTTAATTTAGTACGTACGAAGGTTTCCAATTCACGGAAAATTGTCCAACCATCGTTATGCCAGAACACCATACCTGGTGCTTCTTCTTGCATATGATATAAATCTAACGCTTTACCGATTTTACGGTGGTCGCGTTTTTGCTGCTTCTTCTAAGCGAGTTAAGTATTCGGCTAATTGTTTTTTTATCTGCCCAAAGCCGTACCATAGATACGTTGTAACATTTTATTTTTGCTGTCTCCGCGCCAATACGCACCAGCCACTTTCATTAATTTGAAATGATGGCAGAAACGCATATTTGGCACATGCGGGCCACGACACATATCAATATATTCTTCATGATGATAAAGCGCAGGACTGTCTGTTTTTGCGATATTTTTCATCTAAAATCGCCATTTTGTACGGTTCGCTGCGTACTTCAAAAAGTATCCCTAGCTTCCTGCCAGCTCACTCGTTTTTTTACGACGTCATAATTGGTTTTGGCTAATTCTAACATCCGTTTTTCAAGCGCATCCAAATCTTCCTGCGTTAAAGAGCGGTCTAAATCTATATCATAATAAAAGCCATTGTCGATAGTCGGGCCGATAGCCATTTTGACATCAGGAAAAAGCTGTTTAATCGCATGTCCAAGTAAATGTGCTGTTGAATGGCGGATGATTTCCAAGCCGTCTTCATCTTTTGCAGTAATAATTTCCAGCGTACTATCTTGTTCGATAATATCGCAAGCATCGCGACGTTCACCGTTCACTCGCCCCGCGATGGTTGCTTTGGCAAGACCAGCGCCGATATTCTGTGCAACTTCAAGAACGGAAACCGGGTGATCAAATTGACGTTGTGAACCGTCAGGTAAAGTAATAATTGGCATTTGTTTATCCTTACAGTGGTAACCCATACGAGAGGTTACTTGTTATTAAATAAAAATAAAGAAAAATTAACCGCACTTTTTCTCTCATCCCCACTATGGACGGAAAAAAAGTGCGGTCGGATTTTAACATGAAATCAATGTTATTCAAAAAAATTCGATAACTTAATGTTTACCGTAAATCAATTCAAACCGCTCTATCACTATATAGCTCGATTTGGCTTAATTCTGCCATTCTTTCCGTGTATTTGGCAACGTTAGAAGGAAACGTTAAACCTTTAACACAAGTCAAATTACGTAGCATTGGGAATAACATAATATCTTCTAATGATAATCTGCCGTTAGCAGCATCAGCGCTGACGATAAGTTTATCAATGCTGCCAAATCTAACGTAAGGCGCGCGATATATTTGTCTGAGTTAGTGAAATTTTCCTCAAAATTACCGATACTTTCGGTTTTCTTTTTAATGAAATAATCCACCGCACTTTGTGTTGTATATTCAGGCAGACCGAGGGCGAACAAAGCGCGGTAATAGTAAATGATTATAATAGCTACCTACGGTTTTCATCCATTCGCTAATTTCAGGACGGATATTATCGTTGAGTAATTTTTTTCACCATAGTTTTTCATCTACATATTTAACAATATCCAGACTTTCCGGCATTGCTTCACCATTTTCTTTAATGAGAATCGGAACTGCTTTTTACCGATCAAACCGACCGGAGTCGATTCGTCGTCATTCAGTAACACAATTTTTTTCGAACGCCAAATTCTTTTAAGCCGAAAAATCATTCTTGCACGCACACAATATGGGCAATGATCATAAACATACAATTTCATTTTTGAACTCCTTTTATGATGGTTTAGTTGCTTCACTTTAACTTATTTAATGCTTTTATTTCAATAATTTTCAAAAAATTTGACATGCATCACAGATTTTTATTAATAAATCTTTTATTATCAACATAATCCTGAAACTTGCTATTTTAAGGGGCTTTTATGTGGAAATCCATGTCTCAAGTATTGGCAGATCAATTTGGTGCTTATTATCACATCAAAGAGAAAAAAATAAGGTCCATACCGGCGAAATGCACGAAGCCTGGATTATCGATGATGGTATCCAACCGGTTTTCATTAAAGTTAATGAAAAAAATCTTACCGTTCGATGTTCCGTGCTGAGGCGGATCAATTGGAATTACTGGCTAAAACCAATACCGTTAAAGTCCCCCAAGTTTATGGTGTAGGTTGCTCGCAGAGTCATAGTTTTTTTGCTGCTGGAAGCTTTACGGATTGAACCGATAACTGCTCAGTCTATGGCTTCTTTCGGAACTAAATTGGCACAACTTCATTTTACAAAACGGAGCCGAACAGTATGGGTTGGAATTCGATACTTGGCTTGGTCCTTACTATCAGCCAAATGAATGGCGTGCCAATTGGGCAACGTTTTTTTGCCGAGCACCGTATCGGCTGGCAGTTGCAAATTTGTAAAGAAAAAAAGGATTGAATTTCGGAAGTTTGGAAAATATTGTCGCAGCCAAATTGGCAAAACATAAACCAAAACCTTCTTTGTTACATGGTAACTTATGGATTGAGAATTGTGCTAATACGCAGGGTGAAATTACTATTTACGATCCGTCTTGTTACTGGGGCGATCGAGAATGTGATCTGGCTTTTTACTGAATTATTTGAGCCTTTCCCGAAAAGAATTCTATGAAAAATTATAACCGCACTTTCCCGATTGATGATGGTTATACGGAACGGAAACTAATTTATCAGCTCTATTACTTGTTAAATTTCAGCCATCGGTTTAAAAGGGCATTATGTGGAGTTAGCCAACACAGTAATTCAAAAAAATACAGGATTAGCCAAATTCATAATGTACTAAATGTTTATTTCCGCCTCCTCTGCAAAATATATTTAGCAGGTTAAAGGCGGGAAATGATGTTTGATGTAGGAGGCTTCTCTCCCCTATAATTAAAAATATTCCTTTTAACCCAACATAAACATTTCTTCTGTATTGTCCATATCCTATGGTGTGTTCGTATTTTTTTATCAAACAGGTTAGTAAGATTAGCATACAGGTTTAAATTTTCTGTAAGTTGATAATTCGCCCCTCAAATTTACTAGCGTATAAGACGGCATTTTTTTACCTTAGATGAAGCAAAAAGTTACTTCGTTATAGTAATTATCAACGCGATTGCCCATATAAGCAAAGTTAATATTAACGCCCAACGGTTCAATAACTTGGTAAGCTACTCCTACATTAGCCATATGTTTAGGCGGCGTACTAATTCAACACCAGTATTGTCTTTGGTTCGCGTGAATGTGTAATTGGTGTAAGCTGTGAGCTTATCCGTTAAGTTACCATTATAGGTCAATTCTACACCTTTAATCTTACTCGTTCCTTCAACATTAATTGCGCGAGAAATAAAAATTAACCGGATCTACGGTTTCGCTACTGATTAAACTATCAACATTACGAGCAAAATAGGTTACATCTACACGATGGCGCTTGTCATAAAAACTCCACTGAGCAATCCTAGGGTCCCCGCCTTTACTTTTTTTCAGGTTTAAGTGACGGATTGGCTAAATAAGTGCCAGCCCAACCGTAATATTCGGTCATGCTTGGATTCTGAATTGCGGAACCGAAACTTGCATGTGAGCGAAAATTTGGAGATAAACGGTAAGCAGCCGCAATCCGGCCTGTAATCGCATTTTTATACTGAGAACTGTCAGTATAGCGTCCGCTGATAGCTAAACTATGATCATCTTCCGTGAATAGGCGATACTCGGTTGCCGCATTTTTTTCACTCAGGCTCTTTTCATTTTGATAAGAGCTAGAATTATATTGAGATTTTTGATATTCCCTAAAAACGCTTACAGCTTGGTTGAGGTAACCCTCACGATCAAAATTTATATCCAGTTGATAATTTTGCATTCAGTTTTTTCGCATCATAAGCACTCGGATAAGAACTGAATGTATCGCTATCTGTTTTGACATGACTAACGCCGGCTTTATGTTTTAAACAACGTTTTTTCGCTTCCCCAATAGCCGCTAGATTTAAATAGGGTTTCGCGGGTTCGGGTATAATCGTCAAATTTGGTTTCATCTGCCAAACTGCCATCATAATGAACGGATTGGGTAAAGTGAGAAACTAACAGTTCAATACCTTTATTATCTTTATCATAACCTACACGTAGTGAACCGTTATCACGATGAAATTTATCTTTCTCTACTGCTCACCCGATTCAACATTAGTTCCATCTTTTTGCGTGATAATAGAATTTATTTGCACTATATGCGGAAATGCCACGTGTTTTATGGCTATTTCCGTTTAATGCGTAATAAAAACCGCTATGATAACCGGAAACCGTGGTCGAACCGTTATAAGTGCCGTGTGAACCGGTACCTAAATCAAAAATCAACATTGAATGGTTTTTCTTTATAAAGCCCGCTTTTTAGTGGTGATATAAATCACTCCCCCATGGCATCACTGCCCCATAGTGCCGATTGTTCACCACGTAATACTTCAATACGATCAATATTATTGAGACTTAATGCACCGAAATCAAAACCGTAACCGGTTACAGGATTCATTTTCACTCCATCAATCACAACCACCGTATGATTGGCATCTGCTCCGCGCAGATAAAAATTGGATAACGCGCCTCGCCCGCCGGATGCACTAAACGCCATACTCGGCAGCGTTTTTAACGCATCACTGACATAAGTTGCATTGCGCTTTGTAAAATCTTCTTCCGTGAGAACGGAAACCGATGAGCCCGCCAGATCTTGGTTTACCGGTGCGGCATAAGCGGAATAGACATTAATTTCTTGAAGAGCTGTATTGGATTCTTCATTGGCAACGGCAAGCCCTGTTGAAGTCAATAAAATTGTAATAGTAATAAGATTCTTTTTCATAATTATATTTTTTTCCGGTTAGAAATTAGGTTAAGATTTACATTCTACACGAAATGATTTGTAAGTCGGAAGTTAATTAAATTCATAGCGAATATGAAAAATTATGATGTTGCTTTTCACGCAACTTTATGAAATAACTCAAGGTTATTTAAAGTGATGGGCTTTTGAAAATATCCGACCGTTCTTAAAGCATTTAAAGTACGGTCGGTTTTTAGTAAAAATAGAACGATAAATTTTTGCCCCAAATGCCGCTATAAGTAAATTAAGCACACAACAAAGATTATTTTGAAAACACGCTGAAAAACAACCGCACTTTTACCACTTGTCCGCTGCCTGTTTATCGCTGTCGCGACTTTCAATCCAGCGTTCGCCTTTGTCTGTTTGCTCTTTTTTTCCAAAAATGGAGCTTTGGTTTTAAGATAATCCATAATAAATTCATTAGCAGAATAAGCGTCGCCACGGTGAGCAGAGCTTACACCGACTAGCACAATTTCATCGCCCGTATGTAATAAACCAATGCGGTGAATTACGGCTACCCGTTGGATATCCCAACGAGATTTTTGCTTCAGTGACAATGTCACGCAAAGCTTTTTGCAGTCATAGCAGGGATAATGTTCCAGATAAAGCGAAGAAACTTCATCGCCCAAATTGAGATCACGTACTTTTCCTACAAATATGACACTGGCTCCCAACAGAATGGCTCTCTGATAGCCAGAGATAAACCATATTCTGATCAAACGGCTGTTCCTGCACAGCAATTTGAACGTCTTGTTCCTGAAAACTCATTTAACCTCCTGTTACAGGTGGAAAAATGCGATTTCATCTTCTGATTTGACCGCACTTTCTAATGGCGATAATGTTTGATTAATCGCTACTAATAATTTTCCTTTTTTTCCAATGCAAACGCCCATTTCTCTCCTTTAGTGGCAAGATGCTGCCGTATTTGTTCGGCAGTGGTAAACTCTGCTGCTGAGAGCTCTAATTGCTCAACGCCAACTAATTCGCGAGTTTGCGCAAAAATAATACTTTCAACATAATTTCATTACCTTTAATAAAAAAATAAGGGCAGGTCAAGCCTCCCCTTAAATTGTTTTATTATTAATTACTCAGCGATAAAAATGGCCTGATCTACCGCCGCTTTTTCCAACACGCGGATACTCTTAATTACAATATCACGCTGTACTGCTTTACACATATCATAAATTGTTAATGCTGCTACGCTGACGGCAGTTAACGCCTCCATTTCAACACCCGTCTTACCGCGTAATTTACATAGACTCTCAATACGGATTTGGTTGGAATCCAGTAATGGAACCAGATTAACTTCTACTTTAGATAACGATAAAGAATGGCACAACGGAATTAGTTCCCAAGTTTTTTTAGCTGCCTGAATTCCTGCAATTCGAGCTGTTGCAAACACATCACCTTTATGATGCGAACCTGACGCGATCATTTGCAACGTTTTTGAAGAAACCTGAATTACAGCTTCAGCACGAGCTTCACGTTCGGTATCCCTGTTTATCGGACACATCCACCATATAAGCTTGGCCATCGCTATTAATATGCGTAAATTTTTGCTTCCCGTTCAACCAAACTTTCTTTAATCAATTCTTGTTTAATGCTATCTAACACATCCCAAACTTCATCACGTTTATCGCGATCGAAAAAAATACTTTTCTAGTAATTCCGTAATATAAAGACGGTTACAAATATCCTCATAGCTATCATCTTTTGGTAATAAACCAATTACTTCCAGCGCAAATTTGTATACTTTGTCGTCTGGCATTGCCGGAACGAATTTACTTTTTAATTGTTGAACTTCTTCTTGAGAATAGTATTTAAATACTTTCATCGTAACCTCCGTTTCTTCTTAACCACCGATGGTTGCTAAATTGGCACGAATACCACTATCGCCGAGATGTAAAAAGTGGTGTTCACGTTTACCATGTAAAAGCGGAAAAAGTCTTGCTCTTAATATAAATTGTTGTTCGTCAGATTGCAATAAGTCTCTTAAATCAATACCTTCTTCACCGAACAAGCAAAGATGCAATTTTCCTTTTTGCCGATACTCTTAAGCGGTTGCAAGAGGCACAAAAATTTTTTCATAAGGCATAATTAACCCGATTTCACCAACATAGTCAGGATGATAAAACACTTTCGCAGGGCCGTCAGAACGCTCTCGTTTTTAATTGCCAACCGGCATGCAATAATTTATCAGCTAAAAACTTGTCCTGAAATGTGATATTTCTCAAAAAATGAATCCATTTCACCCGTTTGCATTAATTCAATAAACCGCATTTGAATAGGGCGATCTTTTATCCAATTTAAGAACTGATCAAATTCTTTATCATTCAAATTTTTCATCAGCACAGAATTAACTTTGATTTTTTTGATAGCCACATTCAAAAGCTGAATCAATGCCTCGCATAACATCATGGAATTTATTTTCACCGGTGATGCTATGAAACATTCTCGGATCGAGACTATCCACACTGACATTAATTGAAGTGATTCCGGCTTTCTTCCATTCGGCAACATCTTTTGCCATACGGTAGCCGTTAGTTGTTAACGCTACATTTTTAATGCCATCCAATTGGCTGACAGTTTCCACAATCGGCAGAAAAATCTTTTACGTAATGTCGGCTCGCCACCGGTAATACGAATTTTCTCTGTTCCCCATCGCAGCAAATGCAGTACCTAATCGACGGATTTCATCAAGCGTTAAGAATTTATCCCTTTCGGGATCAGGTTGATAACCGTTGGGCAGACAATAAGTACAACGAAAAGTGCACACATCAGTAATGGATAAACGTAAATAAAAAAATATTCACGTTGGAACGGATCAATAAGCCTATCACCGCTCACGTTTTTAATTGAAATAGATTGCATTTTACACCTTTCTAAACATGGAGAGGATAGTTCGTTTCCTTGCTATCCCTGAGTAACTTACTACGTTACTGGCTTAGTTACCTTATTTTTTTAAACAAAAACGTATTTTTGGATAGAAACGTAGGTAAAAAGCTCGGAGTTATGCGATAACTGGTTGTAATAAAAATAACTTGTGAATATATTGTAAAAGATTGATGCGCATTTACAACCGTAATTTTTATGAAATAGATCAAATTACGGCTATTTAGGTATGAAACAAGCAAATTTGTGATAAATCAATTATATAATAATTTATACAGCGGAATACTAAAAATATTTTTCCTAATATTTATTGTTAAACAAAAATGCTAAATTATTTACTGTATTTTGGAAGAGGAAATTATTATGTCAGATCTAATGCGTCATAGCCGCCATGAATATTTAGATGAAGTAAAACAAATAGTTGCAATCGGTGGGGGCATGGTTTTAGGACGCATTATGTCCGCTTTAAGTTTTATGAAAGAACGTTTAACCGGCATTGTAACTACCACTGATAATGGCGGTTCTACAGGCGAATTCGTATAGAGCAAGGCGGTATTGCTTGGGGGACTTAAGAAACTGTTTAAACCAAATTATTACTGAACCCAGTACGGCTTCTGCTCTGTTTGAATATCGTTTTGCTGGCAACGGCGAACTGGCTGGGCATAACCTCGGTAATTTGATGTTGAAAGCATTGGAAGATATGCACATTCGCCCTATTGAGGCAGTAAACCTTATTCGAGAATTATTGCACGTCCGTTCTTTTATCATTCCAATGTCCGAGGCTCGGTACATCTTGCCGCCCATCTTAATTCCGGTGAAACCATTGTCGGTGAGGTCAATATTGATAAGCTCAATGAGCTGCCACACTCAATTTTTTCTTAAGCCTATTGTACAAGCTACTCCCGAGGCGGTTGAAGCTTTAGCACAAGCCGAAGTCATTTTGTTCGGACCAGGTAGTTTTTTTAACCAGCATTATGCCCCCTGATTCTATTGCCCGAAATCACCGAAATCTTACGCAATACTTGTGCTAAAAAATCTTCATTGATAACCTGCGATAGAACATAGTCCGGCTTCCCAATTATCATTGGCGGATCGTATTCATTGGATTGAAAAATGTCGTCGGAAAACCGATCATTGATGGCGTTATTGTTCCTCCCGAACTTGCCGAACATTGCCAAAATTTGAATTGTAAAGTGATGAGCCGGCGTCTTAATGCCGATGACGTAAAATTATCGGCATGACCGCACATTGTTATGCAAAGCGATTGACGATTTGGTTGGAGAATTGGACTAGCTGAATTGATATAAAAATAAGCAGAAAATAGACCGCACTTTAAGTGATTTAATACTAAAAGTGCGGTCTGTTTTACTATGTTTTGCAATCAGTTTTTGCTGAACACCTTCACATTATTAAACCCGTTTTCTTTTAGATACAACGCCTGTAACTTGCTCATCACACCGCGTTCACAGTACAGTAAATAGGTTTTGCTTTTGATCGAGAGAAGCAAATTGTGAACTGAGTTTATAGAAAGGTAACAACGTCACATTTCGCCCCTCAAGTTGAAGCGGATTTTTCATCAGTTTCCTCCGGGCTGCGGATGTCCAAAATTACATCTTCTCCCGTAAGAACAGAAACTACATCCACCTGTACAACATCTCTTTCCGTCTGTTCGGCTATTTTACGAATATCCAAATATTGGGCATTTTGCACTGCATTTTCTAAAATTGAAAAATCAAAATTTAATTCTTCCGCAACGATTTTTCTCTGACAGCTTTCACCGTCGGATTTTTGGAAATCACTCCGCAGAATTCCGGCATGGATTTAGCTATATCATCAGTACCGATTTCTTTCGCCGTGGCGATAATTTGTTCTTTATCGTGACTGATAAGCGGGCGTAACACTAACGTTTCAGAAACCTCGTCAATTAAGCGGAGATTGGTTAACGTTTGGCTAGAAACCTGTCCTAGGGCCTCCCCTGTCAAAAATTGCTTGAATTGCAAATCGTTCGGCGATTTTTGCTTGCAGCACGAACCATCATGCGCTTTAATACAACTCCCATCTGACTGCTATCGATTTTTCCAAAAATTTCGCCGACGACGGACTCAAAATTAATTGCAATAAAAACGAACTTTATGCGAAGGACTGAAACGGTTCCAAATATGATAAGCCATCTGCTTCACACCAATTTCATGTGCAGCGCCACCTAGATTGAAAAACAATAATGTACGCGCGAGCCTCGGCGAATCAGCATAAGGCTTGATACCCCCGAATCAAAACCACCTGAAATTAACGATAATACGTCTTCTTGGGTGCCGATCGGATAGCCGCCGATTCCAGTATGGCGCGCTTTTACCAACATCATTTTATCGTTTTCAATCTCAACTCGCACCGTTACGTCAGGATTTGTCAGTTTTACTTTTTGCCGTAGCAATGTGTTGATTCAGCCCGCCTCCAATATAGCGTTCTGCTTCAATAGAACTGAAGTTATGTTTACCTTTGCGTTTTTACCCGTACGCAAAAGGTTTTATTTTCAACTGTGAGCCTACATCTTGTAAGGTTTGCTCAAAAATATCATGCAAATCGGTAAACGGTTTTTCATCTACTTCTGAAAAATGGTGAATCCCAGGGATACGTTGTAATAATTCGATTAAGTGCGGTCGGTTTTTCAGGGAGTTTTTGAGCGTACTTCAATATAATCCCAGTGTCTTTACCACCGCTAGTGTATCATCATGCTTATTTAGCACGTTACGAATATTACCGGTCAGGACTTTTGATGAATCGCTTACGTACCGAATCGCTTTTTAATCATTATTTCGGGGAAAAAGTTTGATAATAAATTTCATAATATTGTGATTTAGGCTACAAAAATGGCGTATTGTACAGTAATTTATAGCATTTTCGATATGCCTTTTTGCGATGAAAAACGCTATTAATACTAACACCCTATCGCCAAAATACAGTACAATACTTTTCTTTTTAAAAGCAAATGAAAGAGAAATAGGAAATGGCGCGCAAAGCGGTAGAACCGACACTGGATTTTGAAACTACATTAACTCCATTGGAAGCGATTGTAACTCGTTTTGGAAAATGGCGATTTGCCCCTTGAAGAGGCATTAAAAGAGTTTGAAAACGGTGTCCAGCTTGCCAAACTAGGGACAAGAACGCTTACAACAAGCGGAACAGCGCATTCAAATTCTTTTTACAGAAAAACGCTACGGCAGAATTGACGGATTATCGGAGTGAAAAATGCAGATGATGAATAACTACGATTTTGAGCACGATTTGAAAGATATCCAAGCCCGTATCAATCAATTTTAGAAGAACAGTTAAATCAAGCAGATACACAGCCTGCACCGTTAGCAGATGCGATGAAATACGCGTTATTGCTCGGTGGTAAGCGTATTCGTCCGTTTTTAGTCTATGCGACAGGGGAGAATGCTTGGGGCAAGTATGAACTCAACTGGATTATGTCGCTGCAGCAATTGAAGCCGTTCATGCTTATTCACTAATTCATGATGATTTGCCCGCAATGGATACGATTCGTTGCGACGTGGTGAACCGACTTGTCATATTGCTTTTGATGAAGCCACCGCTATTTTAGCCGGCGATGCTTTGCAGGCTTTTGCTTTTGAAACGCTGATCAATGCGACGGCACTTTCGGCGGAACAAAAGTACGTTTGGTACATGCATTAAAGCCATGCAGCTGGGGCACAAGGGAATGTGTTTGGGGCAAAGTTTAGATTTAATTTCGGAACACAAATCAGTCTCTCTACAGAACTGGAACGTATTCATAACAGCAAAACCGCAGCTCTACTCTCTGCGGCATTAATCATCGGGTTTTATCTGTTCGCCACGTTATTCGGATAAACAGTTAGAGCAACAACTCGCTCGCTATGGTGCTGCAATCGGCTTGGCCTTTCGAGTGCGAAAGACGATATTTTGGATATTGAAGGCAGCTCAGTGTTGGGGTAAAACTGTCGGAGCAGATCTTGCCTCAGATAAAAGCACTTATCCCAAAATTACTTGGTTTAGACGGTGCAAAACAAAAAGCGCAGGATTTATATCAAATCGCATTAAAGTGAGCTAGATAGAATTCCGTTTAATTCCGTTGCTTTACGCGCTGGCGGAATTTATTATTCATCGTAAAAATTAACATGTAGCAAAACGAATACCGCTAAAGTGCGGTTATACTAATAGATTATCTTTTTGAGAATTGCAACAATGCAAAATTATCCTCTTTTTATCTTTTTAATTAATTCGCCAGATGATTTGCGTTTTGCTGAATAAAGATCAGCTACCGCAAATTTGTAAGGAATTGCGCGAATATTTGCTCGAGAGCGTGAGCCAAAGTAGCGGGGCATTTGGCTTCCGGATTGGGTACAGTAGAACTTACTGTTGCTTTACATTATGTGTTCAAAACCCCTTTCGACCAGCTCATTTGGGATGTGGGACATCAAGCATATCCGCATAAAAATTTTAACCGGTCGACGTGATAAAATGGGGACTATTCGCCAGAAAAATGGTATTCACCCTTTTTCCTTGGCGTGATGAAAGCGAATTTGACGTATTAAGCGTTGGTCACTCCTCTACTTCAATTAGTGCCGGATTAGGGCATTGCGATCGCTGCACAACGGGAGGATGCTGGGAGAAGAACCGTCTGTGTGATTGGTGATGGTGCGATTACAGCAGGAATGGCTTTTGAAGCCTTTAAAGTCATGCCGGTGCTTTATATACGGATATGTTGGTAATTCTAAACGATAACGAGATGTCAATTTCGGAAAATGTCGGGGCCTTGAATAATCATTTGGCGCGGTTATTATCCGGTTCTTTCTATTCATCTATTCGTGAAGGCGGAAAAATTCTATCTGGCATCCCTAATGTAAAAGAATTTGTGCAAAAACCGAAGAGCACATGAAAGGTTTGGTTGCACCGAAAGGTACGATGTTTGAAGAATTAGGTTTCAATTATATCGGCCCAATTGACGGGCATAATATTGATGAATTAATCAATACCCTTACCAATATGCGAACTCTTAAAGGTCCCACAATTTCTGCGTATTATGACCAAAAAGAAAAGGATACGCCCTGCGAAAGAAAAAGATCCTATCGGTTTCCACGGTGTGCCCAAATTTGATCGTTTAAGCGGAGAGTTGCCAAAATCAAATGCTAAAACCAACTTATTCGCAAGTTTTTGGCAATTGGTTATGCGAAATGGCTGAACAAGATCCAAAAGCTGATCGGAATTACCCCGGCAATGCGGGAAGGTTCCGGAATGGTAGAATTTTCTAATCGTTTCCCAGAACAATATTTTGATGTTGCCATTGCCGAACAGCACGCTGTGACTTTTTGCTGCAGGTTTGGCAATTGGCGATTTACAAACCGGTGGTAGCAATTTATTCTACTTTCTTGCAGCGCGCTTACGATCAACTTATTCATGATGTTGCTATTCAGAATTTACCTGTTTTGTTTGCTATCGATCGCGCAGGGGTAGTCGGTGCTGATGGGCAAACACATCAGGGAGCTTTTGACCCAAGCTTCATGCGTTGTATTCCGAATATGATAATTATGACGCCAAGCGATGAAAACGAATGCCGTCAAATGCTTTATACCGGGTATCATTGTGGTCAACCGGCTGCAGTGCGTTATCCGCGTGGTAATGCTATTGGTGTAGAATTACAACCATTACAAATGTTGGAAATAGGTAAATCCAAATTGGTGCGTCAAGGTGAGAAAAATAGCCATTTTAAATTTTGGTACTCTGTTACCTACTGCATTAGAAGTTGCCAAAGAATTGAATGCTACGGTGGTTGATATGCGTTTCGTTAAACCGTTGGATGAAAAACGAATTATGGAACTGGCGCAAACTCATGAAACTCTTATTACTTTGGAAGAAAATGCCTTGCAAGGAGTGCTGGAAGTGCAACGGCGGAAGTAATAAATTCAGCTAAAAATAACCGCACTTTTGCAACTAGGATTGCCTGATTTCTTCATTCCACGAGGTACACAACAAGAGATTTTACATGACTTGAAACTGGATTCAGAGGGAATTAAACAACAAATTGAAAATTTTTGGAAAAAGTTTTAATTTTTGTGAACTATTTCTAATTAGAATAGTCTGAGTAATAGCTAGTGCACTGCAATATGCAGTTGTCTTTTTAAATCTTTCTTATATTTAAGACCTCCCCGCTACATCAGCTTTTTAAGTAGCGGTTTTTCTTTTTCTCTAAACCCACAAAATTAACTGATATAGTTGTTGTGATGATAGCAAAAACTTTTGTAAAACAATTAAAAGATTGACCGCTCTTTTGATTAAAACTACTAAGAATATCAGTTGATTAGTATATCTAGAGCATAAAAATGCGACCCTTAGGGCCGCATTTATAACTTAATCAGTAACCTAAATTACCATTGATAACCTGCACCGACGCTTGCGCCTACGTCTCCGCGGCTATTTGCGTTACCTGTTAATTTAAGTACAACTTTTCCATTATCGAAATACGTGAAACCCTAAAGCAATTGCAGTTTCACCTTTATAAGTACCTCCTGCTGCCGCAACCATATTTTTACCCGGCGTATAAGCTTGAGGTAAACCTGCTGTTGCTACCGCACCTGCAATACCTGCGCGAAGTTTGCGATCCATATTATGAACATCGCCTCTAACTTCTCAATGGCTTTGAGTATTGGCTGCAACGGCTTTATTAGTTTGATACAACTGACTGCCGTTAACTGCATCTGTGCTAGTTGCGGAAACCACGCCCGCCGCGACGTTTTGAATTTGACGTTCAGCTCCCGCTTTACCTACAGAAACAACTTTGGTTGCTGCAGTTGCTTTACCTGCAACAGCATCTTCACTTTGAGCATTCACACTATAAGCACTTTCAGGCGTGCCAGCAGCAACATGAGCCTCTCCAGCTTCGGACAATTCACCAAAGAGCCACACTACCTGCTGATTTTGCTACCGCACCATTACCGATACTAATGCACCTGTAGCATTACGTTCTACTTCAGCACGGTAACCAATTGCGGTGGAGTATGCCGCATTCGCAGCAGAATCATCTTGACTAAGACCGTCTCTCTCCAGCGTGTACAAGACCATCGTTCGTATGGAAGAACTTAATACCTTGTTCATTCATATTTTAATTGCATTAAAGATACCGTTACGCTCTTGAGTCCCTCTGTCTCTGTAGCATTATAGGTTCTTAATGCGGCACGACCAGCGGATGTGATAGTACCATTCTTATTTACATAAGGGTTGCCGTCACTATCTTTACCAAAAATGTTATTATTAATTTCAACATTAATATCGGCTTTGTTGTTGTAAATCGCCAAGATTTACGCCATTCTTCAGAACGGAAGGATCAAGAATACCATCACTAATAGCCTGATTCACTGCTACCAAAGAAGTATATGGTAGCCCAGTATTCGGATCAATTGGGAAACCGCTTGCCAGATTGGTGATTGGCGCTCCGTTCATATTTAATCCATTTTTAGAAAGATGCGGACCTTGTTTAATCGCAACAAAGTCAGTATTAACACCGCCGACATCAATTATATTATTTAATGCAACCTGTACACCTGTTGGGGTGGTTTTTGTAGTGATATTTCTGTTATCGCCGTTAATAGCAACAGTTCCTGCCGGAGGTGGTGTTACGACTGCTCCACTGTCAGCAGAAAAACTTAATGGTTTGGCAGCTTCGGTCATTGCCATATATAACTGACTACCGTTAATTGCATCGGTACTGGTAGCTGAGACAACACCCGCAGCTACATTTTTAAGTTGACGCTCGTTACCAGCAGAACCGAAGGACACTACACTAGTAGGGTTATTACCTGCAAACCCAGAGTAAGTTACACCGTTTATTGTCGCAGTATTGGTTGGCACAGCTGCTGCATCAGTTTTACTTCCTGCGCCCAATGCAACAGAATCATCTAAAGTTGACTGAGCATTAGAGCCGATGGCGATGAGATCTTAATGCTGGTGTTCTAGTATTGTGGCCCAGCGATAGATTGATCACCACTTGCAAGATATGCCACTTTATTACCGTTTTCTTGAGCGTTAGCTAAATGGCCAAATGCAATAGCTGATTCTCCGCTAGTAAAGGCTTTGGAACCTGCCACAAGTGAATTAGAACCGAGGCGGCACTGTAATAACCTAAAGTTGTTGCAGTTGCACCTGTAGTTCTCGCATAATAACCAACAGAAGTTGAACCGCTTTGAGATGCTAAAGATAAATTACCAATTGAAACAGTATTATTCGCAAGAATACTGTCTGCATTCTTAGTGACCCCCGAAAGCCCAGTTGTTGATTCTGCAGCAACTCTAACCGCGGCAGCTGAGTTTGCGTTTACACCGATTGCGACATTACTATGCACAAATGCAGTATCTGAACCGATTTTATTATCCCTAAACCGCTTCCTGCATTAGTACCAATTGCAACAAGGTTATGTGATTGAATATTTTTGACCAGCCCTGACTACCCATCAAAAATATTGTTACCAACTACTACCGGCATTTTTAGAATTCAAACCAGCCTGCATACCAATAGCAATATCACGGAAGCTATTTGCCGTTGCGTCATCACCGATAGCAATTGCATTACCATGTCTTACTACAGCACCGTCACCGATAGCAATAGAAGCCTGGTTTATATGTTTGTACCAAGTTGATGCACTGCGCCCGAAAAGGTGTATTTATCTTGACACCTGGCTGAGTAAATTGTTCTGTTCTGGCTGCGTTCCGATAACAACATTTGATTCGCCGACACTGGTTGATTGTTGACCGACTACGACTACTTCTTGCTTGCTTGGCTTGATTATTCCAAAGCATATTGTGCATCAATTGTATCCTCTACTGTTGTACTTGCATCACCACAAATAACACTTTCCAGCAGTTTTGTTATAAACACAGCCCTCGTTACCATGTATTACATTTGCAGCAAGCGGCTTGAGTACCTGATACTAGGATGCAGACATCACGATCCCAATAGCAAGCAATTTACTTTTGCTTAATGAATTCACAGCGCATACTTCGAAACATTGTTACCTGCAGTAGCTTTTTATTTGATTTTGCAGGCTCCGAAACTACGACCAAACTTTGTGTGGCATAATTCCATACTGTGCGATAGATTCTATTCATAATTGAAATTCCTCATCTTTCATTTTATTAATTTTTAAAGTTAAATTGAACTTAATAGTGGATTCATTGTCTCAAGTATCAGGCACTATAAAATCTAATATTGATAAAACCCATTTCAAAATGGTAAGTTTTTTCTACACTTGTCAATAATATAATCTTTTTCCTCCATTATTTTAATTCACTACAATATCAATCTGTAATCAACAAATCTTTTTAATATTAAGTTATAAAATATCTAGCAATTTTTATACTGAAAGGCACAATGTAATTTCCTGTCATTTTATTAAAATAACGAGAATATAATGGACATTTTAGTTGGTTTTTTACTGATTACGGTTATTTGGCTGTATTATTCGTATTAATTATTTGTGGCTTTGGTGTACCGATTCCGGAAGATATTACTTTTAGTTTCGGAAATTATGGCCGGAATGTACCCCGAACAAGTTAATGTGCATATTATGTTAGTTGTCAGTATGTTTGGCGTATTGTTCGGCGACAGCACAGTGTATTGGTTGGGTCGTATTTATGGGGCGCGTATTCTACGTGTGCGCTTTATACGCAAATTCTTAACGGTACAACGCTTACGTATGGTAAGAGATAAATTTGACCAATATGGTAATCGGGTATTGTTTGTTGCTCGTTTTTACCAGGCTTAAGAGCGCCGATTTATATGGTGTCAGGCATTACCCGTCGAGTCAGTTATACCCGCTTTGTATTGTTAGATGCCGCTATAATTTCAGTGCCTATTTGGGTTTATCTGGGTTATTACAGGTGCCCATAAACGAGATTGGTTAATGGAACAAATTAAAACCGGGCAAACCGGTATCTATATTTTAATCGGTGCATTAGCGTTGTTTATAAGTTGGAAAAGTATATAAAGCTAAGAAAGCAAGACATCAGGCTAAAAACATTAAATTCTGTTTATTACGATCATAAAAGAGCGGTCGATTTTTGGGTTGTTTTATTAAACTCGTAAAAATCGACCGCTCTTTCTTTTGTTCTGTTAGTAAAAACCAAGAATTTGATTAGTATAATGTAATTAATAATAGGCATTAAAAACGGGCTTTCGCCCGCTTTATTTAAGCAATCTAAATTTAATCCACTTTTTAATGGTTTTAATTTTCCAGATTTTCTCCGCATATTCCGCAATAGTGCGATCTGATGAGAAAAAGCTCATATTACAATGTTTTTGCAATACACTGTCAATCCATGCTTTTTGATCTTTATATTTTTCGCATCAACTACTGCATGTGCATCCATAACTACGGAAATCTGCAAAGATTGGTAGTAGTCATAGGACTATAATGTATGCATTAAGATTGATAACGGGTCGGATCTTTCGGAGAAAAAACGACCAGATACAATTTGATCCACTACATTACGTAAATCTTCATCTTTTTGGTAATAATTAAATGGTTGATAGCCATTACGACGTAACTCCTCTACCTGCTCAACCGTGTTAGCAAAGATAAAGATATTGTCCTTACCAACGTTTTGTAAAATTTCAACGTTTGCACCGTCCAAGGTACCTAAAGTTAATGCCCCATTCAGTGCAAATTTTCATATTGCTGGTACCGGGAAGCTTCCGTCCCTGCTAATGAAATTTGCTCAGGAAATATCTGCGGCAGGAATAATCAACTCAGCAAGGCTAACACTGTAATTAGGGATAAACACCACTTTCAAGCGTCCTCTTAAACGCTCATCTTGGTTAATTACATTTGCTACATCATTGATTAAATTGATAGTTTGTTTCGCCGCATGATATGCTGAAGCCGCTTTACCCGCCAAAATAAACACACGTGGTGTCCAGTCTTTTTCTGGATGAGCAATCATTGCATTATAGCGTGCTACAATATGTAATACGTTCATTATTTGACGTTTATATTCGTGGATAGCGTTTTACCTGAACATCGAACAACGCATTCGGATCGATTTCTCACCCAATTCTCTTCTTACCCAAAGCAGCTAACTTCACTTTATTATCGTGTTTAATTTCGGCGCAGCTTGTTTTAAGGCTGGCTCGGCAATATATTTCTTTAATTCGGTTAAATGGCTGAATCTTTACGCCAATCAGTACCGATATATTTATCAAATAATGCCGATAATTTGGGGTTCGCCACCCCCAATCCAACGACGCGGAGTAATACCATTGGTAACGTTTGTAAAGCGTCCGGGATAAATACGTGCAAAATCAGGCAAATGTAGAAGTAACCATCAAATCAGAGTGGATTGCCGCTACACCGTTGACTTTTGTTGACCCTACTGCCGATAACCAACCCATGCGAACTTTGCGATGATCACCTTCTTCTACCAGGAAACTCGACGGATAAAAGTTTTCATCAGTAGTAACATAGTTTCACATATCTCTAAGAAATAATCGATTAATTTCAAAGATCATCCGTAAATGACGTGGCAGAACTTTTTGCCATCATCTCTACCAGCGAGTCTCTAATGCTTCGGACATTAAGGTATGGCGGGTATAAGAAAACACGCGACGGGTCATATCCCAAGCCTTTTTCCAATCATAACCTTCCCGGTCACTAAAATATACATTAGTTCAGGAATAGCTAACGCAGGTGGGTATCATTTAAATGAATTGCTACCGTGTCAGCGAGTTATCCATCGTCCCGAGTACGTTTATGACGTTTAATGATATCTGTGCAATGAGCAGAGACTAGGAAATATTCCTGGCGTAAGCGTAATTCACGTCCTGCCCAAGTAGAATCATCAGGATAAAGCACCGAGAAACGTTTTTCAATTGAAGAACGCTCTTCAATCGCACCGAAATAATCTCCTTTATTAAAGTCAGCCAAGTCAAACATATCACTTGCGTGCGCATTCCATAAACGCAAGGTTGTTGCTGCCTTAGTGCCGTAACCCGGAATGATATTATCATAAGCAAGTGCACGTGAATTTCTTCCGCATTTTTGCCAGACGCATTTTTACCTTCAAAATGAATATTACCGCCAAAACGAATAGTATGGCGCTTAGATGGACTGTACAAATTCCCATGGAGAGCCTTTCTCTAACCATGCATCCGGTTTTTCGACTTGTTCATCTACCATCTTCAATATGTTGTCGGAACATACCGTATTCATAACGAATACCGTAGCCCATTCCCGGTAAAGCTAGGGGTTGCGATAGAATCCATAAAGCAAGCAGCTAAACGCCCCAAACCACCATTACCCAAACCTGGGTCAACCTCTTTTTCCAATACTTTACTTCCAAGGTCAACGTCTAGTTGGGCTAATGCTTGTTTAGCAGTGTCATACATGCCTTCCGACAACATCGCATTAGACAATGCGTCCCATTAAAAATTCCATCGAAAGGTAGTAAATACGACGCGCTTTGGTATCACGGGATTTTTCGCCGTAGAAATCCAACCTTCAGTAACCAAATCGCGCATTGCTAACTAAGGTCGCATTTTAGCCAATCGCGTTGACTGGCTTCGTCCGGCGAGCGTCAATTAAAAATATAAGTTTATAAACAATTGATTTTTGAAAGATTCAACGTCCTCAGGGGGCCGTATAAGAAAAATTGTGCTTTCCAGTCATAATGGGTGAAAGTCTCCGATTGCTATTAATGAATTTAAAAAATGTGTCAGATTTTAACTGCACTTTACAAAATTTCAAGTCAATTTGCTAAAATTTTGCGATATAAGTCTCCTCATAACGATGTGCGGCAAGCCGCCAACTAAAATCCTGCTCCATTGCTACAGTGCGCACACTAAACCAAGAACGTTGCTTACTCCACAACTCAAACGCTTCATTCAGCGCCCAGCGCAAACCATTGCTATCGGCATCTTCAAAAACAAAGCCTGTTGCCACACGCTCTTTAATATTTTCAGCTGAACTGTGCACCCACCGTATCAGCTAAACCGCCAGTTGCTCGCACTAATGGTAACGTACCGTATTTTAATCCGTATAATTGGGTTAAGCCATGGTTCAAAACGACTTGGTACTAAGATGACGTCGCCAGCCTGCCACCATTAAATGCGACAAGGCTTCGTCATAGCCGATTTTCACAGCGATATTTTGTGGATATAGATACGCCAAATGCTGAATTCCGCCTTCTAAATGCGGTGAACCTGAGCCAAGAATGGCTAGTTGCCCTCCTTGTTTAACAATTTCATCTGCACATTCAATCAATAAATCTACGCCTTTTTGTTCGGTCAAACGAGTAACCATCACAAATAATAAAGCTTTTTCGTCTTGCGGTAAGTTGAAATAAGCTTGTAGTTCGGATTTATTTTTCTCTTTTACCCGTCATAGATTTCAGTTTGTAATGCTCAGTAATATATGGGTCATTGTTCGGATGCCAGATGTTTTCATCTACACCATTTAAAATGCCGACCAATCTACCTTGATGATCCAACGTATTCAATAGCCCTTGTAGCCCGTAAGAAAATTCAGGCGTAGTAATTTCTTTGGCATAAGTCGGGCTGACGGCTGTTACTACATCGGAATAAAATAACCCGGCCTTCAAATAAGAAATTTGTCCGTGTAATTCTAAACCGTTAACATGGAACATTTCAGGAGGAAAACCAAGTTCAAATAAATGATGATGAGCAAATAAACCAGGGTAAGCCAAATGTGAATAGTAAACACAGATTTTTGCCGGTCGTCCGTTACGGTGTAAATAAGCTGCAGTTAACCCTGCATGCCAATCATGCGAATGTACCACTTCTGCCTGCCACCAATAATCTAATCCGGTAGCAAGCTCAGCACCGATCCAGCCGAGTAATGCAAAGCGACGATAATTGTCGGCGTAATCGTTATACCATTGATCATGATACGGGTTTGCCTTCTCGCGCATATAAAGTGCGGTGCATCTATAAAGTAAATTCCAACCCCATTATATTCTCCGTAACGTAACACCACGTGCCCGGCGAAAGCTGTCAAATTCGGCGACAACCCATGTATTGGGAATTCCTCTTACAATGTGGATAAGCCGGAATTCAAAATACGCGCATCAATCCCAATCTCTTTTTGTGCGGCAGGTAAGGCTCCCCAAAACATCAGCCCAATCCACCAGTTTTTAAGCAAAGGATAAAGTTCGGAACAAACATGTAATACTTTCATTTTTACCCCAAATTCTGTGAAAATCTATAAAACAAATACGGTGCAAACGCACCGTATTTCTAATCGGTTAATTAATCCAAATGCGACTCGGATGATACCGTTTCGCCTTGTAGTTTCTGCAACATACTTGCCGTAACCAACACGATTCCTCCCTTTGCTAACACGGAAACGTTTACTGTCCAACTCTAAATCAACCCCCGATCTGCATGCCATCAGGAATAGTGACATGGCGATCAATAATACAACGTTTTAACACGCAATCTTTACCTACCGTCACCTGAGGTAGTACTACGGAGTACTCAATAGTTGAACCATCGTTTATTTTAATATTGTCAAATAAAAACGGAATAACTGATAGAAGCATTACGTACAATACAACCGCCTGAAATTAAAGAATTATCTACTTGTTTGCAAGCACCGCTGTCATAGAAGAATTTGAGACGGGTAAGTCTGTGCCGGGTTACCGCGAATAGGCCAAGATTGATCATAAATATCTAATTGTGGCTTCGGAAACCAAGTCGATGTTAGATTGCCAGAAGCTATCTAATGTACCGACATCACGCCAATAGATTGCACCATCGGTATTACGTCCCATGCAAGAACGATCAAATGGGTGCGCATACAACACGCCGTCTTCCAATGCCATTGGAATTACATCTTTACCGAAATCGTGCGAAGTATTCGAGGTTACGACCATGCATCTAAAGAATGATACAAATATTCCGCATCAAACACATAAATACCATTGATGCCAAAGATGAATCTCGGTTTTCCTACCATTGCCGGAGGATCAGCTGGTTTTTCCACAAAAGCTTTCACTTTCAAGTTTCTCATTTACCGCCATCACCCAAATTCGCGTGCATCTTCACGAGGGTACCTCAATACAGCCAACAGTACATTTTGCACCGCTATTAACGTGATCCAATAACATTTGGCTGTAATCCATTTTATGAGATATGGTCGCCTGCCAGAATCAGAATATATTTCGGTCTATAGTGATTACGGATAATTGCCATATTTTTGATACACCGCATCCGCCGTACCCACGATACCAGGTATTATCATCAATTTGTTGACGCGCCGGCAGCATATCAATAAATTCCCACGTTCTTGCGGAAGAAATGACCAGCCCGTTTGTAGATGGCGTAACAAAGAATGGGCTGCATACTGTGTATTACACCGATACGGTTTAAATTTGAATTCAAACAGTTAGATAATGCGAAGTCAATAATACGGCGGTTTCCCCGAAATATAACGCTGGCTTGGCGCGTTTATCTGTCAATTCATATGGCGAGAACCTCGACCACCGGCGAGAATAAGAACTAAAGTTTCTTTTGCAAGATCATATTTATTTGGGACTTTTGAAATGCTGTTGCTCATAGCTTCCTCCGTAATTGACTCCAAGACAAATTAAATTGCCTATTTAACTAATATTTTTGTAATAAACAAAGCGATAAATCCCAGCGACTTCGATCGTCTTTTTCCCATATTTGATTATTACCATAAAATGCCTTCAGGCATCATCCATTTTCTTTCCGGTAAAGAAAAAATCTGTAACTCGGCTTTCGCATTTATTAGTAAAAGCCATTTTTCGTCTAACATCACCTGCATAGCTTTAACGTCACGATTATGCCAATCATTGCTATTCATTTGCTCAGCATTAACGGTTAACCAGCGCACTATTTGCATCAGTCCACCATTGGTCATTAATTAAACTCTGAATTCTTTTACGCCACGCAATCGTTTGTTTAACGTTGTCGTATACTTCCCGATTAAATTCATTCCACTTCAACCAGCTTATCTGATTGTCCTGACAATAAGCATTATTGTTACCAAATTGCGTATTGCCAAACTCATCGCCGGCTAATAGCATTGGTGTGCCGTTTGATAACAACAAGCTGTTTAGTAAAGCTTTACTACTGAAAATACGTGATTTTTCCACCGCACTTTGGTATTCCGGTTCAAGTGTGTGGCTGTCCCCTTCAATGCCATGGTTATAACTATAATTCTCGTTGCGGCCATCTCGATTCCATTCGCCATTCGCTTCATTATGTTTTGTGTTGTAGCTAGCAAGTCACGCAACGTAAAACCGTCGTGTGCGAATAAAATTCACTGTAGTATGTGGTCGACGTTCCCCGCGTTTAAATATATCGCTTGACCCGGCAAAACGTTCAGCAAATGCACCTAATTCTCCACTTTTCCACAACCAAAAACGGCACATGTCATCTCGATAACGATCATTCCATTCGGCAAAATACATAGGAAATTCTAATTGATAACCGAAAGGGCGATATCCCAAGGTTCGCTAATTAATTTTTATATTTTTAATGTCGGCTCATTAATGATGTCCTGAAATAATTGTGCTTGCGGATTATAGCCAGGGCTATCCCTTCCAAGTGCGGATTTGCCAAGTCAAAAGCGAAAGCCATCAACTGGCATTCCTCCACCCAATATTTTTAAACAATCCACTACCCAACGGCGCGTATGTTCACCTGACAAATTCAATAAATTGCCACAACCTGTCCAGTTAAGATAATTGCTGTATTCATCCTGCCAATAATAAGAATGATCATCAATGCCGCGCTGGCTGAAAGTCGGATAATCCTCTTCCCCTTCTGCAGTGTGGTTAAATACTACGTCTAAAATCACCTCAATTCCGCCTTTATGCAAGGCTTTTTACCATGGCTTTAAATTCATTAAGGGATTGTTTGTAACCGCGTAACGGGATTCAACAGCAAACATTGCCAAAGTTATATCCCCAATAATCATGCTAACTTTTTACCCTGCAAGTGAGGGTTCATCAATATAATAATTGATTGGTAATAATTCGACTGCCGTAACGCTAAATCCTGCAAATACCCTATCATTGTAGGATGTGCCAACGCCTGATAAGTACCGCGAATCTCTTCCGGCAAATCTTCGCGCAATTTGCTAAAACCTTTTACGTGTAATTCATAAAGAATCGTCTCCGACCAAGGTGTTTGCGGACGTTCGTCATTTTCCCAATCGAAATCTTCATCAATAATAACCGCTTTAGGAGCAAGATGCGCATTATCACGTTCATCTGTCAGCAAGAACCACTCTCGCTTTGCTGCCGAACTTAAATCCGGTTTCCCTACAACTGCTTTAGCATAGAGATCTAACATTAACTTCTGCGGATTTGATTTTTGATGCGCCAAAGTGCGGTCACTTTTTCATCATTTTTCGGATAAACCCGATAGCCATACTGTGTCCCTACAGCCACACTTTCAATCCAACAATGCCAGATTTGATTGTCACCACATTGCATCGGAAAAACGTTTTTCCCTCCGTTTTTATCAAACAGGCAAAAGCTCGATTTGGGCGGCATTCGCAGAAAAAGCGCAAAAATTTATTCCCTGCCGACCTTCGATAATACATTTCGATGCCCCTAACGGCGGAGGCTGCCGGTTTTTACTCCATTCATATTATTATGTTGTTCTGTTACGTTAATATTGGGTTTCCCCGCTTTTCCCTAATCATGCGGGAAACCACCTAATCAGCGATTATTTTTCATTTCTTTTTCTGAGGTTTTAGCTACCTTCTTTCGCTTTTCAATTTTTAGATATACCATGGCCAACGGTGGTACGATAATCGAAATGGATTGAGCCTTACCATGGCTTTCAATCTCATCAGTGACAATGTCACCAATATTTCTTACGTTAGAACCTTTATAATATTCCATATCCGTATTAAGAATTTCTTCATATCACACCGGCAACATTCACACCGATACGATACCTTCATGAGGAACCGGTGCGAAATTGCTGATTACAAGAACTCGCTCGCCAGCTTCGCTACGACGCTCAAAAGCGAATACAGAATTTTGATGATCATCCACTACTAGCCAATCAAATCCTTCCGGCTTGTTATCAAGCTCAAAAAGTGCGGTCTCTTTTGATAAGTTTTTATTTAAGTCTTTCACCAGCTCTTGTACACCGCTATGCCAGCCACCGCCATGGAAATCATCTAATAAAAACCAATCTAGGCTTTCCTGATAATTCCCATTCACGCCCCTGTCCGATTCATTATCCATAAATAACAATTTCTTACCAGGATAGTCTCACATATAACCGTAGTAAGTACGCAAATTCGCAAATTTTTGCCACGCGTCACCAGGCATTTTGCCGAGCAATGAGCATTTTCCGTGTACAACTTCATCATGCGATAAAGGTAATACATAATTCTCGCTATATTGATAAATCATACCGAAAGTCATTTTTATCGTGATGATATTGACGATAAATCGGATCTAATTTCATATGAAAGCGTGTCATTCATCCACCCCATATTCCATTTAAAATGGAACCCTAATCCACCGTTTTCAGGCGGCAAGGTTACACCGGCAAACGCAGTGGATTCTTCTGCCACAGAAATTGCTCCCGGCATTTGAGTACCAATTAAGTAATTGGTATGTTTAAGAAATTCAATAGCTTCAGATTCTCCCGCCCACCGTATTGGTTTTGGTATCCATTCGCCATCGGCACGACTGTAATCACGATAAATCATTGATGCCACCGCATCTACTCGGATTCCGTCTAAGCCAAAACGCTCTAACCAATATAACGCATTACTGGATAGGAAGTTTTTCACTTCATTGCGTCCGTAGTTATAAATTAAAGTGTTCCAGTCTTGATGATATCCCTCTTTCGGATCAGCATGTTCATACAGTGCTGTACCGTCAAAATGCGGCTAAACCGTGAGTATCGCTTGGGAAATGTCCGGTACCCAGTCTAAAATAACATTAATCCTTCCTATGGGCTTTCTCCACTAAACGACGGAATCCGTCCGGTGAACCAAAACGGCTGGTCGGTGCATATAATCCAAGTGGTTGATAACCCCAGAGCCATCAAATGGAAATTCGAAATCGGGAGTAATTCGATATGGGTAAATCCATTTCCTTCACATAAGGAATTAATTCTTCGGCAATTTCGTCATAATCCAACCAGAAATTATTTTTCTAAGTTGCGCCGCCATGAGCCTAAATGCACTTCATAAATAGAAATGGGTTGATTAACCTGATTAGCTTTACGACGTTTTTCCGTCATTGCCACCACTTCCGGCAACGCGCTGATTTGAGATGCCGTATCCGGACGAAGCTGTGCTGCAAAAAAGCGTAAGGGTCTGCTTTTTAAACGAAGCTGACCATGGCAATCAATTAACTCGAATTTATATAATTCGCTCAATGCTACTTTTTGGTAAAAATAGTTCCCCTATACACAGTTTTTGCGGATGGAATCGCATTGGATGACGACGTCCATCCCAATAATTGAAAATCTCCTACTACAGAAACACGTTTCGCATTCGGTGCCCAGAGACGAAAATTAACCCCGGATACACCGTCACATTCCATAAAATGGGCACCTAATACTTCATATGGGCGTAACAATGAGCCTTCCGCAAGCAACCAGTTTTCCATATCGTTCAACATTGAGTGATAACGATAAGGATCTTCCACAATCTGCGATTCACTCCCCAAAAGACTTGCAATTGGTAAGCAAAGAAACTATCAACATTCGGTATAACCGAGGCAAAAAACCACGCCCGTCGATAGCTTTCAGCTCACACACCGCCTTTTGGTTTTCTTTTTCGATAACAACTACATGGTTGGCATCAGGAAATAAGGCGCAATTTCAATGCCTTGTTCCGTTTCGTGCATACCTAGCACAGCAAAAAGGATCGAGTGAGTGCCATCAAAAGAATTTATGACTGATTGGGATACTAAGTTGCTCATAATAAATCTCTCTAGCGATTACGCGCTTGATTAATTAAGGTTAAAAACGAAACGACTGCTTCTGTCATTAAAGATGTGTTCCAGCGAACGTGCCAGTTTTTACGCCAATTCGGATATTCCTGTGAAGTACCCGGTAAATTAAAGGAAACTTCCTGCCCTATTAAATTTTTCTAACTGTACGCCGATTAAACGACTGTGGCTTTTCGGCAAGATAGCGATGGATGACTCGATTAAGGTTATCATGCATTGCCATTGACATTGCATCGCCCCAGTAATCTTCGGGTAAATACCCATCGCGGTGTAGCTATCAAGTAGTGCCTGTTTATCGATTACCCGCTGTTTATATTTCTGCCCTAACATTTCGCCTTCTAACACATTCAAGCTACCGAATAGCTCTAAATCTCGGCAATGCCAAAAAACTGGCTAAGGAAGGGACATCATGCGTTCCGACAGTTGCAAATGCATTAGGCGGAAAAATTATCGATAGTCGGAAATTGATAATGGCGCTGCTCAAAATACAATACGAAATAAGAAAAAAATGCGAAACTCGTTTAATTTTAACTGCACTTCATCAGGGTACTGTGCCAAGATCTTCACCGACAATTAAACATTGATTTTCGTTGACTTTCAATGGCAAGTACAGCCATTAATTCAGCAAACGGGTAATACACGTAAACACCATCCGCAGCCGTTTTGTTTTCAGGAATCAACCATAGTCGGAATAGTCCCATAACACTGATCGATACGTAAAACGCCGAAATGTTGCATATTAGCGCGTAGCATATCAATAAACGGCTGGAAGCCTCTCGCTTTCAATACACTCCGGATTATAAGGCGGTAAATTCCAGTTCTGACCGACCGGACCTAGCGGATCCGGTGGCGCGCCAACAGAAGCATTCACGCAGAATAATTCGGGATCAGACCAAACATCCGCACTACCACGCGAACTTTGTACCGCCAAATCACCGTAAATACCCAACTTCATTCCCAAATCCAAACAAAGCTGATCCAATTCGCTTAATTGTTGTTCGGTTATCCATTGTAACCACATATAGAAATTGGCTCGTGTATCACGTTCGGCGAGTTCGAGCAAACCTTTACGTTCAGTTTTCCATTTACTATCCCAACCCTAGCCAGCCGATTTGATTTTCATCTTCCGGCATCGCCATATGCTGCTCGCAATCCAAAACATTAAATATGCCTTTGATATAACAGCGGTTCGCCCTGTTCTTTCACAAACTCTGCAAACTGTGCGCGACGTTCAATAATTTTTCGACTTACTACGCTAAAGAAGTCAAACAGCAACTCAAGTGCGGTCAGTTTTAACGCCGTTATTTGCTCGTAATCCACTAAATCAGCCTGACGTAAACGGGCAATCTGTGCTTCTTGACGGCTAAACCAATTTTTACGGTTTTGCATAACGCAAATTCAGGTAATGCCGGAATGTCCAGATAAATAAAAATTTAACCAACGACGGATGATGCACTATACGGACTCGCCCATTCCGGCACGGAAGGATACAACAAATGCAAAGGGTTAATTCCGATAAAATCGACACCAAAACCAACCGCTCTTTCAATTAAATAACGCAAATCGCCAAAATCACCGATACCCTCAGTTGCGCTCGGGAACGTAAGCTATAAAGCTGTACGTTCAGCCCCAGGCTTTTTATCTGCAAGCACTGGCGGTTGATAAGCGGTTTTCGGTTGTACCAATAAACGCACACGGTAAGTTTTGCGTGCTTGGGTTAAATGCAAGGCGTAATAGCCGTAAGATTGCGCCGATAAATTCAGCTCGTTGGATTGAGACGGAGAGAGTGTCCCGTCAGAGAGTTTTTCCTGCTTCGTCAAACAGTTGGTATTTTATAGAAGCGGTGGAGAGAAGAACGAATCGCTCAAATCATATCGAATAGGTTCGTTTTCGTTCGCTACCACCACTTCATCAAACAGTTTATTGTTCCCTACCGGACTTGCTTTGAGCAGGAAATTGTAGCAATTCGATGAAGTAATCAAGGGTTTCGGTTTGGCATAAATTAAATTCCCATCAATATCGTAATGGGAAACCGCAATACCCAAATTTTCCGCATCCTTTTTCTGTTGCTCGGAAATAGAATTCATTGTTTACACCTATTACAGCTATAAAACCACACTTTCATTGTAGCCTGACAAATGATAAAAACAACGACTTTTGTCTAATTTTGTGATCTCTGTCAAACGAATTATGCAATTTGCTGTAAGCATTTAGCTGAAACTGAAAAATTATTCTACTTTTTCCATCTTATTTTTATATTTTAACTAGCCTTTTAACTTTGCTTTCTATTTTTTTAATTTTCTTCATCAATCACAAATTCAAACCAATCGATTATGTTTTCTTCAGTGCACACCATTAGTAATCATCACACCAGCTTGTTTTTACTGTATCCGGATTTCCTGAAATCAAAGGGATGCCAATCAAATAAAGGTTTATTTTTCATACAATAACCGATAAGCACAGGTAGAGGGTAACCAATTGAAATCCGGCAAACATTTTCTTTAGTTAATTTAGTACAATCATCCATTAATTCAAAACGGCGAGAATAATTACCGCACTTTCCTGTTTCAAGGTTGAGTAAGTCACAGGCTACGCGGGTGAAATAAATTCGCTCATATTTGCCACGTCCACGCAAATATTTACGATAGCAGCACTTGCCACAGCCATCGCACAAAAGCTTCCCATTCTTCTTCATTCATCTCTAACAGAGATTTCCGTTTCAAAATTCAGGTTCCAAATTCATAACTATCCGATTCAGTAAAAATTTAGTGAGAGTTGTAATAAAAGTGCGGTAGAAAAAATGACGTTTTTTCAATTTACTTTTTCTTTTTTTAGATTAAATCCAAAAAGGGATTAATAAATAAATCATAGCATACTTAAACCGCATGAAACAAAAACCGAAATAAATAAATATTGCCCAACAAGTTGAGCGGGATCACATTATACCTATTTGGGTTATAGTAGAATGCGATGGACAGATATCATACCTAGGGAGGCAAAAGATGTTAAATACGGTTATTCAACTGGTCAAAAAGAAGCAGGTTGGTTTTGTTTTTGTTTTCTATCATACTGGCAATAATATTGACATTTCTGCTGTCTGACACCACCTTCACTCAAACTCAAAATTATGTTCTATTCCTGCTTTTTGCTGTATGCCTGTGGATAACAGAAGCTGTTCCTCCATTTTCGGTGAGCATTATGATTGTCGGTTTTTTTAGTGATGATCATGGGAAAAAGTGATGCCGAACAAGCAATGATGTATTTGCAAACTTGGTCGGATAGCGTTATCTGGTTGTTCTTGGGCGGATTTTTCTTAGTCGAAGCAATGAAAAACCTCATTAGATTTGCTGTTGCTAAGACATCTGTTACCCAAATTCGGTCAGAAACCTGCTGATATTCTACTTGGGTTGATGCTCATTACTGCCTTTAATTTCAATGCTGATGAGCAACACCGCCACTACTGCAATGATGATTGCCACTGTCAGCCCAATTTTTACCACTATGGATAAACGCTCCGGTTTTTCCCGTGCATTGTTATTGGGGATCCCCGCAGCCGCGGCAATCGGTGGGATGGGAACTATTATCGGTTCTCCACCGAATGCGATCGCTGTTGGCGCATTGGAAAGTATCGGTTATTCCATTTCATTTTTGGAGTGGATGTTATTAGGAGCACCGGTTGCTTTGGTGCTTATTTATGTTTTCTGGTATACATTGGTTAGCGTTACCGCTTACGTGAACTGAATGAATTGCCGTTTAATTTTCTTCAACATGTTCCGACAATTAAAAATCGTGAGGAATATACTCAACGAGTTATTGTATTGACTATTTTAGCCGCTACCCTATTTTGTTGGCTAACATCTAAATGGATAGGCATTCCGGTTGCTGCCGCTTCGGGTATTCCGATTGTTGGACTGACCATGCTCGGAGTATTAAATAACGATGATGTGCGCCAACTGCCATGGGATACGTTAATGCTGGTTGCCGGTGGTTTTAGCGCTTGGTTTAGCGATTGAAGAACAAAAAATAGCCGCGCATTTTGTTGAACAACTCAGTCATATTCAAGTTAGTTTTCGCTACTTTGATGATTTTATTCGGTTTTTATTACTGTTATCTTCTCTAACTTTTATGAGTAATACCGCCGCTACCACGATTTTTGATCCCAATGGCACTTTCCCTGCTCGCGGTTATCGGCAGTGACGCAAAACCCAATTATTCTGCCATTAATTATCGGGTTAAGCGCTTCCTGCGCACTCTTTTTGCCGGTGTCCACCCCCACCTAACGCGATTGCATTCAGTACGGGTTTAATTCAGCAATCGGAATTTCGTCTTGGAGGAACAGTCATCGGGTTGCTGGGACCGATATTGAGTATTGTGTGGGGCTATATTGTGGTAACGTTTTTTTATTAATCGATTCTAGTAATCGGAAGATAAACAGATACAAACTAAAAAGTGCGGTTAAAAATTCACATTTTTCGACCGCACTTTTATATCTTAACCGATATTTTAGAACCCTTCTTTCAAGCCCACCGTCAGATTAAATACCAGATTCTGTGGCGAGCCGTCTTTACTGTCGAGACAATAATAACCTTCGCGTTCAAATTGATAGGCTTGCTCCGGTTGGGCGTTGGCCAAAACTCTGTTCCACCACTCCCTTTTTAATCACTAGGGACTGTGGATTTAGCACATCAGCTATATCTCTGCTGCTCCCGGATTTGGTACGGTAAATAAACGAGAATAAACACGAAACTCTGCCGGTAGATTATCTGTCGCAGAAACCCATTGAATTACGCCTTTACTTTGCGCCCATCAGCAGGATTTTTCCCTCAAAGTTTCAGGATCATAGGTACAATAAACACAAACGATATTGCCGTTAGCGTCTTTTTCCACACGTTCCGCCTTGATCACATAAGCGTTACGCAGACGTACTTCTTTACCTAGTACCAAACGTTTATATTGTTTATTAGCTTCTTCGCGAAATCAGCTTCATCAATATAAAGTTCTTTAGTAAACGATAATTGGCGCTCGCCTAACTCAGGGCGATTCGGATGATTCGGCGCAGTCAATATTTCCTTATCACCAAAGTTTTCAATCACGATTTTTAACGGATTCAATACCGCCATGGCACGCGGAGCGTAGTGTTTAAATCATCACGAATACAACTTTCCAACGCGCTGTATTCCACCACATTATCCTGTTTGGTTACACCAATACGATGGCAGAACTCTCGCGGTGAAGCAGGGCGTATAACCACGACGACGTAATCCTGAAATGGTCGGCGCGTGGATCATCCCAACCGTCCACAATGCCATCTTCTACTAGTTTCAACACCTTACGTTTAGAAGTCAGTGTGCCTTCTAAGTTTAAACGGGAAAATTCATATTGATGCGGTAACGGACGTTCAATAGAAATATTTTTCCAACACCCAATCCTACAAACGACGATTATCCTGAAATTCCAATGTACAAGGGAATGCGTAATGCGCTCAATTGCATCGGAAATACAATGGGTAAAAATCATACATCGGATAAATCACCATTTATCACCGGTTTCTGGTATGGCAGATTTAATTCGATAAAGTACAGATCGCGCATCACCGCAAACGGCGAGTGCCATATCAATGTTTGCAGTAGGCTCATTTTGCCTTCTTCTCGCACTTTTTGCCATTTTTCTTTTCAAACAGGCGTAAGTTTTCTTCAATCGACGATTGCGATACGAGCTGTTTTTGCCGGTTCGGCCAATGTACCACGATATTCACGCATTTGATCGGGTGAAAGCTCGTCCACATACGCAATCCTTTTTCAATTAATTCAATCGCATATCCATAAGTTGATCAAAATAATCGGAAGCATAACGTGGCTGCCCTTCCCATTTGAAACCGAGCCATTGCATCTTGCTTGATGGAATCTACATATTCCACGTCTTCTTTAGTCGGATTGGTATCGTCGAAAACGCAGGTTACATAAACCGTTATAATCCTGCGCGATGCCAAAAATTTAAACAAATGGATTTTAGCATGTCCGATATGCAAATAGCCGTTTGGTTCAGGCGGGAAACGGGTATATACGTTTTTATGTTTTACCGCTCGCCAAATCTTCATCAATAATTTGGCGGATAAAAATTAGTTCGGCGGTTTTCCATATTTTTCAATATTATTATCCATTATAACCTCAGTAATTAGATATTCTTAACTTAAAAATCGTCGCTATTCTACACTGTTTACCCGGAGAACAAAAGTGCGGTCAATTTTTTTGCTTGTTTTATAAAAAGCCCCGCCAACGACAGAGCTTTATCTTAACATTCTATGATCAAAACGTGATTACTTTATCCGCCCATATTGTCCAGCTGACACATCGTCTAATGTGCCGAGTTGAACACCTTTGTGGCAAGTGGCAATTGGGTAATACCGCGCGCTTTAGTGCAACTGGTGCAAAGTTTTACCCGCACCTTGTGCAGTCAGAATTTCTAACACTTGCTGAATATTGGCGCCCTCGTTGAGGGTTTTGTCCCGCTAATCCTGACAATGCAGGAATCTGAGAAAAAGAACAGCTTAAGTTCAATTTCTTTTACCATATTCCTCCTGCAAGTTCACAGCTTGACGTAATGCATTGAACGTTTTTCCGAACCGTACGGTGATTCATTTAAAAATAAACAGAATTTTTGCATACTTAACCTACCAAAATAAATTTAATTAAAAACAAATAAAAGAACGATATATTTCACTTGGTAAAGAGTTAGTTACTCATCATCAAATGAAGTGAAAAAACGTTTTGAAAACAGACCGCACTTTTGATTACTTTCTCAAAATACGCTTAGTACCCTTGCAGATAAACTGTTTCCAACAGTTTTACGCCTAACAATGCCAAATTAAAACGCTGGTCATCCGTAACCGTCCAGAATTGCACACCGTTTTCTATCGAATTTTCAAGTGCTTTTTAAGTTGCCGATGTGCAGTTTCACGGCTTGTTCACCATTTTCCTTTTCACCGTTAGTTACGGGGGTAATCAAGCTGTCTTCATATTGAAGCAAATCGTTGTTTTGCCATGCGGCTAATAACCCGTCCGAATCCAAAGCATAATCGGAAAGTGCGGTTACTGTTTGCGACATGCCGTAAAAGACCGGAACACGGATCGGATGAAATACTATACGCTCCGCTTGCGGGAAGATTTTTTTGCAACTGCGCACTCAAAGTTGCCGCCTCAAGCGGAAAGACATCAAATGCCAAACGTTGCTGCTCTTCTTCAATTGGTAATCCGTTTAACAAACGTGCCGTCTGTCCGGCAAGCTGATTGACAGATTCGCTATTAACATAAGATGCTGGCAATAAAGAAGTAACAAGAATTTGATTTAACGAGCTATTTTCAATTAAATAAGCAGCGGTTAGCGCTACTTGGCTTACCTGCGGATCAGGCAAACAAACTATGTTACATTGTCGCAATTCACTTAGCTGTCCATCATTCACCGTAGGCACAACTAACGGCACATCGGATAACATAGCGCATATGCCCTTCATATCCAGCACTACACAACCCGCATCAGCTGCTTTGGCAATATACGGAGCATGATTGATATCACTGGCAAACAATAAATAATCAAAGTCAGACCATTGCGCATCTTCCACCTTTTAACTGTTCTACCGCACGATTATTAAAAGCGCACACCCTGTTCTTCATTAAACGGGTAGATCTCAATAATAGATAACTTCTAATTTCCAACTGACTTTGCTGTAAACATTCTGCTATTTTTCACATAATTCAAATTCTGCTGCAATCGCTATATTTAATTCACTCATTTTTCTCTAACACTATTTATGATTTAAAAACCACATTGTACTGATTTTTCCTACTAAAAAGAAAATGTCATCAGCATAAAAATGCCGCTAAAAAGTGCGGTAGATTTTTCTCCGTTTTATAAATTTCATTTGCACATTAACTTAAATTTGCTTTTAATAAGGTTTCCTTCAATTTAATCCCTAACAACATAAGGAACGTCTATGATTATTTTGAACATCGCTATCTTTTTTTAGCAATTATCTTCTTACTTAATCTACTGTTTAAACGCACGCAAAAACTAGGTCAAACCGTCTTTTGTCGCCCTCTACTTATCGGTTTTAGGATTAGGAGCAATATGGCAAACCTTTTTCGATAAAGAATCCTTAGTTACATTACTTGATTGGACAAATATCGTCGGCACGGGCTATGTACGCTTATTGCAAATGATCGTTATGCCGTTGGTATTCATTTCCGTGCTTTCTGCCATTACTAAACTTAAACAGGCAGGGGCGCTTGGTAAAAATCAGCGTCAGCGTATTATCAATATTATTAATTACCACGGCAATTGCCGCTGCTATCGGTATTGCAATGACTTATTTATTCAATCTCTCTGCCGAGGGATTAATCGCCGGCGAACGTGAACTGGCAGCACAAGCCAGCGTAGAAGGACGAGTAGAAAAAGTAGCGAATTTAAGCATTCCTGCCATGATTATTTCCTTTATTCCGCGCAAACCCATTTGCCGAATTAACCGGTGCCAACCCTGACCTCAATCATCAGCACGGTTATTTTTTTCGGCATTCTTAGGCATCGCGGCACTGAGTTTACGCAAAGAAGACGAAGCATTAGGGCGAACGTATTGCGCAAGGCGTAGATACTGAATAAGTTAATTATGCGGTTGGTCCGTTTTGTTATCCGTCTCACGCCTTACGGAGTATTTGCTTTAATGTTAAAGATGGCAGCCACCTCCAAAATGGGAAGATATTGTTAACTTAGGAACCTTTATCATTGCCTCCTATGCGGCAATTTTATTGATGTTTATCGTACACGGCATTTTACTTGCCTTGTTCCGCATTAACCCATTGGATTACTTCAAAAAGTGTTGCCGACTTTGAGCTTTGCTTTCACATCCCGCTCCAGTGCGGCAACCATTCCGTTTAATATCGAAACGCAAACCAATAAATTAGGAAATGACAGCGTTATTAGCTAACTTTTTCGGCAACTTTCGGTACCACTATCGGGGCAAAAATGGTTGCGCCGGTATTTATCCCGCTATGCTGGCCGTGATGGTTGCTCCGACAGTCGGTATTGATCCGTTTAGCATCGGTTACATCGCTACATTGATTCTAGTAGTTGCGATTTCCTCATTCGGCATTGCCGGCGTAGGTGGCGGAGCGACCTTTTGCCGCCATCGTAGTGCTTTCAACGTTGAATCTACCCCTAGCATTGGTAGGCTTTGTTGATCTCTATCGAGCCGCTTATTGATATGGGGCGCACAGCCCTAAACGTTAACGGCGCGATGACCGCAGGTACTATTACCAATAAAATACTGAAAAATAAAAAGTGCGGTGGATTTTTAGCTAAAATCTACCGTTCTTATTCTGTCTAATAACTTACTGAAGTTTGGAAAAATAAATGACTCCCGCTGTAGATTTACTAAAAACATAAAATTGCTTTTCACTTTACACACTTACGAACACGATCCGAATAATACTCACTTTGGTGACGAGGGCCGCCGAAAAATTGAGGGATTGATCCGAATCAATCGTTTTAAAACACTCATTAGTTTGCGGAAAACGGTGATCAGAAAAAACTCGCCTGCTTCGTTCTACCGACAGCCAATATGTTAAATTTGAAAAAGCAGCCAAAAGCCATCTGCGTGAAAAATCGACCTAGCCGATAAAGATTTTTGCTCAAAAAAGCACGGGATATTTAGTGGGCGGCATCAGCCCGTTAGGTCAGAAAACGCTTAAAAACCGTTATTCATAAATCGGCGCTCGACTTTGATAAAATCTACGTTTCCGGCGGAAAACGCGGCTTAAGCATTGAACTTGCTCCGCAAAGAGCTGGCTCAGATATTGATGGCGGAATTTATTGATATTGTTGATGAGGAATAGAACATTAAGAACGGAAAAAGAGCGGTAGAAATTTCTCGTATTTTTTTCCACCGCACTTTTTCGCCTTGTTATCTTTTCTTAATTGTTTTAATTGGTATTAATTCCAAAAGTTTGGCTGCTTTGATCGTATTTTAAGCCGGAATGCGAACCTTCAGAACCGTTAAAATAAATGTCTTTCGGCTGGGAGCAGGCGCTAAGAGCAATAACAGCAACAAGAGCGAAAAATAATGTTTTCATAAAATATCCTTTTTGTTTTTAAAACGCTATTTTAAACGCTTTCTATGCAGGCGGTCAAATTTACCTGCCATTTAACCATGCTGACGTTTATCGTTTGCCTGTTGTAGCAGGTGGCGACTTTCTTGCATAAATAGATCAGAGTATTCGCCGAACCATTCCGTGACTTGATTGAACGTTTTTGATAAACCCTTCCCGATCGCCGTTTTCAAAAAATTTCAAACTTTCTTCATAACTTTGTTTCAGGCTTTCTATTACGGCCAGATTTTCAGGCTTATCCATCATAATATCGGCGTAAAGCTCTCCGTCCTGAGCAAATAAACGCCCAATCATCGCCAACTCCAAACGGTAAATCGGTGAAGATAACGCCAATAATTTTAGATAATTTCACCGGCTGTTTAGACAGGTGCAGCTGTTGGCAAAAGTCGCAAGTGACGCAAAGCCTGAATGTAAGTCATATTTGATCGTGTTCGGCAGCATCTGTACAATAAATTCTCGCCCCCCACATTTCAATTTGTTCAAGCAACCATTGATAACGTTCGGGATAGCGACCATCGCAACGCACAACAACTTGTTTTGCCATGCTGGCAATATCAGGCCCGAACATCGGGTGCAAACCGAGTACCGCACCACGATGAACCTCAAGCATTTTTTGCAACGGTTGACGTTTAACTGAAGTTAAATCAGCTAATAACATATTTTCGGTTAAATAAGGTTGCAGCGTTCAATAGTTTGTAACGTTTTGGCAATCGGTACACAAACAACCACTACATCTGCGCCACGTAAAATTTCAGCAGCACGCCCCCAATCCTTACTGCCTAATGCCTCTATCTGATAACCGGACAATCTCAGATAACGCAAAAACAATCCGCCTAGCTTTCCCTTTCCGCCGATAATTACAATTTTTATCTCAGGATTCACGGTTTTAAATCCATGGTGATTTTTCACTGACATAAGATTCACGCATTAAACGACGCAGCACATCTTCAATTAAATCCGGCGGGACGCCTTTTCTTTCTGTGCTTCTTACGTCTGGCTTGCAGCATATCCGCTCACGTTCCGGCACATAAATCGGTAAACCCTGTTGATGTTTAATTTCACCGACCTTTTTCACTAATGCCAAAACGTTTGGCAAAAATCTCGATCAATTCTTGATCTCAGACTGTCAATTTCTTTTCTAATGTCTTTCAATGCATCCATCTTAAGCCGTTCCAGTCAATAAAGTGCGGGTCATTTTTAGGTTATTTTTGTTGTTTTAGTACTGTAGCGACCTTTCGCAGTAAGCTATCGGTAGTCTCCCAGTCAATACAGGCATCGGTGATAGAAACACCATATTTCATCTCGCTAACCGGTTGTTCCGCACTTTGATTGCCCGCATTGATATGACTTTCAATCATTAATCCAATAATCGATTTATTGCCGTTCACGATTTGATTTGTCGCTTCTTCCGCTACCGCAGGTTGGCGCGATAATCTTTTATTGGAATTCACCATGGCTGCAATCAATCATAATCGCACTTTTCCAATCCTGCTTTTTCCAATTCCCGTTCACATTCCTTGACAAATTCCGCGGCAAAATTCGGCACTTTTCCCCCGCGTAAAATAACGTGCCCGTCCGGATTACCTTCCGTATGTAACAGTTAACCTGACCGTTTTGATTGATACCAATAAAACTATGCCCCATCGAAGCGGCTTTCATCGCATTAATCGCCGTAGCAAGACTACCGTCCGTGCCGTTTTTAAAGCCGACCGCCATAGATAAACCGGAAGCCAATTCACGGTGAGTTTGCGATTCCGTAGTGCGCGCGCCGATAGCAGACCAACTGAATAAATCCGCCATATATTGCGGCGTCATTGGATCAAGCGCTTCAGTCGCCAACGGCAGTCCAAGTTCTGCTAATTCCAACAATAGTTCGCGCGCAATATGCAAAACCGTGTTCCACATCAAAAGAACCATCAATTTTTCGGATCGTTAATCAACCCTTTCCATCCGACTGTAGTACGAGGTTTTTCAAAAATAAACACGCATAACAATGTAAAGTTCGTCTTTTAACTCATCTGCCAAAAGCTTTTAAACGCTTACCATAATCCAACGCAGCTAAGGGATCATGCACCGAACAAGGGCCAATCACAACTAACAAACGCTTATCTTTTTATGGATAATATCTGAAATTTCACGGCGATGAGTTTCAATCTGCCCACGTAACACTTGAGGTAATGGCAATTTTTGTTTGAGCTCGGCAGGAGTAATTAATACTTTTTCGTCAACAATACGAACGTTATGGATGCTGTCTTTTGTTCATTGCGGTTTCCTATTAAATTTATGCTTAACTTTAGAGTGTGTAAATTAATTTTTTACATTGATGTAAATTACATTTTTACGCTTTAAAATTTAAAACTCAACTCAAATTTATAACAAGTCGAGACAAATAGAAAAAGTGCGGTTGATTTTTAGCTGTTTTTATCAAAATAAAAAACAGTAAAAACTCACCGCACTTTAGCTGAGGAAGTCAAGAGCATTCCTCCGGCTTTTCAATCGGTAACGATTATCTAATACGACCGCAATTCAGGCAATATAAATACTGTCCTTTCGGATCATTAAATTTCGTCAACACACCGAGGCTTTGTTTAATCTGAGCTCGCCTCTTTCGGCAATCCGATTGTTTCATCTACAGTGCTTTTCACCAATGATTTCACGCTACCCCGTAAGCCGGTCATTAATTTATCTAACGTGGAATCGTCTTCTTCCACAAACCATTCTACGCTGTAATCATCGCTTTTTTGATCATCAGCCAACTTAGCATTAGCCAGTTCTATCGCTTTATTTTAAAGCCGTATCAAAATTACCGATTTCATCTACCAGTTTATTTTTATAAGCATCCTGCCCTAACCAAACTTGCCCTGAGCGATTTTTATTGACTTCTTCTTTCGATAATTTACGCCCTTTACTCACAACAGATAAAAATTCATCATAGCCGTATTCAATTTCCATCTGAAACACATCATTCAGTTCAGAGGAAAGCGGTCTTAAAAAGCGATAAATCACTAAGTTCGGAAGTCGCAACGCCATCGGAAGAAATGCCCCACTTTTTTAATAGTTTTTCAAGGTTGGGAACAGCGCAGAAATGCCGATAGAGCCGGTGATCGTGTTTTTATCCGCTGCAATATAATCTGCCGTACTGGAAATCCAGCACCCGCCTGAAGCCGCCATTGACCCCATTGAAAAACCACTACCGGCGTGCTCGCTGTAAGGCATCCACTTCTTGACGAATCACTTGAAGCTAAAAGGCGCTACCGCCTGACTGTTTTACCCGCAATACTACGGCTTTTACGATCTCTTATCCGCATTAGCCTCACTCAACAAGCGAGAAACCGTATTTCACTTCATCTTGATAGCTTTCACCGTCCACAATTACACCTTCCACATTCTACAACGGCGATTTTATATTCACTGTCTTCGCCTAACATACGATCAGACAATGCTTTTTATAACGGTTGAAGGTTAATAGTTTCGGTTCATCATCCTTATTGGAGCCAAAAGTTCGATTAATTTCTGTCTAATTCAGAACGACTTTGTACAATTGGGTAACTAATTTTCTTTGTTCCACATAAGCCGTGCTATCGCCTTTTAATGCTTTTAATTCTTTCAGAAAAGTCTTTGCATCCGGTAATACACTATTTTGATCAATCTTCCGGTTTGTCGCTTCCGATATCTTTATAATTCGTCCACATTCCGTTTAACCATTGTTGCAAATTTCTACGCGCCCTCAGGGCGACATATCGTTACGCAAAAACGGTTCTACTGCCGATTTATAGGTTCCTACGCGAAAGAAAACATGTGTGTAACTTCAAGTTTATCCAGTATTTCTTAAAATATAGATTTTGCGCTGCCAGTCCTTGAATGAACACTGAACCTCTCGGGTTAAGATAAATTTCATTCATGCCAGCTGGCAGTAAATATTGCGCTTGAGTGTAATTATCGGAAAAAGCAATCACCGGCTTCTCGGTTTTTGAAGTTTTTCAGCGACTCACCCACATATTCCAATGCCGGAACATCTGCGCCTTCAAAAATAATTCAAATCCAGCACAAGCCCTTTAATACGTTCATCATTCGCTGCTTGTTCAATGGCATAAACCACATCGAAAGTGGAAATTTTCCCGGTACATGTTGATTATCTCATTCCTAGCGCCTCTCCCATTCCGGTTGATGAGTCGCGATTATCCGCCAAATACCCATCTAAATTCAGTAATAATGCACCTTGTTCACCGACTAACTCGACCTTCTCTCCCCGTCCATATAAGAACTTAAAGTTAGGATTGCGCCAAGTAATAGCACAAACAGCAGAAATACTCAATTCATCACGCAGTCACGAATAAAAATTTAATCTGCGCCAACAATATTTTTAAAAATTTCAAAAATAACTTGCATACCTAATTACCTATTTAAAAATAGACGGTTACAATACTATAATTTTAAAAATATGCTACAATTCGACCGCACTTTTTATATTATCCCCTAAGTTTAAGGTACAAAATGGACGCTTTAACGCTTTTTAACTTCACGTAGTTCAGATTTTAACCCTCCCGCCCTAATCAGGAACAATTAGAAAAATTTTTCACGCGGCACTACATGCTCCGGATCACGGTAAATTAAAACCGTACCGTTTTATTGTGATTGAAAATGAAGGCTTGAGCAAATTAAGCAGCCTACTAAAAAGTGCGGTAATCGAGCTCGAATCTAGGTGAAAAACGCTTTGCAAAAAGCAGATTAGCCAAAAAGGCACCGATGGTTTGCTGCCGTCGTAGCTAAAATCGATAAAGCCATTGAAAAAGTTCCGGCATGGGAACAAATGCTAGTGCTGGCAGTGCAACTTATGCCATGCGGCTGCTGCAAACGCTCAAGGTTTTTGATAATGTTTGGATTACTGCACCTTGGGTGGACGGAACTGAATTACGCCAAGCATTACACTGCGAAGCAAATGACAAAGTGATTGCATTTCTACTTATCGGCACCGCTGTAGAAAAACGCCTGCGTGAACCTAAATTAGCCGATTTAACAAAAAATTTTGTTTCTTTTTATAGCAAGTAATCCTCTAATAAAAACGCAGAAATATTTTCTTTCTGCGTTTATCTTAGAAAAATCAGATTAATGGTTCTATTTATTAATTAAAGTTAAAAATTCTTTTGCGTGTTTCATGGTCTTCTAAAAATACGCCACCGAATGCCGAAGTAATTGTGCAACTATTAGCGTCCTTAATTCCGCGACATTTTACGCAGAAATGTGTAGCACGCACATAAACCGCCACATCCTCTGTTTCTAAAATGGTTTGAAAAGCAAGCAAAATTTGTTCGGTTAAACGCTCTTGTACTTGCGGGCGTTGAGCAAAAATACCACTACCTGATTAATTTTAGACAGCCCGATTACCCATTTTTTCGGATAATATGCAACGGAAACTTTACCATCAATAGTAACAAAATGATGCTCACAAGTGCTGGTTAGGGTTACATCATCCACTAAAACCATTTCACTCACTTTCATTCTGTTTTCTATATTGGTAATCTTAGGAAATTAGCGTAATCCAACCCGCTGAAAATTTCATCTACAAACATCTTTGCCAGACGTGTCGGTGTTTCCCTGATACTGTCATCATTTAAATCTAAGCCGATTAATGACAATACTTCACGCATCAATTTCATCGCGGCGTTGTCGTTTTACCTTGTTTTGGCAGAATCATAGGGGTTTCAATCCCCTTTTCGGCTAGCGCATCGCGTACTTTTTGCGCTTCCAGCTGAAATCTCACTACTCATTTATTACTCCCATAATTCGTTTGCGTATTCTAGCAGAGTCTATCTTAAGAATAAAAATGAGAATAATCACTACAAGCGATGAAAAGTTTTGTAAAATACAGCAACTTCTCTTTAATCAGGAATTATTTATGCTATCGCTAGAACAAGCTCTCGACTATATTTTTAGAAACACCCCCGGCTGATTCAATGAAAAACATTGAGACCTTATCATTGGAACAAGCTCATAATCGTGTTTGCGCACAAAATGTCATTTCGCCGATTAACGTACCATCTTTTTGATAATTCAGCGATGGACGGCTATGCCGTGCGTTTAAAGGATTTGACTCAATCGATGACTCTGCCTATCGCCGGTAAATCTTTTGCGGGTAATCCTTTTTACAGACCAATGGCAACCTTTAAGTGTAGTTAGAATTATGACCGGCGCAATGATTCCTGAAGGAACCGATGCCGTAGTAATGCAAGAAGACGTGACAGTAAACGAAGATGGCAGCGTAACATTTGACACTCTTCCAAAAATTAATCAAAACATCCGTCGTGTCGGTGAAGACGTAAAACAGGGCGACGTGGTGGTAAAGTGCGGTCAGTTTTTAAATCAGTTTTCATTGCCACTACTCGCTTCCCTCGGCATTCCTCAAGTACAGGTTTTTCCCACGTTTGAAAGTCGCTGTCTTATCTACAGGGGACGAGCTGGTTCCAGTCGGACAACCATTAAAGCGAAGGGCAAATCTACGACACTAATCGCTTTGCGGTAAAAATTGATGTTGGAAAAATGAATTATGAAATTTTAGATTTCGGCATTCTGCACCGATCGCGAAGCGGAGTTTGAAGCAGCGTTTATTGACGCTCAGAAACAAGCGGATTTGTAATTACTAGTGGCGGAGTTTCTGTTGGAGAAGCAGATTTCACCAAAAGCTGTCTTTGGAAAAAGTCGGTAAAATCAACTTTTGGAAGCTGGCAATCAAACCGGGGAAACCATTTGCTTTCGGTAAACTGGAACACGCTTGGTTTTGTGGCTTTGCCAGGCAACCCCGTCTCCGCGTTGGTAACATTCTACCAGCTCGTTCAGCCGGTCATCGCATCGTTTAAGTGGCGTAGCCAAATATCAACGCCCTATGCAATTTCCTGCGCTTGCTGCAAAGAATTTGAAAAAGCCGTAGGCGTTTAGATTTTCAACGCGGTTTTTACCAAATTAATGCGCAGGGGCAACCTGAAGTCCACCCGGTCGGTTTCCAAGGGTCACATATGTTCAGCTCTTTTATGCAGAGTAATTGTTTCATTGTGTTAGAACGCGAGCGCGGTAATGTCTGTGCAGGTGAAACCGTGGCAATTGAACACTTTAACCACATTTTTAACTTAAAAATGACGGAACTTACACAGCAGAAGAATCTGCGTTATAACCGTCAAATCGTACCGAAAGCAATAGATTTTTGACGGGCAAGAAAAAATAAAAGGCAGCAAAATGTTAATCGTCGGTCTAGGCGGATTAGGTTGTGCAGCAAGCCAATATTTAACTGTTGCCGGTGTGGGGCATTTGACGTTACTGGATTTTTGATATCGTATCGCTATCTAACTTACAACGTCAGAGTGCTACATGATGACAGCCGCTTAGATATGCCGAAAGTAGAATCAGCCAAACTATCTCTGCTCGCCTCAATCCGCATATTCAAATTGATACACTTAACGGCTTATTAGGAGAAGAAAAACTCACCGAAGCAATATCGCACTTTGATGTGGTTTTAGATTGCACTGATAACGTAGAGACCCGAAACCAACTTGACATAGCTTGCTCGAAAAATAAAGTTCCATTAGTATCTGGTGCAGCAATTCGAATGGAAGGGCAAGTTTCCGTATTCACTTATGAAGCTGAAACACCAACCTACCAAACCTTGAGCCGATTATTCGGTGAGAATGCACTAAGCTGCATGGAAGCAGGTGTGCTAGCCCCTATCGTTGGTATCGTCGGATCTATTCAGGCATTAGAAGCCATCAAAGTACGGTTGAAAAATTGGCACAAATTTGTGTGGCAGACTACTGATGATTGATGGGTTAAATATGACTATACGAGAAATTAAATTGCCTTCGATTTAAAAGATATATTAAGGCGTATTTTCAATTGAGGATATAGCCTAACTAAATAAAGCAGCTTTAAACACAAAAAGTGCGGTTAAAAATAAAGAAATTTTTAACCGCACCTTTTTATATTAATTTTAATCAGTAATTATTGACTATTTTTCATATAAAGGAGTTGGGGCCGATTGGACCTGTTTTGACAGATTGAGTTACACCATCAGCAGAAATAACTACACGGCGGTTAGGGACGCAAGCAATCTTTTTAATTCTTTACCATGACCTTTACAAGCTTTTAACTTGATTTGCTTCGCCAACTCCAACAGTTTCAAGTTAGCTTCAACACCTTGTGATACTAAGTAATCTCTTACTGTATCGGCACGATGTTGAGATAAAACTAGTTGTATTTCTCAGAACCTAACGGATCGGTATGCCCTTCAACTTTGACAGTTTTCGCTCCGGAAAGATTTTTAATGTTGCGGCAATATTATTTAACACTTCCTGACTTTTTCATTCAAATTGTATTTATTGAAATCAAACAGGAAGTCACCGCCTAAATTCGTAAGAACCGTCGCTATTACAGCCATTCGGATACCATAAGAATGTTTGTGCATTCATGTCTTTGTCAAACAACACTTTATATTGACAAACTTTGTGCGTATCATTTTCACGATAGTTAAATACATAATTCCATTCACGAACGCCGAATAAACCTTCATTAAAGTGCGGATAACCGATGAGATGTGCAATTTGATCTTTTATTCATACCACTTTGAATTAAACGAACACTATCCCAGTTTGGCCAAGAACCAAATTGGCTACCATCATGATTAAATTTAGATTTTTCAATTTTGTGCCAAACTAATTTGTCAGATGTTCCTTCTTTACTAACATTACTTAAGTTCCCACAAGTCCCGAGAGTCGTTGCTGCAACTGCTGATAGTAATAAATGTGATAATTTCATTTTGTTTACCTTATTGGTTCTAGAACTCTTGATTACAAAAGTTACCGTTAAACTTTAAAGTTCATTTGGTATTGCTACTACGTTAATATACGTCTTTTTATTGCATAGAAATTACTATAATTTCAGTTTTACATAATAATTCCAAATTAAATCAATGTAAAGCAAGAAAGTTAATTTTCCAATCATTATATTTAATATAAGCTACGAGGATTTTGTTTTAACCATTTTTAGTAAAAGATTATCTGCACTTTCTTCCGCCTGCTTTGCCTAACTTTTTGCAACCATGTTTTTAGTAGCATATTTTAAAGCTAATACCGTTTTTCTTTCAACGCTTGCAAAATTAAATCATCACTAGTCATAATTTCATCTACTAAATTTAATTCCATTGCCTGTTGCCCATACCAATGCTCACCTGTCGCAATTTTATCAACATCAACCTGTGGTCTGTTTTTGTGCTACAAAGCGTTTAAATAACGTATGGGTTTCATCTAATTCTTGTTGGAATTTTTGTTTGCCTTTTTCAGTATTTTTCACCGAGTATTGTCATGGTGCGTTTATATTCCCCTGCGGTCATTACCTCTACATCCACATCATGTTTTTTCAAAAACGGTGAATATTTGGCATCTGAGCCACCACCCCACAGAACCGACGATAGCAAAACGGTGCTGCGACAATTTTATTCGCAACACAAGCCATCGATATAACTGCCACTGGCTGCTACTTTATCCACCGCTACGGTCAGTTTAATACCTTTTTGCTTTAAACGGGCTAATTGCGAAGCTGCTAAACCGTACCCATGCACTACGCCACCGGGGGCTTCCAGTCGTAGTAATACTTCGTCGGTCCTCAGGGTTTCTACACTGAGAATGGCACTGATTTCTTCACGCAATGATGCGGTTTCCGATGCCATAATATCGCCTTTAAAAATTTAAAAACATAAATATGAGGTTTACGTTCCGCTTTTTATTTTCTTCGCCTTTCTTACGCAATGCTTTTTCTGCTTTGGCTTTAGCTTTATCTGCTTTTTGCGTGCTTTTTCTGCTTGTTTTAAAGCATCCTCGCTTAAATGAAAATCACGTAATTTTTGACTATTTTCTTCATACTCTTCCGATAAATCTGTAATCTGTAATTCTCAGTTCTTGCTTCTTTCTGTTCTTTCAAATTAAAAATTACAGCCACAACACCTGCAACAACCAATAACAATGTAATTACTTTTAAAATAAACACACCATAATCGACAAAAATTTCAGACCACATATTTTTTTCTCTATAAATATAAAAGGAGCGGCTATAATACCGTCTTTTATAAAAATCTATCAAATAGACCGCACTTTTTGTTTATAAATTCGACATAGTTCACTTGTTTTTAATGAATCTAGCATTTAAAACTTGACAATAAACTCATGCACTAGTTTAATAGTGCAAAACATATCTGCAGTATATAGGATGAAGTATGTCAAATTTACCTTTATCGCCGTCACAACTCAGCCAATACCTTATTACGCGGATACCACCGCAATTTTTCATACCCTCTGTCGTCAACCGAACAGCTTATTATTGGACTCTGCCGAAATCGGTAGTAAAAATAGCCTACAGAGTCTGATTATTGTTAATGCTGCCGTTAAAAATCACCTGCTCGGCACAGCGTGTAACCTTTTCGCGCGTTAAACGCCAATGGTGAAGCGGTATTAGCAGAAATTTATCCGCAACTCAATCGTTTAGGACAAGTAAGTGCGGTAGAAAATCAACAGTTTTTTGTAGATTTTTCACCACTTGATAATCAACTGGATGAAGATAGCAAACTACAGGCAGCTACTGTTTTCGACGGTTTACGCTGCATTGCCAATCATTACCACATAGTGATTCGCCGATTTTCTTAGGTGGGTTATTTGCTTATGATTTGCTGCCAACTTTCATTCCAATGCAAGATATTACATTGCAAAATGACGGTTTGTGCTGCCGGATTATAGTTTTTATCTAGCTGAAAACCTGATTACCATCGATCATCAAACTCAACATGCCAGTTTGAAAAAGTTTCTGCTTTTGCGCAGCAAGAGCAGGTGGAATTAGCGAACGAGCACTTGATATTGCTCAAAATTTAAAAAATATCGACAATTTACGCCGTTAAAACCGGCTTCTGATGAAGTTCAAACTAATTTTGCCGATCCTGAATTTATCGGCATCGTGCAAGCGTTGAACACCACATCATTATTGGTGACGTATTTCAAATTGTGCCGTCACGACGTTTCTCATTAGCCTGTCTGAACACACTAGCAAGCTATGCGCGCTAAAATATAACAATCCAAGCCCATATATGTTTTATATGCAGGATGAAGACTTTACCTTATTCGGGGCGTCACCGGAAAGTGCATTAAAATTTGACGCGGCTACCCGTCAACTTGAGATCTACCCGATTGCCGGGTCACGCCCACGCGGTTTTGATGTGTACGGCAATATCGAACCGGAACTAGATGCCCGCTTAGAGTTAGAGCCGCGTTTGGATCACAAAGCAGAACAGGCAGAACATTTAATGCTAGTAGATTTGGCGCGCAACGACATTGCTCGCTGCGTATGTGAAAGCGGTTCTCGCAAAGTAGCGGAATTAATGCAGGTAGATCGTTATTCGCACATTATGCACCCTAGTTTCCCGCGTAGTTGGTAAACTTCGCTCCGAACTGGATGCATTACACGCGTATCAGGCCTGTATGAATATGGGCACGCTGACCGGCGCACCGAAAATAAAAGCCATGCAGTTAATTTATCAATTTGAACAACAAAAACGCCACAGTTACGGTGGCGCTGTGGGTTATCTGCAATCCGACGGCAATTTTGATACCTGTATCGTGATCCGTCTCTGCTTTCGTACAAGATGGCACGGCGTATGTGCAAGCAGGTTGTGGCGAGGTATTGATTCTCGATCCACAAATGGAAGCTGACGAAACTCGTCACAAAGCTGTAGCAGTGCTGAAAGCTATTATGCAAACCAATACACGAGCCAAATAAAAGGAACAAAAATGGCAAATATTCTCTTTTAGATAATTTTGATTCTTTCACCTATAATTTGGTTGATCGGTTTCGCGTTTTGGGACATCAAGTAGTGTACTCGTAACAATTGCGATTTGGAACAGATCGTACAAACCGCATTAAACACACCTAATACAGTATTGGCGCTTTCACTGGGCCTGCTACACTGCAGGAGGCGGGTATTTTACTACCATTGATTCAACGCCTAAAAACACAATTCCCATTATTGGAATTTGTTTAGGGTCATCAGGCACCAATTGAAGCATCTGGTGGTAAAGTAGTTCATGCCGGCGAAGTATTACACGGGCAAAGTATCAAAAAAATTAACCATGACGGACAAGCAATGTTTAGGGATATCACCAACCCAATGCCGGTAGCTCGTTATCATTCGCTTATGGGTAGCGAATTGCCGATGAGTTAATTGTGAACGCCGATTATAACGGCATTGTAATGGCAATTCGTCATCGCAACTTGCCGATTTGTGGCTTCCAGTTCCATCCGGAAAGTATTCTGACCGTACAGGGTTCTAAGCTGCTGGAACAATCAGTGGAATGGTTGCTAAATACGAAAAACACTTAAAAATGACCGCACTTTTGAAGGAAAAATATGATTATCGTCTATGGATTAAAGCAGCAACTTTCACCTCGTAAAGCCGAAATTATGCGGGTAATTTTTGACTGTTTGCAACTACAACTTGGCATCCCCTGAACGTAAGCATGCCTTGCGTTTTATCGGATTGGAAACAGAAGATTTTTCTATCCGGAAGGGCGCAGTAAAAATTTTACCGTGATTGAAATCAATTTAATGCAGGGGCGTACTGCCGAAACCAAAAAGCGTCTGATTAAAATGCTGTTTTGCGAATTAGAACAGCGTATCGGTATTTCACCGATTGATATTGAAATTACCATTAAAGAACAACCTGCTCATTGTTGGGGCTTCCGTGGTATGACAGGCGATGAAGCACAGGATTTAACTTACGATATTTATCGTTAGCACAAGGAAATACGATATGCAGTCTCGAACAAATTTTTATCCGAATTATTTGACAACAAAGCCTTGACCCGAGAGCAAGTAGCTACCCTATTTAGCGCAATCGTTAAAGGCGAACTTTCCGGAGAACAACTGGCTGGTGCACTTATTGCTCTAAAATTACGTGGCGAAACCGTTGATGAAATTAGCGGTGCGGTAACCGCTATGCTGCAAGCCGCTGAACCATTTCCAACTCCCAGCTATCCTTTTGCCGATATTGTCGGCACCGGCGGGGACGGCGCAAACACTATCAATATATCCACCACGTCCGCTGACTGTCGGAGCAAGTTTGGGTTTAAAAATCGCCAAACATGGCAACCGCAGTGTATCCAGTAAAACGGGAGCCAGTGACTTACTAACTACATTGGGAGTAGACATTTCAACGTCTACTGAATCAGCACGCAAAAAGCCTTAGACGAAATCGGACTTTGCTTCATTTTTTTGCACAAAAATATCATCTCGTTTCAAACACGCCGTACTGGTGCGCCAAGCGTTGAAAACCCGTACAATCTTCAACTATTCTAGGGCCATTAATTAATCCTGCTAAACCAAAGCATCAACTACTTGGAGTCTATTCCTGAGCTTATTGAGGGTTTACGCCAAAACCGTTGCCCAATTAGGTCACGAATACACGATTATCGTGCACGGCAGTGGCTTAGACGAAGTGGCAATTCATGGCGCTACAGAAGTTGCGGAAGTGCGTAACGGCGAGATTGAACGTTATACCTCACTCCGCAGGATTTTGGTTTCCAAGTCAAACCGTTGGAAACTTTGCGTGGCGGAGAACCGACAGAAAAATGCGCAAATGATTACCGCACTTTTTACAAGGCAAAGGCAAAAGCGGAACACAACCAAGCCGTTGCCATGAACACTGCCCTCTTACTAAAACTGTTCGGACAAGAAGACATTAAAACAAAATGCACAACGGGTATTGGATGATTGCGCAAGGCAAACCGTTTTGAAACTTTACAGAAATTAACAACTTATTAATTTAAAGACCCTGTTTTCAAAAATAAGACATAAACATGATCACACAAGACTTTTTCCAAACCCCTTGAAACCGCCACGGTATTACAAAAATCGTGCTCGATAAAGTCGAATGGGTAAAAAACAAAAGAAGCGGAATTTCCGTTAAGTGAATTTGAAAAACATTCAAAAATCCGACTGCTCTTTTTATGATGCGTTAGCAAAAGGCACGCACCAAAAAACCGGCGTACATTTTTAGAAATGTAAAAAGCCTCGCCTTCAAGGGTTGATTCGTAGCGAATTTAAACCGACAGAAATTGCGCAGGTCTATAAAACATTATGCCAATGCGATTTCTGTGCTGACAGATGAAAAATACTTCCAGGGCAATTTTGCCTACATCAAACAAGTTCGCGACGTTGTCACACAACCGGTGTTGTGCAAAGACTTTATGATCAGCGAATATCAGGTTTATTTGGCGCGGTTTTATCAAGCCGATGCTATTTTACCTCATGCTTTCGGTGAACGACGAGACTTATCGCATCTTGGCGGATTTGGCACATTCTCTCGGCATGGGCGTGTTGACCGAAACCAGCAACGAAGAAGAATTTGAACGCGCCTTGGCGTTAGGGGCAAAAATTATCGGTGTAAATAATCGTAATTTGCATGATTTAAGCGTGGATTTAAACCGCGTGGTGGCATTAACCAACCGATATGCCGACCGAATTCCTGCCGACGTACGAATCATCAGCGAATCAGGCATTTACCATCATCAACAAGTACGTGAATTGCAACAAGTTGCCCACGGTTTTTAATCGGTAGCAGTTTAATGGGCAGTCCCGACTTTAAAACAACACCGTGCGGGGAAGTCATTTTCGGCGAAAACAAAGTGTGCGGTTTAACCCGTGCGCAAGACGTAAAAACCGTTTACGAAAGCGGCGCATTATACGGTGGGCTGATTTTTGTCGAAAATTCCAAACGTTGTGTCAGTTTACGCCAAGCCCAAGAATTAGTAACAGCCGCACCACTTCGTTTTGTGGGCGTGTTTCAAAATCAAGACATTGATTTTTATCGTGAAAATCGCACAGCAATTGCAGCTCTATGCCGTTCAGTTGCACGGCGATGAAAACGCCGGAATTTTATAACCGCACTTCGCGCCGAATTGCCTGGAAAGCATTTGCATTTGGAAAGCCATTTCCGTGGATGTAAACCATGAAAAGTGCGGTCGTTTTTGACGACGTTTATGCGATTGATCGTTTTGTTTTCGATAGCAAGTCAGGCGCACAAAAAGGCGGTACGGGTGAGACTTTCGATTGGTCGCTGATTCCGCCCATCTGAAACATAAAATCCTTTTTAGCCGGAGGCATCAATCCAAACAATATTGACGCGGCATTAGCTACAACATTGCATCGGCGTTGATTTGAATTCCGGCGTGGAAAAGTGCTCAGGTGTGAAAAACGCCGAAAAAGTGCGGTCGGTTTTTCAAAGATTTTAAATAATTAAGGAACAAAAAATGGCAGATACTATTCTCAACCCTTATTTCGGTGAATTCGGCGGAATGTATGTACCCGAAATATTGGTTCCGTATTACAACAACTGGAAAAAGCTTTGTAGAGGCAAAATCTGATCCTGACTTTCTAGCGTGAATTTCAGGATTTGTTGAAAAACTACGCAGGACGTCCAACGGCATTAACCCTTTGTCGCAATCTAACTAAAGGTAGTAAAACTAAACTTTATCTGAAACGGAAGATCTATTACATGGCGGGGCGCATAAAACCAATCAAGTGTTAGGGCAAATCCTGCTTGCCAAACGAATGGGTAAACCCGTATTATTGCAGAAACCGGGGCAGGACAACACGGTGTAGCGACTGCCCTAGCCTGCGCTATGCTGGATATGCCATGTAAAAATTTTGATATGGGTTCAAAAGATGTGGAGCGCCAATCACCAAATGTATTCCGTATGCGTTTGATGGGAGCGGAAGTGGTGCCGGTGGAGGCTCTTGTTCGTTAAAAAGATGCCTGTTGTGAAGCTATGCGGAGACTGGTCGGCAAATTACGAGAACCACCCACTACCTGCTAGGTACAGCAGCAGGCCCCCATCCGTTTTCCGACCATTGTACGTGAATTTCAAAAGATGATCGGAGAAGAAACCAAGCGCCAAATTCTAGAAAAAGAAGGTCGCCTACCCGACGCGATCATTGCGGCAATCGGCGGTGGTTCTAACGCTATCGGAATGTTTGCTGACTTTATTGAGGAAGACAAATGTCCGCCTTATCGGAATTGAACCGGCAGGCAAAGGAATCGACAGTGGTGAACATGGAGCACCGTTACGCCACGGAACAGTGGGTATTTATTTTGGAATGAAGTCACCGATTATGCAAACCCAAGACGGACAAATTGAAGAATCCTACAGTATTTCTGCCGGTTTGGACTTCCCTTCAGTTGGACCACAACACGCTTATTTACACGCTACCGGACGCAGAATATGAAAGTATAACTGATGAAGAAGCTATTGGATGCATTCCAAGCACTGGCTAAAAATGAGGGGATTATTCCTGCTTTGGAAAGTGCACATGCACTCAGCCTACGCGCTTAAATTACTAGCAAAACCCCGATAAAGAACAGCTTTTGGTTTGTCAATTTATCGGGGCGTGGTGACAAAGATATTTTCAGCAGTGGATAAAATTTTTATGGCAAGAGGGAAAATCTGATGGCTAGATTTGCAAACCTGTTTAAAACAATTAAAAACAAAAATGAAGGCGCATTTGTGCTGTTTGTCACGCTGTGCGACCCTGACTTTGACCGTTCATTCGATATTATTTGTACTTTGATTGATAACGGTGCTGATGCGTTGGAACTGGGGCTTCCCGTTTTCTGATCCGCTGTTAGATGGCCCGGTGATTCAAGCCGCCAATAATCGAGCACGTAAAGGCTGGTTGCAGTACGGAAGCATGCTTTCAATTATTAACAAAAAGTGCGGTCAAAATATCCTGGAAATTCTATAAGCTTACTACTTTGTGCTAATTTGATTTATCAACAAACATTAGATGGCTTTTTATCAACGTTGCGCAGATACCGGAGTAGATGCAGTATTGGTCGCCGATATACCGCCACTTGCCGCCGAACCTTATATTCAGGCAGCCACAAAACACGGTGTACAGCCTGTATTTATTTGCCCACCGAATGCGAGATGAAAAACTGTTTGCAAAGTAGCCCAAAATAGCAAGGGTTATACTTATTTAGTTTCCCGCTCTGGAGTAACCAGTGCCGAAAAATCAGAGTTATGCGGCTAACTTAGGCAGTTTGGTTGAGCAACTGAAAGCCCATAATTCGCCACCGATTCTCCAAGGTTTCGGTATTGCTCAGCCTCAACAGGTGAAAGACGCACTACAAAATGGGTGTAGACGGTGCTATTTCAGGTTCAGCTACAGTGAAAATAATTGCACAAAATCTCGATAATCACGCCAACTGTTGTAGCAGAATTGGCAAAATTTCATACAATCTATGAAATCAGCAACGAAAGCTTGAAAATCGATATAATTGATAATACAGGAAAAAGTGCGGTGAATATTCACCGCACTTTTTCATATTCGCACGTTATCCGACAATTTATTTGCTAAATACGCAAATGAGAAGACGCTTTGTCTGCTGATTTCGGTTTTAGTTGTCGTTTTAGCCTTTGGTTTATCAACTACTTCACTGAAATCATTTGGTTGATCTCAAGTCCGGAATTTGAGCCTGTTCATCATAAACCTTTCAGGGCTCAAACATCACGCCATCGCCATTCTCACGCGCATAAATCGCCAATGCCGCTCCCATTGGGATATAAATATCCTGCGGAATACCTCGAAGCGGGCGTTGAACTGAATCGTCTCATGAGAAATAACTAAATTTCCCACTGCAGTCGCAGATAAGTTGAGCATGATTTGACCGTCTTTAACATATTCCACCGGCACTTTCACGCCGTAATATGTAGCATCTACCACTAAATAAGGTGTCAGTCCGTTATCCACCAACCAGTCAAAATAAGCACGTAATAAATAAGGACGTTTCGGCGTGGTTGTAAACTCCGCATTCATTATTTATCATCCATTAAATTTTTTTCGGAGAAGCATTACCAATTGATTGGACAAAAGAATCACGCTCAAACACTCTCGTCATATAGGTTTTAATTGCTTTACTGCCGACACCGGTAAATTCCACTCCCAGTTCCCCGCATACGCCACAACAACGGCGCTACATAGCAACTCTACCAAGCTGAATTCCTCATTCATAAAAATACGGAGCCTGACTAAAAATCGGTGCTACCGCTAGAATTTCTTCTTTCAATTGCTTAAGTGCATTAGTCTCGCTCAGTCTGTCGCATTCGGATTTTCAGCCGCAGCCAAAGTCGGATACCAATCCTGCTCAATTCGTAACATTAATAAACGGCTTTTTCCTCTTAATACAGGATAAAACCGGCATTAATGGTGGATGCGGAAAAACGTTCATCAAGATATTCCATGATTATACGGGAATTAAAACAATACCAAATCGCGATTCTACCAATGTAGGCAATGTGCCGTATGGATTTAACTCCATCAGGTCTTCCGATACCGTATGTGGCTCAACAGCTTCCGTTTCATAAGCAACACCCTTTTCTGCCAAAACGATTCTGACTTGATGGCAATAAATATCCGATTTATTGGAAAAAGTGTCATTATTGAACGTTTATTTGCTGCACTTGTCATTTAGTCCTCCAACGACTAAAAATTTAACTGTTTAATCTGAATAAAAACGAAAAACATAATTACATTCAGCCTGTAATTATGTTAGAAAAATCAAAATTAGGCTGGCATTCTAACATAAATCACTCGATGATTTCCAAAAGAATTTGCCTTTCCCTCAGCGAACGCCCTTTGAAAGAAGCTCCTGATAACCACCGTGATTGATTACATTGGTATAGCCAAGTTTTCTTAACTCTTGCAAGGCATTTTCTGCTCGACGACCTGAGCGGCAATATAAATTTAACGGAGCATTTTTATCTGCGCTGATTTCCGTAATTTTAGCGACAATTTGGTCATGAGGAATGTTAATCGCGTCTTCCAAATGTCCTTCTGCAAACTCTTCGGGGCTTCGTACATCAATCCAAATGCCAGAGTTTTTAATTGTTTGAGACTTTTTCAGGTGCAGTTGCATTGGTTGCCTCTTTTGTTCGTGGCATTTGCCGTCAATATAGGGAGCATTGAAATAAGTAAAATTGAAAAATAATTTCTTCATAAAGTTTTCCTTTGTAAAAACAATCAAAATAAAAAACGGTGAAATTCTCCACCGTTTAAAAATGGCATGACAAAAATTATTCGACAACGAATGTACTGGCAGGTATTAGTACCACCTGCATCACCTTGTGTTAATAATACAAGATCGCCCTCAAATAAATAACCTTTATCTTTCAATAATTGAATAGCTGCTTTTAAACCTTCAACAGTGCGACTATCTTGTTCAAAATGAACAGGGACAACACCACGGTATAATGAGCATAGATTCAGTGTCGATTCATTACGTGATAATGCAAAAATCGGTAAACCAGAGCTGATACGTGACATTAATTGTGCTGTGTGCCCGGTATTGGTCATTGCGATAATAGCCGCCACCCCTTTCATATGGTTTGCCGCATACATTGCAGAAAATGCAACAGATTCCTCAATTGTTTGGAATTCCACATCCATGCGGTGACGGGAAACGTTAATGCTAGGCATTTTTTCCGCACCTAAACACACTTTTGCCATTACAGCGACAGTCTCTGAAGGATATTGTCCCGCTGCTGTTTCAGCAGAAAGCATAACGGCATCTGTTCCATCCAACACAGCATTAGCCACATCCATTACTTTCCGCACGGGTTGGCATCGGATTGCTGATCATTGATTCCATCATTTGCGTAGCCGTAATCACGACACGATTTAATTTGCGTGAACGACGAATTAATTTTTTCTGCACACCAACCAATTCCGGGTCACCGATTTCGACCCCCAAGTCACCACGCGCCACCATAATAACATCGGAAGCTAAAAATAATATCGTCCATTGCTGCTTCATCAACAACGGTCTCAGCACGCTCAACTTTTGCAACGATCTTCGCATTTAAACCTGCTTCACGAGCTAATTGACGAGCATAATTACTGTCTGCGCTAGAACGCGGGAAAGATACAGCCAATAAATCGACACCTATACGGGCAGCAGTGATAATATCTGCTTTATCTTTTTCAGTTAACGCATCAGCAGACAAACCGCCACCTAATTTGTTAATACCTTTATTATTTGATAAAGGTCCACCGACAGTCACTCGGTATAAACTTTTGCACCTTCCGTTGATAACACTTTTAATTGTACGCGACCATCGTCCAATAGCAAAAAATATCGCCCGGCACAACATCTTGAGGCAAGGTTTTATAATCCAAACCAACAGCATGTTGATCACCTTCGCCTTTTTGGTAATTCAGCATCTAGAACAAATTTATCGCCAACATCTAAGAAAATTTTACCTTCTTTAAAAGTTGAAACACGGATTTTGGGACCTTGTAAATCTCCCCAAAATAGCAACATGTCTCCTGAGTTTTTGCTATTTCGCGCACTTTTTGGGCGCGACCAATGTGATCTCTAGGTGTGCCGTGAGAGAAATTCATACGAACCACATTTGCGCCCGCTGCAATAATTTTTCCAAATTATTACCGCGATCCGTTGCCGGGCCCATAGTACATACAATTTTTCGTTCTTCTGAGTCTTCTAGACATTAATAACTCCGTAATTTCATTTCAGTGATAGTTAAACAGAATTTCTACATTGGCAAACAGCTTGCCACAGAGTAAAAACTACACACATTATACGCTGAAAAACATCGGAAGATCGAGAGCGGGAGCGGAAAAATTTCTTTTTGACTTTTGAACGCAAATCCGATTATATTTAGCAATAGTTTTTAGAGGAGGCTTTTATGCGAATTTTTATCATGCGGCACGCTGAAGCGGAAATGATGGCGCAATCCGACAAAGCGCGTCAACTTACAGCAAGAGGAAGGCAACAACCTTGACTCAGGGAGAATGGCTAAAATCCGTCATATCTGATTTTGATAAAATCATTTTCCAGCACATACACTCGCACAATCGCTACATTTGAGCAGATTAATTTAGTTTATAATCAAAAACTTGCTGAGAAATTAGAAATATGGGACGGCGTCACACCTTATGGTAATCCTGAACAGGTCAGCGACTATTTGGCAGTATTATCCGATCAAAATATACAAAAACGTATTATTAATATCTCACTTGCCTTTGGTCGGGGAAATTATCGCTGAATTATGTGGCAAAATCCTATTAGTTTCTACCCTTCCACTATTGCTGAAGTAGAATGGGATACCGAAACGGGAAAAATCATACAATCGCATTCCTGCTAAAAACCAAAGCAACAAAAAAGTGCGGTTGAATTCTGAGGCGTTTTATAAATTGCTTTTTGTGTTATTTTTAGACCGAGTAAACTGATAATCACATACCTTAAAACAGTATGACTGCAGTTTTTGAAGTCGATAACGCCTAATTTAGATACTTTTACCGTTGCTAAAATCCACATATTCCCAGCCGATATATTCAGCATGGTATTCATTACACATCTCATCCAATAACTCAAGCGTATTAAAATGTCCTGATTGTCCAGTTGAATTTCCTGCTCCAATTTAAGTAAGTATAAACTGTTTTCCATATCATCCAACTGCACTGGGGTATCAGTATATTTGATTGTCGTAAAAGGATAGCTGACGTAATCCGCACTGTTCAATAAACTCTTCCATTTCATCACGAGAATTAAAATGGAAACGATGTTCCACAGTATATAATCTGCTCAAATCCGCACCGTTCTCCACCATTTCGGTCAATATTTCTTCAGCCATGCTAAATTTCATCTCAAGCGAAGATGGTAGCAAAAACTCAAAATAAATGTCCCATTCAGGATCATCCTGAATAACAATCTGCTCGGGAGAAACTAATTGGCGGGCGGTTTCAATAAAACGGTCGGCATCAGCAATATAAAAATAAAATCTGCACTTTGCCATTAGATATAATATGCCCTGCATAACGCACATCCGGCAATGCACAAATTTGCGATAATGATTTGATTATATGATGAAAAACAACATCTTGTTGCTCCGCAGTCGGCAATCCGTTTTCATCAGCCACATAATCATATGAAAAATGTGCTATTTTTAAACAGCTTAACGCTAGGGAAAATCCTCCAAGATCTCCATATTAACGGAAATAATCGCCAAATGATCGTTAATCAACGTGCGATAATTTTTTTCCACTGTTGCTCAAATTCCGACATAATCTCCTGATAATTTATTTAAATACCGCCCAAAACCGGAGCATGGTCAGAAGGTTTATCCATTGCTCGAATATCTAAAGCAATACCCGTTTCCACACATTGTTCCGCTAAAGTTTTATTAGCTAAAATATGATCAATACGCAAGCCTCGATTGTCATCAAAGCCCTTGGAACGATAATCAAACCATGAAAAAGCGATCGTTGACAGTTGGATTTAGATGACGAAATGTGATCCACCAGCCCGTAATCTAATAAACGTTGATACCATTCACGCTCTTCCGGTAGAAACGAGCATTTCCCGGTACGTAGCCACCGTTTGCGATTTTCTTCACTCGATGCCGATGTCAAAAATCTGTTGGGCTGATGTTCATATCCCCCATGATCACCACAGGATTAGCAGGATTATGCTCTTGTTCCAAATATTGTTGTAAATCTGCATAAAAATTTGGCTTTTAGCAGGAAACTTAGTTTCCATGATCGCGACTCTCTCCCTGTGGAAAATAACCATTGATTACAGTCAGTAACCCAAATTCGGTCTCTAAATCCGCCATAATAATACGCTTCTGTGCATCGGCTTCATCGCACGGAAAACCTTTACGTATCGCTTTTGGGTGTTGCTTAGTTAACAACGCGACACCATAATGCCCTTTTTGCCCGTGGTGAAAAACGTGATATCCCAAATGTTCCACTAATTCATATGGAAATTGTTCATCAGCAACTTTAATTTCCTGCAGCCCTAACACATCAGGCTGATATTGTTCAACCAAGGCTTCGAGTTGATGAGGTCTCAGCTCGCAAACCATTAATATTAAAAAGAAATAATCTTCATACAAACTGCTGCAACAAAAAGTGCGGTTTTAAAAATACGGTTATTTTTGAATTATCATTAAAATCAGTGCGTCATTCTAACATAGATTGTTTATTCTTTTGTAAATTGAACCCATTACCGATTATAATTGTCTCTTACCTATCAAAAACGACATTTCAGAGAAAAATTTTTATGCAACTACCAGAACTTAAACCCGCCAACTGCTTCGTCGCTACAAGCGTTTTCTGGCGGATATTGAACTTCCAAACGGTGAAATTTTGACTATTCACTGTGCCAATACCGGCGCAATGATTGGTTGCGGTTCAGCCGGTGATACGGTGTTTTATTCCACATCCGATAGCACAACTCGTAAATATCCGCATTCATGGGAAATCACACAATTGCCAAACGGACAATTGGTATGCATCAATACGCACCGCTCAAATCAACTGACCTTAGAAGCCTTTACAAAATAAACAAATTAAAGAGTTAGCAATTTATGATCAAATTTTTGCCCGAAGTTAAATATGGCGAAGAAAAACAGCCGTATTGACTTTCTGTTGAAAGCAAAGGTGAGCCCGATTGCTATGTGGAAGTAAAATCCGTTACATTAGTGGATGGCAATATCGGCATGTTTCCTGATGCCGTTACCACACGTGGACAAAAAAACATTTGCGTGAATTGATTGCAATGAAAAACTAGGGCATCGCGCAGTAGTTTTTGCCGGTTTACATAATGGATTTGACTGCTTCAAAACCGCAGTACATATCGATCCTGAATATGACAAATTATTACGGCAAGCTATACGGGAAGGAGTTGAAGTTTATAGCTATGCCGTTGAGTTTGAAATTTCAGGTAAAAATTCCGACCGTACTTTCTCTAACCTCGTCGGTAAAAAATTGTTATGCCCTAGAAAAAATTAAATAGGAATGGTTTTTATTTGTAAAAATATTTTGACATCATCTTTTGAGAATGGTTATCATCTGCACCATCCAAACAATAATAGATAATCACTGCAACGTTTATGCCGCTTTATTCTCCCACAATAAGCGGCATTTTTCTGCTATATAACTATTTGCCAGGCTTGTAGCTTGTTGATAACCTATCGTGAAAGTGCGGTCAATTTTAACCGCGTTTTTAAGCTAAGAGCAGGATGCTTATTACTTTGACGTATCTAATTGCGGAAAAACTTTTCACTAAATCATCAATTGCTTTCATTTGCCGACAAAACCCTCAAGTACGTTTAACGGCAAAGCGGATGGACCGTCGCATTTGGCTTGATTTGGCTCAGGATGCGCTTCTAAAAATAACCCTGGCGATTCCGACCGCTATACCGGCACGGGCCAATTCCGTCACCTGATCACGACGACCTCCCGACGCAGCACCAAACGGATCTCGACATTGCAACGAATGAGTTACATCAAAATGACCGGACTGCCTTTAGAAACTTTTTCATAATGCTAAAACCCAGCATATCCACTACTAGGTTGTCATAACCAAAGTTGGTTCCGCGATCGCACAAAATGACTTTATCGTTGCCGCATTCTTCAATTTTCTCCACAATATTGCCCATTTTGTCCCGGGCTCAAAAATTGCGGTTTTTACATTAATCACGGCTCCGGTACGCGCCATAGCTTCAACTAAATCCGTTTGCGCGCTAAAAACGCCGGTACTGGATAATATCAACCACTTCCGCCACCGGTTGGCACTGATAAATTTCATGCACATCAGTGATAATTTTCACACTCGAATGTGTCTTTCAACTCTTGAAAAATTTTTCAGTCCTCTTCCATTCCCGGTCCGCGATAAGAGTGAATGGAAGAACGATTAGCTTTATCAAAAGAAGCTTTTAAAGACATAAGGAACATCCAGTTTTTGGTGACTTCTACATATTTTTCACACACCCGCATTGCCATATCGCGACTTTCCAGTACATTCATCCCACCAAACAGCACGAAAGGTTTGTCATTTGTTACATCAATATCGCCTACGCGAACAATTTTTATTTTTGCATAATTTTTCCCTTAATGAAATGTTTTTCGCTGATTTGCGATTTCGTCCCTGAATTTTCGGCAGCTGTGACATTAACATAAACGCTGTCGGATCTTCAGGGCATTTTTCGATAAAATAGTTAAAATCCTCTATTGCCGCCTGATAGGCACCAATCTGTGCAAGCACCATGCCACGATCACGAATAGCATAAGGATTTTCAGGATCCTGGCGCAATTCCGAATTGATAATGTTTTAACGCCGAATCATTACGCTCTTCACGAATCAGTATGTTTTGCCAACTGCATGAAGCGTTGGCAAATTTCTCTTTCATCAGCAATTGCTAATTCGGACAAATCAATTTTTGCTCCGAAACCGAATGCACCTTCGTATAAAGTCTGCAATTTTTTTGCTGCGTCACATATTGACCATTCCATGGGTCGATAAATGCCACTTGCTCTCCCACATCGGCACGTAACATTAATTGAGTAGGAAAATCAACTGGATACAAAGGTAGCATCAGTTTTTCCGCTAAATATAGTATTACGGTGCCAAGCGAAACCGGCATACCTTTGCGAACACGTAACACATACCCTAAATATAAAATTTTTCGGAATTAAAAATAGTCTTCTCGTCACAATGAAATCCCCAATCACCATAGAAAAGCTGCAACAACTGATGAATCTTCCCTTTTTCGTCCATTTCCGCGTTAATGGCTTTTGCGAGCTTTGCGCACCAAACTGCCCATTACTACTCGTGTAGGATGTAAATCTTCGCCGCCATCATCGGCTGTCAGCAGATAGAACCGCTCCATTTCCGATATAACGCACTTTGTTCATATTTCGCCATTATTTATCCCAACAAGCCAGAGTTACTCGTTCATTGTCGCCGTAATCTCTGACGGTTGCAATATCCCGCCACAAATTCTCAGCAAAAATCGACCGCACTTTTTTTCCCTTGCTGCCAGCCGTGTTCAAGTAGTAACCAGCCCTGCGGATTTAAAAAGTGCGGTGCGTTTTCAATCAGAAATCGTAAATCGGCATAGCCCTGTTCCTCAGCTACTAACGCGGACAAGGGTTCAAAACGAACATCGCCTTGCGCCAAATGTTCATCGTGTTTATCAATATAAGGCGGGTTGCTGACGATAATATCAAATTTCCGCCCTTCTAATGCACTAAACCAATCGCTGTGCAAAAACTCAACTTGTAGAAGGTTATTTCTAACAGCATTACGTTTTGCCAGAGCCACGGCTTCAGCTGATCCGATCCACTCCGACTACGTTTAATTTTTATCGTATTTTTTTATCACACCAATTTTGTAGCTCCGCAGTCAATGCCAAAGCAATCGCACCCGTTCCAGTGCCAAGATCCAAAAATCTTCAATGATCCATCAAAGTGCGCGTTGTGCCGTTTTACAAGCTCAATCGCCTGCTCGACCAATGTTTCCGTATCCGGACGCGGAATCAATGTATCTTCCGACACTTCCAAATTTAACGACCAAAAATTCCGTTTCACCAAGAATATAGGCTATGGGCTCACCGGTTGCTCTACGAGCTAAAAAGTGCGGTTAGTTTTTTTCTTGTGTTTTTCGTCTAATTCCGTCTCAGGAAAGGCAATAATCTGTGCTTTAGTTTTTCGTGTTACGAATTGAAGTAATAGTTCTGCATCATATCTTGCATTTAAAATGCAGATCGTTACTCAATCTATCCGTTAAGAATTGAACGGCATAATTTATCCAATGTTTATAATTCATTACTGTACTGTGAACTCACTATTTTATATTTCACTTTTATGTTTCATTGGTTAAATGAGTGCTGACCACTGTTGAAGAAACGATATTACGACTAAAAAGTATCAAGTTCGCCGTTTTTCAGCAACTTAACAGTATCGACAAAGATATTAATAGGAAAGATGGCATAAAGTATAATGCCGAGAATTTCACGCAATAAATAACGGCAAAAGAAATTTTTCTTCTACTTTGACTATCCACTACTTTAATTTTCATCACCCATTTGCCGAACGTCTGACGTAAAAACAACATAAGAGAAAAATTGTAGAACGAACCAGAGTAGCACACATAACATCCCTAAATCACTGATTTGTTGATTAACCTTATGATAAATAACAGCTATGGCAAAAAGGAAAAAGGCAAAAGATATTTATTAACGTTGCTGCAATCGCCGAAAAGGTGTGGCAATACGTAAAGGTTAAAGGATCTATTTCCTTTACTTGGTTGTGGGTGAATAAGGAATCTTGATGCTTATTTTTACGCGGATCTTCAACTAACATAAAAGGATACCAAACGGCACGAGTTTTCAACCCCGTGCCGCTATTCAGATTAATTTAACTCGGACAACGCCGCTAATTGATCCGCCTGATGTTCCGTGATAATCGGTTGGATTAACTCGTCTATTTTACCGTTCATCACTTCGTCTCAAACGATAAATAGTCAGGTTAATGCGGTGATCCGTTACCCGCCCTTGCGGATAGTTATAAGTCTCGAATTTTATCTGAACGATCACCGGACCCCTAATAGGTTACGTCTTGTATCAGCTTGTTCCTGCGCTTAGTTTTTCCTGCTCTTGTTGCACCAAGCGAGAGGCAAGCACAGAAAGGGCTTTGGCTTTATTCTTATGCTGTGAACGCTCATCCTGACACTCTACAACCATACCGGTCGGGATATGGGTGATCCGCACGGCAGAATCGGTTTTATTAATATGTTGACCACCCGCGCCTGAAGCACGATAGGTGTCGATACGTAAATCCGCCGGATTGATTTCCGCATTTCGCTTTCCGGTAATTCCGGCATTACGGCAACAGTACAAGCAGAAGTATGAATACGTCCTTGAGATTCGGTTTTCGGCACACGTTGCACGCGATGCCCGCCTGATTCAAATTTAAGCTGCCCGTAAACTCCGTCACCGCTAACCAGAGCAATAATTTCCTTAAAAGCCGCCTTTGCTCACTTTCATTTTCACTCAGTACTCAATCCGCCAACGTTTGGTTTCCGCATAACGGCTGTACATACGGAACAGATCTCCGGCAAAAATCCCTGCTTCATCCCCCACCGGTTCCGGCACGGATTTCCAAATAGGCATTAAATTCATCATGCGGATCCTTCGGTAATAATAAAATTTGTAGGCGTTGTTCAACCTGCGCAAGCTCTTCTCTGCATTCATCAATTTCCAACAGCGCCATTTCTTTTCATGTCCGGATCATCTAGCAATATCTCTGCTTCCTCAATATTGCTGTTTAACTGTTTCCAGCGGGAAAAACACTTCACCACATCTTCTAGTTGGGCATATTCTTTGAATAAGCTCGGAATTTGTCCTGATCGCTAATCACTTGAGCATCGCCGAGCAAAGCTTCAAGTTCTTCATGACGTTCGTTTAAGCTATCTAATTTACTAATAATACTGGGTTTCATCTCATTAACCTTTTAATATTCAAGCCATAAAAATTAGCGTATTCTAGCACGCTTTTGCTTGTCTATGAACGGATAATTTCACCATCAAAGTGCGGTCGTTTTTATGTGAGTTTTTCTTTTGCTAAACATTTTAGTTATTCCTCATTTTTGTTATTCCTTAGAAGCAAAACTACGTTATAATAACGCGCTTAAACGAATTTTATCGAATACTTTATGACTGAATATATATCTTTTAATTATCAGCACCGCCTTTATCAACAACTTTGTGTTAGTGAAATTTCTCGGACTTTGTCCGTTTATGGGCGTGTCTAAAAAAGTGGAAACTGCAATTGGGATGGGGTTGGCAACAACTTTTTGTTCTGACTGTTGCTTCACTCTGCTCTTATTTGGTCGATACTTATATTCTTGCTCCTTTGAGGCGACATTTCTACGTACGCTGGTATTTATTCTGGTAATCGCAGTGGTGGTGCAATTCACTCGAAATGGTAATTAATAAAACCAGTCCGACATTGTATCGCTTACTCGGCATCTTTTTACCTCTGATTACTACTAATTGCGCCGTACTTGGCGTAGCGTTACTGAATATTAATCTGGCGCATAATTTAACCGAATCGGTTATTCTACGGGTTTTGGGGCATCCTTGGGTTTTGCGCTAGTGTTAGTGTTATTTGCCGCTTTGCGTGAACGATTAGCCGCTGATGTACCATTACCGTTTCGAGGGGCTTCTATTGCACCTAATTACGGCAGGTTTGATGTCGTTGGCCTTATGGGTTTTGCCGGTTTAGTGAGAGCATAACACCATGACGACTCTTCATTATGTGCTGATTGCGATCGCCTTACTTGCTTTTGATTTTCGGAGCAATCTTGGGTTTTGCATCTGTCAAATTAAAAGCCTCAAGCTGATCCGATAGTGGAACAAATTGATGCCCCTATTACCGCAAAGCCAGTGTGGTCAATGCGGTTATCCCGGTTGTCGCCCTATGCTGAAGCTATTGCCAATGGTGATATGATCACTAAGTGTATTCCGGTGGTCAACCTACTGTAGTAAAAATTGCCGAATTGCTTTGGAGTGGAAGTGCCTTCAACGGATTTTTTTCCGAAGAAGAGCCTGCTCAGATGGTGGCATTTATTGATGAAGAAATGTGTATCGGTTGCACTAAATGCATCCAAGCTTGCCCGGTGGATGCAATTATTGGTACTAATAAAAGCCATGCACACGATTATTCCTGATTTATGTACAGGGTTGTGAACTTTATCGTCGCACCTTGCCCGACCGATTGTATTTCAATGATAAAAGTAGAAAAACCATTGATAATTGGGATTGAAAATTTGAATATAAAATCGATCCGAAACTCGTTATCCCTGTCGTAAACACTACAAACGGCCAAAAACCTAGTTGAGGAGAATGAAATGACGGATATTCTAGCGCGTTTTAATTCAGGAAAATTATGGAATTTCGACGGTGGTATTCATCCTCCTGAAATGAAATCACAATCTAATCAAACACCTGTAGGGTAAAGCTATGTTACCCGAGCGCTTTTTTTGTGCCTGTAAAACAGCATGCCGGAACGGCAGGTAATTTATTAGTAAAAGTCGGCGATAAAGTATTAAAAAGGACAAGCTTTGAACCAAGGAGAGATAATTTACGCGAATTGCCGATTCACTCCCCTACTTCTAGGCACGGTGGTGGCTATCGCTCCTCATATTGCCGCACACCCATCAGGTTTATCTGAACCGGCAATACACATTTTGGCGAGACGGTGAAGATAAATGGTGTGAACGGCAGCCAATTGAAGATTTTCTGATTTATTCCGCCGAGCAACTTATTGAAAAAATTTATCAGGCAGGAATCGCCGGGCTTGGTGGTGCCGTGTTTCCGACGGCAGCAAAAGTCCATTCGGCGGAAAAAACAGGTTAAATTATTAATTATCAATGGTGCTGAATGCGAGCCTTATATTACCTGCGACGATCGCTTGATGCGAGACTATGCCGACGAAATTATAGAAGGCGTTCGTATTCTACGTTATATTCTACGCCCGGAAAAAGTAGTTAGTTGCGATTGAAGATAATAAACCTGAAGCGGTTGACCTTTAACTCAGGCTCTACACGGCGCAAATGATATTGAAATCCGCGTGATTCCAACTAAATATCCATCCGGTGCGGCAAAACAATTAATTCAAGTGGCTGACAGGAATGGAGGTGCCGAGTGGGCAGCGTTCTTCCAGTATCGGCGTGCTAATGCAAAATGTCGGAACAGTATTCGCCATTAAACGCGCAGTAATGGATGATGAGCCACTGATCGAACGGGTGGTCAGCATTAACCGGTGATAAAAATTCCGCATAAGGGAAAATCAATAGGGTGCGTTTTGGTACGCCTATTTCCTTTGTATTGCAAACAGCTGGCTATCAATATGATGAACGTTTCCCTGTGTTTCTCGGTGGTCCTATGATGGGGCTGGCATTACCGAATTTAGATGCGCCGATTACTAAAATTGCCAACTGTCTGCTTGCCCCCGATCATTTTGAATACTCACCGCCACCGCCGGAACAATCCTGTATTCGTTGTTCGGCCTGTTCGGATGCCTGTCCTGTACATTTAATGCCACAACAATTATATTGGTTTGCACGTAGCGAGGATCATGATAAATCCCTTGAATATAATCTGATGGACTGCATTGAATGCGGTTTATGTGCGTATGTCTGCTCAAGCCATATTCCGTTAATCCAATATTTCCGTCAGGAAAAAGCTAAAATTTGGGACATCCAGGAAAAAGCGCAAAAAGCGGAAGAAGCTAAGATTCGTTTTTGAAGCCCGCCAGGCTCGTTTGGAAAAAGAAGAACGAGAGCGTAAAGAACGTGCTCAGCTGAGCCGCAGCCGCACGTCGCGAAGAAATGGCAACACAAAAAGGCGAAGACCCGGTAAAGCTGCATTGGAACGTTTGAAAGCGAAGAAAGCCACTGCCTCGAACGAACAAAAACCATGCTAGATGAAAAAGGCGAGATACAACCTGATAATAGTGACATTATTGCGCAACGTAAAGCCCGCCGTTTAGCCCGTCAACAAAATGATGGAGAAACCACTATTTCGGCTGCAAGTGCGGTCAAAAAGTAATGAAGAAACCACGGCGCCTGCAGAAGATACTAAAGCTGCCGTTGCCGCTGCTATCGCACGGGCTAAGGCCAAAAAGCAACACAACAAAACGACGCTGCTGTCGAAAGCCAACCAGCCGAACAGCAAAGTGCGGTCGAAAATTCGCGCGTTTTAGCTAATACAACCGATCCGGCGTAAAGCAGCAATTGCGGCTGCCGTGGCACGTGCAAAAGCAAAGAAAGCGGCACAGCAAAAAGTCAAGGCAACGACACTACAGAAAGTCAATCAGTCGAGCCACAAATAACCTCCGAAACGCCACAAAGTGCGGTCGAAAAATTCGGACGTTTTAGCTAATGCAACCGATCCGCGTAAAGCAGCAATTGCAGCTGCCGTGGCGCGTGCAAAAGCAAAAAGCGGCCCAGCAAAAAGTCAAGGCAACGACACTACAGAAAGTCAATCAGTCGAGCCACAAATAACCTCCGAAAACGCCACAAAGTGCGATCGAAAAATTCGACGTTTTAGATCCGCGTAAAGCGGCCGTTGCAGCTGCCATAGCACGTGCAAAAGCGAAAAAGCAGCACAGCAACAAAATCAAGATGAATAGGTAAATAAATGTTTAACTCACCAGTTCTCCCCACACACTCAGGCAAGCTCACAGCGCGGATTATGCTGTGGGTTATTGCGGCAATGATTCCCGCACTTGGTACACAAATATATATGGTTTTGGAGTATTATTTCAATCCTTTTCTGGCAATTGGCTTCTGCTTTTGATATTGAACCGATAGTTACTTTTATTACGTAAAAAAACCTAAATTATTCTATATCTCCGATTTTAGCGTTATTTTGACTGCATTTATTCTGGCTCTTGCTATTCCACCCTATGCACCTTATTGGATTATCTTAATCGGAATATTTTGTGCAGTTATCTTAGGTAAACATGTTTACGGTGGTTTAGGACAAAATTTATTTAACCCTGCGATGATCGGTTACGTGGTACTGTTAATATCGTTTCCTGTACAAATGACTTCTTGGCTACCGCCGATTCAGTTACTAAGTGAACCACCGACTATTACCGATGCATATAAATTGATATTTTATGGTACCACTACTGATGGATTCAGTTTACATCAATTAACTGCCTCTATTGATGGTATTACTCAGGCAACCCCGTTAGATACTGCCAAGGTAGGACTCAAAAATGGCCTAACACCAAGTGAAATTGGGAAGTTACCGATTTTCGGCGAACCACATTTCTCTTCCGTTTTGTGGACGGGCAAAGGTTGGTTAATGGTTAATCTGGCATTTTAGTTGGCGGCTTGCTGCTTATTTGGAAAAAGCGATTCATTGGCAAATTCCGGTTGCATTTCTAACTCACATTTAGCTTTTTATCATTAATTACCTGGCTGACGTCGCAAAACTATCCTTCACCGGTTTGGCATTTTATTCAGCGGAGCGACTATGTTCGGTGCATTTTTATTGCAACCGATCCCGTTACCGCGTCAATCACACCGAAAGGAAAAACTTGTGTTCGGCATACTTTCAGGTGCCTTGTTATATGTGATTCGCTTTTTCGGCAACTATCCCGACGGCGTTGCGTTTGCTATTCTTCTTGCCAATATCTGTGTGCCACTTATTGATCATTACACCCGTCCGCGTGTGTCCGGTCATTTTGGAAAGTAAAGGTGGATAGGATGAATATTGTTAAAATTGCCTCCAAATATGGACTTTTACTAGGGTTTGTCGCTTTTGTTTGCACTATTTTATCTGCCGGAGTTTATTTTCTGACTAAAGATAAAATTGCCGCGGAAATCTCCAAACAACAACAGGAATTATTACTGCAAGTGATACCACAACATTACTTTGATAATAACCTGCTAGAGAACTGCCACATATCGCAACACAAAGAAATCGATAAAATCTGTATCGGCGAAAAGAATGGTAAAACAGCAGTTTATGCTTTAGAAGCTACGGCACCGGACGGTTATTCGGGGAACATTCGCCTACTTATCGGAATGACGCCGCAAGGGGAAGTTTTGGGGGTTCGTGTGTTAGAACATAAAGAAACACCGGGGCTAGGTGATAAAATCGAAACCCGCATCAATGATTGGATTTTAAGTTTTACTAACCAAAAAATTACGCATGATAACCTGTCGGAATGGGCGGTGAAAAAAGACGGCGGCCAATTTGACCAATTTGCCGGTGCAACTATCACGCCGCGCGCTGTAGTTAATCAAGTAAAACGTTCAGCATTGGCTGTGCTAAACGACTTAAATACCGAGGAAGAAATAATGACGGAAAATACACAAAAACTGACCGCACTTTAGCGGAAGATGACCTTGCTACACAACCGCTGACACCAAATGTGGCTGAGCAACAGGCTGAAAAGGTTTTGGGTGAACTTACTGCGTTCAAGGCCTATGGCGTAATAATCCGGCTATCGTGCAATTATTGGGATTATGCCCTTTACTTGCGGTATCCAATTCTGCCACCAATGCTCTAGGGATTAGGACTGGCAACACTGCTGGTTTTAATATGTACCAATATGGCAGTTTCCCTATTTCGCAAACATATTCGCATGAAACCGCATTCCGATTTACGTTATGATTATCGCTACTACCGTCACGGTCGTACAACTTCTCATGAACGCATATACTTACAGTCTTTATCAATCGCTGGTATTTTTATTCCATTGATTGTAACCAACTGTATCGTAATCGGACGCGCCGAAGCCTTTGCCCTCAAAAACAGCGTACTACATTCTATGTTTGACGGCTTTGCAATGGGGTTGGGAATGACTCTCAGCCTATTCACTCTCGGTGCCTTACGTGAGATTTTAGGCACGGTACGTTATTTGATGGTTTGGATCAATTGCTCGGTGACTGGGCAAAAATCTCACGAATGGAATCTTTTCCACAACGACAACAACCTGTTACTGGCAATTTTACCACCCGAGCATTTATCGGATTAGGGATTATTTTAGCCCTTAGAATGTGCTTGATAAGCATACAAAATGAATAAAACAAAAACGCATTGAAATATTAACCCGTCTGCGCGAACAAAATCCGCACCCGACCACGGAAACTAAATTTTTAACTCACCGTTTGAACTGTTGATTGCGGTAATTCTATCGGCTCAAGCAACAGATAAAGGCGTAAACAAAGCTACCGATAAGCTATTTCCTGTTGCTAATACACTGCAGGCTATTTTGAGTTAGGCGAGGATGGTCTGAAGGGAATATATTAAAACCATTGGTTTGTTTAACAGTAAAGCGGAAAACATTATTAAAACCTGCCGTGACTTAATTGAAAAACATGACGGCAAAGTACCTGAAAGATCGAGAGGCATTGGAAGCTTTGGCAGGGGTTGGACGTAAACTGCCAACGTGGTACTCAACACTGCATTCGGACATCCTACCATAGCGGTGGATACCCATATCTTTCGCGTAGCTAATCGTACCGGATTTGCTCGGTAAAGATGTGGTCAAAAGTCGAGGAAAAGCTAAACAAAGTCGTTCCGGACGAGTTCAAAATAGATGTTCATCACTGGCTGATCCTGCATGGGCGTTATACCTGTATCGCCCGCAAACCTCACTGCGGGTCATGCATAATTGAAGATTTGTGCGAATTTAAAGAAAAACGGAAGTGTAGAACGCCCTATTAGGCGAAAACACCAATTGAAATTAATACCAATTTTAAATGAAAGAGAAATAACATGTCACAACAACCTCAACGACAAACTTGGTCAAGCAAACTTACTTATATTATGACCGTTGCCGGTGCTACTGTTGGTTTCGGCGCAACTTGGCGCTTCCCTATATCTGGTCGGTGAAAAACGGTGGCGGCGCTTACGTTTTATTATTCTGTATTGCAATGCTCCTAATCGGTATTCCCATGATTTTGGTGGAAAATGTTATCGGTCGGCGTCTTCGCGTCAATTCTATTGATGCCTTCGGGGGATAAGTTAAAAAGACAAAAATATTTCTAAATACTGGAAAATCGTTGATTATATGGGTTTGCTCGGCGCATTCGGAATTATGGCATATTATATGGTGCTTAGCGGCTGGGTAATTAACTATATCGTAAGCTTACTCAGTGGCAGCTTAGATATTTCTATGCCAATCACCAAAGATACGGCGAAAAATTTCTATGATCTTAGTATTAGTAACAGCCCGTTACAAATTATCTGCTACACATTTCTTTTTGTTGCCGTCAACTATATTATTTTAGCCAAAGGCATTATCGGTGGTATTGAACGCTCGGTTAAATTCTTAATGCCGTTGCTGTTTTTATTCTTAATCGGCATGGTGATTCGTAATGTCTCTTTACCTGGTGCAATGGAAGGCATTATTTATTATCTCAAACCTGACTTCAGTAAAAATCACACCGCAACTATTTATTATGGTATTAGGGCAAGTGTTTTTCGCATTAAGTCTCGGTTTCGGTGTATTGATTACCCTATCAAGCTATCTCAGCAAAGAAGAGAATCTGATCCAAACTGCCGTTATCACCGGTTTTACTAACACGATTATTGCCGTATTGTCCGGCTTTATGATTTTTCCATCCCTGTTTAGTTTTGGTATTGAACCGAATGCAGGACCAACCTTGGTATTCCAAAGCCTGCCGATAGTATTTTCCCTATTTATGGCAGGTACTTTCTTTGCAATTATTTTCTTCAGCCTCACTATTAATTGCCGCGCTAACGACTTCTCTTACTATTTATGAAGTTATTATCACCGCCTTACAGGAAAAATTAAAAATGCGTCGCAGTAAAGCAATTTTTCTTACCTTAGGCGGCATTTTTATCTTCGGTAATGTACCGTCGGTATTAAGTGATAATGTTCTAAAAAATGTTAGCATTTTTGGGAAAAGTATTTTGATGCATTTGATTATATCAGCGGCAACATTTTTATTTTTATTAACGGCTCTAGGTTGTGCTATATTCGTTGGGTTTGTGTTAAAAGATCAAGCCAAGCAAGAACTTTCTCCAACGCTGGATTCAATGTTCACCAAAAATTTGGTTCCAACTATGTCAAATTTGCCGTTCCATTAATTATTATTGTGATTTTTGTGAGTAATTTTTATTTGACGAATTAATACTAAAATCTGTTTTAAGCAAGACAATAGCAAAATTATTGAGCTTAAATTATAAATTTAGGTCGAAATAAATTCGAAGTTTTATTCGCAAATGGGAACGTTTAATTAAACATCAACTCACCAATTAAAGTGCTTTAATAAGGTTTTCCATTGTTCATCGAAACCGAGCTCGAATTTGTATTTTTCCATTGTAATCGGGTGAATAAAGGATAATATTTCTGCATGCAGCAACAAACAGGAACATCCTGTATTGGCTGTTAGAGCACAGGTTTTTGATGTAAATCACCGTATTGGGTGTCGCCTAAAAATCGGATGAAAAAATATGCTTCGTGTGACGACGTAACTGATGTTTCCGTCCGGTTTGTGGGATTAAACGAACTAAAGAATAACGCGCCGTTTGATATTTTCCTACACCCCAAAGGCATTTCAACAGTTTGCAAACCTTGGTAAAAACTGACCGCACTTTGTGAGTGTTTTATCTTCTTGTGCAAAATTTATCGGCAATTTTATCCAATTGAACTTTAAGCGGGTAATCAATTCTCCGGCACCGTTCAGATAGCCTCGAACAACCGCCAGATAGCTTTTTCCACCTGCTTTTGTTCAAATTGAAGACAAAGGGAATTAGCGATTTGTGCATTTAATGCAAACAATAATACACCGGAAGTCGGACGATCGAGCCGATGAATAGGAAAAACATGTTGTCCGATTTGATCCCGCAAGGTTTGCATAACAAATTGCGTTTCATGTTTATCCAACCAGCTACGATGCACCAACATTCCCGCCGGTTTATTAACAGCAATCAGATATTCGTCCTGATATAAAATTTCCAAATATATTTATTGTTTTTGTAGAAGTGCTTCAAGTTCAATTAATGGCTGTAATAAGCGCGATAATCCTATTGTTTCTTTTTTAATGCCTCCTCCACATAAGGCGAAACTGCAATTTTTGTCGGCAAGGGCGCTCCACTATCCAGTAACGCCTGCATACGTGGAATAAAAACCCACTGCAACCATTCATTTGCCGTCATCGTATCTAACGAAAAAGGGCTCCGTACTGGCGAATGCCTCTTTGTTCGGTGGAATTGTCTGCCATAAATCCAGCTCAAACATCACAGTTTGCAACTGAGTTAAGTACGTTTTAGTCTGAAGATGAATTGACAAAATAGACCTCACTAGTTATCGGTTAGTGATGGCGTTTATTCTAAACAAAATTTTTACTAAAATGTATCTGACTGACGTCTTTTCCAAAAACCATTCCCTGAAAAACCCAGAACATTCGGCTCAACACACTTCCCTGTTAAATCAAATTATCAATCAGTGGCGTTATAATGGACAAATTATCGGACGGGAAATCCCGCTTTTTATGCCGAACAGGAAAATGAGCACGGCATGGGGATTCGGGTGATTTGCCCTGAGCAAACCAGCCTTTTGCCTGAAAACAATAACTCTGAGGTAGAACGGGCTTTACAAAATGCTGAAAAGTGCGGTCTATTTTTGACAGTTTTCAAATTGTAGCGGATGATTTTTAATTCAGACGGTACATTCACGACAGAAAAACCTAATTGGCAAGCGCTTTACACCGCTTATTTGCAAACCCTGCTCTCCCTTCATAACGGCGATGATTTAGCTCCGATTCCACTATATAAACAGCTTAAAAAACGTACGCACTTAGCGATGGATGTCATCAAATGGCAGGAAAACTGGCAAGCCTGCGATCAATTGCAAATGAATGGGTCAGTGCTTGAACAACAGGCATTAAGCGAAATTTCCGATATTCATGGTAATTTATTCAAACACGGCTATCATTTAACGAAAAAGAAATTGAACACCACCGTGGCATTTCCCACTCTATTACTATCTCTATCGCGTCGGTGGTGAAAAGCTTGTCATCGGAACAAAATCGCTTTGCCCACTTTGCCATCAAAAATGGGTAAAAATTCACTGCACTTTTATGTTCTACTTAAATGCGAGACATTGCCGTTTAGTATCGAATTTATCTTGGAGTTTGGCAATGAATTAAATTTCGCCTAGTTTACTGGAACGTAAAAAGTATTCCTACATAAAGCGCATGATAGTGAGAATACTGTACGCGCTTTTATTTTGCCATTAAAACAGACTAAAATATTTATCATATTCTTTATCAACGCAAAGCCTCTAAAATGAACTATCAAGATAACAGTCTGAAATCCTCAAATTAGGATTACAAAACAGAATATGCGGAAAAATATGGACGCACTTTTTATTACAAGCGGTACCACGCTGTTTAAACCGCGATGAATTAGGTATCATTGAACGACAACCATTTTCTATCGGTGCCGATATTTGGACTGCTTTATGAAATTTTCATGGCTTAATCCTCAAAAGGAGTGCCTCAAGTAGCTATTGCGGAGGTAGAAATTGATTGCCACAGCGAACATTTGATTGAATCCAAAAGTTTTAAACTCTATTTAAATAGCTTTAATCAGACTAAATTCGACTCAATCGACCAAGTTCAATGTATTATGCTGCAAGATTTGCGAGATTGTGCACAAGGTGAAGTAAAAAGTGCGGTTGAATTTCTTTGCCGTTTTATCAAAAATGCCGTCATTAGTAACTTGCAAGGCGAATGCATCGATCAACAGGATATTGAAATCCATGATTACGGATTTAATCCTATGCTGTTGGAAAACTGCACTATAACGCAGAATTCGAGGAAAGCTTAGTAGAAGAAACACTTGTAAGCCATTTATTGAAATCAAACTGTTTAATCACCAATCAACCCGATTGGGGTAGCGTCAGATTCATTATGTTGGCCGACCAATAAACCGCGAACAATTATTGCGTTATATTATCTCATTTCGTCAACACAACGAATTTCACGAACAATGCGTGGAACGGATTTTTGTGATTTGATGCGTTTTGCACGGCCTAAAAAACTAACGGTGTATGCACGTTACACCCGCAGAGGCGGGATTGGATATTAATCCGTTCCGTTCCAATTTCGAAGCGGTGCCGCAAAATCAACGTTTGGCGCGTCAATAGGCTAACGTCACCAATAATAACGAATAAAAATAAGGAGTTTTTATGAGTAACGTTTACTATGTCAATCCCAGAGGAAGTATGGATCAGCTTTCTCATTTGGAAGTCGAGTTATTAGCTAAAAAGCTAAGAGCGAACTTTATGCACTTTATCGCAATAGCTCTCTTGCAGTATTAAACTCTGGTGCGGTGACGGATGATAGCCGTCAATTACTAAGTAAATATCCCGATTTTGATATTAATTTAGTCGCCTGTGAGCGCGGCGTTACTTTAGAATTACATAACCCTCCAGATGCAGCTTTTGTTGATGATAAAATAATTCGTAATATTCAGTATAACCTGTTTTGCCGTATTACGCGACATCCTGTTTGTGAATGTGATGAGCCAACGTCTTCATTGGAGCAATCATTCGGATTCTAAGCATATTACCAATATGGTATTTAGTATTTTGCGTAATGCTAAAACCTTGATTGTGGGCGAAGCACCTAATTTAGTGGTATGTTGGGGCGGGCATTCCATTAATCAGGTGGAATATCAATATTGCCGTGCCGTAGGAAACGAATTAGGCTTACGCGAGCTGAATATTATTACCGGCTGTGGGCCAGGCGTAATGGAAGCGCCGATGAAGGAGCTGCCATCGGGCATGCTAATCAGCGTTATAAAACAGCCGTTTTATCGGTATTACTGAACCATCCATCATTGCTTCTGAGCCACCGAGATCCAATCGTTAGCGAGCTGATCATTATGCCGGATATTGAAAAACGACTGGAAGCTTTTTGTACGTATCGGCCTGGTATGAGTGATATTTCCGGGCGGTCCGGGTACTTTTGAAGAATTTATGTATATTCTGGGTTTAAAATTAGATCCGGCTAATCAGGCACAGAAATTGCCTTTTAATTTTAACCGGTCCGAAAGAAAGTGCGGATTACTTCACCACAATTGATCGTTTTGTTGGAGAAACCTTCGGTAAATCGGCGCAGGATTTATACGAAATTATTATTGACGACCCGGAATCGGTTGCCCGTCATATGAAAGCTGCAATGCTGGAAATCAAGCAACAACGCTATCAAAACGCAGACAGTTACGGTTTTAACTGGTCGCTGCATATTACGGCAGATTTTCAACAACCGTTTATTCCAACCCATGAAAATATGGCGAATCTGGACTTGCACTTAACCCAAAGCCCGATGAGTTTAGCCGCGAATCTACGCCGTGCCTTTTCGGGCATTGTTGCCGGTAATATTAAAGCAGAAACACAGGATTTAATTGAAGAAAAAGGTAAATTTCAATTGCACGGCGATCCGATGTTAATGGAAAAAATTGATCAGGTATTACGGGATTTTGTCGTACAACATCGTATGAAATTGCCGGGTGGTGATGCCTATGTACCTTGTTATGAAATTGTGCTTTAATCAAACTTATAATAAGAGTTTAATTATGACCACCGATATTGCTAAAACCATTGCACAAAGCCGATTAGAAGCCCTAGATAGACGCCACCCGCTACAAGCGGAACAAGGTGGCAGACCTCAAGTAAAACTTGATCCGAATGCACCGGTGATGTTAATCGGTGGAGCGATGGAAAACGAGAATATTGAACTTTTACAAACAAAAGCGGTAACATCATCACCTAAATTAACGTTTGCCGATTTAATTAAAACTCCCGACACTAGCATATTGGCAAAAGGTAAAGTATTTTACAAAAAGCCGCCGTCGGAGCTGTGGTGGAAGGTTGTCACGAATATCACCGAAATGAAGTCATCGGCACCCGTTTTGTAGTATTTAGCACAAATCATGAAGGTTTTTTCGACATTGAGTTTTCTGCCGGATTCTCCGATGAGTTTATCCTAGATTGTTTAAAAAGATATTACCGGCTGTTTTAAAGCAGTTGTGAATTCACGCCCTATGTGTTCGACAATTTCACTTTCCGTAAACGAGAAATTTATTACTATTCGCGGTAAAGAATCCGATTCTTTTGTTGACGTCGAATTCAATGCTGCAAATTTTAAGTTAGAGCTGAAACGTATGATTCAGGAACAACGACGCACGCAGGTGACCGTTGAAAAAACAGCGTGGTGGTAACGCATAGCCAAAATGCAATAGCCCCAAAAATAATTACTCTTTTGCTTGATTGTCTTTATACTTTTTGGGGATTCTGCTACCGAGCATTTCGAAAGTCTAAAATAGATTCCACACCGGTTCTATTTCTGTCGGTAAATATAAGGATTTCCCTAATTCTACCCAGCAGCAGGGAAAATGAAAATCGGAGCCAACGGAACCGGCTAATCCCTGCTCTTTCGCCCAATAGCCAGTTGCTTTGCGTTGATCCGGCGTTTGTCCACAACCCGGATACCCTCAAGCGTCTCTCCCCAACTAGCAAAATCTGCAATTAATTGGCGGATTTTTTTTGCCGTCATATCATAACGCAACGGGTGCGCTAAAACGGCAACGCCACCAGCTTGATGAATAACATCTATAGCGGTAGGAATATCGCACCATTCCGTTTTTACATAACAAGATTTACCTTTGTGACAAATATTTTTAAATGCTTGATTATCGTTCGATACTTTACCCTATTTGCACCAAATAACGTGCATAATGTGCCCGTGTCACTTCGCCATTTGCCAATGCTTGAGCGCCGGCAAACGCATTTTCCACCCCAACCTTAGCCAATTTATCGCCTATTTCCAATGCTCTCTTATGGCGCAAATCTGCCTGCTGTTGTAAAAGTGCGGTCATTTTTGGGTGCGTTTTATCAAATCCCAAGCCTACGATATGAATTCCACGATTTTCCCATTGAGTTGAAATTTCCACACCACTAATCAAATCAATACCGCATTTATCCGCTGCAATTTTAGCCTCGTCCAAACCCGATACGCTATCATGATCGGTGAGTGCCAGCACATTCACTCCCTGCAGCTAAGCACGTTGTACTCACTTCTGTGGGTGTGAGTACACCGTCTGAGGCAGTGCTATGGCAATGCAGATCGTAAATTTTTCCATTACTTAATTCCTTCGACCAACTGTTTAATTAGAGCCGGACCGTGATAAATCAATCCCGAATACACCTGCAATAACTCCGCGCCAGCCTCAATTTTTTCCTGTAGCATTTTGCAATCCGTCAATACCACCGCTACCAATAATTGGAATTTCCCTTTCAGCTCCTGATGCAATCGACGAATAATTTCTGTACTTTTATTTTGTAATGGTTTACCGCTTAATCCGCCACTTTGATCAGCATTTTTACCCCGTGACATTGTCACGTGAAATTGTGGTATTGGTGGCTATCACACCATCCATTTGATAGCGACGTAAGCAGTCGGCAATCTCTACCAACTCGCTTTCGGTTAAATCCGGTGCAATTTTTACAGCAATCGGTACATACTTGTTATATTGTTCGGCAAGTATTTTTGTCTATTTTTACAGCACCGAGTAAATCATCTAACGCTTCACCATATTGTAGTTGGCGTAAATCCGGCGTATTCGGCGAAGAAATATTTACTGTAATATAATCTGCATAATTATAGGCTTTATTCAGACAATAAATATAATCGTCCTTGCCTTTCTCAATCGGGGTGATTTTTATTTTTCCCAATATTAATTCCGATCACACCGTCATATTGTGCTTTTTAACATTTTTCAATCAGATAATCAATGCCGTAATTATTAAAGCCGTTACGATTGATAATTCCTCTGCTTCAATCAAGCGGAACTGGCGAGGTTTAGGATTGCCGTCCCTGAGCTAAAGGGGTTACCGTTCCGACTTCAATAAAACCAGCCCATAGCACCAAAGCCGTTAATTGCCTCTCCATTTTTATCCGCCCCGGCAGCCAAACCGATCGGATTTTTAAATTTAATACCCATCACCGTTTTTCCGAGCCATGCGGACAAGCTAAAACAGATTTAATTAACGGATTTAATGGCGAGTTACCCTATGATTTTCAGTAATTTAATAGTGAGATCATGTGCGTTTTCAGCATCTAAGGAGAAAATAGCTTTGCGAATAAGGGAATATAGCATTTTAATTTCTCTATATTATTCCCGCATACGGTAAGCCGTACACGGGGGTAAAGTGCGGTTATTTTTGAACGTTTTTAATTCAACGCTTTTTCAATCTTCTCAAATAAGTCTTTCGACAGATTTTCTATCTCATTGAGACGCTCTAATGCACGCTTCATTAAGGTTTGGCGTTGCCCGTCATATCGAGCAAAGCGGATAAGAGGTTCAATCAAACGTGAAGCCACTTGTGGGTTACTTTCGTTCAGACAATTAAAATGTCTGTCAAGAAACGATAGCCTGAACCGTTCAGCGCGTGAAACGCACGCAAGTTTTGCGTAGCAAAGCTACCGATTAACGCACGTACGCGATTCGGATTATTAAAAAATTAAAACTTGGGTGATCCATCAATAACTGGACGTTCAACAATACGTTTTTCGCCAGGTCGGGTCGCTTTGCAGGGCAAACCATTTGTCCATCACCAACCCATCGTGCCGCCATTTTTCCTCAAAAATCTTTCATCACATTTTCACGACAAGTTAGACTTGCCTTTGTTCGCCGCATTAAAGCGCAGCCAAGGTGTCCGTCATATTATTGGCATGTAAATAATGTTTATTTACTAATGTGTTACCCAGTTCGGTAAATGCAAGATATTGTAGGCAGAGATTACGTAACCCACGTAGAGCAATATCTTTACGATTAATTCGATACTCACCCGGATTAATTTCATTGTAGGTTTTTAACCACTGTGCTTTAAGCTGTTCTGCAATGCTCTGTTGCATGAAGTCACGCACGATACTAATGCCTTCCGGATCGATGACCTTAAACAATTCGGCAAATTCGGTTTCTTTCGGCAAGGTTAGAATCAGAGTAGTCAGTTCAATATTTTGCTGATAGTTCTCCAATACTTGCGAAAGTGCGGTCAAAATTTGCGCTGAAATTTCAAGCGGTCGTTTTTCCTGATAAGCAGTTAAATTGCGTCGCAACTCACCTTCTAATAGCATTTGCATAGCATTCCAACGCACAAATTCATTTTCTGCAAATTGTAGCAATGCCAATAGCTGTTCAGTGCTGTAATCGTAATCCAACTTGACCGGAGCAGAAAAATCACACAACAATGCCGGCACAGGACGACCGATAATATTATGGAATTCAAACACCTGCTCTTTTTGCGTTACGTTCAGAACATCACTTACTGCTTCACCATTGTTTAACAATATTTGTGGTAATCCGTTTTTATCATACAATGCAATTTTCAGTGGAATATGCAGATTAACTTTATCCATTTGATCTGCGGTCGGCGGTGTAGATTGCGAAACAAACAGCTGATAAATATGTTTCTTCTCATCGTAGTGATCGGTAACGGTTAATTCAGGGGTTCCCGATTGGCTGTACCAACGGTAAAATTGAGTTAAATCGATACCGGATGCACGTTCCATTGCCGAGACAAAAATCATCACAGGTTGCCGCTTTTGCCGTCATTTTCCTCAATATACAGTTTCATTCCTGCCTGAAAACGTTTTTCACCCAATAAAGTATGCAGCATTCGGATCACTTCTGCACCTTTTTCATATACGGTCACCGTGTAAAAGTTATTCATTTCAATCACTTTTTTTCAGGGCGAATGGGTGTGACATCGGGCCGGCATCTTCAGCAAATTGTACGGTACGCAGGAATTTTTACATTGTTGATTCGATTAACGGCGCGAGATCCCGTATCAGATGAAAACTCCTGATCGCGGAATACCGTCAATCCTTCTTTTTAAACTAAGTTGAAACCAATCTCGGCAAGTAACACGATTTCCCGTCCAATTATGAAAAATATTCGTAGTGCAATTACGCTTTCTACCGCAAGATAATCATCGTCGGTTGCGGTTTGTGGATTAGCCAGTACAAATTTAGAATTGAAAATATTCAATCCTTTATTTTTCCATAGCGCCCATGTTAAAGAAATCTACCGCAACGATCATATAAATATCCAAATCGTATTCTAATCCAAAGCGATCTTCATCCCATTTCATTGATTTTTCAAACTTTGCATTGCCCAATCGGCACGATCCAAATTACCGCGATCTGCATATAATTCCAATGCTACATTACGCCCGCTTCGCGTTACAAAGTTATCCTGTAACAAATCGAAATCTCCCGCTACTAAAGCAAATAGATAGCAGGGTTTTGGGAATGGGTCCTGCCATTCCACCCAATGTCGCCCGTCATCTAAATCTCCGGCAGCAATGCGATTACCGTTAGATAATAAATACGGGTATTTGCTTTTGTCCGCTGTAATTTTTACTGTATAACGTGCCAACACGTCCGGTCTGTCCAAAAATAGGTAATTTGACGAAAACCTTCCGCTTCGCACTGCGTGCAGATGCCTTCGCTCGATTGATATAGTCCCTGCAATGAAGTATTTTGGGCCGGTACAAGATTAGTTACGATTTCAAGTTCAAAAGGCTTTACGCATCTACATTGCTTAAATCCAACGTCAAGCCGTTTCTATCTTGCTGATAAGCAGTGAAATCGCTACCATTCATTTTTATGGAAGCAAATTGAAAACTATGCCCGTCTAAACGAACTGAAGTTGCCTTGGGATTTTTGACGAACATATTGTGAAGTGGCAGTTACTACTGTTTTATTAGGATCGAGTTGAAAATCTAGGGTAAATGTCAGTTACGGTAAAATCAGGAATTTTTATAATCTTTTCTATACTTCGCTTTAGTTTGCATAATCAATATCCGTTATTTGCTATGTCGTCTCAAAAATGAAGTTAGGATATGATTTTTATTCATGAAGTTGCAATAAAGTTTAATAAAATTTACAGTCCTCCGACTATATTGAGTCATGTCATTATTATATAAAAATGATCTCGCATTAATCTTGCGCAACCGTTTGCCCGATATGGCGTTATTATGCTATTCTATCGTCCGTGTTTTTTTCTAATCGGAAAAATCTATTTATGACAAATTCATCAGCTCAAATCGCCATCGTAATGGGGTCAAAAAGCGATTGGGAAACAATGCGGGAAGCAACGAATATTTTAGACGAATTAAAAGTTCCATACCATGTTGAAGTGGTATCGGCACACCGCACACCGGATAAACTATTCAGTTTTGCCGAAACAGCACAACAGAACGGTTATAAAGTAATCATTGCAGGAGCCGGTGGCGCTGCACATTTACCCGGCATGATTGCGGCAAAAACCTTGGTTCCTGTTCTCGGCGTACCGGTAAAAAGCTCAATGTTAAGTGGGGTGGATAGCCTGTATTCTATCGTGCAAATGCCGAAAGGAATTCCGGTCGGCATTAGCAATCGGGCCGGCAGGTGCAGCCAACGCGGGATTGCTCGCAGCACAAATTTTAGCAATGTGGGATAGCAAATTACTTGCTCGTTTACAAACATTCCGCGACAATCAAACTAATACAGTGTTGGAAAATCCTGATCCGCGCTGCTAAAACAATAAAATTTTTGACCGCACTTTCGCACACGGCGTTCTTTTTAAAGGGATTTTTTTATATGCAAAAAGTGCTTTATATCCTACCGTTTATGTGCTCGGCAACGCCAACTCGGACGTATGTTGCGTTATGCCGGCGCACCGTTAGATATCAATGTGGAACCTCTGGCATTCGATGCCCCCTATTTCAATTACCGCAAGATGCTATCATTACGGCGGAAATTGAACGTTGGGAAAATAACGCCGCTTACACAAATGCTCGCTAATCACCCTAAATTCGTCAATAAAGACATCTTCGGCAAATTAGCAGATCGTCTGACGCAAAAATCTTTGTTAGATGAGCTGGATTTGCCGACATCTCCTTGGTGTTTGCTAAAAAGTGCGGTGGATTTTCCGGCAGTTTTTTCAAACATAGGCGAAAAACTGGTAGTAAAACGCCGAATGGGTGGATACGACGGGCGTGGCCAATGGATTGTTAACAATGAAAAATCAAACTATAATTACTGATGATTTATTCGGAGAGGTCATTGCTGAACGATTTATTCCTTTTTGATTATGAAGTCTCGTTGGTCGGTGCACGATTTAGAAATAGTGAAACACGTTTTTATCCCGTGACGCAAAATTTACAACAAAATGGCATTTTACGTTACAGCATTGCAGACACTAGCACCGCCCATCTACAAGCGCAAGCGGAACAAATGCTCAGTAAAATCATGCATAAGCTAGATTATGTCGGCGTGATGGCAATGGAATGCTTTGTTGTTGACAATAAACTACTGATTAACGAACTTGCGCCGCGCGTACACAACAGCGGGCACTGGACACAGCAAGGATGTTCTATCAGCCAGTTTGAATTGCACCTACGCGCCCTACTGGATTTGCTGACACCACCACTGCAAACTTTTCGTCAAGCGTTATGATCAATTTGATCGGTACGGGAGCATAATCCGCAATGGTTGACAACCCCGTTCAGCCAACTACATTGGTATGGGAAAGATGTTCGGCGGGACGTAAAGTCGGACATATCAACCTGACTCATACCGATAAATCTATCTTAATCGCTCAGTTAGAAAAGTTGCGCACGCAATTACCTGAAGATTATCAATCTGGTTTAACTTAGCGGTAGAAAAAAATTAAAAATAATTCAATTTACCATTCCTTTTTCAAGATATTTTCTAAAAATTAAATTTCTGCAAAATATTTTTCAAACAAGGCTTGCTAATACAAGCCTTGTCAAGTATAAAGAAAACATTCCCTTTCTGTAAAAATTAAACACAACATTACAAGGATAATAACCATGTTTGAACATATTAAAGCAGCACCTGCCGACCCGATTCTAGGCTTAGCGGATTCTATTCAAAGCGGAAACTCGTTCCCCAAAAATCAATTTAGGAATCGGCGTTTATAAAGACGATCACGGAAATACCCCGATTATGCGAGCGGTTAAACAGGCAGAAGGGCGTTTATACGAACTGGAAACCAGTAAAAACTATTTGGCGATTGATGGGGTGGCAGAATTTAACGCTCGTACCAAAGAATTATTATTCGGGGCAGATTCTGAAGTTGTAAAAAGCGCGAGCTAAAACAGTACAAAGCCTTGGCGGTACAGGTGCATTACGCATTGCGGCTGAATTTATTAAGCGCCAAAACCAAAGCTCAGAATGTTTGGATTAGTAATCCAACCTGGCCTAACCACAACGCAATTTTTAATGCCGTAGGAATCACGATTCGTGAGTACCGTTATTATGATCCGAAAACACAAGGCTTTGATTGGGACAACCTAATTGTTGATTTAAGCAATGCGGGAGAAGGTGACGTGGTGTTATTACACGGTTGCTGTCACAATCCTACCGGTATTGATCCGATTCCGGAACAGTGGAAACAATTAGCCGAGATGTTCTGCCAAAAATGGTTGGCTACCGCTATTCGATTTCGCTTATCAAGGCTTTGCCAACGGTTTTGGAAGAAGATGCTCTAGGATTGCGGACTTTCGCAGCAAATCATAAAGAGTTATTAGTATGCAGTTCGTATTCAAAAAAATTTCGGTTTATATAACGAACGCGTCGGTGCATTTACTTTAGTTGCCGAAACAGAAGAAATCGCGGCAACAGCCCTAACTCAGGTAAAAACTATCATTCGCACCCTATATTCCAACCCGCCTCACACGGTGCGGCAACAGTTTCTTTTAGTATTAGATGATCCTCATTACGTGCCGAATGGGAAAAAGAACTGGCGGAAATGCGCAACCGTATTAAAACAAATGCGTCATAAATTTGTCGATTTATTAAAAGAGAATACGGCGCTCAACAAGATTTTCGGTTTTATTATCGAACAGAACGGCATGTTCTCTTTCAGCGGTTTAAGTGCCGATCAAGTTGATCGTCTAAAAGAAGAATTCGCTATTTATGCCGTGCGTTCAGGTCGCATCAATGTGGCAGGGTTAACGGAAGATAATATTCGCTATCTGTGTGAAAGCATCATAAAAGTACTGTAATTTAATGAAAAGTGCGGTCAATTTTGACCGCATTTTTTTGTGTGTATTGAGATGAATAATCCAATTATGTTCACATCATAGCAACTCTTTAAATCACAATCTATTAATCTTATAGAAAATGTTAATTGCTTGACTAAATACGACGAGCCTGCCAATAGCTCCAATAAGGACTTTCCAACGAAGAATAAATTACTCCACCTTTAGTTGAAGCGTGCAGAAACTTATCTTCTTTCACATAGATACCAACATGATAACCGTTCAATCCACGCCCTGTTTTAAAGAACACCAAATCACCCGTTTGAATTTCGTCCTTATCAATAAAATGCCCATAGTTGGCTTGATCTTTGGTCATTCTAGGCAAAGAAATATTAAATCGATCCATAAAAAGTCGTTTGCACAAAGCCTGAACAATCAACTCCATTACGTGTTTTTCCGCCTAATACATATGGGGTTCCTGCCATTCATTTTGTTGCTCGCTTAATAAAGGCCATCACCATAATAGGATCATTTAGTTGCCCTTTTATATCTGATAGCAGAATAATTCGAACAGGCGGTTAAGATAAGAATGCTTATGATCAAAAACAACTGATTTCAGCGAAAAACGCATTATTTTCTCCACATTACGAAAAAGCTATCTCATAAAATAGATAGCTTTAATAAGTAAATTACTCAGTCTTTTTGGCTTGGTTTTTCTCAACCCGAGCACGTAATTTTTGTCCCGGTCGAAATACTACTACTCGGCGAGCAGACACAGGGCACGTTCTCTCCAGTTTTAGGATTACGCCCTGAGCGAGAAGCCTTATCACGTAATTCAAAAATTACCAAACCCTGATAATTTAACGTCATTGCCACTTTCTAACGCTACACGGATTTCTTCAAAGAAGGTTTCCACCAAATTCTTGGCTTCCGACTTAGCTCAAGCCATGCTTTTCAATTAAGTTGGCTGCAATTTCTACTTTGGTTAATGTCATAATTTAATCTCTCAAGTAAGCATTAAAACGTCGTTTTAATTCGGTTAATACAACAGAAATGACCGCATTAATCTCTTCTTCTTTCAAGGGTTTTTCATTATCTTGGATTGTTAAACTAATTGCAAGACTCTTCTGCCCTTCGGCGATTCCTTGCCCTTGATATACATCAAATAAATTAACATTAGTAAGTTTCTCTCCGCTACAGCTCGACATGCTTCAATAATATCGCCGGATGGCACATTTTCCGCTACAATCAGAGCCAAATCACGACGGTTTGCTGGGAATTTTGAAATTTCTTTCGCATTCGCTACATCACGTTGTGAAATTTTTATCAATTAACACTTACAGGGCAAACACTTTGCCATTCAAACCAATTTTTGCGCGATTGACGGGTGAATTTGTCCGATAAATCCAATTTCTTCGTCTCCCAGCTACAATTGCTGCAGACCGCCCAGGATGAAATGCTGAATAGGCTTTTGCAACAAATTTTACTTTATTTCCGGTTGAGGTTAAAGATAATAAATTCTCTAAATAACCTTTTTAAATCAAAGAAATCTGCATTTTTCTGATTTACCTGCCCAATGCTCATTTAATCTCGCTCCTGTCATTACGGCAGAGAATACTCTTTCTGACGTACACCAAATTCGGCATCCGCATCAGGAATAAAAACGTAATCCGGCTTCAAAATAACCGTACACGGGTTTGTTGGCGGTTTTGATTATATAATACGGCCCTAATAAAACCCGTTAATAGAGAAAGCCGCATTGCCGACATTTCACTTGAAATCGGATTTTGGTAAAATCAGTGCTTCCTGATTCGGGTGCAACAAAGTCTGGAATTTTAGGATCTCACTAAAGCTATAAGTGATTGCTTCATGGAAATCACAACTGACCAGTGCGGTTTTAATGCGAGATAAATCCACGTCTGCTTCTTTATGTTCGCGCATTCTTAAATGTGCCAAAGGTGCATTGTTCGGGATGCTGTTATAGCCATACACATGACGAGCTACTTCTTCGACCAAAATCTTCTTCGATTCTCAAGATCAAAACGCCAGCTTTGCAGAAGGTTACCGTCCAAAACATCATCAGCATATTGTACTGGGAACCCAAACGTTGGAAAATATCGAGTCACGATTTCGGTTTTCAATGTGGTGCTAATAAGGCATCTAATTTGTGACAGCGTAATTGAACGTTTAACTTTTGAGTAACTGCTAGCTCGCTCACTGCTTCAAATTTCACCCGCTTCACCACCGCAGAATTTGTAATAAAAAGTGCGGTCGCTTTTTCCATTGCTTTTCGAGTAGCTCAAAATCTACCCACGTTCAAAACGATGGGATGAGCGTCAGTATGCAAGCCATATTGTCGTGCACGCCCAGTAATCGCAAGAGGAGCAAAGAATGCCGCTTCTAAAATTACGTCTTTGGTCTCTGGGCCACGCAACCACTTGCCAACCCACCAAAATTCCAGCCATCGCTAGCGGACCTTTTTGATCGGCAATTAACAACGTGTTAGGCTGTAATTTAGCTGTTGTTCCATCTAACAAGACCAATTCTTCGCCTTCTTTCGCCATACGTACTTGCACGGGTTGAGTTATTTTTGCTGCATCGAAAGCGTGCATCGGCTGCCCAAGTTCCAATAAAATATAATTAGTAATATCCACAATAGGATCGATGGAACGCAATCCGCAGCGACGTAATTTTTCCTTCATCCAAACCGGTGTCGGCGCATTCACATTAACATTTTTTACTGCACGCAATAAATAACGAGGGACAGCTTCCGCTGCAACAACTTCAATTCCGACTTGCTCATTGATTGTTGCCTTTTTACCGGTTCAAAGTGCGATTGATTTAATGTCACGGTTTATGCACGGCAGTTTCCCGCGCCACTCCTGCAATACTCAAACAATCCGCACGGTTCGGAGTTAAGCTGATTTCAACCGCCTGATCGTCTAATTCAAATATCTGCGTAGCTCTGTTCCTATCGGTGCATCCTGAGGTAATTCAATAATTCCGCTGCATGTGAAATCCCCCATCACTATATGAACAAAAGCATTCCTTCCGACGGCTACACGTAATTTCGTTTTCTTAATTTTTAAAATTACCCGGCATATGTGCACCTTCTACCGCACAAGCTACTTTCTCAACCCCTTGACGACAATTCGGTGCACCACACACAATGTCTAACAAGTGGTCACCACCGACACTAACTTTGGTCACCGCAATTTATCTGCATCGGGATGTTGCGCGCTCTACTACTTCACCAACAATTACACCCGAAAACTCACCGGCAACAGCTTCAACACCATCCACTTCTAAGCCAAGCATAGTGATTTGCTCGCACAATTGTTCTGTATATAACGCCGGGTTCACCCATTCCCGAACCCATTGTTCACTGAATCATTATTATCTCTCACTCTAAATTATTTAAAGCTGTTTTTAAGAAACGAAGATCGTTTTCGAAAAGCACGCAAATCCGTGACATTGTAACGAAGCATGGTTAAACGCTCTACTCCCCATTCCTACGGCAAAACCGGAATATTCGTTAGGATCGATGCCCCACATTCCGCAGCACATCTGATGCACCATCCCGCAACCTAAAACTTCAACCACTTGCCATTTTTCCCCATCACATCCACTTCTGCTAAAGGTTCGGTGAAACGGGAAAATAGGACAGGGCGGAAGCGCACTTGCAAATCTTCTTCGAAAAATGCTCGTAAGAAATCATGGTAGCCCCTTTTAATTCAGTAAAGTTAGCGTTTTATCCACACAAAGTAATTCGATTTGATGGAACATTGGCGTGGGTTTTGATCGTAATCATTACGATATACACGTCCCGGAGCCATAATACGAATTGGAGGTTGTTTTTCTCCATTGTGCGGATTTGTACACCTGACGTTTGGGTTCTTAACAATAATTCGGGGTTAAACCAAAAAGTATCATAGATCTGCACGCGCGGGGGTGATGTTTAGGAATATTCAATGCATCAAAAATTATAATAATCGCCTCGATTTCAGGTCCGCTTTCACCGAAAAATCCCAATTCGGAAAAAGAATTTCGTCACTCGTTCAGTGTAATTGTCACCGGATGCAATCCACCGATTTCCACTTTTCGCCCCGGCAAGCTTACATCAACTTTCTCCTTTTTCCAACTGTGCATTCAGCGCGGCTTGTTCAAATTCTCTTTTTGGCATTTAAAATATCCAACACTGCTTGTTTAGCTTCATTAATTTTTGCACCGATTGCTGGGCGTTCTTCCGCAGCCACATCGCGCAAGCCCTCGTATTAACTGAGTAAAATGTCCCTTTTTACCAAAATATTCCACACGAAACGCTTCTAAGGCATCCAGTCCTTTATTATGCAATTCTGTCCAACGCAGCACGCGCCTGCTCTGTAATTTCCTGGGTTTTGCATACCTTCCCTCTAAATTTAAATTCGTATAAATTCAATCTTATCAATAATAATACTAACTGTTAAAAATCACGTTTTTATTACTTTTTCAGAAAATAACTAAAAATAGACCGCACTTTGGAACGTTTTCAGTGTAATTTGGACAAAAAGAAAGGCAATCTTAAAGATTGCTTTTGATTAAAACTCGATAAAAATCAGCCTTTGTGTTTTTATCTTTTATCGTAGGGTTAGCAGAATTTTTAAATTACTGATTGCACACCGTTTTCTCGCAGCCGCTCGTGAGGAATAATATTCGCTACGACCGATCTCTTGGTGATTCTGAGCTTTCAAAAACAAAATACGGCTCACCATTTTTGTTGTTTCTAAATTCAAAATCTCATCTACTCCGTTTTTGCACGGAAGCGATACCGTTTTCTGCTGCCTGACGAGTTTTATATAGCTCACTGGTTAAAATCACCTGACTGTTAGCTGCTTTCAGATTAAAGAAAAATTGTCCGTCTTTAGCTAACTTTAACTCATACCAACCTAATGCCATTTTTGTCTCCTTACCTAAGGATTAAACAAGTTCGGAAAGTAATTTTCCAATACAAATCATAAAGTTTTGCTACTAAATTTTCAACTATTTTTGTTATATTCCCGTTTTAACCGTTTGGAGTCCCCCAAATCGCCCAAACCGAATATACCCAATGCAACGAAAATCATTAAATAATCGTAAAACAAATAAAATTTAGAAACAGTTTCCTGCATTGTCTGATTTCTACGATGCAACCACTTCAAACTGTTGATCATCATATTTATAAAAGAAAAAGAAGAAAAAGGCATATTATCAACAATAATACTAATAAAAAGGCCTTATGCTCAAGAAACCCGATTTTGAGAAGCAAACCATATCCAACCTAATATTGCACAAAAATAGCAATCCGTGCCAACTTTTTAAAAGCACTGCGATTATCATATAGCACAATGTAAAAATACCGCCCGTGATCAAGCTGTATAATATATGGGTTAAGATTTCCATCATTCATCATCCTTAAATATATTTTGAATCGCGCTAACAACGGAATTTCGCTGAAAAACTGACCGCACTGGTGAACATATTATGCGAATTTTTGATTTTTGATAGCAAAAAGCCAACGCACAGCGTGCAGATAAGTGCGGTCGCTTTCCTCTTTCTCGCCATAAAGTTCATCACCCTAAAATCGGGCTGCCGAGACTTTTTCATTGCAACACGTAACTGATGGGTTTTACCGGTTTGAGGATACAACACAAACACGCGTAAATTTGGTTTACAACTGACTGAGGTAAATCGGGTAATTGCCGGATTCTCACGACTTTGCGTTAATTTCATGTACTGCGTCGGGATTTTTGCATATCGCCGATAATTAATCCCTCGTTTTCTTTTTGGCTTAAACTCGGATAACGCAATATAAGTCTTTTTGAATTAAATGTTGTGCAAACAGGTTTGACAAGGTTGTCGCCGCCGTTTCATTCAATGCTAAAATCAACAGCCCTGAGTTATTTTATCTAACCCATGAACCAGCCAAACCTGTTCTACATTTAATTGCTGCGCCAACATTTGAGGTTGGCCCAATTTCCTCTCTGTCTTTATGCACACTCACGCCGCACGGCTTATCTATGATGATAAAATCATGATGTTGATATATAATCTCTATAGTTTGCATTCTATTTTTCTCAAAAGTGCGGTCAAAATTTGATGAATATTACTCCGATAGAGTATAGCATATCTTATCCCTATTGCGGTTTTGGAGCGTTGGCAATCGGGATTACTTTGCGTTTAATGGTAAAGCAATCTGTTTCCCAGCTACGATTTTCATGGCTAATGGTGATTTATCTGTTACCGGTAGTCGGCATTTTAGCTTATTTGATTTTTGGTGAAATCACTCTCGGACGAAAGCATCAACAAGCCACTCAAACGCTACAACCAAAAGTACATGGAATGGTTTAAGCAAGTCTCAGAATGTGAACATTTAATCAATAAACCGGCTAACAGCCTATACTGCGCTATCTCGATTTAACCGAAAACGCCTGAATATTCCCTTGCATCGTGGTAATAATTGCATATTTTAGATACACTAAAAACAATTATCCATAGCATTATCAATGATGACGTTAAAAGGCTACTCAATCCATCAATGATGGTGTTTACATCTGGGGCTGAAGACGGTATGGGATAGTGAGGTGATGAATGCATGATTGAAGCTCGAAAACAGTGGTGTGAGCGTGAAATTTTGTTGGATTCAGTTGGTAGTCATCGCTTTTTGGCAGTTCTGAATGTCAATATGTGCGTGAAAATGGTATTGAGAATTACCAAGCACTGCATGCCAATTTGTTTCGTATGTTTTTCACAGAATGACTTGCGTCAACTCGCAAAATTATTGTGATCGATCAATCAAATTGCCTATACGGGAAGTATGAATATGGTCGATCCGAAATTTTTTAAACAAAGTAGCAATGTAGGAAACTGGGTCGATATTATGGTACGCATTAATGGCCCGGTTGCACCGATTTTAAACAGTTTACACGCTTGGGACTGGGAAATGTGAAGCCGATGAAGCCTTGCAAGTCGTATTACCCGAATGCCCTACTGCCAATTGAAAGTACTAATTCATGCTGTACAAATTCTTGCTACCGGCCCGGGTGTTTTCCTGATGATCTCATGCCGCAATCACTGTCTTTCCTTATTTTCTCCGCGCGGCAAAGTATAGTCATCACATCGCCGTATTTCGTACCGGATCACACGGTAGCTGAAGCACTGCGAATTGCAGCGTTACGCGGAATAGAAGTCTCTCTAATTTTACCGAAGAAAAACGATTCTTTAATGGTAGAATGGGCGATACCGCATTTTTGACGAATTACTTGCTGCCGGCGTTAAAATTTACTTATTTGAAAAAGGGCTTCTTCATACTAAAAGTGTGCTAATCGATAATACCTTGGCATTGGTCGGCACCGTAAATATGGACATGCGCAGTTTTATGTTGAATTTTGAAGTCACAATGATTGTTGATGATAAAAATTTTGCTAATGAGGTTAACATATTACACGAAGGCTATATTGCAAGTTCCTCCATACTACGCTATGAAGAATGGATCACTCGCCCTGTTTATCGCCGCATTATCGAACGGATTTTTCTTGTTTAGTCCACTGTTATAAAAACGACTACAAAAATAATTGAAAAGGAAAATAACATGCAAAAGAAATTAACTTTTTTATTTAGTTCGCCATGGCAGAACTATTTGGAATGAACAAGGTTTAATGCAAGGTTCGGAGAATTCCGACTTAACCGAAGAAGGTATTAAAAATGCCAAATTAACGGGGAAAGCATCGCGATGATTCCTTTTGTTGCCGCTTATTCCAGCTGTTTACAACGAACTATTGATACCGCAAAACCATATTTTGGGCGAACGACAAAATCCGCTGTTTCAACATAGTGGATTAAACGAACATCATTTCGGCAGTTGGGAAGGATTAAAAAGTTGATAGTTTACGAGAACAGCGGAGTTTCACAAATGCTCACCCTGCCCTGCCGAGTACAAAGCACTTTCTAACAGTGGCGAAAGCTGGGAACAGCTCGCTGAACGAGCTATGAATGCTATTAAAGACATTATTCAAATTCATCAACAAGGCAATTTCCTAATCGTATCGCACGGACATACGTTACGTATCCTGCTTGCCTTGTTCGGCGGAGCCACTTGGCAAAACTCATCGCGAAGAAGGAAAAAGCGTCTCTTTATTGAATACTTCCATCAACATTGTCCGCTACCATCAAAGAGCGGTGAAAATTTCGGGCATTTTTGTGGTAGAAAAGTTAATGATATTTCATCTAAAAATAAAAAGCGGCCTGGGCATTCCGCCCATCCCGCTATTTATTTTCTAAAACCTGCAAAAATTTGCCTACGGTATAAAAATGAACCGAATATAATCAGCGTGTCATTTTCATTCAATTTTTCTACCGCACTTTTAATCGCATCCACAATGCTATTCGAGCTTTCAGCTAAAAGTTCTACGCTGTTTTCTCGGGCGATTTGTTGCAACGTCACAATTAACTCATCCCCGGTCTGTCCGCGGCTACTATCTAGCGAAATACAATGCCAGTAATCGATAACCGATAATAACGGAGAAAAATCCCCTCTGCATCTTTATCTTTTAAAACGCCACATATAGCCATGATTTTTAGCTTGATTTTTGCTCTTTAAGTGCAGTTAGTTTTTCTCTTAAATAACGGGCTGCCTGTGGATTATGTCCGACATCAATAATAAATTGTGGCAATTTGGCAATTGGTCTATTAAGCAATGTTACTAACTGCTGTAGTTCAATCGGCTTCATTTTTGAAAACGACCGGTCAACTCAACCTGTTGCAATGATTGACGAATCACGGATTCTGCAATATCGAATGGAAACTGCTGAATGGCTGCCAGTGCTGTTGCAACATTCGCTAGTGGAATCCGACAAAACGGCAAATTTTTCTAACCGCACTTGTTGTCCATTCCTTGCTGTTCCCCACCACTGCCAACCGTCAGCGTGTTCTTCGAATTGCCAGTCACGATAACGACGAAAGACCTTGCAATGTAACATTTCGGCGTAATCAATCATTGTATGTGGTACATCAGGATCACCGATAATAACAGGGCAATCAGCGCGAAAAATACCGGCTTTTCTCAAATGCGATTTGCTCACGGGTTGAACCGAGAAAATCCGTATGATCAATGTCGATACCGGTAATCACCGCTATATTGCTATCAACAATATTAGTTGCATCCAAACGACCGCCTAATCCGACTTCCAAAATCACCACATCTAAATTGGCTTGCTTTAAATAAATATAAAAGCCGACAAGGTGCTGAACTCAAAAATAAGTCAGAGACTGTGTTTTTATGCTGCTCGATAAAAGCAAAGGATTGCGTATGTGCGTATCTTCAAGCTCTTGATTTTGAATACGAACCCGTTCGTTATAACGTAGCAGATGTGGCGAAGAATATACACCGACCCGATAACCCGCATTCAACAGGAACAAGTTCCAGCAAACGGCAGGTTGTACCTTTGCCGTTTGTACCACCGACTGTGATAACAAAGGGAGCCGGGTGTAATAAATCCATAGTCTGGGCAACAGACTTAACCCGTTCCAAACCTAAATCAATGACTTTGAAATGACTGTTTTTCCAAATAATGAAGCCACTCGGCAAGTGGCGAAGTGGCTTTGTAAATAAGATGGCATAGCTTTTTAATTTTACCTTATTCCGGCATTAATCTACTTTTTCTTCGGCTTCATCGGCTCGACATCTTCCGTATCCACCAGTTCAGGCGCAACAAAAGGAGACGGACGATGAGTCAGTTTGCTTAATATACCTGCCAAAGTATCACGCATATCGGCACGCTTAACAATCATATCGATTGCGCCCTTTTCTAATAAAAATTCGGCACGCTGAAAGCCTTCGGTAATTTTTCACGTACGGTTTGCTCAATAACACGTGGGCCTGCAAAACCGATAAGCGCTTTCGGTTCAGCTATATTAATATCACCTAACATAGCAAAAACTGGCGGATACCCCACCTAATGTAGGATCCGTCAAAACAGAAATCAAAAAGGCACGCCTTTCTCACGCATTTTGGCCAACACCGCACTAGTTTTTTTGCCATTTGCATCAGCGAAAAACAAGGCTTCCCTGCATTCTCGCCCCACCACTGGCAGAAAAAGCAAACAAACGGGCAATTATCTTCTATGGCCTTTTCTGCTGCCTTAACAAATTTTTCTCCGACAACAGAACCCATTGAACCGCCCATAAAGCTGAAATTTGAGGCTGCCGTTACAATCGGCATATCATATAAAGTACCCGCCAATACAATTAATGCATCTTTTTCGCCGGTTTCTTTTTGTGCTGCGCTTTAGACGATCTTTATATTTTAAATCTTTAAATTTCAAAAATATCTTTAGGTTCTAATTCTTCAGCAATTTCCCTGCGCGCTATCTTTGTCCAATAAAAGCTAATAAACGTTCGCGCGCATCAATACGCATATGATGCCCACATTTCGGACATACTTCAGATGACGTTTTAATTCATCGCGGTACAAAAACCCTGTTCGCAAGAGGTACATTTTGTCCAAACGCCTTCCGGTACATTTTAGCTTTGCGGCTATTTGAAACCGTGCTATTTTATTAAAAAAATTCTATCGATCCAGCTCATTTTTAACCTTTATTGTGAAGTCGGAAAAATTGCGGTTATTACATCATAAAAACGCTAAAAATATGCTAGTGATCCGCTCAATTTATTGCAGCTACAAAAAGCCCGAAGCGTAAGGAGACTTCAGGCAAATATAAGGGGAATTATAATTATTATATTAGGGAGTCGATAACAGATTAAGCTGATCCGGCTAACCCATAAATTTCGCTAGAAAGATGAAGTATCTTGGAATAAACCTCACTTTTCAAATCAGTTGCAGTGTAAATCACACGACCGTCCACTTCCACTTCACCATCAGCCACGCCCATAACCAGTTTACGATTAATAACTCGTTTCATATGAATACGATAAGTTACTTTTTGGCGGAAGGCAAAATTTGGCCGGTAAATTTAACTTCTCCAACACCTAAAGCGCGTCCTTTTCCTTCACCGCCAATCCAACCAAGGTAAAAACCGACTAATTGCCACATTGCATCTGCCTAAACAACCCGGCATAACAGGATCGTTGATGAAATGACATTTGAAGAAGAAAAGCTCGGGGTGAATGTCTAATTCCGCTTCTATATAACCTTTACCAAAAATTCCCCCGGTTTCATCTCATTTTCGATCACACGATCCATCATTAACATTGTCGGAGCCGGCAATTGCGGGCCTTTTGCACCAAACAATTCTCCTCGTCCGGAGGCTAACAGGTCTTCGTAAGTATATGAACTTTTTTTATTCGGGGTACAAGTGTTAGTCATTTTTCTTCTCTAAAAAAGTTAGAATGAAAGATTATCTTCCCGATAATCCTCTTAAGTAAAAATATTCTAACAAAGTTCATATGAAATTAAATAGCTTACACTTGTAAGCTAAACTGTTCGGATCTGTTGGCTATCCTTATTTGCCGGAAAACAACCGCGACCATAAGCCGAACGAAGCGGAATGCTGTTCCGCCCGACGTTCTATACGACTGGTAATTAGTTGTGAAATTGGTTGATTCTTTCTTTCATAGCTCTTATTTTCTTCCTCAATCAAATCTCGGCTGAATAAAAATTTGACAAGTTTTGAAAAACATCGTCCACCGCCCAAATAAAAACTGTCGATTTTTGACCGCACTTTTCACTTCTTCATTTAAACAAAGCTGATGAATTGTTGCACTTGGAATAATCACGCCTTGCTTGCCCGTTAATCCACGTCGTTGACAAATAGTGAAAAAGCCTTCGATTTTTATCATTTACACCACCGACAGCATGTACCAAACCGAATTGATCAATTGTTCCCGTTACTGCAATGGATTGTGGCAGAGGTAAATCTGCCAACGCACTGGTTAGTACACAAAACGCCGCCAGTGATGCACTGTCACCATCAATTTCACCGTAGGATTGTTCAAATACCAAACGGGCGAAAAAGGTAATTGTGAAGGAAAATCTAAAAATATTAGCTAAACAAGCTTCGGCAATCATAATTCCCTTGCCGTGCAAATTGCCTGCCAGTTCGCTTTTTCTTTCAACATCCACTACTTCCCCGTCGCCAATCTGTACAATACAACTTATGCGTGAAGGTTCACCGAAGGATAAAGGCGTGCCGGCATATTCAATCACCGATAAACCGTTAATTTGTCCTACAGCTTCACCTTCAGTTTCTACATAAACTTGTTCATGCAAAAATATCGGCATAGGTTTGTTCTCGCAAAAAGCCGTGTTGAGCATTTTTATGCTGAAAAAAAGCGTTCGAAATCCACCGCACTTAATACGTTTTCTTTCGCAAACAAGGCAGCCCCACTCAAGATTTCTTTTAATTTTAACGGCGAAATATTGATTAATGTTCTGTCTTCGCTCTCACGTACCAATAACTGATAAAGTTTATTCAAGCCGGACGGCGTTACGGTCGGAAAAATGATTTTTCCATGCAAGATTACTGACATACTGCACCCATTGTGTTTGTTTTTCGTCACTTTCACATTGAAATAACTTTCTATCTCAGCATAATTTGCTATTTCATATAAATCGGGTTCCAACTCTGAAAATGTAGCCAAATCCGCCTGACTACCGAGTAAAAATCAACTTTTAACGATAACGGGTAGCCCGGAATCTCACAAGGCAAGCTTTTTAAATGGATGAGCGGAATACCACTCAAACTTTTTATTACGTAGAATCTGTTTCAAACGTGGCCATAATTCCAAACGCTCCAACAACGCTGATAAACTCAAAATTAGCACGCCGTTATTTAGTTGATGCACTAAGCCAGGATTAAGCTGAATATCTTTTTGATGTGGGATGAATTCGAATTGAGCCGAATAATTGAGAATAGTCGAAATACAGTGCACTCGCCACCGATTTTTTTGAGCTGCAAAATTATCCGCTATTGATTGTGCCGGTTCAACGTGAATTTGTGCAAAAGAAAAACTATCAGCCTGCTCAATAACATAACGTGCACCTGACACGGCTAATAGATTACCCTGTTGTAATTTAACAAAAATTTTTCGACCGCACTTGCATATTCCGGCTGCTCATCAGCCTTTTAGCATCAACAAAGAACAATGGGGATTATTTAAGAATTGGGCGATAGCATTCTGTGCCTGTGGTTGTAAATCAAAAATCAACGGATTGCGTTGTGATTTGATTAATACTCAATATCGGTTGTAAGGCTTCCCAAGGTAAAAGTTGTTCGGATAAATTCACGTGTTATCTCTCATTATTTATAAAAAAATAAGACTAATTTGAAACGCATTATCGCATAATTCCGACCGGTTCGCTTGGTTACAATAAAAAAATTTACTAGGAAAAAGCTAAAACGGCGTATATTATTTATCGTTACCACGTCACTAATGATTGATTCATCGGAATAATGCAATGAAATATCAAAAAAACTTGAAAAATCAGGAAGCAAATTGGAAAATGGTTGTATTTAACTAAAAACACCGAGAAGGCAGAAACCATTACCCGTTATACAGAACAAAGCCTAAATGAATCAACAGTACAACAGCTGATTGTGGCAAAAATCATCCTGAGAAAATTGAGGAATGGATTAAAACTCACCTTGCCAATGAACTGGTTATTAAACTGGATCAAGCAATTCGAGCCCGACGGAAGCGTTTCTTCAATGGTGAAAAAAACAAGCCACAAAAAGAAATCTATTGATTTGGAATATCGCGTGTGGCTGCGACTGTCTAAATATTCGCGTAAAATGAAAATGACGCTGTCGGAAACCATTTCTTATATGATCGATGAAAGAAAAGCAAAGCGTTATATGAAAGCCAAATGTCCGCAATGAAGGCGGGATTAAAAGATCTCTTAAAAAATAGTGCCTTGAAAAGGCATTAAAAACAGACCGCACTTTGAGCTAACTATCCGAAAGTGCGGTCTATTTTTTTGCATTTTTAACATGCCTGTTCTTCCGTTATTTCTTCCTTTTCAGCAGCTGAAATTTGGAGTTTAGGGTGGGATAGGCGCCGAAGTAGCCCACCAGTAAAAAGCAATATTCCCACTACAATAAAGGAAACAATACGGGCGATTCCGCCGCTGTCACCAAGTTCAACCAGAAACAGTTTTACTACCACGACTGCAATAAGACCTGCTCCGACAAACCAAACGTGACGCTCATTACTACGGTGCCCATGTAACATTAATGTGATAGCACTAATAGTCCAAATTACAGATAGCGTTGCCTGGACGGAGAAAGAACCAACGAGATTTTTCAAATCGCCATTCAATGCCCGCATAATGATGCCACACCCGCATTGCAATAACACTCCAACATAAACAGCGCAAAACTACCCAACACGGCTATAATGACATTCTTTTGGCATCATCGATACGCTATTTGCTTTTGTTCCATTGCCACAATAAATACGCCACTGCGAAACTTGCCAATTCTAAAGGATTGAATAGCGGAATATAAGGCAACGGCAAAGCCAGCGCCGAAGAATGTATATTGGCAAATACCGCCCAACAACACAACGCACTCATCACTAGCATACCACCAACCCCTAAATAACTGTTTTCCAGTTGCAATCGACGAATTTGCGGCTGAAAAATGAAAAAAATCAATGCCATTACTAATATCGGCACGACCGCAAATGCGGTCATTTGCCATCCGGTGGAAAGTTGATATTTATCCGCCACAGTGGTTGCCAAGTGAGTAAACTGTAGGGTAAAAAATAATTAAGCCTAAAGTATGCAAACGTAAGCGAAAAGCCTGACTGATATAAGGGCGTTGCCAATACATTATCAACCCATGCAGTAAAACCGCTATGCCATAAAAGTACTAAATATAAAAGCAAATAGTTCCAATTAATGCTGTCAAACTAAGCCTAGAATTATGGAAAAATAATATCCATATCGGTAGGAAACATAATGCCAGTTTCCCTGCCTCCAGCCAGGTTAAATAATGTGCTAATAATATAATAACAACAAAAAGTCAGAACCAGTTGATAATATTCATCTACCCTCATATCGAACAAACCAAAATGGTCGATTACATCGTCAAAAGGTAAAAAATAGTGCGAACGTTGTAACAATTAGCTGAATGTAACCACTTATCTTTTGAACTCGTGGCAATGTTACTTTAACCCATATAGGTTTGTGAGAACACCATGCCATCGCGCCCGATACTAGTGCTAAAATAAAACTAAAAACCCAATCGAAAAAATTATGCTCATATAATACAATTGTCACGATCAAACCGACTGCGGAAAAACACTGTTAACACTTTATTTTTCACGCCACCACTGCACAAACTGAGGCAATCAATAAAATAGCCAAAGAAATGACCGCACTTTTGCAGTATATCCAATCTGCCGATTCGTTTTTCATAGAACGGAATGATAAAGGTGAGATACAGCGTCGCAACTAGTAATCACGGTCGCTCCCAGTTTTTCCCACATTGCAGATTCCGCTTTGCGTTGCAATGCCCAAGCTAAATAGAACAGAAAACCTGCGAGCACAAAGAACACGCTGTTGATCAAGGAATAATTTTCAAGCTCAAATAAATAAACGATATATAACAACCATGAACCGATAAACAATGCGAGACCGAATATACGCGAAATCGGTGCCCGTTGGCGTATGCCGAATTGATATACCAGTAAGGCCTCAATTGCCCATAATGTGGTTTTATACCAACCATCAAAACCGTTACCTATAGCTAATGTAATGAAAACCAAAGCTAAAAAAATAACATTGCCTCGGAAACTAACTTCAATTTAGACGAAGTGCGTAAAATCCAATAGCCTAAGCTAGCGTAAAAAAGCGGCAAAACCGAGTGCCGACCACATTACACCGTCCTGCCATGAATAACTCATTCCCGATTGCAAAGCGAATGCGGAAAATGCAACACCAAATAATAAACTGCTGTCTAGAATACCGATATGCCACAAATTTTGTAGCCACTGCGACATAACCTCCGCCAAGGGGCGTTATTATCGGTAACAATCGGCAACGATTGATTTTCGGCAGCTTTATGCTGTGCAAAAACGCCAAACGATAAGGGTATAAAGTGCGGTGTGAAAAATCAGAAAAATTTGGCAGACCGTGAAATATTCCACTTTATAACTTGTCATTCCCCAAGCAACAGCAATTGCTAAAAGGTACCGATTGCGCCAATAATATTTAACGAGCGCCAAGATTTAAACCAAGCAACGCCGGCAACGCCAGCATTAGTAAAGACAGATAAGTAAACAAACCGATATAATTTCCACTACCGTCAGAAATCAAAACCGGTGAGGCAAGCCCGCCCAACACTGCTACCTGAGCCAGTATTTTGGCGTTCTGAACCACAGCAAGAAAAATCATTAAGGCAACTAGTGCGACCTGAATACGAACACTAATAACGGCGGCAGTAAACTATGCAATTTCAGGGTAGCAAGTGCGGTCAGATATAAAAATAGCAATGGAAGCGCCTTTGCATGGTCAACGCATATTCGCGATAGCGATGGCGCAACCTCCACCCTATTATGCCACAAAGCACTCCGGTCGCCGCGACACTGAAATAACGAGCTTCCACTGAGAAGGAAAATGTTCGGAGGCAAAGCGCAGTAAAAATGCCAAAGCCTAGAAATAAAAATAACGACCCCAACTTTCAACATCGGATTACCACGGATCAACCATTGCCAAATTGGATTTGGTTTACTCGGCTCGGATTTGGCTCTTTCCCATACAGACGAGGTATCGGTTTTGGAGTGGTGAAGATGAAATTGGCGACTCAGATTCTGAATCCTTTTGAATACGACTTCACCGTTTGTGAAGCTAAATCGAATTGAGGGATAGGTTCAGGTTGAGAAATAGATTCGGGGTTAAGAAGTTCAGGGCGTCGTAAGCGATGTTTGTCGTTCCCAAACAGAAGATGGTTCAAGCTGGACTTGCTCAGAAAGTTCCGATTTTACAGAAGGTTCCATCTGTTCTGCAAATTGTAGCGTTTGTTCTTGTGCGGCTGAAAAGACATCAGGTCGTTTAAAAACCGTCAAGTTCTTGCTGTAATGAATTGACTCTTTTCTTCTAAAACGTTCAATCTCTTTTTGTAGCCAGCTAATCCTTCCTTTATTATCCGAGCGAAATAAGAAGAACAATGCAACGGCAATGACGAGTAACGCGATTTCCATATAACACCTTATTTATCCAAGCAATTCGCTGACCCCACTATACGATAAAAAACCGCCGAATAACAGAAAAATCACACCTGCCGAATTATCAAGATAACGGCTATATCGGCTGTAAAAATTTTTAGCAAAAGGAAGGGAAAAACAAAACAGAAATCGCGTAAAAATAAAGAAAAAGTCTCAATTACGATAATCAAAAATGCCAACAACATTTGCTGAAATTCCGTGAGAGTAACCAACACATAAGACATTACACTTGCAAAAATATATAATGGCTTTTAGCATTTGATAAATTTACCAACAGTCCTTTTGAAAAAATTTCTTTTTGTATCGTAGTTGAGCTATTTAATTCCTCATCTGAAAACCGATTCAAAAACAGCATTACTACGACTTTTTGAGCATTAAGAAACCCTAAATACATCAAATAGCCGCCTCCTGCAACCATTACAACACCTTGGAGCATCGGCGTAGTTTTTCAGCACAATAGCCAACCCCAGCATCGCGGCTGTAGCCCAAAAATGCTACGCCCAAAGTAATGCCAATAATAGCGCAAAAGAGTGTTACGGCGAGAATTGCCTGCTGCCATTCGGCTGATATAAAAGAAATCGGGGCCAGGAGTCATTAAGCCGAATAAGTGGACAATCATCAGATGAATCATTTGATTTCCTTAGGCATTGACAGAAAGATATTCAGAATAGCCACTGCAAAAGAAAAAAATCACTGCAATACAGTAACCTGCTGCCAACACGTCATCAATCATAATACCGAAGCCACTTTCCAATTTGCTATCAAAATAATGAATCGGATAAGGCTTGGTTATATCAAACAGACGGAATAGCACAAAAAGCAGTTAAACACCATTGCCAAGTCAATTCAGGAATAACGCACATCACCAGAAAAAAATACCGACAATTTCGTCCCAAACTATTGCCCCATGATCATGTACTCCCCATATCATCGGCAGTTTTCTGGCACAAATAACAACCCTAAGGCGAAGCAAAAGTGCGGTCAAAAATTAACAGAGAAATTGAAGACAACCAAGAAAGCAATAAAGTGGCAAGTAATATGCCGACTAATGTTCCCCATGTGCCCGGAGCGGAACGTATTAAGCCTGAACCGAATCCTAGGGCAAGGAAATGAACGGGATTACGTAAATTGACGCGTGAAAGCGGATTATTTGGCATAACACCCTCGCTGAATTAAATCTTATTGAAAGTGATCATATCCTGCTCTAACCTCAAGTTCAACGACTTCATTATTACGTTGAAATATCACTCGCTTAGGATTATTCGGACTAATCGCCTCACCCGCCCCTACACAGGTATAATTTACGCCGAGATGGGTTAAAGCACGCTCCAATTTTTGTAACGTTATGATCAGGCACAGTGAAACATAATTCATAGTCTTCTCCGCCTGAGAGAGCAAAACGTTCTGCCTGTTCACTAACCGAATACGGAAAATCAGCTGTGGCGAAAGAGGCAAATTATCCAAATTGATGACTGCACCACATTGGCTACGCTGTAAAAATATGAGTAAGATCCGCGACAAATCCGTCAGAAATATCGACTGCCGCATTAGCGAGCTGAGCAATCGAAAGTTCTAATCCGAGCAGAACGCGCGGAGTTGGACGCAAGTGACGTTGAATCAAAAATCACGCTTAAAAATCCACCGCACTTTCTATCTTTTTATTTTGGCTTTTTTCAATAATTGCTAAGCCACCGGCACTGTCTCCGATACTGCCGGAAACATAAATCCAATCACCGACTTTCGCACTGTGGCGGCACAAGGCTTTTTACCTTTAGACAAAAATCCCTGTGCGGTAACTGTTAGAGTCAACAAGGCACCTTTGTAGTATCACCACCAATCAAATCCACATTGTAATAATCTAACGTTTCAAAAAAACTTTGGCTAAACTCGGTTAACCAGAAATGATCAATTTTAGGCAGGGTTAACGCCAAAGAAAACCACGCGGGTTCAGCTCCCATGGCAGCAAGATCGCTCAAATTGGAAACAACAGATTTGTAAGCCAAATCCGCAGGGCTGATAGTCGGTAAAAGTGGGTATTTTCCACCATGGTATCAGTGGTAATAGCCAGTCTTTGGTTGGTTTTTAACTCGGTGATAGCACAATCGTCACCAATGCTAACGATCACATCTTTGCGCGGAAGCCGCTTTGAAATATTGGTAAAATAACGCTGAATAATATCAAATTCACCACTGCTCACAAGCCAACCTCCTACTGCAATATACGAACTATTTACGACCCAATGCCGGGGCAATTTTTATCTAACACACCATTGATATATTTATGACTTTCTTCCGCGCCAAAAAGTTTTCGCCAACTCAATCGCTTCGTTGATCGCCACTTTATAAGGCACATCGGTTTCATATTTCAGCTCATAAACCGCCAAACGTAAAATTGATCTTTCAATCGGATCCAATTCCTCCGTATTGCGATCCAAATAAGGTGCAATCATACCGTCAATGCTTTGTATGTTTTCTGCCGTTTGACGGAATACTTTACGAGAAAATACGGCATATCCACACCTTTAGTGTCCTGATCGGTGATAAATGCCAATTCTACTTCTTCCGGCGGATTTTGAGATTAACCAGGAATAAAGTGTTTGTACTGCACATTCCCGCGCCCGACGGCGTGGTGAGATTTTTACGGGTTGAGTCATCGTAAATTACACCGCTTTAATTTGATCTCAATAAATTCACCATTTCAAGAGCAACTAATGCCGCTTCAGCACCTTTATTACCGGCCTTTGTTCCGGCACGCTCAATTGCCTGTTCAATATTTTCAGTAGTCAATACACCGAATGCCACAGGAATATCAGCCTGCATCGCCACTTTCGACCTAAACTGCTACTGGCTTCGCCTGCTACATATTCAAAAATGTGCAGTACCACCGCGAATCACAGTGCCTAATGCTACAATTGCATCGAATTTTTTTGAATCCGCTAAGCGACGCGCCGCCAACGGTAATTCATACGCCCCCGGCACACGCACTAAGGTGATATTTTCATCTTTCACCTGACCGACACGTTTTAACGCGTCCACCGCGCCTTCAACTAGATTTTTCATTAATAAAACTATTAAAACGCGCCACCACAACCGCAACTTTAGCATTCGGTGCAACTAATGAACCTTCTAAAACTTTCATATTCTTTCCTGATGTTTTAATTTAGCCTAAAAATCGGTTGCGGATTCTAGCATAAAAATTACAATTTTTCAGTAGTATATATACAATACATCGCCATCAGCTAGTGGCGTATGGCAGATAAAAAAACCGATACCGCACAAAAATACCATTACAAGCAAGAAAAATTTTACATTAAAATGACCGCACTTTTTATTGGTTTAGGATATTTGATGAAAAATAAAAATCTTGGGAAGCGCATTAATGATCGCCGGTACAACCATTGGTGCGGGCATGTTGGCTATGCCGTTAACATCAGCAGGTATCGGTTCTGGAGCAACTTTATTGCTGCTGTTCGGATTATGGTTGTTATTAACCCATACCGGTTTGTTATTTATGGAAGTGTATCAAACCGCCAAACGTCCAGATGTCGGTGTTGCCACATTAGCCGAACAATATTTTTGGTATGCCCGGACGAATTGCTGCAACCGCTTCTTTATTGATTTTACTATACGCGCTACTAGCCGCTTATATTACAGGCGGTGGTTCCTGCTTTCAGGTTTATTAGCTGACGTTTTTGATTCAGAAACCTTATCGGAAAGCGGCAGATTACAACTGAGCGTAATATTCTTTACAATAATGTTAGGAGCATTCGTAATTATCGGCATTAAAGGGTTGACGGCTTAACCCGCTTGTTATTTATAGGTAAAAATCGCCGCCTTTATTTTTTTGTATTGCTGATGTTAATCCCTAATGTACAGTTGAAAAATTTAGTGGAAACTCCGATAGACAACAGATTAATTGTTGCCGCCGTTCCAATCTTTTTACCTCTTTTGGTTTCCATGTGATCGCGGCAAGCATCAACACTTATCTTGATGCCGATATTCGTCGCATTCGAATTGCCATTTTAATCGGAACCGCTATTCCGTTAACCGCTTATGTCTTATGGCAATTAGCTACCACGGCGTTCTCAGCCAAGGGAATTTGTTCAGATTTTTACAAAGTGATCCGTCCTTAAACGGATTAGTTAATGCCACCCGTCAAATTACCGGTAGTGTTTTTAGGTGAAATCGTGCGTTTATTTTTCCGGTTTAGCACTAATCACTTCTTTCTTAGGTGTAGCACTTGGCATCGTTGAATGTGTCGGCGACTTACTTAAACGTGTCAGATTACCGGCAAGCCGCCCGTTATTAGCTATTTTAACCTTTGTTCCGCCGTTAATTTTTGCTCTTTTCTATCCTATCGGTTTTATCGCCGCATTAGGTTATGCCGGCTTATATTTGCGTTCTACGGCTTAATTCTACCAATTGGTATGGCTTTGGCGTGCACGTCAATTACATCCCAACCCTGCCTTATCGTGTTGCAGGTGGAAACATTGCGCTGATTATTTCGTTAATTATGGAATTATCATTATGGTGATCCCATTCTTGGATCTGCCAAAAGTCGTCGGCTAAAAGCTTGATTAACAATAATTGAGGTGGATAACCCTCAAAAATCTCTGCAAAAATAACCGCAATTTTGTTATAGCCTTTGCTTAATGGCTCAAAAAGTGCGGTCGTTCTTTTCACTGTTATTTAAATTCGCGTCACATCAAACTTTGTTAAATCAATCTTATCTTCGGTGCCGTAGAAAGCACATAACGCTTTTCGTAAAGTTTCCGCACGCTTCGGCAGACCTTTTTCTGCATAGGTTTTTAACCCTGCTGATATACGGCTTGTTTAAACGGTTGTGATCTCCTGCATTACCGTTGAGATTATCGGAACTGGCAAAATAGCGGTAACCTGCGGCAACAGCTAAAAATCCATTCTGATGGCTTGCGGCTTAACTTCAACCTGTTCAAATTCACGCTGTCTTTGCTCGGAACGCCCGTCCGGTTCATACCAATAGCCAAAATCCTCTAATTTGCGTCGTTCTTTCCCCGGCAACCAACCAATGAGCGATTTCATGTAATGCGCTGCTGTAAAAACCACGAGCGAAGTAAATGGCGTTATAAGGGCACTCGGCATTCGCCGGAATATAAATCGGCTCCTCACCGCCCTTAACCAAACGGGGTGTTATATTCCTGTTCGAAGCATTGATTGAATATGCGGATAATATCTTCCAGTTGATGTTCCATTAATGACTCCCGATCATCAGAACGATATAAAAATAAATATAGTAGAAAAAAGTGCGGTCAAAAATCTCCGGAAATTTTTAACCGCACTTTCTGTATTTTATTTTTGTTAGAGTACTCAAATTTTGTAAGGCTTCAATGCGTTTTTTTCCAACGGTGGATGGCTCATAAACAAAGCCATTAATCCGCCACGTTTACCGTTAATAGCGAATGCAGCAAGCTGTCCCTCCATTTCCTGCGGTTCATGCAAAGATTTTAAGCGTTGCAAAGCAGCAATCATTTTCTGTTTACCAACTAATTCTGCCGAACCGGCATCCGCGCGAAACTCACGATAGCGGCTAAAATGCCATAGCAATAATGCTTTGCCAATACTCCGAATACAATTTCCAGTACCATTGAAACCATGAAATAGATTCCCGCACTGCTTTCACCGTCACGATTAGTCGCTACAGTTTTAGCAATCATACGAGCGGCAAAATCATCAAAATGTATTTAATACACCTTTGCAATAAAGTCATTGTCACCATATCGCCGTTTTTAATATGCGAAACTTCATGAGCTAAAACCGCTTCCGCTTCATCACGACTCATGGAGTTGAGTAACGCAGTGCTGACTGCAACCAAAGAATTATTTTTACTTGCGCCCGCTGCAAAATGCGTTTACATCGTTTGAATGATAAATCGCCACATCAGGTTTTGGAATGCCCGCACGTTCCGCTTGTGAATGTACGGTTTGCATTAACCAACGCTCTGCTTCATTACGCGGAGTTTGGATCACTTCCGCTCCGACAGAGCGCAATGCCATCGATTTTGACATAAATAGTGAAATTAAAGATCCGCTGAAACCGAATAGCGCCGCCACAATCAGGATTCCCACTCGTATCCTGTGACTGAATGCCGTGTTAAGCTAAGAATAATGCTCAAAACAACTAAAAACCGCCATATTGGTGGCTAAAAAAATAAAAAGAACCTCGCATCATAAAGTTTTCTCGATTGTGGTAGAGTTTAAAAGTATGTAAATTTAATCATATAATAGTTATAAATTTGTTAAATTCAAGGGTAGCATAAAAATATTTACCACAAGCTTTAACTGCCCGTCAGCTATTAGGAATATTGACGTGTAGCCCAACTAATCTCACTGAACGCCCTTCACAACGTTGCCAAATTTTGTGTAATAACTCGTCAAATATTTCTCGTCCAAATTCCACCGCACTTTTCTCCAACGTAGTCACCTGAAAGTCATCAAATTTCAGTTTCACACCAAGTTTGTGAGAAAATCCGATAGTTTCAAATCTGGACGAGCGCGACCAATACGCCCGACTAATGTAGGATACAACTTATCCAATACTACCAAGCCTTGCTCTACCGTTGTAATATTTTCCAACAATGTGGTTTCCACACCAATGGATTTGCGTTCACGATGAGGTTGCACTTCACGTTCGTCAATACCATGGCTGAATTGCCAAATGCGCCGCCCCATTTTTCCGAATTGGCGAAGCAAAAGGGTTACATCCAGTTTTTGTACGTCATGGCAGGTTTGCAGCCCCATGGCATGTAAATGTTGCTGTTGTCACTTTTCCGACTCCTGGAATTTTTATTCAACGGCACTCTATGACAAACTCCGCCACCTCTTCCGGTTTAATGACAAACTGTCCATTCGGTTTATTTTGATCGGACGCAATCTTAGCTAGAAACTTTAACGGAGCAACTCCGGCTGAGGCGGTCAACTGTGTTTCCGTTAGAATTGCCTGCCGAATCTCCTGTGCAATCCAAGTAGCCGAGCCTGAACATTTTTCACAATCCGTTACATCTAAATAAGCTTCATCCAATGAAAGCGGCTCAATGATATCCGTATAACGTTGAAAAATTTTGATGAATTTGAGAAGAAACCTGTTTGTACAGAGGCATATTCACCGGTAACAAAAATCAGATTCGGGCATAACTTTCAATGCCTGAGCTGTTGCCATAGCACTATGCAAAACCGAATTTACGCGCCGGATAATTACAGTAGCTAATACACCGCGTTGCTGCGGACTTCCGCCAACGGCAATAGGTTTATCCTTTAACGACGGATTCTCCCGCATCTCCACGGCGGCATAAAAACAATCCATATCAATATGTATAATCTACGGAGCGCTGCATAGTCATTTAATGGTAGTTACTTTGTATATGGCAATAACTTGTTCTGAAACAAAAAGTGCGGTTAAAAATCAGTATTTTCTGACCGCACTTTAGCATATTTAAGTGTATAAATAAACAGTATCTTTTAATATTGTATACGGGTTAAATTTAGCACTTTGGAAAACAAACGCTTAAATAATAACGGATAGATTGATTACCCCGTTGCTCGATTTCTAAAGAGATAGCAATCGGCTAAATCAGGCTTTTGAACTATGTTGAATCGCACGTTGAATAATTTTACGCATAGGAAAAATTATTTTGTACTTGCCAGCGCGCTAAGCGAATAAACACGTTTTCAAACCCTTCGAATAGAAAAAATTTTCAATATCTATTCGTGGCAAAACGGTTAAACGCTGGGAAGGATGCTCGTCTTCAAGCAACATGGATTTAACTGTCTCTGCATATTTCCGCCCCGCTTCATCGCCATCGGTCAATACATACCATTCAATCCCCTCATTGCCTTGGCGTATTTAATCAACGGACGCAAGCCTGATTGAGCAAATTCCACGATCCGAATCCCTTCTGTAGCCAAATTAATACCCAACAGTCTCGCCACCTCGGATAAAAATCCACACTTCAGTTTCCCTTCCACTAAAAATCCAAGCGTGAAAATAGCGCAAGGCTACAGATTATGGTGAATATGGAAGCTCAAACGACGTAAATCTTCTTTGCCTAAATCATGGCGGGAAAGCTGATAGGCTTTTGTGCGATCGGTATAACGCACCAGACGACACACAGAACGTAAATCTGCCTGCGACAGCAATTCTACCGAGTTAGTGGTGAGAATACGCTGGATGGGCAAACTAATTCGATAACTCCCATACAATTGAAGCAATACGAGGGTGTAGGCGTTCTGCCACATCTTCAAGTAACAAAATAGGCTGAAACTGTTTGCCTGACAATTGTGGCATTTGAGCAATAAACAATGAGGAAATGGAATTGACCAACCGTTTTTGCAACTGTTTGCTCTCATCTTTCTGCAATTTATCGCATAATGTTTTTGCCCGTTCCCATATATGCTGGAGTCTTGCGACAGATAATGCCGCCCCTGACGATCAATAAAATAATATTGCAATAATTGCTCTACTGCCTGCACTCCTGAATGATCCCATCATCCAACGGTTCAAAAATAAGTCGTTGGTGAATGTAATTTTCGCTTATTTAAACGGGCATCGCGAAAACGGTAAATCGGATGTCGGGCACTAATGCCAACGCTAATTCTTCCACATTACCAACCCCTATCGGCTCACACCATTGCCATTCAGAAACGAATAAGTAGTGGTAACATTCTGCTCATTCAAATCTCCCTGTTACCCTAAGATAAATACGGTCGAAACCGTCTTCATGCGGCATAAATAACGCCCTGATAGCCACTATTGATTTTTGCCTGATCTTCATTCACATCACGTTCGCTAAAAGTAAACAGCAACGTAATTTGGGTGCTACGTACATTATTAAAGGACAGGTGAAAATCGCCTTCCGTAAACTGATATAGTTTGTTTTCCGGGTTTAAAATCAAACTTAACGCTGCCAACAGGCTAGATTTCCCCAAGCATTTTCCCTGATTAACACCATATTCGGACGCAACGTTATTGACAAACCGTTTAATACCGCGAAATTCCACAATATCTAATTGACGTAAATACATAATTCATCCCATTGTTTTTCCGTATAGCCTACCGCAAAAGTGGCAGACTTGATATACTGATACACCCATTTTTAGTAAAAACGAATTTTTATGTTTAAAGGATTATTGATCGTTTTAGTTCCAATGCTTTTGGGTTATTTGATTAAGGTTAAAAACAATCGGCTAATCCATCAAATTAACCGGATTGTGATGGTTCTGCTTTATATTATTTTTATTAGTGATGGGGATCTCTCGGGCAGTTGGACAATCTCCACTCAACTGCCGGTAATCGGCATCTCCGCCTTCACTTTCGCTGTCCTTACCCAAGGTCTCAATGCGCTCGGTTTAATCGCTCTACGATAAAATAAATCCTGCTCCGTTAAAACATCTCGGCAGCGATCTTCCGCCACGCTGGAAATTATTACTAGATTCACTCAAACTCTGCTCAATGGTGTTCATCGGATTTCTGTTCGGCTATTTCACCAAAGCGAACGGTCACATTGCCTTTCGGTTCCAGCACCTATGTACTCATTGCATTGATCTTTTTGTCGGTATTCAACTGCGCAACAACGGTATTTCCTTACGTGAAGTCTTATTTAATAAACGGGAATCCATACAGGATTAATTATGATCGTAACCTCGCTAATCGGTGGAATAGTCGCCGCATTAATGCTTAAACCCCGGTTACACAAGCGATTGGCGATTGCCTCAGGACTCGCGGTATTCCCTTTCCAGTGTAGTGTTAAACGATGCCTGGGGACCTGTGTTCGGCAGTATCGCATTTTTAAACGATCTCTCACGTGAAATTATCAGCCTTTTTGTGATCCCGTTTTTTTATGTTCCGTTATCGCCCACAGCTGTTGGTTTGGGCCCGGTGCAACAGCACTGGATTGCACGCTGCCGATTATTCAACGCTCAGGCGGTATTGAAGTGGTGCCACTTGTAATAAGTTTCGGCTTTGTAAACCAACATAGCCCCACCGATTTTACTTGATATTCTTTTTCCTCCTTCCTCTTTAAAAATAGCCAAAAAAACAGACCGCACTTTTATAAGGGTAAACTGTAAACCATTAAAAAGCAGTAAGAACCATTGCGGTTAAAAACGACTATGCCTTGCTTTTCCTTTAATTTTTTGCTACACTTAGCGCATATTTGGGGCTGATTCTGGATTCGACGGAATTAGCGAAGCCTGCAGGGTGCACGTCGAGGTGCGGTAGGGCCCTCGTAAATAAACCGCATAGTCGCAAACGACGAACAATACGCTTTAGCAGCTTAATAACCTGCTTTTAGCCTTCGCTCCCCAGCTTCCGCTCGTAAGACGGGGATCAAGCGGAGTCAAACCCAAACGAGATCGTGTGACGCTTCGGCTGGAGATCGAAACACTAAATTAAATCAAGCTAGCTTATTCTTCGCGTGTCCGTCCGCAGGGGTAAGTGAAATTAAAGACCGACTAAACGTGTAGTACTGAAGGTAGAGTACTCTGGACGGGGGTTCAACTCCCCCAGCTCCACCAAATAACAATCCAAAGCAAACTTATCAAATCCTAAAAAGCTCCTTGAAAATACTAGATTCAGGGGCTTTTTCATATCCTAAGCCTCCCATAAGATACTATCAAATTCTTAAATTTTAGTAACACGAATAGTAACGAAGAATATGTAAGCTTAAATTACATGCTACTAAAACCTATATAATTCCTTTATCTGAAAAAGGAATAGCTTTGATTTGGAAATTGTTGACTAATATAGCCCCTTTGCTAGAGTAATAATAATGAATCTTCTGAAATCATTTTTCAGACGACCTATTATTCTACCACAGTCTTGAAATAAGTCCGAATTATGACTATAATTGCACCAATTTAGTCAAAAATCGAGACCAATTATGAATCACCTTAACCAACTAGGGCACCCGCATCAGCCTCATTGATAGCGCATTCTGACCACTGGATCAAACAGCAGAATTTAAACTACAACCCCTTTGCCATACTTTTTACATCTTGGCAACCGAAGGCAGCTGCACACAAAAGCACATAGGCGAAGAATGGTGTCTCGCCCAAACAGACGGTTTTCAGGTGTTTCTAAAGTCCTGCCGAACAAGGCTTGCTCCAATGGCAGGAAGGAGCGGAAGACAAGCGCGAACGGTTGTTGTCGCTCACTGATAAAGGTAAAGAATATGTCGATCCTTTGCTGCAAAATATGCAGTCGTTCAACGACAAGGTATTTACCGCATTCGGTGAAAAACGCGCGGCGCGGCTGTTTGCCGATTTGGATGTACTGGCGGAATTAATGACTCAGGCTATTCATACCAAGCAAGGAGACTGATGATGTGGAAAATTTTGAAACACATCGGCAAAACCCACCGCAAAAGACTTATTGCCACTTTTTCTCTGGTTGGGCTGGAAAACCCTGCTAATGCTGATATATCCGGTGTTCGGCGGCTGGGCGATTAATGCAGTCATTGAAGGTAATGTCTGGCAAGCCATGCTCTATGGCTTGGTGGTTTTGCTGATGTGGCTTGTCGGCGCGACACGCCGTATCGCTGATACGCGCACGTTCACCCGGATTTATACCGAAATCGCCGCACCCGTCGTATTGGAACAGCGGCAAAGGGAGGTTCCCCATTCGGCAGTTACCGCGCGTGTCGCCCTATCGCGCGAATTCGTCAGTTTCTTTGAAGAACATTTGCCGATTGCCGCCACATCGTAGGTGTCGATATTCGGCGCCTGCATCATGCTTTTGGGTTTGGAGTTTTGGGTCGGCGTATTGGCGGTGGGCATACTCGCCCTATTTCTATGGCTGCTGCCGCGTTTTGCCGCCATCAGCGAAAACCTGTATTTCCGCCTGAATAACTGTTTGGAGCGCGACAACCATTTCATTCAAAAAGGCAATGAACGGCAGCTGTACCAGCATTATGGTTTGGTCGCCCGCCTTCGCGTGCTGATTTCTAACCGGGAAGCCTCCGGCTATCTTTGCATCGGTGTGGCAATGAGTATTTTTGTTTTGGTTTCGCCTTCGTACACATGACGCTCAAAGGCTTTTGGCAATGCAGGACATATTTATTCGGTCAGCACTTATCTCGTGGATGTTCGCCATGAGTCTGGACGACGTACCGAGATTGGTCGAACAATATTCCAACCTGAAAGACATCGGTCAAAGGGTGGAATTGTCTCGAAAAAGGCTGCGATAGCAGAGGTCGTCTGAAAACATTTTCAGACGACCTTTTATTTCTTTCTTTATTCCCCAAATACCGCCCGATCAAAACGTTCAATATAGGCGACCAAATTTGCTTTGGTTCTTGCATATAGCGCAATTTCAGTGTCGATTGGTGTAAGAATCAGGCTTGCAACAACAGGCACGATGGCAACATCAACGGAGGTTAATTCTGCGCCGAAAAAGTAGGATTTTGTGCCTAAATAGTTGCTAATGGCGTCTAAATCTCCTTTTCCGAAGGCGTAAATATCGGATTGCGTGTGTCTTCCGATACCATGTCCGTACATTTCTTTTTTCGCGTTTTCCTGTAACACAGCAAAAATCGCTTCGGCTTGTTCAGTCGGCATGCCATCAAACATTGCCTTCATCATAAATGGTTTGCCGAGAGGATCGACGAAACGGTTATATACGCCCGTCCAATATAAATGTTCTTCTGTCATAGCGGCGAAAGGCTTCAGCTATCGCTTTTTGCTCGATCGTTAAATGTTTATCTAAATCAATGCCGTAGGTTTCGGGCTAAATAACGCTGAATGAGAGAGCTATCAGGATCAACTTTCGCCATCTTGCAATACCGGAACTTTGCCTTTAGGCATTTTGCTGAGATCGGCAACATATTCTTTTTCGAAATCTAAGCCGGATAAACGCAGCATCGCTTCGGTTTTCCAAGCGAAAGGTGATGGACTGCGAATTTTACCTTCACCGGGTAAAGTAAATAATTTAAGCATTTTGTTCCCCTTCCATTATTTGTTATTCAAAAAGGGCTTTATTATAACCCAAACAACCGGGAAATTCACGACAAATACCGGATGAGGCGCGTTAGGGATAACGGCTAAATCGGCATTCGAGTCATACGATAGGCGTTGATGACCGTATCCAATGGTGCATTGGCATCGTCTTCGCCAACCACAAACAACACCGGCGATTGGATCTTACCGAACGTCTCTTTGCCAACTTGGGTGTTGTCATAATCTTTTCAGCGCATTGTCAAACCACACCGCCGTTTGTTGTGGGTTTGGACGGATTGTTTGTTGCATTTCCCAATAGCTTGGATCTCAACTGGCGAATTTGTTCATAGCTTGCCCGTTTATTTCCCCGCCTTGAATAAAACCTCGTTTCCATTCGCCGGCTCCGATGGCAATAATTTTGGCTGCCTGTTCGGGATAAGCGGCGGCAAAGGTGAGGGCGGTATAAGCGCCGTCTGAAAAGCCGAGCAAATCCACTTTGCCGTTAATTTGTGTGTGGCTTTTTAATACGGCAAGCACATCAGCCGCTTTTTGTGCGTAAGTTGGCGTAACACTGCCGACTTCAGATTTGCCATGACCGCGTGTACTGATGGCGATGACTTCATGATTTTGGCTTAAACGGTCAATAAATTCACCCATTTCAGCCGTTGAACCCACTAATCCGCCATGCAAAAATAATCACAGGCGAGCCTTTGCCATAGCGTTCAAAAATAAATTTTTGCCCCATCACTTGCCGTCGCATAACGACCGACTTTTTCATTGTTCCCCATAAGGCACTTGGCTATGATAGGCAGTTTCATTTTTGTCCAAAAATAGCGCAACGGTTCGCCGGCAAAACTGCTCGTTGCAAGGGTGGCGATAAAGTACGCTAAGCGCTAATTTTTTTAATGCTTTCATGGTGTTCTCCTGAGTAAAGTGCGGTCATTTTTAGGGTTTTCGATGATACGCGCAGGTTAGCATGTCATATTCTGGTTTTACGTAACAGGCTTTCTACATTTGGCTCAATTTCTTTGTCCCAAACCTTTTCTTTCCATTCATCAGCCGGAATTTCAGTGTAGGCAATGGTGATGAATTCTGCAGGCGTGTTTAGGGCGCTCGCTGGCAAACGCCGTTAAATCATCTGCGAAGGCTTGCAATTCCTGTTCAGAGAGGTTCTTTTGGATAACATTTAATATTGATATGTGGCATAAAGTACGCCTTGTTTTTATCTGTTTTTCAATGAAATGTATTGTATATTCCTTTAATAAACTTGATAATCCATCAAATTAAACAAACAGTTTTTAAGTAGAGCTTTATAATGGAGCAATTCAAACTTATCTATATTTTTACTACCAGTGCTGCAATACGGCAGCATGAATGCCGCCGCGCCGCATTTGGGTATGACCGCCAGCGCAATCAGTCGCTTTCATTCGCAAGCTGGAAACACATTACGGCGTCAAATTGCTTAACCGCACCACACGCAGCCCACGCCGACGGCAGAAGGGCGTCAGTTGCAACAATACGCGCGCCAATTGACCGACTGGCACGATGCCGTTGAGCGCGAAATGGGCATTTTGCAAACCGAACCGGAAGGCGAAGTCCGCATCAGCCTACCGACCGGTTATAGCGCGGTTGAACCGATGAAACGCACCGTGCAAACCTTACGCCATCGCTATCCCAAAATTCGCTTAATACTCAATGAAAGCAAACCGATTGGTGGATTTACAAAACGATACCGAGATCGTTATCCGCGTTGTTTTACATCCTGACGCTCCCGAAAGCATCGCGCGCCCGTTGGCACAATGGCAAACCTTGATTTGCGCTTCGCCAGACTATCTGCGTGAACACCCCATTGCCCAGCCGCAAGATTTACTCAATGCCGACTGGCTCAATCACAATAGCAATGTCCTGCTACACGCATTTAAGTGTTTAGGGCTACCTGAAACGCTGCCCGAAAATCGCACCGATTGCCCAAACTCTTCACTGGTTGCACGCGAATATGCCTGTGCTGGTATGGGGTTGGCAGTATTGCTTTCAGGGGATGTTTCACCTTTGATAGAAAATGGTCAGCTAAGCGTTGTATTACCTGAACACAAACTCCCCATCCGCACCCTTTATGCCGCCACCGCACATCGCACCCAATCAGCAAAAAGTACGCACTGTATTGGATTGCTTAATGCATTGTTTTGGTGAAGAAAAGGAATTGATAAAAAGTGCTGAAATTGACCGCTCTTTTTCTAAAAGACCATCTGAAAAATCTTACCTTTCACTTTTAAAAAGTGAGTAAATTAACATTTTTCCATTGAAAAAGTGTGAAAAATATAAACTTATATCGTTAGAAAAAAGTGTATTTCATGCTGTATAATTAGCCTATATCCGTTGTTTTGGGAGAGGCATTATGCAGCGTAAAATCATACAATCCTTAGAAAACTGGAAACACAAAAACAAACCGAAAACCATTAATTATTCAAGGGCAAGACAGGTAGGAAAGACCTGGGCGATGAAAACACTTTAGCGAGCAATCATTTGAAAAAGTGGCGTATATCAACTTTGATAATAACCCTCGAATGAAAAACGCTATTTTCTGGCGACTATGATATTGATCGTTTGATACTCGGTTTGAAAAATTGAAAGCGGTGTCGATATTCAAACAGAAAACACCCTGATTATTTTTTTGATGAAGTACAAGAAGTTCCACAAGCATTATCTTCACTCAAATATTTTTTTACGAAAAATGCACCTCAATTTTTATATTGTCGCGGCAGGCTCATTGCTTGGGGTGTCACTACATCATCAAGTCTCTTTTTCCCGTCGGTAAAGTAGACTTTCTACCGCTTTTATCCCATGGATTTTCACGAATTTTTAACCGCACTTGGCAAACAAGATTTGGTGAAATTGCTGGAATTAAAAGACTGGTCGCTGATTTCAGCCATGAAAACTACCTATATTGATTTACTCCGTTTATATTATTTTTGTCGGCGGTATGCCTGAAGCGGTAAAAGTATTTATCGAAACACAAAATGTCGATGAAGTGCGTCAAGTACAACGTAATTTATTGATGGCGTATGAACAAGATTTTTCCAAACATATTCACGATGGCCAAACCGTGCAAAAAAGTGCGGTCAATTTGGGCTTCCATTCCTGAACAGCTTGCCAAAGAAAAATAAAAAAATTTATCTATGCTCAGCTACAAAAAGGAGCGAGAAGCAAAGACTATGAAATTGCGTTGCAATGGCTAAAAGACAGCGGTTTGGTGCATCGTGTACCTCGCGTGAAAAAACCACATTTGCCTCTTTCCGCCTATCAAGATAATGCCTTTAAATTGTATGGCTTAGATGTGGGGTTGCTTTCCGCACAAAGTCATTTGGATGCGAGTGTACTGTTAGAGGGCAGCCGTATCTTCAGCGAATTTAAAGGCGCATTAACCGAACAATACGTCCTGCAACAACTGATTGCCACACAAGACAATCCGGTGTTTTATTGGGCAACTGAAAAAGGCACGGCAGAGGTCGATTTTGTTGTGCAACGTAAGCAAGCTGTGATTCCGATTGAAGTCAAAGCAGAAGAAAATTTAAAAGCGAAAAAGTCTAAAAGTGTACGTAGAACAATTTCAGCTCAAACAGGCAATCCGCTTTTCCATGGCGGATTATCGAGAACAAAAATTGGCTGGTGAATGTGCCGTTGTATGCTTGTCTTGGCTATTAATTAAATTCAAATAATCTAAAAAGAGAAAAATCATGAAAAACAATTATCCCCAGCTGCTCTAATTGCTATCAAAGAAGCTCTTGTGCATATTTATTGGTATAAGAAGGATTTCAAATCTTTTTATTGAATAGTCTTCCTGAGAACATTAATACAGGCAGTATCAATTGGGAGTTAACAAAAAGAGATAGCTTTTTAATTATAGATAAATTAGCAGAGTTACATCACACAGAAATTTTATTAAAGATCGCTCAAGATATTTGTCAATTCAATAGTTTTGAACATTTGAAGTATCTTGATGATGGCGAAGATAAAAATTTCTAAGGCTCGGTAGTGCAGTCAATCATCTAAAAGGGCTTATTACACCTTATCAAGATGAAATAAAAGTCAAAAGAAGAGCGAGAAAAACGAATTAAGGAGGCTGAAAAATAAACGACGCGATTTTCGAAACTATCAAGCAGAATTGGATAATTTGAAACAAGAGTTTTATGTACTGCTCAATAGTGAAGATAGCCAGCAGCGTGGTTTTTATGTTGGAAAAATTAATGAACAGACTATTTCTGTTAAATGATTTAGACCCTAAATCTTCATTTAAGATTACAGGACAACAAATAGATGGTGCTTTTTCTTTGATGGCACTGAATTTCTTTTTGAAGCAAAATGGACAAAAATCTCCAATAAATAATGCAGAATTAGCTGTTTTTAAAGAAAAAGTTAAATCTAAATTAGAAAAATACCTTGGGGTTATTCTTATCCATTGGAGGATTTTCAGAAGATGGACTAGTAGCCTCTCAATCATCGGATAAAGTGATGATTCTTATGGATGGCTCAGACTTGATTTCAATTCTTGAAAAATAGAATTTCTTTTATTGATTTGATTTTTAAGGAAAAAGCAAATAGCAGCAAGAGAAGGAAGGATTTTTGTTCCATTTTTCTCAGATGTGTACAAACTAAATTGAAACAATAATTAAAGATTAACTGCACATAAGATGGGTTTCCGCTAATCTCCTGATATAAAAGTAGAAGTTTCTATTGACTCTTTGGCTTTTTCACCGAGTTTAGATAAAACAAGCAGTCAGATTTTGAAGGTAATTGCAAAACACCTAAAAATCTGACTGCTCTTTGTTATGAAAAAGGCCGTCTGAAATTTCAGACGGCTTTTACTTTTAACGCATCCACAATCAACTTAAACACATCTCGAATGCCCGCGGCGGCTGGGGTAATAGAGGTAAAAGCGGTTCGTAGGTTATGGCGTATTCAGGCAACAGCTCGACCAACTGCCCAGAATGGAGTGCGTCTGCAGCGATAATATGTGGTAGCCAAGTGATGCCGAGGTCGTCTGAAACGGCTTTGCAGGCGCAGATGATTATTGATGGAAAACTGCGATTTGGGCGTGAATGTAATCAGCTCTTTTTGTATTTGAATTCCCACTGCATTTCCGCGCCGTGTTCGGCGGAGAGCTTCGTGCCGATGAGGCGGTGCTGCTGCAAATCGTCAATATTTTTCGGCGAACCGTATTGCGCCAAATAATCGGGCGAGGCAACCAACGCCATTTTGAGCGGTGCGGAAATCGGCACCGCAACCATCTCTTTCGCCACATCGTTGCCCAGCCGCACGCCCATATCAAACCCTTCTTTCACAATATCTGCCCAGCGGTCGTCCACCACGATTTCCAAACGGATTTTCGGGTATTGGTTCAAAATCGGCTTTAATTTTGGGTACAACACCGCTTCCGCCGCCACCGACGGGGCGTTGATGCGAATCAATCCCGATGGCGTATTCAAAAAAATCATTTAATGCATCGACTTCTTGGTTTATGGCTTGATAAAGCGGGGAAAGTTGGTCGAAAAGCTGCTGCCCCGCTTCGGTCAGCGACACATTGCGCGTAGTACGGTTGAGCAGGCGCAGGTTCAGCCGCGTTTCTAAATTTTTCATGCTGTGGCTCAACGCCGAAGACGAAATCCCCAAAAGCTGACCTGCTTTCACAAAACTCTGCGTTTGCGCCAGTGTCAAAAAATAATTCAGCTCGTTAAAGTTCTGCATTTTCCTGCCCCGTTTTGGCTGATTAGTGAATTTAATTCACGACATCATAAAACCAAACCTAATTTATCTCAATAAAAACAAATCATAAAATGACCGCACTTTTGAAACGATAAGGAGAATGAAATGAAAAAAATATCCTGATTTTTGGGGGCTAATGGCGGTTTGGCTCAAACGGTGATTCCGGTCTTACTGGAAAACCCTGAACTTACACTCACGCTGGTATCACGCAACATCCGCCGCCTGCAAATCTTCGCCAATGAACGGGTAAATGTGGTGCAGGCTGATGTGATGGATTTGCCTCAACTGGAAAGTTTAATGCAGGGGCAAGATGTGGTGTATACCAACCTTGCGGGAAACCTTGAAGCAATGGCGGAAAAATATTGTGCAAGCAATGAACCGTACCAATGTTAAAAAGACTGATTTGGATTAGTTCGATGGGTATTTATGGCGAAACAGGTGAAGACCATGGAGCAATTTTAGAGCCTTACCGCCGTTCGGCGCAGGTGGTGGAAAACAGCCGCTTGGATTACACCATTATCCGCCCTGCATGGTTTACAGACGGCCATGAAATCGATTACCAACTCACCCGTAAAGGCGAACCATTTCAGGGCAGACAGGTTTCTAAACGCAGCATTGCCCATTTAATCGCCAAACTGATTGAACGCCCCGAATTTTCCATTCGGGAAAGTTTAGGTATAGGCAGAATCTAACCAATAAGCACAAGGAAGCTCAAAAATGACCCCAATCGAAACTTTAACTGAAAAACAAGCTATTAAAGAATTGGTCGATACGTTCTCCAATTTAGCAGATATAAAAAGACGTGGCAGCACAAGGCCCCTTATTTACTGAAGACGGGCATGTCACCATCTACATTGGCGGCGAACTGTTTGCCGATTTGAAAAACCGTGCGGAAATCGTGGGCGTATTCACCGACTTCCTTGCCAATTTCAAACGTGTTTACCATTTAAACGGACAACTGACCATTCACTCGCTAAGTGATAGCCGCGCCGAAGGCATCAACTATTGCCATGTGGTGTTGACCGAAGAAAAAGATGGCAAGGAAATGGTGCATAACCATTATGTACGCTACAACGACACTTATGTTAAAGAAGACGGTAAATGGTTGATTCAACGCCGCATTGCCAACTTCATGATTAGTGATAGTCGTGAACTTGGCAAAATTGCCTAACGACAGATTGCTGAATTTAATTCATGACATCATCAATCTATCCCTAATTTATCGCAATAAAAATGCGATTCAAAAATGACCGCACTTTCACGAGAACAAACGGGAGACAACATTATGCAAAACATCACATTAAACAACGGCGTAAAAATTCCTGCGCTCGGTTTCGGCGTATTCCAAATTCCGCCCGCAGAAACCGAACAAGCCATGATTGCCGCCATCAAGGCAGGCTATCGTCACATCGACACCGCGCAGGTTTATATGAATGAAACCGAAGTCGGTTTGGGAATTAAAAACAGCGGCGTGGCACGCGAAGAATTGTTCGTTACCACCAAAAATTTGGGTGGAAAAATTTCGGCTACGAAGCCGCCAAGGCCTCGCTGGCTCGTTCATTAGGCCGTCTGAATTTGGATTACATCGATATGGTGCTGATTCATCAGCCTTTACGGCGACAGCTACGGCACATGGCGCGCGCTGGAAGAATATCAGGCAGCCGGCAAAAATCCGCGCCATCGGCGTGAGCAATTTTTCGCTCGTGCGCGTGGTGGATTTCGGGGGCTGTTCAATAAGGTCATGCCGCAAGCCAATCAGATTGAAATCAATCCGTTCCAACAAAAATGCCGAAGTCGCTGCGTTACAGGCTGAAGGTATCGCCGTGGAAGCGTGAGCACCGTTTGCCGAAGGTAAAAACGATATTTTCCACAATCCCGTATTAGCAAAAATCGGCACGAAATACGGCAAATCCGTGGCGCAGGTGATTACCCGCTGGCTGATTGAGCGTGACATCATCGTGTTGGCAAAATCCACCAAACCCGAACGTATGGCGGAAAACTTGAACGTCTTTGACTTTGCCCTTAGCGATGAAGACAAAGCAGAAATTGCCAAACTGACGGCACGTTCGCCGCCATCGTCAATCACGATACAATAGACAATTTGAAACGTATCGCCGCGTGGAAAACGGGTGTGTAAGATTAGATACGGTGGGCTTTTTGCCCACCATTTTGTTAGTCGCTAACTGGTACGCGAACCCCGTCTTCTAAAAATCCCTTTGACATTGCCCCTCATTCCCTCAAAATACGTTCAAGTTTTTAAACATATAAACTCAAGAAGTCAAATATGCCGCAACAAACCATGAATTTAATGCGCGAGTGCATTCCCATTTTTACCGTGTTGAGCGATGAAAACCGCCATCAAATCCTGCGCGTGCTGTGGGAATACGGCAAGATGAATGTGAATGAGCTGACCGAACATCTGCATCTGTCGCGCCCTGCGGTGTCGCATCATTTGAAAATCATGCTGCAAGCCGGGGCGGTGGCGGTGGAACAGGTTGGCAAAAGAGCGGTTTTACAGTATTGCCATGGCGGATGCGGTGGCGAGATTGAAACAGCTTGCCGATTTGATGGCTCAAAATTGCCTCACTTTTCAAAATAGGGTTATCCGTTAACCCTTTATTTTTACTCAAATATGTTTACATTTTTAAACCTATCAACTTAAAGGAAAGAATTATGTTATTTACCCCGTTCACTTTTCAAAACGGCAAAACCGCCAAAAACCGTATCTTCAAATCAGCCATGGAAGAACAACTTGCCCAACACGACCAGCCGTCTGAAAAACTCGTCCGCCTGTACGGCACTTGGGGCTCAAGGCGGCGCGGGAGTTTTGGTTACGGGCACGTGATGGTCGCCGAAAGCGGCAAAGGTTCGATAAACGATGTGGTGATTTCAGACGACCGTAGCCTTGAGATGCTGAAAAAATGGGCGAAAGCCGGCACGCAAAACGATACGCTGCTTATCATGCAAATCAACCATGCTGGCAAGCAGTCGCCTGCGGTAGTCAATAAAACGCCGCTTGCACCGAGCGCCGTGCCGTTGGTGGGCATGGACGGCTTTATCAATCCGCCGCGCGAATTGACTGCCGATGAAATCAACGGGCTGATTCAGCACTCGTGCAAACCGCCAAAATTGCCGAACAGGCAGGCTTTTTCAGGCGTACAAATTCACGCCGCACACGGATATCTCATCAGCCAATTCCTCTCGCCGCACCACAACCGCCGCCAAGACCAATGGGGCGGCAGTTTGAAAAACCGTATGCGCTTCCTTTTTGGAAACCCTACACCGCCATTCGCGCCGCCGTGGGCAAAAGATTTCTTGGTGGGCGTAAAACCCAATTCGGCGGACTTCCAAAAGGGGCGGATTTGACGAAAGCGAATCGGTGCAAGTGGTACAAAAACTGTCGGAAATGGGCATTGATTTTATTGAAGTTTCCGGTGGCAACTACGAAAGCCCGCAAATGCTAGCCGCCAAAGACAGCACCCTGCAAACGCGAAGCCTTCTTCATCGATTACGCCGAAAAAGCCCGTGCAGCCAGCCAAGCTCCGCTGATTATCACCGGCGGCTTCCGTTCGCAAAACCGCCATGGAAGACGCACTCCAGCGGCCATTTGATTTGGTCGGCGTCGCCCGCCCGTTTGCCTTAATGCCCGATTTGGCGAACAAAATGCAAAACGGCACTTACCAGACCGTGCAAACCGACCGCATCCAAACAGGCGTGGCGTTGATTGATAAAAAGCAGGCGCGATGCTGGAAAATGAACTGGTACATGACGCAAATGGACTTGATCGGACAAGGCAAACAGCCCAATCCTAAATTGTCGGCGTGGAAAGTATTGCTGAAAAACCTTGTGGGAAAACGGCAAAGCAGGTTTGAGTACGGGCAGGGCTTGATGATTGAAGCGGTTAGGGTGAATGTGCAAAAAGTCTAATAAGTAAAGACTTTTTGCGTCTTTTTACAAATTAACTTTTAGGAACACAATTCCAAACGGTATTGTGAACAAATACGCAAGCCACTAAAAATGTTTGTCAAAGATAAACAAAGAAAAATGATCATAAAAACTGATGAATATGAATAAAAAGTGCGATCGGATTTCAATATGTTCTTTCAACTTGAAAAAACGCTGCGAAAACTGACCGCACTTTAGTAGTCACCTGTAATTTATTGTCATTCTAGTTCGGCTAATTTGCTTTCTGCGCCATTCACGCCCTAGCTCTTTTAGCCTTGTTTAATAGTTCTTGGCCTTACCCAAATTTTGCGAAACACCGTGGCTTTCCATATAGCTAATACCCAAGTAGTAATAGGCGCGTTTATCTCCCTGTTCTACACCTTTTTAAAAATAATCCACTGATTTACGATAATCTCTACTCACGCCGTTACCATAGTAATAAAGAACACCAAGCATTGTTATTGCTTGAGGATCGTTTAATTTGGGACTGATTTTTTTCGTAACAATCATATGCCTGATCATAGTCCCGCATATCGTAATAAATATTACCCAAATTATATAAAGAAATAGCGTTTCCTTTTTTTAGCCGATTTTTATACCACTTCATCGCCTCAGCGACATCTTTTAGCTCATTACTGTAAATATAGCCTGCAACACCTTCTGCTCTACCATCACTGGTACCACGCTGGGCATAAGGTAAGATTTTTTTCCAGAGCTGCATTAATTTTGCCCTCTTCAATCAGCCGGTTAGCTTCAGGAATTAACTCTTTTTGGTGTTGGTGCTCCGATTGGTCGGTATACGTGGGAGACAGAGAAGAACAACCGACTAATATCACAGTAGAAATGAAAAGGATAGACAACACTTTTTATTCATCGTAAATTCCTATTATTTTTTTCAATCACAATCAAGTCTTTAAAATATACCTGGTAATCTGTGGTCGGAATATAACCGTCTTCAGTATAATTGGTGATAACGTTGTCTTTTATCGGTGGAAAAAAATATTTTCCCACAATGATAAATCGGTTGGCGGTTAAGGATAACGCCATAGCCATTATAGGTGACATTATCTCCCATATAATCGCAATCTTTATATAAATAATAATAGTTATAGAGCATTCCGTTTGTATCAATTGCAGCTAAGTTAACCTGCTCCTGCACAAGAGAAATATGTTTCCCAATCAATTGAGTTAAGGCGGGATTTCGATATTCAAAGCCGAATTGATAATTCAGCAAACGGTTACCACAGCCACTCAATAAAAAAGGATAGCGTAAATAACATAAGGTATTTTTATACATAACCATTCCTTATTTCAAATTAGAAAAATATGCCCATAGTTTTATTAAAAATAACAATAAGCATAGTTTAGATGGGTGATCTCTAAAAACAAGTAGTAAAAAGTGCGGTTCAATTTTTACGCGTTTGATAAAAACACTGCAAAAATCTTACCGCACTTTTTCACTAGTAGTTGAAGTATCTAGAGTCAGATTCAAATTTATAGTTTGAATTATCAAGACATTGATTTATTATATGAATATGTACTTCTCATTGAATTTTTATTCAATTTTGCTTTTTGCAATATTTATCTGCTCATTATCACATTTTTCAGATGCTTTATACCATGAAGTTTCAGCGACGTGATTGCAGTTCCAATCTAGAAAACCACATGGATAGCATCCTGATAACAGAAAATGTGAAAAATTATAAGATAAATAAGCTTAAAATGGTTTTTTCATTAAAAATACTCCTTATTTCCACTATTTGTTGGCTGCACTAAAAATAGGAGTTGATGCATTATGTCCTTTATATTTAGGTTCTCCCATATTAAATTTTTACGCGTTTGATGAAACACTTTAAAAATCTTACCGCACTTTGACGACGCTTAATGTTTATGTTTTGCCCTGCTATTCGCAAACAAAAACATAAGTGTTTTTCCTCTCACTCGACTTTGCGTATCTAATCCCAAAAATCCCTTTTCGTGTAAGCAGTTATTTAATTCCATGTCCGCTTTTTCCTTTTCTCTTCAGTGTTTTTCCGGTAAATATTTTTGTTACTTCAAAACAAATATCCCGTATCTTTATCAGATAATTCAGTTGAATGTCACCATTCCACCATCTGACAAGATAAGAACCTTGCTCTAAGCCGCAACCGGATAAAGTAAGAATATATATAATAGTTAATATGATTTTTCATAATTAATTACTCTGGTGCTACTATTTTTAGGTAATATAGATTTTTATAATCAATCTTCTACTAAGAGTAAATTTTGAATTTAATTTTTGTTAGCATATTTTTGAAACATCATCTATACTACCAGTATCCTTCTTGTTCCATGCAGGCTCTTGTATATGGAACTCTTTTCGAGCCATCAGGATCTCATTGATTGAGGATACATTTCTTCAGATTTACGTATACATAGACTATATGCCTCCATTTCATTTTGAGATGGCATTACTCCGTTATTCCAAAAATCTTTCAATGGGGTCATCAAATAACACTCCACAGCCAGATAAATAAAAATATTAAAGGTAAAATAAAAATAAAATAAAAATATTTTATGCATTTATCCTCCTATTTAGGCTTAACTATTTGGGGTAGTGATGGATTATCATTTTCGTTTATAGGAACCCATTTCTTATTAAATTCTGCACTATATTTATTGGTAACTTTATTATCTTCAGAAACGACTATTCCCTTTATCATTGATATACTGACCTTGTTCATTTATTATGTGGATTAGGAACTTCTGCAAAATAACTACTGTGCGAGTAAGTAAACCAAGTATTTTTCTACCCTCCTGTCGGTTCATTACCGCCTACAATATATTTACTACGCAAGGCTATTAATGGTGTTCTCCTCACAAAGTCGGTGTGATGCACTGCAGATTTTACTGTGCCGTTACTTGTTTTCTCTTGGTTATTTTTATCTAAATAGCGATAGCTTCCGTTAACATGTGCAAGTTGATTTGCGTAATCCTGCACATTCGTCGCCGTGCCATAAAAAACGAGATTCCCGAATCGGAATATTGGTTAAACCGTTTCTATTGGCATATTGTAACGCCACACTTGCCGTTAGACCGCCTCGGCTGTGATTACTCAAATCAATTTGATACTTGTTGTCTTTAGCATATTGGTAAAGTTTCACATTCGCTTTTTCTGCTGTCGTTAACGGCAATCTGCCCCCAATAAATCATTAGTTTTATCGTAAGCAGCATAAAGCAATTCCGAAAGCGGGTTACTTGTCGGTCGGTTATAAACCACTGCAACACCCTCTTTATTGGTTGCCCATTTGTTCTGTTTTATCGCATTTTTTAATGCGTCATCTAACGGATTCATAATACCGTTATTGGAAATGGTAATAACATTATTCGAATCACTCGGCTTTAATTCGGAAATATCAAAAATTTGACGTTTATCTCCTATTTCCGCTCTACCATTTTCTGTTGGGCGTTTTGAATCATCTCGATTGAAATTCGAACAATATAACGAATCTCGCTTACAAGTTGTTAACCAAATTTGTTCCGGTGCGGTAGCCGCTCTCACAACCGGGTCGGTCGCAACGGCTGTTCCGACATATTTGATTGCATCCGTATTCCCCCAACCGTATAAACTACCAAGTGCCAGATCTACATAAAAAGCCGTTTTTTCTAGTCTATCCGCTCGTCTATCTAATTCTAGTGATTCTTCTGTGTTATAGCCGTTCTTACCACCAATATAGTTATTTCGGCGAATATCTTGCTCATGATAGTCTGCGTGAGCATGTTTAATACCGGTGCCAACCTCGACTCGAGCTATCGTGCCGGTGCGAAGGTCACTAATTGCCTGATAACCCTGTAAGGCAAGCACCACGCTGACGCGCGTCATCATAGGGATAATAAAAGTGCGGTTCAATTTTTACACGTTTGATAAAAACACTGCAAAATCTTACCGCACTTTGACGACGCTTAACGTTTATGTTTTGCACGCCATTTTACGCACAGCGGATCGTTGTAAAACATCGGGTCTTCACAAACAGGTCCTTTTTTCTCATACCAGCCTTTTTTCTCCATACACAAACCTGATTTTGCACTTAGAGAATCGCCGATAACCGGATCAATACCGCAGGCCCGCATATCCTTATCCCGTTTGTCATAATATTCGAGTCTTCCGTTTTCATTATCCGGCGAGAAATATTCTTCTGCGCCGGGGAAACGCCAACTATCTACTGGGGAGGGGTTGAAAGCCACTAAAAGAACACCCTGTAATAACTAAAATTGATAAAAATAACATCAGGTATTTCATATTATTTTCCTCCATTTAATTCAAAAAATTGTTTTCTCAGAGGCATAGCTAAATTTCATAATAATTCATGTTATTTGGACAAAAGAAAAAGTGCGGTTCAATTTTTACACGTTTGATAAAAACACTGCAAAAATCTTACCGCACTTTGACGACGCTTAACGTTTATGTTTTGCACGCCATTTTTACACAGAGTGGATCGTCATAAAACCTCGAACCTGTACCACATACCGGGCCTTTTTTCATACCAACCTTTTTTTCTCCATGCATAAACTAGATTTAGTATAACGTGAATCCCCTCTATAACAGGATCGATGCCGCAGGCCCGCATATCCTTATCCCGTTTGTCATAATATTCGAGCATTCCATTTTCATTATCCAACGCAAAATATTTTTTTCTGAACCGGAAAAATCCCAGCTATCTACTGGGAGGGTTGAAAGCCACCAAAAGAACACTCCTGTAATAACTAAAGTTGATAAAAATAACATTAGGTATTTCATATTATTTTCCTCCATTTAATTCAAAAATTGTTTTCTCAGAGGGCATAGCTAAATTTCATAATAATTCATGTTATTTGGACAAAAAGAAAAAGTGCGGTTCAATTTCTTTACGCGTTTGATAAAAACACTGCAAAATCTTACCGCACTTTGACGACGCTTAATGTTTATATTTTTGCACGCTATTCGCAAACAAAAACACAAGTGGATTTTCCCACTCTACTTTTACTATCTAATCCCAAAAATCCATTTTCGTGTAAGCAGTTATTGGATTCTAGGTCCGCTTTTTCCTTTCCTCTTCAGTATTTTTTTGGGTAAATATTTGGTTTTTCACGACAAATATCCCGTATCTTTTATCAGATAATTCAGTTGGAATGTCGCCATTCCACCATCTGACAAGATAAGAACCTTGCTCTAAGCCGCAACCGGATAAAGTAAGAATATATATAATAGAGAGTGTAAGTTTTTCATAATTAATTACTCCGGTGTTACTATTTTAGGTAATGATGGATTTAAATTATTTTTGGGGGTTGCCATTTTTCATTAAACTCATCGCGATATTTGTTAGCTACTCTATTTTTCTTCAACTTTATAACCTTTTTCATCAATATAGTCTCCTTTTTTTCATTAATAAGATCTTCACTAGGAATCTCCGCAAAATAACTACTGTGAGAATAAGTAAACCAAGTATTTTTCTACCCTCCTGTCGGTTCATTACCGCCTACAATATATTTACTACGCAAACCAATTAATGGTGTTCTTCCCACAAAGTCGGTGTAATGCACTGCAGATTTTACTATGCCGTTACTTGTTTTTCTCTTGGTTATTTTTTTATCTAAATAGCGATAGCTTCCGTTAACATTAGCCAGTTGATTTGCGTAATCCTGTACATGCGTTGCCGTGCCGTAAAAACGCGATTCCCGAATCGGAATATTGGTTAAACCGTTTCTATTGGCATATTGTAACGCCACACTTGCTGTTAAACCGCCTCGACTGTGATTACTCAAATCAATTTGATACTTGTTGTCTTTAGCATATTGGTAAAGTTTCACATTCGCTTTTTTTCTGCTGTCGTTAACGGCAATCTGCCTCCCAATAAATCATTAGTTTTATCGTAAGCAGCATAAAGCAATTCCGAAAGCGGGTTACTTGTAGGTCGGTTATAAACCACTGCCACACCTTCTTTATTGGTTGCCCATTTGTTCTGTTTTATCGCATTTTTTAATGCGGCATCTAATGGATTCATAATACCGTTATTGGAAATGGTAATAACATTATTCGAATCACTCGGCTTTAATTCGGAAATATCAAAAATTTGACGTTTATCTCCTATTTCCGCTCTACCATTTTCTGTCGGGCGTTTTGAACCATCTCGATTGAAATTCGAACAATATAACGAATCTCGCTTACAAGTTGTTAACCAAATTTGTTCAGGTGCAGTAGCCGCTCTAACAATCGGGTCGGTCGCAACGGCTGTTCCGACATATTTGATTGCATCCGTATTCCCCCAACCGTATAAACTACCAAGTGCCAGATCTACATAAAAAGCCGTTTTTTCTAGTCTATCCGCTCGTCTATCTAATTCTAGTGATTCTTCTGTGTTATAGCCGTTCTTACCACCAATATAGTTATTTCGGCGAATATCTGTCGCATCAGCCCGTTTTTTGTCGGCTATTGCATACAGCTCCTTTTTCACCTCTTGTCTTGCTTGATCCAAGGCTTGAGTAAAGGCAACCTTTGTAGCTACTTTATCCTCTATATAAGACTTATCGAAGTTATTTTGTAACACATTCGGATTCTGCTTCAAAGATTCCGTAGTGATGTCCGTTTTGATATTCGATAACAATCCTTTAATGCGATTGGGTTTTTCCCGCGCTATTAACTTGCTATTCGGTGTGTCGATAGCAAAACCGTCATTGATTTCGCCTGTCGGTACATTGTGATAGTTCAATAGCTGTTGTTGTTTCTCTATATCGGTAATATGCAGATTCGCGGTGTTAATACCACTTTTGGTAATATTATGTTGCCCGCCTCTTCCTTTCCATAACCGGCAGTTTTTGCATGCCTTGCAATGATTTTCCTTCCATTGAAACCGAAGCACTAATCTGCCAAACCGCTACCGCTATAATTTCCATGATTCTCTATATCCGAATAACTCAACGTTCCTGTACTGAAACTGTTTTTACCCTGTTGTTTCCGCCAACTGACTGGATGTAATTAACCCTCCTCCAGGTTTGTATGATTTTTGTACATTGATTCGATAACCGCCATCACCGGCAAACAGTCCCTGCCTGTTCTTGTACTCCATGGTAATTTGAACGGGTTTTATTGCTGCCATAGGAACCGCCTACATTCCAAGCCGTACCAAATGACACTTGAACACGTAAACCGACATTAGTTCCCTTTGGCATTGTACTGCGCCGTGCTTTGTCTCGCTTACAATATTAAGCTTACCTTTAACATCCGTTTCTATCCGGTCTGCATAGGCACTGGCTCCGATTAGGTTCATATCGCCGTCAGTTTTGGCTATCAGGCGTTCTGTCATAATATGGCTATGATTTTCGTGTGGCTGTCCGTTTGCTGTGTGGCATTGTTATATCCCACTTCAGCATAGGCATATGCCCCGTTTGCGCTCCTACTTGTGCTCCTACGCCACTGACCATGCTGTAGCCGGTTTGTCTGCCTTTTGGCATGGAATTCATCCCGACCGGAACGTAGGTTGATTCCCCGTTTACCATCTAAATAAACATAACTGCCTGAGGTGACTTCATTTTTGGCTTTGTGCATTGTAAGTTGTGGTTGCCAAATCAATTTGACTTTAAATCGATATAGCCTTCCCGGAGCCGTGATTTCTATGCCTTTCGCGCCGTTAATTATGTTACCTTGTCCACGAATGTCTTGCTCGTGATAGTCTGCGTGAGCATGTTTAATACCGGTGCCAACCTCAACTCGAGCTATCGTGCCGGTGCTAAGGTCACTAATTGCCTGATAACCCTGTAAGGCAAGCACCGCGCCTTTCATAGCCTTTCATGCGATCACCGGGCTTTATCATCACGCAATGTGTCTCTTGCTCCGGTGGCAACATTAAATAAATCGATCAATGGTGAGCTGACTTTAGCAAAAACCTCCGACTTTGGTGTCACTTGTACGGTTACCACTTAGGGTTACATTATCATGTGCGATGCTTTTGACCTGTTTGGCATTAATAGACACTTTACCCGCATTAGCCAATAGAGCGCTGCTTTCTTGTAAATAATTGCCCCCTGCATATACTTGAATATTGCCTTTTTCACTGCCAATGACCGAGCCTTTATATGAGCGCTGGTTAAAGTAGCCACTCTCTTTGTTTTGGTAGTAGCCGTAGAAACGCTCGGTATCCGAGATTTCAGCACTCCAATACCCCCGCCCTTTAGCACTACGATTTTGCGCTGCGCCTTCTAAAAGTTGAACTGAAGGTGATATTGCCGTCCGCCATAAAAGATGTTATCGCCGACTACCGCCATATCCGTACCGTAGGTAGTGATGTTGCCTCCCGACTTCACAAAAAACTGTTACCACCGATAGAAAGTGCGGTTGTTTTTGTGTCGTTTTCTCAGCGTCTTCCGTCGCTTTATTTTTATATAAAGTGAGAGTCTTCAAAAACGATTTTTGATGTGTCTATCCCATGACCGTGCGATTTCTCATAACCATTAGCCTGGTATTGGTTTTTAGCAGTCCCAAACACTACATCACCTTTTGCCAATGCGGTGAAATTACCTTCTGCGCTAAAATCAGCCCTTCACTATGAATACCGCCACGAGTGGCATTTAAAATGAGGTTTCCGCACGTAACTGACTGACTGTTGCATTATCTGTCGAACTATGATTTTCACTGCTGTGTGATTGTCCTCCAATAGAGAAAGTGAGAGTTTTAGTCAAACGTTGCCCGAATTCATCTACACTGTCCGCAAAAAGTTGTCGATTTACCAATAATGCTCTTACCTCCACCCGCGTTGCCTTTATAATGATTACGTGCTGCATCAAATGCCGCCAATAACGGCGACAATGTTAAACCAACACCAATGCCGGAAGACTTAGCATAACTATGCTGTGAACGGTCGCCATGACTGTAAATCGCTCCCAGTTCAATGTCTGAACCGGAAAGCAAAATATTTTTTTCCTAGCCGCCACACTACTACCGTTGATGGTAATTTTATCTCCTGCGGAAACCATTACATTGCCATTTAACGAATTAATTGAACTGACGGCAACACTTTGTTCTTTTACCATCTGTGCCTCCGCCCCTGTTTACGTGTGCCTAGATGAACACTGAGCACACCACGTTTAAAGGAGCCTGATAAACCGCTTTTCTTCACGCTATGTGAATACGCCTGTGCATGATTCTCCAATTCCCCTTCAATCTTCACACGACCTTTTACCTTTGGATGATAACATCTTGATTTGCCAATAGGTGAGATGCCGTAACACCAATATTGTTACCGACAACAGACACTGTCTTACCGCTGACTATGCTGGCTAGGCCGTTTCATCATATCGGTAATTATAGGTTTCGTGGTTTTCTTACTGGTGCCTAGCGACGGCGTTTTTCGATTTGCTCTTGCTTTCTTCTTCGTCTATCGCCAAGCCCGACACAATGTTCACATCGCCATTAGATTGCAGATGAACCCTTCCATTTTCACTGACAATCTGTGCTGCTTTTAGCGTAGAAAGATTGATCACCGATAAGAGTTAAGTCATCACGCGCTTGTATCACGGTGCCAATATCTTGTTCTTTGCGTACTCGACGGAAGTTGTCGCCACCACCAGAGTAGGTGTTTTTCAGTCATGCGCAAGCTATCAACAACCATATTGCCTTTTGCCTTGGCATATAAGCTGCCCGCACTTTCAACTGTAGCCATGTTAAAGCGCAGGTCTTTATCCGAAACCAATTGCAATAGTCCATCAGAATCCCGCACTTTCAAAACCGGCAACTTTGTCTATTAAACGTTTTTGGGTATCTCCTATATGTACATCCTTTAAGTGGCTGCTGACATTAATCGTTTCCGCCCGCTATCACGGATAACGCCTTAGCTGCCTCAATTTTTTTCCACCAAGATTATCCACGTCACCACGGGTTTTAATATCCACATAACGGCCATTAATCCGTCCGCTGTTTTCTAGTGCTTCGGCGTGTAATTGATTCAGGTTCAGCGCACTGATTGCACCGCTGTTATTCACTTTGCCATTAAGTTGACCAATAATATTGGTCGCACTGATAACCGCATTTTTTTATCAATCACATCCGTATGACGCGAGACTGTATAGACTTGTGGCACCAACACTTTGACAGTTTGAGTAGTCGGTGTTTCCCTGTTCTCGATGCCGTCCGCCCTTAAGTGTATTTCCTTCATTCGGTACTGCTACTTCCCGTTCTACAAACCATACAATATCTTGTTTAAGGTTTGACATTTGTTGGGCGGTTAATCCTTTTCCAACCTCAAGACCTAGCTCCTTGAGCCGCCTTAGCACTCGTTGTTCATTAAGGCTTCATATTGAGCCTGATCATTAGTTTGCCCTTCCAAGAAACGTCTGCCGGTAAGTTGATTTATTTTGCTCACGCACTAACTGTTGCTCGTAGAAACCGTCCCCCAATCGTTTTGCCTGACTGTGTTGTCCGGTTAGTTTTAGCAGATAATCAGAACTAAGACCATGTTGTCCCTTAGTTAATATCGGGTCAACGGAGACCAATGGCGCTGTCGGATCGTTGCGGTTATCTTGTGAGTAACTAGCTGTCGGCAATGATTGATTATCACTTAAATGAGTGCGCACGGTAGTTAGAGGTAAATCTTCCAATTGCGTGCGACGTGCCGCCTCGGTTTTGACCGTTTTGTCCTTTTTGATTTACCGCCACTTATTTCAGTTTTGCCTTCGTTCAACAGTAACGAACCTTGCACCGTGCTGTCAAAATAATGCGAGACTACCGCACCGGATTTGACAATTTGCTGCTGTTGTTCAGAGAAAGAATGGTTTGAGCTTGAACACGCACCTGCCCATCTTTGCCAGTAATATTGACATTATCAAAGTTAGCATCTGTCGCATTGACTTGGTCTGTCATATATCTTGTGGTTTGCGTACCTAACACGGTAGCCAGCGGGTTATCCGTCAATCCTAAATTATCAATCGTTTGCTCTTCATACCGATGATGGCGCTTGAACCATCTGAAGCCGTTCGATTGAGCTTTTTTTCAGCTGATACACCTTACCGGACAGGTCTTCATTAACCAAAACCTCATTTAAGGCATTGTGGGCAGAATTTGTTTGAAGTGGTGAACCCTGCCGTGCAATATGCTCACCATTCACCGTCAGGTTACCACCAACCAGCAATTGGCTGTATTTATTATGCACCTTATCGGTTTCTGGGTTAAATCACCACCCACCAAGAACTGTCCCGGCGCACGATGTTGTTGATATTGGGTCAAACTGATACGGTTATTATTTTTCGCCAACAAGTCTTCAATATGACTATCACGGTTGGTTAGCCGGCTGACACTAACTCTAGCATTGCCCATTAAGTTAATCAGACCGCTGGCATTATCCAACGAATCGCCTACCTACAGCCTGATAATGTTCATTTAAGGTGCGCCCGATGGTAGTGTTACCAAACGACAACACGGTGGCTCCATCCGCATTGGTCATCTGTTCAAAGGCCAGTGCCAACCCTTCACGTCCGGCAATTGTGCCGGCTCGAGTAGTTGTGCCTTTACCACTCGCAACTGTTTCCGCTCCGTTGTAAATCTGTTTGGCCTCCATCGCCAAATAATCGCCGTAAATCCGCCCCTGCCCTACATTACGAATAGTTTCGCCTTTCACTAAGGTAAACTGACCATCAATTAGTCCCCGATTTTCCACACCTTGAGTGGCAAAAAAATTTGGGTAGCCCCCTTATCATAAGCGCCAATAGTGCCGTTGTTTTTCACATTCTTCGCACGGAAGATAACACCACGATCATAAATAGCATTTACATTGTTGGTCAACGTGCCGTTGACGCTGAAATCAAAGCGCCAAAAATCAAATTTCTTATTATATTCGTAATCATCAATCTGCAAGGCAATACGCTCTAACCCACGACTGCGCAATGTGCCTTCATCATTGAAGTTATTAGCTTCAACAGCCAAACCACCAACACCTTCAATTAGACCATCTTGATTATGGATCAAGGTTTGCTTGCTTTCCCAACACATCTAATTGATTGCCGGCATATAGCAAGCCGCCTTCATTATGCACATCGCCGGTGACATTTAAGCGGGCATTTTCCAGCGCATAGAGATTCCCCTGATTATTTAATAAGCCGGTTGCCATCTCCAACGTTCCGGCAATAATACCTTGACTTGAATGCTCACCTTCCTTCGCCTTGGTGTCTTGGTTATTTACAGTGGTAGCATTTAGAGTCAATCGCTTGTTTGCGCTGATGAGCGAACCTTTATCCGATATAGCCTGATTATGTACTGTGTCAAGATTAAGTTGGGCTTCACCTTTACTAATAACATAACCTTCTCGATTATCTAAGGTGCTAGCCGTCATGTTAGTTGTTGTTGAGCAACAATAGTTCCTTGTTGATTGTTTACTTGCTGTCCGGCACTATTGATAGTAAGTCGATTCGCGGAAACTGTCCCTGCTTGATTATCGAGACCTTGACTGTTAATAGTTGCCTGTGTCGCTGCATGAATCAGGCCTTGTTGATTATTGACAGCACTACGGCTATTGACAGTAATATCACCTTGCTCGGAAAGTAAAGTGCCACGCTGATTATTGAGATTGCCGTTGACAGTGATGGAATTTAAGGCTGTAATTGCGCCTTCCACATTCACTACTTGATAACCCTCACTGTTTAAACTGACATTTTTTCCCTTAATCAACCCCTTGCTGTTATCCACACCTTGGCCGTTGAGTGCCACCGCTTGTGCGGCTTGAATCACACCGCCCACATTATCAATTTGGGCTTTGCTATTAACACGCACACCACCTTTTTCCAGACAGCACAACGCCTTTAGTATTTTGCAAATCACCTTCTAAATTGACCGCACTTTGACCGGCTATCATGCCTTCGCCGTTTCGAATTTGATGGCCTTGGCTGTAAATGTCAACTGATGCTCCACGGATCAGTCCCTTGCTGTTATCCACACCTTGGCTATGGAGTACCACCGCTTGTGCGGCTTGAATCACGCCTTCCGCGTTGTCAATTTGCGCTTTGCCATTAACACGCACGCCACCTTTTTCAGACAGTACAACGCCTTTATTATTGTGTAAATTACCTTCTAAATTGACCGCACTTTGACCGGCTATCATGCCTTCGCCGTTTCGAATTTGATGGCCTTAGCTGTAAATGTCAACTGATGCTCCACGGATCAGCCCCTTGCTGTTATCCACACCTTGGCTGTTAAGTGCCACCGCTTGTGCAGCTTGAATCACTCCTTCCGCGTTGTCAATTTGCGCTTTGCCATTAACACGTACGCCACCTTTTTCCAGATAGCACAACGCCCTTATTATTGTGTAAATCACCCTCTAAATTGACCGCACTTTGACCGGCTATCATGCCTTCGCTGTTTCGAATTTGATGGCCTTGGCTGTGAATGTCAACTGATGCTCCGCGGATTAGTCCCTTGCTGTTATCCACACCTTGGCTATGGAGTACCACCGCTTGGGCTGCTTGAATCACTCCACCGACATTATCAATTTGGGCTTTGCCATTAACACGTACACCACCTTTTTCAGATAGCACAACGCCCTTATTATTTTGCAAATCACCCTCTAAATTGACCGCACTTTTGACCGGCTATCATGCCTTCGCTGTTTTCGAATTTGATGGCCTTGGCTGTGAATGTCAACTGATGCTCCACGGATTAGTCCCTTGTTATTATCCATACCTTGGCTGTTAAGCACCACCGCTTGAGAGGCTTGAATCACGCCTTCCGCGTTGTCAATTTGTGCTTTGCTATTAACACGCACACCACCTTTTTCAGACAGTACAACGCCTTTATTATTTTGCAAATCTCCCTCTAAATTGACCGCACTTTGACCGGCTATCATGCCTTCGCCGTTTCGAATTTGATGGCCTTGGCTATGAATGTCAAGTGATGCTCCACGGATCTGTCCCTTGCTGTTATCCACACCCTGGCTATAGAGTGTCGCGGCTTGGGCGGCTTGAATCACGCCTTCCGCGTTGTCAATTTGTGCTTTGCTATTAACACGCACGCCACCTTTTTCAGACAGCACAACGCCTTTATTATTTTGCAAATCTCCGTTAATGTTAACCACATTTTGCGCAGCAATTGTCCCCACCTGATTGTTAAGCTGAGTAGCAATATTTAACGCTATATCTTGTCCGTTGGAAATTAGTCGTCCACGGCTGTTGTTGAGTGAATCGGCATTGACCGACAGGGCTTGTTCAGCAGTTATTACGCCTTCTTTATTGTCAGTGTTACCTGCTGCAATAGAAAGCGCGGCGGCTGAAGCAATTGTACCCTGGTGATTAATAAGTAACTGCTTGCTGGTATTTATGCTAACATCGCCTTGTTTATTTGAAATGTGGCCACGACTATTATCCAGCCCTCCAGTTTGTATGGAAAGTGCCTCCGCACTATAGATCACACCATCGGCGTTATAACGGAACTCCCCTGTAATGTTGCCTGTTTTGCAGACAACAGTTTCCCTTGAGCATTATTCAGGTTAGCGGTGTTAATCGATAAGGCACCCGCCGTTTGGATATGCCCACCACGATTTTCTATCCCACCGGCAAAATGCAATGCTAACGGATCATTCCCCGTTTGTTGCCATTGACCACCATTATTATTTAACTGATTAGCATTGGCGATAATTTGTTCTGCAGTTAACTGTGTTTCATTGGTAGAAAGCACATTGGTCGCTTTTAGCATTGCCTGATTGACCGCTGATAACACCGCATCATCTGCTTTTAAACTTCCCTTCGCGGCTGCTTCAATGTTATAACTTCGGATCCTTCCATGTGACAAATTCACTTCGTTACCTCTGCTACCACAGCTTGTTGCGCAATAATTTGTCCCTGGGCTGTCAATGTATCCGCTTGTAATTCCACTCGACTACCGGAAGCCTGTAAAGTCGGTAAACGCTGAATCTCCTGTTCTGTCAGCTCAGTAACGGTTTTCTCCGTATTTCTTTCAATGGCTTTTTCAGCGGTTTTTAGCTACGGTGTTCGACTCGAAGACCATGCCGGCTATACTTTGTGAAGTTTTTATCCAGAGTTATCTGTTGCCCTTTTAATTTTAATATCGCCGCTGGCAATATTGTTACCGCTTTGGTTAATCTGCAGCCGCCTGTTGCTCGATATTCCCTTTTTGTTCCGCTCGGTTACCTTTAGTAAGTAGGACACCGCTTTTGTTCAATGCCGCCATCCGCTTGTTGTTTAATATTTCCTTTACGACTTACTGTTGTACCGCTATTGTTGATTTTTTTCGTTTAGCTTTTCTGCTTAATATTGCCTTCCGCCCTGCATTACGCCGGAGTTGACAATATTGCCTTGGCTATCAATTTGAATATCTCCGACACTCGCTCCGATATGCCCCGCATTACGTACTCCAAGCCCTTTGCCGTTATCCACCAAATGAATTTGACCAGCATACATTCCACCTAATTCACCGACATCTCAGGCTATATTCCTGCGTTGTTGCAGTGTCGTTTTTATCACCGATATATACTACATCAGAACCATCGCGACTTACTCGGTTTTTACCGGTGATCACTTTCACCTGCTTACCTTTAATCGGACCGTCTATTTTGGTTTTTTTGGCAATAATATCCGTATAATCACTGTGTGATGCATCCATGCCTTTTGCACCAACGCTGATTTTGCCATCTTTTACTTCAAAGCCCGATAATTCGCCGTTATTGACTATTGGTTTGCCTGTAGTGAGGGTAGTTCGTCCTGCATTAATAACACCGCAACCGTCACATTGTAGCCCTGACGGGTTGGCAATAACCACATCTGCCTTCTTCCCTGCCACTTCCACATAACCTTTCAATCGGCTTGGATTCGCGGAATTTACTTCATTTAAAATCACTTTTGCTTCGCCACGAGCTAGATTCGGGTTACCCGCCACATAACCGGCAATTTGCGTACCTGTTCCTTTACGGCTGTTATTTAAAAACAGCTCCTTTCTCAGATACGTCAAACTGCGAATACACATTGCGTGACACTCCGCCGGCACTTGGAGTTTGGATGTTGACTTGTGGCACACCGCTTCCCGTTTGCAAAATAATCGGTTGTTGATTGCCTGGCGCACTTTTATCCGCCCGTATTGCCATATCATTTGCTAAAGCATCAGGAATCAAAACAAACCCCAATAAAGCGAACAAAGTAAAACTCACTTTACTTAACGAGGCATGTAATTCATCCGAAATCCAATTTTCACCCAAAAGTGCGGTCGGTTTTTATCATTTTGATGAAGACGAAGCCCCTCGGTTTTCGACAATTCGGATGTTACGACTAAACACTGTAAAGTTTTACTAAAAATAACACGGTAGCAATGCTTGTTCATAAAAATGTCCTCTTAAATTATTCTTGTTCGCTTACCGATAACATTTTTATCGGTGAGATTAAAAATCAGAAACGGTAACTTAGATTAAATCCTGTCACCGCATGAGATGTTTTGAACCCTTTTGGTTTTGTCTAATGGCGTACCAACAAAAATATTCATAGTTTAAACCCCATAATTTCCCACGAAGCCCAATTACACCACCCACCAAACTGTTGCCTCAATTGTTTTTCATAACGATTTCGCACAGTTCCTTTGTCTATGCCCAAATAAAGTTCTATGTCCCTTTCCCTGCAATATTCCATGCCACTTCATTACGCCATAACCAGCCACGTTCTCCCGAAAGAGTCAATTCACCATCAAAACCTCGTACGGGTGTAGCGACCGCCGATACTAAATCTATCTTGCGGGATCAACGCACTTTTATTCCATTGTGCCGACCAGTTAGTGTAGAAACGTAGAGGCTGATCAAGTAACGCAAACGGATAATTCACACTGACTGATGTAGTGATAATTCTTGGACGAGAAGAACCTTCGTCAAATAACTCTTCCGAGCGCGAATCGCTCCACGAGCACCCGTTCCCCGTTTATAGCCGAGTTCAAATTGTAGCGTTGTAGTGTCTAAATATTCTGTATGCGTCAGGCTAGTCTCCCAACCTGCCATGCGACGGCGTTGTACTTCAACTTCCGTATCATTCACGAAATTTGATGTTTGTTTTGACCAAAGTGAAGCGGATAAAAAGGTTTTACGTGAACGGTCACGATAAAAGTAAACGCCCTAAAGTTGTTTTCATTTGTTTACTTTTTACCGGAATATTCATAATTTTCATAAGCTCCTGCCACAGTTTGAAAATATGTATATTCAGAACCAGACAAGGTCAATAACCAATTTTTTTCCACGGTACGGAATAATATAAACTAAAGTTTTTACTGCCATGATCACCTTCTGCGGCATCGCTGTCACGTTTTATTCCTTTGGTAAAACTTGCATAAAAATAAATCATTGAGAGAGAAAAAATTATCCCATGACAAAGTTGTGGAGGCTTGTAATTTGCCTGTTGATTTACTGCCGCTGTCATCAAGTCCCAACGTCAAATGTATCGGAAATGTTTGTTGATAAGTAACCACCACATCGCTTTTGCCAATATCGTCTGTGGCCTCAATTTGCACATCTGCCTGCGCACTAGTGTTACGTCTTAAATTCTCCAAGCCCTGTTCAAGATCACGAATATTTAAAATATCTCCATTATTCATCGGCATCGCAAACCAACGCGTTGCCGCCGTTACTGTTGGGAATTTACTGGCATCTTGTATTTGCAATCGATTAATTGTGCCGACAATTACAGTAAAAACTAGCCTTTTGTGACGTTAGATCCTGTGGCTGCACAACCACTCTAGTAGTGACATATCCCTGTTCGATTAATTCGTTTTGAATGCGTCTTAGCAAAACATTGATTCCTTCCCCTCCGATGCAGGCAGGTAAACTAAGATCTTTTTGGGCATAAGCGGCTTTCAGTGCAAAAATTAAACTGGCTTGGCGCGATCTTATCGCTGGTAAGGTTAGTAAATTCGAAAATATGAGGTTGAAAATCGGTGAGTATTATTTCATTTATAGTATAGCAGGGTGATTCATCAGTCGGCATTTTGCCTTCTTCTTCCTCTTCTACATTCAAATGCACTTCAGGTGTTTTGACTTGTTGTTTTCTAATGCTTTGTTTTGTTGTGTCTGCCGTTGTTGCTGACGGGCATCAAATCGTTCATCTTGTGGTGCGCCTAAAACTGTCGCAGAAGAACTCAAAACAACAAAACCGTTAACAGGTTTAAATTAAAAATATTCTTTCTCATAAAAATCCTTAGGGTGACCCTCAATAATACGGAAATATTATTCATTTTAAGTTTACGATAAGATTATCTTTAATTTACATAAATTTACAATACTGTATTAAGTAACATAATTTATGTTTATAATTCAATTTAAAGACGAGCTAATATCATTAATCCAGATCCCGAAGAATTTATTCTGAGTATGATGATAGAAAAAGTGCGGTCAATTTTCAAGCCATTTTTAAATTTAAAAAGACTCAAAATTTTGACCGCACTTTGACGACTCGACAACAAAATGCCCCTGCTACAAAGTCTCAATTATAGCGTTGAAAGTTGCGCTTGGGCGCATTATTTGCGCGACTTTATTTGGCCAGGAGCATAATAACCACCGATATCCACTGTCGTTGGTGTACCTTTTTAATTCATTTAAGATTTGTGTTTCCTGTATGGCAGTTGTTCTGCAACAGGCGTAAAGCGAGCTTTTTAAGTCGTTCTCTTTGATCCTGTTCGGCAAGTGCCTTCGCCCAATAACGAGCCAAATAATAATGGCTACCGCGGTTATCTAATTCTCCTGCTTTGCGTTTAGGTGATTTATCATTTAACAGTAGCTGCTCGGTGGCAAAATCCAACGTACCCGCCAACACTTGAGCTTTGGCATTGCCTGTTTTTGTGCTAGATGCTCTAATGATACGGCTAAGGCTAAAAATTCCCCTAAGGAATCCCAACGTAGGTGATTTTCGGCTAAGAATTGTTGAACATGTTTAGGTGCGGAACCGCCGGCTCCGGTTTCAAACATACCACCGCCATTCATTAACGGTACGATGGAAAGCATTTTGGCGCTGGTTCCTAGCTCCAGAATCGGAAATAAATCCGTTAAATAATCACGTAGCACATTGCCGGTAACGGAAATAGTGTCTTTGCCTTCCTTTATACGTTGCAGACTGAACAGACAGGTTTCCATCGGCGCAAGAATGCGAATATCCAGCCCCGTGATGTTCTCTTCGCTAAGATAGGCTTTTACCTTTGCTATTAATTCGACATCGTGCGGGCGTTTTTCATCCAACCAGAACACTGCCGGCGTATTACTTAAGCGTGCTCTATTAACTGCCAGACGAACCCAATCTTTCACTGCCGCATCTTTGGTTTGACAAGCACGCCAAATATCACCGCTCTCCACTTGATGTTCAGTTAACACCTTACCTCTTTCATCAATAATTTGTACGATACCGTCTGTTGCAATTTCGAAAGTTTTGATCGTGCGAACCGTATTCTTCCGCTTTTGCGCCATTAATCCAACGTTCGGTACAGTTCCCATCGTGGCGGGATCAAACGCACCGTTTTCACGACAAAAATCCATCACAACCTGATAAATTCTCGCATAGCTACTATCCGGAATAACTGCTTTAGTATCACGCGCCTCACCGTTTTTATCCCACATGCGACCTGAATTACGAATCATCGCAGGGCATTGAAGCATCAACTATCACATCACTCGGCACATGCAAATTGGTAATGCCCTTATCGGAATCTACCATCGCTAGATCGGGATTTTGTGCATAAATTGTCGCGATTTCCGCTTCAATCGTAGCACGTGTATCCGTATCCAATTTATCTAAGTTACTTAATAAATTGCCGAAACCGTTGTTGGCATTGACGCCAATCGCCGCCAACTGTTCACCGTATTTTTCAAACAACGGTGCAAAAACTTTCACCGCATGACCAAAAATTATCGGATCGGATACTTTCATCATTGTCGCTTTCAAATGTAATGAAAACAGCACACCTTTTGTTTTTTTAGCATCCGCAACTTGTTCGGTTAAAAAAATGCTAACAAGGCTTTTTTTGCTCATCACTGTGGCATCAATAATTTCACCGGCTTTTAAAGCTAATGGTTTACGTAATTCCTGCTTATTTCCCTGTTTATCGGTAAACACAAAAGAAACCGTTGTAGCCTCTAGCAACAGTGACTGACTGTTCGTTGGCATAAAAATCGCCGCCCTTCATTGTAGAAACATGGGATTTGGAATCTTTTGTCCACACCCCCATACTATGCGGATATTTTTGGCAAAAATTTTTCACCGCTTTCGAGCGCGACGATCAGAATTTCCTTCCCGCAATACCGGATTCACCGCGCTACCTTTAATGCGATCATAACGTTCTCGTACAGATTTTTCTTCATCTGTTTGAGGATCAGTAGGATAATCCGGCAATGCATAACCTTGTGCTTGTAATTCAGCAATTGCTGCCGTCAGTTGGGGTACTGAAGCACTGATATTTGGTAATTTAATTACATTTTGCTTCAGGTTGTTTCACCAGCTCCCCTAACTGCGAAAGCGCATCAGGTACACGTTGCGCCTCGGTTAAATACTCCGGAAATAATGCCAAAAATACGCCCCGTTAACGAAATATCGGCAGTAGCAAACTCAACGTCAGCATGTTTGGCAAAAAGCGCGGATGATCGGTAAAAAGAGATTGCGTGGCTAAAGCGGGAGCTTCATCGGTATGCGTATAAATAATCGTACTTTTATTCACGGTAACTCCTTGGAACGATAGGGTTTAGTTATGGGAATGCTTTTGATACGTTCGTTCAAAAATTAAAATGCAGATAAGAAAGCAGATCTAATCCGTATTATTTCAACCTTGGACGAATATAAAAATGCGATGAAAATGATTATGGCACAAATTAACGGCTTTTTGAAAGACAAACGGATTTAAAAAATACGAAACAAAAACGGTATCGATTGAAGCAACCGATACCGTCTATAAATGGTGTCCGTGACAGGAGTTGAACCTGCACACCTGAGGGCATTAAGACCTGAACCTAACGTGTCTACCAATTCCACCACACGGACATTTAAAATCGCGGCTATTATAATAAGAAAAATGCAGATTACCAATACTAAAAACGGGATTTTTCCGACCGCACTTTTTTTATCTGCTTTAATTTCCGAATAATACCGCCCCACCGGTAGTCGGCAAAGTCGTGCTATAAATCAATGTTGCAGAAAAAAACCAATCAGCAAAATACCGAAGATCAGCTTAACCAACGCGCTAAAATTCATTTTAAGCTTTGGCGAAAGATACCATTTGCCTACCTTAACGGCAGTTTGACGGGCGTAAAGCACCAATAGTGCGAACCCCGACAACATCATCCCAGTGCCGAGCGACATTGCCATTGTGGCAAGAATCCCCAGTAATAAAGATCCAGCATATAGGCTAAAAAAACAATACAAAGATCGCTCCCTGTACAAGGGCGCATTCCGATGCTGAGGATAACTAAAATTTGTGATTTTTAAGTCGTTAGCACGCTCCAATTGTTCTTGTGCAGGAATATGCTGATGCCCGCAACCGCAATGTTCATCGTGTTGATGATGTTGGAAAAACGGCACTATTTTTTTACCGCACTTTGCCCGATTGTAGATGAAGCAGAAACAAATTTTTGCATCGTTGAATTTCCGGCATAGCCGGCTGATTTTTGCTGTCGGTATAGTTTTTCAAACTTTGATAACACCATTGCACGCCGAGCAATAAAATCAATCCGAATGCCCCCGCTCCAGCCAAAAGCTGACTCATGCTGAAATATGCCGAAGAAAGATTAAGTGCCACTACAACCACTGAAGTTGCACTCACCGCCACAACACCCCTGCATTAATGACGAAAGAAACGTTAATTTCATACTCGCCGAAAGCTTCGATTGATGGGTTGAAAGATAACCGGTAATAATGAATTTACCATGTCCCGGTCCGAGTGCGTGGAACACACCGTATAAAAACTGATCAAAATCAGGCTACTGCCCGCATAAATAGGATCCTGATTGACTTGATGCAACAAGCTCGACAGCAGTTCATTAAAAATCCCGCTGCCACACCACTACTTGCTTAAACAGCCACGGAAATAAAAACAATCGCTGCAACAAGCAGACAGAACAACAGGACTAAGCTTAATTTTTTTATTTGCATTGCAATATCACTTTTTGTGCAAATTGCGCACCAAGCGAGAAATCCGCCTCACGCTGGGATTTATCCAGTGAAGCTGCATATTCGCGGGTTTTATCATCTACATTAGGATCTCAACATCTCGCCCTGACAACCGGCAGAAATAGCTGAAAAATCCACTGCTTTTTATTATCATAAGCCATTGCTACATAATAACTAGGATCATAGGTTTCCAACACAGGCGGTTATCTTTCAGCAATTGCGGTTTAGACAACATAAAAATCAAAGTAATACATCACGTGTGAACCAATGGCTTTCAAGCCGTAATTCAGCGGTTTGGCACTATATTTAATTTTATTACCTTGTTTATCGTAAAGATAACTAAAAATAATGCTCCGACACTACATTGCCCATTATTTCATCAATAAGTTTTTGTTTCGCTTTGGGATCTTTTTCCGAAATTTTCAGATCATAAAGAATCGTTGCAGAACTCGGCTCGTCCAATAGCCACTTGGTGGAAAAACCCGTCAAGTGATTATCCTGCACCAACAATTTAGTTTTCATACTGATAAACGCGTGAGGATGCGCCGACACATTTAATGCAAATAGTGCCAAAAGTGCGGTCAGAATTTTGCCTGTTTTTTTCATTCGCCGTTTTGCCTCTGTTTTATTCAAAAACTGCTTGTCCTTTTATTCAACATTTCTTGCCGTAAGATAGCGTTCTACCGCATCCACAACCGCTTGTGTTTGCGGATCGATTTCAATATTAACCAAATCTCCGACACGACGTTGACCAATTAAGGTACGCTGTAAAGTTTCAGGAATTAAATTCACGCTGAACTGCCGCCCTTTCACTTCACCGACAGTTAAGCTGATGCCATCCACAGCGATAAACCCTTTATGCAAAATATATTTCATCACGTCCGTTTGCGGTAATTCAAAACGGATTTGCAGATTATTTTCAGACGGTATTATTTGTGCTACTTTTGCAGTGCAATAAATATGCCCCGACAGAATATGTCCTCCGATCTCTGTTCCCATACGCATCGCGCGCTCGATATTGACATAATCACCCTCGCGTAAACTGCCCAAATTAGTAACGCGTAAAGTTTCCGTCATTAAATCGAAACTGACTAAATCCTTATCAATTTTAGTCACCGTTAAACAAACGCCGTTATGCGCCACTGACGCACCGATTTCTAAATCCGTCAGTAATTCCTGTGGCATTTTAATCACATGTGTTTTAAAATTTGTTTTTTTCAATCACGGAATGAATGGGTGCAATTCCCTGCACGATACCTGTAAACATTACATTTTCTCTCTTTTTAGCCTGAACAGGCACTATTGTAAAATAAACGTTGTTATTATGAAAATTTTTATCCGTTGGGAAGCATATCACGAACAAGCCAAAAAATTAATCGCTATTGCACTGCCGATTCTTCTTGCTCAAGTAGCGCAAAATTCAATGGGTTTAGTCGATACCATTATGGCAGGACGAGTCAGTGCGGCAGATATGGCGGCGATTTCAGTCGGCGCATCGATTTGGTTTCTTTGGTATTATTCGGACATGGCTTACTACTGGCATTACCACCGACAATTTCTTATTTGAACGGCTCCGGTAAACGTGATCGTATCGCCCATCAAGTTCGTCAGGGGCTATGGATTGTCGCCGGTTGTTGTATCCCGCTCAGCTTATTGATTTACCACAGCGATATTGTGATTTTGTCAATGGATATGGAAGACAAACTGGCAGATATTACCATTCGTTATTTACGAGCAATGTTATTCGGCTTGCCAGCTTACTTATTAATGATCAATTTCCGCTGTTTAGTGATGGTATCGCCAAAAACCAAACCGGCGATGATTATCACCTCATTCGGCTTAATGCTAAATATCCCGCTTAATTATATTTTGATTTACGGCAAATTCGGAATGCCAGCTTTCGGAGCGGTTGGTTGTGGAATTGCTACTGCGATTGTCAACTGGGCAATGTGTCTGATGATGATCCTATATAGCAAAAGGGCACGCAATCAACGTGATTTAAAAGTGTTTGAAAAAATTATTGAAAAACCGAATTTCGCCACATTAACTAAATTGCTAAAGCTCGGTTTTCCGATTGCTATCGCGCTTTGTTGTGAAGTGGCTTTATTTGCTTTGACTTCACTGTTTCTTTCTCCGCTAGGAGCCGATGTCGTAGCAAGCCACCAAATCACCTTGAATACCAGCTCATTTATTTTTATGTTGCCGATGTCATTAGGGATGGCAGCAACCATTTTAGTCGGTCAATATTTAGGCGAAAAAGCGCCGAATAAAGCCAAACAGGTTTCTTATGCTGCGTTAATCGTCGGTCTGAACCTAACTTTATTCACGGCATTGCTAACAATTTTACTGCGTGAGCAAATCGCGATGATTTTTCGTAAAAATATCGATGTTATCGCTATGGCGGGAAGTTTGTTGATTTTGGCGGCGCTTTATCAGTTTTCCGACACCGTGCAAGTGATATCCTCCGGTGTGCTGCGTGGCTATAAGGATACTCAGGCAATTTTATTCATCACGTTATTTTGCTATTGGATTATCGGTATGCCACTTGGTTATACGTTGGCAATGACGGATTTCATCGTGCCTCATTTGGGCGCACAAGGCTTTTGGATAGGTTTTTGTTGCCAGCCTAACGACTGCGGCTTTCTTGTTGGTTTATCGAATGATCAACCTGCAAAAACAAACAGATGAAATTTTTATTGGCAAAATTGGAAAAGAAATAATAACTGGTAAAAGAGAAATTGGGTGGAAAACCTCCCGGCTTGATCTCGGCACACAGAAATTCCGACTTTGGCTGCTTTCTTCCGAACCTGACCGGGTAAAACCGGACACCATTGCGAGGAACCGAGAAGGTTTCCATTGGATTAACCGAACGACAGTTCAAATCAGACCGAACGGCTAAGGTCGGCTATTATGCAACAAGCCCTGCCCGATTGCAAATGTTTTACATCGAAACGACAAAAAGTGCGGTCGTTTTTTTAATCATTTTAGGAAAACAAGATGTCTCAAGTATTAAACGATTTAATCAAATTACTCAAACTGGAACGATTGGACGACTTTTTGTTCCGAGGGCAAAATCAGGATCTTGGTCTCCCACAAGTGTTCGGCGGACAAGTAGTGGCACAAGCGCTTTCCGCTGCCATTCAGTTGCACCGCAAGATCGCATTCTGCATTCCCTGCCACGCCTATTTCCTCTCACCGGGTGATAGCCTAAATCCGATTATTTATGATGTAGAAACACTGCGTGAAGGCCGTAGTTTCACGGCATTAAGAGTAAAAAGCCATTCAGCATAATCAGCCCATTTGTCATGTTACCGCTTCATTTTCAAATGTATGAGGAAGGATTTGATCACCAAAGTCGAATGCCGGAAACCGATTCTCCTGAAGAATTCGTCGCTGAAAGTCAGGTTCTGCAAAAACTGGCGCAATATATTCCGCCACCGATGCGTGAAAAATTCACAGCAGAACGCCCTTTTCGACATTCGTACACAATATATCAACAACCCGTTTCAAGGCGTAACACTGCCGGCAGAACAATACACTTGGGTGAAAGCCAACGGCAATGCACCGCTCAACCTGCCTATACAGCAATGTTTGCTAGCCTATTTTTTTCCGATTTTTCACCCGTTATTAACTGCGCTCCACCCACATGCAAAAGGCTTTTATGCAACAAGGCATGAAAGTGGCGACCATCGACCATAGTATTTGGTTCCACCGTCCATTCGACTTAAATGATTGGTTACTATATGCCATTGAAAGCAATAATGCCTACGCTGCCAGAGGATTATCACGCGGTCAAATTTCTTTGATCGCCGAGGACGTTTAATCGCCACCACACAACAGGAAGGCTTTAATCCGTTATCGCCCCGAAAACGTTTAAAAAATCAACCGCACTTTGCGGTTGATTTAACTTTATGACAGCTTAGTTTAAAAAGCATACCCACACCTCAAAACAGACAAATAAAAAAATTGTTTCTATTTCCCATTGAATCGCTGAATGGTTTCCGCTATACTCTGCGCGCAATTTTTGTTTACTATATGGGAATTTTTATGAAATTTAAATTAAGCAGAATTTCGACCGCACTTTTGATCACATTATCACTTTCAGCCTATGCAGAAGAACCCTCTGTTGAAACGGATAATCTCGATCAGATTAACGTAGATATTAATGCAGAAGAATTATTGCAAGTCGGCTACCATGCAGTCGGGACATCCTCCGTATCCAAAGTAAATGTGCCTATTATTGATACGCCTACCACGGTGAATGTCGTTACATCAAAACTGATTGAAGATCGTAAACCGAATGATTTGGTGGATGCACTTTCTAGCGTAAGCGGAGTCAGTCAAGCAAACACTTTAGGCGGAATTTTTGACGCGGTACAAAAACGCGGCTTCGGCGGTAATCGAGATAATTCCATCATGCGCAACGGTTCTCAAGCGGGTCCATCTCATAACTTCGGAGCAACCACTGAAACCGTGGAGGTGTTAAAAGGCCCGGCTTCCGTGTTATACGGTATTCAAGATCCGGGCGGAATTATTAATGTGATCACCAAAAACCGCAAAAAGAAAGTAAACATACTATTGGCGGCACATTAGGCAATAATAATATGTGGGGAACCCAGTTCGATTCCACCGGCGGGCTGAGGTTATGGTTTTTCTTATCGTTTTATTTACGATAAACAGGAAAAAGATTACTGGCGTAATTTCGGCGAAATCAAAACGACGACTTATGCCCCATCACTTGCTTGGGAAAATGAGCATTCTAAAATATTATTTGCATATGAACACCTTGATTATACTCAGCCTTTTGATCGTGGCACTCAGTTAGTCAAAGGCAAAATTGTCAACATTCCGGCAGAACGCCGTTTGGACGAACCAAACAACCAAACTACAGGTAAAACCGATAATATTCAGGTTAAGATGGAGCAGAAACTGAATGACAAATGGAAGATGAATTTTACCCTATGGTTATGCCCGTGATAAATATTATTACCGACAAACCCGTATTGTTGCAGTAAATACCGATTATACCGATACGCTCTTTCACCGTTCAGGGCAACACCACGCGCGTATTAGATCCGCGCATGGCGTTACGTCGCTTAGAAAAACAAGCAGCAGATCAACGGGTACACAGCACCTCACTAAATTTAGTAGGAGAATTTGCTATTGGCGAAATTGCCAACCGTTTTATTATCGGGGCCGATGCAGGACGTAATTATCGTACGACAGGGCCGGTATATAATAACGGCGGCTGGAGCGAATTAAACATTGATAATCCGGTTTACTCTAACCCGAATGTAAAAAGAAACGCTTGCTGCTAACAATTTTTCAAATTAATAACATTAAAACTCTTGGTGTTTATCTACAAGATACGGCTTATTTAACCGACAGTCTGATTATTAGTGGAGGTTTGCGATATGAATACTTCGATCAAGTTGCAGGTCGCCACCGCATTGGTGATGCTTTCTCACCAAACACTGATCAACATGACGGCAAACTACTTTATCAATTCGGTAGCGTATATAAATTTACTCCGAACTGGGCGACTTATGCCAATTATGCCGAATCCTTCCGACCGCAATTCAGTATTGCAGATAAGGTCGATTCCAATTTAAAACCGGAACAGGGGAAATCTGTCGAAATCGGCACGAAATATGAAAGCGCCAATATTAATGCAACGTTGGCATTGTTTAATATTGATAAACGTAACGTGGCAGAAAGTGATGCCGACGGAAATCTCTATATTGCCGGAAAACAGCGTTCCCAAGGGGTTGAAATTGACATAAACGGCTATCTAACCGATAAATTAAGTGCCTCCGCCACTTACACTTATACCCGAGTGAAACACCGTGAAAACACAAATTACCCTTTATTCTGTCGGAAAACAGTTAAACGGTGTACCTAAACATCAAGGCGCATTATTCTTAAGTTATGACCTCGGTAGCTTCTTACGCGGTAACTGGCGTATCGGCACAGGTGCACGTTATTTAGGTGCTTGGAATGCTTACACGTCCAACTACAAAAACAAGCTATAAAATTTCCGATGCTATCATCTACGATGCCTTCTTAGCCTATGATACAAAAATCTCCGGACAGAAGCTAAGCCTACAATTAAACGGAAAAAATCTGTCGGATAAAGTGTATTATCAATCCACGGCCGGTAATGCGGATAATTATATTGTGCCGATGGCATTAGGTTACGGACGTGAAATCCTATTAAATGCCAAACTTGAATTTTAATTAACGTTATCTTTATGTAAGGGGCGGTTATGATAACTGCCCTTTTTGTTGTTTCGAAAACCTATATGAACTGGCAAATACAACTCAATAATAGTTTTCTCTGGATTTTGACCGCACTTTTTTTGGGTTCTTGTCGGATTAACGCTGAGCGCATTAGTATTAATTCGAACGGAATTTGGCAAAAAAATTTTGGCTGATAAGCAAGCCCTGCTTTACGCAAAGCAATAAGTATAAAACCCTCAGGGGTGATTTTTGTTACTGTTGCTGTTTATTTTGCTGGAAGTGCGAATTAGCGTACTTAACACTTTCTTTTATAACGGATTATACAGTTCGCTACAAAATAAAGATGCCGATGCATTTTGGTTTTTTGCCGGCATTAATGCAATACTGGTTCTTTTTAAAAATCATACACGCTATTTTAAACTATCTGGTACGTCAGGTATTTGAAATCCGTTGGTTGGAAAAATTAAATGCACAAATGCTGAAGCGTTGGTTGATTAATAAAAAACTACTATCGGATAAAATACGAAAAAGAGTTACCGGACAATGTCGATCAGCGGATAGAACAAGATGCACGCGAATTTATCACAGGCACGGTAGAACTGATTGACGGTGTGCTGGGGGCAATCGTATCTATTATTGAATTTACTATTATTCTGACCGCACTTTCCGGTTTAATCAGCATACTCGGCTTTGCCGCACCTGATATGGTGCTGTTTATTTATGCTTTTATTCTGACAGCAACGGCAATTTCCGTTTGGATCGGTTATCCATTAATTGCTTTAATTTTGACAAAGAAAAATATAACGGCGACTATCGCTACTCCCTGATCCGTGTGCGGGATAATGCGGAAAGTATCGCTTTTTATGACGGCGAGGAAAAAGAGCGGTCGAATTTGAGCGAGAAATTTCATATCGTGATTCAAAACCGCTGGAAAATTGTACGTCAAATGTTGGGACTGGATGGTTTCAATACCGGTGTAACTCAAATAGCCATGATTCTGCCTTTAATGCTACAATCTTCCCGCTTCTTTTGCCGGACAAGCCACCTTGGGCGATATGCACCAAAACCGTGCAAGCCTTTAATCGACTGATGCGCGCCCTCTCGTTTTTTTCCGTTTGTTTTATGAAGAATTCACACTGTATCAGGGCTCGTTTAAACCGTCTACACGGTTTTTATGACGACACTAACCCGTCTCGATCAGCATCAAATTCCTCATCCGATTGAATGTACACAAAAATAATGCTGAATAATTTCACCTTGAAGGATCAACAAGGAAAGGCCTTTCTAACCAATATTAATTTGGAATTGAATCCCGGTGATGCTTTTGCTAATTCAAGGCCCATCCGGCTCAGGAAAAACCACTTTATTGAAAGCTATTGCAGGCATTTATCCATTTGAAACCGAAGGATATATGGAACGACCATGTAGCGATAAAATTTTTGTTTTTTTACCGCAACGTCCTTACATGCCACAAGGCACTTTGCGTGAAGCCATCTGTTATCCAAATATTGATCCGCATCACCCTGAATTAAAAACGTTATATGGAAAAAAATGCCGTTTAAGCAAATATATTTCCGCACTGGATACGGAGAATGACTGGCAAGTGATTCTTTCTCCCGGCGAATTACAACGTGTGGCTTTTATCCGCATATTTCTCACCAAACCGGATATGGTCTTCTTAGATGAAACCACTTCGGCATTAGATGAGCCTACGGAACATATGTTATATGCCAAAATGCGCACAAAACTACCTAACATGATCGTACTCAGTGTCGCTCACCGTTGTACCTTACGGCAGTTTCATAATAAAAAAATCTGGAATTAGGCAGTGACATATCATTACAGGCTTCGTAAAAGTGCGGTCAATTTTTATGCTATTTTTAATAATACGCCCGTATGCCGTTTTATTTTTTATCAAATGATTTATTCTATGCTCAACTAATTATAGAATATTGCCTTTATTTACGATTAATACATAGCGGAAAAAAATAATCCAATGACACAACAAACCTTTATCCTCGGAAAAGATGCTGCACTTGAAGAGAGCATTGAAAAATTTCAACAAAAATTGACCGCACTTTGGGTTTTAATATCGAACAGGCATCATGGCTTAATCCTGTACCGAACGTATGGTCGGTGCATATTCGCGATAAAGACTGTCCACAATGTTTTTCCAACGGCAAAGGGGCAAGTCAAAAGGCTGCGTTAGCTTCCGCTTTGGGTGAATATTTTGAACGTCTTTCGACCAATTACTTCTTTGCTGATTATTATTTGGGTCAGGGAGATTTGCCAATGGTGATTTTTGTGCATTATCCGAATGAAAAAATGGTTCCGCATTGAAGATGAAGACTTGTTACCCGAAGGAATTTTTAGACAATTACTTGCTCAACTATTTCGATCCTGAAGGGATCTTTTCCCCTGCTCAGCTGATTGACTTGCAATCGGGAAATTATCAACGCGGTATCGTGGCGATGCCTTACGTGCGTCAGTCTGATCAGCAAACGGTTTTATATTCCACAAAGCATTATTGCCAATTTGTATGTTTCAAACGGAATGTCGGCGGGCAATACGCAGTACGAGGCGCGTGTCCAAGGTTTTATCCGAAGTGTTTGAACGCTATGTAAAAATAAAATCATCGGTGAAGCCATCAGCCTGCCACTAATTCCGCAAACCGTGATTGAACAATATCCAAGCATTAAGGCTTCTATTGAAAAATTGGAAGAAGAAAGCTTCCCTGATCTTGGCTTATGATGCCTCTTTAGGCGGAAAAATATCCGTCATTTGTGTAATTTTTACTTAATCCACACAACGGCACTTGTTTTGCATCTTTGGGGCGCACCCGAATTTTCAAGTGGCGTTTGAACGCACGGTGACGGAATTGTTACAAGGCCGTAGTCTGAAAAGATTTGGATGTTTTTGCTCCCCATCTTTTTAATAATCACGATGTAGCCGATCATGCCAATTTGGAAACCCATTTTATTGATTCCAGCGGTTTGATTTCGTGGGATCTGTTCAAAAACAATCTGATTATTCATTTGTGCACTGGAATTTCTCAGGAACCACGCAGGAAGAATACCGTAATCTAATGTCAATTTTTTTCTGCCGAAGGTAAAGAAGTGTATATTATGGACTACAATCATTTGGATGTTTACGCTTGCCGAATTATTGTACCGGGGAATGTCAGATATCTACCCTGTCGATGATCCGATTTATGCCAATAACAACATGGGGATGGATTGGCGTGAAATCTTGCTGGATTTACCAAATTTCCATCATGACAAAAGAAACCTATCAGGAATTATTAGACGAATTGGATGATCAGGATATTGATGATGCAACGCGCATACGAGTTTATCGGGCTTGTACCGCCTTCGAAATCCGGTTGGGTAACCCTGCGCGTAGGTGAGTTAAAAGCGATGTTGTATTTGGCGTTAGGCAATCTTGAAGCCGCATTGGACTGGGCAAGTTGGAGCTATAATATGAATAGCTCGGTGTTTACGCCTGAGCGCGCAATTATTACCGCTGCCTAATCAGCACGCTTGAGCTATACTTGGATGAAAACCGAAATCCTGATGAATACCGTTTTGTGTTCGAGAAAATGTATGGTAAAACGCCACAGATTTTGCTAGAAACGCCGTAGAAGGCGGCAATCCGTTCTACGATTTACTGCCTGGTGATGAAACGCCAAAACAATTCCAGGCACATCAGAACTTACTGGCAGCTTATGCAAAACTGCAAAAAGGCCAAACGGGAGAACTGAAATAAGCCTTCCGAATTAAAAAGTGCGGTTGCTTTTCGGTGAGTTTTAAAAAACTCCGTCAAAATCAACCGCACTTTTATAGCTGATGACAGCAGGTAAGATTACAACGCCGATACGTTTAACGTCGAACCGCCTACAATTCGCACGCGCGCCTGGAATAAGATTAGATTCGGCTTTTTGCACTACGACAATTTCCTTGCCATCGTCTTTCTTGATTACCATTTCTAACGCATTGACCTGACTGGCTTTTTCTTCAATTTTTGCTGCCAATCACCGCACCGGCTACTGCACCGATTGCCGAAGCAATCGCTGCCCCGAACCGCCTCCGACATTTGAACCGGCAATACCGCCGATAACGCCGCCGCCAATGCTGCCAATTACGCCTTGATTATCAGCCTGAATTTTTTTACCGGACGGGTAGAAACAATAGTTCCGTAGCTGATAGAACGAGCCTCTTTCGCTTGATCTGCGGTATACACGCTACCACTTAATTCGTCCGTATTGGCACAGCCAACTAGACCTAAACTGAGTAACACGCTTAATGCTAATGTTATTCTTTTCATTGATTAACCTCAATAATTTGCTTGATATTATATGGATGAACTTTAATGCAAGTATGATTTTGTTGTTTATCAACAAAAACTGACTGCAATTGACGGGTTAAGTAATTTTTCACCGTCAGCTTTAGGTTCATCCACTTTGACTTTTAAATGTGTTAATTGGTTCAATTTAAACTGTTTTTATTCTTTCACACAATCTGCCACAGATTCCTGTGGCAAAAACGATATCACAATTTCAATATGTTCCCAACCTTCCTTTGGGTAAACTTTTGTCCTTCGGATAAGGCAATTCGACAATCGACACTTTTTGTCCTAAAAAGGTGATAGGTTGTTCCAATTCAACTAAATAAATTACCCTACCGTTAATCAGATTGTTGCTTACAATTCTCCCCTTCTTTACAAACAGGTCTAAATAACTTTTCGCTGTTTTACAATGATTTTACCCTTACAGCCATATGATCAATTTTATAATCTGTTAGAATAAGTGCCATCTCAGAAGCAAGTGAAAGAATTTTTTTCTTCAAAGTCTGCTATGACGGAAAAATCAAAAAGTGCGGTCGGATTTTCAGTTAAAATCGGTTGTTCTTGCATTTTCTTCACCATAACGCTTTATAACTTGGAAAAAAATCCAGTATGATAGCGGATTATTTTTGAAAAATCAAAAATTTATAGGTGAAAACAATGAATATTCAATCCATTTTTATCCGACAAAATTAAGCAGGCGATGATTGCCGCAGGTGCAGATGAACAATGTGAGCCATTGGTCCGTCAATCGGGTAAAAGCACAATTTGGTGATTACCAGGCAAACGGCATTATGGAGGGGCAGCCAAGAAATTAAGTTTAAACCCGCGTGAATTTGCCCAAAAAGTTGTAGATAAACTTGAATTGAATGAAATCGCACAGAAAGTTGATATTGCAGGCCCCGGTTTCATTAATATTTTTAAATCCGGATTGGGTGGCAAAAAACATAGACAACGCCCTGAAAGAAGAAAATTTAGGCATTCGAGATGCCAATCCTCAAACTATTGTTGTGGATTATTCTTCACCTAATGTAGCGAAAGAAATGCATGTTGGACACCTACGTTCAACCATTATCGGTGATGCCGTAGTCAGAGCGTTAGAGTTTTTAGGAAATAAGGTTATTCGGGCCAACCATGTAGGCGATTGGGGAACACAATTCGGAATGTTAATCGCCTACCTTGAGAAAATGGAAAACGAACACGCCACGGCGATGGAATTAAGTGATTTGGAAGCATTTTACCGCGCAGCCAAAGAACATTATGACAACGACGCACAATTTGCGGAAAAGCACGTAATTATGTGGTGAAACTACAAAGCGGCGATGAATATTGTCGCGCTATGTGGAAAAAGTTGGTTGACATCACTATGCAACAAAACCAGCTTAACTATAACCGCTTAAACGTGACGCTAACAGAAAAAGACGTAATGGGCGAAAGCCTGTATAACCCGATGTTGCCGAGCATTGTAGCAGATTTAAAAGCACAAGGTTTGGCAGTAGAAGATGACGGCGCATTAGTGGTTTTACTTAAACGAGTTTTCAAAAATAAAGACGGCGAACCGATGGGGTTATCGTACAAAAGAAAGATGGCGGTTATTTATACACCACCACAGACATCGCCGCTGCGAAATATCGTTATGAAACATTAAAAAGCTGATCGTGCGATGGTGTTCTCAGACACTCGACAAAGCCAGCATATGCAACAAAGCATGGTTGATTACCCGTAAGGCAGGTTACGTTCCCGATAGCTTCAAACTGGAACACCAAAACTTCGGAATGATGCTGGGTAAAGATGGAAAGCCGTTTAAAACTCGCAGCGGCGGAACAGTTAAACTAGCAGATTTATTAGATGAAGCGGTTGATAGAGCAAGTAAATTAATTGCCGAAAAAGCCACCGCACTTTCCGCAGAGGAACAAGCCGCGGTTATTGAAGCGGTCGCTATCGGTGCTGTGAAATATGCGGACTTATCGAAAAACCGGACAACGGATTATGTTTTCGATTGGGACAATATGTTGAGCTTTGAAGGCAATACCGCGCCTTATATGCAATATGCTTATACGCGCATTCGCTCGATTTTCAACAAAACAGACATAAAACCGACCGCACTTTTAGAAGCTAGACTAAATTTAGCGGACGAAAAAGAACTCGCACTGGCAATCAAATTACTTCAATTTGAAGAAGCGGTGCAAACTGTGGCAAAAGACGGAACGCCACATGTTCTATGTAATTATTTATATGAATTAGCCGGTATTTTTTTCCGGTTTTTACGAACACTGCCCAATTTTGACTGCCGATGAAGCCACCAAGCTAAGTCGCTTAAAACTGGCAGCTTTATCCGAAAAAACATTAAAAACAAGGATTAGACCTGTTGGGGATTAAAACGGTGGAGAAAAATGTAGCTCCCCGTTTCCCATGGAAACAACCATAAAGGGTGCTTTTTATGAACAAAAACTATTTCTTCTCATTTTATCCTCGCTGTTCCTGCTTTTATGCATGCGAACAGCAGGTGGATTCAGCAAAAAGCTCGTTCCCGAGCCTGCAAACCAAAAACGTCACCTTGTTCGAGAAATCCGAACAGGTGCGTTTTGAGCCAAATGACGGTGAAGATTATTTCAGCGATGACGAACCGACGGAAGCGGAATTGAATTACTTTTAATTCCGTGGAGACCGGTGTGCAATGGTTGGATAACTCAATTATCAGAGAAATCTTAGTCACCTTAAATCAAGACAATGAACTCAGTGACAAAAATTGATTTAAAACATTGTGAAAAAGGCGAAGAAAAACCGTCTTATTAAATAAATTACAAAAACTATGATGAAGAATTATATAAACTCAAAGAGGGCGGTTATTTAGGTACAGTTTATAGTATAGAAACCACTTACATTGGGCTAACGTCAAAATATCATTACATTTTCTCAAGTACGTAATGTTTTATTTAGGGTGGCCACATGGTACTTACAGCACCCGTTATTTTAAATTTTTGATGTAGATAAAAAGACCTTATTATCGCTTAATGACGTGTTTCCAAGAGATAATCAAAAAGAAATTAAAAAGATCTGCTATGGGAAAACTACAAAGCTAAAACAACAAGCACTGAAAAATGAAAAATACCTTTATAAGTAAAGAGAAATTTCATATTTCAACTGAGTTTTATTTTAGCCCGGACGGCATTAACTTTGTGTATGCCCCGGCAGTGTTAACCCCGTTTGAAAAAGGAGAAACCACATTGCAATTATATTGGGCCGACGTTGATAAAAATCATCACACCCGAATATTCTTGGACAATGTCGTCAGCAAAAATAGGATTCTTTTCCAACGGGAATTAATTAAATAAAACTGATATAAATGGTATCTAAAATGAGAAAAAGCCTTACTCCCTTTATTGATTTCAGTCGCTATCGCTTGCTTCTTGCAATGATAAAGAGTGGCAGAGTTAACACAAAAAGCTACAAACGGCTGAACAAACAACAGCACAATTAAAAGCGGATTTAGAAAAATCGCAAAACAGAATTAGAAAAAGTGCGGGCAGAAATTCCGGCATTATTTGTCAAACCAGTTGTGTCTTTTGAAAAAGCGAGAAAGTGACTTTTGATCCGCCAAAAGATAATTTACAGGAAAGCCGTATCGAATACTTAGTGCAAAACCGTAGAAACCAATGTAGATTGGTTAGATAAAATTGCTTTATCGGGATTTGGTGGATGGTTTAATCGGCGACAGCGGGAAACTTTTGAAGCATCTGAAAAAGTTAAACAAATCAGACAACAGGAAAATGCCAAACAGCAGTTAATTGATTTGCTTGCTTTTACGATATAACGATGAATTATCGATAGTCCGAAACGGTGAAGTTTTTGCCATTGATTATAAAATATCCTTAGATTTTTGAGGGACAGCGCCAAAAATATTCTATCTTTCGTCAAAGAGACCTATATCTTTAGTGGCGGTGCACACGGTATGTATTGGACGAATTATATTAATATTGACAGTAACACCAAGTCAGTGATCAAACTAAGCACGCTGTTCACAGATGAAAATATGAAAAAGGCGGAAAAACTCCCTATGGGATCAATATCGTTTCAGCTACAGGGAGAATAGCGGTAACGATACATTTACAGTGAGAAAAAGATTTCTTCGTTTCTGAAAGTTTCTATTTCACCAACGACGGCATTGTATTTGTTTACCCACCTTATGCCTTAGGGTCCCTTACGCCCAAGGACAAAATGACTCTGGCACTAAATTGGTCAGAATTGGATGGTTTGATCAACCCGGATTACCGTTGGAATAAGTAAATATTGAGTAAATAGTTTGGTAGCTAATGGTGTAACTCAGGCGCACACTGCAATGGTATGCGCCATTTTTCTTTAAAAATCTTCTAATTCAATAAACCAGCCAAATGGAAAAATTGGCGGTATGCCTCAGCCTTTTTCTCGAGGCTAAGCGGATAAGCACGTGAGGTTGAAGGCAGACGATAAAGTTTTAGTTCTCTGCCGGCAAAGGGAAAATCAATGTATTCATTGGTTTTGGCTCTTTCAATTTTTTTGTGGCACTAAACTAAATAATGCTTCTGTGGCTTTACCTCCGGTGAGTAAATAACCAACGGCAATTCGGCATTTTCTCCAGTACGGCTTTTTAAATCGACGGTTTCGATAATTTTAAGAAATTTATCTGAAGCATTATTCTGCTCACGAACTGCTTTGATAACCGTCGGACATGAGGCAATCCCGCGTTCATAAAGAAAGGTTTTAATCCGTTCTGCATCAAACCGTTTCTCTCCTTTAACCTGAAAATATTGAGCGTCATTAAAAATACTAAGCCGTAAATCCGCCACATATCATTTTGGAAATTCGGATAATGAAATTCCATACAACGCTTTTTCCGACTTCGGCGGAAAGGTTCCCATCATCATTACGGTGGCGTGTGGCGGTAAAACAGGTGGAAATGGATGCGTTTCAATTTTTATGTTGCTAGTGACAGATTGCGACATAGTTTCTCTCAAAATTTATCTTCAAAATAATGGGAAAAACCGACCGCACTTTATATCTAACAGCCAAAGTGCGGTCAGTTATTGCGGAAAGTCTAGATCGGCTAAATCAGGATATATTTTTAACATTAATGGCTTACCATATTCCTCCCAGCCTTCACTGTCCCAGTAATCTAAAAAAATACCATTCATAACCATCTTTAAAATGCCAGCTTTATACCCTTCTTCAATCTCAACCTCTCCATCATTTCGATTTTTCCAATACATTTGATTCGGCACAAACACATAGCTTCGTCCTATTGGGGACTGACGTACGATCATTTTAGTTAAATCATAATGCATACCCTGAAACACGGATACATTGGCTTCCATTTGCATTCGATAGGCATTATTTTCAATCCAGCTTTCCGATGTTTGCCCGTTTTTCCTGTGCAATAATTTCTATCAGCTTAGGGTGGCATCATGCGGTAAGTTATATACCAATTTTGTTGTTGCAAACCTTGTGCCATTATTTTAAGTTTAGCTTCGATTTGTTGTAGCTCAAACTGCGATAACTCGTCGTCATCACAGCCGAATTGAATAAACTCGTTAACAGCAAAAACATTTTTCATTTTTAATGCCGCCTCAAGATATAAAACCAACTACCTTTGATTAAAGTACAGTCAGTCTCAGTTACTCTGACAGATTAGTATAGCCCCCAATAGTACGAAAATCATTTTTATCCCAACCGATAAAATAGCACAGTCAGTTTTTACACTGATTTTAGTATAATTTCTCAAAAACTATCTTTCACTTTGAACTCTTTCACTAAAGATAAAAATCGACTGTTTTGTTAGATAAAGTGCGGTCAACTTTCACACTATTTTATTGCGGCACTTTAAGATCTTTTAAATCAGGGATACATCTCGGCAATGATTGGCGCATATTGCGGATCCCAGTTGATGAAATACCATTTCCTTCATCTTCTAGTCCCAACATATAGCCCTCAACAAGCATTTCTTCACCGGTCGATTTTTGTTTGAGCTTAGTCACCTGCGGGATGAAGGCATAATCACGTCCGATACTTGATTTAACAACTTCAGCTTTATCCAAGTTGAGATTATAAGAAACGACCTCCACGATTTCAAACACAGAATCCATTGTAGCAAGCATCATTTTTGAATTCTTCCGCTGACGTATTGGATTTCTTAGCCATTACATCAAAGAACTTCGGAGGCATAAGCTCAATGCTTTTTATGTGGTTCTTTGATAACTTTTCTTCCCATAGAACAAAGATATCATCGACAGCTTTCCGGTCATCTGGTTCAAAAGAGGAAGCCGATACAGAAAGACTAACTGTGACAAGTAAAACTGCAAGTAACTTATTCATAATATTTTTCCCAAAATAGTAAAGGAGAATAGTGTTACCCATTCTCCTTAGGCAATTAATTAAGTGCTTTTTAGAATATCATCCACTCTATCTTTAGCATCACCAAATAGCATTTGAGTGTTTTTCTTTAAAGAATAACGGATTTTTGTACCCCGGCATATCCTGTATTCATAGAACGTTTTGAATACAATGACGTTTTGTGCCTTCCATACTTCTAGCACCGGCATTCCGGCTATCGGACTGTTCGGATCATCCATTGCCGCCGGATTCACGGTATCATTGGCACCAATAACTAATACGATATCAGTATCGGCAAAATCTTCATTGATTTCATCCATTTCTAATACAATATCGTAAGGCACCTTAGCTTCCGCCAGTAGCACGTTCATGTGTCCAGGCAAACGTCCGGCAACCAGGGTGAATCCCTGAAACGTACGTTCACACCGCGCTCACGTAATTTGGCTGTAATTTCTGCCACCGGATATTGCGCCTGTGCTACGGCCATGCCGTATCCCGGGTGATGATGACTGAACTAGAGTTTTTCAACACTCCGCCACTTCTTCAGCAGTTGTTTCACGATGCTCTCCTTGTTCTTCATCAGAACTTGCCTGCATGTCGTTACCGAAACCACCGGCACTAACACTGATAAACGAACGGTTCATCGCTTTACACATAATATAAAGACAGGGATCGCACCCGATGAACCGACTAATGCACCGGTAACGATTAATAAATCGTTGCTAAGCATAAAGCCTGCCGCCGCAGCTGCCCAACCTGAATAAGAGTTCAGCATAGAAACTACAACCGGCATATCTGCACCACCGATGGAAGCAACTAAATGCCAACCAAAATGCCAATGCGATTACTGTCATTAACAAGAGCGGGAATATATTACTCGGTTCTTTCAAGAACGCCCACATTAAGAACGCAGAAATTACCAATGCCGCTAAATTTAATTTATGACGATGTGGCAACATTAACGCTTTGAGTTATAAATACCACGCAATTTACCAAAGGCAACAATAGAACCAGTGAAAGTAACTGCACCGATAAACACGCCAGGAAAAACTTCAACATGGTGAATATTATCTAATACGATCTGTTCAGCTAAGAATGTTGCTTGCGCAGCCTCGATTTAAACCTACAGGCATAACCGGAATGTCATGCAAACCATAGCTATTAAAAACCGACCAATACCGCCGCTAAACCGACAAAGCTGTGTAAAAGCGCAACTAGTTCCGGCATTTCAGTCATTTCGACTTTAAGCGCACGTTGAATTCCCAGCACCGCACCGATCGCCATAGCCACTAGAATCCAAAATTGACCTTCGGTTTTTAGGGCTCAAAAATCGTCGCAACCAAAGCGATTGTCATACCGATAATGCCATACCAACAACCCGCTTTTGCCGTTTCGTGTTTTAGAAAGCCGGCTAAGCTCATAATAAAGAGTAATGCCGCTACAATATATGCAGCCTGTACTAAACCTTCTGACATTTTTCTCTCTAACCTTTTCTAAAACATAGCAAGCATACGTTGGGTGACTTTGAATCCACCGAAAAATATTGATACTTGCAATTAAGACGGCGATAAACGCCAGAATGCTGATAAAGAAACTGCCCTGTGCTGTTTGCAATAATGCACCAACGATAATAATCCTGAAATAGCATTAGTAACGGCCATTGGCGGGGTATGTAACGCATGACTAACGTTCCATACAACATAGTAACCAACCACACAAGACAACACGAAAAACGGTGAAGTGTGATAAAAACGCTGCCGGTGCTACAGAGGCAAGCCATAAGAACAATACACCGACCAAAAGCCATCACGCCATATTTAATCCGAGGATCTGCCGGTTTTCCTTCTTTTTCGCTACTTGTGGAGCTGTTGCTGCTTTTTGCGGTTGAGCAGAAACTTGAATCGGTGGGGCTGGCCAGGTGACTTCACCGTTTTTAATCACGGTGACTCCACGCAAGACGACATCTTCAAAAATCAATATTGATGTTACCGTCTTTTTTCTTTACATAGTAATTTCAATAAGTTGACTAAGTTTGTGCTATAGAGCTGGGAAGATTGTGTCGGTAAGCGGCTTGGTAAATCAGTATAACCGATAATTTTTACTGATTATCAGTAACCACTACTTCACCGGCTTTTTGCCAGTTCACAGTTACCGCCGGTTGCTGCCGCCAAATCTACAATAACCGAGCCCGGTTTCATAGACGCTACCATTTCCTTGGTAATTAAACGCGGTGCCGGTTTACCCGGAATTAATGCGGTGGTAATAATAATGTCTACTTCTTTTTGCCTGTTCCGCATAAAGCGCAAGAGCGCGACGGTTAAACTCTTCAGACATTACTTTAGCATAGCCGTCGCCACTGCCTCCTTCTTCTTTGAAATCAATTTCAGGAAGCTGGCTCCCATACTTTCCACCTGCTCTTTTACTTCAGGTCGGGGAGTCAAACGCGCGTACAATCGCACCAAGGCTGTTTGCCGCACCGATTGCTGCCAAAGCCTCGCCACACCGGCACCAATCACTAACACTTTCGCCGGTGGCACTTTTTCCTGCTGCGGTAATTTGTCCGGTAAAGAAAACTACCAAATTCATGAGCAGCCTCAACAACTGCACGGTAGCCCGCAATATTCGCCATTGAACTTAATGCATCCAAGGCTTGCGCACGAGAAATTCGCGGCACTGCATCCATTGCTAATACATTAATTTTCTTGGCGGATAATTTCTCCATTAAATCCGGACGCTGTGCCGCCAAATGAAAACTGACTAATGTCGCGCCTTCTTTAATCAACGCAATTTCATCATCTGTCGGCGGATTGACTTTAAAAAAATAAGATCCGCATTCCAAACCGCTTTTTGATCACCGATTTTGGCACCGGCTTCAACAAAAGGCATTGTCTTCAAAACTTGCTTTAAAACCCGCGTTATGTTCAACAATCACCTCAAAAGCCAAGTTTGAGAATTTGTTGAACCGTTTTTGCGTTGCGCACACGGCTTTCATTATCAAGCAGTTCTCTAGGTACACCAATTAGCATAATGTTTCCTTCAAATTGATTGATTTAATTATTTTTGGGCAAGCTTTTAAACTGCCCAAACCTATGATATGACCAAAAGTCAGACTGTTCTAACTGTACCACTAATTCAACCTAATTAACAAAGAATTTTTATGAAAATCCTTCGCAAATCTAACGGGATAAACTGACGTGCACATACGAATAAAAACAGCGTTAAAGTTGACCGCACTTTTCAGATTGCCAACGCTTAAATAAATCCTGCTTAAGAGTAATATTTAATTGATCACACAAGCGGTTAACCGATTGATTAATGATGTCATCAACAGATTGCGGCTGATGACAAAATGCCGGCATCAGAGGAACAATTTGCGCGCCGATCTCTGCGGCTTGCGTCATTAAGCGTAAATGTCCTAAATGTAGTGGAGTTTCACGCACACATAATAAGAGTGGTTTGCGCTCTTTTAAGCACACATCAGCAGCACGTGAAATAAGATCTTCACTATAACTATGCGCGATGCCAGATAAGGTTTTAATAGAACAAGGCACAACAACCATTCCCATGGTTCGGAACGAACCGGACGAAATTGCAGCTCCAATATCGCGATTATCATAAAACTCATTAGAAATAGACCGCACTTTTTGTAGCGAATAATCGGTTTCTGCGCTAATGGTTTGCTTGGCGGCGAACTCACAACCACATGAGTTTCTATTTCTGTCTGCTGATGTAACACTTCCAGCAGACGAATAGCATAAATAGCGCCGGATGCGCCACTATACCAATAATTAATCGTTGTTTATCTCTCATTATGAATCTCAAGATTAGTTGCGTCTTTCTCACGCATTTTCTTCGCGCTGTCATTACGCTGCTCGGCAACCTTATCAAGATAATCTTGGGTAATATCACCTGTCACATATTGCCCGGTAAATACGGAAGCATCAAATTCACGAATAGCCGGATTTTCCTGCTGTACCGAAATAATCAGCGAATGTAGATCCTGAAAAAAATTAACTTATCTGCTCCGATAAGTCTTGCAATTTCATCTACTTCGCGTCCATAGGCTATCAGTTCATGTTTTGTTGGCATATCAATACCATACACGTTCGGATAACGAATTTCGGGTGCTGCGGAAGCGAAATAGATTTTCTTCGCACCGGCTGAGCGCGCCATATCTACGATTTGTTTGGATGTCGTTCACGCACAATAGAATCATCAACTAATAATACGTTTTTATCTTTAAATTCTGTGGAAATCGTATTCAGTTTACGACGTACTGCGCTGACCCGCTGTGTTTGCCCTGGCATAATAAAAGTACGCCCGACATAACGATTTTTCACAAATCCTTGCCGATAAGGCTTATTTAGTACATATGCAATGCGTAATGCAATATCGTTAGAGGTTTTCCGGCACGGGAATTACGACATCAATATCTTCATCCTGCCATTCACGGGCAATTTTCTGCCCCAAATATTCGCCCATGCGAACTCGGGCAGCATATACCGACACGCCATCAATCGTTGAATCTGGACGAGCAAAATATACGTATTCAAAAATACAAGGACATAATTTAGCCTCTTTTGCACATTGTTCGGCGTAAAGTTCTCCATCAAAGGTAACATATATTGCTTCTCCCGGTTGAACATCACGTACAAATTCAAATCCCACAGTATCCAAAGCTACACTTTCGGAAGCAAACATGTATTCCGTTCTGCCGTTTTCCACACGCTTACCCAATACTAACGGGCGAATACCATTCGGATCGCGAAACGCCACTAAACCGTGACCAATAATCATTGCAATGCAAGCATAGGCACCGCAAATATCCTGATTGGTGGCTCGAATTGCTGTAAAAGATCTCTTGTGCAGAAAGGGGGTCTTGAGTTGTTTGATCTAGATGATAGGCTAAAATATTGAGTAAGGCTTCCGAATCGGAATTGGTATTGACATGACGACGAGCCAGTTTAAATAATTTTTCCTTTAATTCAGCAGAGTTGGTTAAATTGCCATTATGTACTAAAGTTAGCCCGTAAGGTGAATTAACATAGAAAAGGTTGAGCTTCGGAAACACTGGAACTCCCGGCTGTAGGATAACGCACATGTCCGATTCCTGCGTTTCCTGTAACCGAGTCATGTGCACTTGTTGAAACACATCACTCACCAAACCATTTTGCTTTACGTAAACGAAAACGATCCTCATCATCTACCGTCACAATACCCGCAGCATCTTGTCCTCGGTGTTGCAACACCATTAATGCATCGTAAATCCCTTGATTAACCGGGTTTTTGGCTGACAATTCCCACTATCCCACACATTTTGTTATCCCCTACTATTTGGTTACGCTTGAACTCAATGCAGATTCAATTGTCGAGCTTAAAAAAACTTGAATTTTCCTGTAACTGGCGAAAAACCATTCAACAATAAAAGCCGAAATGCGGTATTAAGGTTGATTCTTTCCATAAAGGACTTTGATCAAATTCAGTGAAGCTATCCACAAAAACAACATAGCAGCAACAATTAACGCGCCACGTAATAAACCGAAACAGGCTCCCAGTACTCTATCTGTTCCTGTAAGCCCGGTTTTATCAATTAACTGGCTAATAGTAAAATTCACCACGCCACCGACAATTAAAGTGGCAACGAACAATCCTCCGATAGCAACCGCATTGCGCATGTAAACTTTCTCAATTTGCGTAAGATATTCGGCAAGATAAGGAAAAACTGACTTGCCACAAAGAAAGCAGCAATCCAGCTGGCAAGAGACAACACTTCACGCACAAAAACCGCGAAACATACTAATCACAATTGAAAGCAATATTATGCCAATAATATAATCAACCATTAAATATTCTCTAAATGTTTAAAACAGATAAAAATTTTTGACCGCACTTTTTAATTAACTTCCCACAAAAATATCGTTTTTTTCACAAGCTGTTAAAAGGACAATTACTATATCACTTTTTCCGATTGACGTAAAATGGCTTTTTACCGGAAAAAGTTATAAATATAAAAGGCATGGAAAACAGAATGAAAAACAAAAGCCTCTTCATAAAAAGAGGCTTTGTTATCTCTATAAATTACTTAAACTTCGGTTTTTCATTTGAAAGCTTACCAACCTCTTCATCAATATTGATGATTTGCTTTAAATGCATCTAAAAGCTGGGCTTCATTTTTTTGCTTCAAAATAATTTTTCTGACCTACACAGTCCATCCAAGCGGCTTTTATGCTCTGAAGATAATTCCTGGCTACCAAACATTACAAACGCAATTTTTGCAGGTAATTTTTGTAACCATCTTGCTGTAAAGTATCTAACTGATTTTTAATTCAGTACACATACCTTTCTGTTGTAATTCTTTAGTTAAATTGGTAAATACAGTATCTTTACCATCTGACATCACTAAAAAGAATTCTTTGAGTATTCACTCCAACCACACTAGGTTGTGCATCAGGAAGAGGATTTTTCTCCATCAATAAATTAGCTCCAACCAACATTCCCTGAACTAGATAGCGTATTGCCTTCTGGATTTAAATTATTTAAGAAAGCCGTCAAGTTATTTTTTTCTGTTTGTTTGAACCATGAATACGATGACGTAAGCGATGGATTACCTCTCGGTTTTTCCTAAACAAGCAAGATTTTTTTGCGATTATACAAATCATATGCTTTTATGTCTTCCATCAAAAATTGTCAATACCAGCCAATGTTTTATTCATATCAAAAATACTTATAAAATGCATAATTCAATGGAAGTGCTATTTTGACCATCAGCTTGCTGTACTTTATAGTCATTATCATCTCTGTCATTACCATGCCCGTATCCAGCATAGACACCCGTAAAAGATGTCAATAATCCTCTAATAATCTTGACAGCATTATCTTCTATGTAAATCTTACTATATACTTTATAATCATCATACCAGCCGTCAGTTTTTGCATTCCATGCATTCCGCCAAGATGCATTACACCAGCTAGGGCAATACTGTTGTCTAACTTCTCTTTCAGCTCTAGCATAATCATAATGGTATCCACGCCAATCCTTAAGAATAAGGTTCGCTGCCTTTAATTCTTCATAAGACTGTCTTGTGAACTTAACTGTAACTTTTTAATTGTAGATTTTTCCCTCATAAGGAAGAGTACACCACCCTGTTTCATTACTTACTTTAGCACCATTAGTCAAACCTGTTAATTGTGCTCCAAAAGCAAAAACTTACCATTCCTATTCTGTTATAAGGGCTCACTCCCTCTTTTAAATTTGTTGGAATCAATATATCAGCCACACTATTCACGACGTTACGTAAACTTTGTATTTTAGAACGCGGATGATTATTAGACCCCAAATTATTACCATATTCATCTTCATACATCGAACCAGATAAGTCGGTTACTAAAAATAAGGTCAATTGGGATAACCACGCTCTTTTCTTTTGAGGCATATGTAGTTCCTGAATTAATTCTCTGCGCTTATCAAATGATAACGAGGTATCCTTAAGATAAAGCCAAGACTTCCTATTTACTTCCGCTCGCACTTGACAAACGACAGGCTTTCTTAATAAATATTCAGATTTAGCGGAGGTGACTTCAACTTCTTCGCACTTGTAATCAAAATCTTTACTTACTGTTACTTCAGCAGGAGAATCAACTGTATTATTCTGATTATTATAGTGTTCTTAAATAGACCTTAACAAAACCTTGCACTAATTCCTGATTACGCTTATATTGTTGAGTTTTTAAATTTATCCCCACCAAATGCAGCCATATCTGCACTCGTAACAACCTGCCTTGTAACATCCGCATGCTCTTTGACTTTTCTATATTCGTTACTTTCAGAAACTAATGCTAATGCGGCTTGTTCAGTTCCCTGCTGTAAACGTGCTTTATCTAACAACAAACCGGATCCATCGACACTTAAAGCAATAACACCTAGCAATATAAAAACTTAGCAGGCCTGTCATTATCATATAGACGCCCTGCTGATCACTATAAAACTGTTTGACTAGTTGCATACAATTACAACTGTATTTTTGATATATTTTTGTTTTCATAAAAACTCTCACATTAACTAGCGAGCAACAGAAAAATGATGAAGAACGTACGAAATTCCCATCTCTTGCTGATTTATCAACCAATAAGGCCTTAAATAAACTGCTGGTTTCAATACAAATAGTAACTTGATACAAAGGAACTTTTTCTCTCCCCACTTCTAACACTTGATTCAGAGCGAGGAGACAGTGCCCATAAAGTGTCTAACGACGAATATGGTGCGCATTGCCCAGAATCACCTAAAAACACTTCTTGTCGTCTCACTCGCTTTTATATTCTAGTGTTAGATAGACTTTACTCTTGTCATTTTTATCATTAAATAATAACAATTTTGCCAACTCTTTATATTGTTGAACATCCAAACTTGTAATATCATCGTTTGGTCTATCAGAATATAAATTCTTACGCTCCCGCAAAAGGTTTACTAATCGTATATGATGCGTTATCTAATTTACCTAATGAAGAACGAATCATTATTAGGGTCAACCATAAACGCAAACATAATGGCGAATAAAAGAACCGAAAAAAGAATTCAATAGTAACAGATCCTTTTTTTATTTCTAATAAAAACCTTTTAATTCTATTATAAAAAAATTTTTGTTTATTTTAGTTCCGCTCATATTCTTGTACCGCTACAATTTTTTTCTATTATATAAAGCGCTAATCCAGTCTTGTGGTATAAATGGCAAAAGCAATTAAAAAAATGTATAATCATATTTAAATGAATAAAGAGCAATGGCAGCATCTTTGCCTGAAACAGGATCTGTTATCTTTCCATTTTTTTATCTTTTTAGGGTTCTCTAAACCTGCTATTTAATAAATCAGCGATATTATCCGCATACTTGACATCAACTTTAAAACTATTTTCTTTTTATTGCCCATAGTCCCTATAAATGATTGTCTATAATCCTTCTGTCTTTCTCTTAGGGCCTTTTCAAATAAACTTTTTATAGTCACGCTGTCCTTCTTGCGTATCAGCCGCCTGCTGATTTTTAGCTATTCGAGTTGCTTCTGAAAGAGCTAAATCCCAATATGCAACAGAAAGCGTTACTCTTGCACACTCAAAAATCAGAAAAAAACAATAAAAAGATACCAAAAATATTGTCAGAACAAATTCTACCATAGCTACTCCTCGGTTATTTAATAAAAACTTTCTCATATTGATTCTTCTCTTAAAAAAACTTATTAATAGCTACATATATGCCATATATAACCTGCCTAACAAGTATAACATATAACATATATGGGTAAAAGCTTAATAAAGCATTCGTAATGTTACAAAAAGCACAAAGACATGAACTAAATAAAATTTTAGTTCATGTCATAATTATTTATCTACGAACAGCACTTGGTGCACGCTGAGCTTTTTGTAAGGCCTCAATTAAAGAATCTGGTGAAGTATTTAGGCGTTCTTTAATAATAATATCTTTTGCATAATTGATATCACCACTCTTCACTAAGGCAAACACAAGATTATGGATCAATCTTTGATCTTTAACACCATTTAAGTATTGTGGTAACAGCAATTCTGTCGCATTACGATAATCACCATTAACAATACTTAACATTGCAATATTATTAATTGCCACAACATCATTAATGAAAAGCTCTCTTGCTTTACTGATATTTTGACGCGCCGCATCCAAATTTCCAGTTTGCGCTAATGCTATCCCACGCAAGTTATAGCCCTCACCACTATTAGGATGTTGTTTCACTAAAAATATCAGCTGCTGCAACTGCTTTATTGTAATCATGCGTTTGAATAAGATTCTTGATCTGTAAAACTTTCGCTTTTTCTGATAACTCTGAGTTACCGTTTACCAAAGGCATCAAATATAATAGAGAAGAATCGCTGTCGCCTTTTATTATAATAAGCGTTAGCCAATTTGTAACGAATCAGTGGGTTATCATTATTTTTAATGCTTCACGATAAAGTGAAATTAACGCACTGTAATTTTTGTAGTCTCATACAATTTTTCTTTAGATTCTATATTCGGAGAACCTCCGCTTGACATATTACTGGAACAAGCAGCTAAAGAAAGAACAAGACAACATAATGCTGTTTTTTTAATTGAGTACACCATTTGGAAAAACCCTCATCACACCAGGAGCTAAAATTAAAATAATAATCGGGAAACATAATGAACAAAATCAATGGGACACTCATTTTTGCTGATAACGTTCCTAATTTTTTTCTTCTATTGTCAATAATTGCAATTCTCTAATGTCTGCAGATAACTGAATTAACTGTGGATACATTGAAGAACCGAAATTAATACTTTGTTGCAATACTGTACAAAAACATTCTAATTTCTGTTGTCGGTAAAGAAACCGCTAAATCTTGCAATGCGGAACTTAAAACCTGTTAATTCTGCTTTTTCTGATAATTCTTAGCATCACATGAGTCAAATCAGGATTTAATTTTTCTAAAAATCTGACGCTACTTGTTTTAATGAAGCATCAATTGTGATACCTGTTTGTACGTTTACTGCAACCAAATCAATAAAAACCCGGCATATCTGTCATGATTCTCTTGATTTTACTCTTCAAAATAGTATTAGTCAAAATGCTAGGAACTAAAAATTACAGATGCTAGAATCAACATCATCGGCAGTGATAGCTCATTTAATGGTGTTCCGGCATTCAATAACCAATATAGACTACAGCAAAAATATTGCTAATAATTTTTGCCTTTTAAATTTTTTTATCAATTGTTGCAATGAATTTCAATAACGGGTTATTATTGATTAATAGTAATTCTAATTCAACCTGTTGTTTATGTTTACCTTTTGGAGTTTGTTCAATAATTTTATTTTCAGGCATAATCCCCTGAAAAGCATGTCTTTATCTTTCTTCCATTTTTTTATGAGCCAATAAATGCAATAACCAAAAACAAACACCAGACAACATCAAACCTACATAAAGTAATTTATATGAAATCATGTTGACTTCCTCATTAACCACCAAATAATTGACATACCGAGAGCTTCGCTACCAAATACATAATATAATATGTATCTCCCTCGACGGATCATTAATTAAGAAATCAAAATTCTCAGGCATTGCAAATTGCATAAAGAAAAAGAAGAATATTGGGAATATTGCAACAATAAAAAGCCGACATACGAGCCTCTGAAGTCATAGCTCTCTTCTTCTGTTCCATTTTCTTGCTATCTGCAATTACCCTCCCCAATCTAGAAATAACTTCTCTCATCTGGCCACCTTTTAGCAAGGTTTGTACGTATAATAGTGATAAAGAAATAGAATTCTTTATAAGGGATATCTTGTATAACTATCTTCAAAAACAGACATAGGGTCTTCACCGATAGATAATCGTTTATAGATATTCTTAAACTCCTCTCCTAATTCACCAGTCAGGTCCTTTCCACATCTATCAAGAGCCTGTAATAATCCAGCTCCAGAAGAAGAAGCAGAATTAAGTATTTGGATAACTTCAGGAAACGTATTATCAAACATTTTCCGGTTTCTACCTTGCCCAAATTTCCAAATAAGCACAATAAAACACGACCAGAAATATGAAAGAAAAACGCCTTTTGGTTCAATTTTTAATATATAACTTATTAAGGATATAACACGCTAAAAATATACCTAAGCTAAATATTATTTTCATCACTGGGCTTTTTATCATTACCACCTTTGAAATAATATATCCATAAGTTGACTTTTTCTTTTAATTAACGAAACTACATCTGCTGTTTTTATCTAATGAAGTTTGTTTCTCAGTGATTTTTCTTTTTGTGTCGAAAAAGAATCTGCTTGCTGTATAAGCTAACAATAAGCCACCAAATATTAATACAGCGGCAAAAAAGTAAATACTTAGCATTCATTCAGCTACCCCCAAAAAAATACTTTGTAATTCATTACTTAAATTAAATACTTGGGCATTCTGATAAACTATTGAACGGGTTAATAAACCATGTGATATAAATTCACCTAAAATCTTACCGTTATTATCACGATATTTACTAGGTTGATAAGAGAAAATATCCTGTAATACTATTTGTCCATTTTCCATTCCCATCAGCTCAGTAATATTAACAATTTTTCTAGAACCATCATTTTTAAACGAGAAGCTTGAATAATAATATTTACAGCAGAAGCAATATTACGACGTATGGCCTCAAGAGGTAATGATGCATTCGCCATCATAATCATACTTTCTAAACGAGCAGTTGCATCACGAGGACTGTTGGCGTGCAACGTTGACATTGAACCATCGTGGCCAGTATTCATCGCCTGTAACATCTGAAAAGCTTCAGCGCCACGACACTCCCAACTATGATACGTTCCGGACGCATACGTAAAGCATTAATAACCAAATCCTGCATCGTTATTTCACCAGTACGTTCTACCCCCGCAAGTCGAGTTTCCAATCGTACAACATGAGGTTGCTCTAATCGCAATTCAGCAGTATCTTCAAGTGTAACCACACGCTCAGAATGTGAAATATAGTTAGATAACGCATTCAGTAACGTCGTTTTACCTGAACCTGTCCCCCCAGATACAATAATATTCACTCTCGAACGAGCTGCAATAATAAGAAAATTAGCCATCTCTCTAGTCATAGAACCAAAATTAACTAATTCCTGTAGAGATTTCTTATTTTTACTAAACTTACGAATAGAAATAGATGTACCATCTAAAGCTATTGGTGGAATGACGACATTCAAACGGCTTCCATCAGGCAAACGTGAGTCAACAAGTGGGCTACCATCATCAATACGCCGTCCGACTCGAGCTACCATTCGTTTGGCAATATCTGTTAACTGTTCATTATTAACGAAATATTTCTCTGTTTTTCTAAAATACCAGCACGTTCAATCCATACATCATCAGGGCCATTAACCAAGATATCATTGACCGTATCGTCTTCCATCAGTTCACGGATTGGGGCCATAACCACCTATTTCATCTGCAACCATTTCAGCCATAAAAACAGCATCTGCAGATGTAATATATGTATTACTGGCACTTGCAACCCTATATACTACCTGAACCAATTCATCTATGAGTTTATCTCTCTCACTTTGAATTTCATCAAGTTTCTCGATATTAAGGTTACTAATAATTCGCTTCTAAAAATTTGCTGTTCTTTTCGTTAACATAGTTTTACTTCTTCAGCTATTTCTTCATTATTGTACGATATATAGAAGATAACATAGTCGTATTTTTCTTTCTGTTTAAAATTACGAGATGTAACCCCCTATAACTTTTTAGAGCTAAATCGGTAATCTCTTTTTACCATTCGACCCTAAATTGATTGATAATACATTCTTGCTATCAGTTTGCTTTTAAAAATGGTATAACCGCATCTACAGGACTTTTTAATAAAGTCTCGATATCTACTGTAGCCATTAATTTTGAAGTTTCTAATTTATTATCAGAAATACAAACAAAAGTACGAATTAATTTCCCAGAGAATTTTTATTCTCTCACATTCATCTAAAAATTGTTTTGCAATACGTAAAGAGCTGATACGGACGTTCAACAACTAATACAAATGTATTGCTATACTCTAAAAATGGAGAAAAATTCTCTTTATTTACATTAAAAATGGGTTGATCATAAATCACAAAATTATATTTTTTTCATTTGTTCATTATCCAACCTAATCGGATCCCCGTTAAAAAGATCTGAGATTTAAACCATACTCAACAATATCACCTTGTAATTTCTTATCAAATAATAAATCTGAGATCTTGAGAGCCATTAGAACCTTTGTGCTAATAAAACGGGAACTTTCTTATTTAATGCTATCTCATTAGCAATATGAGCACTTATTAAGCTTGCTCCTATACCACCTTTACACCCTAACACACTAATTTTAACAGTGTTTCTCATTAAAGGAATATTAACACCTGAAATAACACGCTCAATCAGTTGATTTAATTGGGATTCAGAATGAAAATACAAAAATCCCATCATTTAATAATCTCTGAGCTAAAGATATAGAATCACTCTGCTCACTGCACAACACCATACGTTTTGAGGAACAAAACTGTATATTTGTTGTGAGATAGTTCATAAAGTCAGTTTCATTTTCAATATCAACAATAACACCTATTGTTTCTTCTGCTGAAAACGTTACTTTATCCATAGCAAAGAAATTAGCATTAATTACGACAACATTTTCAAAACCCCTAGTGCGTAATAACTGCGCTATCTCTGTCCGTACGGTCTCTTGTGGGGAGATGACCGCAATCATTCGAACACTATCTGAAGCTGCACTTTCTTTATCTAATAAAAAGCATAAAGCAAACCTTTTAATTTTTAATTGAATATTTCGATTACTATCGGTTTGCACACTGACTATTTTCGTTATAAGCCATAAAATCTTCAGCTGTAGTATAGGCATATTTACATTTCATCGGTTTAGCTGACACCTGCTCAACCTCAACATAAATCGGGTAAAGAGGTCTACGTTTATCATTACGAATTAATTTAATCTGATCTTTTATCAATTCCTTTTTAACTAAAACCTGCAAAAATACGTTCAGCACCTTTTTATTTGTCCAAATAATTTTTACAGATTTAGTATTATCACTACCAACAGAACGTGCAGACGAGCTAATAATTCTAAAAATAATCTACATCTGAGTTTCCTGCTAATACAAAACGATCAATAGAAAGTTGTTTATAAGCTTCTTTACTTGAAGTGGGTTGAACCGGTCTGGTATTCTTAGACAATTCACTAGCTAAAGCACTTCCCGATGAAGCTAGAACCCCAATCACAGACAACATTAAAATTAATTTTCTCATTGGATAAAACCTCCATTTTTTTAAGAAATTGGTAGTCAACGTTTTATGATAAACCGCTTCAGCCCCTTTCTTAACAGGTGTTGTGTTAAAGAAACGCTCCATAGTCCCTGTTCTTTCAAAAAGAAGGATAAACAACATCGCTTCCATTAACCGGCTTAACAGTATTCACTGTGGCAACAATAACCACTCTTTATCTACCCTTGATGTAGTCGCGCTACGGAAAAAAACGAACCCAAAAATAGGAACATCACCTAATAATGGAACCTTCTTAATACCTTCAGCATCTTCTTTACGGAGTAACCCACCAATTACAAAAACTTTCTCCATCAGCCACCTCAAATGTAGATTTAGATTTACGGGTATCGAAATAAGGTACATTACCAATACCGGCGTACTCATAACTTCCGACGATATTACTTTACTGATTGATCTAAAAATTAACCGAATACGATTATTTTTGTAATTTAGCACCAACATTTTAAATTAATACCATATTCTTTATAAATGATAGTTGGAGAACCATCTTTATCTCGTTGCGCAAAAAGGTATTTCACCACCAACCAATATATTAGCTGTTTCCCCAGATAATACTGAAACACTTGGCTCAGCCAATACTTTTGCATTATTTTGATCATTCATCGCATTTATAAACATGGAGATGCCAGTTGCACTTTAATAAACCAACGTTACCTGCAGATCCAGTAAATGCACCAGTTACAGCAACTTTGCCGAAATTAAGACTTCCATCATCAATAACAAAAATTACTCCAATTAATCCCCATTGATTCAGAAAATGTTTTCGTTACCTCAACAACACTCAATTTCACATTAATTTGAGTGGTATCTTCTATGCTGGCACTATTAACAATTTTGTCATAACGATTTTTATCTAGAAAAGTAACACTCTCATCACCAAATTTAGTTTCAACTAAAGTCTTTGATTCGCCTAAAGCCTCACCAACAATCTGAGTAACTTCATCACTTTCTACTTGAGAAGAAGCTTTTACCTTCAATGACATAAGCTTTTCCTACTTTCTTTACGGTTAAATTACTATTTGGGAAACGAGCTTTTAATTTGACTGTTCGCGTTAGAAAGATTATTAATCAATGTGTTAACATTAACTACATCAGAAGTTAACGGCTTACCATCGGCACCAAAAAGCAACGACCTCAGATTTACCTTCTGCTTTTTGCATAAATCATAAAACTATTATCATCTAGGATTTCATAGTCTGCAACATTTGGTGAAGAGACAAAAATCGTATCAATTTTTCTGATTTGTTTCAATTAACTGACTTTGCCCCTGATCCAAGGTATATGTTTTTAGCTAATACTGATGCTGACGAACTGAGCAATCCAAAACCTAAAATACAAGCAGTTAATTTATTTTTTTACAAATTTTTCGTTAACATTTTATTAGCCTCCATTTCCTCTGATATTTCTGATTAATGCACCGCGACGATTAATGTTTTCATCTTTCATAACCGTAGGTAACACAATTAATTTTGCTGTTTTATCTAATGTATACAGACTTTTAACTTGTTCAGCATTAATTTTTACATTAACATAACCTAAATAATCTCTTCTGAAATTATCATTTTCGGTCCCTTGGTTACCTTCTGTTTGTGCTTCATAAATATTGACCTGAAGAACAAAGGAGATTATCGAGCTAACTTAACTAAATCCATTCTTTCTCCATTATTTTCAGAATCGCCGTTATTTTGTTGACTATAAATAGAGACATAGCTACCACTGTTTACAGTATCTAAAATATAGCGTTCTGGTGCCTGAACATAAATGCGGTAAGCAACCTCTTGCTTTAGGGTCTAAGCTGGATACTAAAAACGGGGATCTTTTGGAGAAATCACCATTGTAGGAGAAATAAACGATTCGGCTTTTTACACTTTCCGCCATTAAATGACCTTGTAAACTTTGTGTTTTAGAGGTTTCAAAAATGATTTCAAGTCATTATTAATTAGGGACTATCTTCCGCAACATTTAGCTCGCTTAGTTCATAATCGCCAGCTTGCAATAATGTACCTTGAGCGATATCACGCTTAGTTGCGCAACAGTAATCAAACGTTCCGCCGGTTTCTCGGCTGTCGGAGCTGACGCATCGCTGGGTTGCCCAGCTATTTCGGTCTGTGGAGCTTCTTCTCCGCCACCGGAAGGAAACACAAATAGTCCGACAAATCCGACTAATAAAATAAAAAGCGAAACTAAAAAATAACACTCTATAGTTCATTTTTAATCCTTATATAATATAACAAACGAGGTTTTGGAATATTAAAATGACAAACTAAATAATACTAGATTTATCAAAAAAACCTAAGCTAATAGCCACACCATAAGGAAGACCATTTTTGACGAACAGATTCTCTGAAAAATCCAACCAATGATAATTACTAGCAGACCGGAAAAGGTGGTAAAGAAGAAGAAAGAAAAAAATTTGATCGCTTGGTATAGCCAACATTAATACGGCTATTAATTTAACATCGCCCGCCCTATTATTTTTAGGCTAAATAACAAAAAGCCTATAAACAACGCAATCAACGCAGGGATAACAAATACATTTTCATATTGAATCCAAAGCTAACGGCACAATAACTAAAAATAAATTCAAGATAATTTTATTACTAATAATTCTTCCTTTAATATCCGTCCAAGAAAGTCTTATTAACAATAAAATCAAAACTAAATAAAAGCAATAAAAATAACAACGTCTTTCATCACTATTAAAAATATTGCTTTATAAACTAAAAACCGCGTCATTGACTAATGTAGCCAACTGTCCAAGCCTTGCTTTAATCGCAAGAGCCAATCCATTATCTCCATGTAAAGCAATGAACATCATTGAGGCAAGTGACAATGCTAATAGGCCATACTCAATAGCGGTTGCACCTTTTTGTTCATTCTTAAATGCCTGAATACTGGAATATATTAAATTAATTTTCATATTTAACCATCAATTTAAATCAGATTCTAACAAAAGCTGACTTTCAATAAAGTCAGCTCTAGTTATATCGTAATTAAATATCTATAAGATGCTAAATTAGATGCTTGTACTTGCAACTTTGAGTTGCTAATGCACTAATTTAGCTTGTAAGTTTTTAACAAAAGCTACCGTCAGTGTAGAATGCAGCAATGATTAATACTGCGATTGCTACCGCGATTAAACCGTATTCGATTGCTGTTACACCGTCTTCGTTGTTTTTAAAGTTACGTACTGCTTCAGTTGCTTTGATGTATGCTTTGGTAGTTAAATTGAACATTTTTCGTTCTCCATATTAAATTAAAAATTAAAAAGTGATCATCTTAATGATGATGAACGTTTTTCTTCTGTAATTAAATTTTTCATCACTTCCGAAAACTTGAGTGCATTATAGTCCCCAAAAAGAAAAAATAGCAAATTTTCATTTTTACATTACTTTACTTTTATTGACATTATCATATTCATGCAAACCTTAAATTATCTAGCTTCTTTATTTTTTTCGTAAATTTATGTAAATAAACTTATTTACTTTAATTGTAGCAAAAATTCATAAAACCATTGATTTTAGAAGCTACTTTGTCAATTATTATACCAGAATTTTTCAATAAAAACAACTAAATACCATTCCAAAAAGTGTCATTAAAGGTGTTTATGTGCTTTATTCAATACTTCAGCTAAGTCCTGATATTTTTGGCGTTTTCGGGATATTTGGCAGATTAATTTTTAGCTTGCTTTAATATTTCACAAATTCGATAAAATTCAACCGCGCTTTGTGGGGATAAATCAGTACCGGCACGCTTGCTCTAGCCAATACAAACCTTGCAATGGAATACATAAAGCAAATATTGCTGTTAATATTGCCGCAGCCAGTGCGATTATGTCTGATTTGGCATAAAGCTGCTGCCATACAATTGCAAAAACAGCCATAAAAAGGCATAACTTTTTGGGCAAACTTAGTCGCTTTGATCACCCTATTTTCAGGGAAAAATTATCGACAACTTAGGATGTAGCACCCAAGTTTCTAAATATTTTCTGCCCTTGCATAAAAGTTTTTTTAAGATTGACATTTTATATAATCAAGAAGTTGTAAAGAAAAAAAGTGCGGTCACTTTCCAAAAATGTTTTGAAAACCTACCGCACTTTTACGCTTTGCTTATCCTTTTGAGATATGAACCACAAAACAAATGAACAAATCAGCGTTCAGTCCATTTTCCATTGACAAAAATCCACCGCCCATTTAGTTGCTTTACCATTTTTTTCTGAAGTAACGTATTGACGTTTCTCCTTACGGCTGAAACGCACAATCGCCTCATTACCTTCTGGATCCTTTTTGTGGAGCATCGGCAAGATATTGTAATTTTTTTCAGGCAGTCTATCACGATAAAGTGCTAATTCTGCTACTTTCGGAGCTCGTGTTTCACGTGATTTCGGAAAGTTATGTGCTGACATAAATACGCCGCTTGCACCATCGCGTAGCACAAAAATACGCATCAGATTTTTTTCACATTTTAATTCTGGGAAATGAACCGGTTCTTCTTTCGGCGGTGCCACTTCCCCGTTTTTAGAATTTTTACGCGTATTACTACACTGCGTGCAGCCCATATATTTTCCAAAACGTCCTAATTTCAAATGCATATCCGCACCGCATTTATCGCATTCGACAATTGGTCCGTCATAACCTTTGATCTTAAACGTGCCTTCTTCCACTAAATAACCGTCACAATTCAGGGTTATTTCCGCAAATATGTAGTTTTCTTTTTTGCATCAAGTAAATAGCTATCCATTGCGGTACTACATTTCGGGCAGCGTTTACGTTCCATTAAGGCTTTTGTTTCCGTTTCGCTGTCTAGTACATTGAGCAATTCCGCCTCCGGAATTAAATTTATCGTGGTTTTACACCGCTCTTTCGGAGCCAAAGCATAGCCCGAACAGCCTAGAAACACTCCCGTACTTTGCGGTGCGAATAGCCATTTTGCGTGCGCAGGCAGGACAATCAATATTCGTCAATACTAAACTGTTCGGCTTCATTCCGCCTTCCAGTTCATCTAATTCAGCAGTGCTTAACTGTTGGGAAAAAATCTTTAAAAAAATTGATTTAGCTCGGTTTTTCCAATCTTTTTTTACCGTTAGCAATTTGGTCAAGCACATCTTCCATATTGGCGGTGAAATCATAATTCATTAATTCGCTAAAAGACTGATCCAACCGGTCGGTCACGATTTCTCCCATTTTTCCGCATAAAAACGACGATTTTTCCGTGCGCACATAGCCTCGCTCCTGAATGGTCGAAATAATCGTTGCATAAGTTGACGGGCGGCTGATACCGCGTTTTTCCAATTCTTTTTACTAACGCTGCTTCGGTAAAACGTGCAGGAGGTTTAGTAAAGTGTTGTTGTGGCAACACTTCTTTTTAACTTTGAGTTATTATGTAATTCTACCGGCGGCAATTCCTGATCTTCGGGAGATTTACTTGAGTTGCGGAAGCACTTTGGTCCAACCATCAAAACGCAAAATTCGCCCTTTTAGCTTTTAATTCATAATCCCCGGCAGTTACAGTTAATGTCGTGCTGTCATATTGCGCATCCGGCATCTGGCAGGCCACAAACTGACGCCAAATTAAGTCATATAAGCGTTCGGCATCTTTTTCCATACCGCTTAACATTGATGCTGATACATTAACATCGGACGGGCGAATCGCTTCGTGCGCTTCCTGTGCATTGCTCTTGCCGGAATAAAAATTAGGTTTCGCAGGCAAATACTGATTTCCATAATTTTTCAATATAACCGCGCACCGCAGTCAATGCTTCTTGGCTTAAATTAGTCGAATCGGTACGCATATAAGTAATATAGCCCGCTTCATATAAACGTTGTGCCAACATCATTGTTTTCTTTACACTAAAGTTTAAACGCGTACTGGCACTTTGTTGCAATGTTGAAGTAATAAAAAGGCGCACGAGGTCTCGAACCAGTCGGCTTTAGTTTCTAAATCGGACACTACATAATCGAAACACTTAAAAATCTACCGCACTTTGTGCTTGTTGTTGGTTCTTCGGCGCAAATTTTTTTGCCTTGAAGTGCGGTCACTTCAAGCGAATTTTCTCTTTCGCTGCCGTTAATGCGTCCACATAAACTTCCCAATATTCTTCGGGCTTAAACGCTTTAATTTTGTCGTTCGCGTTCTACTAATAATTTCACGGCGACCGATTGAACTCGGCCGGCAGAAAGGCCTCAGGCGACTTTTTTTCCATAATAACGGCGACACCATAAAAGCCCACTACGCGATCTAAAAACGGCGGGTCTGTTGTGCATTAACTCGGTCTAAATTTAAATGTTCAGGTTTTCAAAAGGCTTGTTTAATTGCGTTTTTAGTAATTTCGTTAAACACAACTCGGCTGAAACGCTCATCGTCACCGCCGATCACTTCACGTAAATGCCAAAGCAATCGCTTCCCCTTCTCTATCCAAGTCGGTTTGCCAGATAAATATGATCAGCCTTTTTTTAGCAAGTGATTTTTAATTCGGCAACAACTTTTTCTTTTCCGGGCAGAATTTGATAATTGACTTGCCAATCGTTATAAGGATCAATCCCCATTCGTTTAACTAATGCGCTTTTATCCTTTTCGGCTTTTTAATGAGGCTTTTTCTTCAGCAGTTAATCCTTTTAGTAGAAATCGGTTTCGCCTTTTTCGCCCGTAGAAGTTCCCGCAGTCGGCAAATCACGAATATGCCCCACGCTGGATTTCACTACATATTGACTTCCCAAATATTTATTAATGGTTTTGGCTTTTCGCCGGCGACTCGACGATCACTAAGGATTTGCTCATATTTATTACCCGATTTCTGCTGTTTTGTGTGAAAATTGCGCGTATATTGCCTAAATAATGCTAATCAGGTCAACCATTTTTAAAAAAGGCTTCGTTAATGGATAAACTCAATGCAATTTCAGTATTTTGTAAAAGTAGTCGAAACACAAAGTTTTACTCAGGCGGCTGCGCAGGAAAAATATCTCGGTAGCAATGGCCAGTAAGATCGTGGCGAAATTGGAGGAACACCTTAAAAACCCGTTTTATTACAACGCACTCACGAAAAATTGTGCCAGCCGAAGCAGAGCAATTTACTATCAGCATTGTCAGCCGATTTTGCTTGAATTAGAAGAAGCCGATGCAAGCATTAGTAATCTATCGTCCTCACTGCAAGGAAATCTACTTGTTTCCGTGCCGATGGATTTTGGTTTACGTTTTATTGCGCCAAATTTACCGCACTTTGTCAAAGCCAATCCAAATTTACACCTTGAAATCGAATACAGCGACCGTCGGGTAGATTTGGTTGCTGAAGGCTATGATGCGGCTCTGCGAATCGGATATTTTACAAGACAGCTCTTTGGTGGCGAGAAAAATCGGCACATCTAGCGTGCATTTTGTCGCCTCTCCCGAATATCTAGCCAAACACAGTACACCACAAGTCCCCGAAGATTTGGAACAACACGATTGCTTATTATATAAAGCCGTAGGCAATCAGGTTTATTGGGAATCTGCCAAACAAAACAATGCCCAACGAATCAAAATGCGTTCAAAATTAGTGTGCAATAACGGCTTTAACCTTGACCCAACTGGCAAAAAGCAGGTTTGGGCATTATTAATGCGCCATATTTTTAGTTGATAAGGAATTACGTTCAGGCGAATTGGTACAGGTGCTGTCGGAATATCGCCAGCAAAAACTGGAACTGTATGTTATTTATCCACACCGCCGCCATCTTGCCGCAAAAGTTAAAGCTTTTGTAGAATTTCTCCATAATCTGAACTTAGACTCGAAACAAGGTTTAAATTAGAAACGAAAAAGTGCGGTAGATTTTAAAGCGATTTTATAAAACACCTCAAAAACCTACCGCACTTTTAGTTAATTATGCAATAGCTATATAATAACTATGCTGTCACCTGCGCAAAAGAAATCCGATTGCCATCAGGATCGAACACGTCACAGACTTTCACCACCTCATAATCAATAATTTCTGAGGCATCCACGCCGGCTGCGAGCAAAAGCATTCCGACAAGCCAATACATCATTAACGCCAATCACTAAATTTGCTTTATCCGATAGTTCGCTCGACGCATCCAATTGCAACCAAGCATTCGCAGTGATTTCCCATTCCGCCATGCCTTCCATTGGAATTTCATCAGGTTCACCAAGCCATTTGCTATACCACGCCAATGCTTTGTCATAATTAGAAACAGGCACAACACTGACTAAACTTGTCATTTTCAAAATAATTTCATCATTTATCTCCTGAACTCTTAAGTCAACGTAAAGTGCGGTGGATTTTTGCAGCGTTTTTAAAACAACGCCTTAAAACAAATCCAACTGTGGTTTAGTTAACGCAAATACGCCATCTCCGCCCTGTTTAAATTCAATCCATTTAAACGGCACCGTCGGATATTGTTCGATTAAATGCACCATGGGATTGCCAACTTCGCAAATTAACACACCGTTCTTAGTTAAATATTCACCCGCTTGTGCCAAAAATGCGTTTAACCAACACTAACCCGTCTTCACCCGCCTCTAGTGCCAGCATTGGCTCATGGCGAAATTCTTCCGGCATATCATCAATATCATCTTGATCCACATAGGCGGATTGGTTTACAATCAAATCATATTGATCGTGTGGAAGCTGGGTGAATAAATCCGATTGAATCGGAAATACCCGATGAGTTAACTGATGGCGCTCAATGTTAAATTCCGCCACATCCAAAGCCTCAAAGGGACAAATCAACCGCATCAACTTCCGCCTCGGAGAATTGTTCGGCACAGGCAATCGCAATACACCCACTACCCGTACACATATCTAGAATCCGCTTCGGTGAATTTTTCAACAAGCCTCCAAAACCTTGCTGAATCAACTCACCAATTGGAGAACGTGGAATCAATACGCGTTCATCCACATAAAATTCTAAGCCGCAAAACCATGCGCTATTAGTCAGATACGCCACCGGCACGTCGTCCCAAACGTTCTTTAATCAAATGAATTATGGCAGTTTTTCCGATAATGCCAAACGCCCGTCAAATAAATCATCCGGCACATCAAGTGGCAAATGCAACGCTGAAAGCACTAATTGTAAAGCCTCATCCCAGCCATTATCCTGACCGTGGCGCATAAAAACGTCAGCGCGATTAAAACAACTATATGCCCAACGTAGATAATCCCTTGATACTGTGTAAATCGTTATGCACCTGATCTTGTGCAATCGTTTCGATTAAATCGAGATTGAAAATCATTTTATCTCTTTTTTCTTTTGCTAAGCGAAAATTTAGCGTTAGTATATAGAAAATCGTTAAAAAAAGGAATAATTAATGCTGAAAGAAGAAGATATTGCGTTATTTCAGTGAACAAACCAAAGGCAGCAAAAATTAAACAAGATACTTTTTACTCCGCCACGCAATATAAATTTAAGCCAAAAATTGAAATTAAAGATATTCGAGAAAAAGAAGACACGTTATTTTTTTCTTTTCCGACGAATATGAACCCTTGCTGGAAGAAGAAAGTGCGGTCAAATATTTAAGAGAAAAACGAAGACAGCTATTTATTAAAGCAGCTGCGCCGTAGCGATTTCACACCGGAACTATTTTTTTGGATCTGCACGGTTTAACCCGTGAACAGGCGAAATTAGAATTAGCCAGCCTAATTCAAGCCTGCCTCAAGGAACATATCTTCTGCGCCAGCATAATGACAGGTTACGGCACTTACACCCTAAAAAACAAATTCCCGCTGGTTGATTCAGCACCCCAAAATTAGAGCGTTACACCAAGCTCCAAAAAGAATGGGGAGGAAACGCAGCTATTTTAATTTTTGCTGGAAGTTTGAATAAATCCAAAACAGATAATACAAGTACATTCAGAAATAAAAACCACATATCCACCCAAACTATTTTAGACTGCTTTCTACAAGGCTTTCCTCCCTGAATCACAATCAAAAATTGTAGAACCTAATAGAAAATGACTTTGGCGTGGCGTTGGTTTATTTGTATTGCTTATTGGAACAAAAGGTTTAGTAGCGGTCGATTTTTCAAGTGTTTTTCACTTCACAAAACATCTCGAATTCTGACCGCACTTTTTGAACCGAACCGCCGATCGTCCGCTCACTAAACATCACCACATCCCCCAAGCAAACGTTACTTACAGGCTTACTGCGAGATTTTGCCAATTCCGAAACGACAACTGAACGTTGAAAATCAGAATCAAAAATGACTTTGTAGTGGTGTTGGTTCATTTGTGATCCTTAATTAAAGCAAAAGCGTTAAAAATGCGGTTGGTTTTCAGCTTGTTTTTCAATTTGAAAAACGCTTCAAAATTTAACCGCACTTTATTTATCTTCCCGAATTAGATACGGACAGCGTCAGGAGACGCGCGTCATCGGGGTATGGTCTATTTTTATGTATTTTTAATTACTAAACAAAGATATGAGAATTTATCAATAAATTATTACATTTAATACTCTGTATCTTCAATTTCTTTTTTTATAGTTCATAATCAACATTATCATAGCAAACAAAATTTATTTTATTTAGAGTTCTATTATGTTCTAAAAAATCCTTTAATTGTTTTTGATTGCTATATGTGATGCCTTATCTTTTAGGGAACTTATACCTTCCTGTTGAAATACAGGAAATGAAATTTCCTTAATGTTATATTCTTCAGCCAATATTAAACTAGATAAATAGGAATTTCTTAGTAATTTTTCTTCATTTTTCTGCCTCTCCCAAACAGGGCTAACAGTATGAATCACGTAATCAGCAGGTAAATTTCCTGCTGACGTAATTACTGCCTCTCCTATTGTACAGCCTCCTTGAGAAGAACGAATCTTCATGCATTCTTCCAGAATAATTTCACCGCCTTTTCTATGAATAAGGCCATCAACGCCGCTTCCCCTAATAAAGATGTATTAGCAGGATTGACAATGGCACCTGTTGGAATGTTAGTAATGTCTCCATGATATAAAAATATTCTACTCATTTAGTAATATCCTCTTGAAATTTAATAATTCACAACTTCATTTTGTTTATTTTTAGATAGATACAAGCACGCGTCAGGAGACGCGCGCTATCTTGGGTGTAAATATCATTATACTACTTGTTATTCTTCAATCTCTATTATTTAAAAATCAAGTTTAAATCATAAAGAAAATCCTATTTTTCATCTTCTTCTAAAAACAGAAACTAGCTCATCAAGGTTATTATTCAATAAAAATCTCTTGTATTTCATTAAAAACTATCTGATGACTCAATATATGCCTTGCTCCATTAGTTATAATAAAAATTACATTTAGCATTAACTTCTCAATTAACAAATCAAAATGCCCATCAAAACTATCTAAAAGCACCTCCCATTCATTAAATTCTCCATGCCAATTCTTTATTTTCCCTTCAGTAAATTTTACGTTGACACCAAATGTAGGCATCCTCAAAAAAACCATTGTTTTAAAGTTTCATAATTAACTCGTTTTGCCATTATTTTTCTCCATTATGTTTAATTGCTTTTTCCGTTATTGTCAAAAACATTTTACCCACGATGGCGCACGTCTCCCTGACACGTGCCAAAACATCGATTTCGTTTGACTCAGATTTTAATCTATTTTTATTAATAACTTCAGTTTGTTTATTTTTAGATAGATACAAGCACGCGTCAGGAGACGCGCGCTATCTGGGAGATAGATAAATAAAAATTCAATAAAAACAATTAAATTAGTTTTATTATTCATAACAATGCTTAGATCTCGTAAAAACTCATCCCTCTCCATATCTTCAAGATCCGTAATTAAATCATTAAGATTATTTAGAGATAAAATTTCTTCTATATCAGATATGATAGAATAATGGGCTATTTTATTTCTCCCAGACAACCCTGTTATAGCAATAACATATAACATCAATTTTTCTATTGGTAGCTGAAAAGCATTTTCATACGTATCTAAAGCTGCACCCATTCATTTTTCATTAATAGTCCAATCATGAATATAACCACCATTAAACTTTTCTTGACACCAAGAAAAAGCATCTTGAAAGAAAATACTTTTTAAAAAAGAATAATTTGTTCTTTTATACATAATTAAATTCCTTACTTAGGGACAACCACGCTACCATTATTATCAAGAATATAAACATTGATATTTGGGTATTGTTTCTTAAATTGATCTGCAACACCTAAACAACTTTTACAAGCATGTCGCTCAGTAAATATTGTTAAATTACCTTTTGCATTATATCTATTACCTAATAAATCTGATACGTTGGAGAAGATTTTATATTCAGAATCTACAGTCCTATTTATATCAATACCACGATTATTAGGAATAACTAATGCATTAAACTGAGATTTACCATTTCCAATAAAAACCATTTTGAGCAATATTTATTCTACTATGAGCAGCTAATGTTTTAGTATCCAATCCTCGATCTCCACTTTAGCAATTGAAGCATTCCCTGCGCCATGTAATGTTTTAGGTAAAGAACCTTTAGCCTGAGCCAATTGATTTCTAAATTCAGGTATTAACATGGTACTATTCTATGGTTTGTACTCTAATCCTCTAATATTGTTTTATCTTACTAAGAATACTTGATCATTTATCTCTTTTTAGCAAAAATCTAGCATATAGGTTATTAATTCTCTATATTTGTTATCCGGATGTATTTCTAGAAATCTTTCACAAGCTTTTTCTGTATATTTTAGATTTTCCTGTTCTGTTACAATGGCTATCCAATCAGGATCATCAAATCCACCTTGAAAATAAACTCCTTCAAAAATGATCTCTTGGATCGGGGCTATTCATATCTGGATAATACCAATAACAACCATCTTGTGCATAACCATCCTTATCCACTAGCACTAAATAAAACCGCATATAAGAAAACACCATAATCATATAAAAACAGAGAAACATTGCTTTTACAGTTCTTTCAGGATTATCTTCATCAGAATTTACTTTATATTATATGATTTAGATCTGATTGGCATATAAGAAAAATCATCTTGGGTGAACATTTTGAACCTATCCTGTTTTTATTTAAATATATTTTATATTCAATTCCATTATAAGTTTCATTATATTCTCTAACATCAGAAGCTCCCCCGACGATGGCGCGCGTCTTCTGACGCGTGCCCAAAATATCAATTTCACAATTCAGATTTTTACTATTTTTCATTAACAACTTCATTTTGTTTATTTTTAGATAGATACAAGCACGCGTCAGAAGACGCGCACTATCTCGGGGAATACGCATCTGTTAAAAAGTGCGGTCAATTTTTTTGAGAGGTTTTAAAAACTCTTTGAAAATCAACCGCACTTTCAACTTAAAAATTCTAACCGCTGTGTTAAGCCTTCTTCCGGTTCTTGACTTCGGAAAATCAGCCATAACCTCAACACATCAATCATTATTCCACGGGGTAAAGTGAGATAAAGTGACTCTCTTCTTGGGCAAAGAGAAAAATAAAAATTCACTTGATCGTTCATCACTTCAACACACCAAGAATTGGAAGAAATATCCGCTTCTTGAATCATCTCATCTGTCAAAATTGACAATGAATGATCTAAAAAGAGAAATAATTTGGTCCTCCCATTGGATCATTCAAATAACCGGTTAATGGATTTAGTTGGTGATTTTCCTCTAAATGGCAAGTTGGAATAATTTGCCCTTTATGCTGAATATATGTAAAAATAAAGCTTCATCTTCACTCCTGCTCAGCACTTGGAAAAGCCGTGATGACAGGATAGGTATAACCTTCTACACATACGCCTGAATTTGAAATGCCAACCCACATACCTTCAGCTTTACGAATGGGATCCAGATTATCAATTTGATTCATATAAGCAGAATTAATTTCCACTTTGATACGATCTGCCGTCCACGTTTGGGGAAACATTAAAGTCTCGCCATTATTATTGGTCTTCACAATATATTGATTAGTTTCACTATCAAAAGCGGAAATCTGTGCAAGATATACGCCATTTGGATAAGTGTATAATATCCGATCAACACGTATATTGCCTAAGGCGGAATGTCCACCAATCATGACTGTCATTTTATAAGCATCCTCTGAATCGATAATTTCTACGTAGTCCGGATCTGGTATTGGTTTTTGTATGAACGCCAACCATCTTTCTAAAAGATAAGTTAGTTTCTTACGAGGTATTAAATACTCTGCATGATCGCTTTCATCATCAATTTTTATCGCATTTTATCTAGAAGATCGAAAACCCAATTTCACCCTATTATGATCGATAAAGGCATCAAAAGCTTCCGTGCCGATATATTTCCATGTGAGTTCTGAATTTTTTTAAATCATCTAAAAACAAGACTAACAATATCTATATCATTTAATGTTGATATATATGTGGCTATAGCTCTTCTTGCATTGTCTGACAAATCCTTAGCTACACACCCTAGGCGCTAGTTTGCCAGAAGAATCACAATATCCAAATTCAATTGAATCAACAATTTCTATGTAGTTCGGTTCTGTTATTGGTTTTTGTATGAATGCCAACCATCTTTCTAAAAGATAAGTCAGTTCCTTACGAGGTATTAAATACTCTGTATGATCTCTTTCATCATCAATTTCATCATATTCATCGTATCCATCTAAAAGATCGAAACCCACTTTCACCCTATCATGATCGATATAGGCATCAAAAGCTTCCGTGCCGATATATTCCCATGTGAGTTCTAAATTTTTTAAGTCATCTAAAAACAAGGCGAACAATATCTATCTCATTTAATGTTGATATATATGTAGTTATAACACTTGAATCAAATAACGAACCTTAGTTGCACAGATAGGAGCTAGCTTGCCAAAAGAATCATAATATCCAAATTCAACTATCATTATTGCCCCCTTACCGGATAAACGGTTGATATATTTCCCTTCTTATCGAAGAACCACTCAACTTCAACACCAGATCGTGTTGTTCCCACCCATTTTCGCTCTCCTTCTTCAGAAAGTCGCCCATTTTTAAATGCATGCTCCAATTCAACTCAGCAATCTATCCTGAGTCCAAGTTCTTGGAAACATTGTTGACACACTGTCTTTTTGTCTTTTAAACACCTCCGAGGCTAACTCCCGTATTCGCTCCTTTTTTTCTGCCAGCTGCCTTCCTCCAATCCCATCCGTTGACCCAGCTCACCTACCGCAAAGGCCCCCACTTGACCGGTTAACGCCGCGATTTCTTGGCTCTCTTTCAGTTTGTCTATATTCGGTTTGTCCACCTGCTGATTAGCCAAACTTAATTCCGTATTAATGCCTAGGGCTTTTGATGTCCGTTACGGTCGGATGACTGTCTTTATTTAAAATCAGCGTACACGGCGTTAAAGTCGCTCGGTGACACCGGCATCCGATTGGCTGCTTGAGGCAGGAAGGCAAAGCCCATCACGAGGCCTTGTGGCGTGGCATTTTGTAACAAGCGAGGCATTGGAACATTCGGTCCGTTTAATGTGTTTGGCGTATTGCCACTCTGTGTTTTGCCGCTCTCTGCGCTACTGCCACCGTCATACTTAACACCGCCCCCAAAACTACTTACCTTCGCATGGCTTTCGTTTTGGATATCTTCAAATTGAATACTATTTGTAATCAGTCGGCTGTTTTGCGGGTTCGTGCCGACAATAGCACCGCCTTTCAAGTGCACATCTTGCGCTACCACATCATAACCGCCATTGCCCGCAAACAGACCTGATTGTTCAACTACCTGCTTGAAGTGGCTATTGGCTTGTTGGTGATGGCCTGACGCTTCGCCTCCCCAAGCACTACCCAGCCCCCTTGTGCACGGAAGTGCAGACCACTACCGGAGCTTTTATGCTCCTCCTCACTTTGTTGGCTGTTAATTGTCAACTTACCGGCTATATTGCCTTTAATCGTATCTGCATACGCACTTGCTCCATTCATGTTAAAATCTCCGCCCGTTTTCACCATAAATGTGCCCGTTTCAATATGGCTGTTATCTCGGTTAGTTTCACTATCAATCACTGAGTCTGCAAGATGCATATCTGTTAAAAAGTGCGGTCAATTTTTGAGAGGTTTTAAAACTCTTTGAAAATCAACCGCACTTTCAACTTAAAATTCTAACCGCTGTGTTAAGCCTTCTTCGGGTTCTTGACTTCGGAAAATCAGCCATAACCTCAACACATCAATCATTATTCCTCGGGGTAAAGTGAGATAAAGTGACTCCTCTTCTTGAGCAAAGAGAAAATAAAAATTCACTTCATCGTTCATCACCTCAACACACCAAGAATTAGAGGAAATATCCGCTTCTTGAATTGTATCATCCGTCAAAATTGACAATGAATGATCTAAAAAGAGAAATAATTTGGTCCTCCCATTGGATCATTCAAATAACCGGTTAATGGATTTAGTTGGTGATTTTCCTCTAAATGGCAAGTTGGAATAATTTTGCCCTTTATGCTGAATATACGTAAAAAAATAAGTTTCATCTTTACTCCTGCTCAGCACTTGGAAAAGCTGTGACGACAGGATAGGTATAACCTTCTACACGTACGCCTGAATTTGAAATGCCAACCCACATACCATCAGCTTTACGAATGGGATCCAGATCATCAATTTGATTCATATAAGCAGAATTAATTTCAACTTTAATACGATCTGCCGTCCACGTTTGGGGAAACATTAAAGTCTCGCCATTATTATTGGTCTTCGCAATATATTGATTAGTTTCACTATCAAAAGCTGAAATCTGTGCAAGATATACGCCATTTGGATAAGTGTATAATATCCGGTCAACACGTATATTGCCTAAGGCGGAATGTCCACCAATCATGACTGTCATTTATAAGCATCCTCTGAATCGATAATTTCTTGGTAGTTTGGCTGCTTTAATTCTACAGGTCTTTCAATGAAACTATACCAGCGTCTAGCTAAATACATTAACTCCTCTCTATCTATAATATAATATATTTCTTCACTAGGATCATAATCTGCGGGCCTATCTTCAGGTAAATACAAGGAGAATCCCAAATATACCTTATCCTTATCTATTACTGCATCCATCACATCCGTACTAACATAATCTTTATCTATAGATAAATCAGCTAACGTAATACTACTATCAAATTTTAAAGTATCTAAATATATACGTACATATTCATCTCTCCAGGAGTAATTTTTCATCATTTAAAAAATACACAGTTGATTTATAAAAACTTGAATCATCAAACTTAAATAATAATTTCATATACTTTTCCTAATTATAACTAGGAGGCTTAGGATAAATAGTGTCGATCTTTCCATTTTCCTTAACATACCAACGAACTTCAACTCCTGATTTTGTCACTCCTTTCCACTCAGACTTAGTACTAGGAACTTTGCTAGCATTTTTAAATGCATGCTCCAATTCAACCCTCAATCTATCCTGAGTCCAAGTTCTTGGAAACATTGTTGATACACTGTCTTTTTCCTTACCGGATTTTTCTAAAAATGGCTTCGCATTTGGATCTTTTTAAAGCCCTAGGATTTGGAATGGAAATTTTAGCCTCATAAACACCATTTTGCATATTCTTTAACTACATAGGTGTGATATTTTTCCAATATTCATTTCATGGATAATATTTTTTTACCCAACAAATTAATATGTTCTAATATTTCATCATTTGTCATATAGAAACCGGGTTCTATTATACTAATCAGATCCAATGCAAAAATCACGAAATTCCTCTCTCCAATCAATTGATGAATTCATCAATTCTAAGGCTCTATAAGAAATCTCCTGTTCTGATGCATTATTACTTACCATTAATTTAATTTCATTTATAAAGTCTTTTTCACTATATCTGATCATTTTTCATTTTATCCCAACGATGGCGCGCGTCTCCTGATGCTTGAGAGGAGATATTTTAGATACAACTTTTAAAAAACACTATAGGTTAAAGCTCCAAATAGCTTTTTAATATACCCTCTTGTCTGCTCACCCATCAGTTCTAAACTAGAAATAGTTTGCTCATTATTCCACATCGCATTAGCATAAGCTTCCAATAGCCCTGTAGCTACAGCTTCGGAAAAACTCTTTATTTTTTGAGTTCATAGCATCTTCAATTAACAAAAAAATTTTTTCTGGGATTCAAAAGAAAGTTTTGAATTGTAAATTTCTCTTCCTAAGTTTCCTAATAGAAATACAACGGGTATTTCATCACCATCAAAAAATCATTTAGATCATTTTAAAATTTTTAGTAGTGTCAATCCCCTCAGCATGTAGAGAATTTTATGAAAAATCCAATTCTTTCACCATTATTTACCTTTTAATGAATTGTTAAGATCTCTTAAGACTAATTCTGCAGCTCTAATATCTTCTCTAGAAGCATTAGGATTCTTATCAATCCACTTTCTTAAAAGCACTGCTATAGTTCTGAGCCTTAATTGAATGAAATTTATTACCAACTGGTTGTCCGGTTGCATTCTCATGCCTTACAGCATCAGCTGTACTACCACTTCAATTTTAGCATTCTCTCTATACAAATCATCCATAATCTTTTTTAAAATTTGGATCATTAACTAAAAGGCTTACTCATTTGGGCAGCTAATCGATCTGTTAACTCTTCTTTAGCTTTATAAGTTGTATTTATACTATTTCTCTGGGTTATAGATTTATTATCTGGACTAGATTTTTGTTAGCTTAGGTTTATTTGGTTTCCCTCCCGACACGGCATTCTCTGCTTGGAAAAAAATCTCATCACCTTAACAGCCAAAGCAATATGCTTTTTCCACATCACTCTTTACTGTTTTCTATAGCCTCAAGCGTTTTACTATTTTTCCGATTGAACAAGCATATCAACGCGTGAACGTTGCTCAGCCGGGATTTTCGATAAGATACTACCTATCGCAATAGTCTGCTCTTCTGAAAAAAATCATTTGCAGCCATTAATAAACTTGGCACTACTTGTCGGCATGCTGCATCACAATCTGCAAGTAACTTATCTCGTTCCTTTTTGGCTTAAATGTTCTAAATCACGGAGAACAACTTCAATATCTTCACCATTCAACAAACGTTGATAAGCACTATGAATATCGCCTTGAGCAACCGCATTATGCTCCACCGCCCGTTCCGCTATCTGCATTGAGCTCACTGCCGATTGGCTATTATCGCCGATAAAGGCCACCGGCTGCCATACCGCCCAGCTGACCGAGAGTTTTCACCGTGGCTTTTTCCTGCTCCGTCAGGTCTTGAGTGGTTTTGGTCTTGCCATCTACCCCATAGGCTTTGGCTGCGAAGTGGGCGGCTAGTTCGCCACCTGCCCCGCCATAGCCCCGGCCGCCGCGTTATTGCCTGTCACTTTGGCTTCCAATGCTCCTAAAGCTGCGTGGGCGAGGGTGTTAGTCACCAGGTTGGTTTCGCCCGTTTGACGGTCGGTGGTAAGTTGTTTAATGGCCCGGTTGGCGAAAGGGGAGACTGCCGCCACACCTGCCGCTTGTACACTGCCGGTGGTCAGACCCGCTCCCAACGTATCAAATGCCCAGTCCACATATTGTTTAGTCTGCTCCGAAGCATTAGTCAGCAGATGAGCTTTGGTCTGCCGTTTCGCTTCCGCCAAGGTTTGACCGAACTGTTTGGTAGTGTTAACTTGGAAGTCAAGCTCCCTTTGTACCTTGTCTTTATCAAATCGGTTCGTCAACGCTTGCGCCTGTTGTGCCACCGTCTGAGTGTCAGTGTCGGTCTTAATTCCTGCCAGGTGAGCTTGCAAGCTACCGGATTGTCCCCGTTTAACCGGGTGCGGATTGCCTACCGCAATACCGCTGTTCATTTGTATAGCAGGCGCAGTTTGGTAGTTTAATTGCATCTGCTGGCGTGCCATATCCGTTATTTCCAAATTGGCGGTATTAATGCCGCTTCGGGTCGTGCTCTGTTGACTGTCGCGGGTTTGTCCGACGCCGAGCGCACGTTGTGACTCGCCCGCATACTTAGCCACATCCAACAGTTGTTGGTTGCCGACCTTTTTCGGCCCGCCTTGTCCGGCTAGGGGTGATTTGCCCCTCCATGCTCATGGCGCTGCCGCGGTAATTGGCATGATTGGCAATATCGCCATAACTTAGCGTACCGGTCTTAAATCGGTTAAGTCCTTGTGATTCTGCTTGTCGGGTAGAAGTCACCAATCCGCCTTCCAAATGGCTATGACCGGCAATATCTATCGTATAACCGCCATCGCCGGCAAAAATCCCTCGATTGCTCCTTCACGCTTTGGTAATCCGAGTGCATTTTTCTACGGTTGTAATGAATAAAGTGCGGTCAGTTTCTCAAGTGTTTTTCACTTCACAAAACACCTCGAATTTTGACCGCACTTTATATCCCAATTCAAACTGTATGCATCTTAAGTATCAAACAGCGCTGAGTATCTTAGTCGAGCTTAACATTCTTTGAACATAGTTTTCGAAGCTGCCAAGTGGTTAATATTCTCAGAAAAAACCACCTCAAACTTATCATCTTTTGAGCAAAAATTTAAGAATTCTATAGCCTTATTACAGTCATCACTTAAAAGAAATACAACCATACCCAATATCTTCATGCGGGTATAATGCTATTTTTAATGTTGGATTAATTAGAAAACAATGATCTCCTACCACCTTATTATATTTATACGCCATAGATAATTCACAAAAACTCAATATATCCTTTTATCAAAAACTCAATGACATTATATTAGCTGGAAATGGATATTTATTATCTTCATAAAAAATCTTCAATAAGTCCATTATATGGAATTAACACTCCCATCTCTTTAGCCTTATTATAAAACACTTTCATAATAAGAAACCTCTAAATCAGAAAAACTCAGGGATAGAAGCTACTATCGTCATATGCTAATGCAGTTAGTAGAAAAAGTCATTGATAGAGTCTTTAAAAAGGACTCTATCATTTTAGATGACATTTGTATTACTGATTGCATATGTAAGATCTCTTTGCATAAAAAGTAGCCAACCCAACCCGGGCTACTACTAAAAACTATTAAAATTTATTTTATTAAAAGATATAACGCTATTTGTTGTCGAATTTAATGATTTTTCCATCACTTTTACCTATTGTAATCTTTCTTCTTACTTCTGGAGCATTCCTTTTAATCCAACTTTCCACTCACCATTTTTATCTGAGTGAGAGGTATGACTTTCTGACCAAATTTCACCAGTATATTTATTTTTAAAATTTTTACCTCCTTTTAATTTAATGAAATCGTCCGGATGTGTTGTTGGTGTTCTTACAATATCTCCTACATTTGCACTATTAACTTTTTGTTTTTGGCATATCCAGGAAACAATCATTATGCACCCACACCCCATCAACATCAGAATTTGCTCCCTTTAATGAAGTAAGTATGGTCAGTCTCAACTGTCAGGTTATATGCGCTTAGCTTTTTCCGCCTTAATGGAGATACCTTTTACCGTTTGCCAATGGTTGTTGCTGACAACAGCTTATAACCCACTTTCAGATTTTTGTGCATCTACCCACTGAGCGTGTTGAATTTCACCGTTGTAATGATGACCTTCCGAACTTGGTACTAACTCGCCTTAGTAACTTAGCCCGTTTATTTTTAGTTAGAGATAAGCACGCGTTAGGAAACGTGCGCTATCCGAGAGTTTAAAAAGAAAAACTCCAGTCTCAAATTTTATAGCTAACTTAACTAAATCATACATTTCTTTAAAAAAGAATTCTGATCAAGATAATTAGATAAAATAGCTAGCAGCATTCTGAGGTCATTCATATCATCTATTGACTCATCTTCATAATCATCAATGTTTTTGTTTGTTAGAAAATTTACTCTATCAAAAAAACCTGATTCCCAAATCTCGTTATACAAATTCTGATTTAAGTTAATTTCTATTAAATCACCATCAATTGACTGGTCATAATCAAGCCTTGTCATGGCTTCAAGTGATACTGGTACACAAATAACTTTCATTTTTATTCCTTAATTCTGAATTGGGTAACTTGGTTATATTCACTCTTGCTGCGACCTTGTTGTTTTCCATTTTCTAGAGTTTTGTTGTTTGGGACATCTCCATTCAAATCTAGATAATTTCTTTTCCCTGAAATGCTAGGATCAAATATACGAAAGTATTTTCCATTAACATCTTCTACAACTTGAACCTTTGTTATTGGGTTTTTCATATTCTTTTTCCCTTATCTGTTGTTGTAATAACAGGATTTTTCCTGCAAACTTCTCTATAGACTCATGTAAATTAGCTTCTGTCCAATTTTTTTAGAATATAAGTTTGCTCTATATTCTCCCCCAGAAATCCTAACATTCTGATTCTCATACCCATTGTCTTACCAACAATCGGCAATTTTCCCAATCCTTTTTGCGGTACTATGCACCCCAACGCATACCCACTTTCCGTAATGCTCTCAAACATCGCTTTGGCTAGCGGGTCTTTGTTGGTGTAAAGTTCTTTTTAAGCTGAATAACCCCGTTCCACTAGTATAATTCTCAGCCATGGCAGACGTCAGGCTATTGGCTTGCCGTGAATATTTTCTTGCCAACGATTGGTCTTGCTTACTTTCTTGCTCAGAGTGATACCGCTCAAGGTCACGATAACGATTCGCTTCCGCTCTTGCATGGCCATAAATTTGGCTTACCGCTTCTTTTGCCCGCCTGTCGGTAATATGTCTTACCCTCCCGAATCGCTGCGTTCAACACATAATCTGCTGTAGTTGTCGCATAGTTTTTTTGTTGTCTCGATTGACTCGGTTGTATAAGTCTTTATTTGGTGTGACATATTGTGCATTAATCAAGCTGTTTTTTTATATTCACTTGAATTTCGGTCAAGTACGCCGAATAAGTGCTGACCGTCCTCCATTCGTTGTAATTGGTTTTAAGTAGGCTCTTGCCACCTGATTTTCTTTCACATTGGCGAAGTCATCTGACGCACCGCGTAAAGTTTCTTCAGTCAGTTGTCGTTCGGCTTCCTCTTCCGTAATGCCTTGTTGCTTAGCAAACTCTTTGACATGGTCATGAATCTGTTGTAGTTCCTTCGGATGCAACTGTCTATTAAACACCTCCGAGGCTAACCCCGTATTCGCTCCTTGGACTGTGCTGTTTGTGTTGTTGCCGACCAAATTGCCCGCAGTCGCGCCTGCTACCATTGCCGTCACTTGTTGCAGGTTGTTACGTGCTTGCGGGCTTAAGTCGGTATGGGTTGATAGCGCGTTGGCGATTTGAGTGTTAATCACTTCCGTCGCTGCTCCTGCCGCCGCACCGGCTTTTACATTACCTCTACTTAATTGTGCCGATAGCGCACCTACCGCACCGTGCAATGCCGCTTTCTGCCAGCTGCCTTCCTCCAATCTCATCCGTTGACCCAGTTCACCTACCGCAAAGGCCCCCACTTGACCGGTTAACGCCGCGATTTCTTGGTTCTCTTTCAGTTTGTCTATATTCGGTTTGTCCACCTGCTGATTAGCCAAACTTAATTCCGTATTAATGCCTAGGCTTTTTGATGTCCGTTACGGTCGGATGACTGTCTTTATTTAAAATCAGCGTACCTGGCGTTAAAGTCGCTCGGGTGACACCGGCATCCGATTGGCTGCTTGAGGCAAAGGAAGGCAAGCCCATCACGAGGCCTTGTGGCGTGGCATTTGTAACAAGCGAGGCATTGGAACATTCGGTCCGTTTAATGTGTTTGGCGTATTGCCACTCTGTGTCTTACCGTGTCTTGCCGCTCTCCGCGTTACTGCCACCGTCATACTTAACACCGCCTCCAAAAACTACTTACCTTCGCATGGCTTTCGTTTTAGATGGCTACATAAATGTAAATATTAGTTATATTATCAATTACCACTCTCTTACCATATCAAGAATGTTAATATTATTAGAATACTTCAGCACATATTCTTTCATACTAATCTTTCTAAACCAAAATGGTTCTGCAATTTTTAGGTAATTCATCATAAAAATTCATTTGGTAATCTTTTTCTCATCTATCCCGTAAGGAATATCAAGACCAATTTGAAGCCTATTCTCTATTTCAATCCCGAAATTCCCTATATTTAAAGTTTCCTCACAAGCATTATAAAAAAAGCCATTATATATCTAAAAGTATAAAGAAGATTTATCTTTATTTTCTTCTATAAATTTATCTTCCAATGATTTTTATTAAATGATAAGTAGATCTCGCATCCTCTTTCCTTACATACTTCCGATACAATCTATCAGATATTAATTTATGCTCACTAATAGCATTTAAATAAAGAAATTTTATTAAGTCCCTAAAAAGACACTCATTTGCTCACGATCTATACCAGAAATACGAAACATCGTAATTGGAGAATTAAATCCTGCACAAATCATAATCTTATCTATCCTATAAAACCTGAATAATCAAATCCATCTTGAAAATAAACCCTTCAAAAATGATCTCTTGGATCAGGGGCTATTCATATCTGGATAATACCAATAACAACCATCTTGTGCATAACCATCCTTATTCACAAGCACTAAATAAACCGCATATACACCATAATCATATAAAACAGAGAAACATTGTTTTACTGTCCTTTTAGGATTATCTTCATCAAAAATTTACTTTATAAAAAAATTATATGATTTAGAGCTGATTGGTGTATAAGAAAAAAATCATCTTGGGTGAAAATTTTTAACTTCTCCTATTTTTATTTAAATATATTTTATATTCAATTCCATTACAAGTTTCATTATATTCTCTAACATAAGAAGCTCTCATAGCTTCTTTATATCCTTTTGATACTTCTCCTTGCCCCCAATTTAATATATTATTGTTAATTTAGGTGCAAAAATTAATTTATAATAATTCATTAATTTACCTATCTAAATAGACACAAATTTGGGCTTTTATTTCATCTTTTGATGGTTCCCAATTATTTAAAATATCATAAATAAACTCTATATATTCTTTTTTTCAGGATGTAATTCTAAAAAAACGTTTGCATGCCTTTTTAAAAAACATAAAAGCAGATTTCTTCAGATACATGAATCTGATATCTAGGATCACATAAGCCTCCAATCTCAAACCTTACCCCTTCACTTCACTATTTTCATGAATAACTTCAGTTTGTTTATTTTTAGTTAGATATAAGCACACATCAGGAAACACACGCCATCTGGGGGAATACGCATCTGTTAAAAAGTGCGGTTAATTTTTGAGAAGTTGTAAAAACTCTTTGAAAATTGACTGCACTTTGTATTAGATACTTTAAGTTATATGCATTTGAGATATCTAAAAAGCTTAGCCTTAGAAAACTCAATTTAATATTTCCACATATATTTCATCTTCAAAGTCCTCAATACTAGAAATATCTAAAACACACTCATCAATTCTTTTTAACATGAAAACTAAATACAGAACTAAAAACCATACTCGTTACTTTTTAAAATACAAAAAAATAAAACACAAGGTTTACCTGGAAAAACTTTATTCCATTTAACTTTAAAAGCATTAACAAAACAAAATGATTCATCTTTAGTATTCTTAGATACATAATCTTCAATATATATTTTATTAATAGAAAAACTCGCACCCAGAGAAATCTAAAAACTGTTCTTTAATATTATCAATGGTTATATCATCACTATACTCATCACTCCATAAAAACTAAAAACACATTTATCTATCTCAAAAAAATCCACTATCTAATATACAAGACAATTCTGTAGATAGACTCTTATGACTATAAACCTCATTAAAAGAGTCTATCATCTTTGAATTCATATAAATCATTTTTTTCTCCTAAATAATTTAAACCTTTATCTATACCCCTTATAAAGTCTGGGTTATTCAATAATTCTTGTATATCTTTAAGAGCAACCTTACCATCAGATATTTTTTTCCGACATAGAATTGCTCATCCTTTATAAAACCTTAACATGAGCAATATTAGGATTGTGATCCATTGGAGATATGGGAATAAAAAGTTACCCATATAACTTCCAAAAAAATTCATATTTTTCAATATGCCAATAACTTTGTTCATCTGGCACTAAAGACCAGAATCTACTTGAAGCTTCACCTCGCCAACCTTGTGGAAGGTTATTCTCAAACTCTCGATCCCAATTTGTGTGCATAAATATATTTCGATCTAAATTTATATAAAAACCTAGGTAATCGTCCCTCTAATTTATTCCAATCTTCTAGAGTAATAATCTCATTAGATGACATTAAAGAACTCTCAATAAAATAATAAATATTCTTAAGTTTATTAAGATCATATCCTTCAATAAAATAATTAACCATCCATTTTTATCTCTAGGAGAAATATCTAAAGAATCAAAGTAATCAAACACATTATTTTTGGTTAATAAAGATGCTCCACCTCTATAAATTTTAAGCGCTTGAATATATTGGTTGTGAGAAATTATTTCTTTTTCTAGATAATCTTTTGTAAATAGTTCTAATATCTATTATATAGTTTTTCTTTATCATCAAAAATAAAAATAATGCTTAGAGTTTACTACAAAAATTGCAATATCTAATTCACCATTAAAAACTCTAGTTTCCAAATTCATTTTTAAACTCCTGTTCAGTTAATACTCGCCCATTAGATGAATGTTTTTCTATTAATCTATCCCATACTTTAGGCAATTCTAAATTAATGCTAGGCTTTCCTTTTCCACCATCTACAATTTTAGGAGAATTTGGATCTCTTGCAATACCTGGAATCGATCTCTGCGGAACCGCAGAAGATATAATGTTATCATGTAATCTCTTGTCTACTTCAAAAAACTGCAACCGTTCCATTAGGACGTTTTTCCGTCAAATAGTACATCGCATGATTTGAACTCCCAGTGCTGACACAAAGTTGTCCTTGACAACCTGAATTAATAGAAACTGAACCATCCTAATTAAAAGTTATTCTATTCTGGCTAGTTTTATATCCAACCCCACCGCCTTCTACTCTGAAATACGTTTCTGTTTGATTCTCATACCCTTGCTCTTCCCAACCAGCGGTAATTTACTATTCGCATTCGCCTCTTTCGGTATTACCTGCGGTTTGTTGCCTGTCGCCAGCTTATACCCCGTCCATCCCACAGCTATATTCGCCCTGACTTAGCTCCATGTATCCACTTTTCTGAGCGTATTTTCATCCCAGCCGTAGGCGTTAGCAATGTTGAGGATGTTTTTATCTTTTAAAAGCTTTTTTTGTAAAAAGGGGTGGTTGTACGTCAGTATCAATCATCAGGACTTTTAAGCCGTGATCGGCACAAAAAGCAAAAAAATATTAGCAGCGTTAGTGCTCTTAGTCACACCACCTTTTGTAGACAGAACAGTGACCACAAAAAGTCGCAACAGGGGCTGTATTCAATTCTTTCATGACGAACTCTCTTTTTAAGAAAAATTCATCATTAGCAGTGTCAGATTTGTACAAGAAATGGTCAATTGAATGGTGCCCGAGGCCAGACTTGAACTGGCACGCCCCGAAAGGCGAGGGATTTTAAATCCCTTGCGTCTACCGATTCCGCCACTCGGGCACGACGCGATTTGATTTGAAAATGGAGCGGGAAACGAGGCTCGAACTCGCGACCCCGACCTTGGCAAGGTCGTGCTCTACCAACTGAGCTATTCCCGCTTATTTGAAACATTGATGACGAATCAACGTGGTGAATTCTACTAATTTCTATCAGTTAGTCAAATAAAAATTACTTTTTTTCACGCTAACAGATTAAAAAAACACAACAATTCTTAAGCTTATCGGTTATTTTGCGTTTAATAACTACGCTTTTAAGGTTGAATTTCATCTAATAATTTGCCCTTGGCAGCTTTTTAAGATATTGTAACATTGACCATACGGTTAAAAATCACTGCCACATAAAGTAGTACAACAGCCAAAATTTCCATCCAAGGAGCACAACGCCAAAGCAATCCGCCCAAGGCAAACATTTGCGCGGTGGTTTTAAATTTCCCCATCCAAGACACGGCAACTGTTGTGCGGCTACCGATTTCTGCCATCCATTCGCGTAAAGCAGAAATGATAATTTCTCTTGAAATCATGATAATTGCAGGGATAGAAATCCACCATGAATGATAATATTCAACAACCAAAAACAAGAGCTGCCACAACGATAACCTTATCTGCCACAGGATCTAAAAAGGCTCCGAACCGAGTGGTTTGCTTCCATTTCCGCGCTAGGGTAACCATCTAGCCAATCCGTCAACGAGGCAATATCAGCGTTGTTAAAAAAACGGCGACCATGAAAATGGCAAATAAAAATGCAATGATAAAGAATGGAATCAATACCACGCGGAAAAAGTCAGAAAAGTTGGAATATTAAATTTCATAGGCGGTGAACCAGCTGTCGGTTAGTTGGAACTATTTTTAAATCATCTCAAATATTTTTTTAAAATGCTATTTTGTAAAAACACCAAAAAACTATTGGTTTTTGTTACCGCTCTTTATGAATAAGAGCCACATTATAAAGATCACTGCTCTAATTTTTTTAAAGCTTCAAAGATTTTTCCGCTAACGCTTTTTGAAATACCCGGCACTGAGGCAATTTCGTCTAAGGTGGCATTTTTCACACCTTGCATCCCGCCTAGGTATTTTAACAATGCTTGACGGCGTTTAGCCCCTACGCCTTCAATTGTTTCCAAACCGCTTTGAGTGAACGCTTTCTGACGTTTTTTTACGATGCCCGCTAATAGCATGATTATGGCTTTCATCACGAATATGTTGAATTAAGTGTAATGCCAGATTGTCAGGCGACAGATTAATTTCACGCTCCCTGCCTGCTGATAATTAAGGTTTCCAAGCCTGCTTTTACGATCGACACCTTTTGCTACCCCAATTAAAGTGCGGTCGATTTTTATCCCATTTTACATCTAACTCCTGAAACACTTGTAAGGCACGGTTTAATTGACCTTTGCCACCGTCAATAAAAATAATATCAGGGATTTTTCTGACTCTAAATCACGATCAAAACGTTTTTCAACGCCTGCTCCATCGTTGCATAATCATCACCTCCGGTGATACCTTTCAATATTAAAACGGCGATAGTCAGATTTTAATGGACCGTCTCGATTAAACACGACACAGGAAGCAATGGTTTGCGCTCCCATGGTGTGGCTGATGTCAAAACACTCCATTCGTTCGATTTTTTTCAATTCCTAATAATGTCTGTAATGCTTCATATCGCTCCAGCATTAAAGAAGCCTGTTTGAGCTGGGTGATTAGTGCCGCTTTGGCATTCACTTGCGCTAATTGCAAATATTTGCTTTTGCTGCCTTTTGCATTATCCTGAATACTAACTTTACGCCCTGCCTGTTCGGACAATAACGTTTCTAAATCTTTTTCATCCAGCTTATGATCAACAATAATACTATTCGGAATGGTACGACCTTGATGTGCTTGCAAATAAAACTGTCCGACAAAGGTTTCCGTTAATTCTGACAAATCTGTATTGATAGGCACTTTCGGAAAAATAACTGCGGTTACCCAATACTTTACCTTGACGAATAAACAATACCTGTACGCAAGCAATGCCAAGTTGATAAGCGATAGAAATAATATCCATATCGTCCAACCGCTCGTTAGACACAAATTGTTTTTCCGTGACCGAGCGCACCATTTGAATTTGATCACGTAAATGTGCCGCCTGTTCAAAAATTCAATTCACGGCTGGCTTTGTTCCATTTTTTTGAATCAAATGTTCAAGAACTTGATTGTCTTTCCCTTGCAAAAAAATAGACGGGCAAACTCCACTTGTTGATTATATTCCTCATCGCTTACATAACCCGCGACTACAGGGGCGCTACAACGCCCGATTTGATGCTGTAAACAAGGGCGGGACCGATTTTTATATACGGAATTCTCGCATTGGCGAATCGGAAATAATTTTTGCAATAGGGAGAGTGTATCACGCACTGCTCCGGCATGAGGATAAGGTCCGAAAATATTCCCCCTGAATCTTTTACTGCCACGATAAGCGGTAATGCGTGGATGGCGCTCTTTGGTTAACAAAATATAAGGGTATGATTTATCATCGCGTAGCAATACGTTATAACGCGGCTGATAGGTTTTGATGTAATTATGTTCAAGTAATAATGCTTCAGTTTCCGAGGCTGTAATTGTGGTTTCGATATGAGCGATGGATGCAACCAAAGCCTCGGTCTTTTTTTACTGTTCAGTTGAGTTCTAAAAATAACTGGAGAGGCGCTTTTTAAATCCTTCGCTTTACCGACATAAATCACAGTGCCTTTATCGTCAAACATTCGATAAACGCCGGGCTCGTGGCTAACATCAGCAAGAAAGGCTTTGGCATCAAACATAAGAAGCTATACCAAATTATTGCGCTAAAATTGACCGCACTTTTTCCAAATCTTCAGGGGTATCCACGCCTACCGCAGGTGCTACTTTTCGCTTCTTCAACATGGATACGCTCCCCGTGCCATAACACCCGCAACTGTTCTAAACTTTCAATTTGTTCTAACATCGTCGGCTGCCATTGCACATATTGTCTGATAAAACCGGCGCGATAGGCATAAATGCCGATATGGCGTAAATAACCGTCAACCGGCTTTAATTGTCGCAAAACGGATTCGCGGTCTTGTTGTGAGTTTTGTAAACAGGAAAACTGATCACGATCCCAAGGAATTACCGCGCGGGAAAAATACAACACATAGCCGTTTTTATCAGTTAGCACTTTAACTACGTTCGGATTGAAAAAGCTCCTCCGCCTCGTGAATTTTCACTGCAAGTGTCGCCATATTGACTTGATGTTTTGCTAAATTCTGCGCAACCTGTTGCACGATAATCAGCGGAATCAAGGGCTCATCACCTTGAATATTAACTATAATTTCATCTTTGGCAATAGACAGTTTCTCCACTACTTCGGCTAAACGTTCGGTGCCCGAATTATGCCGTTCAGACGTCATGCAAACTTCGCCACCGAATTTTTACTGCTTCGCTAACCTCTTGGTTATCTGTCGCCACAATAACTCGATTTGCTCCGGATAACTGCGCCTTCTCCCAAACGTGCTGAATCATCGGCTTACCCGCAATATTCGCCAATGGTTTGCCGGGAAGGCGTGTAGACGCGTAACGTGCGGGAATAATTACGCTAAATGCTGTCATTAATTTGTCCTTTTTCTGCTGACTGTTGTTCCGGCAAAGCGGTTAACGAAACCGCCTGCTCTGCTAATAAAACGGGAATACCTTGTTTAATTGGATAAGCCACTTGATCAAATTTGCACAGCAACCGCTCATTGGCTTTGTCATAATCTAATCGCCCGTGACACATTGGACAGGGCAACAATTTCCAATAATCTTCCGTTCATTTTTTTCATCTCGCTTATTCGATCTAATAAAGAAGCAACCTTATCACCTGTAATTTCAGCTTCTACCGGCACATACCACCAATTTGGTTGGGCAAATGCTCATGCACTTGACCGCATCTTTTTTTCGGTCATAAAAGAGCGGTTGGTTTTTACTGAATTTTATAAATAATTCCGGTGTAAATTGTTGATGATCCTGGAAAGGCTGAACTTCCGTTAATTCAATATTTAGGCCTCGTAACATCGTAAAAAATCGTTGCGGATTGCCAATTCCCGCAACAGCTGAAAACCTTATGAAATTCGCTCAACGAACACTTTTTCCCCGCTTACTAAGCTGACTGCAAACCGAGCATTCAACGTCATTAATGCATCGCAATCCTCTCGTCTGCTACCGTTAGCAATAATCAAATCTACCGAATTCAAACGGTTAGGTAACTCTCTTAACGGACCCGCGGGTAACGGAAAAACCGTTGCCCAATCCACGTTCGGCATCCATCACCACAATTTCCACATCACGTTGTAATTTATAATGTTGCAAACCATCGTCGCTAATAATTAAATCGCACTCTGTATTTTTAATAGCAGTTCAATTGCTTGTCTACGATCAGGTGAAATACAAACGGCAACGCCCGTTCGCTTGCACCAGTATACCGGCTCATCACCGCCCTGAACAGGATTGGTTTCCCCGCTAACAAGTAAAGGATAGCTTTCAGCCCGACTGCCATAACTGCGGGAAATCACACCGCACTTTATATTGCGCTGTTGTAATTGTTGCACCAACCAAATCACCACAGGTGTTTTGCCATTTCCACCAACAGACAAATTTCCTACCACGATAACGGGAACCGGTGCTCGATAGGATTTCATGATGCCAAAACGGAATAAACTTTTCCGAATAACCGTCAATAACCAAAACAAGAGCGAAAAAGGCAACAGCAAATAAGCTATCCACGATCTCGGCCGAATTGCATACCAAAAACTCATCGTCGCTCCGTCAATTAATTTTTAATGGCTAAATTGCATTGAATGTAACTGCTTGTACGCGCCATTTTGTGCCAATAATGCTTGATGCGTGCCTCGCTCTCGAATCTCACCGTGCTCAATGACTAAAATTTCATCTGCATTTTTCAATAGTTGATAAGCGGTGAGCGATAACTAAAACCGTACGATCTTTCTGCACTTCTTCCAAAGCGGACTGAATCGCCCGTTCAGACTCGGTATCTAACGCAGAAGTGGCTTCATCTAAAATTAACACCGGCGAATTACGTAACAATGCTCTGGCAATCGCTAAACGCTGGCGTTGGCCACCAGACAAATTAGCACCATTTTTCACCGACAAGCGTATCCAATCCGTTTTCCAACTGTTCGGCAAACTCCATGACATGCGCCGCTTTTGCCGCAGCTTCAATTTGTTCGCGAGTATATTTATCCCCGGCGGCATAAGCAATATTGTTGGCAATCGTATCATTAAATAAATGCACCTGTTGCGATACTACCGAACACTGCTCGCGCAGATTAGTTAATTTATAGTCTTGGATATTTATGTCATCAAGCAAGATTTCGCCTTGTTTAATATCATAAAAGCGCGTTAACAGACTTGCCACTGTAGATTTGCCCGATCCCGAGCGGCCAACCAACGCCACTGTTTTTCCTTGCGGAATTTTTGAAAGAAATATGAGATAAGGCAGGCTCCTCTTTACCCTCGTAAGTAAAGCTGACGTCTTTAAATTCCACGTTACCTTTTCACCCGTTCCGGTGCAACTGTTCCGTTATCTTTTCGGTTTCCAAATCTAAAATTTCAAATAAGGTTTGGCAAGCTGCCATACCACGTTGAAACTGCGCATTAACGTTAGTTAACGACTTTAACGGACGCATCATCGCCAACATGGAAGAAAAAGACGACAGTAAAAGAACCGGCTGTTAAATTCTGACTCATAATAGCGGGGAATGTGGCTAAATAAAAGCACCGCGGCTAATGCCAACGATGCAATAATTTGTACCACCGGATCGGCAATACCATTAGCGACCGCCAAACGCATTCCCTGCCGACGCATATCATTACTTACCTGATTAAAACGCGCTTCTTCAATTTTTGCCCGCCGAAAGATAACACCACTTTATGTCCTTTCAACATTTGTTCTGTGGTTGCCGTAAGCGTTCCCATGGAATTTTGCAGATTTTTACTCAGCGTCCGAAAACGCTTGGAAACCAAACGAATCAACACGGCGATAATCGGGCCGATCACAAAACAAAACCACAGAAAGCTGCCAGCTTTGTTACTAACATCACACCAAACAACGACAGTAAATAGGTACCTTCGCGCACAATCGTGGTTAATGAACTTGAAGAAGTCTGCGCTACTTGCTCAGTGTCATAAGTTACACGCGACAACAAGCGTCCGGTAGAGTTCTGATCGAAAAACTGACCGGCATAAACATCAAGTGTTTAAACAAGCGACGACGTAAAAATCATCACTACTTTACCCTGATACCCAAGCAAGGCAGTAATTGGCAATAAAACTAGTGATACCGCGCAGCATAATAAATAACACCACCAGCACCGCCATCAATTTTAAAAAGGAATGATCCGCTTTTACCAAAACCGTCATCAAGTAACGGTTTTAACATATAAATCAAAGTAGAATCTGCAGCCGCATTCAGCACCAGTGCGACACCCGCCGCGACCAATCCCCACTTAAACGGTGCAATAGTCGGCCACAAACGTTTGAAGGTTTGTGCTGTAGAAAGATCCTGTTCTTGCATAAAATGTCGTTATAATCACATTGTTATCATTTCAATAATGGGCGCATTGTACCTTTATTTAAGGCATTATCCAACTTTAATTTAGCCTGCCGATCAAGCGTTGATACCAAGGTGAAAAAAATGCGTTCTAGCGGTATGAATTTCAGTATTATCACCATAAAAACGTACTGAAATCTGCCCGAAAACGGCGGAATTATAGACCGCACTTTGCGCATTTTCCAAGCGACTCACTACGTCCGGATGAGGAAAACGCCACGGATTCCAACGTCCACTGGAAATTAACGCAATTTTAGGGTTGCGTTTCACTCACTAAACGCGAGCCTGTTGATGTTTTACCGCCATGATGCCCGACTTGTAAAAACCTCTATTTTACCAAGTCCGGAAGCAAAAACGTCGTTCTGTCCGGATATCCGCATCACCGGTCAGCAGTAAACTATGCTGCCCGTCCGTGATGAATAACACGCAAGAATCCGGATTTTCCGCATCATCCACTACATCCGGTGGGGATAAGACCCGAAAACTCAGCCCTTGCCACTGCCAACGTTCGCCCTGCTGACAAAAAGTGCGGTCGTTTTTTTCGCCATTTTCAAAACCATAATTTTTCCACGACGGGCTAATAAATTTGAGGGGCGGATAAGCAGTTAAGATCTCTTCGCTCCACCTGAATGATCATTATCGTCATGGCTGATAATCAACCAATCCAATTTGATTCCCTGTCGTTGCAAATAAGGAATAATCTCAATCTTTGCCATATTGCCACCCGCCCAGCCAGCTCCCGTATCATACAAAACACCGTGTCCATTTTTATAAGTAAAGTCGCCAGCCCTTGTCCGACATCCAGAGTTTCTATCTGCCAATCGGGCCTATTGATTTGCTGATAAATCAAACGGACAAGACAAAAACCGATCGTAATAAAAACCAAGCAACTATAATATTTCTCTGCACGGTCATTGCTAAATTACGATCGGTTTTTAGTGAAATTTTGCGGGTAGGTTTTAGCCAGTCATTGCTATTTGTCAATGAAATGACAGATGGGCGATAAATCAATCTCATCATAATCAGAAACAAGCCGATTAAAAGTGCGGTTAAAATTAACGTTGTTTTTCACTAAGATTCACCCAATCGCCTTGCCAAAAACTCAATATATACTCCAATTTCTCGGCAGCAAAATCAGCAACTTGCCATAAAGAGCGAACCGTTGGTCAAAAACTGCGCATAACACCAACGGCACCATAATAAAGCTAAATAGCGGTACTGCAATCAGATTCGCATAGAAACCTTGTAAAGAAAATCCGCCGAACACTGCAAGTTGAATCGGGTAAATAACCATAATAAACCGAGTTGCAAATGCAACAACCCTAAAACCCACCGCACTTTTAGCCGATACCCCTTGCGATAAAGATAATCCTCCATTGTAAGAGTTGTAACGGAAAGACTTGATACCATAAAATCAGACAGCCTCACCGCCCCAATAGACAGCCAAAAACTGGCAGACAACACCATCAACGGATCGCTTTATCAGCAAAAGTGCAATCACGCGTAAAAACAATTGCCACGGACTGCAATAAACCCTTCCGATTCGCAATAAATACAGTATTATCAACGCGATAACTGCACGAAAAGTCGGAATCGCAAAACCCGCCAGTTGTGCATAAAAATAAGCACAACCCTAATCCTGTTAAAATCGGAAACAACGGCGTAATCCAACGGGTTGGTAACATAATTTGCAATCCGCGCGCCAATATAAATCCGAATACCATTGCCAAAACCGATATGCAATCCGGAAATCGCGATTAAATGCGCAGTATTGGTTTGTTGATAAATCTGCCAACTTTCCGCTTTCAACCATGCCCTTTCGCCGAAACTTGTCGCCAACAGTAAGCCTTGATGCGCAAGCCCTTGTGTTTGTCGTAACGCTGCGTTCAGACGCTGTTGTCGCCATGTAAAAACATTGGAAATTTTAACCGCACTTTTACATCTCGCCCATGCTGTAATGCCTTTAGAAAAATACCATTGCTGCCGGTCAAAGCCACCATGATTTAGCCTTGATGACAATGGACGTAACTGCAATTCGCCATGCCAACGTTCTCCTAATTTAACTTGTTCCGTTCCTTTCCAATTCTGCATAAATCAGTTGTTCAGGCAAATCTGGTTGTAAGCGTGTTCGCAAGATAACTGTTTGGTAATCCTGTTGATGCTGGATTTCTTCTACCACAAATTCAGTGCTAATTTTCGATGGTAGGTTTGCTACGTTATCTGCTAATTTTAATAGGTTAAGTGGCTGGAAATGCGCACAACCGAGGCCTGCAATGAGTAGAGCGAGTTTAATGAAAACCAATAAGATTCGTATTTTTCTAAATAATCGTAATAGCAGGGCTACAATCAGACAACTTCCCTGTTACCATCGCAGTTTGCCATTCAAGCAATAAAAATCAGGCAGCCAAATAATCGAAAAATACACTAAATATCAGGCTCACCGCGATCCAATCCAAGGAAATATTACGCATTCTGTTCTTAATACACATCTTCCGGTTACATTGACTTATCGCAACAATATGAAATAAAAACGAACTTATTTACCAAGTTTGGTACTAAATTTTTGGAACTGTAATCGCAAAATAAAAATTTATTTACACAAAAAGACAACTTCTCGTAAATTTATTTGCTAATTTATAAAACTTCTGTTATTTATATCGCCACTCAAAAATACTTGGCTTTATTTGAAAGCTATTTTTCGTTTTCGTAACTATTGTATAAAATCGCCCTTAATTGTTGATTTTGAGTTCGTCAACGAAGAGATAACCAATTGATTTAACCAGGAGAATTTAATGGCTGAAACAACACCAAAAAGCCTCCTTTAAGCATTTTTAGCCTTAGGGGTGTAGAACCCTACCAAGAAAAAGCGGGTGAAGAATATATGAATGAGCACCAAATCGCTCATTTCAAAAATCCTGCAAGCGTGGTATAACCAAATCGCTGAAGAGGCCAACCGCACTGTAGCACATATGCAAGATGAAGCTTCTAATTTTCCTGATCCCGCCGATCGCGCGACACAGGAAGAAGAATTCAGTTTAGAATTGCGCACTCGTGATCGCGAACGCAAATTAATGAAAAAAATCGAAAGCACCTTAAAAAAATTAGAAACCGAGGATTTCGGCTATTGTGACTCTTGCGGAGTTGAAATAGGCATTCGTCGCTTAGAAGCCCGTCCAACGGCGGATCTTTGTATTGATTGCAAAACCTTGGCAGAAGTACGCGAAAAAACAAATGGGCGGCTAATTTGTCAGCTTTGTTCCAAAAAGTGCGGTCAATTTTTACCGCACTTTTTGCACTTTTTAATCGTAATAATTTAACCATCATCGACAGGATATTTATAATAATCAAACAACCCTGTTTTTTTGGAGTCAATTATTTTCAGTTATATCAAAAATCTGTTTAACAAGAAAAACAAACAGAAGTCGACAAAACCAACCTCGGTCAAAACTGAACCCGAGAATAGTACAACAGAAAAACCTAATTCGGCAAAAATTGCGGCTAAAGGGCAATCACGTTCTCCGCAATCGCCTTCTCGTTCGGCTAAAAACGAAGCGCAGGCGTATCGCTATAACAAACATATCATTAAAAGCCTCACAAGTTGGCATTAATCCGCGCATGATCAGTAAGAACGCGCTAAATGTTGTGGAAAAACTTCATCGCCATGGCTACGAAGCCTATATTGTCGGCGGTTGTTTACGCGATGTATTACTGGGCAAACACCCGAAAGATTTTGATGTGGCAACCAATGCCCGTCCCGAGCAGATCCAATCTATTTTTCAACGCCAATGCCGTTTAGTCGGACGGCGTTTTCGTTTGGCGCATATTATGTTCGGACGGGATATCATTGAAGTGGCTACGTTTCGTGCAAATCATTCTGAAAGCCAAAACGAATTACACGCTAAGCAAAATGAAAACGGAATGTTGTTACGTGATAATGTGTACGGCACACTGGAACAAGATGCCCAACGTCGTGATTTCAGCGTAAACGCGCTTTATTACAATCCGAAAGATAACAGCTACATGATTATTATGACGGCATTAACGATTTAAAAAGCCGGTAAATTGCGCTTAATTGGTGATCCGGTGACCCGCTATCAGGAAGATCCGGTACGCATGCTGCGCTCAATTCGCTTTATGGCGAAACTGGATATGTTTTTGGATAAACCGAGCGAAACGCCAATTCGTCAACTCGCACCATTATTAAAAAGTATCCCGCCGGCCCGTTTATTTGACGAAAGTTTAAAAATTACTGCAAGCCGGATTTGGGGGTAAAAACCTATAAATTGCTGCGAGAATACGGTTTATTCGAACAATTGTTTCCGAGCCTAATGCCTTATTTTACCGAAAAAGGCGACAGCTTTGCGGAACGGATGATCCTCACCGCATTAACTTCAACCGATGAACGTGTTGCCGATAATCTGCGCATTAATCCAGCTTTTCTATTTGCTGCGTTTTTGGTATCCTTTACGTGAAAAAGTAGAAATCCTCAAAAATGAAGGCGGGCTAAACAATCACGATGCCTATGCCTTGGCAAGCAGTGAAATTTTTGATCAATTTTGCACCGCACTTGCCGCACCACGCCGCCATACTTCGGTGATCCGCGATATTTGGTTTTTACAGCTACAACTGCTTAAACGTAACGGCAAAGCTCCTGAAAGAATAATGGAACACCCTAAATTCCGCGCCGCATTCGATTTATTGGTTATGCGGGCATCGATTGAAGGCGGAGATTCCATTGAATTGGCGGCTTGGTGGCATGAATATCAACTAAGCAATCACAGCCAACGGGAAAGCTTGGTCAAAGAACAAAACAAGCACGCGCCAAAACCGAGAAAAAAATATTTTCGTTCTCGCAAACGGCATAAACCGAAGGCAGCCGAATAATGTCCATTGTTTATATTGCGCTCGGCAGCAACCTGAATATGCCAATCCAACAACTTAAATTGGCACTCAGACGATGGCGGATTTGCCGGATACGGAAATAAAAAGTCAGTTCATTGTACCAAAGCCAACCTCTCGGGCCCACGGATCAGCCCGATTATGTCAATGCTGTTGCTTGCCTTGAAACCGGACTTTCTCCCCTAGCACTACTCGATGCATTACAAAATATCGAAAACGAGCAAGGTCGCATACGCCTACGTCGCTGGGGTGAGCGGACTTTAGATTTGGATATTTTTGCTATACGATAATCAAATCATTCATAATGAACACTTAACCGTTCCCCATTATGACATGCAAAAACCGCGAGTTTGTTATTGTGCCGCTATATGAAATTTCACCTGAATTAATCTTACCTGACGGTGTTTCACTGCAACAGCTGGTCAAGCGTTTCTCATCTCACCAAATGGCCCATTCTCGACTAATTGGCTGCATAAAGTGCGGTAAGAAAAAAATACCGTTTTTCATTGCTACCGTTTAACCATAACATATCCCCGTTCCTCTTGGCACTGTCAAAATATCGGTAAAACTGCTAAAATCGCGCAAAAATTTTTATCGGGGTAAATTGTGGCATTAATCAGTTTAACTAACGCTTATCTTTCCTTTGGGGATCATCCTTTATTGGATCACTGTGAATTACATATCGAACCTAATGAACGGGTCTGTTTGGTCGGTCGCAACGGTGCGGGCAAATCTACATTAATGAAAAAATTCTAGCCGGTGAAGTACACTTGGATGACGGAAAACTATCAGTTTGAGAAAAGAATTGGTAGTTTCGCGTTTGAGCAGGATCCGCCACGTTTTACTCAAGGTAACGTATCTCGATTATGTTGCCGAAGGAATTGGGCAATTATCGGATTTACTGAAAGAATATCATCGTATTTCAGCGAAACTGGAACAAGATTACAGCGAAGCGACGCTGAACCGACTATCACAAGTGCAAAATACCCTAGAGCATGCCGATGGCTGGCAATTTGACAGCAAAATTAAGGGAAGTTTTAGCCAAATTGGAACTAAATCCCGACACGTTGCTTTCTGAGCTATCCGGAGGTTGGTTACGTAAAGCTGCAGTTGGCTCGCGCTTTTAGTATGCAATCCCTGATGTTTTACTGTTAGACGAACCGACCAACCATTTAGATGTTGATGCGATTGAATGGTTGGAAGAGTTTTTGACTCGGTTTCGACGGTAGCATTGTGTTTATCTCTCACGACCGTTCCTTTTATTCGCCGAATGGCAACACGCATTGTTGATTTGGATCGCGGTCAGCTGGTTTCTTATTCGACAAATTATGATCAATATTTGCTGACCAAAGAAGAAAATCTGCGCGTTGAAGCGCTACAAAACGACTTATTTGACAAAAACTAGCGCAAGAAGAAGTATGGATTCGACAGGGCATTGAAAGCACGTCGCACCCGTAATGAAGGACGGGTTCGCGCGTTAAAAGCGTTGTGAGAAGAACGCCGCCAGCGTCGTGAAGTCACCGGAACCGCAAAATTACAAATCGATAATTCCAGTCGCTCGGGTAAAATTGTATTTGAGATTGAAAATGCAAGTTATACGGTTGCCGACAAACAACTCCTTTCCAATTTCAGCACTACAATCCTACGCGGGTGATAAAATAGCCTTTAGTTGGCCCGAACGGTTGCGGAAAAACTACCTTTATTAAACTGCTACTCGGTGAAATTCAGCCAACAGCAGGCTCCATACGTTGCGGAACAAAACTGGAAATTGCTTATTTTGATCAGTATCGAGCCGATTTGGGATCCTGAAAAGCGTTATGGATAACGTAGCCGACGGTAAAACAGGATATTGAAGTCACGGCGTCAAACGTCACGTTTTAGGTTATTTACAGGATTTCTTATTTCCTCCGAAACGTGCAATGACACCGGTAAAAGCCTTATCGGGAGGGAACGTAACCGTTTATTATTAGCAAAATTATTGCTCAAACCCAATAATCTGTTAATTCTCGATGAACCGACTAATGATTTAGATGTAGAAACCCTAGAATTATTAGAGGAAATTTTAGTCGATTATCAGGAACATTATTGATCGTCAGCCACGACCGTCAATTTATCGACAATGTGGCAACAGAATGTTATATGTTCTGAAGCGCTACGGCATTGTAAACAAATATGTGGGCGGCTCCTTTGATGCCAAGCAACAACAAGCCAATTATTTCAGCCAAAAAGCACAACAAGAACAAACTAAACAGAAAAATCACCGCTAAAAACAACAAGTGCGGTGAATTCTCAAGTCGTTTTAGAAAAATACCCCGAAAAATCGTCATAAAAACTTCTCCTACAAAGAACAACGTGAACTGGAACAACTTCCACAAGTTTTTAGAACAATTGAAAATGAAATCACCGTGTTACAAACGGAAATTGGCAGTGCTCGAGTTCTTTCAACAACCGCATGAATACACCGCAGCAAAAATTACAATTACTTGCGGATAAAGAGCAGTTAATGGAAAACACTTTTTACGCTGGGAAGAATTGGAAGAAAAGAAAGCAAACCTGTATCTTTGATATTTTACTTGTAGAAAATCACTTACACTTTTATAGGTAGATTAAGTTAAAAATGATCTCATTGTTAAAATGTCGGTAATTTCAAATATCATCATAATAGATGGCAATTTAGTATTGACGGAGGATAGCGTTGTATTATGCGTACCAAATGGTCGTCTGGTTGACGCCAAAGGAGTGTATTTCAGAGTGGGAAGACAAAACCGGCGTGGATTATTTGTCTTCTTTTCACACAGGTTATCGGCTATGCGCAAGCGCTACTCTATTCAAGTAGAGAAACCTGACTTTCTTTTTATTATAAAGAAGAACCCGCTTTGTGGTTTCGCATTTCATTATGCCGCTATAAACAACAACTTACGTTATTACAGGCAGAGCAAACAGCGCTTCCTTTTGAACTCAGCAAGCGGGAGTTGGAAATTCTGACTTTGCTCAGTAGCGGCCTGAGCAATATGGAAAATTGCAACCCGACTTTACATCAGCGAACGTACAGTAGCTAAAACACGTTGAACATCTTTTTCCAAAAACAGCTATTGATAACCGTACCATTTTGGCGGTTTTTTCCCGTCACGGAAAATCTTTACTGCCTACCGATACCGGGCGACTTATCGCATTCGATTTTAGTCGGTTATGAAATTGAAAAATCGCACAACACATTACAAAAAGGCGGTCCATTAAAAAGACATCGGCAGACCCGTTATTATGGCATGCCTTATGTAGAAGACGGAATCGGGCAAATTGATACCCAAGAATTATTGAACGGCACCCATTCTGGCAATAGATACAATTAACCGACAAGGCGGTATTAACGGGAAGGGAATTGCGTCTTGAAACCGCCGGATTTGAGTGAACAACCCACAGCATTTTAAATGCCTATCACAGTCTGTTTGACAGAGAGATTGACGCAATTTCAACCAGTTATGCCTGTTATTCGGCAGAAATACACGAACTTGCCGCCGGCAAAGGGATTCCTTATTTACATATCGCCACACATAGCGGCTCGGATAAATTGGCACAAAATTTGTCCACCGATAAAATTGAAAAATATGTTTCATGTATGTGCCAGTGATGTCAATTACGGTTCGCATCATGCGTGCAAGTTTCTATCAGCACCATTATCCTCGATTTGATTAACCATAAACGCTTACCTCATTATCCAAGTGCGATGGCAAAAATCGATATCGGTATTGATAATTTAATTTTTAAATTGCGTGCGCTAAACTGGCAGGTAGAGGTATTGGAACTCGAACAATCCGCCGAAGCATTTCATTGTGCCGTCAAACAAATCCACAATCTGTCGCCATCAATTATTGCGTTAGCCTCTTATTTTGCCGAGGATATCATCAACTTTCATCAAGAATTTACCAAACAACCAATCAATGCGGTGATTTATAGCATTTATGCGCCATCCGTATTTCTTCCGCACCAACAACTATGCGAAGGCGTGTTGTGGTCAATCATACAGCGGTTTAAGTCCAAATCATGCCGGTAAACAATTTTATCGCCATTACCAACAATCTCTTTTCGCTCATCAACCGAGTTATTCGCAAGTCAGTATCGCTTTACGACCAAGTAAATATTTTTAGCCAATACTTGGCGCCACTGTACTTCCCCGTGCCTTCAAAGAAGTAACTAACGGCATCCGTTCCTGCCTTATTACGGCGTAAACGGTGCTTATTTTTCGACACCGATACACAATCGGGTTGGTATATCCGGATAATACGTCAGATCTGTCGATCGGGTCAGCCACATCTGGTATTCCAAATCCAACAAGGCAAAAAGTACGGTAATTGCGCCTGATTTATTTGCTGAATCGACATTTCGACTGCCGCCTTGGTTTAACCTAAAAAGCAATAACGCCGTTTAAAGTGCGGTTAATTTTCAGTGAATTTTACTGATCACTCGCTCAACCCATTTTTCCTCTTTTTATATTTCTACTTTATATAGGTAAAATTTGCGTTAGATCAACTTTACCATCGATTTACGGCTAAATACGCATTTTTACTTATTGAAGAACGAGAGCAAATAACAGAATATTTCACCATACCTAAAAGGGTGTATTTAACTTTTTGTGTTCTGTTGGGGTAAATTTTCTATGTCTAAATTAAAAAATGGTTGGTCTGATAGGGTTAATGGCTATCGGGGTATTAGCGTTACTCGCGTGCAATATACGATGAAAGTGAAACCAGCACACCGGAATTTTGCGTCAGTTGTCACTCGATGACACATCCGCAAGCGGAATGGGAAGGCTCCGTTCACTTCTCCAATCCTAAAGGCATTCGTGCACAATGTGCCGATTGTCACGTTCCGCAAGATGGCTTGCACCATGTGAAAGCCAAAATGATTGCGTTAAAAGATGTGTGGGTATACCATCACCGATAAATTACCCGATCAAGAAGCCTATGAAAAACACCGATTAGAAATGGCACAACGGTGTGGGATGAAATGAAATCAACGGATTCCATGACCCTGTCGTTCTTGCCATAGTTTTTGATGCCATGGCAATGTCCGAACAAAAAGAGGCGGCGCAGAAAATGCATAAATTGGCACAGGAAACCGGGCAAACCTGTATTGATTGCTACAAAGGGTTAGTCCATTTTATGCCTGAAATGCCGGCCGATAATGAGGCAGCAATGGGAGAATTAGGTAAACACGCGGGGCAATTTAATGCTAATGATAAAACCCTTTATACTTTAGCGATGACCGGCGTGCAATTAACCCAAGGCGGAGAATTACGTTTAATGCCTTATGCCGAACTGAATAATTGGAAAGAAAAAACGGCGATAACATTACTGCAACAGTAAAAAGGTTGGCAACAAGCAGGAGCCGAAAGTTTGGTTTATATGTAGTTGAGGGAAAACGGGTTAATGTGGCGGTACTGGGTGATGAAACAAAAGAGAAATTAACCGTACTTCAAACCGTACACGATGAAGTGACAAATTCCGATTGGAAAGAGGTCAACTTTGAGGTGAATATTGCCAAAAATGCGGTGACTTCCGATTTAAATTCTTTAAATGCGTTCGGTAACAACTTAAACCAAACACATTGTAGCGGATGTCATGCGGCTGATCGGTGCGGATCATTACACCGCCAACCAATGGATTGGTGTCGTCAATTCGATGAAAGATCGCACTTCTATGTCGGAAGAAGATGTACGTGCCGTAACTATTTATCTACAACGTAATGCTAAAGATATTACCGACGGTAAACATTAACTTGAATACTTTTTAAACTAGACGCACCTTCAATTTGCATTGAAGATATGTCCCACAACGGATACCGAGCTTGCCGACCTAAGTCGAAAGATAAGGTAGCAAAGCCTCGTAAACGCAGTTCAAAAACGCCGAAAAAGTGACCGCACTTTTAAGGTGAAAGCCATGGCTCGTTTACACAGGATTGTTGAGAAATCGGCAATCCCCTCGCAGAGCAAGTTGTATGCTCGAACTTAGAAAGGTGTCTTCTTCAAAAATGTCACTCTATGATGAGGTAAGCCATGAAAAACAAGACAAAATCGACACAACACGTCGTGACTTTCTAAAAAAATTCTCTCTCGGCGTAGCCGGTGCATCTGTACTAGGCGGTGGAGCTGTTGGTTCATTGGTCTCACCGAATGCACTTGCTGCAGAAAAATAAAAACCGTTGTCACTGCCGCACACTGGGGACCAATTGGCGTAGTAGTTGAAAATGGCAAAGCGGTAAAAATCAGGCCCAGCTATTGAACCTGCTATTGCCAATGAATTACAGACTGTTGTTCCGGATCAGCTTTACAGCGAAACGCGCGTCAAATATCCAATGGTTCGCAAAGGCTACTTAGAAGGCAATAAAGACACTAAACTTCGCGCGCCACGATGAGTGGGTTCGTGTATCTTGGGATAAAGCCTTTGAACTGGTCTCCGGTGAATTAAAAACGGGTACGTGATGCACACGGTCCGAGTAGCATTTTTGCCGGTTCTTACGGTTGGTACAGCTCAGGAGCATTACAGCCAGCCGCACCTTATTACAACGTTATATGAACGTTACCGGTGGTTTTGTCGGCGTGAAGGGAGATTATCTCCACCGGTGCTGCGCAAGTGATTATGCCGCATGTCTGGGAACCATTGAAGTGTATGAACAACAGACCAGCTGGGAAAACCATTTTAGAGACATCTGAAATTATTGTTCTTTGGGCTGCCAATCCGTTAACGACAATGCGTATCGCATGGACCTCCACCGACCAAAAAGGTATCGAATACTTTAAGAAATATAAAGAAAGTGGCAAAACGTATTATCTGTATCGATCCGGTACGTAATGAAAGCTGTGAATATTTAGGTGCGGAATGGATTCCAATCAATACCGCAACGGATGTACCGTTAATGCTTGGTACTGTGTACACTTTAGTCAGCGAGAAAAACATAACGTAGAATTCCTGAAAAATATACGACAGGTTACGATAAATTTGAAGAATACCTGTTGGGAAAAACCGATCAACAGCCAAAAGACGCGGAATGGGCAGCTAAAATTACCGGTGTGCCTGCTGATGTCATCAAAAACTGGCAGCAGACTTCTCATCTAAACGCACGATGTTAATGGGCGGCTGGGGAATGCAGCGTCAACGCCATGGTGAACAATCCCATTGGATGCTGGTGACATTGGCCTCAATGATTGGTCAAATCGGTTTGCCGGGCGGTGGTTTCGGTTTGAGTTACCATTATTCTAATGGTGGCGTACCAACTGCAAACGGCGGTATTTTAGGTGCTATTTCTGCTAATCCGTCAGGTCAAGCGGGCGAAAAACTTGGTTGGATGAAACTTCCAAAAATGTATTTCCCTGTCGCACGTTTATCTGATGCCTCTCAACCCGGGCAAAACTATCCAGTATAACGGTACCGAACTAACCCACCCTGATATAAAAGTCATTTTACTGGGCAGGCGGAAACCCGCTAGTTCACCACCAAGATACTAACTTAATGGTAAAAGCCTGGCAAAAACCTCGATACGATCATTGTGAATGAAGTTAACTGGACACCATCTGCGCGGATGGCGGACATCGTCTTACCTGCGACAACCAGCTATGAGCGCAACGATTTAACTATGTCCGGCGACTATTCAATGATGCATATTTATCCGATGAAGCAAGTGGTCGAACCGCAATTTGAAGCAAAAATGACTACGATATTTTTGCTGAATTGGCGAAACGTGCAGGCAAAGAAGCAGAATTTACCGAAGGCAAAACAGAAATGGATTGGCTTAAAGAGTTCTATCGAGCAGCTTTTTGATGCAGCGCGTAAAAACCGCGTCATTATGCCGAAATTTGAGAAATTCTGGGAAGATAATAAACCAATCACTTTCACTGCGCCGGAAAAAGCTCAAAAATGGGTACGTTACGAGCAATCCCGCAACGATCCATTGTTAAACCCGCTTTGGCACACCATCAGGTAAAATCGAAATTTATTCCGATACTATCGCTAAAATGAATTACGATGACTGTAAAGGACATCCGTTGATGGTACCCGACGAATATGCCGGTAATGTTACTGCGGAAGAACCATTGGCTCTGGTTACACCACACCCGTATTACCGCTTTGCACAGCCAATTGGCACATACCTCATTGCGCCAGAAATATGCTGTCAACGATCGTGAGCCGGTATTAATTCACCCTGAAGATGCTAGCGCGCGCGGTATTGCCAACGGCGATATTGTACGTTTATTCAACAAGCGGGGACAGGTATTAGCCGGTGCGGTAGTCACCGACGGTATCATCAAAGGCACTGTCGCATTGCATGAAGGCTTGGTACGACCCATTGGATCTTGGCGTATCAGAAAACCATTGTGTAAGAACGGTTGCCCGAACGTACTGACTCGTGATGAAGGAACATCTAAACTGGCACAGGGCAACTCGCCGAATACCTGTATTCTGCAAGTAGAAAAATTCACCGGACAAGCCTCCGGAAGTCACTGTGTTTAAAACAACCGAAGACTGCACAAAGCTAATTCGGTATCAGTAGACTGAAAAACTAAAATTTGTCACCGCCTTTTTCCAATGGAATAAAGTGCGGTGACTTTTTGCCGTTTTGAAATATCACAAAAATCTTCAGCGCTTTTCATCACATTGCAGTGAAATCTAGCATTTTGATCAAGAAAAAGCTGCATGCAGCAGTATTATTAGCCCAAAAGTGCGGTCAGTTTTGATGAGTTTTATGAATTTTTAATTGCTCCAATAAACTCTCTTCATGCTTCGGCATTTGCAAATAAAATCCGTTTGTTTGGATTTGTCTCAACACTTCTGACTTATCTGCCTGCGCCAAAGGCTTAGCTCCCGCCAAGTTGAATAACATCACAAAATCGGCGTTCCGAAGGCCTGGAGCAACCCTTCCGGCACATCATCAAAAATAATTTCGTTTCGCCACATAAAGATACATTCCGTCTCTTTTTGCTCTTATAAATTGCATAACATTAATGCCCTCCTGAAATTCAACGAAATAGCATAACGTTGAAAATAAAAAATCCCAACCGTTTTTAAAAAGTACGCTTGGGATTTTGATTAAAATATAAAACTATACGTTATTTAGTTACTGCTTCTTTTTATTTCAGCAGCTTTTTTTCCGACACAGCATCAGCCGCTTGACCGGCTTTCTCCGCCACGGCATCTTTCATCTCTGTAGCTTTTTCCACAGCAGAATCTTTTGATTTCAGCAGCCTTCTCTCCTACTGCATTCACTTTGTCCTCAGCTGCTTCTTTTTATGTCCTTAGCCTTGTCCACTGCAGAATCCTTTGATTTCAGCAGCCTTCTCTCCTGCTGCGCTTATTTTTCTGCCACAGCGTCTTTTATCTCGGCAGCTTTTTCCATAGCGCAATCTTTCATTTCAACGGCTTTCTCAAGTATTGAATGCATTTTATCCGCTGCTACATCTTTTTATGTCCTCAGCCATCTCCACTGCCAAATCTTTCATTTCAACAGCTTTCTACGATTGAATTCATTTTATCTGCCGCAGCATCTTTTATGTCATCAGCCTTGTCCATTACAGAATCTTTGATTTCAGCAGCCTTCTCGCTACTGCCTCCATTTTGTCCACTGTCGCATCTTTTATGTCCTCAGCCTTGTCCATTACAGAATCTTTGATTTCAGCAGCCTTATCTCCTACTGCTTCCATTTTGTCCACTGCTGCATCTTTTATGTCTTTAGCTTTTTCCATTGCTGAATCGTTCATTTTATTAACCTTCTCTCATACTGAATTTATTATTTTGTCGCTGCATCTTTGATCTCAGCAGCTTTTTCTACAGCAGAATCTTTCATTTCAGCAGCTTTCTCTCCCGCTGCACTCATTTTATCTGCCACTGCATCTTTCGCATCTTTTGCTGCATCAACCACCTTGTCTTTCACTTTCAGCAGCTTTCTCCTGCTGCATGCATTTTCTCTGCTGCTGCATCTTTCGCATCTTTTGCGGCATCAACCACCTTGTCTTTCACTTCAGCAGCCTTCTCTCCCGCTGCATGCATTTTCTCTGCTGCTGCATCTTTCGCATCTTTTGCGGCATCAACCACCTTGTCTTTCACTTCAGCAGCCTTCTCTCCCGCTGCATGCATTTTCTCTGCTGCTGCATCTTTCGCATCTTTTGCAGCATCAACCACCTTTGTCTTTCACTTCAGCAGCCTTCTCTCCTGCTGCATTCATTTTTCTGCTGCTGCATTTTTCGCATCTTTTGCAGCATCAACCACTGCTTCTTTTGCTTCGGCCGCACTCGTTTTAGCATTTTCAACTGCCGGGGAAGGTTTCTTTTCCTTATCGTTACACGCACAAACTGTTAAAGTTGCTCCCAATACCAATGCTCCTAATAACGATTTTTCATAATCACTAACTCCTTTAATAAAAAATTTTAATATGTAAGAAACATCTCAACATCTCCTTACAAGGCTGATTACATTAAAATCAATGTAATCTGTTATTTAAACTATACGCACTAGAAAAATTTGTCAACAAAGTTTTAACATAGTTCAACCAAGCCTTATTTAGGGCTTCACCCAAACTAATCATAAAAACCCCTTCAAAAACGACCGCTCTTTTAGTCTAAAATAAAAATCCCCTGCCAAGGCAGAGGATTTCATCGCTGCTTAAGTTATTCGTCAGTTATTCGTCGATAGTACGTAATAACTCGTTAATTCCAACTTTACCCAAAGTTTTAGCATCCACTTTTTTTCACGATAACCGCGCAATATAAGCTGTATTTACTGCATTTAGACGGCAGACTGCCGGAAACTACAACGGAACCTGCCGGCACACGTCCGTAGAACACTTCACCGGTTTCACGATCATAGATTTTGGTAGATTGAGCCGATAAATACGCCCATGGAAATCACACAGCCGTCTTCCACAATTACGCCTTCCACTACTTCAGAACGCGCACCGATAAAACAGTTATCGCCAATAATGGTTGGGCTTGCCTGCAACGGCTCTAACACACCACCAATTCCCCACACCACCGGAAAGATGCACATTTTTTACCGATTTGTGCACAAGAACCCATTGTTGCCCAAGTATCTACCATCGTGCCTTCATCCACATAAGCACCGATATTAACATAAGACGGCATTAAGACAGTGTTTTTCGCAATATATGCACCTTTTACGCACCGCAGCAGGAGGAACTACACGGAAACCTTTCTTGCTGAAAAACGGGCTTCATCATAATCGGCAAATTTCATCGGAACTTTATCGTAATAATTGGTTTCCGCCCTTTCACTAATTGATTGTCGTTGATACGGAAAGAAAGCAACACTGCTTTTCAGCCATTGATGTGTCACCCAATCGCCATTAATTTTTCTGCCACACGAAATTTGCCACAATCCAAAACCTGCAATCACTTCTTCAATTTGCCGCTTTAGTTTGTGCATCAACGGTTTTCGAGTAATTTCCGCACGTTTTTCGAACGCTGCTTCAATAATATGTTGTAAATCTGACATAGTTTGCTTCCCTGTTAAAAATCAATAAAAACGGTTGTCAGTTTTTACCATATTTCAAACCAAAAGCTCACGCATTTTCTTTGTTTGAGGTGAATTTTTGCATAGGATAAATTTTGTCCTTGTGTTTTTATGAAAATAGCTTTAACTATATGATAAGTTGCTACAATATTTTTCCATTTTTCTAACAATACTCGGAGATTTATAAGTAGGAAACAAAAATTCACCTATTTTTATGACTTAGATCACAAAAATTATCCGCTATTTTAACAATTTTGCATTTCCTATTGTTACAAGAATGTTGCAATTATACAATTATCCCGAGTAGTTAATAGGGTTTTAGAAACGTTCAAAGGAAATAACATGGCTACCCCACAAATTCTTATTGTTGAAGATGAAACGGTTACCCGAAATACGTTAAAAAGTATTTTTGAAGCGGGAAGGATATGATGTATATCAAGCAGTGGACGGTACACAGATGCATCGTATTCTGGGCAGATCAGCCAATTGATCTGGTATTATGGATATCAATCTACCGGGGAAAAAATGGGCTTATGTTGGCGCGTGAGCTACGAGAAAATGCCAATACCGCATTAATGTTTCTGACCGGACGTGATAACGAAGTAGATAAAATTCTCGGTTTGGAAATTGGTGCGGATGACTACATCACTAAACCTTTCAATCCGCGTGAGCTTGCCATTCGAGCCAGAAATTTATTACAACGCACCATGACCGAAAGTGTTAAAGCCGATACTAATGTTGAATATTATCGCTTTAACGGGTGGACGTTAGACATCAACAAACGCTCGTTAATTAATCCCGAAGGCGAAGAGTTCAAAATTACCACGCAGCGAATTCCGTCGCAATGTTACATTTTTGCGAAAAACCCGGGGAAAATCCAAACCCGTGAAGACCTGCTATGACCGACGAGAGTTGAAACCACAGGATCGCACGGTAGATGTTACTATTCGTCGCATCCGCAAACATTTTGAAGATCACCCGGACTCTCCTGAAATCATCGCCACAATTCACGGCGAAGGTTATCGTTTCTGCGGAGAACTGGAATAATTTTCTTGTTTCTATCTATAAAGTGCGGTCAATTTTTGATTGTTTTTATAAAAACACTGAAAAAAATCGACCGCACTTTCCTTTTACTCAGAGAAAAATCCCTAGATCGTCCCATATTTCGTCAATGCGTTTAACGACATCGGGATCTTTTTTGATCGGTATGCCCCATTCCCGTTGGGTTTCACCCTGCCATTTGTTGGTGGCATCGATGCCCATTTTAGAACCTAAACCGGCTACGGGAGAAGCAAAGTCAAGGTAATCTATCGGAGTATTTTTCCACAACAGTGCAATCACGAGCCGGATCAGAACGGGTGGTAATTGCCCAGATGACATCCTTCCAATCACGAGCATTGATGTCATCATCACATACAATCACAAATTTAGTGTACATAAACTGACGCAAAAACGACCACACGCCGAACATCACTCGTTTAGCATGCCCTGCGTATTGTTTTTAATAGTTACCACCGCTAACCGATAAGAACAACCTTCAGGGCGGTAAATAAAATCGACGATCTCAGGGAATTGCTTTTTGTAAAATTGGGATAAACACTTGTTTAACGCTTCTCCCAACACGGCAGGTTCATCGGGCGGACGGCCTGTATAAGTGGAATGGTAAATCGGATTTTCCCCGCATTGTGATATGAGTTACGGTGAATACAGGGAAGATTTCTTGTTCGTTGTAATATCCCGTATGGTCGCCATAAGGCCTCTTCTAAGGCTGTTTCATCTCGGATCGATATAACCCTCCAGCACAATTTCTGCACTGGCCGGTACGTCTAGGTCATTACTGACAGATTTCACCACCTCGGTTTTATTACCACGCAATAATCCGGCAAAAAGCGTATTCGGACAGCGTATCCGGCACTAGGTGTTACCAGTGGCTAAAATAGTAGCCGGATTCGTTCCTAATGCAACAGAAATGGGAAACGGTTCCTTTGGATGAGCTTCTTTCCATTCCTGAAAAATCCAATGCACCACCGCGATGAGACAACCAACGCATAATGAGTTTGTTTTTGCCGATTAACTGTTGGCGATAAATACCCAAATTCTGCCGTTTTTATACGGCCCCTTAGTTATCGTCAATCCCAAGTAATCAGTGGTGCTACATCTTCTTTCCAACATTGCATAATCGGCAGGCGGAATAAATCCACTTGTTCACCCGACAGTACACTTTGCTGACAATCGGCTTTTATTCAGCCTTTTGATCGGCATATTGAGCACCTGTTTATATTGTGGCAACGTGGAAAAGCAGCTCTTTAAAAACCTTTCGGTGGTTCGGGTTCTTTCAAAAACGCCAGCAGCTTCCCATTTCACGCAGAGCAGAAACATCCTCCCGCCCCATTCCTAAGGCTACGCGTTTTGCCGTACCAAACAGATTGCACAGCACAGGGATATTGTAACCTTTCGGATTTTCAAACAACAATGCGGGACCGCCGGCGCGTAAAGTGCGGTCGGAAATTTCGGTAATTTCTAAATACGGATCGATTTCTTGTGTAATTCGTTTTTAACTCACCACGGCTTTCAAGCAGTTCCAGAAAAAATCACGTAAGTTTTTATATGCCATTGGTTATTTTGCCTCCGCTTTATTCAGCAACCATTCACATGGGGTGAAAGCGTTCGCCGTAAAGGCGGACGTGTTCATTCAGCTCGGCTACGATATTTTGTGCGCCGACTTTTTCAATATAAGCATAAATACCGCCACGAAAATCCGGGAAAAATGCCCCTAATACGGAAGCAACATTACCTTCATCGGTACTCTGAATCACGCCTTCCTGCAAACAATAACAAGCTTCATTAATCATCATCAAATACAACGACGTACAATCTGTTCGCTTTCCAGTTCATCAGCTGTCACAATTTCTAATGTGTGGTAAATACTACCATCCTCTTCCTTACGCTCACCGGTGTGCAGATTATATAAAATAAAATCCGCGATTATTTTTGCGCCTTACGCTCATTCTCAATCAAATATTGTATGCGTGGCGATGGCGTGAAACGTTCACCTAACCGTTCAATTAAATTCGGTGAAGAAGCAACTCAACACGTCAAGCCCCATATCATCAATCAGTGCTAACGGACCGATTTTAAAGCCGAATTCCTGTAACGAACGATCGACGAATTCAATAGCTTCGCCGTCAATCACGCATTGTATCGCCTCCAGTAAATATGGCGTCAGAATGCGGTTAACAAAAAATCCCGGTTTATCCGCTACTAAAAGCGGAATTTTCCCCGCTGAATAGCAAAGTGATCGCTGTAGCAATCGTATGTTCCGAACTGGCGGCGTGCGGAATAATTTCCAGCATTTTGCGTTCTGCCACCGGACTGAAATAATGGAAACCGATCACATTTTCCGGACGTGGCGCATCACGTGCAATTTCTGCAATGGAAAGAGTAGATGTATTGGTTGCATAAACGATATTTTCACCAAAATAATCAAAGGCTTCACGAATCATCTGCCGTTTTAATGCTACATCTTCATACACCGCTTCAATCACAAAATCCGCATTGGGTTTACCAATAAAACGCTCCCCACCGGAAATTAACTGCATGGTTTGGCGCATTCTGCCGCTACTTAAATTGCCTTGTTCCACTTCACGTTGCAATAACGTAGCGGTGCGCTGTAATGCTTTCTGAATCTCATTTAGATGAATATCTTTAATCCGCACCGGCAAAATGAGCGTGATACGCTGTGACATAAGCAATTCCGGCTCCCAAAAACCACTGCCAAGAATAGCAACGTTTTCAATATCGTGTAGGCATTCTTCGCCATAACCACGAGCTTTATATTGCAGCTTCATTGCACGCGCAGTTCGTTCTAGTGACGCAACACTCGCGATTGAGCAGTAAAAACAAACTGCACAGCCCCTGCCCGCTCCGCCGCCAGCCCCACTTTTTGGATCAATCTGCTTCAGCACGTTCATCAAGCGTCTCACCGGCCGGATAATTATCAAAAGCTCGCAGTGAAATGCTGCCCCTGCACTTTTTTCAAGTGCCTGATTACGCGTAAATTCGGTAACTTCCAAAAAGTTTTTGGCTTTTTCCATAATTGCGCTGTTTTTGATTGGGTTTCTTTTTAATCCCTTTTTCTCCAAAATGTAAGAAAGTGCGGTCGATTTTTAAGCCCGTTTTTGGAAGTCAGCTGATCGACCAAGACAAGTTCCAACGCTTTCTTAACATTAATTTTTGTCGCCCGTCAGCAATAATGGAGCGGCATCTTTCAACCCGATTAAACGAGGCAAGCGTTGCGTTCCGCCACAAAAACGGCAATAAACCCGACCGCACTTTGCGGCATCGCAAAGAGTGTATGGCTATCGTCCGTAGCAATGCGAAATCCGACAGCCAATGCCAATTCCAAAACCAACACCATAACAATCGCCATGAATTGCCGCCACGGTAGGCACCTTTGAGTTGCTCGATTTCACTCATTACCAATTGTGCCTCTTCAGCAAATTTTTTTCTAACTGTTCCGGCACTTTTTCCTTCCAGTTCCGCCAGATTAAAACCTCGAATAAAAATTATTCTGCTTAGCGAAATAAAAATTAAACCTTGTAATTTCTGATAAATCACTGCCCCAAGCACTGCACGAAGATGCCCGATAAAAATCCTCATGCAACAAATTAAAAATGGCTGTCTGACGTATTAATTGTGACAATAGCCACATTTTCTTGCACAGCAAGCGAAAAAGGAGATTGCGAATTATCGGTTTGTAATTGTTCCATGTTTTACCCTTATTCCCGTTCCAATATCATCGTTGCTCCCAAGCCGCCTAAGCCACTTGTAGCCACTAAGGCGAGACGATTTATCACGGCGTTTCAACTCGAACAACGCTTGAATTAAAATCCGCAACCCCGTAACCGCACGCGGATTGCCATACGCCAGTGAACCGCCAAGTACATTTAATTTTTCCCTGTTGCACCTCGCCAATCGCCGATGTACGGTTTAACCGTGTACGAGCAAATTCATCATCTTCAAATAAACGTAAATTCGCCAATGTTTGCGCGGCTGAGGATTCATGCATATCAATTAAATCAATATCCTGTAGCTGCAGGCCGGCACGTTGTAAAGCAAGAGAAGAGGCAAAAAAGTAGTACCGCTAACATATTTTTCCCACACTTCATTACCCGTCATGGCATAACTACGGATAAAAACCGAGCGGTTGCAAACCTTGCGCGTCGGCAATATCTTCCCGCATTAACATCACCGCAGCAGCTCCATCGCAGGCGTTAGCGATATTCCATTGTGTCACCGTGCCATACTTTTTATCTGCCAACGGTTTAAAAGTTTTCATAATAGGAAGGTTTAATACTTTGAGCGATGAAGTTATCCGCCACCACCACATTTTTCATAAGGTTGCGGAAAAGAAATCATAACTTCATTTTTGGCAGGCTGTTTTGCCATGCCATATTGGCTTTTTTTGATGGGAATCCGCAGTAAACTCATCTTGTTCCTTACGGCTAATTTTAAAATTACGCGCCATTTGTTCCGACACGTCAGCCACCGAATATTGCGTAATATAATCGCGCAAATTCACCCCATGCGGTTTCAAATCACGCCATGAAAGCTGCTTTTAATAATTCTAACTTACGCTCCCAGCTGTTGGCTTTTAATACATCTTTTAAACAGCTGCAACATTCGTGGATTCAGACTAATAGAAGAATTGAAATAGAATCCGCTCCGCCTGCGATTCCCGATAAAATCGAGCCGCTGACAATACTGCTCGCCACATTTGCCACCACCCTGTAATCCCGTCACACAAAAGCTGCTAACAGTATAAGCCTCGAACATGCGATAACCCTAAAGTTACCGCAATTTCACGCGCAACATTTGGAACATCCGGGTTTTGAATGACCTGTCCGAAAAATTAATTGCTGAATCAAATCACGTTCTACAGGAAAGCGATTTAACAATTCATTAGTTACCATTGTACCGAGATCCGCCGCAAACACCTCGTTTAAACCCCGTATCTTTTTATTAAACGGCGTACGCAATCCTGCCACCACGGCAATCCGCTTCCCTGCGCGGTTATCAGTTTCTGTTCGGTAAGCATTCTAATTTCCTGTCTATTTTTCGATTTCGCTATTTTTAGCGCTAACGTCTTTTTATTGCAAGTAATAATCAGATTTTTACAAAAAAATACTATTCTTCTTTTAGGTGAAATTGTACTTTTACAGGGGATTGGGTAGAATTGCAGATAATTAAAAATGAATTGATTAATGAAGATTATGACAAAGAAAAAGTTAAACCAGGTTCCAACACCATCGCGTTAAATAAAACGCGCCCGTCACGACTATTTTATTGAAGAAGAAATTGAAGCCGGACTTCTCCCTACAAGGCTGGAAGTCAAATCTATGCGTGCAGGCAAAGCTAATATCAGTGACAGTTATATCATTTTCCAACGTGGTGAAGCCTTTTTATTTGGCGCAACCATTCAGCCCCCTCAGCGTAGCTTCCACTCATGTTGTAGCGTGATCCGACACGAACACGTAAGCTTCTGCTGAATCAAAAAGAACTTGCTACTCTATTCGGTAAAGCCAATCGCGATGGTTATACGATCGTTGCTTTATCGCTCTATTGGAAACAAGCTTGGGCAAAAAGTGAAAAATTGGTCAGCTAAAGGGTAAAAACAACACGACAAACGTGATGACATTAAAGAACGTGAGTGGAAACTGCAAAAAGATCTGATTATGAAAACGCTCACCGAGGTTAATAGCAAAGCAGTGCGGTCGTTTTTCAGTCGTTTTTATTCACTTCAAAAACGCATTAAAAACCCACCGCACTTTATATTCAGTACACGCCTAGACTTCATTCGATATTTTAGATAGACTTGTAAAAATTTTGTAACAGATGGAGATTTTATGTCGAATAACTCGACTCAGGATCCTTGGGGCAAACCGGGACAAAGCGGGCAATCGTCCGATAACAAGCCGAGTGGCAATGAACCTAATTCAAACCGTGGCTCCAATCACGAACAATCCCCGCCTGATTTAGAAGAAAATGTTTAATAGCCACTGAAAAAATTAGGTGGTTCGGGAAACAAGAGAGGCAATCGCTACTCAAATTCTTCTAACCTCGGCAAGTTCTTACCGATTGCTGCTGTTATCGGCTGCATACTCGTGTGGGGAGCAAGTGGTTTTTATACTATTGAAAGAAGCAGAACGCGGTGTAGTGACCCGCTTAGGTGCTTTATTGAAGGACAATATTCAACAGCCCGGTTTAAAATGGAAACCAACCTTTATCGACAACGTAACTCTTGTTAATGTTGAACAAATTCGTGAGCTGAAAAACCCAAGGCGCCATGCTGACTCAAGACGAAAACATGGTCAAAGTGGAAATGACCGTGCAATATCGCGTTAAAGATCCCGCTAAATTCTTATTCAGCGTAATCAATGCCGACGACAGCCTCGGGGCAAGCCACCGACAGCGCACTGCGTTACGTGATCGCCCATATGACAATGGATGACATTCTAACTACCGGACGTGCCGTCGTGCGTGAAAAACACTTGGAAATCACTAAATGCAATCATTGAACCTTATGATATGGGGTTAGAAGTGATCGACGTAAACTTCCAATCTGCCCGTCCGCCGGAAGAAGTAAAAGACGCATTTGATGATGCAATTAAAGCGCAGGAAGATGAACAACGCTACATTCGCGAAGCGGAAGCATATGCTCGCGGACAAGAGCCGATTGCGCGCGGTAATGCACAACGCATCATTGAAGAAGCTACCGCTTACAAAGATCAAGTCGTACTTGAAGCAAAAGGGGAAGTAGAACGTTTCCAACGCCTATTACCGGAGTATAAAAACCTCCCCTGAATTATTGCGTGAGCGTTTATATATTCAATCAATGGAAAAAGTAATGGCGAATACGCCGAAAGTGATGATGGACGGCAATGGAAACAATTTAACCGTGTTGCCGTTGGAGCAATTATTACGTGGCAAAACTGTGCCTAAGAGCGATACCCCTCAACCACAGGTACAAAGTGCGGTCAATTCCAAGCCTGTTTTGAGCGAAAATAATCATGTTTCCGCAGCGCCACAACAAAACCGAACGCAAAAGGGAGATTACAATAAATGAATAAGTTTTTACTCCGCTGTCGCGTTAATTGCCGTTGTACTATATTCCAGTATCGTGGTGGTAAAGGAAGGTTCGCGCGGTATTATGCTACGCTTTGAAAAAGCAATGCGCGATTCGGACAACAAAGTTGTTATTTACACCCCCGGGCTGCATTTCAAAGTGCCTTTTATCGACAATTTAAAGGTACTAAACGCGCGCATCATCACCCTTGACGGTCAAGCGGATCGTTTCGTTACTGTAGAGAAAAAGACTTACTGGTCGATTCCACGTTAAATGGCGCATTAGTGATTTCAGCCGTTTTTATACGGCGACCAATAACGGGGATTACGCTCAGGGCCTCTAATTTATTACGCCGTAAAGTCAACGACCGTTTGCGTTCTGAAATCGGTTCTCGCACAATTAAAAGACATCGTTTCGGGTACTCGTGGCGAATTAATGGCCGAGCAAAAAGCGCTTAATACCGGGCCGGATGGCGCGGCGGAGCTTGGAATCGAAGTGATTGACGTACGTATTAAAACAAATCAATCTGCCTAATGAAGTATCTACTTCGATTTATCAACGTATGCGTGCGGAACGTGATGCCGTAGCGCGTGAACACCGCTCTCAAGGCAAAGAAAAAAAGCGACGTTTATTCAAGCGGATGTAGATCGTAAAGTTACGGTAATCCTCGCCAACGCCAATAAAAACCGCACAGGAATTACGTGGTACCGGAGATGCAATGGCGGCGAAAAATTTATTCCGATGCATTTGCACAAGAACCGGAATTCTTTAGTTTCATCCGTAGCCTGAAAGCTCATGAAAAATAGCTTTGCTTCAGGGTGAGAATATGATGATTCTCAAACCGGATAGCGAATTCTTCCGTTTTATGCAGGCTCTTAAATAACTTTACAAAAATCACTAAAAGTATTAACCGCACTTTTAAGGCAATCATTAAAAGTGCGGTTATTTTTACGTTTTTTTGAAATTTCACTTGCATATCTCTTTAGAATGAATATAAATTCACAACTAATGAATTTATATTCAATAAAGAGAGGGGAATTATGCGCAGCACAGAATTAGTCCAATGGTTTAGACAATCCACCCTTATGTCAATATGCATCGCGGCAAAACTTTTGTGGTTATGCTGGACGGCGATGCTATTGCCGGAACAAATTTTATCAACATAATCAGTGACATAAGCCTATTGCATAGTCTCGGCATTAAATTAATTATCGTATTCGGCGCACGGGTACAAATTAATACATTATTGGCACAACACGGAATTGAGCCGATTTATCATAAAAATATCCGTGTGACTGATCCTCGCACGCTAGAATTAGTTAAACAAGCAGTAGGCAAGCTTAAATTATGATATTACCGCCCGCCTCACCCTACGCTTCTACTCCCCTCTATTTTAAATGTTGTTAGCAGTAATTTTATTCTAGCCCAACCTATCGGCGTAGATGACGGCGTAGATTATATGTTAAGCGGAAAAAAATCCGTCGCATTGAAGTAGAAAATATTAAACAGCAATTGGAAAGAGATGCAATCGTGCTGATAAGCCTCGATCGCGCCTTCTGTCACAGGGGAAACATTCAACCTACCCTTTGAAGAAATCGCGACACAGGTTGCAATAAAAACTTAAAGGCGGAAAAACTGATCGGTTTTTGTGATACACAAGGAATTTTGGATAATGACAGACAAACACTCAGTGATTTGGCACCGCAACAAGCGATAATCCACTTAGAAAAAAACTAATCGAAGATAATCAATATCACAGCTCGCAAGCAAGATTTTTACAAGCGGCAATTGAAGTCTGCCGTAGCGGTGTGAAACGTTCTCACCTAATCAGTTACGAAGAAGACGGCTCCCTTTTACAGGAACTATTCACCCGTGACGGTGTGGGCACTCAACTTTCAATGGAAAATTCGGAAGATGTCCGCATTGCCACCATACAAGACATCCCCGGATTATTAGAACTGATCCGCCCGCTCGAACAGCAAGGCATTTTAGTCAAACGTTCGCGCGAACAGCTGGAAATGGATATCGCTAACTACACCATTATCGACCGCGACGGCGTAATTTATCGCCTGCGCCGCACTAAACGTTTATGCGCAGGAAAAAATGGCTGAAATGGCATGCGTTGCCGTTCACCCTGATTATCGTAATTCTTCACGCGGTGATATTCTGCTGAAGAAATCCAAAAACGCGCCAAACAACAAAAACATAGAAAAACTATTTGTTCTCACCACACGCACCGTACATTGGTTTCAAGAACGCGGCTTTCACCTTGCTGATGTCACTGACCTACCGCAAGACAAACGGGAACATTATAACTATGCACGTAGATCAAAAATTTTAGTGAAATCGCTGAAAGAAGAATAAAAATGATGATCGACCGCTCTTTATTGCTGCCGTAATCGTTCTAAATTCTTTCTTGCTTCTTTGTTATTTAAAGCGGCAGCACGCTTATACCATTTTATTGCCTCATTTTTATCTTCGGCTACGCCCTGACCGTATTCTGTACATATAACCGATACTATTTATTGCATTAGGCATATTTTTGCGCTGCTGCTTTCTGATACCATTCCATTGCCTGCTTAAAAATCTCTAGGCCTACCTAGACCGGAATGGTGTAACCACCCCTATTAAATATTGTGCTTGCTCATCTTGTTGTTCAATACCTTGTTCAATATAAGCTAAAGCTTTTCTATAATCCCTGCCGACAACATATCCGCCCACCTCCCTGTAAGGTAAACATGTCCCAAATAACCTTGGGCGGAGGCTTCTCCTGCCTCTGCCGCTTTTGCGATACAATTCAAGCCCTTTTGCAACATCTTTCTCAACCCCATCACCGGTTACATATGCTCCGGCTAAATTCAACATTGCTCTACTACTGCCTTTCTCTGCAGCATTTAAATACACTCAACCGCTCGAGCTTTATCTTGATGTCCGCCCAATCCTTTTGAAAGCAACCAAGCAACTGCAGTTTCTCCCTCCTTTGATCCTTTATCCGCCGCTTGTTGGCAGAACTGCATCGCTTTAGCATAACTTTCTTGCTTTATATAACTCCAACATATGCTATACACCGCGTTCAAATAATCAGGCTCCAATTCCACCACTTTTCGATACAATTCTCTTGCTTTATCAAAATTTTGTTCTACGCCTCTCCCGTCAGCGTATAAATGAGCGAGATTATACATAGCGGTGGTATTCCCTTGCTTTGCCGCTTTTTGATATAAGTTAAATGCCGTTTTTAGGATCAGCAGCCACGCCTACCCCTCATCATATCGATATCCCAACGCGGTTTGCGCTTTTGGATCATTCATCCGTGCATATTTGGTCAATTCGGCAAGAGACATTCGATAATAATTTTTCTGAGTGAACATAATCCATAATGAAAAATAATTACAGAGATCGTAATTATTCGAATCATTAGGCTAATTTTATTTGTTTTACCTTGTTGTACAATCACCGCTTACTCCTTAGGTACATATTCAATAAACAAAAATTGATTCACTCGAAAATTTTAATAAGCTTTATAAAAAATTCAGATAAAAATCAGTTGGAATTATAGTATATAAAACACAATCACACTATTACAAACTCAATGTTTCTTTAAAACTTATGCACTTTTCCTCCAAACCAAAAACACTCTAAAAAATGACCGCACTTTGGGAGCAAAAGTGCGGTCAAAATTTTCACTGTTTTTCAACGAATCGTCACACACTTGGTGCTAGTTGCCACTGATTTTTCATATCATCTTGTGTGGAACTAAGAACCCCACCCACACCTTGTGCACCAAAAACCGGATATCGCCTGAACCATACGATCGACTTGGTTATTCACCAAAATCATTTCTTCCGTTAAAAGCCTCTCGTGAAAGTGTGCGGTCGGCAAATTGGTAGTATTCCAATTGGTTATTCTTATTGGCAAAAATGCTTTGATGGTGACGGAATCTTGTTCATTGTAGCCAAATAATGTCAGATCGTAGTTATCTCGACGGAATTTTACCTCATCGAAATTGATATAATTGAATTGAAGCGTGTCATCATCTTGAGTAGTGTTGAATTCGGTGATGATATCTTGCCCGTGCCCCGGCTCAAACACATAGGTATCTTTGCCATTGCCACCTTGGAGCAGGTCATTTCCTTCCCCGCCGATTAGGGTGTCGTCGCCATCACCCGCGTAAATTTTATCGTTACCTTTGCCAGCGCTGAAGGTAGTATTAGCCTGCTTGTGCCAGTCGTGCATGATGTCATCTCGCACCGTGCCGGATAAGGTGATGCCTTCCGTTTTCATTTGCTCCAAACTCAAAGTGCGGTCGGAAAATTGGAAATTTTGTAACAGATTGTTTGAGCTGTTGTAAAAACCTTTTAAACGCAGTGAATCCGCTGCATTATAACCAAATAACAGTAAATCGTTTCCCTCCAAACGGTATTGAGTGAAACAGGGAATGTGCTTGTGGCAGTTGAATATTCTGAATAGGCTGACTATTTCGAGAATACAGATTCAATTTGGTTTGACTTTTGTTTTTCTTTTCGGCACAAAGGTATTAGTGGGTACATTACTTTCCTTTTGTTTTATTTTCTGATGTATTATTTTCCGGAGCTTTATTTTCCGGTGTATTATTTTCCGGTGTTTCAGAGCCTTCTTTTGTTTCTCCGTTACCTTGTGCCCCCGTTCCATTTCTGCCCATCACCTATAAGGCGGTTTGGAAAGATCCATCCCCTATCATAATATGTTTTGATCACATGTTCACAACCATCATAGCAATGCGCTATATCATTGAGACTAATACCACTTAAAGCCGGTTTCACCTGTTTTGACGAACTTGCTTAACCCGCTGTTTTTATATAATAGCCTTATGTCCTGTACTTTCTTGAGTTATCGTCAATGTTTCCTCTCCCAGTTCAAAACGAAAGTCGTCCGCCTTAAATACGGCCCTAAGCCGGGCGTAAAAGAAACAATATATCCTATTTTAGGCACTAATGCTGATGAAAAAGCCGTTTTTCATCTTCAGGAACTACTTGACCATTTTTATCTAGAAACCGAATTTCCCCTTACCGTCGGAATCAATAATTGTATCTTCTCCGCCGACATAATAAATGTCATGCCCTTCACCACCTTCCAGTATGTCTTTACCATCGTCAGGAACCGTAATGCTACCGTGATAATCATCATCTAGGCCATATGCTCCATTGCCACCAATTAATTTATCGTCCCCTGCTCCCGCCAATCAGTTTGTCATCTCCTTACTGCCAATAATTGTGTCGTTGCTGTCATCATAACCCGTGATTTCGTATGGACGGGTAATAATATCATTAGTTCTGGATTCGGAAACCGGGATAAGAGTATTGTTGTCTTTAACTTCAATTGCGCCGTTTTTTTAGCAAGTAGCTCGGTTAAAAATTTCAAAGCCGTCGGTCAATAATCTAAGATAGTGATATCCATTTACAACTATGTCATCAGGTAAATTACCTGCGTTAATCAGGGTTATCAATATCATCTGAGATCATCAAAGATGGTGCAATCCAAGGTTTTTATCATTGGGATTATAACCAATTGGATTTAATGCTTTTGAATACAAATGAAACACAGCTGTTTGAAATCGAGGCTATTTTGTCATAATTAAAAACATTTCCCAATTCTTGTTTTCCAAACGCTAATAATTTGTCATATTGTTCTTGGTTAATCTGAATAGTAATTTGCTTATCAGGCTTACCTTGGTATATATCATCATCTTTTCTAGTCACATACCCTTTGCTATTATCATAATTATATTGGGAAAAATCCAAAACTATTTGTTTTCCCGTTTTTATAACACATACCAGATATGCCCTCCTAGAAGTGCCGGATACACCGTCTTCAATATATGGGGTTTGTGCTGCAACGGCTTTTGAACGTTACGCTATATTTGTTGTCCCATATCAACCATAAAGATTGCTCCTTAAACTAAAAAGTACTATTATTTTTGGTGCTACTACCCCCAAACCGAAAAACAGTTGTAATACCCTTATATATCGGCAAAGGGTGTTGTTATCAATTCAATCGCATAAAGGTATCGTCTTCAAAATGATAACAGGCACTTTGACCAGGGGCGAAAGACATAGATAATTGTTGTAAATTTGTTTCTTGATTATTGACCTTGCGGTGACCTATTCCCGTATAATGCGTGGCATACAAGGGGCTTTCTTTAACCAGCCTTTCCCCTTTATAGATCCTGATAATAAATTGAGGTTTATTTTTAACCCAATTATAAAAATCGTTCATCTGTTTCATTTTACATAATCTGTCCTAGTTATACTGTACATTTTTCAACTTCACTTTCCTGATCAAATCTGGCATGGAATTCATCTAATTTTAAAGCCTAAATAAAAACATCTTATATATCTGCCGGAACGGTTATGATAGTTAATCACTTTTGTACCGACTTTGGTGATATCAATTTTGTTCCCAGTGTTCTTGACGATGTACCCTGTAATCTTCCCTAATTTCATATTCTTGAATACAAGAATATATGGTGAGACATAAAAGCAAAAATATAAAAAGGCTACAAATCCGATGTTTTCTTATAAACCTAATCATCTCAACCTCCAACAGACTACCTATTTGATAACAATCACAATAACCGAAAAACTACAATCTACGCAATTCGCTGATTGCAGGATTGTGACAGTACTCACAGTTTTTGAGGTTAGAGTAGAAAACACTCAAAAAAACAGACCGCACTTTCAAAAGTGCGGTCCGATTTGAGATGAATTTACGACTTATTGTAGTGATCAACTAATTCAACAGTCCCCGATAGGTTGTTTTTGTTAAAACAGGCGGTAAACCCTTGATTGTAACGATGTGGGCGAACAAAATTGTAATACATCACATAATCTCTCACATCGTCCATCGCCAGCCCCAAAGGTTAGATAGCCGCCCTCTTGCATCCATTCATATTTAAAGCTGCGGAACCAACGCTCCATTAGGGGCATTATCCCAACAGTTACCTCGGCGACTCATACTTTGGGTTAAACCATAGTCTTGCACCGTTTTGCAGAATACCTTGCTACCATAAATGCTGCCTTGGTCTGAATGGAAAAATCATTTTCGCCGTCTTTTTGACATTCAGCATTGCGTGATGCAAAGCATCTACAACCAAGTCGCTGTCATGATGACGGCTCAGCTTCCAACCCACCACTTGGCGGTTGCAGAGATTAATCACCACCGCTAAATAGCACCAAATCCCATTGACTTTAAGATAGGTCGTATCGCCACAAAAGCACAGTTGTATCGGTATTTGGTGTAAACTCACGGTTCAAATGATTGGCAAAAAAATCTGTCCATTCTCTTTATTTCGATTTTTGCCATTTTTTTGCGGCTGTTTGCTGAATAATCCCTGCTGTTTCATTAATTTTCTGACCAAATATGGCCCAATAAAGATGCCTTTCCGTTTCAATAAATCTCGCAATGTCCGCTTGCCTGCCGAGCCTCGACTTTCGACAAACAGCGATTTGATTTCTACCGAAAGTGCGGTGTGTTTTTGTGGCGTTTTTACCGCTTTACATTGGGCATAATACGCACTCTCAGACACCTCAAACAGCGCACAAAGTCGTTTGATTCCGCGCGATTTTAACGTCGTGACGGCTTGGTATTTTGCCTCTCGAGAGACATTAAAAAATCGCGGTAGCCTTTTTTTTAGAATGAGCTTATCTTCTTCCAATTCTTTGATGCGTTTTTCCAACTCGTAAATGCGCTGTTGTTCGGGGAAATCGGTTTGCTGCCGGGTAAGATATAACCTTGATTCTCCGCTTCAGCTTTGAACTCCGGGCTGAAAAACGTCTTGCTCTTTTCATTATAAAAATCCTCTTGTTGATGGTATTTTACCACCTATTGAGGACTGCGGGATTAGTGTGCCACTACATTCCTGTTTTATCCCCAGAAGGAAGATCCAGCTGGGTAAAAACCAAAACTTTGAGGTTGTTCATTATTTTTCTGTAAAAACATACCATATATGTCCGGCTGTAGAATAGCCTGTTTTACCATCTTGAGTATATTTGGTAAGCGAGGTAACCATTTTAAATGTTACGCTATATTTATTGTCCATTATATTTTTTTCCTTAACTTTAGAGATTAAAAATAATTTACTTCACACTATATGTTGAAACTATAAAAATGCGTACCTATTCCATTATATTCAGGTAAGGGCTTAAGGTTAATAACTTCTAAGGTATATTGAGTGTTTGGTAAGAACTGATGGCAGGCTGACTTTTTAGGAGCAGATACCCCCTTTACTCCTTTCATACTTAACCTTTTTATTTAAAAAGAGTGCTATAGCTACTATGTGAATTAATCATATATATATCTTTCTCATCTACTAAGGTGCCTTCTTTATAAATTTTAATAAAAATGTGGTTTATGCTTTGCTTTAATATAAAAAAATTTCATCACTATCTTTTTTTATCATAATATCTGTTTTCAAAAAGTATATGAATACTCTGAATCATCAGGAAATCTTTCTTTAAAAGCTTCTGCTTCTATCGCCAACCCAAAGCACCGCTGGTTCTTGGGCGTAAGGCCCAACAGGGTAGTCAATCATTTTTGTATTTGCTGTTGTTACATCTATCGGATATGACGAACTTATAAAGTTCTCAGGCCCATATACGCGGTCAAAGAACCAATACGCATATGCTATCACCAAACCAATAAAAAAACGGTTTGCACAGGTCAATACAATACTACAAAACCAATGTTCTTTTAAAAATTTAAACATTTTTCCTCCAAACCACAAGCCTTTCGCTTATTACACGATCTCACGTGATGTTTCCGGAGTTTTATCTACTCGAGTATAAACCGTTCCAGTTTTAACAAATTTAAATGTTACCGCATATTTTTCTGTCATCATTGTTAATTTTCCTTATGCACATTAGGTTGATATCGTTGTCCGGTTTCTATCTTTAAAAAAACTTCGTATTCCCTTATATTCAGGGAAAAGGAACTAGGTTGATAATTTCAATTTCATAATCCGTATTATCCTCAAAATGATAACAAGCTAATTCTCTAGGTTTGCTGTAGCCATTCAAAGCTTTGAGATTTATTTTTGACCGTTGATTTCAAATGGATAGCTGATCTCTTGCGCTTCCATCATGTAAACATCTTGCTCTATAAATAAAACACTATTGTAATAAACGCGCACGTGCAAATGCGGCTTATCTTTTTTTGCCTAAGTCAAATTCGGCATCTGATTTTTTTGTGATATTCAGTCCGATACTTTTCTTTAAAAATCTTTCAGTTTTCATTAATTACCTGTTCTTCAAGCCCTAAACCGAAACAGTGATAGAATTTTTCCGGAATAGTTATGATAGTGAATCCGCTTAGTATTTAATGTAGTAATATCAAAGGGTTCCCAATATCTTCGAAAAATGCAACTGTCTTTCCTTCCACTCTTCTTTTCGTATAATTAATCGGCGGCCCAAATCCAAGAGGAAGTTTCAGGACAAAGAAAAAATTTTATATAAACGAGGAAGGATAGTATTAATAGTATAAGAATACTGCAAATTTTATGCTTTTTCACAAACTCAATCACCCTAACCTCCAATAAACTACCTATTTGATAGCAATCACAATAACCGAAAACTACAATCTACGCAATTCGCTGATTGCAGGATTATGACGGTACTCACAGTTTTTGAGGTTAGAGTAGAAAAACACTCAGAAAAATCGGACCGCACTTTCAAAAGTGCGGTCCGATTTTGAGATGAATTTCACGACTTATGTTTCCATAAGCCGTTTTTTTGTAGTTACAAATCCGTGCCTTTAATATCGCGAGTATAAACCTTATCGACAACATCTTGAATTTCATCCGCCATGCGGTTAGCAAGAATCACATCAGACAGTCGCTTAAAGTGGTGCAAATCGCTTGATCACTTCGGAGCCCAAAAGTCTTTTTCCCTATATTCCGGTTCGTAGATAATCACTTTTACGCCGGCTTCTTTAATGCGTTCGATAACACATTGAATGCTCGAGCTGCGGAAGTTATCCGAACCGTGTTTCATAGTTAAACGGTGAACGCCTACCACCGATGGTTTTCTTCTTAACACATCATCGGCGATGAAGTCTTTACGGACTGCGTTGGATTCTACGATAGCGCTAATCAATGTTTGCGGAATATCTTTTGTAATTTGCCAACAATTGCTTGGTGTCTTTTTGGCAAGCAGTAACCGCCATAGCCGAAAGACGGGTTGTTGTAATGTGTGCCGATACGCGGATCGAGGGACACGCCTTCAATAATTTCGGCTGTATTAAATCCGTGTGTAGCAGCAAAAACATCCAATTCATTGAAGAAAGCCACCCTTAACGCAAGGTATGAATTAGCAAATAATTTGATACATTCCGCTTCATTAGAGTGGGTTAAAATAATTGGCGCATCTGGGCTTAAACTGCAATCTCTCAATATCTCGGCAAATTTTTCGAGCCGCCTCGCCATGATCGCCTACCACAATACGGGAAGGGTATAAATTGTCATGCAACGCCCGGCTCTCTCGCAGAAATTCCGGCGAGAAGATAATCCTTTCGGTGTTCAATTCATTGCGCATTTTTCGTAAAAACCAATTGAATGGTGGATTTGATCACCAAATACGCATCGGAATTTTGTGCGAGAGCTCTGTTTTAACACAGCTTCTACAGAGCTTGTGTCAAAATAATCGTTTTCGGATCGTAATCCGTCGGGGTGGCTATAATGACATATTCTGCCTCTTTATAAGCCTCGGAAGCATCCACCGTGGCATGCAGATTTAACGGCTTATTAGCCAAATATTCACTGATTTCTACGTCCTGAATCGGCGAACGTTTCGCATTAATAAGCGCTGTTTTTTTCCAGCGACACATCTAATAGTGTAACCTCATGTTTTTTTGCGCAAGTAAAACGGCATTGGAAAAGCCCCACATAGCCGGCGCCTACAACTGTAATTTTTCATACATTACCCTTAAGATTTTACCTAAAAATCCTTTTTGTTTATTTCAATAAATTCCTTTCACAAATCGTAAGCAGTTGTTCTGTCGTATGTTTTACGATCTGCAAATTGTGTACTCAGATAAATATGACGAGCTAAAGAAAGTGTCGTATAAATGGCGACATTTTCTTTCGTCGTGATTGCATAGGTTAAAAAAACGTAGTAAGAAACGCATTTTTGATGTTGTTGTAATGCGTGGATATCGCCATATTGGCGTATAGCAAATTCCTGAATATGCGCCAGATAATTACCCGCGTCCAGTGCAGCATCGCCTGAACACAATAAATCAAGATCGAGCAAAACCATACTTCCCGGCAGGCCGTAGCGTTCCATAATCTGATCCTGATAGAAGTCTCGGTGCACAGAAACCGGCCGGGTATCAACTAATTTTGTTACCAATGTTTCGCACTCTGTTAGCACTTTAGCGATACGTTGTGATAAATGAGGCAAAAAGCTCTTGCGCCTGTTGCAATCGCTCGCGCAGAATATTTTAATTCCTGCCGGACGGTCCAAAACGGTAGTGCTAAATCTTGCGCGACATGACTACGGTGTAATGCACTAAGAGCATGTGCGACGGATTCACCCTAAAAAAAGCCAAGCGTTCATTACCTTTGAAGAGCAAATCGCCAATACTTTGTCCGTTAATTTTTCGTTGTAACCAAGTGTTTTGTTCAGGAAGTACGCCCTAGCGGTTCAGCAACACTGACCTGTGCCTTATCGTTAAAAACCTGCATTCCATAAAGCTTGCTGTACTTTTTAATGAACGTTTATCCAAACCTTTAAATCGATATTTGCCGATAAGATTTGTTTCTCCCGCTTCCGTGCAAATCACATAATCAACCAAAGCACGACGTTGTGGCTTATAACGTCGTAAAATTGGCTCTGTAGTTGCCCTTGTTCGTTTTTGTAGAACCGGCATCAACAAGTTTTGCATTTGTTTGGGATCAGTTAACACCTCAAGCATGAGATCCAACGAGAAATCACCGATTGAGGGAGTATTATCTGTAAATAGGTTTTCCCCTTTCTTTAACAGCTCCTCAGCACGTTGTAAGAGTTGAAGAGATTGTTGTTCCCATTGTGGCGACCGTTTGCGGAACAGCTCTGCTGCTAAACGTAGCAATGCTGCGGTAGCGAAGAAATGTAAACCACTCAAGTCAGTGTCTGTGATGCTTCGGTAATGTTGCAGGAAAAGTTGCCAATAATTTGGTCGCCTGCCAATGTGGCAAGACACCTTCAATCACCTGCAATTCTAAACGTGCCTGAAAGGTAGCTAAATCCATCAATGGATTGCCCTGTGCAGCGCGATCCCAGTCCAAAACAAATAATTGGTTATTGTCAGTATCGCTTTGAACTACCTGATCCAATGAAAAATCACCGTGAATTAACGTAAAGTGTTCAGGTTGGCGAAGCAAGCCTTCTTGTGTTTGCTCTGCGAGACGGGTAAACCATGGTGTGTAGTCGGGCAATATTACCTGAAATGTGTTGGACACTCCCTGAATCGCCTTTGATTTCATGCTTCACGCTATATTTTATCGGGTGTAAATACTTGGCATGATGAATTTCAGCTAACTTTTCTGCTACAAAGGTAAAAGGCTTTCTTTCGTTGGCAAAAACCCATCTTCCGGACATAAACAGTGTCCCTGTTGCCAATCGGTAACCAAGCTGCAAAATAGCGCCATCTGTACCAAGTAACCGCATATTGCCTTGTGCCACACCAAATGCCGCACCAATAAGGATTTTTTTCCGAAATCTTTTCGGATTGGTGCAACGAATCAGCGCAACAGGTCGATCATTTAGTTTTACTTTTAGCCACTAATCGGCGTTCCGGCTTTGTAGCGTAAAATATCAATTTCAGCCTTTTCCTGCTCATTCGGAGACAAGTTACATAAGCTCAACAAATGGCGACGGGCATCAGTATCCACTAACCAAGTGAGATGACGAATGCCATGCTCGTAGGCAGGATGCTGTAACAAGATACATTGCTCAAAAAGGGCAAGAGGTGCATGGGGATTTTGAGCCTGCACCAATGCCTGCCGTTTCGGATGATTCCAAGATTGGTTAAAGCGTTCGGCTGTCAACGCCTTGGCAAAATAATATTGCGTTGTGCCATCAGCCAATTTTATCTGCAACGTACAGGCACAACTGTTTGCCGGCTTGTAACGCAAATATTTAACCTGAATTTCGACCGCACTTTTCAAGCGTGGAATCTGTTGTAGCTCCTCTAATAGCACAGTCGGATCCAAAAGTGCCGTTAAGCCGGGCAAAGTGCTATCGCGCGCAATGAGTTGTTTATCCGCATAAGTCAGCATAATTTTTCCTTGTGTTGATTACAGTTCGGTTGATTCATCAACTTAGCTACATTTTCCACCAATTTGCGTAATTTCCACCTTTGGCAAGTAATTCTTCATGACTGCCTTGCTCTTCCACTACGCCGTTATTCACGAAAAATAATGCGGTCGGTTCTGGCGGCTAATTCCAAATCGTGGGTAATCATTAGAGTCGTGCGTCCCTGCATCAGATTTTCCAAAGCGGCAATAACATAGGTTTCATTTTCCTGATCCAGGCCTACCGTAGGTTCATCTAAAATTAGCACCGCACTTTTATTTATTGCCGCCCGGGCAATAGCGATACGTTGACGTTGACCACCTGACGAGGAACCACCACGCTCGCTCAAAATGGTATCGTAACCTTGCGGTAGAGCGCTGATAAAATCGTGGAGCGTTAATTTTGCCGCCGCAATAATATTGGCTTCGGTGGCAAAATCCGGATCGTTAATAGCACCTAGTGCAATGTTTTCACGCACGCTTAAACCGAACAGCAAATTATCCTGCGGTACGATAGCGATTTGCGAACGCAGGCTGGCAATGGTGTAATCCTGAATGTTCACATCATCAACGCAAACCTCACCACTTTTCGGTTCATATAATCTTAATAACAAACTGGTTATGGTGGATTTACCCGCACCGGAAGGACCAACAATAGCTACTTTTTCGCCTGGTCTAATCGTGAAATTCATTCCCTTCAGCACAGGGTAGCTTTTTCCGTCGTCTGTTTCATAGGAAAAGCGGACCTGATTAAATTGAATTTTGCCTAATAGCTTGGAAACCACAAGGGCATTTGGTTTATCTTTTAATTTCCGGTTCTTCATCCAGCAAATTGACCACCCGCTCTCCCGCAGCCAATGCTTTAGATAGACGACCGGCATATTTGGCGTATTCACGCACCGGACGGAAGGAATTATTTAAATAAGACATGAAAATAATCAGATCGCCAGTGGTCATACTGCCTTTTAACACGGAATGTGCGCCATTGAGTAAAACCAACGCTGTAATCATAGCGACTATCACATCCACCTTACGCTCCAAACCGGCAGAAAGACGTTTGGATTGTACGTTTGTTGACTGCTAGCTGCATCGTCTCCGGCAAAAACTACGGATGGTTTCATCTTCTAAGGAAAGCGATTGTACTGTACGGATGGAAGCGATATATTCTGCCGCCTTGGATGCAAGGGAGCCTTCCCGTTTACGCTGCGCACGACTCACTTCATGAATTTTTCGACTGGCACGCGTAGTGCTCCACCACATGAGCGGAATTGCTAACAATGCCACGGAGGTGAGCTGCCAGTTTAAATAAAGCATCATGCCGAACATACCCAACAAAATGAAAAATGTTAGCAAGCATCGGCATAAGTGCAGTGATCACCGCCTCACGTAGCATACCGATGTCGTTAATTAAGCGCATGGTGAGATCGCCGGATTTCGCTTGAGAGTGAAAACGCAAAGAAAGGCGCTGTAAGTGTGCAAAGAGATCATTACGCACGCGGCTGAGAATTCGGCTACCGGCTAAGGCAAGGCTTACCGTACTGAAATAACTCGTTGCTGCTGTTAATAAGGCAATAAGAATAACTGCTACCGCACAACCCCATAGTAGATAGTTCGTATCCAGCGAATTTAACAAGACATCGATTATGCCTTTGTTTTTGCCGGAGTCTTCGTAGTTTCGGGCGTCAAGACATGATCCACTAGCAAAAGCCAACGGCAACGGTTTTAATAAGCGCATACCAGTAGTGAGCAATAAGGCGACCAATGCACCACTCACCAACATACTCTCAGGGCGTATGTAGTCTTTCAGTCGATAACCAACCGACCACCAAGCGTTTTTATTCATGCTACTTGCTCCTGCTTACTATCTTAGGTATGCAATTTTTTTCTTGGCAATTGCGGGCAATTTGTAAAATGCGATCCACAACTGACAGCCAACTATGGTTTTGCTCTGCAGTTAAACGTGCATTTGTACCTAGCCGCTTCGCTTCAGACGGATTGTCCAATAAAATGAGCTATAGCTTCCGCCATATTTTGCGGGTTATCCGCTTCTGCTAAGATGCCGTTATAGCTGTTTTTCAATAATGCTACTTAAATGGCCCACTTTGGTGGCAATAATCGGTAAACCCTGCCGCCATGTATTCATAAATTTTTAACGGCGAGAAATAGAACCTGTCTTGATTCGGATAAGGCGCGGTAGCAATATCCATTCGCGCAGTCACCCGGAACTTGTTCCGGCGCGACAGAACCGGTGAAATGCACAAAACCGATAAGCCTTGTTGGGCAATTTCTTCGCTTAATGTGGCGTGTTGTGGTCCATCCCCGACAATTAATAAATTGACGTTATATCCCTCTTTACGCAGCAACGCCCACGCCTGTACCAAACCCGAGACACCGTGCCAAGGTTTTAACGTACCTAAAAAGCCTAACACCGGTGTTGAAGCAGTATTGTCTTGTTGTTGAAACTTCACCGCATTTTGGTTTGCCGCTGATGCAAAACGAGCAAGATCAACACCGTTGGCAATAACATGTACTCGCCCTTTGGCACCGGAAAAAGTTTCTAAATAATCTTTTAACCCCAGGTGAGACCGCGACCATAGCATCGGCATGAGAAAAACAAATTTTAGCGATCTCTTGCGCTTCTGCTTCAAGTGGCAATCCACGATGTATTTTGTTCTTCAATTAATGGCGCATTGACTTCCAAAAATGCCGACGCATTGATGCTTGCGGGCAAATGCCATGCCAGCCTTACTCCATAAAGAATAGCGCTCGTAAACAAGGTCAAAATCACCCGCACTTTCCAACAGTTTTTCGACACTTTCATTCGCAGCAATGGCGGCAGCCGCACGTTTCTGCTGTGAATCGTTCGTCAGGTCGGGAAACCCATGGATTTCAATTTTTGCTTAATTCAGGTGGAACTTCACCACCCAAACGCTGGGCAAATAAGACTACTTCCAGCCCCCGTTGTAACATCCCCTTAATGACTTCTTGTACGTGCACTGATGCACCTTTTGGTTCCAAATACGGGAATTCCCGGATCGGCACAAATATAGGCTACTCGCATAATTTTTCCTTTTTCTATTTGCAAGTGAGTTAGCGATTCAACGAATCAGTTGTTCCGCGTTTAGCAATGGCTGCCCTTGAACAGTTTTCTTAATTCGGCAGCATTGCGATCTTCGTCGTATTCCTGTTCAATTAATGCCCGCGCATTAGTGAAAGCTGTCGTCCCAATGTTTCATCATCCAATAAACGAGTAATAGCATCGGCAAGTGCTATCGGATTTTGTGACGGAACACATAAACCGGTAACTTCATCTCGTACCAGTTCCGGAATGCCCGCTACTTGGGTGGAAATTACCGGAGTTCCCAATGCCATAGATTCCAATAAAACTGTCGGTAAGCCATCACGGTCACCGTCTTCGCTGACAACACAAGGGCAACCATCATTTGAGCTTGGCTTACCAATTGAATAATGTCAGGCTGTGGCATCGGTCCCACCATATCGATCATATCCTGAATGCCTAATCGCTCAATTTGTGCTTGTAAGGCTTCCCGTAAAGTACCGTCCCCCACTAAAAGTGCAGTGTGCGGAAACGTTGCGTTGTTTTTAGAATAGCTAACGCATCGAGCAACACATCAAAACTTCGCCACCAAACGACCGACAGCCAAAATATTACGCTTCTGTTGTTGGCGTGGCTGATAAGGGAATTTGCGCAGATCCATTCCGTTATAAATTCTGACCGCACTTTCAGCATCCGGGCCATATTGTTCACGTAAATAAGCTAAATTGTAGTCGGAAACAGTAACGGTTGCTGCCGCATCACGCATTTTGCGATCAAGTGCGGTGGATTTTTCGTATGAAAAATAAATGTCTTTAGCATGGGCAGTAAAACTGTAGGCAATATCGGCAAAAATCGCAGCCCGTCTTGCTACCGTAGTCGCTTGAGTACCAAAGTGAGCATGTAAGTGCTGTATCCCGCGTTTACGAATGGCTAAAGCCAACAAAATACTTTTGTCCAAGTTCATGTACATCACCTAGCGCCAAGGGCAATTTTTCGGCAAAACGAGGTAACTCTTTGGAAACCTTGTTGCAACAACGCCAGAATGTTTCCGGGTTGCGTTGCTTTGTCCTGGATGCGGGTGACAGGAGCGTCGCACTTGCGAAATGCTGTCCTGAAAATGGGTTTCCATCACCGGGCCCAAAAAAGCGAAAATATCAATTTTTGTACCCGCTCGCTCATGTGCCAAAATTTCATTGACCACAAAGGTTTCCGAAAAAGCGGATAACGTTTTAACACATAACCAATATACATTGGATGTAGTTCTCCCGAGGTTGTTTGAATGTTCATGATTAAACCTGCCGTAGTTATAGATTTTTATTAATGAAAGACTATCGCACCACCATATCCTGAATTTGGCGGACAACATTATCCAAACCGTTAAAAATTCAGGACATCACGGGCGTTAAGTAAAGTTTTTGTTCTCGCATCCAATGCGTGAGCGCATCAGCGTTAAGAGAATCAGGATGCAAAACAATCGACAACGCCCATTTCTGCTAATCGCGAAGCGCGGATCCATTGTTCTTTTCGTGGGGTAATGCGTGGCACGATAAGCGCCCGCTTATTCAATGACAGAATTTCCGTGGTGGTGTTATAGCCCTCCATGGATAAAATACATTCTGCATTTTGCATGAGTCTGAGCGGCTCGGTAACAAAGTCCAAAACTTGGATTTCCGGTCTGTGCAGATTCATTTCATATAGTTGCTGGCGTTGTTCTTCCGGCATTAACGCACCGGTGATTAACAAACCCTGCCAACCTTCAGGTAGGCTTGCCTGCATGAATGCTTTGGCAAGTTGGAAGCCATCTTGTCCGCCACCGACGGCACAAAGGGCATAAGGGAATTTGATATTAGGTAAGGTATCTGAGTGATACCTCGCCTGTGTCGTTGATCCAAATAACCCATATAACGCAGTTTTTCTGCAATATCTTGAGTGAATGGGTATTCTTTGGTGAAATCAAATAAAACGTGAGTCGCCGTAAATCCAAATATCGGAAAAATACAGACGTATGATTTCCAAATTCTGTAGTTTGCTCCATTGTTGACGCACGGCTTCAGGTTCATCAATAATATCACGTAAGCCCAAAACAATTCGTACACCTTTTATTTGCCAATACCGGCAATACGTTATCTAATTCGTTCATAGCACCACGAGGCACATTGTCGATAACTACAATGTCAGGCTCGAAAGCATCTAGTGCAGCATGAATAATTTGCCTTCGGATATTCACCAAACGCTCGGTATCCTTGCCCAAAGAACGGGGAACATATTGCCCTTGGAGGCGTTTTTGAAATAAGTAGGTAAGGTGACAGAATCCGCGCCCTTCGGCAATTTGAATGCGCCTGATTCCCGTACGCCGGAAAGTAATAACACTTCCATGTCGGGATAAGATTGTAAAACGGACTGCGCCAATAACATGTTACGACGGATATGCCCCAGCCCCATAGTATCATGGGAATAAAAAAAGCAATTCGGGGAGCTTTTTGAACAATGGAGCTGTGCTGAAATACTTTGCATAGCTAAGTTGTCTCCAAGTAAAAATCTTATTATTCAAAAATTATTATTAGGTTACCTTTAAGACAACTGAGAAATTTTTAGTTCATGCACAAATCACACATTAATAAACTGGTCAAACATGTGGGTATTATAAAGATGTATTATGTGTTTTTCCGATTCCCCCATCAGTATTTACTGTCATCGGAAATTCCGTATCAGCGGTAGCAGCCTAGGACAATCCTCACCTTAATTTATCGGTTTCAGACCAATTTTTAAGGTACAGATCACAGTTGATACTTTTAAATTTAAACGGTTGTTTATTCAATAGCAACAGCACACCATCTTTCACAAAAATGCTTCCACACCAAGCCCCACACTTTTTATTTTTCCCTCATTTTGTGACTTACTTCAAAGAAATAACATTTAGTCGGTTTTTCTATCTAATGTTTCCTCCTTATAAATTAGTGCTATTGTGTTTTCAGTTTCATTTTTCCGAATGTTTAATTATGAAACAGTTAGTATTTTTTTACTTGGTTAAACGCAAACGGCTAAAGTGGAGTTATTGAGAATCCGGTAAAAACAATACGAAATGCTGTAGTAGCACTTGGGTGCCTGTCTTATGTTGTTATGCCGGTAAAATAGGTTATTAATTACACATTAAGGATTGGATTATGAATAAAAATTCACCTCAAGTTTAATCGCCTTTGGGCCCAGGCTTTTCTATCAGCAGCATGGCTGTAGCACAAGACAAACTCATCGTTTACACCTCAATGAAAGAATCCCTCATCGGCGCGTTAAAAAACCAAGTTCAATGAAAAATATCCGGACATTGCCATGGACTACCAATCTGCCGGCGCAGGTAAATTGATGGCGAAAAATTGCAACGGAAAAAAAGAATCCGGGAAAAGATTATGGCCGATGTTATCTGGACAAGTGAAGTGCCTGACTTTCTTTCCAAATGAAAGAAAGTGGTATGCTTAGAAACCTATGTTTCATCGGAAAGCTAGCAATATTGTTAACCCCTATCCCTGACTTTGATGGTTCTTTTACGCCGATTCGTCTCGGAACATTAGGCATCGCCTATAATACCCGTTTTTGTGAAAAGATAGATCCTCCTGCTGCAATGGGCTGATGTCCTCACACCACAATTTAAAGGGTGCATTTGGTATTGCAAACCCTGCTATTATCAGGGTACGTCATATATGAGCGTATCGTTGTCAAATCTACATTTTTGGTTGGGAATATCTTTGAAAAATTAAAAGCAAAATAAAGCCAAAATCGGTAAAGGTGCCGGTCAGGTAATCGATGACACCGCCTCAGTGACTTTATTAGCATCATCTAGCCGTTGATTACATCACCAATGATAAAGATTAGAAAAGGAGCCCTATTAAAACTCGCTTTATCCGAAAAGAAACGTTGGTCATTCCAAGCCCGGCAGCCATTATGAAAAGGTACAGAACATCTTTCTAGCGCTTCCAAAAAATTTATTGATTTCTTGCTTTCCGAAGATGGGACAAAAAAATCATTGCACATGAAGGATACATTTACCGGTTAGAAAAAGGTATTGAACTAGACGCTGAAATTTGGTATGCCATCTCTAGAAGATGCAGTGATCAAGAGCAATTCCTGATTGACTATGAAAGAGTGTTATCGCTCAGAAAAAAGAAGAAACACGTAAAACATTTCACTCAAATTCTTCAAGGTCGTATTAATCCCGCTTGAAGGACGTGCATGATTATGGCAACAATTACATTTGAAAATGTATCCAAAAAATTCGGTTCAAATGAAGTGTTAAAAAATCTGTCCTTAGTTGTACAAGATGGAGAATGTTTTACGCTTCTTGGCCCATCCGGCTGTGGGAAAACTGTCTTATTACGCCTGCTTGCAGGATTTGATGTACCAGATAGTGGCCGTATTTTAATTGATGATGTGGTTGTTGCCGATCCCGCTACAAACACGGATATTCCGCCAGATCAACGCGGTCTAGGTGTGGTCTTCCAAGATTATGCTGTTTGGCCGCATATGACTGTCTTTGACAATATCGCCTACCCTCTTAAATTAAAGAATATTGAAAAACAAGCTCTCCATAAACAAGTGATGGAAGTGGTCGAATTAGTTAATTTAACTGGTTTAGAAGAACGTTTACCTTCTCAATTGTCAGGAGGGCAACAACAGCGTGTTGCTCTCGCAAGGGCATTAGTTGCTAAACCATCTTTAATGCTCTTGGACGAACCTCTCAATAATTTAGATGCCAATCTTCGAGAAGAAATGCGTTTTGAAATTAAAGAATTACAGAAAAAACTCGGTATTACTATTCTTTACGTAACACATGACCAAGAAATTGCCCTAGCAATATCTGATCGTTTGGCCATTATGAATGAACATGGCGATATCCAACAAGTTGGAACACCATGGGACATTTATGAGCGTTCAGAAAATGAGATGGTATTTAAATTTATGGGGCTCGCCAATTTCATTCCAGTCCGATATGAAAATAATCATCACTATATTGGAGAAGGTAATCAAATTTTAAACTGGAAAAACTTGCCACCTAACTCAGGGAAATTAGGATGTCGACCTTCGGATATCATTCTAAGCAAAGACAATGAAGGTTTACTAGGAAAAATATCAAGAGCCAGCTTTCTTGGCGCGGTAATGGATTATATGGTAGAGATTGACGGTGTAACACTACGAACAGAAATCCCAACTAATAAAGCATTACGTAATAATTTAATGTTCAATGAAGGTGAAAATTGCTTTGTCAGTTTTCATGATTTGCTTTGGTTTGATTCTGCTAAAGAAATCTAGAGGGGTTTATTATGGCTACAACTATTCAAAATAATCATCCATTCAATATTGCTAACGTTATTCTAGCCTTATCTATCGGTATCTTAGTTATCGTTGTTGCGGTTCCTGTTTTACTTATTTTTCCTCAATTCTTTTTGGGTTGATGGGCAATTTAATATCACCGATGTGGTGAATATTCTTAAGCAAGAAGAAACCTATGAAGCATTACTCAATTCACTTTTCATCGCATCTGGCGTAACTGTGATGAGTACGATTATTGGTACATTTTTTGCTTGGTTAGTGACTCGAACAGATCTACCTTATAAAGGTTTTATGAAAGTGATGTTCCTTGTACCTTTTATGCTTCCTTCTTTCATTGGGGCATTAGCTTGGAAAATGTTACTTTCACCACGTTCTGGTTACATTAACCAATTCTTCATGGATTTAGGATTTGATGGTCCTATTTTTAATATCTATAGCTATGCCGGTATTATGGCTGTAGAAACGATGTATCTTTTCCCATTCGTCTTTATCCAAGTCTGTGGTGCATTGGAGCGCATGGACCCTACACTAGAAGAATCAGCGAGAATCTCAGGCGCAAGCCTCTTTACTATTACACGTAAAATTACCATTCCTCTCGTCATGCCAAGTATCCTTTCTGGTGCATTACTCATTATGCTCTATTCTATGGCTCACTTTGGTACAGTTGCCGTACTGGGAGTAGAAAATGGTATTTTCAACATTCCAACCCTCATTTATGAACGTATTCACCAAAGTGCGGGTAGTTTTGAAGCCATTCGTACCGGTACTGTGCTTGCAACTGTTTTAGTATTCACTGCGGCACTGATTATTTGGTTACAAAAACAAAATCTTAAATAAACGGTCGATTTCCAAATCATTGCCGGGTAAAAAGCTTTCAGACCTATCGAGGTAAAACTTCGTGGTTTGAGAAAACCGTTGCTTGTTATTTGCTTACTCTACATCGCCTTTACAATCGTATTGCCTACAGTCACGATTTTCCTTGTTGGTGGATTAAAAACCTATGGATTACCAATTACATGGGAAAATCTCACCATTAGATAAACTATAAAGTTTCATCTTATTTGAATGGCAGCTGACCAAAAGATGCCATCCGCAATAGTGTGATTCCCTCGGTCTTGCTGCAGCTGTGATTACCATGTTCGCGGGGGTGATGATCTCTTATGTTATCGTCAAAATGCGTGGTCAGAGGTAAAAGGCATTCTTGAGTTCTCGGTATGCTTCCGTTCTCCGTTCTGGGTTCCGTTATCGCTCTTAGGGGTAATCCTGGCATGGAGTGGCAAATTTCGGCATTAACCTCTACAATACTGTCTGGATTATCTCATTGCCTACATTGCTCGTTATATGGCGTTTCTCACTCAAAGCCAACTCTGCAGCCTTGGAACAAGTACATGATTCCTTAGTAGAAGCTGCTCGAGCATGTGGGAGCAAGTATGTGGCAATCGTTGAAAAGACATTGTCATCCCGTTCGTCAGACCAGGGGATGATTGCCGCTTTCTTCTGATTTTCCTACCTGCACTACGCGAATTAACGGTTTCTGTTATGCTATATGGACCTTCTACCCGAACCATCGGGGTCTGCCATTTATACTCTAAATGAAGACGGTGAAACCGTTTATTCTGCTGCACTGGCGGGCATTGCGTTAATAATTATTGTGGTAGGTCAAACCGTGATAAAACGTTATGCTGAAAAAGAAAACGCAGAAAATAGCCGAATATTAGGAGAATAAGATGAGTTATATTCAACTAAATAACGTCATGAAAAATTTCGGCGATGTGATTGCCATTGACGATCTAAATCTGTCCATTGAAAAAAAGGCGAATGCTTTTCTATGCTAGGACCGTCCGGGTTGTGGAAAAACTACAACGTTACGCATGATTGCCGGCTTTGAAGATTAGATGCCGAGAAATTAAAGTCGGTGATAAAGTGCTTTCATCGAAAGCAAAACCAACTCTATTTACCGCTGAGAAAACGTCAATTTCGGCATGGTGTTCCAAGCCTTTGCGGTATGGCGCATATGTCGGTATACGATAACGTTGCGTTTCCGTTAAACGCTGAAAAAATTATCCAAGCAGGAAATTGAAAAAAACGAACGACCGATGCCTTAAGGCATACTAATTTGCTGGACGTAGCTTCCAAAAAAGCCCTGATGATCTGTCCGGTGGCGGTAAGCAACGGGTTGCATTGCACGAGCCTTAGCCCTAAACCCGGATGTGATGTTGTTAGATGAACCGTTATCCAGTCTGGATCCTCACTTAGAGAAGAAATGCGATTTTTGAAATCAGAGCAGTTGCAGCGTAAATTTGGGTTTCTTAGCATTATTTACGTGACTCACGATCAATCGGAAGCCATGGCATTATCTGATCGAATTATGGTGATGAAAAAAGGGCATGATTGAACAAATTGATACGCCACTTAAATATTTACAATAATCCGATCAATAAATTTGTATTTAATTTTATTGGTTTATCCAATCACTAAACGTCAATTTATCCGCGCAAGGCGTTAAAATTGATCACTGTGAGGGTGTATTCGACATTCAACCGCCACCACCTGCCGAATTACTGGCACAAGGCAAAGCCTTATTGGCAAGTCGCCCGTCAGAAATTGAATTCGTCAATCAAGGTGGTATTCCTGGAGTAGTGAAAACGTCGTTCTTATTTAGGTGAGGTGATTGATTACAGTATTCATATTGGGGATCAAGAACTCGTGTACAAAAAGGACGTCGCGACCCATTATTAAACGAAGGCGAACAGTGCCAAATTCAGTTTAGTAAACCACATTGGTACCCTGTTCAATAAAAATATAAAAATTCGACCGCACTTTAAGAAGTCACTCAAAGTGCGGTCGTTTTTGTGCCAAAAATCTTTGAGTATCAAAACTTCCCACAGAATTTTATTCTACAAAATGTCGTTGCGATTTATTTTTCTTCACGCCCGGCAACCAGACGATGATAATTTTCAAAACGTAGCGGATGAATTTTTTTCCTTGTTCTACTGCTTTCACGCAGGGCGCATTCAGGATCGGGCCAAATGTTTGCAGTCGCGAAATTTACAAGTGCCGAGATAAGGCTGAAATTCACGGTAGCCCTTGGTTATTTGTTCGAGTTGCAAATGCCATAAACCGAATTCTCGAATGCCTGGTGAGTCAATTAGATTTCCGCCTTGAGGAAGATGATATAAACGAGAAGCGGTTGTAGTATGTTGCCCTAAGCCGGAGGTTTCACTGATTTGTCCTGTTTGTGCATTTACTTCAGGTAATATATGATTTATCAGGCTGGATTTCCCCACTCCCCGATTGCCCGACAAAAAATCGAAGTACCATCCGCTAAAAGTGCGGTCAGTTTATCCATATTTTTTTCCGCTTTCAGCTGAAATCATCAAGGTGTGGTAGCCAATTTTTCGATAAATTTCAAGTTGTTGCTCTGCTTCCTGCCATTGTTCTTCGTTCAATAAGTCCGTCTTATTCAGCACAATGACAGCAGGAATATCGGCATTTTCACAAATCACCAGATAGCGATCAATAATATTCAAGGACAAGGCAGGCACAACAGAAGAAACAATAATAATACGATCAATATTAGCCGCCATCACCTTCAATCCGTCATAATAATCTGGGCGACTAAGTTCATTGCGGCGCGGATGCACTGCCTCAATCACGCCACTTATGCCTTGCAGTTTTTCATGTCCCTCGCGCCAAATCACGCGATCCCCAACTACCACATTAGCAATGGTACGGCGTAAGTTACAACGGAAAAATTTCACCTTGTGCATTCTCCACATCGGCATGCATCGAATAACGCGTCACTATAGTGCCGTCTTGGGTAGCACCAAGCATCTCTTCCTGCCAGTCAATCTCTTTTTATGTTTACGCTGATGATGACGGAGAGTTTTATCATTATTTGATTGAATACGACGTTTTTGGTTTTGCGTCAGTTTTTGTTTAGCCAAGTAAAAATCCTCAAAAAGTGCGGTCGTTTTTATGTATTTTTTTCGCTAAAAATAAACAAAAATTTTGTATAGGATACCCTCAAATGACACAATTAGATAAACAAAATCTGATCTGGATTGATTTAGAAATGACGGGATTAGATCCGAAACAAGAACGCATTATTGAAATTGCCACTATCGTAACGGATAAAAATCTCAATATATTAGCCGAAGGGCCTGTATTGGCAATCAAACAGTCCGACGAGTTATTAAGCAAGATGAGCGATTGGTGCGTGCGAACTCACACAGCCAACGGCTTAGTGGAACGAGTGAAAAAGTAGCAAGCTAACCGAACGTGCAGCCGAACTACAAACTCTGGATTTTTGAAAAAAATGGGTGCCTAAAGGCGTTTCCCCTATTTGTGGCAACAGCGTGGCGCAGGACAAACGTTTTTTTGTTTAAATATATGCCTGAACTGGCAGATTATTTTCATTACCGCCATTTAGATGTGAGTACATTAAAAAGAACTGGCGGTACGTTGGAAACCTGATGTGTTAAAAGGATTTGAGAAGAAAAAATACACATTTGGCGCTAGACGATATTCGCGAATCTATTGCGGAACTGGCTTATTACCGTGAGCATTTTATCCGTCTGGCTGACTAAAAACCGAGCAGGCGCACAATTTTTGTAATTTTTGCGCTTGCGCCCGACCAAAAATATTCGTATAATACGCGCTATCCAATCAAACGCGGGAATAGCTCAGTTGGTAGAGCACGACCTTGCTAAGGTCGGGGTCGCGAGTTCGAGCCTCGTTTCCCGCTCCATTTTCTCTTAAATCTCCAATTCTGAATAATAAAAAAACGGCTGAAAAATTCAACCGCTCTTTTAACAATTATTGTGAATATTTTTATTCAGCGCTTCTTCCATTTTCGTAATCTCTGCATTTAATTGATTTATACTTGCAGAAATAACCGACAATCGTTTCTCAAATTCTCGTATAACTTCTTCTGAGTGATCTTGGGATGTCATTGCTTCTACTGTCAACAACAACCCTTCTCCGGAAAGATTATATAAGTCTCTTTTTTCATGGCTAACATTTTGATTTCACTATCATTTAACGCCAAACTTTTGATACTTTTTCCCACTTCTGTCAATGTTGCACGATATTGTTGGATATTTTCTTCCAGCCCGGCTGGAACGGCTTTATTTACCATAGCCTGTTGAACCTGCTGCTGAATCTTCATTCCCAAGTTACCTAATTTCTTTGCTTGGAAACTTTCCCATTCGGATAATTTTTGATAATCAGCCTTTCCATCTGTACTAGGTTCAGCAGAAATGCTTACTGATTCGGAGGATTCCTTCGCTTTTTCTGTTTCGATAGGTTTCGCTGTTTCGATAGGCTCTGTCGCTACAACAGGAGTGTTAGTAGTGGCTGCGGATTCTTCCGTTTTTACCGTTGAAAGTGTCTTTTCAGCATTAGATTGTTGGGAGACTTTACCTACATCATCGCAAGCAGATAAAGCTAACATCAGTAATAATGCCGCGCTTAATGTGATAATTTTTCATCTCATTCCCTCGCTAAAACTTTCCTTATAAAAATAACTCTTCTTGTAAAAAACACTATTTTTCATCAAATAACAAGCATATTTAATAAGGCAACCTAAATTTTATTTAGTTCATCACTACTACATTATTCGGCAAAAAGTGCGGTACAATTTCACTTCGTTTTTTTAGCCCGAATAACTCTCAAAAAATTACATAATGGCAGAATTATCACTGTTTTCTCAATATGTTGCTGACGAAGCAGAAATGTGCGCTTTCGGCCACCGATTAGTAGAAACAATTTGTAGCGAATCTCACTCCAAAGGGTGACCCTTTATTTAAACGGACCATTAGGCGCAGGCAAAACCACTTTAAGTCGTGGTATAATTCAGGGCTTAGGTCATAAAGGCAAGGTTAAAAGCCCCACTTACACTTTGGTGGAAGAATATCGCCTGCAAGACAAAAATATCTATCATTTTGATTTATATCGTTTAAACGATCCTGAGGAACTGGAATTTATGGGTATCCGGGATTATTTTACAGAAAAATTCTATTTGCCTGATTGAATGGGCGGAGAAAGGGCAAGGATTACTTGCCGAACCTGATTTATTAGTGAATATTGATTACACAAATAATGCCCGCAATGTTCAATTGATTGCTAAAAGCAAACTTGGCAACAATATTATTAAACACTTACACTTAAATAATTAACAAATGAGACCGTTTTTTACTTTTTAAGCTTAGTTTTTTTCTTATTGCTACTCCCTGCATTAGCTAATATTTGGACGATTGCAATTGACCCTGGTCACGGCGGCAAAGATCCCGGTGCTATCGGGCGTAATTTGAAGATTTATGAGAAGCACGTTACATTGTCCATTGCTAGAGAATTAAAGGTTTTATTAGACAAAGATCCGAATTTCCGAGCAGTTTTAACCCGCAAAGGCGATTATTACATTTCAGTTCCCGAGCGTTCGGAAATCGCGCGAAAAAAATAAAAGCAAATTATCTGATTTCTATTCACGCCGATTCTCTTAATGATCCCTGATCATCGTGGTGCTTCCGTGTGGGTATTATCGAACCGTCGCGCCAATGACGAAATGGGGCAATGGTTGGAAGACGATGAAAAGCGTTCAGAATTATTAGGTGGAGCAGGTTCAATTTTAACCAGAAATAATGAAAAATATTTGAACCAAACCGTATTGATTTACAATTCGGGCATAGCCAACGGGTAGGTTATGAACTGGGTTATACGATTTTTGCGCAACTTTTTCGCAGATTACCTGCTTAAGCCGTTCCACGCCGCAGCATGCAAGCCTTTGGCGTGTTACGCTCGCCGGATATTCCTTCTGTATTGGTCGAAACCGGATTTCTTTCTAATTCGGAAGAAGAAGCCAAACTCAGTACGGCAAGTTATCGTCGTCGTGGCGGTATATGATTTATCAAGGCTTAGTTGATTATCGTCGGCGTAACGTTAACGCAGATATTAATACTATTGTGAAAGCCACGCCGTCTTATACCACTTCAGAACCACAAGTGATGGATAGTGGCCTGCGTCACAAAAGTAAAAATCAGGCGAAACTTTAGATATTTTAGCCAAAAAAATATGGTGTAAAAGTCGCAGATATTATGAGTTTAAATAAGTTAACACAGCCAAACTTACGTATCGGTGACAGCATCAAGATTCCTAATAATGGCAAAAAGTGCGGTCAAAAATTAATGACAAAAATCCACCTCAAGTGACGGACAGCGGTATTCGCCATAAAGTCAAATCAGGCGAAAGCCTTGATAGTCTTGCCAAAAAAATATGGAATAAAAAAATTGCCGGAAATCATGGAACTGAACGAGTTAAAACGTAAAGATCTGCGCATCGGCGAAATGCTTAAAAATTCCAGGGCAGGCTAAAAACAATGATAAATCCGAGAAAAACAAAAAAAGGATGCCATATCCGAATTGTTAGACAAACAAGAAAAATAAAAATAATAAAAAAAGCTGAGAATAATAACAAAATGGAGAAAGTCAGCGATATTCCAAAAATATCATATCATTCAGCAAGATCAAACGATTTATGCAGTTGGGCGTTTATATGGTATTTCACCAGATAAGATATTGAAATTAAATCCTAAATTAAAAAGATGGGAAAGTATTTGCCGGACAAAAAAATTCAAATCCGGGAATAAAAAGGAAACTTAATGCCAATTCAGATTTTACCGCCACAACTAGCCAACCAAATCGCTGCCGGCGAGGTGGTGGAACGTCCCGCCTCGGTGGTAAAAAGAATTGGTGGAAAAATAGCTCTAGATGCAGGTGCCAGCCATATTCAAATTGAGATTGAAAAAACGGCGGTGCCACTTTAATCCGGATCCGAGATAACGGTATTGGTATTGCAAAAGAAGAACTAAGCCTTGCTCTTGCACGTCATGCCACGAGTAAAATCAGTAGCTTAGAAGACTTGGAAGCAATTCTCAGTTTAGGCTTTCGCGGTGAAGCTTTTTAGCCAGTATCAGTTCGGTATCACGCTTGACATTGACATCACGCACTCAGGAACAAAAATGAGGCCTGGCAGGTGTACGCTCAAGGTCGTGATATGGAAACCACCTTAAAACCTGCCTCACATCCCGTCGGAACAACCGTTGAAGTTGCTAATTTATTCTTCAACACTCCTGCGCGACGTAAATTTTTGCGTACCGACAAAACGGAATTTTCCCACATTGATGAAGTGATTCGCCGTATTGCACTGGCTAAAATGCAAGTGGCATTCAACTTGACTCATAACGGAAAAACTTATTCGTCAATATAAAAGTGCGGTACAAAAATTCACAGAGTTTTTAAACGTGTTGCGGCAATTTGCGGTGAAGATTTTATGCAAAATGCTCTACAAATTGACTGGCAACACGATGATTTACATTTACGCGGTTGGGTTGGATTACCACATTTTACACGTCCGCAAAATGATCTAACTTATTGCTATGTCAATGGAAGAATGGTACGGGATAAAGTAATCAACCACGCTATCCGCCAAGCCTATGCCGAACATTTGAGTAGTGAGCAATATCCCGCTTTCGTACTGTTTCTCGATCTTAACCCTGAATGATATAGATGTAAACGTACACCCGACCAAACACGAAGTGCGCTTTCAGCAACAACGGCTGATTCATGATTTTATCTATCAAGGCATCAGCCACGCACTCCATTCCCAACCAATTGATTTGTTTGCCGAGATTCAAGATTCTGCCTCGTTGATCAAGTAGCCGAACCGCAAGCAAATTGGTCGGTGGTAAACTATAAACCAAAACCGTGCTGCGGCCGGACAAAATATTTTCACTCGGGAACATTCACAGAACATTCCGACAGATAGCCAGTTTAGTTATCCCTACAAAAGCTGAAAAACGACAAAAATTTCGCACCGCACTTTGTTCGTACAACCCCGACAAAAAAACCGAACAAAAGTTATACAATGAATTAATTCAAGCCCAACCAGCTGAAATATCGGCGACAACGACCGAGGTTTTGCCTCAGCAGGAAGTAACCACAGGTAATTTCCTGCGCGCACTAGCACTAATAGAAAATAAAGCTTTATTACTACAGCAAAAACCGGCAATTTTATCTATTACCGTTGACACACTTGCAAAAAACTCCGATTAACGCTACTCTTACAACAATCTGACACACCGAAACAACCGCTATTGATCCCCGTGGTCTTTCGGCTAACGAATGAACAACTTATCTGTTGGCAACAACAAAAAAAGATTTTTGCTCAAACGGGATTTATTTTTTTGATGAACATTTAGCCCAACAGCGGATTACATTAAATTCCGTTCCCGGCTGTCTGCGTCAACAAAATTTACAGAAATTGGTGATTTCGCTACTCTCAACCAATATTGAAAAAAATGTCCGAATTTTTTTAACCGCACTTTGTGAGCTATCGGAGTTTAATCCTATTCATGTGTTTGCCGATGCTGTTAATCTATTGCTCGAAGTGGAACGACTAATAGAAAAACAGAATGAAATCAGTTTACAATCCTTACTTATTAAAAATTGATTTCAGTCAGTATTTAGAGGCTGTTTAAAATAATAGATGAGAAAAAGTAAATGTCGAAGAAACCGATTGCAATTTTTTTAATGGGGCCGACCGCCTCCGGAAAAACCGATCTTGCCATTCAATTGCGACAAAATTTGCCCGTAGAAGTCATCAGCGTCGATTCAGCATTGATTTATAAAGGAATGGATATCGGCACGGCAAAGCCAAGTAAAGCAGAACTAGCCCTAGCACCACACCGATTAATTGACATTATAGACCCATCGGAAAGCTATTCGGCTGCTAATTTCCGTGAAGATGCCCTGCATGAAATGGCTGATATCACAGCGCAAGGTAAAATTCCACTCTTAACCGGCGGTACAATGCTGTATTACAAAGCCTTATTGGAAGGGCTTTTCGCCGTTGCCACAAGCAGATGAAAATGTGCGCGCGGAAATTGAATGTACGGCGGAGAAATTCGGTTGGCAACATCTTCATTTGGAGCTTAAAAAAATAGATCCAATTTCTGCGGAACGAATTAACCAAAATGATGGTCAAAGAATTAGCCGCGCTTTAGAGGTATTTTACCTAACCGGAAAAATCATTGACCGAATTAACTGAGCAAAAAAGGTGAACAATTACCTTATAATCTGTTACAATTTGCTATCGCTCCAAAAAGATCGTGCAATCTTGCATCAACGGATTAAACAACGCTTTCATAAAAATGCTTGAACTTGGTTTTCAGCAGGAAGTAGAACAACTCTATCGGCGCGATGATTTACACCCAGATTTGCCATCTATTCGTTGTGTCGGTTATCGACAAATGTGGGAATTTTTGCGTGGTGACTATGGCTATGACGAAATGATTTTTCGTGGCATCTGCGCAACTCGCCAACTTGCTAAACGCCAAACTAACTTGGCTACGCGGTTGGAAATCAGAAATTCAGTGGCTTGACAGTCTGCAAATAGGCAAAAGTCAACAAACTATTCAACAAGCCTTTGATTTAGCTATACAAAATCAATAAAACTTGTTATTATTGGACGACAGGAAGTATTCAGTCGAATTTTATCACTATAAATATAAATAAAGAGGAAAAATAAAATGGCAAAAGGACAATCTCTACAAGATCCTTACTTAAACGCATTACGTCGCGAACGCATTCCGGTTTCTATCTACTTAGTTAACGGAATCAAATTGCAAGGACAAATCGAATCTTTTGATCAATTTGTTATTCTATTGAAAAACACTGTAAATCAAATGGTTTATAAACACGCAATTTCAACTGTTGTGCCTGCACGCTCGGTATCTCACCATAATAATACGCAACAAGGGGCAACACAATCAGGCTCAACAAACAGAAACTCCTGCTGCTGAACCTCAAGCGGAATAATATTGATTAAATCCGTCAATAGTTGATTCGCAAAGTGCGGAAATTTAAGTCAGAAATTCGACCGCACTTTGGTCTCCGCCCTCCAAGCTACAACAAGTCTTTTGTGATGAAACAAATGACAAAGCGGTTGTTGTACATGTTTTCTTTTCGCAAAATCGTAATCTTGAAGATTTGAGCGAATTCTCAGCAACTCGCCGAATCTGCAAAAGTCGAAATTTCACAACTAATTACTACAGCCCGTTCCGTTCCGCAGGCTAAATACTTTGTTGGTGAAGGTAAAGCTCAAGAAATCGCACAAGCCGTAGAAATACATAATGCTAATGTGGTGTTGGTTAATCACAGCTTAACACCGGCGCAAACCCGTAATTTGGAAAGCATTTGCCAATGTCGTGTTGTGGATCGAACCGGTTTGATTTTAGATATTTTTGCTCAACGCGCCCGTTCGCATGAAGGAAAGCTGCAAGTTGAACTAGCACAGCTAAAGCATTTAGCAACCCGTTTAGTGCGACGTAAAACAGGACTAGATCAGCAAAAAGGTGCCGTCGGCTTACGAGGACCGGGGAAACCCAGCTGGAAACCGATCGACGTTTAATTAAAGTACGTATCGCGCAATTACAAAACCGATTGGAAAAAAGTTGAAAAAAACAACGTAATCAAAATCGTCAAACACGAAAAAAGCAGACATCCCGACTATTTCTTTTTAGTAGGCTATACTAACGCAGGCAAATCCACGTTGTTTAATCAACTCACTCAAGCAAACGTGTACGCCGCAGATCAGCTGTTTGCCACTCTTGATCCCACTTTTACGTCGTTTATCAATTCAAGATGTCGGCACAACTATTTTAGCCGATACGGTTGGTTTTATTAGAGACTTGCCACATGACTTGGTTTCAGCATTTAAATCCACGCTACAAGAAACTACCGAAGCATCTTTTACTGTTACATGTAATTGATTGCGCTGATCCGCGCAAATTAGAAAAATATCGCTGCGGTAAACGATGTGCTCACCGAAATCAAAGCAAATGAAGTACCGTTCCTATTAATTTATAATAAAATTGATCAGTTAGAAGATATACAACCGCACATTGAATACGATGACCAAAAACAAGCCAGTTGCAGTTTATCTCTCGGCCCAATCAGGCGATGGCATCAATTTACTGGTTGATGCTATATGCGAACGCCTGAAAAAAATGAGATTCTACATTTTTCGGTTAACGCTATCTTCGCAAGAAGGAAAAAAATTCGCCATCATCTTTATCGTTTAAATTGTATTCGTAAAGAAGAAATTAGCGAACAAGGAGATTTTTTTACTAGAAATTCAAATTGATAAAATAGAATGGTTAAAACTTATCAAGCAATTTCCAAAACTCGCAGAAAAATGACCGCACTTTCAGATACTCCCTGAATATACCTTTTTCATATTTCTTTTGATTTTTCAATACCGTATTGCTTTTTAATTTTATTGGCGATCGCCGTATGCGAAATGCCTAGACGAGCCGCCAGTTTACGCGTGCTAGGGAATTGCTCATAGAATCTTCGCAATACTTCCTCTTCAAATTTGCTCATAATTTCATCTAAAGTTTTTATCGCCGAACTGTGCCACTGTCAAAGGTATCACCTCGGGTTCAAATAAATTTAAGCCATTGATATGCAAGCGATTATCCTCTGACAAACAGCAGGCACGATACAATGCGTTGTAGAGTTCACGGACATTACCGTGCCAATGATGACGTTGTAAATATTGTAGAAAAATCTTGCTCAAAGTGCGGTGGAGAAATATTAAGTTTTTGGCTAATTTGTAATAAAAAAATAATGGGTTAACTGCTCAATATCCTCTATCCTTTCCCGAAGAGGCGGAATATATAGCGACAACACATTTAAGCGATGGAATAAATCACCTCGCACTTTCCCTTCGTCAGCATAATGTTGCAAGGGCACCTGAGAAGTGCAAATAACGCGTACATCAGCGTAATGTTCCTGCTCTTCTCCCACTCTTCGGAATGTTCCGTCATTGAGAAAACGTAGTAATTTGGCTTGTAAATTGAGAGGTAATTCGGCAACACCGTCGAGTAGCACAGTACCGCCATTAGCGTACTCAAAAAACCGATACTGTGCTTATCACTCTCTGCACGTCCAAACATTTCACTTTCTGCATCGCTGGTAGGCAGGCTGGCACAATTCACAGCAATAAATTTTTCCGCTCTGACGATTACTCAAATGATGACAGGCTTTTGCCAATAATTTCTTTGCCAGTTCCGGTTTCTCCCTGTATTAACAAGGGTGCATCAAGCAATGCGAATGCTTTCCCGATCAACTCTTTCATTTTAGGGCTTTCAGCCACAATATCATCAAACTCGCCAAATTGATTTTACATTAAAAATATTGTGAATTTTGATCCGCCATAACCCTATCCTAAATATTGCGCCTTAAGCAAAAAATTTAATCAATCATACCCTTTCACTGTAAACTTTGGAAGCTATTTATGGAAACTAATATTTACAACTTATCCATTTGTTTAATTTTATTCCCGCTAAATACCGTAGATTTTAAAGTCGTAAGCAATTCCTTATGGATATTAGTTAGGCGTGGCTTTTCATTAGCTTGAAAAAGCTAACGGACGACAGAATTCCATTGCTTTTAATACCTAATCTTGCCGTCAATAACCCGACACCAATCCCCTGCGCCGCACGCGCCGATAGCTTTGCAGTTAAATCTTGCGATAACCATTCCATTCCGATTTCATGTACTAATTCCGAAGCACCAGCAAAGGCGGCATTCAGGAATACCATTCGTAACAAAACGCAACCGGCTAATATAGCCCAATTCAATACCGTAAAGTTTTGCAATTTTATTTATTAAACTGATATTCCTCCTCGCTATAAAAAAACATATCTACCAATGCTAACGGACTTATCGCTACAATAACCGCCGCTTCCGCCGCATTTTTACTAATTAGATTTTTAGCTTGCTTATCAAAAAGATTGCAGCACATTTTTACTAAACAAATAAGTCACTTCACGTGCCGAGTGTGCATCATTAATCTGCTTTTGCCACATATTTAAAGCCGGATTTTGCGCTTCAATTCGCATTGTACGGGCAACCTCCCAACAAAGTTGCTGAGCTTGCTCCCCGTCTTGTGCCGAGATGTCGGACTGGAAGCTGCCCTCGCTTTACGCAAAATTTGTTCGCTTTGCTGTTGCAAAATAATTCGCTTTTTCAATTTAACCAAACGTCGCCATTCGCTCACAATTGCCGTCAGCCCAAGTAAAACAACACCTAAGCCGACTAATGCAAAAGCAAAAATAAATCCATTGGTTTGCAGCCCAAGTATCAAGTAGCCATTGTACCGATTGCGCTACGGTCGCACCTAAAAATAACACGGCCGTTGCACCAAGTAATTTTTTCCACCAACGCGGTTTCGGTTTCACAGCCCGTTCAAACTCGGCATTCAGCAGGTTTGCCTGTGAGGGTTCTTCTATTACTACATCCGGCTCAATGGAAATTTCTGTAGTAGCTAAATTCCTGCTTGGGTTGAAAATCCTCCGTGTTTACAACCTGCTCATCCTGTCGACTAAAAATTTGTTTTGTCATTTCTCCAATACCACCTGTTTCCTTTTAAATCCAGCTCAGTAGTAAAGTGCGGTCAATTTTCTTACCGTTTTTAAAAACTCCCTAAAAATCAACCGCACTTTTGACCTTTATTCTAACTTATCACCCAATAAAAACTGTAATACTGAATCCATACGCAAATGCGGAATACTCTCCCAGGCTCCAACGGTTGCGGCTCAAACTGGTCAAAGTCAAATTTTTGCTTTGACCAAAACCTCAGACGGTAACTTATTCGGAACCGAACCTGGATAAACGGTAATTTTCTGTTTATCACTTGAACGCACACCTTGCAAACGCTTTTGAAAAATTTTACCGTTTTGATTCACTGCCACTTGCTGTGTCGCACGAATTGCAGCGATAGCCGTATAATCGGTTTCAATGCCTTCAAACTCAACATAGCGCCCACCTTCCCTGTACCAGCTGACGCAACAAACTAACTAAATTCGGGATCTGTTCCGCAGTAATATGATCAGCTTTACTGGCAATAAACATTAATTTATCGATTCTCGGTGAAAAATAAGCGATTAAGGAAACTGCGCTTGCCATAGTGAAAAATTCTTGAACAGTTGTTGCAAACCTTCCTGCATAGTCAGAAAAACGCCTGACGGCTATGGTTAAGTGCGGTCAAACAATCGGCTAAAAATAACCTGACGATCGAAGCGGGCAAAATAATCCTGATAAAAGCGTTTTTACAATATGCTGGCGGTAATATCTCATAACGTTGATTTAAGACTGAAAAATAACTATTTGAAGCTGCATTGTGTTTTAATTTTTGCCATTGTTCTTCGGTCAGATGCACTAACGGACAAAATTGTAATACCGGCGCACCTTCCAATTCTCCCGGTAATACAAACCGACCCGGTTGAATAAAATGCAATCCTTTTGCTTTTACAATCTAGTAAGTAAGCCGTGTAATCCTTAGCCAACTGGGCCAAAATATCTTCATTTGCTGCCGCGCTAAGATCAATTTTCTTTAACTTCTCCAGCCATGCTCTACCCAATTCCGCCCGAATACCGCTAAAAAGCCCTGCAACTGCAACGACCATTGCTGATAACTCAAATCCAACAATGGCAGATCCAGCAACCACTCTCCCGGATAATCAAAAATATCCAAATAAAGTGTACTTCTTTCTTTAATATAACTTAGCACCCCTTGATTACGCTGATAATGTAGCGCTAAACGGGTTTCACTCACTCCGCGAGTAGATTGCGGAAATACCGGAGGACTACGCATTAAGTCGTTAAGATTAGCTTCATAATCAAAACGCGGCACCTCAAATCCTGCTGAGGGAATGCGTTTAACCGCAACAATCGAACAGTTACGAGCCGCTTCAAATAACGGTAAATGTGGATTATTAACTCTATTAATATGCAATAATTGATTAATTAAACTGGTAATGAATGCTGTTTTTCCCACTACGGCTCAAACCGGTCACTGCAATGCGTAAAGTGCGGTCCAATCCGAGATCGATTAATTGATTGAGCTCTTTTTGAATAGTATTAAACATTTTTATTTCTCAATTCCGTCAATATATCTTACAATTCGTCATAATTTATCATGAATAGCTGACGTTATGCTTAAATTTGTACTGATTTTGCACATTTTATTGGTAAGCCAAATTTCTTTTGTTGTGGCTGCCCCTGAGCGTGCCCTGATATTCTGACAAAAACGGTTTGACTTATTGCACGCACGCAGGCGGTTTTTCTTTTAATCCGCAAACTACCGATGCGGGAACCAATATGAATTTAGTCACGGAACAAATTTACAACAAGCTGTTTTGAAATGCGTAATCATGATGCCAGAGTCACTCCCGAACTGGCTCAATCATATAGCTATATCGGAAGACGGAAAAACTATTATCATTAACTTGCGCAAAGGTGTAAAATTCCATCACACTCAATGGTTTACGCCCTAGTCGAGATTTTTAACGCTGACGATGTGGTCTTTTTCCCTAAATCGCGTACTTGACATAGTACTTCCTTGCCCTGAATTTGACAGTTCGGAACAAAATGATTCCTTCAATAAACAATATAAAAATTTTCCACGAATTAGCTAAAAAAACACGTTTTCCCTATTTTGAAAGTATTAAGTTAAAGAAAAATCGAGCAAGTCGAAGCCATTAACCCATATCAGGTGAAAATTACATTATTTGCACCTGATGCATCTATTTTGTCTCATCTGGCAAGCCAATATGCAATTATTTTTTTCACAGGAATACGCATTACAGTTAAACGCAGACGATAATTTAATTCAATTGGATATTTTTACCGGTAGGTACCGGTCCTTATCAGCTTAAAGATTACGTTCGCAGCCAGTATGTGCGTTTACAGCGCCACGATCAATATTGGCAAAAAGCCCAAATAGACAATATTATCATTGACTTAACCACTGACAGAACCGGGCGTTTAGCCAAATTTTTTTAACGGTGAATGCAATATAGCGGCTTATCCCTGAGGTCAGCCAGTTAGGTTTATTAAAAAAATGTACAGGGTAAATTTGAAATTAAATCCACTGACGGAATGAATCTGGCTTTTCTCGCTTTTTAATTTTTCAAAAAGAAAAAAATGCGTTCTCTTGAACTGCGCCGTGCTATTTCACAAGCAATTAACCGTAAGCGCATCATTGAAAATATTTATTACGATACGGCAACTTTAGCCAATGAAATCATTCCGAAAGTCTCCTGGGCCTCCAGCCAACTTCCGTATAATGAATATTCCATCTACAATCCCGAACAGGCGGAAAAACACTACGGAAGCAAAACTTGTCTTTAAATATATGGGTATTGAACGAGGAACAACTTTATAATCCCGCACCGCTAAAAATGGCAGAATTAATCCGCTTCGATTTAATGCAAGTAGGCGTGCAAGCCAATGTACAAGCGGTAACCCGTAACCATTTGATTAAAACTCTAAAAATAATTCTGCAGATTATGACATGATTTTAACTGGTTGGCTTGCCGGAAATCTGGATCCCGACAGTTTTATGCGTCCTATCTTGAGTTGTAGCAGTCAAAATGATATTACCAATTTAGCCAATTGGTGCAATCCGTCGCTTGATTATATATTGATTTTTGCCTTTAAACACCAAAAGAGCTGAAATTGCGAACTTATGAATATAGGGAAGCGCAAAAATCATTTTAAATCAACTTCCTATCATACCTATCGCGCATGTTAAACGCATATTAATCGCTGATACACATATTGACGGCTTGGAATTAACACCTTTCGGTAACATTAATTTTTGATAAGCTGTCTCTGCGTCAAGATGAAAAATAAGGTGAAAAATGATTGCTTCGCTTTTTCGTCGCGCATTTTTAATAAAGCGTCACTCTATTCATCTTGTCTTTGGTCAGCTATCTTATTTTTAATGCGTGATCCGCTTAATCAGGCACTTGCAGAACCGTATTTTTTATTCAGGTTATTTATATTATATAAAAATGCTGTCGCAAGGCGACTTAGGGATAACTTATAATGGTGGCGACCTTATATTCCTTAATTTTAACCGTTCTACCACCGACACTAGAGCTTTTGTTTCGTTGCAATGTTCCTATCTTTTTGTTTGGTATTCCATTAGGCTTGTTAGGCGCGCTGAATAGTCGCAATCTGTTTGGTAGTGGTATAAGTGCGGTCACTTCTTTGGGCATTTCTTTACCGGTATTTTGGCTTGCTCCCATTTTTGCTGTATTTTTCCGCAATTTATCAGTGGGAAATCTCAGCGATCGGACAATTCAATTTATTATATGAAATTCCTCAGGTGACCGGATTTGCGATTATTGATGTTTGGCTAGTTGATCAACCTTATCGTATCAAAAATCATTCAAAAGCGTTTTTACAGCATCTGATACTACCTACGCTAATTCTTGCGATTTCACCGACAATGGAAATTTCCAGAATTGTTCAACAACGCGCCGAATATGTCTTTAAGCAAAATTATGTTAAAGTGGCAGTGACGCGAGGTTGGTCAACATTCAAGATTTTACGGAAATATGTATTGCGCAATACACTTCCCTTTGTTAATTCCGCAACTTACCCGTTTATTTTACGTTGGTATTAGCACAATGCATGTTGATTGAAAACAGCTTCGGGTTGGCCGGGTATCGGTCGTTGGTTAATTGATGCCGTAGGTCAACAAGACTATAACAGTATCTCCGCCGGTGTCATTATGATTGGTTTTATGTATCATTTTTATTAATATGTTCAATGAATTTTTCGCTTTCCTGTTAGATCCATTAAATAAAAAGGGTTGGTATGCAAGATAAAGAGCCGAGGAATTCCGTGACAGCGCTGCAATAAGGGATATTTGGCAATATTTTCGCAAAAGATCGCTTTGGCGTTATTTTTGTCTGTATACATTTTTAGCCTTAATTTGGACCGCACTTTTTCAGTTCGGTTCTCTCTCCCTACAACAGTAACGCGCAGTTTGTTGGCAAAGAATTGCTGCCGCCTTCTTGGGTAACAGAAGGTACAGTAACTTATTTCTTCGGCACTGACGATATCGGACGGGATCTATTTAGCAGAATGTTACGAGGTACAACCTATACTTTCGGTAGTGCCGTTATAGTGGTATTTTTATTGCCGTTATCGGGGGAGTTTTAGGGATTTTGGCAGGAATGTCGCAAGGCTTAAAAGCGCGGGTTTTGGGGTCATTTTAGACGCTTTCCTAGTGGTACCAATTTTATTACTCGCTATTATCATTGCCACATTAATGGAACCCAGCTTAATTAATGCCATGCTGGCAACCGGTCTGGCACTATTACCACATTTTGTTCATCAGATTTATCACGCGGTACAAAACAGAATTGAAAAAGACTATGTTTTGACGCTTCGTCTAGATGGTGCTTCCAATGGTATTTTTATTAAAAAGAAACGATTTTTACCTAATTTAAGCGTGCCTTATATTCGAGAGATTTCACGTGCTTTTACCCTTGCTTTACTGGATATCAGCGCATTAAGTTTTATTTCACTAGGCGCGCAACGTCCCTACACCTGAATGGGGGCAATGATTCGCGATAGCCTTGAGTTGATCTATCTCGCCCCTTGGACTGTCATTTTACCTGGGCTTGCTATTATCAGCTGTACCCTAGTGGTTATGATTCTAGGCAACCGGCTATGTAAAAGCCATCGAAAAATATTCGGAATAGGTGTTAACATGGCTTTATTGGATATTCGTAATCTTTGTATTGAAATCAAAACCCTACCGGGCGCGTTAAAGTGGTAGATAATGTTAATCTCACCCTTAACGAAGGCGAAATCTGCGGTTTTGGTTGGAGAGTCAGGTTCAGGCAAGAGCTTGATTGCTAAAGTCATTTGTAACGCTTTTTAAAGACAATTGGGTTATCAGTGCGGAACGCTTCCGCTTTAAAGACGTAGAACTATTAAAACTTAGTTCAAGTCAACGCCGTAAACTGGTAGGTAATGAAATTTCAATGATTTTTCAGGATCCTTTGACTTGTTTTGATCCGAGCAAAAATCGGTAAAACAAATTATACAAAACATCAAATTCAAAAGGCCGTTGGTGGCAATGGTTTGGTTGGAAAACCGAGCTACGGATTTATTACACCGCGTCGGCATAAAAAGATCATCAAACAATAATGAATAGCTATCCGCACGAAATTACCGAAGGCGAAGGGCAAAAAGTGATGATTGCTATTGCTGTGGCAAAACCAACCTAGCTCTGTTAATTGCGGATGAACCGACATATTCATTAGAATCGGCTACCCAACAACAAATTTTCCGTTTACTATCGGGTATGAACCAAAATAATAATACTTCCATCTTATGGACATGCAGTGATATTGAAAGTATCAGCGAATGGTGCGATCGTTTTGTTGTATTATACTGTGGCCAGAATGTCGAATCAGGACCTAAAGAAAATATTTTAGAGACTCCACATCACCCTTTACACTGCGGCACTGCTCCATTCCATTCCTGATTTCAGCCAGCCATTACCGCTAAAAAGCCATTTGAGTACCCTGCACGGCACAATTCCGTTACTGGAACACTACTGATAGGCTGTCGCCTAGGACCTCGCTGCCCATTTTCGCAAAAAAAATGCGTAGTTAAACCACCGATACGACGTATTAAACAACATGAATTTGCTTGTCACTATCCGCTTAATCTGCGAGAAAACCAACAACGCAAAGAACAAGAAGATATTAGCCCGTTAATCCTCAATATTGACGGCAAAACCGAATAAGGACAAATTAATGACTGCAGTTATTGGAAGTAGAAGAACTTTCTAAAACCTTTAAACAGAACACAGGTCTATTCGGCAGTACGGAATTAAAAGCCGTGGAGCAAATTTACTTTTCGTCTGGAACGTAAACAAACCCCTAGCTATTATCGGCAATAACGGTTCCGGAAAGTCTATTTTGGCTCGAATGCTTTGTCGGCATTATTGAGCCGACCTCAGGCAGAATTTTTATTTAACGGTACGCCACTTAAATACGGTGATCATCAATATAGAGCAAAGCATATCAGAATGATGTTTCAAGATCATAGTGCTTCACTCAATCCACGCCTGAATGCCGGTCAGATCTTAGATGCACCGTTACGCCTGTTAACAAATCTAAAATGAAGCGCAGCGTAACGAAAAAGATTTTTTTCACACTCTTCGTTTGGTAGGACTTTATCCTGATCACGCTAATGTGCGTATCAACTTAATGTCGATTAGCCAAAAAACAGCGTATTGCTTTTTGCTCGCGCACTAATTTTAGAACCCGAAATTATTATTTGTGATGACGCGCTTAATGCCCTTGATGCTTCGGTTAAAACCCAACTCACCAATTTAATGCTAGAAGTACAGGAAAAGTTCGGAATTTCATATATTTATGTAGGGCAACATCTGGGAATTATTAAGCATATTTCAGATCAAATGCTAGTGATTGATCAAGGACAAATGATAGAATATGGCGCAACCCGCAAACTACTCAGCCAGCCAAAAAGCCGACATTACCCTGACGCCTAGTCGAAAGTTACTTCGGTAAAATTCTTGACAGCAGTGCATGGGATACACCATCTCAAGACTAATAAACATCAGCTATAAAACAACGATTAAAGCATCATGGATTTTCCAAGCATTTTTAAAATCGGCATAAAAATAACCGCACTTTTAACCTTGGGAGAGCCCTCCGGTTTTAAAGTGCGGTCATTTTTCAGTGTTTTTATAGCCGGCTGCTTTATAAAGGCAAAGTACCAATTTAGGCCGCTACCATCACCATTGCCGGACGAATCACACGTCCGTTTAATAAATAGCCTTTCTGTAATACTACAGTAATTTGATTGGTTTCAAAGCCTTCCGACGGTTGCATAGAAATAGCCTGATGTAAGTCAGGGTTAAAGATTTCACCCACGGCACCCACCGGTTCCACTCCGAAACGCGCTACTGTAGCCAATAACTCCTTTTTAAGGTTAACTCAACCCCACCAAACAAAGCTTTTTATTGTTTCATCCTCCAAGTTTGCAGGCGTTGCAAGCGCGCTCTAAATTATCAATTGTATTTAAAATATCCTTAGCAAATTTTTCCAATGCAAATTTATGTGCTTTTTCAACATCTTGCTCTGCACGGCGACGCATATTATCAATTTCAGCACGAGCACGTAAATTCAGTTCCTGTTCTCTTTTTGCATTTTTCTTCATTCTGCGCAGCTAGGGCTTCTTGCAATTCTTGCACACGAGCAATCGCTTCCTCTAACGGATCTCCGCCATCTGTATGTTCTGCCTCAACCGCCTCAATTTGCATTTCATTTTTGTTCTGTCTTGTTCTCTGAGTTCTCAGCTGTTTGCGTATCGACTTTGTTCTCTGCGTTTTGTGCCCTGTTCTGTCATTTTTCTCCATTAATCAATATTGGGGAATTGTACAAAAAAAGGGAGGCCAAATAAAAGCCCTTAGCTCTTCCCGATCAGAGCCTTTGATGTATAATATAGGGGTTAATTTTTTAATTCAAGTTGTATGTATAAAAATGGAAAGTAATAATTTTAGCTCGTCCAATCCGATTAACGAATTGTATAAATCTTTAAAACCATAGGTTTAGTAGGGCGACCGAGAGCCCATACTCTACAAATGCATAAAAACCTATTTCAATGGTTACTTGAACGTGGCTATCATGTTTTGGTGGAAGAAGAAGTCGGTAAAGAATTGCATCTACCTGTTAATCATATTGCTACACTCGAACAAATCGGTAAAGAGGTGCAACTAGCGATTGTTATTGGTGGTGATGGCAATATGCTTTGGTCGTGCACGTATATTATCCAAATATGGTATTGCCATGATTGGGATTAACCGTGGAAATCTAGGTTTTTAACCGATATTGACCCTGAAAAATGCTTATGCCCAACTTCAGGCCTGTTTAAACGGAGAATTTTTGTTGAAGAACGTTTCTTATTAGAAGTTCAAATCGAACGTGAAGGCAGAATTATTTCCCGTAGCTGCGCAGTTAATGAAGCGGTAATCCATCCTGCCAAGATTGCCCACATGATCGATTTTCATGTTTATATTGATGATAAATTCGCCTTTTCACAACGTTCCGATGGCTTGATTATCGCTACACCAACCGGCTCGACAGCTTATTCGCTTTCCGCCGGAGGACCGATTCTGATGCCACAAATGAATGCCATTGCCTTGGTTCCAATGTTCCCACATACACTGTCTTCACGTCCACTGGTCATTGATGGTGACAGTAAAATCTCAATGCGTTTTGCCGAATACAACACACCATATTTGGAAGTTAATTGCGATAGTCAATTTCCACTTGAATTCAATAGCGATGACATTGTTGCCATTGGTAAATGCCCGCACAAATTGAAGCTATTACATTTGCATAGCTATAATTATTATAACGTATTAAGCGCAAAAATTAGGCTGGCTCAAAAATTATTTTAAAAGGCAGAAGCAAAAATCTTTACTGTATAAAAAAATTCACATATATACTACTATTCATACAGTAAATAAGGATTTTTGCGATGCTTACTCAACTCACTATCAACAATTTTTGCTATCGTTCGTCATTTAAATATTGAATTAGCACAAGGAATGTCCGTCATTACAGGAGAAACCGGTGCAGGCAAAATCTATTGCTATCGACGCGCTTGGACTTTGCCTTGGACAGCGTGCTGAAATTTCAATGTTACGTGAAGGTCAAGAACGCACCGAAGTTTGTGCAACCTTTCATCTTGATATAAAAAAAGCCCGGCAGTCGAATGGTTAAAAAGAACAGGGAATTGCAAGATCCTGATAATCCTGAAGAGTGCATTTTTGCGTCGAATCATCAATAGCGATGGTCGCTCTAAAGCCTTTATCAACAGAACCCTGTTTCCGCTGTGCAATTAAAGGAATTAGGCCAGTATTTGATCCATATTAACGGGCAACATGCTTCACAGTTATTGCTAAAAAATGACTTTCAATTACAAACACTGGATAATTTTTTTGTGCGCATTCGGAGTTATTGAGCCAAATGCGCGAAAGCTATCAACATTGGAAAATGTTGCAGCAACAAGTAAAGCATTTCCAACAAAGATGTGCAGAAAACGAAGCGAAGAAACAACTTTTGCAATATCAAGTACAAGAACTGGATGAATTCAACCTTCAACCTAATGAATTCCTGGAATTGGAAGAAGATCATAAACGTCTATCAAACAGCGAACAGCTCACGGCACTTTTCCCAATCCGCCTTGCAAATGTTAAGTGAAAATGAAACCGTCAGTGCCGACAGTTTACTCTATCGTGCAAGTCAATATATTGATGAGTTAGTAGAATTAGATCCTCGTTATGCTGATGTTCAAACCATGCTACAAGATGCGTTGATTCAAGTTCAGGAAGCTACGGCAGAAGTGCAACAGCTTTCATCTCACATTGAACAAGATCCTCACTTATTGCAGGAGATTGAACAACGAATGGGGCAAGCAATTCAACTTGCACGTAAACATAACACAAAAACCGGAAAGCTTTAACCGAATTGCATCAATCCTTGAAACAGGAATTAGAACAGTTAATTGATTTCTCGAGAGCGAAGAAGAGCTTGTTGCACAAGAGAAGCAAGCGTATGAAAAAAATGTGAAAAAGCGACCGCACTTCACCAAAGTCGTCAGCTGGGCGCAGCTAAATTAGCTCAACTGGTAACTAAATCTATCAAACAGTTGGCAATGGAAAATGCGGAATTTTTATCGAATTAAATGCAGATTACGACAAAAATCACCTCCAACGGAGCCGACAGTGTGGTATTCAATCTACAAAGCAATTTGGTAAATAGCTCAGCCTTTAGCAAAAACTGCATCAGGTGGAGAACTATCGCGAATCGCTTTTGGCAATTCAAGTGCTGACATCCGATAAATCTGCTACTCCAACCCTAATTTTTTTGATGAAATTGATGTAGGTATTAGCGGAGCAACTGCGAGTGTCGTCGGTAAATTATTACGCAAGCTAGGAGAAAAGTGTCAGGTACTATGTGTAACCCACTTACCACAGGTGGCAAGTCAAGGACTACATCATTTCACAGTGGAAAAATTTACTGTAGAAGGAAAAAAACAGAGACAAAAATGACCGCACTTTCCTCAGCCGAACGTATCACAGCAATAGCTAAACTACTTGGTGGCAGTAAAATTACTGATACAGCCTTAGCAAACGCACGGGAAATGTTAGAGCAGGTTTAAGTCAAGGTTAAACATATGCGGATTCGATTAGCAAGCCATACCGGCTTTTAGGAATGGTAGTTCAATATTGTTTTTATATAAACCGTTTGATATGCAAATATTCTTCCACATCAAACGGTTAAACATAACATATTGCGAAAAATTAAAGAATAGTAATTAAATAATCTCTTTCGGTATTTGAACATAACTTACCGACTTCAATTAATTTAATTCCTGCATTTGCTGCGACAGTAAATACTTCTGTTCAGCCTCAGGTTTAACGGCGATTAATAATCCACCGGAGGTTTGCGGATCACAGAGAACTGCTTTTTGCAACTCGGTCAGCGGAGAAATCTTATGACCGTAACTGTCAAAAATTCCGCCCCGTGCCGCCCGGTACACAACCTTTTTCGATATAATACTCTACTCCGTCCAATGTTTTTGATTTGGTTGAAATAAACTTCTGCATTAAGATTCGAACCTTCGCAAATCTCACTTTAAATGCCCAAAGTAAACCGAAACCTGTAACATCTGTCATGGCAGTTATGCCGTCAATTTCAGAAAATTGACTACCGATATTATTCATTTGACACATTGTTTCGGTCGCTAAACCTTTATGTTCAGGTTTAAGTTTGCCTTTTTTCTCCGCCGTGGTCAGCACACCGATCCCTCAACGGTTTGGTTAAATATAATTTACAAACCCTCTTGTGCAGAGGCGTTTTTCTTCACTTTTTCCGTTTTAATAATTCCTGTTACGGCAAGACCGAAAATCGGCTCAGGTGCATCAATAGAATGCCCACCGGCTAAAGCGATACCGGCTTGTTGACAGGCAAAACGCCCACCGTCCACAATACGCTGTGCTACTTCGGCAGGTAATAATTTGATCGGGAAACCTAAAATAGCGATTGCCATAATTGGCTTTGCCGCCCATAGCAAAAAAATATCGCTAATTGCGTTTGTCGCAGCAATACGCCCAAAAATCAAAAGGATCATCAACAATAGGCATAAAGAAATCTGTGGTACTGATAATTTCCAATTCCGTTACCAATATCATATACCGCCGCATCATCTTTGGTTTCATTGCCGACTAATAAGTTCGAATCGACAAATTTTTTTCCATTTCACTGTGTAAAAATCTTTTCCAATACTTTGGGGAAATTTTACAACCACAGCCTGCACCATGGCTGTATTGGGTTAAGCGGATACCCTCAGCAATCGCGCTATCGAGTTCTTGTTGAAGTGCAGCCAGATTTTCTTGCATTTTCGTTTCCTCATAAACTTATAAAAGACCACAAAATTATACTGTACTTTTGACAAAGTGCATTCAAAAAAATCTAATTTTTTTCTTAACTGCACTCTTTTTAAAGGTTTCATCGTCTCACAAACAGTTGTAGCGTTACAGTGTTATGCCGTCTCTGATTTCCTGTTATAATAACTTGGTTCATCACGTTTATTATCAAGCGAGGAAAATATGTCAAACATCAGTAAACAACAAGTTTTGGACGCTTTTCACTTCCGTTCCGCCTGTCGTTATTATGACCCGAATAAAAAAATCAGCCGCGAGGATATGGACTATATTTTAGAACTAGGGCGTTTATCACCTAGTTCGGTGGGTTCCGAACCGTGGAAATTCATCGTGTTGCAAAATCCTCAAATTCGCGAAAAAAATCAAACCATTCTGCTGGGGGAATCAAACATCCAATGGAAGAAATGAGTCATTTGGTTGTCATCCCTAGCGAAAAAAAGAATGCACGTTACGATTCAGAATTTTTCCGTATATCTCTGGAAAAACGCGGGCTAACCCTAGGAACAATTAGTAACAACAATAGAACGCTATAAGAGCTTTCAAACCAATGATATCAAGGTATTGGAAAATGAACGTACTTTTGTTTGATTGGTGTGCCAAACAAAGTTACATTGCACTCGCCAATATGATGACTGGGGCAGCATTAATCGGCATAGATAGTTGTCCGATTGAAGGTTTTAATTATGCCAATGTGGAACGGATTTTAGCCGAGGAGGGCGTTTTTTGACTCAATGAATACGGCATATCCTGCATGGTAACTTTCGGTTATCGGGCTAAAGAAATTAAAAATACCGTAAACCAGCGGAAGAAGTCATCTCTTGGATTGAATAATTCAAATCATCTCAAGTGCGGTCAAAATTTCTCACATTTTTCGACCGCACTTTCCCACCCTCTTACTTCCGGTAAAAAAACAACGTTGTATAAAAAAACGCTAAAGGAGACTGAAATGTCACTCGCCAATTTACTCCACTATCGTCGCGCCGTGCGTTATTATGATCCTGATAAATCTTTGGATGACGAGAAAGTCCGTCAATGCTTACAATTGGCAACGCTTGCACCGAGTAGTTCCAATATGCAGCTATATGAGTTTTATCACGTTACCGACAAACAGATTCTAAACCAACTGGCGCACGCCTGTTTAGATCAACAAGCCGCTACAACCGCCCAACAACTGGTGGTGTTTGTAACCCGACAAGATTTGTACCGTCAACGGGCACAAGCTAATATTATTTTTTTGAAGAAGACAATATTAAACGCAACAGTCCGCCTGAAAAAAACACGCTAAGCGAATTAAAGACAAAAAACACCTATTACGGCAAATTGATGTTGTTTATTTACGCCCGCTGCTTCGGGCTACTGGGACTTTTGCGAAAAATAATGATGTTTGTAGTACACCTGTTCCGCCCGATTACCGTAAATGTTTCCGAAACGGATATGCGAATCGTGACCCACAAAAGCTGTGCCCTTGCAGCACAAACCTTTATGCTGGCAATGGCGGAAAAACGGCTATGACACCCTGCCCTATGGAAGGACTGGACGCTTTGCGGGTAAAGAAAATCCTGAATCTGCCGTATGGTGCAGAAATTAATATGATCATCGCCTGCGGAATTCGTAAAAGCGGACGCGGTATCTGGGGTGAACGCTTCCGCTTACCGTTTGAGGAAGTTTATCGAAAAATATAATGCAAAAGTGCGGTCAAAATTTTCAGTGTTTTTTCAAGTTAAAACAGACTAAAAACCGACCGCACTTTTCTAAGCTAAGTTTTCCGAGTTTAAATTATAGTAGCATCAAGCCAATTCCCCATTTGATAATATCGAAGGAGAATTTGCTTTCTTCTAGATTACCTTTTTTTCATTTTTCTTATCATCGCCGGTTTTTCTTCCACCATAGCGCTTTTTATATTCGCCTTTTACCACGGCTAAATCATCACGCGCCTTGGTACGTAACGTACGGCATTGCGCTTTATCCATCTCGTCCGCTTTGTTATCTTTAAATTTTTTTGTATTGCAAAGTGGCGTAGTCCATTGATTTTTGATCATCTTGGATTATCTTCACGTTATCTGCGCCAATTACACTTTCCAATGGATAAAAGAACACATATTGCGAATAAATATACGCATCTTCTTTTGAAAAAAATGCTCTTTTTGAATACGGGTTAAATTTGGATAAATACACCGCTCCGCCTGATCGCTCGCTAATGCCCAACGTTCTGCATCACTTTCAGAAAGCTGATAATGTGCTCCAGCATATTCCGCCGGGATCGTTACCTGTTCAGAACCCAAAGAGCAAGCTGTTAATAAGAAGGTTATTCCGAGTGAAATAATTTTTTTCAACATTGTCGTTCCTTATGTTAAAACAATTTTTGCGCGATTATGGCAAATTTTTTTACTGAAATGCAAGATCTACGCTCGATAGATCTAGAAAGTGCGGTTAAAAACACCAGTTTTTTTACCGCACTTTAATGAGCAGCGTTGCTATCATTGTAATATTGAACGCAAAGCTTCACCAATGTCTGCGAGGCTGTTCACCGTCGTTACGCCCGCAGCTTGCAAGGCCGCGATTTTTTTTCATCAGCAGTGCCTTTTCCGCCACTAATGATAGCGCCTGCATGTCCCATTCTGCTTGCCTTTTTGGAGCAGTTACTCCGGCAATATAGCCAAGTACCGGCTTAGTGATGTGGTTTTTAATAAATAAAGCCGCTTCTTCTTCCGCCGAACCGCCAATTTCGCCAATCATTACGATGGCTTCTGTTTCAGGATCAGCCTGAAATAATTTAAGAATATCGATAAAAATTAGAGCCTGGGATCGGATCGCCGCCAATTCCGACGCAGGTAGATTGCCCAAAACCCTCATCAGTAATTTGTTTCACGGCTTCATAGGGTCAATGTGCCGGAGCGGGAAACAATACCGATTTTACCTTTTTATGTATATCACCCGGCATAATCCTGATTTTTACATTCATCCGGAGTTATAACACCAGGACAGTTAGGACCAATCATCACGACACCGGTTTCATTTAATTTTTTTGCTTCACTTGTAACATATCTAAGGTCGGAATGCCTTCGGTAATACAAACGATAAGCGCAATTCCGGAATCAATCGCTTCTAAAATCGCATCTTTGCAAAACGGCGCCGGCACGTAAATCACTGTTGCCGTTGCGCCCTGTCGCTTCCACGGCTTCGCGCACAGTATTAAATACCGGTAAACCTAAATGAGTAGTTCCGCCTTTTTCCAGGTGATACACCACCTACTAAGTTCGTACCGTAAGCTAAAGCCTGTTCGCTATGAAATGTGCCCTGCCCACCTGTAAATCCCTGACAAATTAGCTTAGTTTCCCGATTAATTAAGATCGCCATTTAGTTCTCCTCCGCTGCCTTTTACCGCCTGAACCGCCGCATCAGTTAAACTCTGCGCCGCTATAATATTTAATCCGCTTTCAGCAAGAATTTGGCGACCTAAGACCGAATTATTTCCCTCCAAGCGAACCACTACAGGAACCCGTACACCCACTTCATTGACCGCAGCAATAATGCCTTCGGCAATTAAATCACAACGCACAATTCCACCAAAGATATTCACTAAAAATTGCCTTAACCGATTGATCAGATAAAAATAATTTTTAAATGCAGCAGCCACTCTCTCGGCAGTAGCACCACCGCCCACATCAAGGAAATTAGCCGGTTTGCCGCCATGCAACTTCACAATATCCATCGTGCCCATAGCTAAACCTGCACCATTAACCATACAGCCGATGTTGCCGTCCAGAGCAACATAATTGAGGTTCCACTGCTCCGCTTCTGCTTCACGCGGATCTTCTTGAGTCAAATCACGCATGGCTTTTTAATTCCGGTTGACGATATAACGCATTACTATCTACCACCATTTTTAGCATCCAAACAATGTAATTCGTCGTTTTCTAAAATGACTAACGGATTGACTTCCAGTAATGCCAAATCTTTTTCAATAAACATTTTGCCAAGCTGACAGAATATGTGCGTAAACTGCTGAATTTGTTTACCTGTTAAGCCGAGTTTAAACGCCAGCTCACGGCCTTGATACGGCATTGCGCCGACTAAAGGGATCAATAGTAATTTTATGTAACAAGTGAGGGTAGTTTCGCCACCTGCTCAATATTTACTCCGCCTTCTGTAGACGCCATAAACACCACGCGTTGCGCACTGCGATCCAATACGGCACTCAAATAAAGTTCTTTTTACAGCTTCTGCTGCTTCCAAATAAATACAATTCACAGGCTGACCAGAAGCATCGGTTTGGAAAGTTATCAAACGTTGTTGCAAAAACTGCGAAAAAACGACCGCACTTCCTGTTCAGATTTCACCGCCCGAACACCGCCCGCTTTTACCACGACCTCCTGCATGAATTTGACACTTAACCACCCATTGCGCGCCACCCTAACCTCGTCATCGCAGTCAATGCGTCAGAGACGTCATAGCAGACGTACCCTTTGCTCACCGGCAAGTCGTACTGAGCGAAAAATCCGCTTAGCTTGATATTCATGTAAATTCATTTAACTTCCTTATATTTACCTGTTTTCAGGTATTCTACACATAAAAAAATACTTTTTTTAAGGGAAGAGTTTGAGTTTTTTTAAAGATCAAAGAAATAGGCCTAATAAAGTAAAAAGAATGCAAAGTTTTGTAAAAGTTATTTCAAGGATATTCAACAAAAAAACTGGTTCAATTTAGAATTAAAGTCCTTTTTATTTTATCGGGTCTCTTCTTGCCCAATAGCTTTATTTATAACCGTTATTTTCCTATAAATCTAACTACAAAAACCTAAGGATGAGCAAATTATGGCAAAGAACATCACTGTTTTTATCAGCCAACTCGTAAATAATAATATTAAGTACATAGGCAGTTACGATGTCAAAGCCGATTCTATTCAACCTGTGCGTATTAAAGCAGTAAATAATGCTACATATCAAATCGCTAATGCCGACAGCGGATTTTCGGTCGAAAGTGCCGCCTTTAAGCAAGTTAATAATGATCTTTATATTTCTGTTAACGATTCAACTTCTACAGATATAATTATTGAAGATTATTATTCAAATCAGGTGAAATTGCCGGTTTCCCGCAAAGCAGTATTAGCAACCCTGCCGATATAACCGTCGCTACCACTCATCAGCCCGTTGTTGCGGAGCAGGTCGCAGCCACTGAATTCAGTAACGACATTAGTGACAGTGCCATGTTAAAAAAATTTTGGGTGGTATGCTTGGTGTAGGAGCAATTGCTGCATTTGCTTTAGGAGGCGGTGGTAACGGCGGTAGCAGTGGTAATAGCGCAGGAAACACCGGCAGTACTGGTCGTAATCAATCTGGTGGGAAATGGCGATAACCAAGGCTCTTTCTCGAACAATTGGAATAATCATCATGAAGCATCATCAAATGGCGGTAATCCATCCCCTAATGGTGAGGCAGTAAAAACTACGGTTACGGTTCATTATCCGAATGGTGAAGTAATCACTTATGAAACCACCACTAATGATCCGTTTTCTTATAAGAATATTCAATATGTAGTTGATTCGCCGGATTTTGTTTCTATGGAGCAAATCAACTCCTATTTTTTTCTCAACATCCTCTCACTCTTGATGACATCAAAAGGGGCTTATAAAACAGACACGGATAATGACGGTGTTATTGATATTCATGATAAAAATCCGACGGTTTTGGGATGTGTCCAATCGCGACCTAAGAATGTTCTCAACCTTAGCTTATTCGGATGAAGCCGAATTAAGGGCCATTTTCAAGCAACATTCCCCCAGTACTATTGATAACATAAATCGAAAAAGTGATGCTTTCAACAATGCAGCTGATGTTCAGGAAGTGTCAAAACATTGGAAATTACTACGAGCAGATAGTCCGGGAGATGGTTTTACAATATGCCATTTTTGGCAATGGCGAAAAACCGGAAGGTGGATATGAGAATGTAGTTGTGGCGTTTAGAGGCTCAAACAGTCTATTAGATTGGATGAATAATATACAAATATTTTATGGCCAGGCTCCGGCACAAAGCTATTATTTAGCTAAAATAGCCGAATATATAAGTTCCTATAATCCAAGCCATATTTATTCAACTGGGCACTCCTTTGGGGGATATTTAGCCCAATATTTTGCTGCTCATACAATTAAGAATAGCGCATTACAAGACAAATTTGAATATAGTGCATTATTCAACCCAGCTATATTAAGAGGAGAGGGTATAACTTTATTAAGAGGAGAGGATATAACTTTAAAAAGCAGCTAGACAATTATCCGATCTAATGACCCAAGAAACCCGAATTGATAACAGCGACATAACTAACATTATTGCTAATAACTACAAAACTAATTCTTATGTTATTACGAATGAATTCGTCGGCGCTACTTAGGATATTATAAAAATACTCAATTTTTTTGATTTTAAAAAAAGACATCTCCTGGGGGAAACATAGTCTCTCCAGTTTCTACGAACAAGATCACAAACTCAAAACCACCTTTTTCCAAAGGTTATCGAATGGATGCACATTACTCAAAATTGGATACTGATAATGACGGCATAACTGATGTTGCCGAGAAACATATCGGTACAAATCTAAATATGTGGGATAGCGATGGAGACGGATTTTCTGATGCATTAGAAGTTAAAATAGGCTCCGATCCATTAAATGCCAAAATTTACACCTTATACGGTGAATAATTCTATTAAAGTCACTGTTAAAAACAGAGTTTGGAAATGGTAAGGTTGATGAACGAGAAGTTACATTGCAAGCACATCAGGAGAATAACCAATTAGTATATAGAATTGCCGATGAATCCGCTTTTAAATCTTAATGCAACATTACCCAAATTTGCCAAAAACAATATTGGTACCCCTTTTTATTTCAGGATCGCCATATGATGACATACTTTTTCACAGGCGAAGGTAAAGCTCAGTTAGTCGGCGGTGAGGGGAAAGACAAGTTTGTATTTAATACAGTCTTAAACGGCTCAGTTGACGAGCTTTTTAGACTTCAATCCCAAAGAAGATAAAAATTGTACTTGCCAAGGCTGTTTTCAATGCCTTGAAAGAAGATTTATCCAATTATCAAGAACATCTTTTTCTATGATAAAAGCCAGTGGACAACTAAGTTATAACAACACAAATTCAGGCGCTGGTTCGGCAACTGTTTTTTTGCTTCATTAGGTAGTGGGTTAGATTTGAATAAAAGCAATTTCGAAATTGTATAATATTCAAACAAAAACCAACTCAAAGTGCGGTTGGTTTTTTTCGACTGTTTTTATCTTTTACAATACATTCATCTTAAGGAAATACGATGAAATTTACCGTATTCGCAAACAAATTACTATTCATATCAATATGTTCGACGCTAATTACTATACCAGCTATAGCAGATTCTAATGTTGATTCTCGAAAAATTGCCGTTATGAAAGAGATTTATTCATTTTCTGTTGAAGATAGCGATTCCGATAAAGAAAAATCCATTATTTACTGCCGATTTAGAAAAATGTTTTTTTCAGGAAGATGCTATCTGCTCTAAGGAAGAAGAAGGCGTTTGCGCCATTGATTATGATGTTTTTTTATACAAGGACAAGATTATGATGAAAATGAAATTAAACGTACACTTACATATCAAATTGAACCAAACGGAAATGTTAAAGTAACCTTTACAAGTTTTGGCAAACCTATCACGTTATACTATGTGATGCAATGTGACGATAATCATTGCTTAATCGATGACATACTTGAGCCTAGTTGGACGAACCCTAGTCAGTATGCTTCGTTCAAAAAAACAGTAAAGAGCTACGCTAAAAGAGATTAAGGCTACTAAAAACCGTAGAATTATGTTTTTAGTAAAAATTATGTATAGAAGAGCTTTTTGTATCGTCCACAAAAAAATAAAAACGCTGTAAAAAGTTACCGCACTTTTTAAATGCCAAAGGCGGGTAATCCCGCCTTTCGATTAGATTTCAGCAATAATCTTGTTGGATCTTCCAATAATTCCTTCACTGTGACAAGGAACCCGACGCTTTCTCGCCATCGATTAAGCGATGATCATAAGATAAAGCAAGATACATCATCGGCCGAATAACGACTTGGCCGTCAAGCGCGACCGGGCGATCTTTGATGGCATGCATCCCTAAAATTGCACTTTGTGGTGGATTTATAATCGGAGTGGACATCAATGAACCGAACACTCCACCATTAGTGATAGTGAAATTGCCACCGGTGAGATCTTCTACTGTAAGCTTACCGTCACGCCCTTTTTCGGCTAATGCTTTGATTTCTTTTTTTCAATATCAGCCATGCTCAGTTTATCGCAGTTACGTAACACTGGAGTCACCAAACCGCGCGGTGTGGAGACGGCAATACTGATGTCGAAATAGTTGTGATAAACAATATCATCGCCATCAATGGAAGCATTGATTTCAGGATAGCGTTTTAATGCTTCAACTACGGCTTTGATATAAAATGACATAAAACCTAAACGTGCACCGTGTTGTTTTTTTCAAATTTTTTTCGCCGTAGGTCTTACGCAAAATGCACTGATCGGTTGCATATCCACTTCGTTAAATGTGGTCAACATTGCAGTGCTGTTCTTCGCTTCCAATAAACGCTCAGCAATCCGCTTGCGTAAGCGAGTCATCGGCACGCGTTTTTCGGTGCGGCATGTTGCAATCGCAGCAGTTGAAATTTCTGCCAAATTTTTCGACCGCACTTTCCAGTTGTGAATTTTGGGTAATGAAACGTTCGACATCTTCCCGAGTAATACGTCCTCCGACTCCAGAGCCTTTGATTTTGGTAACATCCAAATCATGCTCTGCAATCAAGCGACGAATGCCGGGGCTTAAATTCTCATTTACGCCGTCATAAGTTAAATTGGCATTGTGACGTTCCGCCGGAGTTAATTCCTGGGTATGAACTTCTTTCACTTCCGTTTCAGCAGTTGTCACGGTGGATAATTTACCTAATAACTGCTTACTGATAACTGTCGCCCCCTCCGGCTGTAACACGGTTTTCCAATACACCGTCTGTCACAGCTGGTACTTCAAGAACCACTTTATCAGTTTCAATTTCCACTAAAAATTTCGTCACGTTTCACGCTTTCGCCTGCATTTTTATGCCATTTAACCACGGTAGCATCAGCGACGGACTCAGGTAAGTCAGGGGTAATAATGTCAAGTTACTCATTTTTTTATTCCTTTTTTGCTTTTTAGCTATTCGTTATCGACTAAATTTTTGTTCAGTAATTTGTTCTACTTGCTCTAAAAATTGCTAATCGGGCTTGTTCATCAATCAAGTGAATATCACCAAAAATTGATGACGAACATCCATTATCCCGCAATAATTAAATAATCCGTTGATTAAACAATCATTTAACGATTTATCAAAACCGAGTGTTTGATATTCCTGCTCGTTATTACCAATAGTAATAAATTGTTGCATTCTTTTGTTATGAATTAGACCGACAGTTCCTGTTTCATCAGTTTTATAGGCGAATCCGTGAGTTAACACCCTATCCAAATAACCTTTCAAAATTGCAGGAAACCCCATCCACCATAACGGATAAATTAACGTAATCAACTTTGCTTGAGTGATAAGCTGTTGTTCAAATTGAATTTTCCGACGGTATGATACCTTGTCCTGCCGCTTTCACCTCCTCCCACGACAATACAGGATTAAAATTCAAATTATATAAATCACGCACAACCGTCTCGACACCGAGTTTATTACCCGCCTGAACCGTTTGCTGTAAAAATAGCATGGTTAAAACTCTGCTTATTCGGATGTGCATAAATGATTAAATGCGTCATTTATCTTCCTCATTATTAACAACAATACAATCAACCAATTTTTGGACAAAAAAAGCGTAATCCCTTGCACATAAACGACCTCAATAAGATCGCCCGGTTGCAAATGTTCGCCTTGAATACGCCACGTAGTATCACCGAAAAAAACCACGCCCAATACCGTTCGGGGCTATTTCCTGCACCGTGCCTTTGCTTCCTAACATGGCATGATCACGCTGATTTAGAACGGAATGTTTCTGATCCGTTTTATCCTTAGCGTGCTGATATTTCCACCAAGCAATACTAAGAATAAGGGACAATAATGCATAAATAATGCCGGAAGCAACCAATGACATACCGGAAAATAAAGCTGTTATCCCGGCGGTAATAATTGCTGCAATCCCCCACCAGAGCAGAAAAAAATTCCCTGAATTATGATTTCTGCGATCAGCAAACAAAAACCTAAAAATCAACCAATGCCATACAGTCCAAGTAGAAAACCATTCAATCATACCCATCTCCGCAATTGATTTTATTGGAAAAGGTGCGAAAAAAATTCCGCACCGACCGTTAATTAAGCTTTTTATCACCTTTTAATAATTCCGCAATGCCTGCTACAGAACCAGATTAAATTACCAGCTTCCAACGGCATCATAATTAATTTGCTATTTTCTGCCATTCCGATTTCTTTTTAGTGCTTCGGTATATTTTTTGAGCGATGAAGTAGTTAATTGCTTTCGTATCACCATTAGCAAGTGCTATAGAAACCATTTGAGTCGCTTTTTGCTTCTGCTTCGGCTGCACGTTCACGCGCTTCTGCTTGCAAGAATGCTTCCTGACGCTCCCCTTCAGCTTTCAGAATACGTGATTGTTTTTCCCCTTCAGCACGTAAAAATTTGAGCTTGACGAATCCCTCAGCTTCTAAGATTTCCGCCCGTTTATTACGTTCTGCTTTCATTTGGGCGTTCATCGCTTCACTCAACTCATGTGGTGGCTCAACATCACGAATCTCAATTCGAGTAACTTTTACGCCCCATGGATTAGTTGCCTCATCAACCACAGATAACAAACTACTGTTAATAGAATTACGTTGCGATAACATTTCATCTAGTTCCATAGAACCAAGTACCGTACGAATATTCGTAGTTGTTAAATTAATAATGGATTGTTCTAAATTGTTCACCTCATACGCTGCACTACGGGCATCCACTACTTGTACAAAAACAGATTGCATCAATAGTAACCTTTGGCGTTGTCCTTTGAAATCACTTGTTGTGATGGAATATCCAATACTTGCTCCATCATATTAATTTTACGCCCAACCTGATCCACAAAAGGTACGATAAAATTTAGCCCCGGCGCAAGAGTCTTGGTATAACGCCCAAAAACGCTCAATCGTCCAGTTATAACCCTGCGGTACTGTTTTTTTAAGGTTGAAAACACTACAATAAGCACTAATACAATAAATACGATTGCTGCAATCGGTAAACCATCAAACACGCCCATTTTTCATCTCCTATAGGTTAAAATAATTAATAAAAATATACCAAATCAGACAGCCCTTTGTATATATGAATAACTATTATTTTGTGCAATAAATTCAAATAAATGAGTTATGAAATTAGGTGCTTCTTGCTCTTGATGAGAAACAAATAATAACTGCATTTCATTGATTACTAATTGTTCAATAAAACTTTTTTTACCAATTTGTAATTTATATTGAGGCACTTGAGATAGTAAAAACAGAAAGCTTGTAGAGGAAAGATAAAAAACCAGGGATTTTTTTCTTATTTATCAAAGAATTATATAAATATATTGATTTTGAGATGTAAAGGTAAAAAAATATGAAATCTCTGAAATGGTGCGACCGGCTGGACTCGAACCAGTGACCCCCACCATGTCAAGGTGGTGCTCTAACCAACTGAGCTACGGTCGCACTGAAAAAGACGGTTGGTAATATATAAAGTTTTCCATTGAAAAAAACAAGCGTTTTTTTCTTATCACTGAACAGAACGCTAAAAATTTATACAAAAAGACCGCACTTTTCGATTCGAAGATCAAAGTGCGGTCGTATTTTCAGTCATTTTATCAAAAAAATTAGAAAGGGACATCATCAATAATACGGGCCTTCCTAATTTAATGAATTAGGCATTTTTGTTCATCTGCTAAACACACTGCCGCAGTGAAAACCACATCGGTTGATGAATTTAATGCTGTTTCGGTAGAATCCTGAAGTACACCGATAATAAAACCAACACCAATCACCTGAACCGCAATGTCGTTCGGAATACCGAATAAGCTACAAGCCAATGGAATTAATAACAATGAGCCTCCGGCAACACCTGAAGCACCCGCGCCACATAAACTGGCAAACCACACTCAATAATAATGCCGAACCAAATGATACTTCAATTCCTAATGTATAGACCGCTGACAACGTTAATACAGCTACGGTAATCGCTGCGCCCGCCATGTTAATAGTCGCACCAAGCGGGATAGATACAGAATAGGTTTCTTCATCTAAATTTAAACGTTTTGCCAATGATAAATTCACCGGAATATTCGCAGCCGAACTACGGGTTAAAAATGCAGTTAAACCACTTTCGCGTACGCATGTCCAAACCAACGGGTACGGGTTGCGCCGAATTTTCCAGAACACTAATACCGGGTTAATAACAAACGCGACAAATAACATCGCACCGATTAATACGCTAAGCAGACGAGCATAATCTGCTAATGCACCGAGACCTTTGATCTCGCCAAAGTTTCCGCTATTAGACCGAATACGCCGAACGGCGCTAAAGAGATGATAAAATGGACAATTTTGGAAACACCTTCGGCAAAAATCATTTACCATGCTTTTCGTGCTATCGGCAGCATGACGCAAAACTACTCCCAAACCAACAGCCCATGCCAAAATACCGATAAAGTTGGCATTGGATAATGCAGCAACCGGATTATCGAGGGCGTTAAATACTACAGTACCCAGCACTTCCCCTACATTGCCTGGCGGATTTAACGAACCTTCACCTGCAACCAAAGCAATTTTGGTTGGAAATATGAAACTTACGATAACCGCAGTTAATGAAGCCAAAAAAAGTCCCCAATAGATACAAAACCAAAATATCTTTCATATTGCTTTTTAGAACTGGCTTTTTTTGTTTGTGATGGCAGCAATAACCAACACAAATACCAAAAATAGGCGCAACAGCACGCAATCCACGTACGAAGATTTTATCTAAAAAACCAGCCTTTTTCGGCCAAATTGATTTGTAAGACTGGTTCCAACGTAGGCGAAATCAATGCCAGTACAATCCCTAGCAATAAACCGATAGAAATCCGTTTAACCAAACTTCCTTGGAAAAATAAAGAAAATAAAACGCGATGTATTCATAGTCAATCATTAAAAAAATAATGCAAGATAAACTTGCGGTTAATCTTCGAATCAAATAATTGATTCCCCTAGGCAGATAAAGATTAATCTAAATTTACAATAAAGAAAAACAAAAAACTAAAAAAATAATCTGATTTTATTAAAAAAATCATGTTAATTATGAGCAAAAATACTAAATAAAAATTTACCATTTAGCGATTCTAATCCACATTAGACCAGTAACTGTATAAAAAAACACAAAACAACTTGACACTGATAAAAATAAACAGTAAAAATAACCTGTATAAAAAAACATACTGGTAATTAATACCATTATAAGGGGAACATGATGAACTACACTGCTTACTCTCAAAAATAATTTAATGTCGTTAAATGATAACCCGCTTTCTTATCAACCTATGCCGTTTTATGAAGATCTCAAGCAATCGGGTTCTAATTTTAGCAAAAAGTTAGATCTGAATTTATACTGCATTAAACGACCTCAGCAAACTTGCTTTATTCGAGTAACTAATCCCGATATGCTAGCTTGGGGCATTGAACAGGGGGATATACTGGTTGTGGAAAAACGACGGTTTAACACTCGGAGATTTAGTTGTATTGGAAATCAATGGAAAAATGGAAATTTATGAATTCTTTGCTCATGATAACGGGGAATTTATATTTTTTGCACTCAGCGCAAAAACACAAAAATATTAAAAATCGATGACTGGAAGGCACTACCTGTTATCGGTACTGTGACGAATACTATTCATCAAATTAAGCCGAAAAAAATACTATCAAATTTGCTGCATAGCAAATGCAAAAAGTGCGGTCGAAAAAAATAAAACTTTTTGACTGCACTTTATAAATAAGAGGCTAGCTAAAAATACTCGACGTGATTGAGTGTAATGCCTTTGCCAATAATCTTCGTGTAGTGAACTGATGGTTACGCCTTCACTAGTGCTGGCATGCATAAAACGTCCGTCACCGAGATAAACGCCGACATGGCCGTTTTTACGGAAGAAAACCAAGTCACCCAGTTTTAGCTGAGACTTTTGGATTGATTTCCCGACAGATTGCTGCTCTGATGTGGAACGAGGCAATTTAATAGAATACGCCCTGAGAAAAAAATCTCTTGCATAAACGCGGAACAATCTATCCCATCTTTTGTTGAACCACCTAACCGATAACTGGTTCCTGCCCATTCCCGATAAATATTGGATAATTTTTTTATCACTAATCGGGGAAAACTTCACCTTGGCACGAATCGGTTTATTTGTTCTTAATTGTCCGATTAAAAACATCCAACTGCTTTTCATCTCTTTTTATGGGTTGACTTTTTCCCGCTCTGAGGAACTTGAACAGGCAACTAAAAATTAATGTTGCCACAATAACAAAAAAATCTTCTTTAACATCATTTACAACAATAAAACTGAATTTTTTACTCACAAAAAAACGCATGAATTCTACCTAATTATGCATTTGATCGCCAGCACTAATTTAGCTTTTAATGGATTATTTTATAAAAATTAATGCAGAAAAAGACCGCACTTTCCATAAAGTGCGGTCGATTCTAAAAAGTATTTTTTTTACGATTGCAAAAATTATTTTTTTCTTCGCTTTTTGGATTAGGTAAATCCGTAATCGAACCTTCAAACACTTCTGCTGCCAAACCAACAGATTCATGTAAAGTCGGATGGGCATGGATCGTCAAGGCTAAATCTTCGGCATCACAACCCATTTCAATAGCTAAACCAATCTCGCCTAATAATTCACCACCGTTCGTACCGACGATTGCACCGCCAATAACCCGATGACTGTCTTTATCAAAGATCAATTTGGTTAAACCGTCAGCACAGTCAGAAGCTATTGCTCGTCCTGATGCTGCCCAAGGGAATTTCGCCACTTCATAGTTAATTCCTCTGCTTTTACATTCTTTCTCGGTTTTGCCGACCCAAGCTACTTCCGGCTCGGTATAAGCAATGGAAGGAATCACTTTCGGATCAAAAATAATGTTTTTGTCCGGCAATTACTTCAGCAGCAACATGACCTTCGTGAACTCCCTTATGCGCTAACATCGGTTGCCCTACAATATCACCAATAGCAAAAAAATATGCGGTACATTAGTACGCATTTGTTTATCGGTACGGATAAACCCGCGATCGTCTCACTTCTACCCCTGCAATTGGTGCATCAATTAGTTTACCGTTCGGTACACGACCGATAGCAACCAATACAGCATCATAGCGACGAGTTTCGTTTGCTGCTTTGCCTTCCATTGAAACGTAGATACCATCGGATTTCGCTTCAACTGCCGTTACTTTGGTTTCCAATAACAAGTTGAATTTTTTCTCAATACGTTTGGTATAAATATTGACGATATCTTTATCCGCAGCAGGAATAACCTGATCAAACATCTCAACAACATCAATCTTGGAGCCTAGCGCATGATAAACCGTACCCATTTCCAAACCGATAATACCGCCCCCATAATCAACAGGTTTTTCGGTACTTCTTTCAGTTTCAAGGCATCTGTCGAATCCCAAATTCGCGGATCTTCATGTGGAATAAACGGTAGTTGAATTGGACGAGAACCGGCAGCAATAATAGCATTATCAAAAGTAATAGTAGTCTCACCATCTTCACCTGCTACGATAATAGTGTTAGGACTAGAGAACTTACCATATCCATTGACCACTTCAACTTTACGCTGTTTCGCCATACCAGCCAAAACCACCGGTCAATTGATTAATAACTTTTTCTTTCCAACCGCGAATTTTATCCACATCTGTACTCGGTTCACTGAATACAATTCCGTGCTGAGAAAGCGCTTTTTGCTTCTTCAATCACTTTTTGCAACGTGCAATAAAAGCTTTTAGACGGAATACAACCGACATTCAGACACACCCCGCCCAATGTAGAAAAAGCGTTCTACGATGACCGTTTGTAGCCCTAAGTCGGCACAACGAAACGCCGCCGAATAACCGGCAGGCCCCGCACCTAATACGACAACCTGTGTTTTTGATTTCTTTTGTTCATTTTTAACCTCGTTAAATCTATGCGATTTTTCTACCGCACTTTAACTGTATAAACGGGAAGGCTGATGCCAACCCGTTAGAATTACATTACCAAGCGACGCAAATCGGACAATACGCCATTGATAAAAGTGATAAATCTAGCACCATCCGCACCGTCGATAACACGGTGATCGTATGATAAGGACAGCGGTAACATCAAACGCGGCGTGAAATCTTTGCCGTTCCAGACCGGTGTCATTTCAGATTTGGATACACCTAAGATCGCCACTTCCGGAGCATTTACGATCGGGGTAAAATGCGTTCCGCCTATACCACCAAGGCTTGAAATAGTGAAGCAACCACCCTGCATATCTGAAGCGGTTAACTTACCCGCACGTGCTTTTTTTCGAGATTTCTGCCAATTCACGGGAAAGTTCAATAATGCCTTTTTTTGTTTACATCTTTGAAAACCGGAACAACTAAACCGTTTGGCGTATCAACTGCAACACCGATATTGACATATTTTTTCAGGGTCAAACGCTGACCGTCTTCAGACAGCGAGCTGTTAAAACGAGGATAAGCTTCCAACGCTTTGGCTGCCGCTTTCATAATAAAGACTAGCGGTGTAATTTTTAACATCTAGTTTTTGCTTTTCTGCCAAGACGTTTTTGTTCTTTACGGAAAGCTTCTAAATCGGTAATATCTGCCTTATCCCATTGAGTTACATGTGGAATCATTACCCAGTTACGGTGTAAATTCGCACCTGAGATTTTTTTGAATACGACCCAACTCAACTTCTTCGGTTTCGCCGAATTTACTGAAATCAACTTTCGGCCCAAGGCAACAAGCTCCAAAACCGGCACCAGTGGCGCCTCGTTGCAGCTGCCGGAGCAACCGTACCACTTTCCACTGCTTTAATAGCAGCTTTTACATAGGCTTGAACGTCTTCCTTCAGAATTCTACCTTTTGCGCCCCGTTCCTTTAACTTTATCCAAGTTCACACCGAATTCACGCGCCAAACGGCGAACAACAGGTGTTGCATAGGCAAAAAGTTGCACTTGCCGTTACAGTCTCTTGGCTTGCCGGTGGCTGTGTAGAAGAAGATACCGGAGCCGTCACTTGTGGCGTAGGTGATGGCTGAGAGGCTGCTTCTCCCTTAGGAGCAGGAGCCGCGCCCACTACTTCAAATTTCATAATAAGCGAGCCGGTTTTCACTTTATCGCCAGCTTTCACGATAATTTTTTCACCACGCCGGCAAATGGTGCCGGTACTTCCATTGAAGCTTTGTCGCCTTCCACCGTAATGAGAGACTGCTCTTCCGCCACCGTGTCGCCGACTTTTACCATGATTTCCGTAACGTTAACCTCATCACCACCAATATCCGGCACATTAACATCTTGCACAGCACTTGTGAGTCGCTACTGAAGCCGGTGCGGAACCGGCAACTTGTGGCTGTGCCACTGATGATGCTCCCGCCACTTCAAATTTCATAATCAGTGAACCGGTTTTTACTTTATCACCGGCTTTAATAAGAATTTCTTTCACCACACCCGCTTGTGGAGCCGGTACTTCCATCGAAGCTTTATCACCTTCCACATTAATGATGGATTGCTCAACTGCAACATTGTCGCCTACATTAACAAGGATATCGGTTACATTCACCTCATCACCGCCAATATCAGGAACAAAAAAATTTCCACCACGGAAACAGCTGAATTTGTGACCGCACTTTGTGGTTCGGCTTTCTCCGCTTGCGGTGCAGCAGTTTCACCTGCATCCAACACAAACATTGGTGTGCCTGTCGATACTTTATCGCCAACTTTCACCAGTACTTCTTTAACCACGCCAGCTTCAGGAGAAGGTACTTCCATCGAAGCCTTATCACCTTCCACATTAATAACACTTTGATCAACGGCAACACTGTCGCCTGCTTTGATCATTACTTCCGTTACGGTAACTTCGTCGCCACCGATATCCGGGATTTGAATTTGTTTAGCCATTTTATCTTTTATCCTTTTCATTGCCGAATGTGGGACACAGGTTAGTGCGCCCACAAAATGCCGGATTTTTGACCGCACTTTTCACAGTCAAATCGACATTACCATATTCAATTATGCATATAACGGATTTACTTTATCCGCATTAATACCGTATTTTTTAATTGCTTCTGCAATTACTTTCTTATCAACCACACCTTGTTTTGCCAGCTCATGTAATGCAGCGATAACCACATAATGTGCATTGACTTCAAAGTGTTCGCGTAAGTTCTCACGGCTATCGGAACGACCAAAACCGTCGGTTCCCAATACACGGTAACTTTTGTGCCGGAATGTACGGACGCACTTGTTCGGCAAATAATCGGATATAGTCTGTTGCTGCTACTGCCGGCGCATCATTCATTACTTGTGCAATATATGGAATGCGTTGTTCTGCTTGAGGATGTAATAAATTATAGCGTTCTGCATCAGCACCTTCGCGCGCAACTTCAGTAAACGACGGCACGCTATATACATCAGACGTTACGCCATATTCATCGGCTCAATAATCTTGCCGCTTCACGCACGTGACGCAAAATTGCCCCTGAACCTAATAACTGAACTTTACCTTTACCTTGACCGGTGACGGTTTCGAATTTATAGATACCTTTACGGATACCTTCTTCTGCACCTTTTGGCATTGCCGGTTGTTCATAGGTTTCATTTAAAGTCGTGATGTAGTAGTACACGTCTTCTTGTGCTTCACCGTACATACGACGTACACCGTCTTGCATAATTACAGCGACTTCATATGCAAATGCCGGATCGTAAGAAATACAGTTCGGAATCGTTAAGGATTGAATATGGCTATGACCGTCTTCATGTTGTAAACCTTCACCATTCAATGTCGTACGACCTGATGTTCCGCCGATCATGAAACCACGCGCACGTTGATCGCCCGCCAGCCACATTAAGTCACCGACACGTTGGAAACCGAACATTGAATAATATACGAAAAACGGAATCATCGGCATATCATTGGTTGAATAAGAGGTTGCCGCAGCGATCCAAGAAGCTGTCGCACCTTGTTCGTTAATTCCTTCCTGTAATACCTCGGCCATCAATCGCTTCACGATAGTAAGCAACTTGTTCACGGTCCTGAGGGATATAATTCTGACCATGCGGATTGTAGATACCGATTTGACGGAATAATCCTTCCATACCGAAAGTACGCGCTTCATCGGCTAAAAATCGGCACAATATGCTTACCTACAGATTTATTCTTCAACAAGACATTTAATGAACGTACGAATGCCATTGTAGTCGAAATCGGACGATCCTGCGCTTCGAATAACTGTGCGAACTCTTCTAATGCCGGCACATCCAGTTTTTTTGCGTGAAACGTGGTAGACGAGTTGGCAAATAGCCGTTTAATGCTTGGCGATGTTCGTGTAGATATTTATACTCGTCGGAACCTTCAGCAAATTTAATATAAGGTAATTTTTTTCAATATCCGCGTCAGATACATCAATATTGAAACGATCACGCACGTGTTTCACACCTGACATATCCATTTTTGACTTGGTGCGCAATATTTTTACCTTCCGCCGCGTCGCCCATACCATAACCTTTGATAGTTTTCACCAACAAGACAACCGGTTTATCTTTTACTTTCTGAGCTTTATTGAACGCTGCAAAAACTTTCAATGGGTCATGACCACCGCGGTTCAACGCCCAAATTTCATCATCCGTCATTTCCGCGACTAACGCTTCGGTTTCAGGATAACGGCCCAAAGAAATGTTTACGTACATAAGCACCGTCTTTAGATTTCATTGTTTGATAGTCGCCATCAACCACTTCCATCATTAATTGTAATAATTTACCGGAAGTATCGCGTTGTAATAAGCGATCCCAACGACGTCCCCAAATAACTTTAATAACTTCCCATCCTGCGCCATTAAACAAGCCTTCTAGTTCTTGGATAATTTTGCCGTTACCGGTAACCGGTCCATCTAAACGCTGTAAATTACAGTTAATGACAAACACCAAATTATCTAAATGTTCACGGGCGGCAACAGAAATCGCACCACGAGATTCCACTTCGTCCATTTCACCGTCACCTAAGAAAGCATAAACGGTTTGATCGGAAGTGTCTTTTAAGCCACGATGATGTAAATATTTTTAAGAAACGCGCTTGATAAATGGCATTAATCGGCCCTAATCCCATTGATACGGTCGGGAATTGCCAAAACTCAGAGCATCAATTTAGGATGTGGATAAGAAGAAAGACCTTTTCCATGTACTTCCTGACGGAAATTATCTAATTGTTCTTCGGTCAAACGTCCTTCTAAGAATGCACGTGAATAGATCCCCGGAGAAATATGCCCTTGGAAAAAGACCAAATCGCCACCGTTTTTCTCGGTACGCGCTTTGAAGAAATGGTTAAAAACAGACTTCATAAATTGTTGCGGAAGATTGGAAAGACGACATATGCCCGCCCAATTCCAAATCTTTTTTTCGAAGCGCGCAATACCATCATCATGGCGTTCCAACGAACTGCCCCACGAATGCGACGCTCCAAATCTAAATTTCCCGGATAGTTCGGTTCTTCCGAAGCCGGAATCGTATTAATATAGTCTGTTGTGACTCCCGTAGGCAAAGAAACCGCATTCGCACGCGCGTGTTGCATTAATTCCTCAATAATAAATTGAGCTCTTTCTACGCCTTCTTCACGAATAACAGAATCAATCGCCAACAGCCAATCATTGGTTTCGATTGGATCTACGTCATTAACCATTCTTGACATAGTCTTTTCCTTATTTGAGTTAAGTTAATTGATTATGTTTAATTTTATCGCTCATATATACCCTAAACGCCCAAAATTAAACACGGTTTGATAACTAAATTCTTTTTAAATTTCGCTGAATTGTATACAAAATACACATTTACAAAAAAATTTAACAAATTTTTGTAAATATTATTAGATTTTTTTGAAACAAAAGATAGCAATTTTTATCATTAAGATAACAAAAAAAGCGCATTTTTTTGTCTATTATCCCGCCTAAGTATTCCACACAAATAATCCCAATTCCCTTCGGGATTTTTCCCCATAAAAAAATTCCCCAAAAATCCGACCGCACTTTTCTCCTCTCTATGTTCCGATTTTTTTAACTGAAAGTGCGGTCAATATTTCGGTTATTTTATAAAAATAAAAACCTGCTAAAAAAAGCAGGTTCTTTAGATTACGATTAAATTATTTTTCACTACTAACACGACGGACTCACCGGCAATTACATCACCGACTTTTTTTGTCAATATTGCTGATTTCATCCATGTTAGAAATTACAATCGGAGTTAAGACAGATTTGGCTTTCTGTTCTAAAAGAGCTAAATCAAACTCAATAATTGTATCACCACGTTTTACATTTTGCCCTTCTTGAGCAACACGAGTGAAGCCTTCACCCTTTAACTCAACGGTATCAATTCCGAAGTGAACGAATAATTCGACGCCTTCTTTTCGATTCCATTGAAAAATGCATGGTTAGTTTCAAAAAATTTTACCAATAACACCATCAACCGGCGCAACAATCTTATTACCCGTAGGTCGAATAGCTACGCCATCACCTACGATTTTTCGGAAAAATACTACATCCGGAACATCTTCAATATTAACAATTTCGCCGGAAAGCGGAGAATAGATCTCTACTTCTACTGAACCGCTTTCTTTTTGAACCAAATAATTTATCAAATAAACCCATGTTTACCTCCTAGACTGATTTTCTCGCGTATTCTACCGCAAAAAACATCAATTTGTATCTAATTTAATGCTTTTTCTGCTAAAAAAATCAGCAACCAATTGTTCGATTTCCACAGCCGTCGGCTTTTTGCAACGCGCTATCAGCCAGTTCTTTGGCGTCATGGAAATTCACATTACGGATTGATTTCTTGATACGCGGTATTGAAATTGCACTCATACTAAACTCGTCCAATCCCATTCCCAGTAACAATAAAGTGGCTTTCTCATCACCAGCCAATTCACCGCACATTTCCCGTCCATTTGCCTTCAGCATGAGAAGCATCGATCACTTGTTTAATCAAGTTTAAAACTGCCGGAGATAGCGGATTATAAAGATGAGATATCATTTCGTTCCCACGGTCAACCGCAAGGGTATATTGGGTAAGGTCGTTCGTACCGATACTAAAGAAATCTACTTCTTTTGCTAAGAAGCGTGCGTTTACCGCTGCTGCCGGCGTTTCCACCATTACGCCGATTTGAATATTCTCATCAAAAGCTTTGCCTTCATTACGCAATTCCTGCTTTAAGACTTCGATCACTGATTTTTAATTCGCGAATTTCTTCCACTGAAATAATCATTGGGGAACATTACCGCCAATTTACCGAATGCAGAAGCGCGTAATACTGCACGCAATTGGTCATGTAAAATCTGACGACGATCAAATGCGATACGAATCGCCCGCCATCCTAAGAACGGATTCATTTCTTTTGGTAAATCCAGATACGGAAGCTCTTTATCACCGCCAATATCCATTGTACGCAAAATAACAATGCGTCCGTTCATTGCCTCAACAACTTCTTTATATGCGATAAATTGCTCTTCTTCACTTGGTAATTGATCGCGATCCATAAACAGGAATTCAGTACGGTATAAACCCACACCTTCTGCACCGTTACGATCTGCACCTTCACAATCACGGATAGTACCGATATTAGCAACTACATCTACTCGATGACCATCTAGCGTTAATGCCGGTAAATCTTTTAATTTTGCTAATTCCGCTTTTTCTTCAGCCAGTTGAGCTTCCAGTTTTTTTCAAGCGCTCGATATCTTCTCGGCTCGGATTCACGTAAACCGCATTATTGATAGCATCAAGAATCAGATAATCGCCGGTTTTCACTTTTTCCGTTACATCATTTGTACCGACAATCGCCGGCAACTCCAATGACCGAGCCATAATAGATGTGTGAGATGTCCGACCGCCTATATCAGTGATAAAGCCAAGCACTTTATCCAGATTTAATTGTGCAGTTTCGGATGGGGTCAAATCATAAGCAACCAAAATCGCTTCTTCATCAATCTCCCCTAAATCGACGACTTTCATTCCTAAAATATTTTTGATTAAACGGTTGCCAATATCACGAATGTCGCCGGCACGCTCTTTCAAATATTCATCGTCAATTTCCGACAGCATTTCCACCTGCTGATCGATAATTCTACTGGCTGCAACGCCGGCATTGACTTTTATGGGAACGTAAATACTCAATGATTTCTTCTTCCAACTCCTCGTCTTCTAAAATCATCAAATGACCTTCAAAAATCGCTGCTTTTTCTTCACCCAATGATTGAAAATGCACGATCTTTGATTGCGGTTAATTGCTCTACTGCCGCTTCACGTCCTGCATAAAAACGTGCGACTTCGGCATCAATTTGATCATCCTTAATTTTTTCCGTATCAAGGACAATTTTCTCTTCTTTAAGCACTAATGCTTTTTACCGAAAAACAATTCCCGGTGAGGCTGGAATTCCTGAAATCATATATAACCTTCCGAACTAATAACTTACATACAAAATAGCCATAAACCCCTTCTATCTGTTTAATGATAAAAACGGGGTTTATGGCTAACCAAACTTATTCCAGTGTCGGGAATTAACGCAACTAAGTGTTCAACTGCTTGCTGTTCGTCTTCACCTTCGGCGGATATGGTAATAACCGTACCTTGCGTTAAGCCTAGGGTTTGTAACTTAAATAAGCTTTTTCGCACTGGCACTTTTACCACCCGAAGTTACCGTTACATCAGATGCAAAGGCTTTCGCTTCTTTTACGAATTGCGCCGCCGGGCGGGTGTGTAAAGCCATTTGCTGCTGTAATTTCGACATCTTTTGAATACATAGTTGTGTCCTTCTAAGTAATGTTAAATAGTAAAAGCTATTAGTGCAAAAACGAATTTGCACTTTGGGTGTTCTAACATTTAGTTTATACTAAATAAGCGTTATTAGTATCAACATTCTGAACTATTAATCAAGTCTAACCAGGTTAAAAATTTGAAGTATGTCACAAAAACACAAAAAAAGTACATTTCCTATACGTTTATTAACCTTTTATTTAAATTTTTCACTCCCACTCAAATTACTTTAATCGGCCAAAACCTGCTCGTAAATCAGCAATTAATTCATCAACATCCTCAAAACCAATATGCAAACGAATCAGCGTTCCCGTTGGTTTTGGCTCCACATTCGGGCGAATACGTGCAATGTCTTCGGGTTGGTTATACAAAATCAAGGATTCAAAACCGCCCCAGGAATACGCCATTGAAAAATAATTGGAAATGATCCATAAAGCGGACTAATTGCTCTTGCGTAAGTTTTTGTTTCAATTCAAAGGAAAAATAACCCGCTGGAACCCGTAAAATCGCGCTTTAAAAAATTGGTGTCCGGGACAATCCGGTAACGCCGGATGATAAACCGCTTTTACTTCGGGTTGTTCAGACAGCCATTGTGCTACTTTAATGCTGCTTGTTTCGTGTTGTTTTAATCTGACGGCAAGAGTGCGAATACCACGTGCGGTGGTGTAAGCACTATCCGAATCGACCATTTGCCCCATTAAATAAAGAATTTTTCGCGTAGTTGCTCCCAACAACGCGCATTGGAAACTGCCGTACCAATCATCACATCGGAGTGCCGACTAGATATTTAGTTCCCGCCTGAATGGAAATATCAATATCATGCTCCAACGCTTTAAATAGAATTCCCGCGCTCCAAGTGTTATCAATCATAATCACGATTTCAGGTTTTATACTACGTGCAGCTTTCACTATAGCCGGAACATCGGGCACTTCCATAGTAAGCGATCCCGGACTTTCAAGAAACAATACCTTAGTGTTCGGCTGAATAAAAATCGGCAATTTTTGACCGCACTTTGGATCATAAAAGGTGGTTTCTACCCCCATTTTCTTTAATATTATCGTGCAAAAATCCTGGGTCGGTTCATAGCAGTACCACTCATTAAAATATGATCGCCGCTCTGAACAAATGCCAAAATACTATTCGTTACCGCAGCTGCTCCGCACGGATACAGATAACAGCCGGCCCCGCCTTCCATTTCACACATTAAATCTTGTAAGGCAAAAATGCGTTAATGTGCCGCGCCGTCCGTAGAATAATGCACCTTTAGCACGATTGATCGTCGCCTGCTTTTTTTCTCCGCTAAATTATCGAAAACCAACGAAGAAGCGCGTTGTATCACCGGATTAACGCTGCCCTGACTCACCCGTTTATTACGTCCGGCATGTACTAATGTTGTTGCTAATGAATGTTTTTTTGGTCATATTTCATCCTGTTTAACTATCCATAGGAACGTATCGGTTTTCTTCAGTTTCGGGTTCCAAATCTAATTTAGCCATGAGTAACTGATCACCATCTTCACCTGGGTTTCCGGTCACTAATAGTTTATCACCATAGAAAATTGAGTTAGCCCCAGCCATAAAACACATTGCTTGCATTTCTTCCGACATTCCCTGCCGACCTGCGGAAAGACGTACATAACTGCGTGGCATCGTGATACGCGCCACCGCGATGGTTCGAACAAACTCCGTCCAATCCAATTCTTCGGCATCAGCCAAAGGTGTTCCTTCCACTTTCACCAACTGATTGATCGGAACTGATTCAGGTTGCGGATCCAAATTAGCCAAGCTAGCAATCAAGCCCGCCCGCTCTTTACGGTTTTCATTCATACCGATAATTCCACCGCAACACACTTTCAGACCGGCTTTGCGCACTTTACCCAAAGTATTTAAACGATCATCAAAAACCGCGCGTACCGATAATATGTCGATAATGCTCAGGCGCAGTATCCAAGTTATGATTGTAATAATCCAGCCCCGCATTTTTCAAATCTTCCGCCATACCGTCTTCCAGCATACCGAACGTACCACAGGTTTCCAATCCTAACGCTTTAACCGCCCGAATAATTTCCGTTACTTTTTGCATATCTTTCGGTTTCGGTCCACGCCATGCCGCTCCCATACAAAAACGACCGGCTCCACGAGCTTTAGCGATTTTAGCTTTCTCAACAATATCATCTACTTCCAGCAAATCCTGCTTTTGTACTCCGGTTTGATAGCGCGACGATTGCGGGCAATAATGGCAATCCTCAGGACAACCACCGGTTTTGATTGACATTAATGTAGAAAGCTGAATAGCTCGCGGATTAAAATTCTCACGGTGCACCTGCGCGGCTTTATACACAAGATCCAGAAATGGGATTTCAAAAAGAGCCTCAACCTTACACACCGACCAATATTCCACGCTTGGATGGGGGAGTGAGTGAATAAATCTGTAACGGGACTGTCGTAGTCATAATAAATTTCCTTTTTAACGGTTTACGCCGTGTTCCTATAGATAACAACGCATAAAAAGTGCGGTCATTTTTATAGCGTTTTTTTCATTCAATCTTGGCCTGCACAATCTTGCACGATCCTGCCATTTTCTACGGTTAAAATGCGGTCAACATATCCTTGCAGTTCATCAGGCTGATGAGTGACAAGCAAAACGGTCAGATTTTTGCACACAAAGTTGTTGTAACAGTTGCAACATTTCCCTGCCTTAAAGACGGGTCTAATGCAGAAAACGGTTCATCTAACAACAAAATCGGTTGATCGCGCAACAAACAACGCGCTAAAGCGACTCGCTGTTTCTGCCCGCCTGAAAGCTGTGTCGGCAAACGGGTCAAAAACTCGCCTAAACCAACCGCATCGGCCACTTGTTTGACTTGTTCATTCTGTTGCGGGTTTAATTTTAAATTCGGTTGTAATCCCAACGCAATATTTTGTTGCACCGTTAAGTGCATAAATAAATTATTTTCCTGAAAGAGCATAGAAACAGGGCGTAAGTGCGGTGGATTTTTGCTGTGATTTTTACCGTTTAACCAAATCTCTCCGCTATCGGCGTATTCAAAACCGGCAATTAAATTCAATAGCGTGCTTTTTCCCTGCACCGCTAGCTCCCACCATAGCAACACGCTCTCCCATCTTAATATGTAAATCAAAAATACATCGGCATTTGTTTATAATGAAACGCCACTTTATCTAATTTAATCATTTTCCGTCTTTTTATTTCGTTCCAGTAAACCGAATAACGCTACACATACCGTTAATAAAATCAATGCCGTCACCGCTGCCTGGTCACCCTCGGTAGCTACCTAACTGCTGGTATAACAAATGTGGTAGCGAGGTAAAATTCTGACTGCCGAATAACGCGATAGCGGTGAAATCTCTAGCGACAACCCGCAAGCCAATGCGAAAGTATATTTGATTGGCTGTGCCAGCCCATGCCATTCTATCAAGCGGAAACGTTGCCAGCCCGAAAATGCCTAACGACTGACAAAGTTTCTCGTAATAAAGCATATTATTATTCATCGGATACGCAAGAATACGCAGGGACAAAAAGGCATTGTCGCCAACGCATTGCAACAGACCACGATAATCAATAAATGGAGTCGGGTGAAATCTGTTTGCTGCAATAATAAAAACAAACCGATCGTTAATATTAACGTTGGCACTGCCAAAAATCACCATACTCAGATTAATTAGCCCCTGCTGCTAATCGGGGGTGATACAACCAATACAAACGACGGGTTAATAATAGTACCCCAAGAGACATTAAGAGCGACAGTAATGCTGACAAAAGGCGCGATAGTGAAAGAATAACCTATCGCCCGCCATAGCTGCGGGCTTTGCCAAATGCTGAACAATGCATCGGACAGCAAAGCAGAAACCACAACTTGAACCAATGGTAAAAAGGATAAACAAGCTAAGCAACGTAATAACAAAAACTTGCCAAATTTTTGACCGCACTTCGCTGTTCGGCAAACCAGTGCTGACGGCTTTGAATCGGTGTTTCCACAGGTTTTCCAAATAAATGGGCGATGCTGAATAATACAAAAACATAATGCAAACTGTAAGACCGCAAATAATGCCGCTTTAGTTAAATCAAAATCAAACACGACGGCCTGATAGATTGCCACTTCCAATGTTGTGTATTGGGGGCCGCCACCTAGGGTCAACACAATAGTGAAACTGGTAAAGCAAAAGCATAAAAATCAACGCTGTAACCGAAAGAACCTGTTGTTGTAAATAAGGCCATTCAATTAAGCGGATAAACTGCCAACCACGAATATTTAATTGCGCCGCCAATTGATGTTGTTGGGATGGAATTGCTTGCAAACTTTGTAGGAAAAAAACGGGCAGCGAGAGGAACATTAAAAAAACAGATGGGCGATTAAAAATACCCTTTAAGCCATAAATATCGGGACGCCATGCAATATTAAGCCAGCCATCAGCTTCGCTAGCCAACCGGATGAACCATAAATTCCAATTAAACCAAAAACTGCGACCAATACCGGTAATACAAAGGTTAAGGAAAAGATCTTTCAGCAACCATTGCTTGCCGATAAACCGCTGATAAAAAACAAAGCGCGGGCAAAAACAATGCCGATCCCTACCGCCAACAATGCCGATAATCCCGCCTGCCAAAAACTGAACTCAAAATGAGGTGGCGTACATATCCATCTCGCCACTCATTATTTCCAAGAGAACTGCCACCCGCAGAGAACACCGCATATAATGCAGCAAAATAAATTCCCACTAGCAGTAAGATGACCGCAATGCCGCCAGCGTAATGATGCAGGCGGAAGTGCGGAGAAAGCATTAGCTTGATCATTATTTGGTTACATGCAGCCTGCCACACCTCAATCCATTGTTTTAAACGTTCATCGTTTAGGCTTGAGGTATCAATGGTTTTAGTCTGCATTTGTTTGGTCTTTTAATACATCAAAATGCGTTTCAATTGGTGTATCTATTACTGACAGCATCACATTTTTAGGTACGATTACTTTTTGCGCAGCCGGGCTAATTAAAAATTGCAGAAATTCATCGGCACAGAGGTTATCACGCCCCGCAATTTTTGCCGCTGTTTCTATCTGTAATACTGCGCCTTCTTCAAAATCTGTAGCGGCATACTGATCTTTTTGTTCATTTAGTAAGTGATAAATTGGTGATGTATTATAGCTCAGCACCAGATCCGCTTCCCCTTTTTAAAAACGCTCCGTAACTCTCCGACCAACCTTTACCAACTGTAACCGTATGCTTGGCGAGTTGCTGCCAGACCTGTTCAACTTGCTCCGAAGGGTACACGGAATTTACCCACACAATTAACCCTCGTCCCACGCTACTGGTTCGAGGATCCTGATAAATCACTCTAAGATCGGTACGTTCAATTAATTCTTTCAGGCTTTTCGGTGGATTTTGCAGCTTGGTTTTATCATAAACAAAACGCATATTGCCCAAAATCATAAGGCAAGAAGGTTTGATTTTTCCATTCTACAGGTAAAGAAAGTGCGGTCAGATTTATGTTATTTTTAGCGAACAATCCGCTTTTTGAGCAGCTTCAAGCTGATGGTTATCCAACCCGACCACAACATCTGCCTTGGTTTTGGCGCCTTCGAGACGTATGCGATTCAACATCGTGGTACGACTATCAAAAAGGCACATAATTGACTTGGCATTGGCTGTGGGCTTGCTCAAACAAATTTTTAACTTCTTGTCCAGGCCCCCATTCGGCTGCAAAAATTCTTCAGCGTAAATATTAAGTGGAATCGGTTTGGCAAAAACCGGTGTTGATAGCAGAAAGTGCGGTTAGAAAAAACAATGTTTTATATTTAGACATAAAAAAATCCTTTAATTGAAATTAAAGGAATTCAAGCGCAGTCAAATCTTTTTTTGACGCCTTCTCAAATCCCTACGCAGATACTAATCAGTTCAGGTTCTACGGGTTTCTCTCAGCATTGTTAGAAACAAGGCACCCCGTTGAGAACGGTCTTTAGTGTATGTTTTTCCGACGACGATAATCAATAGTCAATTAATGAAATTATTGTTTATCAGGCTGTATTTTTATAATGCTCCTCATTCAACCGATATTACGCATTTTTCTGGCCTTTATTCCCGCTACACCATCAAATATCAATAATAAAAACCGCAATCAGCAAAACATACCATTAATATGTAGGAATTTTTTTATCTAACACTTCACCGATAATAAAGGAAACTACCAACATCACAAAAGGCTCCATATATCCCATCAATCCTAGTATATTAATCGGCAATAATTGACTGGACAACATATAAAGGGTAAAATGCCACACCGCTTACGATTCCGAGCACTACAAGCCAGAAATAGATTTTTCGGATTATGCTGTAATGCAAAAATCTATATCCACTTGCAAGCGAAATAAACGGCAATGGGGAGGAGCAGTAGCATCTCTATAATAAAACTGGAGAAATGGGAGAATTTTTGAATGATTTACGCATGGCAAAAATATACCGGATAGCCCACGCAAACCAAGGCACTTTCCCCATGAAAAACTCCCGTCAGCACAACTTTTACTCAACACGCCCAAGGCCGCAAATAACACTGCAAACACTTTGATGGTTGATAAACGTTCTTTATACAAAAAAACGTCCGATTAATACCAACACTAGCGGCATCAGCAAATAACCCATTGATACTTCAATTGCTTTTACCATTGACGGGCGCCCATAAAAACAGCCACATTTGTACCCCCATATTGATAGAGGTACACAGCAATACGCCAATTAAGTGCGGTTCGTTTTTAAGCCGTTTTATAAATTCAACAAAAAGCTTTTTGCTGTTTTAATAAAAAGAATGCTGGAATTAAAAAAAGGAAAAAGTGAAAAGCGTGCGCCAGCCGAACAGACCTTCGCCGGAAATCGGCTGCAATACGACCGATAAATAATACACTCCGCCAAATAATATAGAAGCACTGACAGAAAAACAGAATACCTTTAATCATCGGATTACCTGCCCCCTTTTTAGTTTTTCATATGCTTGTGAATACAACAATAAACTTAAACTTACACTTTCTCCAATTTTTGCCAAATGGGCAATCAGCCATTTAATGCCTTGCCCTGAAAAAGCGATTTGTAGACGAGTATTATTATCTGTGCCTTCCACGTTAATCACCATTCCTTGCCCAAATTTCTCATGCCGAACTTTCTGCCCGGTTTTCCAACCGCTATCATTGGATAAAATCGGCGTAGAACCGACCGCACTTTGATTATAGGCGCGCGTCACCGTACCGCGCAAACGCACTGTCTGAATGCATTCCTCAGGCAACTCGCTAATAAAACGCGATGGAAGGTGGCGTTCTTCCTTGCCGTATAAACGGCGACTTTCGGCATAACAAATGGTCAGTTTTTTTCTTGGCTCGTGTGATACCGACATAGGCTAAACGACGCTCTTCCTCTAGTCTTCCGGCTTCTTCCAGTGACATAAAACTTGGGAAAATGCCTTCTTCCACGCCTACCATAAACACACGTGGAAATTCTAGACCCTTTGCCGAATGCAATGTCATCATCTGCACGCAAGACTGATGTGGTGATGCTTGTTCTTCGCCCGCTTCCAAAGAGGCATGGGTTAGAAAGGCGGTGAGTTCCGTCATATCTTCCGCGTCATCGGGTTTGATAAATTCACGCGCAGCCGAAACCAATTCCTCTAAGTTTTCAATCCGCACTTCTCCTTTCTCACCTTTTTTTCCTGTTTATACATTTCATATAAACCAGAATGCTTAATTACAAAATCAGTCTGCGCGAACAGTGGCATTTCCTCGCTATCCTGCTGTAGCGAAAGAATTAATTCAGTAAAACGCAGTAAAGCGGTAGCCGCCCTGCCTGCCAATTTATTTTCGTGGATTGCTACTTGTGTTGCCTGCCATAACGTAATTTGACGCTCGCGGGTAATATTGCGCAGCACTTCCAACGTACGTTCACCGATTCCACGTGGCGGCGTATTGATCACTCGCTCAAAAGCGGCATCGTCATGACGATTGGCTATCAGACGTAGATAGGCAAGCGCATCTTTAATTTCTTGTCGCTCGAAGAAACGCATCCCGCCATAAATACGATACGGAATCTGGGCACGAATCAAGGCTTCTTCCAACACGCGCGATTGGCTGTTACTACGATACAGCACCGCGCAATCATGTAATTTCCCACCATCTTCCAGCCAGATTTTTAATTTGTGACGAAACAAAAAGCGCCTCATCCAATTCATTGAACGCGGCATAAATTCCCACAGGTTCGCCCTGCTCGCCTTCCGTCCATAAATTTTTACCTAAACGATTATTGTTATTTGAAATCAATTGATTGGCAGAGGTCAAAATATTACCGGTGGAACGATAATTCTGTTCCAAAACGAATAGTCTGAGCTTGCTCAAAAATCATCCAGGAAACGTTGAATATTCTCAATTTGTGCGCCACGCCAACCATAAATTGACTGATCATCATCACCGACAATCATCGCCTTGCCGGTTTTGCCTGCCAATAACTTAATCCAGGCATATTGAATGTGGTTGGTGTCCTGAAACTCATCTACCAGAATATGCTGAAAACGGCGCTGATAGGTTTGTAGGATTAAAGGTTTGCGTAAAAATAACTCATAAGCGCGCAACAGAATTTCAGCGAAATCAACCAAGCCCGCTCGATCACAAGTATCTTGATAAATACGATAAATATTGATCCATTCTTTTTCTTGACGATCATTCATATCGTCAATTTGTTGCGGACGCAAACCTTCGTCTTTTTATTATTGATATACCAACATGCCTGCTTCGGCGGGTACATTTTTTTCGTCATAATTATGCAGTTTGAGCAAACGCTTCATCAAACGTAACTGATCTTCACTATCCATAATCTGAAAATCTTGCGGCAGATTTGCATCGGCATAATGAGCCCGCAACAAACGATGTGCAATGCTATGAAAAGTTCCCACCCACATGCCAAATAAACGATGTGCCGAATGTTGTGCCAATGTTGTCTCAATCCGATGGCGCATCTCAGCTGCGGCCTTATTCGTGAACGTCACCGCCATAATGCTGCCTTCCGATACGCCCTCCACCGCAATCAACCACGCAATCCGATGTGTCAGCACGCGGGTCTTACCACTCCCTGCTCCGGCCAACACCAAATAATTGCCCAAAGGTGCTGCCACGGCCTCACGCTGCTTATCGTTCAACCCGTCAAGTAATTCTGAAATATCCATTATCATTATTTTTATCTGGTTAAATTTACAGGTGATTATAGGGATTTGTTAAACCGGTGTAAAGTGATGATTTAATTCGTTATATTTTAGCAGAGAAATACAACGCTTTTTGAGTACTATAATATGATAACGGTTTTGATAACCGAGGTTGTTCTTCGACTCCAATCAGTGGGTTTTGCAAAAGTAAAGACATGGCTTTAGTATCACCATCCTATAATGGTAAAAACTCTCAAAAAAATCAACCGCTCTTTTCCGCTGTAAACGGTGGCTCTTCCTTGGCGGGTGAAACCAATAAAGAGTTAAATGGCTTTCACTTGCCATTTTTACCGCTAAATCCGTCGCTGCGGAAATCGCTGCCAACAGTTCGATGCCACAAGTGGCTGTTTTTTTGTACCATTTCATAACTGGCACGACTGGTGACAACTATAAAGCCCTGTGGTTTGTCCGCTTTGGCGTGCCAGCCAAGCAATTTATCAAGAGCAACATGTCTGCCGACATCTTCGCGAATCGCCAATAGCTCGCCTTGAGAGGTGAAAAACGCAGCAGCATGGGTCGCGCCGGTGAGTTTACCAAGCTCCTGTGCCGCATGGAGTTTATCTGAACAATGATCCAGCAAATTGAGATCAAGTTGCAAAGTGCGGTTTAATTTCGGCAAGTTTTTAGTAACCTGTTGCAGCTGTTCGGTACCGCAAATTCCACAACCGGTTCTGCCCGCCATGGTGCGCCGCAGCTCTTTTAATCGCACAAAAACAACGAGTTGCCATTTCAATATGTACTTCAATACCATGACAGGTCGGTTCAATATCAATGCCATAGATATCCGAGACCTTATCAATAATGCCTTCGGCAAGAGAAAAACCAAGCGCAAAGTCCTCTAAATTTCGTGGCGAACACATCATAACCGTGTGCGAAATACCGTTATAAATTAAGGCAACCGGTATTTCCGAGGCTAAACATTCTTCTTTTTTTCGATAAACTGTGTTGTAAAATCGGCATTATTTTCCACCGCACTTTTTATCTTTTTGTTGGTTATTTGTTAATTTTTGAAAAAAATTAATTTTCAATTTTGTGATCCACGTCAAGTTTTTTTCCCTCAATTCCGCAATTATGGGTATAGATTTATAATAAAAAAATATGCGTATTCTTAACCCTGATTTAAGTAAGGAGAATTGTAATACAAATTCACCTCTTACATAATCAAAATTTGAAAAACGAATTGATTAAACACTCTATCAACCTTTTTGTTGGTTAAGGATTATCTATGCAGGTCACAAGAAGAAAA